>Ga0213823_1000001_pt1 | contig 417294 bp, 351 predicted proteins | sample MC6MC0907MG_FD_179887 | JGI IMG/M metagenome (GOLD analysis project Ga0213823, IMG submission 179887) | Enriched soil aggregate microbial communities from Iowa State University, Ames, United States - MC6-MC0907-MG | ecosystem: Environmental > Terrestrial > Soil > Unclassified | place: USA... | reverse complement strand
AAATCAGATGCGTCGGCTTGCGCCTTGATATTGAGGGGGACGGCGGAGGAAGCGCCTACTTGATGCTTCCCTCGCACCATAGAATCTCCTACGTTTGTTTCGGGCCAATTATTCCTGGGGCAAACGCACGCGACCGTCTTGATGTATAGCTCGATATTGCGTCGGACCGACAAGGCGGTCGCGCGCAAATGGCACAGGCGATACTGGCCCGAAACAAACGTAGGAGCGAGCGTTGCTCGCGATGCGCCGCGCGGGCGGCGCTCGATCTTACAGGCGCTGCAAGGCTCAAGGCATGCACCTAGGCGCTGCAAGGCCCAAGGCATGCACCTGGCACCCCAGATGCAATCCCCAGCTGGGCACCATCACCCAGCAAATCGCGCCTGCCGCCGCCGCACTTCCTCGCGCACCGCCGGAATCACCCAGCGCCCGTAATCCACCGTGTCGTACAACGGGTCATACCCGCGGTTGAGGAAGGTGCTCACCCCCAAATCGACATAATCCAGCAACGCCTGGGCAACGGTCTCCGGCGTGCCCACCAGCGCTGTTGTATCGCCATAAGCCCCCACCGCTGTCGCCGTCGGCATCCACAATGCCCGGTCATGCCGGTCCGCCCGGGCGGCGGCGGCGAGCAGGCGTTCGGAACCGGTGCCCTTGATGCGCTTCTGCCAGGGGCTGTCCGCCGCAAACTGCGGGTTGGCCTTGATCTGCGCGAGGATCTGCTCAGCGCGCTGCCAGGCCAGCTCCTCGGTGGCACCCAGGATCAGCCGCACCGACAAGCTCACCCGTGGCGCCGCCACGCCAGCGGCACTCGCCGCAGCCTTGAGTTTGGCGATCTGCTCGGCGACGCCGCTCAGCGGTTCACCCCACAGGGCATACAGGTCGGCATGTTTGACGGCGATCTGGTAAGCGATGTCGGACGAGCCTCCAAAGGAAATCGGGATATGCGGCTGCTGCAGCGGCTTAACCGGCGAAAAAGCGCCCTTGATGGTGAAGTAGCGGCCTTCGAAGTCGAAGGGCTCTTCGGCAGTCCAGGTGCGCCGGACAATCTCCAGGTACTCGTCGGCGCGCTGGTAACGCGAGGTCTTGTCCAGCAGTGTGTCGCCTTCTTGTGGCTCGGCCGTGATGCCGGTGATCGCATGCAGGCGAATGCGCCCGCCGCCGGTGGTGTGGTCGAGGGTGGCGAATGCCCGCGCGGCCACCGTCGGCGCAGTCAGGGCAGGGCGGTGGGCGATCATGAAGCCGAGGCGCTCGGTGTGCGCGGCCGCATAGGCGGCAATCTGCAGGCTGTCGGCACTGCCTGGGCCGCTGGCGATCAGTACCCGGTCGAAACCGGCATGCTCATGGGCGCGGGCGTGGTGGCGGATGAACGGCAGGTCGAAGCCGGGCGAGCGCACGCCGCGGGTCTCGGACCACTGGCGGGGGAAAATCATGCCGACGAATTCAATGGACATGGCGATGGCCTTTTACGTTGAGGAAGGGTCAGAACTGGTAATCGACCTGGGCCAGCAAGGTGCGCCCAGGCATGGGTTGCAGGAAGGTGTTGGTCGAGCCGGCCAGGCCGCTGACGAAATTCAGTTCGTCGGTGACGTTGAGCATGCGCAGCGTCACGCCCCACTGTGGCTGGCGGTAATACGCGGCAAGGTCGAGGTTGTATTCGTCGGGCACCTTCACCGTCTTGCTCAGGTTCAGGTACCAGCTGCTGGTCCACCAGCCAGAGAGCTCCACGCCGAACCCGGAATCGAAGCGGTAATCGACATAGCCGCCGGCGTTGTACTCAGGAATCTGCACCGCATCGAACTTGCCGGACGGGCGCTGGTTGAGGCTGTTGTTATCGCCGAACACGGTGCCGTTGTCGGGGATGAACCCTGCGGAGGCGAACCCGGCCTGGCTGGTGAACTCGTTGTAGGCACTGATGCGGCTGAGGTTGAGGCCGCCGCGCAGGTGCGGGTCCTGGTAGCGCAGGGTTGCTTCCCAGCCTTTGACGATCAACCGGGCGATGTTGTTGTTGCTGTCTGGCGACTGGTCGCGCGCCTGCTTGTAGGCGGCCAAGGTGAAGAACAACTGGTCGGGCATGGCCTCGACCTTCAGCCCCACTTCGTGCAGCACGCTAAGGCTCTCGAACGCCAGTGGGTTGAGCTGGTTGGCCCCGGCGCCACTGCCCCAGCCCAAACCATTGGTGAAGAACCCGGTGTTGACGGCGAGGGAGCGGTCGAAGGTGTAGTACAGGGTGCTGTTATCGGTGGGTTTGAAATAGGGGCTGACCTGTACCGAGAACAACCGGTAATTGTCCGAGTCCTTGCGCGGGTTGCCGCCCGCGAGCACGAAGGGGTTTTCGATACGGGCATCGATCCAGCTGCGGCTGGCCCCCACGTTCAGCCCCACGCGCTCGCCCAGGCGCAGGTTGTGCTGGCTGAACAGGGTTTGGGTGGTCCAGGTGCTGTCGGCGGTGTAGGGCGCTACCGATTCAGCGTACAAACCGTGCCCTGCCGGGTACATGGCGGGCAGGTTGAGCCAGCCATAGTAATTGGACAACTGTGGCACGCCGGGCTGGCCGATCCAGGCTCCGTTGCCACCGGCGGGGTTGCGCCCACTCAGTCCGAGCAGGTCGCCAGGGTTTTTCAGCGTCGGGTCGAGGGTGAGGTCGTAGGCGTTGATGGTGGAGCCAAAATTGTTGTTGGCGGCGATCGACTCGTTGGTCTCGCGGCGGTAGATCAGCCCGGTGTTGCTGTCGTCGACCAGCGTCAGGCCGCCCAGCTGCCATTGGCCACGGGCGCGGAACTCGAAGCGGTTGTCGAAGATGTCGTCCTTGCCCTGCACCTGGAACGCGCCCACCGCGTCGGTGGTGTCGGTGGAGTGCTGGTAGAAAGTGCTGTTGGCCAGGGTGATCGACGGGGTCAGGTCGCCCTCGACGCGCAGTTGTGTGGTGAAGCGCCGCGAGCGGTTCTGGTCCTGCGCGCGCTGGCCGGTCTGTGACGACAGCGAGGTCTGGCCATTGCCTGCCAGCGACGGGTCGTACACCCAGCCGCGCAAGCTGCCTGGGCTGGCCTGGGTATTGGGTGAGGCGCCCTGGAAGCTGCCATCGACCACCTGGTACTGGCCCTGCGCGTTGCGCTGGCGCTGCACCCAGCCGAGTACCTGGGCATCGCTGGCACCCGATGACAGCACCGGCGACCACAGGCTGTTGCCGTTCTGGATGATCGGCGTGGCGCGCCCGGCGTTGTACCTGCCGTGGTCGACCAGGTCTTGGGTGGCGCGGTTCCAGCCGTGGGTGATGTTGTAGTCGTAGTAGTCGTCGTAGGCGGCGTTCCAGTCCACCCGCAGGTTGTCGTTGCGCCAGGCGAGGGCGCCGTAGAACGCGTCGAAGTTGTTGTCGACGTTGTCGTAGAAGGTTTCCTGGCGCTGGCGGGTGATGCTGACCCGGTAGGCCAGGCTGTCACTGAGGGGGCCGGTGTTGTCGATGCTGAATTGGGTGGCATCGCGTGATTCGCCATCGGGGATCCAGCTGCCGATTTCGCCACTCAGGCGGGTGCGGAAGCGGTTGAAGTCGGGCTTTTTGCTTAGGTAGTTGATGTAGCCGCCGCTGCCGCTGACCGAGCCGTAGGTGACCGACGAAGGCCCGGCGACGATGTCGGCGCCTTCGTAGGCGTTGAAGTTGGCGGGGTGGCGTACGCCGTAGGCGCGTTGGCCATCCTGGAACACCTCGGAGCTTTGCCCGCGCATTTGCGGGGCGATGCCGGCGTTCTGGCCGCCGCCACGGGTGATGCCGGGGGCGTATTTGACCAGGTCGTCCGAGCTCTGGATCGGGTCGCGGGCCAGTTGCTCGGCGTTGATCTGAGTGACCGAGCGTGGCGTGTCGAGGACTTTGCTTTCCAGGCCGCCGTAGATCGAGGCCGGTGGGCGCGTGGGCAGGGCGTCGTCGTCGGCCTGTTCGGCTTGGACGGTGACGGTTTGCAGTTGGGTGTCCTCGGCGTAGGCCAGCGGTACGCTGGCGGCCAGGATGGCCAGTGCCAGGGCGCTGGGCTGGAATGTCGGGTGCAGCAAGGCAACGCGGAGCATGGGGCTGAGCCTCGTTCTGTTCGGGAATGGGAAAAGCGAGGGCGCAGCCGCGCCTGCGGTTATTGGATGCCTATGGCGACTGCCGGGGGCGCTATGCGCCCCTTGTGGGAGCGGGCTTGCCCCGCGAACACGGGCGAAGCCCGTGCCATCCACTCGGGGTACCTGCTTCGCGGGGCAAGCCCGCTCCCACAGAAGAGTGTGCTGGCCTAGTGTTTAGCTCCTGAGCCACAGGCTCTCGAACCGCCAGGTACTGAACAGCGACTGCTCCGCCTGCGCCCCACCGACCCGTGTGCTGACGCTGTCGAGCAAGTCGGCAAAGCCCCAGATCAGCATGCCGCCGCGTTCGTACTGGATGCGTTGGGCGCGGTGCACCAGGGCTTTGCGTTTCTCAAGGTCGGGCTGGGCCATGGCAGCGAGAAAGGCCTCGCTGAACGCCGGGTCGTGGAAGTGAGTCTTGTTGGCCACGGCGAACGGCGCGTCGGTATGGATGGCGCTGGCCAGAAACGGCGCACCGATGCTGCCCCCAGTGCTCAACGTCCAGTCGTCGCGCTGCGGCCCCTGGAACGTCGCCAGGTCGACCTGGCGTACCGTGATCGTCACGCCGATGCGCCGTGCCTGTTCGGCCAGCACCAGGGCCGAGGCAAGCCCAGGCCCTGGGGTCGTGACCAGTTCCACCTGCAGGCCTTCGTGGCCCGCGTCCTTGAGCAATTGCGCCGCCCGTTGTGGGTCATGCGGCCGTGGCCCGAGGCTGTGGTCGAAGGTGGGGTCGAAAGGGGCGTACAGGTCATTGGCCACCCGGCCCTGGCCATTGAGTGCCCGGCGCACCAAGTCCTCTCGGTCAGCCAGCAGGCGAAACGCCTCACGCACCCGGGGATCGTCGAAGGGCGCTTTGGTGGTGTTCATGTCGAACGACAACCAGTTGCCGCTCACCGACTTCAGCAGGCGCAGGCGTGGGTCGGCCTGCAGCACTTGCAGGTGCTCGGTGGACATGACGTTGGCCATGTCGATCTGCCCGGCGCGCAAGGCCGCCAGGCGGCCGGTCTGGTCCTTGAAGTCGATGATTTCCAGTTCATCGGCATACGGCTTGCCGGGCTTGTAGTAATTGTCGAAACGGGTGAACAGCGAGCGTTGGCCCGGGGTGAAACTTTTGAGTTTGTAAGGGCCGGCACCGACCGGGTTGGTGACCGGGTGGTAGTCCACCGGTACGATGCCGCCGAAGTTGACCCACGTCTCGGGCAACGGCAGGTAGCTGCGGCCTTCGCGAAAAGCCAGGCGCACGGTGCGATCGTCGAGCTTGACCAGGTTGTCGCGGTCGACCCAGTGCAGCAGCGCCGCATAGGGCGATGCCAGCTGCGGGTCGGTCAGGCGCCTGATGGAGAAGATCAGGTCGTCGGCGTCGATGGTCTTGCCGTGGTGAAACTCCAGCCCAGGCTTGAGCCGCAACGTCCAGCCGCTGGCGTCGGCGTTGGGCTCGGCGAACTCGGCCAGGGCCAGGCGCGGCTGCATCTGCTCGTCCCACTCCCACAGCTTGCTGTACAGGGCAAAGCCGCGGACGATGCCGCTGCCGACCGGTTTATGGGCGTCGAGGTTGCCGCTTTGGTTGCCATCGATGATGCCAAGACGCAGGCGCCCGCCATGGCGTGGCTGGTCGGCGACCGCGTCGCCAGGGCTGTCGCTTGGGCCACAGCCCGCCAGCAAGCCGCCGGCCAGTACGCCGGCATGGCCCATGAAGGCGCGCCTGCTCAGTGGGTAACCGTCCCAGGCCATGGCGTCAGCCCCCGTTGCTGGCGTGCAGTTGCACGGGGGTGGGTGCCGGGCGGGCGAGGGCGGCGCGCTGGCCACGGAAGTGCGGCAAGATGTGCTCGCCGAGGCGGTAGGCTTCTTCCAGGTGCGGGTAGCCGGCAAGGAAGAACAGGTCGATGCCGATGCCGTGGTACTCGCGGATGCGCGCCACCACGTTGGCGTAGCTGCCCACCAGCGCGCAGCCTGGCGGGATGCCGATATAGCCGAAGCCGGTCCACACGTTGGGGTGGATGAAGAAATCGTCGAAGGCCGGTTGCTCGTCCTTGTCGCTGTAGCCGTGCTCGTAGCTCAGCTTGCGTGCCGTGCGTAGGCCCGCGTGGGCGGCGCGGGCCTTGACCGTGCCCTTGGCCACGCCTTCGTCGAAGAAACGTTTGGCCTCGGCCCGCGCGGCCTCTTCGGTCTCGCGGGCAATCACGTCGATGGACAGGCCAAAGCGAATGTCGGTACGCCCCCACTTCAAGGCGCGGGCGCGGATGTCGGCGATCAGCGTGGCAATCTCGTCCGGGTGTTCGGCACGCATCAGGTAGAAGTCGGCATGCTTGGCGGCGAACTCGCGCGCGGCCAGCGAAGAACCGGCGGTGCAGATCAGCGGCAGCTCGGCTTTTTTCAGCGGCCCGCGCAGCCCGCCGCCCTCGGCGCGGTAATAGGTGCCCTCGTAGTGAAACTGCTCGTTGTGCCAGTGGCCACGTACCACGTCCATGAACTCGGTGGCGCGGGCGTAACGCTCGTCGTGGCCCTCGAAGTCGCCCACCTGGCGCTGGATGGCATCAGAGCCGCCGTTGATGATGTTCCATACCAGCCGGTTGCCGGTGGCGCGCTGGTAGGTCGCGGCCTGTTGCACGGCCACCCAGGGCGTGTAGTGATAAGGCTGGAACGCGGTGACGAACTTGAGCGTGCGGGTTTCCCGTGCCAGCAGCGAGCACACGGTCCACGGCTCTTCGCCGGTGGGCGCATTGACCATCAGTGCGCCGCCGAAGCCGTTGATTTCCGCAGCGCGGGCGATTTGCCCGAGGTAATCGATGTAGGTGAAGTGATCACCTACCGCGAACCCGGACACCGCACCGCTGCTGTCGCCACCTGCGTGCCAGTCGCCGCGGTTGCGCGGATCGCCAGGCAGGTACTGGGTTTCGCCATGCAGTGGCAGGCGAGTGAAGAATTCGATGCTCATGGGGTGGCCTCCTTACTGGACGCTGGGGCTGCAGTTGGGCGTGACCGGCTGGCCGCTGATGACCTGGCGGGCGAAGGGGATCGAGTCCTTGAGTGAGGCGTTGACCGTTTCGCTATGGCCCAGGCCTTTGTACAGGTGGCCCTGCACCACCGAGCCGGCCTTGCAGGCATCCTGCATCAGTGCAACCTGGGTCGCGGCGGCAGGGGTCTTGTCCTCGGCGCCGGTGCCGATGAAGATCGGCTGGGCCAGTTTGAGGGTGGGGTACGACACTTGGGCCAGCCACGGTTTGAGCTGGTCGCCCTGGTAGTCCTTTTTGGCGTTGGCGGGGGTCAGGCCGGTGCCGACCACATCGCTGACCAGTGCCGACAGGCAACTGGTGCGCGCCTGCTCGAACAGCGGCAGGGCCTTGTCGGTGTAGAAGTCGCGCGGGTCGATGCTCGGGTCGTACTGCTGTGCGGCGAGCAAGGTGTAGAAGCCGTAGGCCAGGGCCGGGTCGACCTTGTTCTGGTCCTGCTCACCGACGTTTTTCGACCCCACGGTGTAGATCACGCCGGTGCCGATGCTGCCCTTGACCCCCAGTTTGGGCGCATAGGTTGCGGCATAGGCACCGGCAGCAAAGGCACCGGCGCCACCCTGGGACTGGCCGATGATCAGGACCTTGTCGGCCAGCCCCGGCACGCCGGCGACCACGGCCTTGGCGGCATCGAGAATGCCGTAGGCGGCCATGCGGTTGTTCAGCAGCGGGTGGCCACCGGGCACACCCAGGCCTTGGTAGTCGGTGGCGACGATGGCATAGCCCTCTTCGAGCCAGCGGTTCAGGTATTGCACATCGCGGTAGGAACGCCCGGCCCAGGACGGTGCGCAGATATCCGCCACCCCGACGGTGCCGTGGCCCCAACTGGCGACCGGCCAGCCACCGGCGGGCGCCGGGCCCTTGGGAATGAACAGCGCGCCAGAGACCACGATTGGCGTCTTGCCGTCGATGCCGTCCAGCGAGGTGTAGAGGATGCGCTGGGCACTGGCAGCGTTGGGCAAGCTCAGCGCTGAGTCCAGCGGCTCGCTGCGCAGCAGTTTACCGGGGGTGGCCGGGATTGCCTTGGACCATGTGTAGAAGCTCGAAACGCGGCCGTCGCCTTGTTGCGGGTCGGGTTTGGGGGCGTAGGTGTCGGCGGCCAGGGCGCCAATGGAAAAGGCTAGGGCGCTGAGGCCGAAAACGATGGAAACAGGCAATTTCATGGAAGATGTTCTCAAGGTTGTTGGCTGATTTGAGCGTCCAGTGACGGCCAATAGTGGGTGAGCTGCAGGTCGATGAGCGCCTGGCGGGTGAAGCCTGTGGCCAGGTCGCTGGTGATGTCGTAGGGCGTGCGGATCAGGCGGTTGGCCAAGGCGTATTGGCCCAGGGCGTCGTAGTGGGCTTTGAGTTGGGCATCGCTTTTCGGCGCCCAGCGCGCTTTCCAGGCCACCGGGTCGTCCTGGTCATCGCGGCGCAGCACGCTTTCGGCCACCCCGGCGCGGGACGACAGCGCGTAATAGGCGTCGCGGTTCTGCGCTTGGGAGATCCACCAGGCCGCGCGCACCCAGGCCGTGGCCACCAGCTGCGTAAGGTCGGCGTGCTGCTGCACGAAGCGGTCGGTGCCCCACAGGTCGGACACCAGTCGCCAGTCGTTGGCGCCTTGCTTGGTCGACCAGAGAATCCGCGCCACGCCTTTGTCTTCCAGGGCGTAGGCTTCGTTGAGCAGCACGGCGGCATCGACCTTGCCGGCCGACACGGCGGCGGCACCGACCTGCGGGTTGAGGTTGGCGATCTTGAAGTCGGTCAGCTTGAGGCCCTGGCTTTCCAGGAAGTTGCTGAAGGCAAATTCCCAGGGCCGCCCGCGGTGCAGGGCCAGGCGCTTGCCTTTGAGGTCCTGGATGCTGCGCACCGCAGAGCCGCTGGGCACCACCAGGTAAATGTTGTTGCCGCTGCCACCCGGCACGATCAGCTTGCCGGGCACTTGGCCGGCGCCAGCGATGACCGAGGGCAGGTCGCCGCGTACGGCGAAGTCTAGGCTGTCGTTGCTGAAACCTTCGTTGATTTGTGGCCCCGCGCCGGCGTGGGGCAGGGCGGTCCATTGCAGCTTCACGCCGCGGGCGGCCAACTGCTGTTCGAGCCAGCCGTCTTCGATCACCCGCCCCGGGATGCCCCCGAAGACCGGCGCGCCGCCTTGGGTGAAGGCAACGATGGCGATACGCACCGCTGCCGGTGGCTCGGCGGCCAATGTGGTCAGGCTGAGTAACAGGCCGCCCAACAGGGCCAGGCCGTGACGCCAGAGTGTGTTCATGTGCGGCTCCAAACAAGGGTTCAACAGGTCTGGGCCGCGTGCTGCAGCGAACCAGGCATTGCCAGGCCAGGAGCGAAATGCATGCCAGTCTTTGAAAAGGCGGCTGCAGGCCTTTAACGGCGGGGCCTTCAGCACATGGGAGGGGCGCGGCGTGCAGCCCAGCCTGCTGATCGGCACGCAGGGCAGTGCTGGCGCGTTGCTGCTGCAGCAGCAGTCGGTTGTTGGAATATCAAATATTCAAAAATGGAATATATAAATATTAATTAATAATTTTTTGATCTAATTTGTTTCGGGCACTATGGGGCTGCGCGTCAATTGCCAGGAATGCCCCCATGTCGCTGATCACCCACCCTAATGCCCGAGAGCTGACCAAGTCGGTACGTGCCACCGTGCTTGTGTTCAAGGACCCTCGCTCCCAGGAGCTGCTCAGCCGTATCGAGCGCCTGGCGCCCAGCGAGGCCAATACCCTGATCATCGGCGAAACCGGAACCGGCAAAGAACTTGTCGCTCGCCACATCCATCAGCTGAGCCGCCGTGGCCGCGAACCGTTCGTGGCGGTGAACTGCGGTGCCTTTGCCGAAACCCTGGTGGAAAGCGAACTGTTCGGCCATGAGAAAGGGGCGTTCACCGGAGCCACCTCGAACAAAGCCGGCTGGTTCGAGGCGGCCAATGGCGGCACGCTGTTTCTCGACGAGATTGGGGACCTGCCGTTGAACATGCAGGTGAAGTTGCTGCGGGTGCTGCAGGAGCGCGAAGTCGTGCGGCTGGGCTCGCGTACACCGATCCCGATCAACGTGCGCCTGGTGGCCGCGACCAACGTCAACCTGGCCGACGCTGTGGTGGCGGGGCATTTTCGCGAAGACCTGTTCTACCGCCTGCACGTCGCCACCATCCGCCTGCCACCGCTGCGTGAGCGGCCCGGCGACATCCTGCCCTTGGCCGAATTTTTCATCGAAGAGCATTGCCGGCGCCTGGGTTATGAACGTGCGTCGCTCAGCCCGGATGCCGAGCGCAAATTACTGGCCCACAGCTGGCCGGGCAACATCCGCGAGTTGGAAAACGCGATCCACCATGCCTTGCTGGTATGCCGCTACCAGGTGGTAGCGCCCGCAGACCTGCACTTGGTGGACATGAGGCCGCAAGGTGCGGCCCAGGTGTATGCCACGCAGGCCAACGCCCCGGCCGCGCTCGCGGCGCCGCCTAACCTTGAAAGCGCCTTGTTGGCGTTGTTCGAGCAGAACGTGCCGAACCTGTATGAGCACATCGAGGAGACGGTGTTCCGGGCGGCGTATCGGTATTGCCACGGGAACCAGCTGCAGACCGGGCGGTTGTTGAACATCAGCCGCAACATCGTGCGGGCGCGGCTGGAGAAGATTGGCGAATTGTCGAAGGCATGAGGTGCTTGTATCGGGGCCGCATAGCGGCCCCGATTTGGCGCGGTTATTTGATGAAGCGAACCTGGCTGTTGATCTTCTCGATCACCGCCCCTTTGCGCGCGTTGAAGCGGGCCTTGTTCTGTTCGAACAGGTTATTGCCCTTGGTGTCGATGGAAATGATCAGCGGGCCGAACGCCCGTACCCGGTTGACCCACAGGGTTTCAGGCATCCCCAGGTCTTGCCACTCGGCACGTTCGATCTCTTCTACCTGCGTTGCAGCCAGCACCGCACAGCCCCCTGGGAACACCGCATGCACGGCTTTGTTTTCCAGGCAGCCGGTGGTGGTTTCCGGCCCCATGCCGCCTTTACCAATGATCAGCTTGACGCCGGTTTGCTCGATGAACTGCTTTTCGAACTTCTCCATGCGCATGCTGGTGGTTGGGCCAATGGACACCATCTCGAAACTTCCATCGTCTTTTTTGCGCACGATAGGCCCAGCGTGAAAGATCGCACCGCCGCGCAAGTCAACCGGCAACTCTCGCTTGAGCTCGATCAAACGACGGTGCGCGACGTCGCGGCACGTCACCAACTGGCCGGTGAGATAAACCACGTCGCCGACATTGAGGTTGGCCAGGTCTTCGTCTTTGATCGGGGTGGTCAGGATCTTTTTCACAGTACTACCCCTTCGTGCGAGAGGATGTCGTAGGACAGGTCGGCGTTGATGCGGATCTTGCCGCGGCGGTGCGCCCAGCAACCGGTCGATACCGCGACGCCAATGGTCGAGGGGTGACGCGCGGAAGACTCGATGTTTACGCCCATGACACTGCTGTTGCCAGTCAGCCCCTGCGGGCCGATGCCGATTTCGTTGAGGCCATCTTCCAGAAGCTTTTCCATCATGGCGGCGCTTTCGTTCGGGTGGCTAGAATCGACCGGGCGCAGGATCGCCTTTTTCGACAGGCGCGCAGCGGTCTCCACCGAGGTCGACACGCCAACGCCAACCAGCAAGGGCGGGCACGCATTGACGCCTCGCGAAGTGATCACGTCGAAGACGAACTCGGTGACCCCTTCATAGCCCTGGCCTGGCATCAGCACCTTGGCCGAGCCTGGCAAGGTGCAGCCCCCACCGGCCATGTACACATCGACAATGGCGTAGTCGGCATCCGGGATGATTTCCCAGTCCAGCCACGGGATCTTCGAGCCGGTGTTGGTGCCGGTGTTTTTCTCGATGAAGGTTTCTACCGCGTTGTGGCGCAGCGGGCCCTTGATGGTGGCCTCTTTGGTGGCGTTTTCCAGAATGCCTTCAAGCTCGCTCAGTAGCGGGAACCTGGCCCCCGCCGAGATGAAGTACTGAATGACCCCTGTGTCCTGGCAGCTGGGGCGGTCGAGTTTGTCGGCGTACTCCTGGTTGTCGGCCATCGAGTCATACACGGCAATGGCCAGTGGGTTGGTTTCTGCGGCGCGCAGTTTTGCGGTTTTCTCCTTGACGTCTTTGGGCAGGCGCTTGCCGATATAGGCGGTGAACTTCGCCATCACGTCGGTGAGCGATGACACGGCTGATTCTTTATCCACGGTTTTTTCCTCACTGCATCACAAGGCTGATTGTTCGATGTCTGCGTTTTCAGGGGGCCAGGGTGCCGCTGGTGCTGGCCTCCCTGTGTAGAAGCGGGGTGTGTAGCTGAGTGGCCTCGGGTTTTTCGGGTTCTGCGGGTAGCTGGCCGTCCAGCACCTGGGCCATGCGCGGCTTGTCCAAAGCGCCAACCCAGTGCGCAATGGCCACGGTGCCGACGGCGTTGCCGATGGTGTTGGTGATGGCGCGGGCCTCGGACATGAAGCGGTCGACGCCCAGCAGCAGCACCATGCCGGCCACCGGGATGTTGTCCATGGTTGCCAAAGTTGCGGCCAGGGTGATGAAGCCAGAGCCGGTCACACCTGCAGAGCCTTTGGAGGTCAGCAGCAGCACGCCCAGCACGATCAACTGGTCCATCAGCGTCAGTGGCGTGTTGGTGGCCTGGGCGATGAAGATGGCCGCCATGGTGTAGTAGATGCATTGCCCGTCCGGGTTGAAGGTCAGGCCGGAAGGGATCACCAGGCCCACCACCGGTTTGGACACGCCGACCTTCTCCAGCTTGTTCATCAGTTGCGGCACCACCGACTCCGATGAACTGGTGCCCAGTACGGTGAACAGTTCTTCCTTGAGGTACTTGAGGAACTTCCACAGGCTGAAACCGGACAGCCGAGCGATGGCGCCCAGCACAATCACCACGAACAGGAAGCAGGTCAGGTACATGGTTGCCATCAGCTTGCCGAGCGAGACGATCGAGCCCAGCCCGTACTTGCCGACGGTAAATGCCATTGCACCACAGGCCGCGAGCGGCGCCACGCGCATGATCATGCCGACAATGAAGAACATGCCGTGGGAGAACGCTTCAAGCACATCGACCATCGGTTTGCCGCGCGGGCCCAGGTGCGAGAGGGCGATGCCGAACAAGGTCGAGAACAGCAGGATCGGCAAGATCTCATTCTTGGCAAAGGCATCGGTCACGCTGCCGGGGATGACATGCAACAGAAAGTCGATGAACCCGCCCGAGCTGTTTGCAGCTGCCGCGGTGTAGGTGGAAATGCTTTTGGCATCGAGGGTGGCTGGGTCGACGTTCATGCCTTGCCCAGGCTGTACAAGGTTGACCACGACCAGGCCCAGCACCAGGGCAAAGGTGGACAGTACTTCGAAGTAGATCAGCGCACGCACGCCCACGCGGCCGAGCTCTTTCATGTTTTCCATTTTGGCGATGCCCAGCACCACCGTGGCGAAAATGATCGGTGCGAAGACCATCTTGATCAGTTTGATGAAGGCATCGCCCACCGGCTTGAGGTCTGCGCCGACCTGTGGCCAGAACACCCCGATCAGTACCCCGAGGGTTACCCCGATCAGCACCTGCACGTACAACTTGCCTAACACTCGCTTGGCCATTGCCGTCTCCGAATTATTGTTGTGAGTCGGTTCTTGTGGCGGCTGGGCTTATCGGTGGCGGCAGGCAACACCTGGCCGTGGCAGCTCGATAGCCCAGATTTCTTAGGGTTAATCACGCAGGGCCAAGGTAATGGTTTTTTAAAAACCGTGTAATACAATGAAATTCAACTCATTGTTTCCTTCAGGTTAATTATGAATCCAGTGTCCGAGCTGGCCTTTTTCACCCAGCTCATCCGCGTGGGCAGCCTGGCTGCCACCGCGCGTGAGATGAACCTGACCCCACCTGCGGTCTCCAAGCGCCTGGCGCAATTGGAACAGCGGCTGGGCGTGCGGTTGCTCAACCGCACCACACGCAGCATTAGCCTGACCGCCGAGGGCGAGACCTACCTGGTCAATGCCCGGCGCATACTCGGTGAGATCGAGGAGATGGAGCGCCAGGTGTCCAGCAGCCGCGCCGAGCCCAAGGGCCTGCTGCGGGTCAATGCGCCGTTGGGCTTTGGCCGTACCCATGTGGGGCCGGCGATTTCATCGTTTGCCAAGCGTTACCCCGAGGTGGAGGTGCAACTGCACCTGACCGATCGGCCCATCCAGCTGCCCAATGACGCAATCGATGTGGCTATCCGCTTTGGTGAATTGCCCGACTCGCGCCTGATCGCGCGCAAGATCGCAGCCAACCGCCGCAGGCTGTGTGCCGCGCCCAGCTACCTGGAAGCCTGCGGAACACCCGAGGTGCCCAAGGACCTGGCTGCACACAATTGCATCGTGTTACGCCAGAACGATGCCGCCTTTGGCCTCTGGCGCTTGAGCCGTGGCAAGCAGTCAGAATCGGTCAAGGTGCGTGGAAGCCTGAGCACCAACGATGGTGAGGTGGCGTTGAACTGGGCGTTGGAGGGGCAAGGCATCCTGATGCGGGCCGAATGGAACCTGGCGGACCACTTGCGCAGTGGGCGCCTGGTGGAGGTGTTGGGTGATTACCAGACACCGCCGGCGGATATCTACGCGGTTTACCTTGAGCGTTTGAACCTGTCCGCGAAGGTATCGTGTTTCATCGAGCACTTGAGGGCGTTTTTTAAAAGCCATGCCGATGGGCCGGAAGACAGCTTGGCGGCATGGCAGTAGCGGCATGAATGAAGCCATGAATGATGTCGCGTGAATGAAGAGTTGCACAGCGTTGGATGGCTCATGTTAAATGAGAGTCATTATTAAAGACGTCCTGACCGGTTCACCCCATGTCCTGCGCTGACCCTTCCCTGCAAAAAACCGTGCATACCCTCTACGCGGAGCACCATCCCTGGCTGTGCGGTTGGCTACGCAACAAGCTCGGGTGTGTCGAGCATGCGGCGGACCTGGCCCAGGACACGTTCATCCGCGTGCTGACCCTGCGCAAGGCGGCCGAGCTGCGCGAGCCACGGGCGTACCTCTCCAGCATCGCCCGTAGCCTGATGATCGACATGTTCCGCCGCCGTGCTGTTGAGCAGGCCTACCTGGAAACGCTTGCCGCCCGCCCCGAGCAGGTCGACGTCTCGCCCGAGGCGCGCACGTTGATCATCGAAGCGTTGATGGAAATCGACCGCCTGCTCGACGGCCTGGGCGCCCGTACCCGGGAGATTTTCCTGATGGCCCAGTTGGATGGCTTGAGCTATGTCGAGATCGGGCGGCGCCTGGACATTTCGGTTACCACCGTCAAGAAGCATGCAGTGCGGGCACTGACCCATTGCCTGATGCTGGCCGAGGACTGAACCGTGGCCGGGGCCCCGCCACTGGATCGGAACGTGCTCGAAGCCGCGGCGAGTTGGTATGTCGAGTTGCGCTGCGATGCCGATGAACGTACGCGCGCCGCGCATCAGCGCTGGTTGCTCAGCGATCCACTTCACCGGCAGGCCTGGGAGCGCCTGGCGCGCTTGCAGGGCACCTTCGAGCACGTGGCACCAGGCATCGCTCGGCCAACCCTGAGCAGTGCCAGGGCCAAGCGCCGCGAAGTGCTCAAGGTGATGTCGATTGTGCTGGCTGCGGGTGGGGCAGGGGGGCTGGCCTGGCACGAGGGGGGCATCGCGCGGTTGATGGCCGACCAACGCACAGGGGTTGGCGAGCGCCGTTCGCTGCGCCTGGAGGATGGCAGCCGCTTGCAATTGAACACCGCCACCGCTGTCGATATCCGTTACACCGCCCAATGGCGCGCCTTGCACCTGTTGGGCGGGGAGATCCTTGTGCAAACCGCGCGCGACGCGCAGGCCCGAGCGTTTATCGTGCACACCGAACAAGGCAGCATTCGCGCCCTGGGCACGCGTTTTACTGTCCGCTGTGATGCTGACGTCACTCGGGTTTTCGTGCTGGAACATGCCGTGGAGGTACGCACGGCGCACACGCTGGCGGCCGTGCGTGTCGAGGCCGGTCAGCAACTGGTCTTTCGCGCGGATGAAGCCGGCGTGGTACAGCCCGCGACAGCGCTGGCGGATGCCTGGACCCGCGACATGCTGGTGGTGGACGACTGGCGCCTTGCCGATGTTGTTAGCGAACTGCAACGTTATCGGCCCGGCCATTTGGGGTGTGACGCGGCCGTGAGCGAGCTGCGCCTGTCCGGCGCGTTTCAGCTGGGCAATATCGATACTGCCCTGGACAACCTCACCCGCACCTTGCCGGTACGCATTCGGCGGTTCAGCCGGTTCTGGACGCGGGTCGAGGCTGTTTGAGGGCTTAGGGGGGAAGGTGTTCGCTCAGCATTTTCAGCGCCTATGAGATCGAGCGCCGCCCGCGCGGCGCTTCGCAGCACAAGGCTGCTCCTACAGTTGTTTCGGGCCAGTCGCGCCTGTGCGCAGGAATAATTGGCCCGAAAAAATGTAGGAGCAGCCTTGTGCTGCGAAACGCCGCGTGCGGCGCTCGATATACGCCTCACATCAAAACCAAAAGCAGGCACTCTTTTACCCAAGGGGGGTTATCGATTTCAATTCTCATTCGACTTGTTAAGTAGAGGCGCATCAGACGCCGTAAAAACTGCCGCAGGGCGAAAGGAATACCCATGCTCCCTTCAGACACTCGCAACCCCGTTATCCTCATCAACTGTGCCAAAAAACCAATGACGCGGGCGGTCAATCGCGCGCTGTTCAGCATCGCGCTCGCGACGCCTCTGGCTGCGGCGATGATCGCCCCGCCAGCCATGGCCCAGACCCGTGTCGAAGCCGCATTCGACATCCCGGCCGGCCCGCTGGGCGCTGCGCTCACCCAGTTCGCGGAGGCGGCGGGGGTGACCGTGTCGTTCGAACCGTCCTACGTGCAGTCGTTGAAGTCGCCAGGCTTGCATGGCCGCTACAGTGCCGAGGCCGGCCTGCGCCAATTGCTGGTGGGCAGCCAGTTGCAGGTGCTGCGCCAGGCCAACGGCAGCTATTCGCTGTTGCCCATGGTCGGGGATGCGTCGACGCTGCAACTCGACAGTACCAGCATCACCGGCACGTCCGTGGAGTCGGCCTACGGGCCGGTAACCGGTTATGTCGCCACCCGCAGCGCGACGGGGACCAAGACCGATACGCCGATTCTGGAAATCCCGCAGGCCATCAACGTCGTCACTGCCGACCAGGTACAGGCCCAGGGCGCGCGCAACCTGACCCAGGCATTGCGTTATACGCCGGGGCTGGCAACGGGGGGGTTCACCGATCGCAACAGCATTGCCGACGAAATCACCAGCCGCGGCTTCGCCCCGACCCCGCTGTACCTGGATGGCGCGTACCTGCCGTATGCGGGCAGCCTGGGCGGCGCGCCACAGATCGACCCCTATACCCTGGAACGCATCGAGGTGCTCAAGGGCCCATCGTCGGTGCTCTACGGGCAAAACCAGCCGGGCGGGCTGATCAACATGGTCTCCAAACGCCCGACCCGCGAGCAGCGCAACCAGGTCAAGCTGGGTGCCGGCAGTTACAACCGGGTCAACGGTGCGTTCGACACCAGCGGCCCATTGGATGAGCAGGGCGCGTTCACCTATCGCCTGGTCGGTGTGGCCGACAAAGGCAACGAGCAGGTGGCGCACACCCACAGCGAACGCCTGCTGCTGGCGCCAAGCCTGACCTGGGCGCCGAACGAAGACACCGCCCTGACGGTGCTGGCACAGGTGCAGCGCGACGACGGCCTTGCCGACTACCAGTCGCTGCCGATGATCGGTTCGCTCAAGCGTGGCCCGACGGGCCAGCGCATCGACCGCGACTTCTTCTCGGGCGACTCGCACTACAACGATTACAAGCGTAACCAGTACATCTTCGGCTACGACTTCAGCCACCGCTTCAGCGATGACCTGGCGGTACGTTCCACAGCGCGCTACACCGATGTGCGTGACCGCTACAAAGGCTTCTACCTGCGCAGTTTCGTTACGGACGACGAGGGGGTGGATTACACCCGGGCCAACCGGGTCAAGCTCGACTGGCGCCAGCACAATATCGCCTACACCCTCGATAACAATCTTGAGTACAAATTCAATACCGGCGCGCTGCAGCACACCGCACTGGCCGGCGTGGACTACCGCCACTTCTCCCGCAAATACGATGGCTATAACGCCTACAACGTGTTGCCCGTCGACCTCTACGGCAAGAACAACTACGACACCAGCAGCGTAACCCCTGTGCTGGACACCCAATGGGACAATACCGTTCGCCAGACTGGGGTGTATGTGCAGGACCAGATCAAGCTCGACGAGTGGGTCCTGACCGTTGGTGGCCGCCAGGACTGGGCAGAAATCGACAACAAAGACCTGCTGGCCAAAAGCATCGCTTCACAGCGTGACAACAAGTTCACGGGCCGTATCGGCCTGACCTACGTCACCGAGTTTGGCCTGGCGCCTTACGTCAGCTATTCCCAGTCGTTCTTGCCGACACTGGGCACGGACAGCGCCGGCAAGTCGTTTGAGCCGACCGAGGGTGAACAGTACGAAGTGGGGGTTAAGTACCAGCCGGTCGAGGGCACCTTGCTCACCGCGTCGGTGTTCCAGGTCAAGCAGAAGAACGTGTTGACCCAGGACGACGACAACCCCCAGTACCAGGCGCAGGACGGTGAGGTGCGCTCGCGTGGCGTTGAACTTGAACTCAAGTCCACCCTCGACAACATCGACGTGCTGGCGGCAGCCACCTACATCGACTCGTTCTACACCAAGAGCAACTACGGCGACCAAGGCAACCGCAGCGAGTCGCAGGCGCCGGTATCGGCGTCCCTGTGGGTGGATTACCACTTTACCCAGGCCATGTTCAACGGCCTCACCTTCGGCGCAGGTGCCCGCTACACCGGCCGTAAACCGGGTGATTCATCCAACTCGTTCGACGTGCCGGCCTACGCGGTGTATGACGCTACCGTCAGCTACGACCTGGGCAAATTCGACGCGAGCCTGCGCGGTTTGCAGGCCAGCCTGAATGTACAGAACATCTTCGACCGCGAGTATGTGTCGGACTGCAACTACGCGTTCGGTTGCTATTACGGCCAAGAGCGCGTGGCGTCGGTGGAGATGACCTACGATTGGTGATCGGGGGGTAGCCATGACTGAATTCGAGGTGGTTGGGGCAAAGATGGAAGCTGCATGGATCGCGGGGATGGCTAGAAGTATCAGACCTTAGCATGGCATCGGCGGTAGCCTCGATGCGGGCCATGCAGGCACTGTTTTCAGCAAACCGCAGTGCTAGCACCACGTTATACTCGGCGCTTTTTGCCCATGGCCGGAGACCCTTATGCGCCAGGTTTTGCTCATCGTCGATATTCAATCCACCTTCAGCCCGCCCGAATGGCTGGTCGACGGTTTGCGGCGGTTGTCGGCGAATATCCCGACCATCGCCTCGGTCGAACTGCACGATGAGCAGGCCACGCCGTTCCAGCGTCAGTTGGGCTGGCACCCGGCAGCCGAGGACGAGAGCCTGGTCGAAGCGGACCAGGTGTTCGTCAAGCATGGCTACGGGCAGACCGTCGAAACCCTCGAGTACATCATGCAACTGGGCGTGGAGCGGGTGCTGGTGTGCGGCATGCAAACCGAAACCTGCGTGCTGGCCGCAGGCTTTGCGCTGTTCGATGCGGGGCTCACGCCAACCCTGGTGACCGACATGACGGTAGGGTCGTCGCTGGACAGGTCCGGGAAGATGGGCATCGACTTGTGGAAGCACCACTTCCGCCAGGTGACGACGTCTGCCGAGGTGCTGGCCGCGCTGGCAATGTGAGCACAGGAAGTGCAATCATTTTGCCATCTTGCCACGCCAATGAGTATCATTGTCGATTGATGGCAGCCTCGATACACCTCGATTGAGAAGGATCTCCATGCTGAAACAGTCTTACCTTGTCGCCGCTATGCTGCTGCCGCTTGCAATGAGCTGGTGTGGCTCGGCGCAGGCCTTCACCGATGGCACTGACCGCTCCGTGACCTTGGAAAAGGTCGAGCAGACCTTTGTCGTGCAGAAGGATGGCAGCCACCGCCTGGACGTCGACAGTGTCTTGCTGATCAATGACGAACGCGCCATCAAGGCCCGCGCCCAGCAGCCGGTGAGCTTCAACCGCTCGCTGGAAACCCTGGAAGTGATCGAGGCCTACACGCAAAAGCCCGATGGGCGCAAAGTGCGGGTGGATGCCGCGCACATCAAGGAACAGCAAGAGCAGGCGTCTGCGCAGGCGCCGATGTTTCAGGACAGCGTCAACAAGGTCATCATCTTCCCTGAAGTTGCGGTGGGGGATCGCCTGGTTCTGCATTACCAGCGCAACCGATTCACGCCGCTGTTCCCGGGGCAGTTCGAAGACATCACCGTGCCGGAATTCCACCCGGTCGAGCAGTTCACGCTGACCTACGACATGCCCGAGGACATGCCCCTGCAAGCGGACGCGCGCAGCTTCAAGGCGTCGATGCCGGTGGCTGCACCCGGGCGCACGGTCTACCGCTGGGACTACGTGCCGGCGGACCGGGCGCGGATCGAGGCCAGTGCGGTGTCCTACCTGGACTACGGGCATTATCTGGCCGTCTCGACCTTCACCGATTTCAAACAGTTCGCCGAGGCCTATCAGGCACGGGCCAAGGTCGAGGTCACGGCACCGATCACCGAGTTGGCGCACCGTCTGACGGCCCACTTACCTACCGCACGGGAAAAGGCGCTGACGCTCAGCGACTGGGTGCGTGAGAACATTCGCTATGTCGCCGTGTATGTCGGTGCCGGCGGGGTGGTGCCACATGCCGCGCAGACCGTGCTGGACAACCGCTACGGTGATTGCAAGGACCATGTGGCATTGCTTGAAGCACTGCTGGCGGCTGCGGGTATCAAAAGCACACCGGCCTTGATCAACCTGGGCAATGCCTATGTGTTCCCCAAGGTCCCTGCGCTGGGGGTGTTGAACCACGTGATCACCTACGTGCCGAGCCTGGACCTGTTCCTGGACTCTACCGACCCTTCGATTGCCGCAGGCTACCTGCCGCTGGGCACATTGAACAAGCGCGTGCTGCTGACTGCCACAGGCGAGTTCGGGCGCACTCCGGCCATCCAGCTCAACAAGGTGTCCAGCGACCTGAAGTTCAAGGTCAACGGCAAGGGAGCGGCGGACTTCACCAACGTTGCCACCGTGCAAGGCTGGGCCAGCGAGGTCAGCCGCTATGGGGTTAAATCGATGAAGCCGGCCGACCGTGAACTGCTCGTCGAAAAAGTGCTCGGCGCCTATGGGCAGCGGGGCAGCGGCACGTTCGAGGTACGCCCACCGAGCGCCAGTGGCGAGTTTGTCAGCACCGTTGATGGGCGCACGGAAAACCTCGTCAACCTGCCCGGGCCGGTGGGGGTGGTGGCCTTGAGCAGCCTGGCAGGGGGCATCTCGCAGAACGTCTACAGCTTTGCCATGGAGAAGGAACGCAGCCAGCACTTCGTGTGCATTTCCAACGACACCGTGGAAACATCGCGCTTCGAATTCCCATCGGAGGTCAGCGTGCTGGCGATCCCCAAACAGGTGCGTCTGCAAGACGCCAATGTGGAATACAGCGCGCGTTACGCCCAGGAGGGGAATGCGGTGGTGATCGAGCGGCACTTCAAGTTCAGCCGCCCGAACGTGGTGTGTTCACCCGAGGATTTTGCCGCCATGAAGCCGACGCTCGAGGCGATGGTCAAGGACCTGCAGAGCCAGATCATCGTGCAAGCGAGCTAGCCCCCAGGTCGTACGCCAACAGCATGCGCCTGGCTTACTCAGCCGCCAAGCGCCCCTTCACCCGGTCAGCCTTGTACTGCATAGCCACTGCTGGCGCAGGTTTGGCTGCTCCGGTTTCCAGCCACTGACGCATGCGGCTGGCATCGGCGAAGTGGGTGTACTTGCCGAACGCATCGAGGATCACCATGGCCACCGGGCGGTTGTCCATGCGGGTCAGCAGCACCAGGCAGTGGCCAGCCTCGTTGGTGAAGCCGGTCTTGGTCAGCTTGATGTCCCAGTTGCTCTTGTTCACCAGGTGGTCGGTGTTACGGAAGCCCAAGGTGTAGTTGGGCGCGCGGAAGGCCACGGTCTTCTCGCGGGTGGTCGACAGTTCGCTCAGCATCGGGTACTTGCGCGACGCCATCAACAGCTTCGACAGGTCGCGGGCGCTGGACACGTTCTGCGTCGACAGGCCAGTCGGCTCGACATAGCGGGTGTGCGCCATGCCCAGGCTGCGGGCTTTGGCGTTCATGGCCTTGATGAACGCCGGGTAACCGCCGGGGTAGTGGTTGGCCAGGCTGTTGGCCGCGCGGTTTTCCGACGACATCAGGGTAATCAGCAAGGTCTCGCGGCGGTTCAGCTGGCTGCCCAGGCGCACCCGCGAATACACACCCTTCATCTCCGGGTTGTTAGCGATGGTCATGGTGAGCATTTCATCCATGGGCAGCTTGGCGTCCAGCACCACCATCGCCGTCATCAGTTTGGTCACCGAGGCAATGGGCACCACGCGGTCGGCGTGGCTGGCATACAGTTCCTGATTGGTGTTCAGGTCGATCAGCAAGGCGCTGCCCGAAGCCAAGTGCAATTTGGCCGGGTCACGTTGCACCTGGGCCGGGGGTTGTGCAGCAGCAGTCGACGGGAGGGTCGCGGTACCTGTGAGCAACAGCAGCAGGCTGAGGATGGACAGGGATGTTTTCACGTTGAGGCTCACTAAAAGTTGGTATGTCGTTGGCTGTGCAAGGGTTTTCCCCCAAAAAACCGCTGCATTGTGGAGTATGGTCGAAGTGCTGTCGATTGCTCGTTGAAGCGACCCGCCGAAATGAAAAAAGCTTCATGCTGGATCGGTTCTGCCGCCGCCGCTCGTCGGATCACACGGGCAAAAAAAGACCCGCCAAGCGGCGGGCCATAAGGTAGGGAGCAACGCACAACAAATACTGTCAAGCGACCAGGGTATCTGGCTGCAGCTGGTCGGCCAGGGCTTGAGCCGAGGCTCGGGTCGCCAAGGGGCCGCTCACGGGTTCACCGTTACGCACCAAGTACCAGCAGGCCAGCAGGCCTTGCTGACGCAGTGAAGGGGGGACGGCGCTGCCGACGACGGACATGATCTGGATAGTGGCCATGTGGACCTCCTGTAAAACATGGCCCTACCTTACGCAGCGGCCGCAGCGGTTTGAAATTAACTGAGTTGATAGTGATCATTGGTTTTATCAACGGTCACCAACGGGGTGGCCCGTAGTACACCGGGGGCGGGCCGTAATAAGGGCGATAGCCCGGTGGCGGCGGGGCCGGTGCATAGTAGGGCTGGTAGTACACCGGCTGCGGCGGCGGCTGTACGTAGACCGGCTGCGGTGCGTAATAGACTGGCTGGCGCTCCACATACACGGTGCGATCACGACCGCCATAAACCGTTGCCCCCACCACGGCACCGACCACCGCCGCGCCGAACAGCGGGCCGGGTCCATACCAACCACCGCCACCGCCATGGCCACCATGGGCAGCAGCTTGTCCGCTGATGGCCAGGGCACCGACCAGCAGGGCGATTACGGGAATGTGACGGTTCATAAAGCGTCCTCGCAGGGCAACCCCACAGATGGGGCCCTAATACTATGACTCTGCCTCTGTCAGCTGAGCACAGGGAAACGGTAAAGGTTGTGTAAGGGACGACAAGCGGCCGCGTCTGATACGCTGAACAAACGATTCAGTTCTGAAAATGGAGCAGGTTATGTCGACAACTCCCAGCAGAGACACGGTGCTGTGCATCTCCCTGGCCGGGCGGCCTGGCACCTTCGGCGTGCGTTTCCACAACCACCTCTACCAACAGTTGGGGCTGGACTTCTACTACAAGGCCATGAGCACAGACGACTTGCCGGCGGCGGTCGCAGGCATTCGTGCCTTGGGTATTCGTGGGTGCGGGGTGTCGATGCCTTACAAGGAAGCCTGCATGGCCTTGGTCGACGAGGTGGACCCGTCCGCTGCGGCAATCGAGTCGGTCAATACCCTGGTCAATACCGGTGGCCACCTGAAGGCCTACAACACTGATTACCTGGCGGTGCGGCAGTTGCTGGCGCAACACGAGGTCGACCCGACGACTGCGTTTGCTCTGCGCGGCAGTGGTGGCATGGCCAAGGCGGTGGCGAGTGCCTTGCGTGACGCGGGCTTTACCCAGGGCACGATCGTCGCGCGCAATGAACAGGCGGGGCGGCAACTGGCGGATGTTTGTGGTTATCGCTGGGTGGCTGAGCTCGGCGACCTGTGCCCGCCGATGCTGATAAACGTGACGCCGATCGGCATGGCTGGCGGGCAGGAGGCCAACGCGCTGGCCTTTAGCGAACAGGCCATTGCGGCGGCCGAGCGGGTGTTCGATGTGGTGGCGATGCCGGCGCAGACGCCGCTGATTTGCCGGGCCCAGGCATTGGGCAAGCCAGTGATCACGGGCCTAGAGGTGATTGCGCTGCAGGCGCTGGAGCAGTTCGTGCTGTATACCGGCGTGCGCCCTACGCGTGAGCAAGTAGAAGCAGCCGTCGCATACGCGCGCGACCCTCTGTAGGAGCAGCCTTGTGCTGCGAAGAGGCCGGTACAAGGATCATCAATCTCTGATCGCTGCACCGGGCTCTTCGCAGCGCAAGGCTGCTCCTACAGGAGGGGCGCGCTATGTTGCGTCAATCAGAAGGCTTTGTGCCCCTTGTCCAGCTGTTCATCCACCAGCGCACGGCCATGGGCCAGCGACACATGCTGGGCATTCTCAAGGTCTGAGAAGAACTTCATCGGCATCGAGATGCGCTTGCTGGTGTGCCCTTCAGGGTCGGTGATCAGGCAGCCGGCGGCATAGGGCAGGGGGGAGTCGGGGTGGGGCATCACACTGGCGGTGATGGTGTACTTGCGGTGCTCACAGTGAAGAGATTGCATCGTCCTTACCTCGCTGTGCTTATGAAGCGGTTACCTTCATATACCACAGCAAGGGGCCGGGAGTTCCCGGCCCGACGAGCGAATAGCGGTGTGCCTCAGCCCTTGAGTTCGGTCGGCTGGATCACTTCGATCCAGTAACCGTCCGGGTCCTTGACGAAGGCCAGGTGGTTCATGCGGCCATCTGCCAGGCGTTTCTGGAAGGGCACGTCGAGTGCTTCGAAGCGCGCGCAGGCCTCACGCACGTCCGGCACCGAAACGCAGATATGGCCGAAACCGCGTGGGTCGGTGTTGCCGTTGTGGTAGGCAAAATCGGCGTCGTTTTCGGTGCCGTGGTTGTGGGTCAGCTCCAGAACGCCTGGGATCGACTTCATCCACTGATGGCGCTCGGCGTCATCGGCAGGGATCTGTGCCGGGTCGACCAGGGCCAGGAAGTACAGGCTGAAGGCGGCTTCCGGGAAGTCGCGCTTGTCCACCAGGCGGAAGCCCAGAACGCGGGTGTAGAAGTCCAGCGACTTCTCGATGTCCTTGACCCGCAGCATGGTGTGGTTGAAGACGAACTTGGAGGTGGCGGCGTCCGGCTGCGCGGTGACGCCAGGCAGGGTTTGCAGATCGTGCAGGCTCATGGGAACTCCTGAGACGGGGCCGGTGCGCGGCACCGGCAAAACAGACAGGCTGGCCATGATACGGCAGTGAAGCGATTGCGCAAATGAAAGCGCCCTGCACGAGGCAGGGCGCTTGAATTAGAGGCCCGCATGTGCGGGCGCGTGGGGTCGCTAGTCCTTTAGCTGTCTCGATACTGAGCCAGCGCTTGTGAAAAAAGTGTGAAGTCCATGTGGACGTTTCATCAGCGTACCCAGCTTTCAACGGTGGCAGCGCCGTACTCTTCTTTCCAGGCTTTCAGCCCGCGATGGTTGCCGCCTTTGGTCTCGATCAGCTCGCCCGTGTGCGGGTTTTCATAGACCTTGACCACGCGTGGGCGGCGCTGTTGTTTGGGGGCTGCGGCAGTAGGGCGGGTGGCAGCCTTGGGGTCGAGGATGGCGATGATATCGCGCAGACCCTTGTCATAGCTTTTCATCAGGCCGACTAGTTTCTGCTCGAATTCGATTTCGCGTTTGAGGCCGGCATCCTTTTTCAGCGCTTCCAGTTGAGCCATTTGTTCCTGAAGCGCTTTTTCGGCAGCTCGAAACTCTGCAAGTCTGGACACTGTAATCACTCCTGTACGTCTTTCGTGGCAGGGCGTGACGAACATTGAAGAAGAACAAAACGCCGGCCACGGGGTGGGTTCCGCTGTTCGCTGATATCGAGTGTAGTCATTCATCGCTACTGGGTAAACTGCAAACTTTTTATAAGTAAGCACGGAACTTTACAGGTTTTTCATGCGCCAGTTGTTGACGACTTCGACGGGGCTGGCGACTGGCTCTAGACCAAGGTCCAATAGCCCGGAATAGAGCCTTTGAGCGATCCTTTCAGATGATGCTCGGCGACTGTTCGAGCGTGTCGCAGTACCGCAGCAGGTGTTTGCTGCAGGTTGTTTTTCGCCTTTCTTTCTGGATCTTTCCTCGCATGTTTGCCCCCCTCCCTCACGCCCCTGGGCGCCGTGTTGTCGGCCTGTTCCTTTTGTGTGCCGGCGTCAATGCCCAGGCCGCCGGTTTTCTTGAAGACAGCAGCGCCAAGGTTGAAGCGCGCAATGTCTACTTCAACCGGGATTTCCGTGACGGCTATAGCAGTTCCAGCCAGGGCGCGTCCAAGCGCGAAGAGTGGGCGCAAGGCTTTATTCTCAATATTCAGTCGGGTTACACCCAAGGGCCGGTAGGGTTTGGCGTGGATGCGCTGGGCATGGTCGGTTTCAAACTCGACTCCAGCCCTGCGGACAGTAACAGCGGCCTGTTGCCGTCGTCTGGCCATGATCCACGGCACTCGGCTGATCAATACGCGAAGATGGGCTTGGCGGCCAAGGTCAAGGTGTCCAGCACCGTGCTCAAGTACGGCTCGATGATGCCGGATGTACCGTTGCTCAAGTACAACGATGGGCGCTTGTTGCCGACGATGTTCCATGGCGCGATGCTCACCTCCGAAGAAGTGCGCGATTTGAAGTTCACCCTGGCCCGCCTGGACAAATACACCGCGCGTGATTCCACCGATCGCCAGGACATTCGCGTGCACTGCAAGAACAAGCGCTATGCCTGCGACATCGAAGCCGACCACTTCGACCTGGCAGGCCTCGATTACCGTTTCAATGACCGCGTCAGCGCTCAGTATCAAGTGGCCAAGCTTGAAAACATCTATCGCCAGCACTTCCTCGGTCTGGTGGCCAGCCAGCCGCTGGCGGTAGGCAGCCTGTCGGCCGACCTGCGCGTGATCAAGAGCCACGACATCGGCAATGCCCGCGCCGGCGACATCGACCACCGCGCCTTCAGTGGCATGCTCGGCTACAGCCTGGGCGGCCATAAGGTCAGCGCCGGCTGGCAGCGCATGTACGGCGAAAGCGCCATGCCTTACTTGGATGGCAGCAACCCGTACCTGGTCAACTACGCCCAGGTCAACGACTTTGCCGCCGCCCAGGAGCGTTCCTGGCAGTTGCGCTACGACTATGACTTCAAGGCACTGGGTGTGCCCGGCCTGACCTTCTTCACCCGTTACATCAATGGCGACCACATCAAAGTCCCGGGCAGTACGGCCGAAGGCAAGGAATGGGAACGCGACACCGAGTTCAAGTACCAGGTGCAAAGTGGCACGTTCAAAGACGTCAGTGTGCGCCTGCGTAATTCCACCTACCGCAGCAACTATGAGAAGTGGGCGCGAGATATGGATGAGACTCGCGTCATTGTAAGTTACAACTTTTCCATCTTCTGACGGGGCGCTTTGCCAAGCGTGAGTGGCTGATCGACAATGGCTGACTGGCATTGGCGAAAGGGCAGGGCAATGAAAGACCTGTTGTTGATTGGCATCGGCCCGGGTGACCCACGCCAGGTCACCTATGAAGCGGTCGACGCGTTACGTCGTGCCAGCGTGTTCTTCGTGCTCGACAAGGGCACGGAGAAGGACGAGCTGGTGCGCTTGCGCAAGGCTATTCTGCAGCGCTATCGGCCTGAAGGCGGCTACCGGCTGGTGCAGGTCGCCGACCCTTCCCGCGATGGCCAGGCGCTAGATTACGTGGGTGCTGTTCAGGATTGGCACCGGCAGCGGGCCGCGCTGTACAGCCGGTTGATCGCGCACGAGATCGGTGCCGACGATGTCGGCGCCTTTCTGTTATGGGGTGAGCCTGGCCTGTACGACAGTACCCTGCGCATGCTCGATTGGGTCAGCGAAGGCGGGCTGGCGCTGCGACTGCAAGTGATTCCCGGCATCAGCAGCGTCCAGGCCCTGGCGGCCCGCCACCAAGTACCGCTCAACCGTATCGGTGAGCCGCTGACTGTACTGCCTGGGCGTCGCCTTGCCGAACAGGAGCGTATCGACAATGTGGTGGTGATGCTCGACGGGCAGTGCGCGTTTGCCTCACTGGATGACCCGGGTTTGATGATTTACTGGGGGGCTTATCTGGGCACCGCAGATGAGGTGCTGATTGCCGGGCCTTTGCAGGCGGTGAAGGCGCAGATTCTGCAAGTGCGGGAGGAGGCGAGGGGGCGCAAGGGGTGGATTATGGACACGTATCTGTTACGCCGCGAACTGTAGCTGGCTGCAGCCCCCACAGTCGTTAAAGACCTGTGAGAGCAACTGCCTTGTGGTGTTTGTGCCGGCCTCATCGCTGGCAAGCCAGCTCCCACAGGTCTGGCGCTAGCCTTTGAGGCTACACAGTTCGGGTGGGAGCGGGCTTGCCCGCGAAAGCCGCCACACGGGCATCAGGCCGTACCCAGTATGTCCACCACCTTGTTGCGCAATTGCTCGATGCTGAACGGCTTGCCAATCAGGTGCATGCCCTCCGGCACGTTTACGTTGTCGGCATAACCGCTGGCAAACAACACCGGCAGCAGTGGACGAAGTTTGCGTGCCCATTGCGCCAGCTCATCGCCGCGCATGTCCGGCAGGCCCACGTCTGTCATCATCAGCGCCAAAGTCTGCGCAGGGTCTTCGAGCACCCGCAGTGCTGCGGCGGCGTCTTCCGCTTCGATGACCGTGTAGCCCAACTCGTCGAGCACTTCGACCATCAGCATGCGTACGATGTCGTCGTCTTCGACTACCAGAAGATGCATGGTTTGGATCCTGTGAAAATGAATGTCTTTATTCTGTACGCCGGTCGACGGCAGAAGTTCCCGAGGATACCGATCCCTGCAATCAGATGGAACGATTCGCGCCTGCAACCTTCAAATGCTGGCTAAATGCCCTGCCAGCGCCAGCAAAGCTGGTTAGACTCGCTATTACCGGTGAGCGCGGCGGCAGACAATTATAACGGTCTTGGTGCCACACTTTTTCATGGATTCTTTTCGCTCGGGCGTTTTCAGATGATTCAAGTAGCCTCGATTGACCAGCAAAGCTTTCGCAAGCTGCTGAGTCGCAACATCGGCCTGCCCCTTGGGGTCGGCCTGCTGGGCGCAGTGGCGTTCGTCGCGGTGATCAACTACCTGCTCTCGGCCATGCAGTGGGTCGAGCATACGGACCGCGTGATCGGCAATGCCAACGAAACGGTCAAGCTGTCGATCGACATGGAAACCGGCATGCGCGGCTTCCTGATCACCGGCGACGAACGTTTTCTCGACCCCTACGAGGTGGCCAAGCCGAAAATTCTCGGCAGCCTGCAGAGCCTGCGCGGCATGGTCGAGGACAACCCGCAGCAGGTTGACCGTATTGATCGGCTGTTGGCCCTGCAAAAGGCCTGGAATGATTTCGGCAGCGAGATGATTACCCTGCGCCGCAGCGAGGGCAATTACCAGGCATCGATCGGCAATGGGCGCGGCAAGCGCATCACCGATGAAATCCGCAAGGAATTCGAAGGCCTGATCGACACTGAGCAGCAACTGCGCATGGCCCGCAACGAGAAAGTCAGCTCGGTCACCGTGACCGCGATCTCGGCCTTCGTGCTGTTCATCGTCGGCCTCAGCGCCTTGCTGGCCTACCTCGGGCGCCGCGACCTGCTGGCGCTGTCGAGCAGCTATGACGAAAACCTGCAGGCCCAGCAGCGTGCGGCCGAGCGCCTGGAGCACCAGGCCTGGTTGCGTAATGGCCAGACCCAGTTGGCCCAGCAGGTGCTCGGGCAGCTGACCCTGCCCATGTTGGGCGACAATATTCTGCGCTTCTTTGCTACCTACCTGGGCAGCGTGGTGGGCGCGGTGTATGCGCGCGACGAACATGGCCGCCTGGTGCGCGTGGCCACCTATGGCCTGAGCGCCGAGGAGCAGGCCCGTGAGCAGATCAAAGGCGACCACGATGGCCTGTTGGCCCAGGCCGTGCGCGAAGGCCGGCTGTTGTGCCTCGACGACCTGCCCGAAGACTACTACCGCCTGAGTTCGGGCCTCGGCAATGGCTTGCCGCGCAGTGCATTGCTGATGCCCGCCACCGATGATGGGCAGATCAATGGTGTGATCGAGCTGGGCTTCCTGCGCCCCTTGCAGCCGCGTGATGAAGAGCTGATGGAGCGGGTCGGCGGCAACCTTGGCATGTCCATCGAGAGTGCGCGTTATCGCCAGCGCCTGCAGGAAGTGCTGGCCGAGACCCAACAGTTGAACGAAGAGCTGCAAGTGCAACAGGAAGAGCTGAAAACCGCCAACGAAGAACTCGAAGAGCAATCACGGGTGCTCAAGGAATCCCAGGCCCACCTGGAAACTCAACAGGCCGAGCTTGAACAGACCAACGAACAACTGTCCGAGCGCACCGACGCCCTGGACCGCAAGAACGATGAGCTCAGCCAGGCCCAGCAAGAGCTGCAGGCCCGCGCCGACGACCTGCAGCGTTCGAGCAAGTACAAGTCCGAGTTCCTCGCCAACATGTCCCACGAGCTGCGCACGCCGCTGAACAGCTCGTTGATCCTGGCCAAGTTGCTGGCCGAGAACGGCGAAGGCAACCTCAGCGCCGAGCAGGTCAAGTTCGCCGAATCGATCTACTCGGCGGGCAATGACCTGCTGAACCTGATCAACGACATTCTCGACATCGCCAAGGTCGAAGCCGGCAAGCTTGAAGTGCGCCCGGAGACCACTCAGCTGGAGCGCCTGGTCGAAGGCCTGCGCGGCATGTTCCTGCCGCTGGCCGAGCACAAAGGCCTGGCCTTCGAGGTCAAGGTCGAGCCGCAGGTACCAGTGACGCTGTTCACCGACCGTCAACGGCTGGAGCAGATCCTCAAGAACCTGCTGTCCAACGCCATCAAGTTCACCGACCACGGTCAGGTCAGCATGACCATCAGCCACGAGGCTGATACCGGCATCATTTTCACCGTCCGTGACTCTGGCATTGGCATTGCCGCCGACCAGCAGCAGGCGATCTTCGGCGCCTTCCACCAGGTCGACGGCAGCAGCAACCGGCGCTATGGCGGCACCGGCCTGGGCCTGTCGATTTCGCGTGACCTGGCGCACCTGCTGGGCGGGCAGATCAATGTCGAGAGCAACCCGGGGCAGGGCAGCGTGTTCAGCCTGGTCATGCCCGAACGCTACGAACATGAGGGCGAGGAAGTCGAGGCCCTGAGCCTGCGCCCTGCGGTAGACACTCTGCCGCCAGCGCCCAAGGCGTCCAACGTCGTGGCGCCGAAACTGCCGGCACCGACCTTCGCCGATGACCGCGAGCGGGCCCCCTTCAATAACCGCTGCATCCTGGTGATCGAGGACGAGCCGAACTTCGCCCGCATCCTCTTCGACCTGGCCCACGAGTTGGGTTACAGCTGCCTGGTGGCGCATGGCGCCGACGAGGGCTTTGCGCTGGCGTCCCAGTACATCCCCGATGCCATCCTGCTGGACATGCGCCTGCCTGACCATTCTGGCCTCACCGTGCTGCAGCGCCTCAAGGAGCTGGCCGGCACGCGGCATATTCCGGTGCACATCATTTCGGTGGAGGATCGCGTCGAAGCGGCCATGCACATGGGCGCCGTGGGCTACGCGGTCAAGCCGGCCAGCCGTGAAGAACTCAAGGAAGTGTTCGCCCGCCTGGAAGCCAAGCTGACCCAAAAGCTCAAGCACATCCTGCTGGTGGAGGACGACGACCTGCAGCGCGAAAGCATCGCCCGCCTGATCGGCGATGACGATGTCGAGATCACCGCCGTGGCCATGGCCCAGGACGCCTTGGCGCTGCTGCGCGAGAACATCTACGACTGCATGATCATCGACCTCAAGCTGCCCGACATGCTCGGCAACGAGCTGCTCAAGCGCATGACTGCCGAGGACATCCGCTCATTCCCGCCGGTGATCGTCTACACCGGGCGCAACCTCACCCGCGAAGAAGAAACCGACCTGCTCAAGTATTCGCGCTCGATCATCATCAAGGGCGCCCGTTCGCCGGAGCGCCTGCTCGACGAAGTGACGCTGTTCCTGCACAAAGTCGAATCGCAGTTGTCCCATGAGCGCCAGCGCATGCTCAAGACCGCGCGCAGCCGCGACAAGGTCTTCGAGGGGCGCAAAGTACTGCTAGTGGATGACGATGTGCGTAATATCTTCGCCCTCACCAGTGCCCTGGAGCACAAGGGCGCCATCGTCGAGATCGGCCGTAACGGGCGTGAAGCCATCGAGCGCCTGGAGCAGCATGACGACATCGACCTGGTGCTGATGGATGTGATGATGCCGGAGATGGACGGCTTCGAGGCTACCCGGCTGATCCGCCAGCAACCGCGCTGGCGCAAGCTGCCGATCATCGCCGTGACCGCCAAGGCGATGAAGGATGACCAGCAGCGATGCCTGCAGGCTGGCGCCAATGATTACCTGGCCAAACCGATCGACCTGGACCGCTTGTTCTCGTTGATCCGCGTATGGCTGCCGCAACTGGAGCGAATTTGACTAGCGAGCGCAACACCGACATCGAGATCCGGCTGCTGATCGAGGCGATCTACCTCAAGTACAGCTACGATTTTCGCAACTACTCCGGCGCTTCGATCAAGCGCCGCATCTTGCACGCCCTGCGCCAGTTCGACTGCCTGACGGTGTCGGCGCTGCAGGAGCGGGTGCTGCACGACCCGGGCATGTTCATGCAGTTGTTGCAGTTCCTGACGATCCCGGTCAGCGAGATGTTCCGCGACCCGAGCCACTTCCTTGCCCTGCGCAACGAAGTGGTGCCGCTGCTGCGCACCTGGCCTTCGATCAAGATCTGGATCGCTGGCTGCAGCACCGGCGAGGAGGTGTACTCGATGGCTATCCTCTTGCGTGAGGAAGGCCTGCTCGAGCGCACCATCATCTACGCCACCGACATCAACCCGCGCTCGCTGGACAAGGCCAAGCAGGGCATCTACTCGATGCAGAGCATGCGCGAGTATGAGGAAAACTACCGCCTGGCCGGCGGCCGCCGTGATTTCACCGAGTACTACACCGCCGCCTACGGCAACGCCATCATGGACAGCACCCTGCGCGACAACGTGACCTTCGCCGACCACAGCCTGGCCACCGACAGCGTGTTCTCCGAAACGCAATTGGTGTCGTGCCGCAACGTGCTGATCTATTTCAACAAGGACCTGCAGGACCGGGCCTTGGGCCTGTTCCATGAGTCCTTGTGCCACCGCGGTTTTCTGGTGCTGGGCAGCAAGGAATCGGTGGATTTCTCCGCTTACAGCGATCGCTTCGAGCCGTTGGTCAAGCCCGAACGGATCTTCCGCAAATCATGAACGGCGTTCGTGCGGTGGTGATCGGTGCCTCGGCGGGCGGCGTGCAGGCGTTGTTCCAGGTACTCGGCGGCTTGCCGCCGGGCTTTGTCACGCCGGTAGTGTGCGTGCTGCACTTGCCCGACGACCGTCACAGCCAGTTGGCCGAAGTGCTGCAGCGGCGCCTGAACAGGCCGGTGCGCGAGGCCTGTGACAAGCAGGCCATCGAGGCAGGGCTGATCTACGTGGCCACGCCCGGTTATCACCTGTCGGTGGAAAACGACTTCAGCCTGTCGCTGAGCCAGGAGGACCCGGTGCATTTCTCCCGCCCGGCGATTGATTTCCTGTTCTTCTCGGCGGCCGACGCTTACGGCGATGGCCTGCTCGGCATCCTGCTGACGGGGGCCAATGAGGATGGCGCCAAAGGCCTTGCCCATATCAAGAACAGCGGCGGCCGGACTGTGGTCCAGGACCCCCGCGACGCCCAAGTGGCGCTGATGCCGGAGGCCGCACTGGCCCTGCACCAGCCTGACCATATTCTTACTCTGAGCGGTATCGGGCAATTGCTCGCTACCCTGGAAGCCAGCGCATGTTAAGCCTCACCACCGCCAAACTGCTGATCGTCGACGACCTGCCGGAAAACCTGCTGGCCCTCGACGCCCTGATCAAGGGCGAGGACCGCGAGGTGCACCAGGCGCAGTCTGCCGAAGATGCATTGTCGTTGCTGCTTGAGCACGAATTCGCCCTGGCCATCCTCGACGTGCAGATGCCGGGCATGAACGGCTTCGAGCTGGCCGAGCTGATGCGCGGCACGGAAAAGACCCGCAATATTCCGATCGTCTTCGTCACCGCGGCCGGGCGTGAGATGAACTACGCCTTCAAGGGCTACGAAAGCGGCGCGGTGGACTTTCTGCACAAGCCGCTCGACACCTTGGCGGTGAAGAGCAAGGTGTCGGTGTTCGTCGACCTGTACCGCCAGCGCAAGGTGCTCGACCGGCAGTTGCAGGCCCTGGAGCGCAGCCGCCAGGAGCAGGAACTGCTGCTGACCCAGTTGCAGGTGGCGCGCGGCGAGCTTGAGCACGCCGTGCGCATGCGCGATGACTTCATGTCGATTGTTTCGCACGAGGTGCGCACGCCGCTCAATGGCCTGATCCTCGAAACCCAGTTGCGCAAGATGCACCTGAGCCGTGGCAACCACGACGCATTCAGCGCCGACAAACTGCAGGCCATGGTCGAGCGTGACGAGCGGCAGATCAACAGCCTGATTCGGCTGATCGAAGACATGCTCGATGTTTCGCGCATCCGTACCGGTAAACTGTCGCTGCGGCCCAAGCTGTTCGACCTCGCCACCCTGGTGCGTGGCCTGGTGGAGAATTTCAGCGCGCAGGCCGCGGCGCTGGGCACGCACATCGACCTGCAGCGCTGCGAGGCACTGCAAGGTGAGTGGGATGAATTCCGGATTGAACAAGTGGTGGCCAACCTGTTGTCCAATGCGTTGCGGTATGGCGAACGCCAACCCGTCGAGGTGCGGGTGTTCGAGCAGGGGGGGTGTGCCTGGGTGCAGGTGCAGGACCACGGCATTGGGATAAGCGGGGCCAACCAGCAGCGGATCTTCCAGCAGTTCGAGCGTGTGGCCACGCAACAGGCCAGCGGTGGGCTGGGGTTGGGGTTGTACATCTCGGAGCAGATCGTGCAGGCCCACGGCGGGCGGATTCAGGTGGAGAGTGAAGAGGGCAAGGGTGCCACGTTCAGCCTGCAATTGCCGCTGACGCGGCGGACAGAACAAAACGACCAGGAGCGGGCAACCTCTGCCTGAGCCTGGGGTCAGATGGCCAACTGTATGAATTTCAAGGCGTTGTTGTCATGAGTGAAGATGCACAAGATGTGGTGCTGGTCGTCGAGGACGAACCGGCGATTCGCATGATCCTGCGGGATTACCTGGCAGGCGAGGGCTACCACGTGCTGGTGGCCGAAGACGGTGAGCAGGCATTCGCGATCCTGGCGAGCAAGCCGCACCTGGACTTGATGGTGACCGATTTTCGATTGCCCGGCGGTATTTCCGGGGTGGAGATCGCCGAGCCTGCAGTGAAGTTGCGACCTGACCTGAAGGTGATCTTCATCAGCGGGTATCCGGCGGAGATCCTCGAGTCGGGCAGCCCGATTGCGCGCAAGGCGCCGATCCTGGCCAAGCCGTTCGACCTGGATACCTTGCACCAGCAGATCCAGACACTGCTGCGTTGAAGCTTGCGGCCTCTCGCGGGGCAAGCCCGCCCCCACGGACTGGGCTGCCCCAGGTTGGATTGGTGTCCAACTTCTTGGGGGTAGTCTGTGGGAGCGGGCTTGCCCCGCGAAGAGGCCCTGAAGGGCTATCGAAGCGTTCGCTCGATCCCACCGACCAGCATGCTCTCCATCAGCGCCAAACCCTGCTTTTGCGGCAGTGCCTTGAGCATCCCCGGCAACTGGTTCAGCAACGTCGCCACCACATGCGCCGTCGCCACCAACGCTTGCCCCGGCAGCTTCGCCTGCGGCGCGATCAAGCGCAGTAACCCCGCTTCATAGCGCTTGCGCAACGAAACCAGGCGCCCTTGCTGCTCCTCGCTCAGGCAACAGAAATCCCGCTCCGCCAGGCGAAACTGCAGCGGCCGCTCGGCGTGCAATTGCCAATGCGCAGCAATCAGGCAGGACAACGTTGAGCCGCCACGGGCCATCGCCCTGCGGCCAAGCTCCAGGGTGGCCTGCAACTCCTCGTACAGCTCCTCGATCAAGTCGTACAGCAGGTCCTGCTTGCTGGGAAAGTGGTGGTACAGCGAACCTGCAGTCAACCCCACATGCGCCGCCAGTTCGCGCATGCTCACCTGGCCGAAGCCTTTCTCGGCGAACAGCGCCAGGGCCAGATCACGCCGCTCTTCAAAGCTGGCACAGCGCATCGCGGCGTTGACTGGGGGCATGCTGGTCGCTCCTCAGTAGGTGAAGAAACCGCGGCCGGTCTTGCGCCCCAGCCAACCGGCCGCGACCATTTCCTTGAGCAGCGGGGCAGGGCGGTACTTGCTGTCGCTGAAGCCCTCGTGGAAGGCCTCCATGATCGCCAGCAAGGTGTCCAGGCCAATCAGGTCGGCCAGCGCCAGCGGGCCGATCGGCTGGTTGCAGCCCAGGCGCATGCCGGTGTCGATGTCCTCGGCACTGGCCAGGCCTTCCTGGCGCACGAAGATCGCTTCGTTGATCATCGGCACCAGAATGCGGTTGACCACAAAACCTGGGCGATTGCCGGCGCTGATCGGGGTCTTGCCCACCTTCTCGGTCACCAGCAAGGCCTGGGCATAGGTGCTGTCGCTGGTCTGCAGGCCACGAATGATCTCGACCAGGGCCATCACCGGCACCGGGTTGAAGAAGTGCACACCGATGAACCGCTCGGGGTGCTCGATGCTCGCGGCCAATTGCGTGACCGACAGCGACGAGGTGTTGGTGGCGATCAGGCAGTCGGCGGCCACGCTGGCAGCCACTTGCTGAAGGATGCGCTGCTTGAGCTGCAGGTTTTCGGTGGCTGCCTCGATCACCAACTGCGCGCCACTGAGTTGCGCGTAGTCGGTGCTGGTGCGGATGCGGGCTTTCGCCGCCTCGGCCTTTTCGGCGTCGAGCGTGCCTTTGCTGACCTGGCGCTCGAGGTTCTTGCGCAAGGTGGCTACGCCACGCTCCAGCGCGGCATCGGAAACGTCCACCAGCAGCACGTGATAGCCCGCCACGGCGCACACCTGGGCAATGCCGTTGCCCATGGTGCCCGCGCCGATCACGGCAATCTGTTCGATGTTCATGTGTCAGTTTCCTCAGACGCGCTCGAAGACTACGGCGATGCCTTGGCCGCCGCCAATGCACATGGTGGCCAGGGCGTAACGGCCCTGAATGCGGTGCAGTTCATGGATGGCCTTGGTGGCGATGATCGCGCCGGTAGCGCCGACCGGGTGACCGAGGGAAATACCCGAACCGTTCGGGTTGACCTTTTCCGGGTCGAAGCCGAGCTCGCGGGCCACGGCGCAGGCCTGGGCGGCGAAGGCTTCGTTGGACTCGATCACGTCCAGGTCCTGGATGCTCAGGCCGGTTTTTTCCAGCACCTTGCGGGTTGCCGGGATCGGCCCCAGGCCCATCAACTCTGGCTCGACGCCGGCATGGGCGTAGCCCACCAGGCGCGCCAGCGGTTTCAGGCCCAGGCGGCGCACGGCGTCACCATTGGCCAGCACCAGGCCGGCCGCGCCGTCGTTGATACCACTGGCATTGCCGGCGGTGACGGTGCCGTCTTTCTTGAACACGGTCTTCATGCCGGCCAGCTGCTCGGCGGTGACATCACCACGCACGTGCTCGTCGACGCTGAACTGTACGCTGCCTTTGCGGGTTTTCAGTTCCAGCGGGACGATCTGGCTGGTGAAGCGGCCTTCGGCAATGGCGCGGGCGGCGCGGCGCTGGCTGGTCAGGGCCAGCTCGTCCTGCATTTCACGGGTGATACCGTGCTTGGCCGAGACGTTTTCGGCCGTGATCCCCATGTGGAAGTGTTCGAAGGGGTCTTGCAGCACGCCGACCGTGTAGTCGATACCTTGCAGGTCGCCCATGCGTGCACCCCAGCGGGCTTGTGGCAGCAGGTACGGGCCGCGGCTCATGGACTCGGCGCCCGCCGCCAGGGCCACATCGGTGTCGCCCAGCAGCAGGCACTGTGCCGCCGAGACAATGGCCTGCAGGCCCGAGCCGCACAGGCGGTTGACGTTGAACGCCGGGGTTTCCTTGGGGATGCCAGCGTTCATCGCTGCAACCCGCGCCAGGTAGGCATCACGGGGCTCGGTGGGGATCACGCTGCCCATCACCACATGGCCGATTTGTCCGGCGTCCATGCCCGCGCGTTCGATGGCGGCACGGGTTACGGCGGTGGCGAGGTCGGCCAGCGGCAGGTCCTTGAGGGAACCGCCAAAGCCACCAATGGCTGAACGGACGGCACTGACGACGTAAATTTCTGCGCTGCTCATAGGGGCTCCGATTGCGAAGGCATGGCGGGACCGGGCCTGGCTCTGCGAGAATGGCGGGCGATCCCTTCGTTCATCCGAGTCTAGGCAAAGGCTCTGCCAGAGCCTATGCCGGATCTGTTCAATCAACCTGGCACTTTTTGCCACTCAGCATAGACAGCGAAATCCGCCATGCGCGATAGCGATACGGTCGCCGTGTACTTCCTCGAAGCCATGCTTCATGCCCTGCGCGAACGCCCGGACGTGCGCGATGCACACCTGCGTGCGGTCGGTATCGACCCGCAACTGCTCGAACAGCCCCAGGCACGCGTGCCGGCCAAGGCATTCGCTCAGCTGTGGCTGGCCCTGATCCAGCTGTTGGACGACGAGTTTTTCTGCCTCGACAGCCACGGCATGCCGCTGGGCAGCTTTGCCCTGATCTGCCGTGGCCTGATTCAGGAGCCGAACCTGGAAAAGGCTTTGCGTCAGTGCATGGGCGGTTTTGGCCTGTTCCTGCGTGACCTGCGCGGTAGCCTCACGCTACGCGGCGGCAGGGCGGTGATCAGCGTGCAGTCGAGCATTGCCGACCCCTTGACCCGTGTGTATGCCGAAGAAACCTACCTGGTGCTGATGATCGGCTTGCTGTGCTGGCTGGCAGGGCGGCGCATTGCCATCGACCGCACCGAGCTTGCGGTATCGCGCCCCGCGCAGGACGATGACCTGCTGCTGTGGGGGCCTGACCTGCGCCTGGGCAGTGGGCGTACCGAAGTGGAGTTCGACAGTGCCTACTTGCGCCTGCCGGTAGTGCAGGACCTGCCGGCCTTGAAGACCTTTTTGCGCAGCGCCCCCCAAGGCCTGGTTATTCGCTTTCGCAACCAGAACGGCCTGGTGGCCGAGGTCTATCGCCACCTGCGCGCCCGCCGCTACGGGCAATGGCCAACGTTGGCCGCGTTGGCGCAGGTGCAGGGGGTCAGCGCCAGTACCTTCCGCCGTCAGCTGGAACGGGAGGGCCGTTCGTACCAGCAGATAAAGGACGAGGTGCGCCGGGCGATGGCCTTCGAGCACCTGCGCGAAGGTGTGCTGAGCATCGCCGAGGTTGCCGAGCAGGCCGGGTTCCAGGAGCCCAGTGCATTCCACCGGGCGTTCAAGAAGTGGACCGGGCAGAGCCCCGGCAGCTACAGGGTGCGTTTGGCAAGCAGCCCTGTAGCCGACAGGTCGACGACAAGGCCTGAGCAGCCTGTCAATCCTGCAGCAGTGCCGCCAGTGCCTTGACGCGCTTCAAATCGCCGTTCGCCACCTTGGCGACCCCGGTGCCGTACTCGGCATCGGCCTTGTACAGGAAGGACAGGATGATGTGCTTGCTCTGATCATCCGCCGCGGCCAGCGATTGGCCAAAGCTATTGATCAGATCGCGCTGTTCGCTTTTCGAGTAAGCGCGGAACAGTTCACCCGCCTGCTTGAAGTTCTGTTCGCGGGTAATGCCCTGCTGTTGGGTTGTGCCGCTCAGGGCCAGTTGGCTTGCGCGGGCCGAATCACTGGTGCCGCGCGGCTGCAGCCGGCTTGGCTGGTAGTTGACCATGCCGCTGGAGCGGCCAGGGTTTAACGCACCGTCCTGGTTGCCATTGCTGACGGCGACTCTCGGCTGATTGATCGGCAGGCTGTTGGCGTTGGCCCCAACCCTGTACAGCTGGGTATCGGCGTAGGAGAACAGTCGGCCTTGCAGCAATCGATCTTCGGATGGCTCGATGCCTGGGATCAGGTTAGAGGGGGCGAGGGCGACTTGTTCGGTTTCCTGGAAGAAATTGCCAACGTTGCGGTTGAGCACCATCTGGCCGACCCGATGCTCGGGCACGCCGGGCCAGACTTTGGTGGGGTCCAGTGGGTCAAAGTCGAAATCGGTCAACTGCTCGGGCTTCAATGTCTGAATGTAGAGGTCCCACTTGGGGAACTCACCACGACCAATGGCGGCGACCAGGTCTTGGGTCATGTGGTTGAAATTTTTGCCCTGGATTTTCTCGACGGCCTTGGGGTCGAGGTTTTCCTGCCCTTGCAGGCTCTTCCAGCGGAACTTCACGTAGGTCGTGTCACCCTTGGCGTTGACGAATTTGTAGGCGTGCACGCTGTTGCCATCCATGTGTCGATAGCTCTTGGGCGTACCTTCGTTGGAGTAGAGCAGGGTGAGGGTGCGGGTGGCCTCGGGCATGTGCGAGAACAGATCGAAACGCCGTGCATCGTTACCGAGGTTACTGCGTGGGTCGGGCTTGAAGGCGTGGACCATGTCCGGGAACTTGATCGCGTCGCGAATGAAGAAGGTCGGGAAATTGTTACCTACCAGGTCCCAGTTGCCAGTACTGGTGTAGAAGCGTGTGGCGAACCCGCGTGGGTCGCGCAGGGTTTCCGGTGAATGCAGGCCATGTACCACGGAAGAGAAGCGCACGAATACTGGAGTTTTTTCACCTGGGGTGAACAGCGGGGCATGCGTCAATGACCGCAGATCTTCAGAGGCGGTGAATTCACCGTGGGCACCGGTACCGCGGGCGTGTACGACACGCTCTGGGATGCGCTCGCGGTCGAATCGCTGCAGCTTCTGAATCAAATGCACATCTTGCAACAGCGTCGGCCCGCTGGCACCGGCAGTCTGCGAATGCTGGTTTTCACCAACCGCAGCGCCGTTGTCGCGGGTCAACGGCGTGGCCTGCAGGTGAGTACTGGCGAACAGTGCCGCGCACAGCAGGATCAGGCTGCGCGCAGGGTGGAGGGTTACGCTCATCGGGGAGTACTCGGTTATTGATCGAATGCCCGATGCTAGTAACGCCGCAGACATGGCGCAGTAGGCGACCTCACTTCATCCTGTGGGACCTTTCACTCCCTGTTCAGGCCGGCACCATCGCAAAGCCGACGCCGAAGCGGTTCCAGGCATTGATGGTGGCGATGGCCAGCGTCAGGTTGACCACTTCCTGCGGCTCGAAATGCGCTTGCAGCGCTTCGTATTCCGGTTGTGGCGCACCGCGCTCCGGCAGCCGGGTCAGGCATTCTACCCATGCCAGTGCGGCACGTTCACGCGGCGTGAAGTAGGCGGTTTCCTGCCACACGCTCAGCGTTTGCAGGCGCGCTTCTGTTTCGCCGGCCTGGCGTGCGTCATTGGCATGCATGTTGACGCAGTAGGCGCAGCCGTTGATCTGCGAAGCGCGCAGGCGCACCAATTCGAGCAGTGAATTCTCCAGGCCGCACTTGGCCAGGGCCTGTTCCAGGCCGACCATGGCTTTGTAGGCTTCCGGTGCGTGCTTGGCCCATTCGATACGTGTATTCATGGTGTTCTCCAGAAGGTGTTGGGTGGTCATGGCGCTACCTTAGCGCTGTGCAGCGATCAGCCCGATAGCCAATCGCACACTTTGCCCGGAGGCCAATCGGGCCATTCAGGTGCCCACTGAGGGGCATCCAATCTCTTCATTTCTGCCAAGGCCGGCAAGCCGGGATAATGGCCAGGTCTTGCAGAAGGAGTACCGATTCATGTCCGAAGAACGCTATATGCGCGAAGCCCTCGAACTGGCCCGCACCAACATTCAGGCCGGTGGCCGGCCCTTTGGTGCAGTGCTGGTCTACCAGGGGCAGGTGGTGGCGCGCGCGGTCAACGAGATCCACAGCACCCAGGACCCGACCGCCCACGCCGAGATGCAGGCCATCCGCAAGGCCGCGCATGCCTTGGGCCAGGCTCGTCTGGACGGTGCCGAGGTCTACGCCAGCGGTCACCCGTGCCCGATGTGCCTGGCGGCCATGCACCTGTGCGGCATCGAGCGTGCCTGGTTTGCTTATGACAACGATGAAGGCGAGCCTTTCGGCTTATCCACGGCTGCGGTGTATGCGCAGATGGCGCGCCCACCGCAACAGCAGAGCCTGCCGTTGCGGCCGCTGAAACCCAGTGGCGAAGCCGGCCTGTACCTTGAGTGGAAGCAGGCCAACACGCAATGAGAACTGCCTTGAATCTGTTGCTGGTGGTGCTGCTGGCGCTGAACTTGCGCCCGATCCTCACCAGCATCGGGCCGCTGCTCGAACCCATGCGCGCCAGTACCGGCCTGGGCTACCAGCAGGCCGCACTGCTGACCGCGCTGCCCGTGCTGTGCATGGGACTGGTGCCGTTGTTGCAACCTTGGTTGCGGCGCTGGGTCAGCGAACATGGCGGCATGCTCGCCGGCTTGTCGGCCATTGCGCTGGCGTGCTTGTGGCGCCTGCAACTGGACAGCGCCTGGGCATTGATTGCCAGCGCGGTGGTCGCCGGCCTCGGCGTGGCGGTGGTTCAGGGCATGATGCCGGGGTTGGTCAACCGTTGGTTCTCGACCCGCCTGGCTGGGGCCATGGGCATGTATTCCGCGGCCTTGATGAGTGGTGGCGGCCTGGCGGCGGTGCTTGGCCCGCATATCAGTGGGTACTTTGGCCATTGGCAGGCCGGGCTGGGCCTGTGGGCGATCCCGGCGCTTGTGGCGCTGCTGGCCTGGACGCTGCTGCGCCCACCGCAGGCTACGCCGACGCTGGCGGGTGCCACGGGCGGGCATTGGTTCGGCACCCGCCGTGCCTGGTTGCTGGCGGTGTATTTCGGCCTGATCAATGGTGGCTATACCAGCATGGTCGCCTGGCTGCCGGCCTATCACCTGGAGCACGGCGGGACCGCCCAGGGCGGTGGTGACCTGGTGGGGCTGATGACAATCTTCCAGGTTGCCGGCGCGCTAGGCCTGCCGTTGTTGCTGCGCCGCTGGGTCGACCGTCGGCCTGGGTTATGGCTGGCGCTTTCGATCCAGCTGGCCGGCTTCCTTGGGCTGTTACTGGCGCCCACGCTGAGCATGGGCGTGTGGGTGGCGATGATCGGCTTTGGCCTGGGGGCGTGCTTCAGCCAGAGCCTGACACTGACGCTGGAGCACCTGAAAACACCCGCCGAAGCGGGGAGCCTGGCGGCCTTTGTCCAAGGGATCGGCTTCATCATTACCGGGATCGTGCCGTACATCACGGGCGGGTTGCGCGACGTCAGTGGCGACTTCCAGGCGTCGTGGGTGCTGTTGACCGTGACGGTGGTGGCGATGTTGCTGGTGACGGCCTGTTTCGCGCCACGCGGCTATGCGGCAGCCATTGCCCGTTCGGCGCCGAACGGCCAGGCCGCGTCGGTTAGCTAAGGCGCTGCAGGGTATCGCGAACGCGGTCGAGGGCAGGGTCGATGTCGAGCAGTTCGATAGCGCCGAAGCCCATTACCAGCCCAGCGCGCACAGGTACGTCACTGAAGAAGGGCGCCAGCGAGTAAAGGCCGACCTCCACCTTGCGTGCGAGGTTTGCCAGCAGTTCGACATCCACCCCCGGCTTGGCCAGCGCGCTCAAGTGGAAACCGGCGCTGGCCGGCACGGGGCTGAACCAAGGCGCCAGGTCGCCGCCCAGGCGGGCGAGAATGCGCTCGCGGCGGGCACTGTAGACATCGTGGCAGCGGCGGATGTGCTTGTTCAGATGGCCCTCGCTGATGAAGCGCGCCAGTGCCCATTGCAGCAGGGTCGGGCTGTGCCAGTCGCTCAGGTGCTTGGCCACGCAGGCGGCTTTCAGCACGGCAGGCGGCAACACGGCGTAGCCCAGGCGCAGCTCCTGCAGCAGGGTCTTGGAGAAGGTCCCGACGTAGGCTACCAGGCCATGCCGGTCGAGGCGCTGCAAGGCGTCGGCGGGTGGCCCCAGGTAGCGGAATTCGCAGTCGTAGTCGTCCTCGATGATCAACGCGCCAAGCTCGGCGGCGCGTGCCAGTAACGCCCGCCTGCGCGGCTCGCTCATCGGCATGCCGAGGGGGAACTGGTGTGACGGGGTCACGTAGATCAGCCGCGTGCCGTCGGCGATCTGCTCGACGCACATCCCTTCATCATCCACCGGTACCGATTGCAGGCGTGCGCCCAAGGCCAGAAACAGTTGACGTGCCGGCGGGTAACCTGGGTCTTCCATGGCCACCGGGCAGCCCGGTTCGATCAGTACCCGGGCGATCAGGTCCAGCGCCTGTTGCGCACCATTGCATACCAACACATCCGCTGCGTTGCAATGTACGCCGCGGGCATAGGCGATGTGATGGGCGATGGCTTCACGCAGCTCAGGCAGCCCCTGGGCAGAGAACTGCCGCTCGGGGTGCCGCTGGCTGCGGCGCAGGGCGTAGTTCAGGCAGCTGCGCCACTGGTCGAACGGGAACTGCGTCTTGCTCGAAGCGCCGCCAACGAAGTCATAGCGCGACGGTGCTTGTAGTTGCGGCCTGCCCAGCACCGTCCCGCGTTGCTGCCAGCGTTCGAGGGATGCCGCAGCCGCCAAGGGGACGGCCGTTGCCTCGCTCGAACGCAGGGGGTGGCGCGGAGTGATGAACGTACCGCGACCGACCACGCCACTGAGCAGGTTGTCATAGGTAAGCCTGGAGTACGCCTCGGCCACGGTCTTGCGCGACACGCCCAGTTGTTCGGCCAGCAGCCGGGTGGGCGGCAATTGGCTGCCGGCCGCCAGGTGGCCACTGTCGATGCCCGCGCGCAGTTGCTGGTAGAGCTGGTCGGCCAGGCCTTTACGGCCTTCCAGGCGGATGTGCAGTTCCATGAAACGATCCGGTGCAGGGGAGTGCTGAGGATAGCGGATCGCACTTCAACGTACAGTGCCAATGCACCGTGTTGCGCCTACAAGCGTGCCGTGCTGACCGTGATGTAGCCTTTGTCGGGCAGGGCGATGCGTATCACCGTTTCATCGGCCGGTGCCTTGTGTTTTTGCTTGATACGCACCCCGTCAACCGCAGCCGCCCGCATCCGGTGGGTGATGGCGCGGCCACTGGCGTCGAAGAAGGCTTCGCTGGCCAGCAGCTCGATGCGCTCGATCAACTGGCGGGTGCGCTCGTCGGTGGCACAGAAGAACAGCACACCCGACAGGTGCGGGTCGTCATCAGGGTTGCTGACCTTGTGGGCCAGCAGTTCACGCAGGGTGTGGCGCAGTTCGGCGGTGGGGCGAGCGGACTGGTGCATGCGGGGGGCCTCCTCTGGGTCGTCCAGAGGGGATCATGTTTTTAGCTGCCAGGCGCGACAAGTAGGGCATTTCTGACGTAGTTGTGGGGGATTTCTGAAAGTGTTCAGCCTTGGGGTTTTCTGCGCCTATGAGATCGAGCGCCGCCCGCGCGGCGCTTCGCAGCACAAGGCTGCTCCCACATCTGTTTCGGGCCAGTTATTCCTATTCCATGGGCGCGCGGCCCCTTACCGCCCACCTCAATATCGAGTTGGACCAACAAGGCGGTCGCGCGCAAATATCACAGGCCTCACTGGCCCGAAACAGATGTGGGAGCAGCCTTGTGCTGCGAAGCGCCGCGCGGGCGGCGCTCGATCTCCCAGGCGCTGCACATCTAACGTCATACCTATCCCGCCCCCAAACCCGCATCGACAAGCTCAACCCAATGCCGCACCGGCGTGCGTCCGGCCCCAGCAAGGTGGGCCTGGCAACCGATGTTGGCGGTAGCAATGACCTGCGGCCTGCCGCTCTCCAAGGCATTCAATCGATTGTCCCGCAACTGCCGCGACAGCTCAGGCTGGGTCAGCGAATAGGTCCCCGCCGACCCACAGCACAAATGGCCATCCGGCACCGCGGTCAGGGTAAAACCGAGGCGAGTCAGCAGGCCTTCTACCGCACCGCCAAGCTTGAGCGCGTGCTGCAAGGTGCACGGACAATGAAAGGCCACACGCTGCTCGGCGCACAGCCCAAGCTGCTCGACCGGCGCTTCGCACAGCACTTCCACCAGGTCGCGAGACAAGGCACTGACCCGCGCCGCCTTGGCGGCATACCGCGGGTCCGCCTCCAGCAAGTGGCCGTAGTCGCGCACGAACGCGCCGCAGCCGCTGGCCGTTTGCACGATGGCTTCAGCCCCCGCTTCGATGGCCGGCCACCAGGCGTCGATGTTGCGCCGGGCGCGGTCCAGGCCTTGGGCCTGGGCATTGAGGTGGTAATCGACCGCACCACAGCAACCGGCTTCGCGAATCGGTTCGACGCTGATCCCCAACCGGTCCAGCACGCGCGCGGCAGCGGCATTGGTATTGGGCGACAGCGCCGGTTGCACGCAGCCTTCGAGCATCAGCACCCGGCGCGCATGCCGTGGCGCCGGCCGTACGCCGGGTGCGGTCACCCGGGCGGGCAGCTTGCTTGTCAGGGCCGCCGGCAGCACCGGGCGCAAGGCTTGCCCAGTGCGGCACAGGGCCTTGAACAGCGCAGGGCGCGGCACCACCGCCCGCAGGCCCCCGTGCAGCAGGCGCTGGCCGAGCGGGCGTGGCACTTGCTGTTCGACCACGGCGCGGCCGATGTCCAGCAAATCGTGGTATTTCACGCCTGAAGGGCAGGTGGTTTCGCAGTTGCGGCAGGTCAGGCAGCGGTCCAGGTGGAGTTGCGTGCTGGCGGTGATCGGTGCGCCTTCGAGCACTTGTTTGATCAGGTAGATGCGCCCGCGAGGGCCATCCAGCTCGTCGCCGAGCAACTGATAGGTGGGGCAGGTGGCCGTGCAGAAACCACAGTGCACGCAGCTACGCAGAATGCGTTCGGCCTCTTCGGCGCGGGGCAGGCGTTTCGCGGCTTCACTCAGGTTGGTTTGCATGGTGTGCCCTCATAGGTCTGGGTACAGGCGGCCCGGGTTGAAGATGCCCTGGGGGTCGAGTTGCTGCTTGAGGGCTTTGTGGTAGCGCAGCAGGGCGGCGGGCAATGGTGCGCTGCTCTGTTCGCCAGGTGCGTAGCACGTGGCATGGCCGCCGACGTTGGCAACCGCTGCGCGAATCGACTCCACTGGCGCGCTCGACTTCAGCCAGCGCTGCGCGCCGCCCCAGTCGATCAGTTGGCGCCCGGGTAGGTTCAGCTCCCCAGTGGCGTTGGGCACGGACAGCCGCCACAGTGGCGCCGGGTCGTCGAAAAAAGCCAGGCGCTGTTCGCGCAGGTCGGTCCAGAAGCAGCTGTCGAGCACGTCACCTCCCAGGCGTTGGCGTGCCGACTGCACCGAGCCTTCACCCCCTTCCAGGCGCAGGTACAGCGCCTCGCCGTCATGGCAGGCAGCGCTGATCGGCAGCGGCTGCTGGCCCCAGGTGGTAAGCGCCGCCAGCGCCTGGTGACGGTCCATCGGCAGGCATAGGCTCAGGCATTGGCGCGGGCGCGGCAGTACTTTCAGCGACACCTCGGTCAGCAGGCCAAGGCAACCGAAACTGCCGGCCATCAGCCGCGAGACGTCATACCCGGCGACGTTCTTCATCACTTCACCACCGAAGCGCAGTAGCTTGCCGTGGCCAGTGATCACCCGGGTGCCGAGCACATGATCGCGCACCGCCCCGGCCCATGGCCGCCGTGGCCCGGACAACCCCGCCGCAACGACACCGCCGAGGGTCGCTTCGGGGCCGAGGTGCGGGGGCTCGCAAGGCAGCATCTGGCCCGCCTCGTGCAGCGCTGCCTCGACTTCCTGCAGCGGCGTGCCGGCGCGTGCGGTCAGCACCAGTTCGGTGGGGTCATAGCTGACGATACCGCGATGGCCGCGGGTATCGATGACTTCCCCGGCGACCGGGCAGCCGAGCATGGCCTTGCTGTTGCCGCCCTGGATTCGCAGCGGTGTGCCCAGGATCAGTGCCTGGTTGACCTGCTCCAGCAGGGCCTGGCTGATGTCGCGGTCCTTGCCCATCAGAAACGCTCCAGGTCGGGGAAGGGCAACTGCCCGTGGTGCACATGCATCGCGCCGAATTCGGCGCAGCGGTGCAGGGTGGGGATGTTCTTGCCAGGGTTGAGCAACCCTTGCGGGTCGAAGGCGGCCTTGACGGCGTGGAACAGGGTGATTTCGTCGCTGTTGAACTGCGCGCACATCTGGTTGATCTTCTCCCGCCCGACGCCGTGCTCGCCGGTGATGCTGCCGCCTACCGCCACGCACAGTTCGAGTATCTTGCCGCCAATGGCCTCGGCGCGTTCCAGTTCGCCGGGCAGGTTGGCATCGAACAGTATCAGCGGGTGCATGTTGCCGTCGCCGGCATGGAACACATTGGCCACGCGCAGGCCGTACTGTTCGGACAGTGCGCTGATGCCCTTGAGTACGCGCGGCAACTCGCGGCGTGGGATGGTGCCATCCATGCAATAGTAGTCGGGTGAAATGCGCCCCACCGCCGGGAAGGCATTCTTGCGCCCGGCCCAGAAACGCGCGCGTTCTGCCTCGTCGCAGGCCAGCCGCACCTCGCGTGCGCCGGCCTGGGTCAGCACGGCCGCGACACGCTCGCAGTCGTCATGCACATCGGCTTCGACACCATCGAGTTCGCACAGCAGGATCGCCGCCGCATCCACGGGGTAGCCTGCGTGGATGAAGTCCTCGGCAGCGCGAATCGCCAGGTTGTCCATCATCTCCAGCCCGCCGGGGATGATCCCGGCGCCGATGATCTCGGCCACTGCCCTGCCGGCGTCCTCGACGCAGTCGAAGCTGGCGAGCAACACCCGCGCCACCTGGGGCTTGGGCAGCAACTTGACGGTCACTTCGGTGACGATGCCGAGCATGCCTTCGGAGCCGGTGAACAGTGCCAGCAGGTCGAAACCGGGGCTGTCGAGGGCGTCGCTGCCCAGAGTCAGGCGTTCACCCTCGACCGTGAGAATCTCCACCTTGAGCAGGTTGTGCACGGTCAAACCGTACTTGAGGCAATGCACGCCCCCGGCATTTTCGGCCACGTTGCCGCCGATGGAGCAGGCGATTTGCGAAGACGGGTCGGGGGCGTAGTACAGGCCATAGGGCGCGGCAGCCTGGGAGATGGACAGGTTGCGTACCCCGGGCTGAACACGCGCGAAGCGCCCCTCGGGGTTTATCTCCAGAATGCGGTTGAAGCGCGCCATTACCAGCAGGATGCCTTTGGCCAGTGGCAGGGCACCCCCGGACAACCCGGTGCCGGCACCGCGCGCCACCACCGGTACGCCGCGTTGGTGGCAGAGCTGTAATAAGGTCTGAACCTGTTCCAGGCGTTCGGGCAGCACCACCAGCAGGGGCACCGTCCGGTAGGCGCAGAGGCCGTCACACTCGTAGGGTTTGAGGTCTTCTGCGCGATGAAGAATCGTCAGGTCCGGCAGCGCATCGCGCAGGGCCTTGAGCAGGGCGGGCAGGTCCACATCAGGCAGCGCTCCATCGACCCGCTCGTCGTAGAGGATGTTCATGGGGCTCACTCGGCGGCAATTGTTATTGTCGTTGGAAGCGTATCACCCCTTCAGCCTGCGTGTGCTCGCAGCACACCCACGCCTGCTAAATCTGCGAAGAAGCAGCAGGCGTGGGTGTGCTGAGTGCAAGGTTTCAATGATTTGCTACAGGGTCGTCCTTGGAGAGAATGGCCCGGGCCAGTTCTTCGTCATTGGCCTGCAGGCCGGGATGGTCCTTACGTGCCTGTTCCAGCGCCGATTCCACGTAGGCACCGCGGATAGCACCGCCGCTGGCGACGAAGGCAGACAGCTCGTCACGGGCCGGGATGATCCGTTTGTCGTCCTTGAAGGTCGAATACAGCGAAGCGGAAACACCGGCCGAGGTGGCCACGTCGCCCGCATCGACGCGGGCCAGGGCAGCACCGGCAGGCAGCAGGAGCAGCAGCGCGGGGGCGAGGAATAGGTGGCGCATAGTGTGTTCTCCAGTAGCGTCAAGCCCAAGGAAATAAACCACTCACTGAGTAAGAGCGCTTGGGAGTGCGAGTAGTTCAATCTTTGCCTGGGGACTGTCGCACGCGCTGGTCATGCACGGTCTTGCGTCTTGTGGAGCAGCCTTGTGCTGCGAAGAGGCCGGTACAGACCACAGTAATTCGTGGCTGGTACCGGCCTCTTCGCAGCACAAGGCTGCTCCTACCGGGGCCGCGCATCAACGGCGATAGTAGCGGTGATCGTCCTGATAGCGGTGATGCATGGCCCGTTCATGGCGGCGCTCCCAATCACGACGGCGTTCCCAATCGCGTCGGCGCTCGGCTTCGCGGCGGGCTTGCTCGCGGCGCCATTGTTCGCGGCGCCAGTCGCCTCTGCGATCGTGCCAACGATCATCGTGCCAGTCGCGGTCATCATGGGCGAGCAACGGCGCCGTGTGTTCACCCGCCAGGCTGGCCACGGTCGGCCAAGGGTTTTCTGCCGGTTGCTGTAGCGCCTGAACGGTTGCGGCCGGGGAGACCGCGTTCGAGGTCTTTATCTGTGATGCTGATGCCGAGCCCACCGCCGCGAACGTGAACAGGCTGAGAAGCATCAACCGTGCGACATGCATTTTCATGAGCGAAGCCAACCTCTGGTTCTATTTACCTGTGCAGATAGACCTTTAAATAGGGAAAAGTTCTAGAGGGGGTAGGGGTTGATTGATTTGGCGCCTATGAGATCGAGCGCCGCCCGCGCGGCGCATCGCGAGCAACGCTCGCTCCTACGTCTGTTTCGGGCCAATTATTCCTGGGGCATGGGCGCGCGACCGCCTTGGCGCATGACGCGATATCGCGCCGAACAAACAAGGAGGTCGCGCGCGCCTGTCTCAGGCGTTATTGGCCAAAAACAAACGTAGGAGCGAGCGTTGCTCGCGATGCGCCGCGCGGGCGGCGCTCGATCTCAAACGCGCCCAAAATCCCCAGCCAACCACCTGTCAGCCCCAACGCACTATCAACCCCCACCCGCCACAAACACAGCCCGCAAATGCCCCCGATAACTGTCAAACGCGGCAATCACCCCGGCCACCACCTCCGCTTCCTCATCAGCCTCCAGTGCCAACCCATCAAGCTTGGCGACAAACTCACGCCAGTGCAGGCCGCGGCCATCGGGGTGGGGCGCCAGGTGTCGGGCGCCCAGGTTGCCATCCAGGCCCAAGCGCTGGGTCTGTTTGAACAGGAACGCCGCCCCCAGGTTCGACCCTTCGCTGCAATACAGCCAACCCAACGCCTCGGCGGGGCTGGCAATGACCCGTTGCGGCGCAGCAGGCACCGGCAACCCCAAGGCTTGCAGATCTGCCTCCACCGCTTCGAACCGCGATAAATGCACCAACCCCGGAAGGCGTCGATTCAGCTGCTCGTCGCGGTACAACGCCGTCAGGCTGCCATGGAAACGGTGTTGCACCTGCAGGAAGCGGGCATAGCGCTCACGGTCCTCGAAGGGGCGTGCGGCCATGACCAGTGCGTCGACACTGTCGTGGTCGCGGCTGCTGGACGCTTTCAGGCGTGCGCAGCGGCCGGGCTCGGTGAGGCACGTGGCGGTAGCAGTCATTGGGCGTTTCCGTGTCGAGGTGGCGAGGGTGGCATGGTAATCAGATCGCTCAGTCCAGGAAACGATCCTGTCATGCTGAAAATAATCGGCGGTGATTTATCATGCAGCCAGTCGTCATTACCCCAAGGAGTCAGCGCATGAGCGCCCCTCAGTTCCGCAACCCCGTGCCCGCCGACGCTGAACGCTGCTACGCGATCGAAATCGGCGCCTACGAAGGGGATGAAGCGGCCACCCTGGAAAAAATCCGCACCCGCATTGCCCAGTACCCGGAAGGTTTTCTGCTACTTGAAGCCGAGGGCGAAACCGTCGGCTTCATCAACAGTGGCTGTGCGCATGACGTGGTCATGTCTGACGAGGCCTTCAAGGAGCTGGTCGGCCATGACCCGGCGGCACCGAACGTGGTGATCATGTCGGTGGTGGTCGACACCGCACACCAGGGCAAAGGCTATGCAACGCGGCTGATGAGTGAGTTCATCCAGCGCATGAAGGCCCAGGGCAAGCAGACCATCCACCTGATGTGCAAAGAGCAGCATGTCGCGCTGTACCAAAAGCTGGGCTACACCTACGTGCAGCCATCGCCCTCCGAGCACGGTGGCATGGCCTGGCACGAAATGCTCATGACGCTCTGAGCCTTATTCGGCCATCTGCAGCTCGGGCAGTTTCACCCGAAACGCCCGGGTCAGCCCAAGCAGGCAGGCGAACCCCACGCCCATCCAGCACAGCCCGATGGTGAACGACAGGCTCGACAAGCTGCTCCACAGCCACAGCGTACTGAGAAACCCCAGCCCAGGAATCACGCCGTACAGCAGGCAGTTGCGCGTGCCCCGCAGCTTCTGGTCGACCAGGTAGTGCTTGACCACGGCCAGGTTCACGGCGGAAAACGCGAACAACGCGCCGAAGCTGATCATGTTGGCGACGGTGTCGAGGGTGATGAACAGGGCGATCAGCGACAGCAGGCTGACCAGCATGATCGCCGCCGCCGGTACACGCTTTTTCGTCACCAGCTGGCCAAACACGGCCGGCAACGCCCCATCGCGCCCCATGGCGAACAGCACCCGTGACACGCTTGCCTGGGAGACCATGGCCGAAGCGAAGCAGCCGGCGACATAGGTGGCGGTAAACGCCGTCACCAACAGTTCACCGCCCACCCGGCGCATCACGTCCACCGAGGCCGAATCGGGGTCGGCGAAACTGCCCCACTCCGGGAAGACCATCTGCGCGCAATACGACACCACCAGAAACAGCAGCCCGCCGATCAGCGACACGGCCATGATCGCCAGTGGGATGCGAAACGTCGGGTTGCTGGTTTCCTCGGCCATGGTCGAGACCGCATCGAAGCCAAGAAACGACAGGCACAGCACGGCGGCGCCGGTCATGATCAGCGGCACGCTGAAGCCCTCATGGTGGAAGGGCGCAAGCAATGACACAGGCGCCGACTGGCCGGCCAGGTTGCTGATCGACAAGCCGACGAAGACGATGATGAACACCAGCTGGACGACCACCAGAATCCAGTTCACCCGGGTAATCGATTCGATACCGATCAGGTTGAGGAAGGTCACCAGGGCGATGGAGCCTGCGACCCACACCCAGGCGTGGATGGCCGGGAAGTACTCCGACATGTAGATGCCGATCAGCAGGTAGCTGAGCAACGGCAAGAAGATGTAGTCGAGCAGCAGCGTCCAGCCAGTCATGAAGCCGATGTGGGTGCCGAAGGCTTTGCGGGTGTAGGTGTACACGGAGCCGGAGTAGGGGTGCGCTTGCACCATGCGGCCATAGCTGTAGGCAGTCAGTAGCATGGCGGCGAGGGTCAGCAGGTAGGCGGTGGGCAGGTGCCCCTTGGTCATCTGGGTAACCAGGCCATAGGTGGTGAATACCGCCAGTGGCACCATGTAGGCAAGGCCGAACAGCACCAGGGCACTCAGCCCCATGGATTTTCTAAAGCGGCCCGACGGGCTGGAGGGCGACGCGGCATGGGCGGGTTGGGCTGTAGTTGTTGTTGTATGCATTGCTAACTCCTGAAATCGGATGCAGGACGCCGCGGTAGGCGAGTGGGCTCGATACCGTTGCGGGGTCATGAAAGGAGGCTGGGCCAGCGTGCGGTGCGCGGCCCTCAGGGGTGGGGCCGGACGATGCTCCCACACCCCAGGCACACTCGAAATCACCCTTTGGGGTGAGCCGGTCGTCGCCTGAAAACGCTCACCCCAAAGGGTGATTTCGGTCTCTGCCTGGCCGTGGGAGTATTTGCAGACAACGCGCCGCCCCAACGGCGATACCGTTTCCCGCTACCGGCAGAATTCCAGTGAACAGTGACCAATTGGCTTCAGAGCAGTGGTTCGAGCACATGGCCAAGGTGACCGACATGATCGGCCAACCGGGCTTTGCCGCCACCTTGTTCGGCGCGCTCGGGTTCATCCGGCCGATCCAGGCCACCACGGTCTACCTCTACCCCCATGACGGCATGCCGAGCGCGCTGTTCGAGCAGGATGACAAGGCGCCCTGGCTGCCAGAAGGCAATGTCAGCCGCTACCTTTCCGGGTTCTACCTGCTCGACCCGTTCTACGGCGCCTGCGTGGAGCGCGTCGAGTCTGGCTGCTATGGCCTGTTCGACGTGGCCCCTGACCATTTCGAAGTGAGTGAGTATTACCAGTCGTTCTACCGCCATTCGCACCTGGAGGATGAGCTCAATTACATCCTGCAGGTCGCACCCGGCCAGAGCCTGGCAGTGTCGCTGGCCTTCACCGACAAACTGGACGGGCCAAGCCGCGAGCTGTTCGGCCGTGTCACGCCTTGGGTGCTGGCGGTGCTCAACAAGCACTTCGCTGGGCTGGGGAGCCGCGGGGGGCGTTTCGAGAACGTGCTGGAGCAGCGTATCCATGCCGCGCTCAACAACTTTGGCAGCTCGTTGCTCACCGAGCGCGAATGCCGCATCGCCCAACTCATCCTGCGTGGCCACTCGACCAAGTCCTTGGCCGAGCGCCTGGGGGTGTCGGAAGACACCATCAAGTCCCACCGCAAAAACGTCTATGCCAAGCTCGACATCGGCACGCAATCCGAACTGTTTTCCTTGTTCATCGACGCGCTGGCCAATGCCCAGGGCGTGCTGGGCAAGGACCCGCTGGAAAGCTACATGGGCAAGCTGCGCTAAGCGCCGCAGCCCTGCAACACCCACCGACAACAAGGAAAACCACCCATGAATGCGCCTTTCGTTCCCCAACGCCAGACCCGTGACTACCAGGCCGCCGACGCCGCGCACCACATCCACGCCTTTCTCGACCAGAAGGCGCTCAATGCCGAAGGCCCGCGGGTCATGGTTGGAGGTGAACGGCTGCACCTGTGGGACAGCGAGGGCAAGCGTTACCTGGATGGCATGTCGGGGCTGTGGTGCACTCAGCTGGGGTACGGTCGCAAGGACCTGACCGCCGCCGCCGCCGCGCAAATGGACCAGTTGGCCTACTACAACATGTTCTTCCACACCACCCACCCGGCGGTGATCGAGCTGTCCGAGTTGCTGTTCAGCCTGTTGCCTGGCCACTACAGCCACGCGATCTACACCAACTCCGGGTCCGAGGCCAACGAGGTGCTGATCCGCACCGTGCGCCGTTACTGGCAGGTGGTTGGCCAGCCGACCAAGAAGATCATGATTGGCCGCTGGAATGGCTACCACGGCTCGACCCTGGCGGCCACGGCGCTGGGCGGCATGAAGTTCATGCACGAGATGGGCGGGCTGATCCCGGACGTGGCGCACATCGACGAGCCGTACTGGTACGCCGAAGGTGGCGAGCTGACCCCGGCCGAGTTCGGCCGCCGCTGCGCGTTGCAGCTGGAGGAAAAGATCCTCGAACTGGGTGCGGAAAACGTCGCCGGTTTTGTCGCCGAACCCTTCCAGGGGGCCGGGGGCATGATCTTCCCACCGGAAAGCTACTGGCCCGAGATCCAGCGGATCTGCCGCCAATACGACGTGCTGCTGTGCGCCGACGAGGTGATCGGCGGTTTTGGCCGCACCGGCGAATGGTTTGCCCATGAGTATTTCGGCTTCGAGCCGGACACCCTGTCGATCGCCAAGGGCCTGACCAGCGGCTATGTGCCCATGGGCGGCCTGGTGTTGAGCAAGCGCATCGCCGAAGCCCTGGTGGAACGCGGCGGGGTGTTTGCCCACGGCCTGACCTATTCGGGCCACCCGGTGGCGGCGGCCGTGGCCATCGCCAACCTCAAGGCGCTGCGCGATGAAGGCATCGTGCGCCAGGTGAAGGATGACACCGGGCCGTACCTGCAGCGCATCCTGCGTGAAGTGTTTGCCGATCACCCCTTGATTGGCCAGGTGCAGGGTGTGGGCCTGGTGGCGGCGCTGCAGTTCGCTGAACACAAGCCGACCCGCAAGCGCTTTGCCAACGAGAACGATCTGGCCTGGCAGTGCCGCACCTTCGGCTTCGAAGAAGGCGTGATCATTCGCTCGACCTTGGGCCGGATGATCATGGCGCCGGCACTGGTGGCCAACCGCGCCGAGCTGGACGAACTGGTCGACAAGACACGTATCGCTGTAGACCGCACTGCCCGGTTGGTGGGCAGGCTCTGAGCCAGTGGGGGCGCTTTGCGCCCCATTCGCGACGCAAGGCCGCTCCTACACGTGCAGGCGATCGTCTGTAGGAGCGGCCTTGCGCCGCGAATGGGCTGCAGCGCAGCCCCAGAATCCAAGACAGTCATAGGGAGTGAAAATGGAGCGTCTCGAATACTGGCAAACGCGCGCTGCAAGCCTGCGTTTGCCCGACAAGGCCCTGATCGGCAGCCAGCAGGTGAGCGCTAACAGCGGCGCCACGTTCGCCGCCATCAACCCGGCCACCCAGCAGGTACTGGCGCAGGTCGCCGCCTGTGGTCAGGCTGAAGTCGACCTGGCGGTGGCCACCGCACGCCGTGCCTTCGAGCAAGGCCCGTGGTCGCGCATGGCCCCGGTCGAGCGCAAGAAGGTGCTGCTGCGCCTGGCCGAGCTGATCATGGCCAACCGCGAAGAGCTCGCGCTGCTGGACTCGCTGAACATGGGCAAGCCGGTCATGGATGCCTACACCATCGACGTCCCCGGCTCGGCGCATGTCTTTGCCTGGTACGGTGAGGCACTGGACAAGCTGTACGACCAGGTAGCGCCCACCGCGCCCAACGCGCTCGCCACCATCACCCGCGAAGCGCTGGGCGTGGTCGCCGCCGTGGTGCCGTGGAACTTCCCGCTCGACATGGCGGCCTGGAAGCTTGCGCCGGCGCTGGCTGCCGGCAACAGCGTGGTGCTAAAACCCGCCGAGCAATCGCCGTTCTCGGCGCTGCGCCTGGGGCAACTGGCGCTGGAGGCCGGTTTGCCGGAGGGCGTGCTGAACGTCGTGCCAGGCCTGGGCGAAGACGCGGGCCGGGCGCTGGGGCTGCACCCCGACGTCGACTGCCTGGTGTTCACCGGCTCCACCCAGGTAGGCAAGTACTTCATGCAGTACTCGGCGCAGTCAAACCTCAAGCAGGTCTGGCTGGAGTGTGGCGGCAAGAGCCCGAACCTGGTGTTCGACACCTGCCAGGACCTGGACTTGGCCGCGGAAAAAGCAGCGTTCGGCATTTTCTTCAACCAAGGTGAAGTGTGTTCGGCGAACTCGCGCCTGTATGTGCAGCGCTCGATCCACGATGCGTTCATCGAGCGCTTGCAAGCCAAAGCCCGCCAATGGATGCCCGGCAACCCACTCGACCCGGCAAGCCGCGCGGGTGCCATCGTCGATGCCGAGCAGACCGGTCGCATCAAGGCCGCCATCGACCGTGCGCACGCGCAGGGCGCCCAGCTAGTGTGCGGTGGCCGGCGCCTCACCATTGACGGCTCGGACAACTACATCGAACCGAGCATCTTTGCCGGCGTCGATGGCAGCATGAGCCTGGCCCGGGAGGAAGTGTTCGGCCCAGTGCTGGCGGTCAGCGCGTTCGACACCGAAGAGCAGGCCGTGCGCCTGGCCAACGACAGTGTCTACGGCCTGGCGGCGTCGGTGTGGAGCGACGACTTCAACCAGGTGCATCGCGTCGCGCGGGCGTTGAAGGCGGGCACCGTTTCGGTCAACACGGTGGATGCGCTGGATGTCACGGTGCCGTTTGGGGGTGGCAAACAGTCGGGGTTTGGTCGCGACCTGTCGCTGCATTCGTTCGACAAGTACTCACAGCTCAAGACCACCTGGTATCAGCTGCGCGCTTGAAAGCCGAATGCTGCGTACCCCAGCCACGCACGCCCGGTGTAGGAGCAGCCTTGCGCTGCGAAGAGGCCGGTGATAGCACTGAAGATTTACTGTGTTATCACCGGCCTCTTCGCAGCACAAGGCTGCTCCTACCACGACCGCGCATGGCTGAAGGGCAGGGCAGGCAGGGCAGTCAGCTCAACTCCCCTTCGATGATGATCACCTCGCGACGCCGAGCGCAGTGCGAATGTCTTGACGCTCAGGTAGGCTTATCGTCAGCCCCGTAATCACCAGGGAGGTAACGATGCAGCCACTGAGCCACGCGCAGGTACTGGCCATTGCCCAGGAAAATCCCATCAACCGGGCTTTGCTGTCGCTGTTGCCCACGCTGGATATACCGCACTGCATGCTGACAGCGGGGTGCCTGTTCCAGGCTTTCTGGAACCATCGCTCAGGGCAACCGGCAGCGTGGGGCATCAAGGATTACGACATTGCCTACTTCGATGAAGACCTGTCGTGGGAGGCTGAAGACCGGGTGATCGCACGGGTTCAGCAGGCCAGCGCGCACCTTGGCGTCAATGTCGAGGTGCGCAACCAGGCCCGTGTTCACCTGTGGTACGCCTCGAAGTTCGGCACCACCTACCCGGCATTGCAACGGGTAACCGATGGCATCGACCGCTACCTGATCAGCTCGACCTGCCTGGGCATAGATGTCTACACCGGCGCGCTGTACAGCACCCATGGCCTGGATGATCTTCAGCACGACCTGCTAAGGCCCAACCCATTGAACCTGCAACCTGGCTTGTTCGAGCAAAAAGCGGCCAGCTACCGGGAGCGCTGGCCGTGGTTGAAAGCGGTTGGCTAAGCGATCACCGCACATCACACCTGGCTGTCAGTGCGCCCGTCACGGGTGGTCAGCCGGCGTGAGCCACTGCGCGTAAGTGATGCAGCTGATGTGTTCGGTTCGATAATCCTGAAGGAACGGGTTGTATTTGTTTTCTTCGGTGTGGTGATGGCGGAACCCGCACTTCGATTGGGCAACAAAAGACTGGGTGTTGTCAGCGAAATAGCCACACCAGAGCGCCTTGAGTTTCAGGGTTTCAAACCCGTGCCGCATCACTTCACGCACGGCTTCGGGAATCAGGCCTTTGCCCCAGTACGGCACGCCGATCCAGTAGGCGATTTCGCCTTCCTGCTCGCTGATCTCGAAGTGGCTGTTGCCGCCTATCAGAATGCCCACACATCCCACTGCACGGCCGTTCTCCTTCAGTTCGACGGCATACACCTCGGGGTGATTGAACACGGTGCGGATGATCTCGGCACTGTGCGCAACGCTGGTGTGCGGTGGCCACCCCGCGACAGGGCCAACGCGGTCGTCCTTGGCATATTCGTATAAGTCAGCGGCAACTGTTTCTTGCCAAGGGCGCAGCCACAGCCGTTGTGTTTCAAGTTGCATGTCCTGTACTCATCCTGGGTTACTCGGGCGTCACAGGGTAGTGGGCGGCGCTTGACGGGTACACGTTAGTACCTCGGCAGTTTCGGTACTTTTCGAAACTCCATCAGCGAGCGGTGATAAGCTTTGCGCAGTTTAAGCAGGCAGCGTTGAGCCACCATGCAGCACATTCCGAAACTGGTTACACCGGGCGATCCGCCCCGCTTGGGGGACACCACCCTCGCTGAAGGGGTAGGCGTGCCGCTGTCTTTCGGCCATGCCTACATTACGCTGCTGGTGTGCTTGTCCGGCAGTGCCGCCTTCGCGTTCAACTTCAAGGACCAGGCGGTCAGGCGTGGTGATGTGATGGTGTTGGCCGAGGACACGATCGCGTTGCTCAAACGTCGCTCACGCAGTTTCAGGGTATTTTTTTGCCTGATGCCCAAAGGCTTTGCTGCGGAGGTGGCTTACCAACTGCCAAACCCCTTGTTCGTTTTCTTGCATGACCACCCACACTGCGTGCCGGCCAACGCCGACAGGCCGCTGCTGGGGGGCTGGTTGGCGCACATGCGGGACATTGCGCAGCGCTGCCCCACGTACCAGCACATCATGCTCAGAAATCACCTGCAAAACCTGTTTCTGAAGATCGCCGAGCAACTTCCGGCGCAGTACCAAGCGGGCCGGCAATTCAGCCGCCAGGAAACACTCAGTTGGCGTTTCTGGGAGTTGATAGGCAAACACTGCATGCGCCACCGAGAGGTGAAGTTTTATGCCGATGCGCTGACGATCACGCCGTTTTATCTGTCGCAGCTCAGCAAGGCTTTTTTCAATGACACCCCCAAAGGCCTGATTGACCGTCAGGTGACCTTGGAAATCAAGGCACTGCTTTCATACAGTACCCTGGCGATTGGGCAAATCGCGGACACGCTCAACTTCGTCGACGCGTCGTATTTGTGCCGGTATTTCAAACGCCAGACGGGGGTTTCGTTGTCCGGTTACCGTAGACAGGCGCAGGCGCCGAATGGGTAAGGTGAGGTAAATGGCTTTGCGCAAGCTTTCAAGGCGCCGCGTCTAGGGAGAATTAACATGCGGCTGAGGGAGCTGTGATCCACTAATGTGGGCTAATCGCGATGGGGCGAATCAACGAGTGGTTGACAGCGTCCCAAAGCGGATTTTCTGGATCAAAATTTATCCAACCTGGGTTCCCGAATACTTACGATTGAACGTGCCGTTAGTGGAGTTAAAGTAGCCCACTTCCGCAGCGACCAAGTCGATTTCTTTAGACGTAGACATAGGCGTGAATACGTAGGTCCATTTTCCATCGTTAGTTGATGTAGGCATCATGCTGACCATTTCTTTGTTTAACCAAAGAATAATCCTGTGATTCGCTGCTGCCGTACCATGAACGGTGAAAGGTGGGGTCGCTCCTGCGTTGGAGTCGCCTGCTTTCAGCTCATCGCCATTACTGTCCGTGATTTTAGAAATGCTGACTGACATGTTTAATCTCCCAAAAGAAAATTTACTACGGGTTGATAGTATTCTTCTGTAGAACAAGGGCAACTGGCATAAGTGTCAGTTGACAAGTACTCTCGCAAAAGGTCCTTCATGGGATTGACCCAAATGTTATGCCGAACAGCAGCACCAGGCTCCAGGGTATGAACCTGCACCTCCTCATCGATTAAGGCCGGCCCTTGATTGCCCGCGTTGCTAGGGTTGCCTCCGGGAGGGCACTATCCTGCTTTGACTCGCCACGGATGACGACCATGCACATACGCCAACTGACCTACGACGACCTGCCCTCCGCCAGCACTCTGTGCCTGGACGCATTCATGCAGGCCGTTGCGCCTTCGCTGTCGGCGCAGGGTGTGGACACCTTCGCCAAGGTGGCGGCGGCACAGGCGTTTGCCGAGCGTATGGAGGGCGATAACCTGATGCTGGTGTGCGTCGCGGACGGCGCCCTCACCGGGTTGATCGAATTCAAGGAAGGCCGCCACGTGGCCATGCTGTTCGTCGCACCGGGCTGGCAACGTCGGGGCATCGGTACGCGCCTGATGAACGCGGCACTGGCGCAGGCGAGGGAGGCGGTGGTGACGGTCAGGGCGTCGTTGTCTTCGGTGGCCGCCTACGAACGCTATGGGTTCGTTCTGACAGGCGACGTGGGCGAGTTTGCCGGGCTGGTCTATCAGCCGATGGAGAAGCGGTTGCCCTGATTTTTAGCGATGCCGTTACCCAACGCCCAATTCTCCTTGCACACATAGGCGCACTTGCCGGGGACGCCCCCCCCTGTAGGAGCAGCCTTGTGCTGCGAAGAGGCCCGTGACAACACCATCAATCTTCGTTGTTGTCGCGGGCCTCTTCGCAGCACAAGGCTGCTCCTACAGGGCTTGGGGTTGAGCGGGGATTTGACGCGTCTGTGGCTCGAATCAGAAGCTGTATTTGAAACTCGTCATTACATTGCGTGGCGTGCCATAAACGCCGTACAGGCCGGATTGGCTGTAGTACTCGCGGTCGAACACGTTGTTCAGGTTCACCGATGCACTCACGTGCTGGTTGATGTCGTAGCGCGCCATCAGGTTGGTGACCGCGTAGCTGCCCTGACTGAAGGTGTGCAGGTCGGCGCCGACCTTGCTCTGCCAGTTCACCCCACCGCCGACCGTGATCTTGTCCAGTGGCCCGTGCAGCCGGTAGCTGGTGAAGGTCTTGAAGCTGTTGCGCGGCAGGTTGGTGTTGATGCGCTGGTCGTCGGCGTCAGTGGTCACCGAATAGGCATAGCCGGCCGATGCTTGCCAGCCTTCGGCCAGCTCGCCGTTCAGCTCCAGTTCGATGCCCTTGGAGGTGGTGTCCTGTTCGGCGCTGTAGACGTTGTCGTGTTGCCAAATGGCCAGGTTGTCCTGCTCCAGCTTGAACACCGCGAGGCTCGAGTTGAGCTTGCCATCGAGGTGGGTGCCCTTGATGCCGAGCTCGTAGCCGACACCTTCCATCGGGTCGAGCGGCTTGTTGCTCTCGTCGGTGACCCACGAGCCCTGCGGGTTGAAGATCTTGGTGTAGCTGGCATACAGCGACCAGGTGTCGTCGAGGTCGTAGACCACGCCGGCATAAGGGATGAATACGCCGTTTTCCTCACGGTTCACTTCGGTTTCGTCGCCGCCATACGGCCTGTCCGAGGTGTCGCGCTTCCAGTTGATCAAGCGGCTGCCAAGAATCAGGCTGAGGTCGTCGGTCACGCTGAAGCGCGAGGTCAGGTACGCCGCGTACTGGTCTTCGTCGATCGATGACTTACCGCTTTCGACGAAGTCCGGCTTGGCAGACTTGCCGTCCCAGGTGAACAGGTTGTCGATCACACCCGCTGGCGAGCCGGCGTAGTCATAGCGCCAGCCGCCCCAGCTTGGGGTGCTTTCCCGGTATTGGGACAGGGTCATGCCGGTAATCAACTCATGGTCACGCCCGAACAGGTTGAACGGGCCGGTGACGTACAGGTCGAGGTTGTCTTGGCGCGGGGTGCCGGAAAAGCGCACGGGCAACTGGGTCAGGCCGCTGCCCTCCGGGCTCAGCTCACCCATGGCAAAGTTGAACAGCTCGTCGAATTTGTTCTCGGCATGGGTGAGCTCGACCTTGCCGCTCCAGCCGTTGCCCAGTTGCTGCTCGATGGAGGTGAAGAAGCTGGTTTGCTCGTGATCGTTGTACGACCAGCCTGGCGCGGCATTGAGCGAGCGCTTGAGGTTGGTGCGATCACCGGTCGTGAAGCGCGTCGGCAAGCCGGAGCGCAGCGGTGAATCGATGTCGCTGCGCAGGTAGCTGAAGCCCACGGTCAGCAGGGTGTCTTCGCTGAGGTCGAATTCGGTGATGCCATACATCAGCTGCGATTGCTGGTTGTAGCGGTCAATCCAGGCTTTTTCGGTTTTGTAGTCGGCGACGAAGCGCCCCCGCACGTTGCCGGTTTCGGTCAGCGGCCCGGACACATCGAAACCGGTGCCATAGCGGTCCCAGTTACCCGCTTCGCCGGTGATGCTGGCCTGGGCGTCGGCGGTGGGGCGCTTGCGGATCAGGTTGATCGTCGCCGAGGGGTTGCCCATGCCGCTGATCAGGCCGGTGGCGCCGCGCACGATTTCGATGCGGTCGTACATCGCCATGCTCTGCGAGTAGTTGTCCAGGCGGGTACTGGTCGGCACGCCGTCGACCTCGTAGTTCTGGATGGCAAACCCGCGCGACCAATACGAATCGCTCTCCGAGCCCAGGCCATCGCGAACCACGGTGATGCCTGGCGCGGCTTCCAGCGCGTCAGTGAGGTTGGTCAGGCGCTGGTCATCCAGGCGCTGGCGGGTCATCACGGTCAGCGATTGCGGGGTCTCGCGAGGGGTAAGGTTGAGGCGCGTGGAACTGCTCGACGAATAGGTCGTGTAGAGCCCGCTGCCTTCGGTGGTCGAACCCGGCGCCTTGCCCGAGATGGACACCGCGCTCAGCTCCAAGGCCCCCGTGGCAGTGGCTTGCAGCGAATAGTTGCCGTTGACGCCGCGGCTGGCTTCAAGCCCGGTGCCAGCGAGCAGCATCGCCAGGCCCTGGTCGACATCGAAACGGCCCTGCAGCCCGCTGGTGCTGCGGCCCTCGGTCAATGCCGTGGGGTAAGACAGCAGAATGTGCGCGGTCTGGCCAAAGCGGGCCAATGCGGGCGCCAGTGGGCCGGCAGCGATATCGAAATCGGCCTGCGCCTGCTCGGCAGCGGTGGCCCAGCCGGGCGTCAGCAGCAGCGGGACGCTTGCACTCATGCAAGCGATACCCTGGACCACTGCGCCGGCGAGTTTTTGCGTAACCGATAACTGCCAGCCCTGGCGTTTGCGTGCGGTGCGATTCACGAGTGTTCCCCCATTGATTTGAAGTGCTGAGGGTTAAGTCTCGTGAGACGCGAAATCGGACCACCTCTGCGCAACTTTTTTTTGCGTCAGGCCATTCGCGGCTTCAACGTCACCCAGTAGCGGGTGAAGTGCTGCACGTCGAGCTGCAAGGTGTCCGCGACTGCGGCGATGATCTTTTCGGTGTTATCCAGCGGGAACGTGCCTGACACACGAAGGTCCGCCAAGGCGGGGTCGCAGGCCAGGTGCCCACGGCGATAGCGGCTGACGTCGTCGAGAAAGGCCGCCAAGCGTTGGCCTTGGGCAACCAGCATGCCTTGGCTCCAGGCAGGGGCAACGGGGGGCACGGGCTGACGGTCGAGCACGCCCTGGCGGTTGAAGCTGGCCTGCTCCCCGGCACTCAGCAGAAGGGGTGGATGGGGCTGCAGGGCAGGTTGCACCGACAAGCTGCCCTGATACACGCTGACCTGGGTGAGCTCGGCGTGCTGCCTCACATTGAACTGCGCCAGTGTCGATGCGAGGCGGCCATGCACGGTGTCCACCCACAGCGGCCGGCTATCGGCGCGTGGCGAGCGGCTGATCAGCATCTCGCCACGCAGCAACCGCAAGCGGCGGGCCTGGTGATCGAATGCCACATCAAGGGCGCTGTCGGTGTTCAGCTGTACCTGGGTGCCATCGGCCAGCGTCAAGCGCCGTTGCTCGCCGATGCGGCTGTGGTAGTCCGCGCGCCAGTCTTGTACCAGCGCGGCGTCTTTCAGGTACCAGGCGCCGGCACCTGCGGCCATCAGCAGCGACAGTTGCTTGAGCGCCGTGCGCCGCGACGGCTGCTGGCGCAGCGCCGCGTTGGCCAAGGGGCGTTGGCCTGGGCTGCGCATGTCCTGCATGCGTTGGGCGAACACCTGGGTCCGTTGCCAGGCGTGCTCGTGCAGCGGGTGCGCCTGGCGCCAGCTCATCCAGGCGGCCAGCGTGGCAGCGCTGACGGTCGGCTCCTGCAGTTCAAGGTGCCAGTGCATGGCCTGCTCGGCCACCTCACCCGGGATCGACGCTGAGCCCTGGCCGTTCATGGCAGGTCCAGGCTGTGATCGAGCATGATGCACAGGGCGCCTGCCTTGACGATGTAGCGTTTCACCGTGGTAATCGACACGGCCAGCCGCTCGGCAATGTCCGCGTGCCCCAGGCCATCCACCTGCGACAGCAGGAACGCTTCGCGCACCGGGCGCTCCAGGCCGTCGAGGGCGGCGTCGAGGGCGATCAGGGTTTCCAGCAGGATGGCCTGAGTTTCCAGGCTGGGCGCAACCTGTTCGGGCAGTGTCGCCAGCGCCTCGAGGTAGGCGCGTTCGAGTTTTTGCCGGCGAAAATGGTTGCACAAGACGCTTTGCGCCACCTTGGCCAGGAAGGTGCGGGGTGCATGCAACTGTGGCACATGTTGTTTGTTCAACAGGCGCAGGAAGGTGTCTTGCGCCAGGTCTGCTGCGCTCTGCGAGCAGTTCAGCCGCAGCCTTAGCCAGCGCGTCAGCCAGCTGTGTTGCTGGCGATAGAGCAGGGCCACATCGCACAGAAGGGGATCAGGGGAAGGGAGCATGGAGTGCGGCCGCCGCAGGGGTCATTGTTGCAAACGATAATGCTTATCATATATACGGCTTAGGCCGCCCTGCAACACGCGCGCACGGCAAATGCCTTGGCGGTCTCTGGTCCGATATAAAACTGCTGCCCACCGGGAAGGCGCACACTGGCTGTAGCTCAGATCATCTGAGCATTGAGAGGTGTGTATGACCACTGGCAAGCGCTTCACAGAGGCTGATGCCCCCGCTGTCGAACCAGGGCACGGCGAAGACTGGCCAACCGGGAAAGATGAAGACGATACCGAGGCACAGACGCCGACGGAAAGCCAAAGAGGTTCCGGCCATCCCGACCCGTCAAGAGCCTCTGAGGCAGAGCGGTACAGCTATCAGCCGAAGCAGAAAATCAGGCCGTAACGCTTGGCTAAACGGAAGGACGTACAGGCGGCAGGTAGGGAAGCAGGCGTTCGGTCTCTTTCCTGACCACCGCGTAACACTCGCAACTGAGCTGCTCCAGGTGTGCCCTGTCGAGCACCCTGATATGCCCCCGGTTGTATTCGATCACGCCCAGCCGCTGCAGTTTGCCAGCGGCATCGGTCACCCCTTCGCGGCGCACGCCCAGCATGTTGGCGATCAGTTCCTGGGTCATGCACAGCCGGTCGCCCGGCAGGCGGTCCAGCGACAGCAGCAGCCAGCGGCACAGTTGCTGGTCAATGGAGTGGTGCCGGTTGCACACCGCCGTTTGCGCCATCTGGGTGATCAAGGCCTGGGTGTAGCGCAGCATCAGCATCATCAGCTCGCCATGGCGGTTGAACTCGTCCTTCAGATGCTGAACTGGCAGGCGATAGGCGTGCCCGGCGCTTTGCACGATCGCCCGGCTTGGGGTGCTTTCGCCGCCCATGAACACGGCGATGCCAACCAGCCCTTCATTGCCCACCACCGAGATTTCTGCCGAGGCGCCGTTCTCCATCACGTACAACAGCGAAACGATGGCATCGGTGGGGAAGTAGACGTGGCGCAGGGTGTCGCCGGACTCGTAGAGCGCCTTGCCAAGCGGCAGGTTGGCCCGTTCCAGGTGCGGCTCCAGCCGGCCGAACGTCTGCGCAGACAGAGCGGCCAACAGGTGATTTTGGCGGGGATTGAACGTAGATTGCATGCTCGGGACCGTCGAGGGCAGCGTCTATCAGCATAAGGTTAGCCCCTGCGAGCACGTGCTGCCTCAGTTGATGGGCAAGGGTGACGGCTGGTACTCGGCGATCACCTGGTGCAGTACGCCATCATCCTTCAGCGGCAGCACCGCCTGGGCCAGCCGCTGGCCGTCGAGGGTCAAGGTCAGTTCGGCATTAGCGCCGTTGCGTACTTCAATGCGGTACGGGGTACTGCCGAATCGGTAGTGCAGGGTGTAGCCGGGCCAGTCCGCTGGCAGCAGCGGCTGAATCCGCAGGGTGTCCCCGCAGCGTTGCAGGCCCAGCAGGCTCTCTACGATCAGCCGATACATCCAGCCAGCGGAGCCGGTGTACCAGCTCCAGCCCCCGCGCCCTGCGTGGGGGGGCACGGCGTAGACATCGGCGGCCATCACATAGGGCTCGACCTTGTAGGTGTCGATCAATCCGTTGCTGCCTTGGCGCACCGGGTTGATCAAGCGCAGCAGTTCCCAGGCCTTGGCAGCATCGCCCAGGCTGGCATAGGCCATGCTCGCCCAAATGGCCGCGTGGGTGTACTGCCCGCCATTTTCGCGTACGCCGGGCAGGTAGCCCTTGATGTAGCCGGGGTCGAGGTCGCCGTGGTCGAAGGGTGGCTCGAGCAGCTTGACGATGCCGATGTCGCGGCGCACCAGGTGTTTGTCCAGCGCGGCCATGGCGGCCCGCGCCCGTTCAGGTGGGGCAACCCCGGACAGCACTGCCCAGCTCTGCGCCAGCGAGTCGATGCGGCACTCCTGGTTGCTGGCCGAACCGAGCACCTGGCCGTCGTCGAACCAGGCGCGGCGGTACCAGCCACCGTCCCAGGCATGCTGCTCCAGGTGCTCGGCAAGGGTGGCGGCCTGGCGGCTGCACTGCAGGGCGAAGGCGCTGTCGCCGTGGCCCAGGGCGATGCTGGCGAACGCCCGCAACACCTCGTGGCCGAAGAACCCCAGCCACACGCTTTCGCCCAGGCCTTGTTCACCGACGCGGTTCATGCCGTCGTTCCAGTCCCCGCTGCCCATCAACGGCAGGCCGTGAACCCCGTATTGCAGAGCATGCCCGAGGGCACGCTGGCAATGCTGGTACAGGCTCTCGACCAGGTTCGCCTGGGTGGGCAGGTCGTAATAGGACTCTTCGCCGGCATTCAGCGCACGCCCCTGCAGGTACCCGACCGGCTCGTCCAGCACTGCGTGGTCGCCTGTCAGTGCCACATAGCGGCTGGTTGCCAGCGGCAGCCACAGCAAGTCGTCGGAGCAGCGGGTACGCACCCCGCGCTGCAGCGGTGGGTGCCACCAGTGCTGCACATCGCCTTCGGCATACTGGTGCGCGGCGCACGTCAGCAGGTGCTGGCGGGCCAGGGCTGGGGTGGCGTGGAGCATGGCCATGCTGTCTTGCAGCTGGTCGCGAAAGCCGATGGCGCCGCCGGACTGGTAAAAGCCGCTGCGCGCCCAGAAGCGGCAGGCAATCACCTGGTACAGCAGCCAACCGTTGGCCAGCACATCCAGGGACGGCTCGGGGGTTTCGATTTGCACGCTGCCCAAGGTGTCGCGCCAGTAGGCCTGGACCTTTGCCAGAGCGTCCAGGGCCGCGCGCAGCCCTCGGTATTGCTGCACGCAGTGGCTGGCGGCCTCGGCGTTTGGCCCGGCACCCAGGCGCAACACCACCTCGCGGCTTTCGCCCGCTTGCAGCAGGACGCTGACCTGCACGGCCGTGCACGGGTCCAGCCCGGCGCCGGTGCGCCCGGACAGCCGCGCCTGGCGCAGGCCTGCCGGGGCCTGGTAGTCGCCATTGCGCCCGAGGAACTCGCTGCGGTCACAGGTAATGCCATACAAGGGCAGGTCGCAATCGACAAAGCCCACATGCCGGGCAAATGCTTCGGCATAGCGGTTACGGGCAAACACGGCGCCGCTGGCCGGGTCGATTTCAGTCACTACGTGCATGGCCGACTTGCTGCGCAGGTCGCCCAGCACCCACTCGACAAAGCAGGTCACCGTCAACCGCCGCGCCTGCGTCGAGCGGTTATGCAGCTTGAGCCGACTGAACTTGATCGGCGCATCCAGTGCGACATACACCCACAGCTCACTGTCCAAGCCGTCGTCGGCATATTCGAAAACGCTGTAGCCAAAGCCATGCCGGGTGCGATAACGGCCAGGGCCTGGGCAAGGCATTGGGGTGGGCGACCAACACTGCCCGCTGTCTTCGTCACGCAGGTAAAGGGCTTCGCCGCTGGGGTCGCAAACCGGGTCATTGTGCCAAGGCGTCAGGCGGTATTCGTGGGCGTTCTCGTACCAGGTATAGGCACTGCCGGCCTCTGACAACACGCTGCCAAATTGTGGGTTGGCCAGGACATTGACCCACGGCGCCGGGGGTGGCAGGCCATCAGCGTGGGCGATGAGGTACTCACGGCCATCGGCGCTGTAACCGCCGTAGCGGTTGCCCAACATCCGCGCCGGTGCGTCTGCCAGCGAGCGACTATCGGGTTTGCTCGGGGGGTAGGTCAGGGTCGCCTCGAAGGCGGCGGGGGTGGGCGGTGTGCGGCGGTGATGCAACTGCTCGGCCAGCGTGCCGTGGCTGTCGCTGAGCACCAGCCGCGCCACCGACAGGGTAAGGGTGCGGTCCTCTGCCGACAGTTGCTGCGCCGGGCGCACGAAGATCCCCCCGTGGCGATCGAGCAGCGCAGCCTCGCTGCCGGAGGTGACGATGCCCATGATCTGCTCCTGCAATTGCTGGCGATAACCGGCCTGGTCTTCGTTCCAGATCACCAGGTCCAATGCCAGGCCCTTCTGCCGCCAATAGGCATGGGCGAGCACCATTTGCTTGACCAGGTGCAGGTTGGCCGGGTCAGCAATCTGCACCAGCACGATCGGCAGGTCCCCCGACAGCCCCTGGCCCCACAGGCCCGATTGGCTGCGCCGGTTGCGGGCCAGCAGGGCGCCGCTGGCCCGCAGCGCCGCGTTGGGGTAGAGCACCGACGCGGCCATCTGCTCGAACAGCCGGGCATCGTTGAGCGACCCATTCAGCTGTCGCAACTGCACCTGGCTATGGGGCCAGGCCAGGTCGAACACCCGGTCGGCCAAGTGCCGGTCGCGGTACCTGGCAATCTGCTGCAGGCAGGCGTCGCGGCTGTCGGTCACGCCGGTGACCAGGTCGACCGTGGCCTTCTGGCCAGGCGCCAGGCTGATGCGGCAGCGAATTGCCACGATGGGGTCGAGCACTGCCCCGGCACTGTCGGACAAGGCCTCGGTGTGGCGGTCCAGTGCCGCCGGGGCCACCAGTGTGCGGCCACGGCCGATGAAACGCGCACGGTCGGTTTCGTAAGACACCGCATCGATGTCGGCACCATGCACGGCCAGCACATGGCACATCCACGGCACCGCGTCCTGCTGCGAGCGCGGCCGCCGGGTGCAGATGATGGCCTGCAGTGGGCGGACCAGTTCGGTCTGCACGAACAGCTTGCTGAATGCCGGGTGCAGGGCATCGCTGAGCGCCGGTGCCAGCACCACTTCGGCGTAGCTGGTCAGCTCCAGGGTGCGCGGCTGGTCACTGTGGTTGGTCAGGTGCAGGCGCCGCAGTTCGATGTCGTCTTCGGGGGACACGGCTATTTCGGTATGGCAGTCGAAGTCGTTTTCACGGATGCGGAACTCGGCGCGGCCATCGCTGAAAATAGCCTCCTGATTACTGCCGCGGTGCCGCGTGGGCTGGTAAGTGGTTGACCAGAATGCACCGCTGGCGACGTCCCGCAGGTAACAGAAACTGCCCAGGTCATCGCGGGTGGCGTCTTCGCGCCAACGGGTCACGGCCAAGCCATTGCGCTGGCTATAGCCACTGCCGACATGGTTGACCATGACGTGATAGCGGCCATTGGAAAGCAGTTGCACGGCGGGGTGGCGGCGATTCGGTTCGCTGAACACCCGTAGCCGGGTTTCGCCTGCGTGGCCTGCCGCGTCCACGGCCGGTGCCTGCAGGGTGTGCAGGTACGGCGCGGCGGTTTTCGGCACGCGTTCCTGTAACAGCAGCAGGCTGGCCTGGCATTGCGGGTCGGAGGTGAAGCGCCGTTGCATGGGTTTGCCCAGCAACAAGGAAGTCAGGGCCAGCAGGCTCATGCCCTGGTGGTGAGCCATGAACGAGCGGATCACCACGGCGCTCTGCCCCGGGGGGAGCCGCGCCTCGCTGTAGTCAATGGCTTCGTACAGCCCGAAGCGGCCAGCCAGCCCCAGTGTGCTAAGGCGCTGCAAGTTACGGCAGGCGGCGCCCGGCGCTACCAACAGGGCCAGCGCACTGGCGTAGGGGGCGACCACGCGTTCTTCGCCCAGGCCGCGTTTGAGGCCCAGGCCGGGTACGCCAAACGCCCGATATTGGTAGTTCAGGTGAGCGTCCAGGGCGTTGTAGGCCGACTCAGAAACGCCCCAGGGGATGCCCAGCAGGTTGCCGTGGTCGATCTGCCGTTCGACCGCGGCGCGGCAGGTCTGGTCGAGCAAGGTGCCTTCGTAGCTCGGCATCACCAGCAGCGGCATCAGGTATTCGAACATCGACCCCGACCACGATAACAGCACCGGCACGCCGGCATTGCTGGTGAGTAGCCGGCCCAAGGCGAACCAACTGGCCTGGGGGACTTGGCCCTGGGCGATGACCACGAAGTTGGTCAGGCGCATTTCCGAGGCCAGCAAGTCGTAGAACGCGGTGTCCAGGCGATGCTCATCGGCGTTGTAGCCGATGGCGAACAGGTCACGCTGGCTGTCATAAAGGAAGCTGAAGTCCATGCTGGCCATGTCGGCGATCCGCTGCGCCAGGCTGTGCGCTTGCTCGATGCGCTGGCAGGCCTGCGTGCGGACAGTGGCCACGGCCAGGCGTTCGTCGGCGGGCCAGTCGTCCGGCTCTAGCTGCGCAAGCTGGCGCCAGCTCAACGCTGCCTGCAGCGCCGGCGCATTGCCGGGTGGCAGTTGCAAGGCGTGAAGTTCGCCAGCCAGGTCCAGGCATTGCTGATGCAGGGCCTCCAGCCAGAACAGGCAATCGTCGGCCTCAGTAGTGGGCGGGGCGCATTGCTGGATCAACCCTTGTACTTGCTCGGCGAGCTGTTGCATCAACGAGGCAGGCAACGGGGCCGGTTGCTCATGGGCTTGGCGCAGCTGTTTGCCCAGCGCTTCCAGCGGTTCGCCAGCACGGCCTGCGGTGGCGAACGTTTCGTGCAGGATATCGAGCGTGTCCAGCAGGCCCTGGCTCAGGCGGCGGTCGAGCACGGGGGTATCGGCCATCGCCAGCAGCCCGGGCTTCAGCGTCAGTAGCAGGGCCGCCAGGTTGCCGCTGTCCACCGCAGAAATATACAGCGGGTGCAAGGGCGCGCGGGTCTGGGTGTCGTACCAGTTGTAGAAGTGCCCCTTGTAGCGCTCCAGGTGGTCCAGGCTGTCGAGCATCTGGATCAGGCGCTGGAACAGGCGGCCGGCCGTCAGGTAGCCAAAATCATGGGCCGCCAGGTGCGAGAGCAGGGCCATGCCGATGTTGGTCGGCGACGTGCGGTGAGCGATGCTGGGGAAGGGTGGCTCCTGCAGGTTGTCGGGGGGCAGCCAGTTGTCGGCGGGCCCTACATGGCGGTCGAAAAAGGCCCAATTACGCCTGGCCAGCCGGTGCAGAAAACGCACGTCCTGGGGTTGCGGTACGAACACGCTGCGCCCCCGAGTGCGGCTCAGCCACCAAGCCAGGGCCGGGCCGAGCAGCCATAGGGCGAGAATGGGCGAGGCCAGCACCAAGACACTGGGTTGCATCGCCAATGCGCCCGTCAGTCCAAGCACCAGGGCGGGCTGTACCCATTGCTCGCGATACACCGCCTGCAGGGTATCGGCACTGTTGCGTTCATCCTCCCGCGAAGGGTTCCACTGCAGCAGCCGGCGTTTGCTCACGGTCAGCCGCCACAGCGTGCGTGCGATGGCATCCAGGCTGTAGCGGGTCTCGAACGGCAACCAGGCCAGCGACAACCCGGCCCGCACTAAGTAGATGCCCGAGGTGTGCAGGGCGGCAAGCAGGTGCTCGGCCAGCGGCACATCGGTGGTCTTGCGCACCAGTTCGAGCAGCGTGTCCAGCAGTGGGCGGGTCAGCAGCAGGCCCAGCAGCGCGACGGTCCACAGCAGCGGCGTGGCGCTGGCCAGCCAGCCCCACAGCAATGCCGTCAGCAGCGCGGCCGGCTCCAGGCTGCGGCGCAGGTTGTCGAAGATCTTCCACCGCGACAGCGCGCTCAGCGGGCGCTGCGCCTGGCCTTCGACGCCGGTGCGCAGCCTCGGCACCAGCCACGGCAGCAGTTGCCAGTCACCGCGTATCCAGCGGTGGCGGCGCTTTACATCGGCGCTGTAACGCGCCGGATACGCCTCGAACAACTGCACGTCACTGAGCAGGCCAGCATGGGCGTAGCAGCCTTCGATCAGGTCGTGGCTGAGTACACGGTTGTCGGCAAAGCGCCCGTCCAGGGCCCGCTCGAAGGCATCCACGGCGTAGATGCCCTTGCCAATGAAGGAGCCACTGAGGAACAGGTCCTGGTACACGTCCGACACCGCCAGGGTGTAAGGGTCGACCCCGGCATCGCTGCCGAACAGGCGGGCGTAGGGGGAGCGCGACACGCTGGGCAGGCTGATGCCGACCCGTGGTTGCAGGATCGCGTAGCCTGACAGGATTTGGCCGCTGTCGGCATCGAAGCAGGCGCGGTTCAAGGGGTGCTGCATGGCACCGACAAACTTCTGCGCCACATCGCGTGGCAACTGGGTGTCGGTGTCCAGGGTGATGACGTAGCGCACCTGATCGAGCGTGCGTAGGTCGCCGACGATGCGTATGAAGCGCTCGGCCCCGTGTCCACGCAGCAGGGCATTGAGCGCTGCGAGCTTGCCGCGCTTGCGCTCGTGGCCCATCCAGCATCGCTCGGTGGGGTTCCACAGCCGCGGCCGGTGCAACAGGAAGAAGCGCTCACCGTATTTTGTGTTCAGTGCACCAATACCGTCACTGGCGAGGTCGAGCAGGGCCGTGTCTTCGGCGCAGGCTTGTGTGGGGGCGTCCATGAAATCGCTCAACAGCGCGAAATGCAGGTGCTCATCACGGTTGGCCAGGTAGCGCACCTCGAGGCCTTCGACCAGCTCTTCGACGTCGGCCGCGTTGCCCAGCAGGCTCGGCACCACGACCAGGGTGCGGGCCTCGGCGGGAATCCCCGCGGCGTAGTCCAGCCGTGGCAGAAACGCAGGCTTCACGGTCAGGGTCACCAGCCAGTTGACCAGGCCGATGGCAAGCCGGCTGGTGGTCAGCAGCACGGGAAGGGCCATGGCCGCCACTGCCCAGGCAGGCCAGCCCTCGGCTGCCATGCCCGCGACGAAGCCCCAGGCCAGCAGGCACGAGAGCAGTGCCGACGGCACCAGGTAGAACGCCAGCGGTGCCCGGTGCAACAGGCGCTGCCAGCGCTCGGCAAGCGCCACCCGCGCCCCCAGGTGCTGTTCCAGCAACGCCAGGCCAGCGCCTGCCAGGTAATAGCCGACATGGGCTGCCTGTGGGTGCGACGTCGCGCTCGCGGCACGCGCCAGTTCGATGGCGGTGCGGGCCACCTGTTCTTCACTGAAGGCGCTGTGCCGCGCCAGCCGTTCGACGATGTGCCGATAGTGATCACGGCTGGCGAAGTCCATGGCTGCGTACACGGCGGCGGGGTCTTGGCCGAGTACTTGCTCGACATGGCTCAGGTGTTCGACGAACAGCCGCCAGTCCACGGTCGACAGCAGCCGCAGGCTGCCGATGCTGTTGCTGATAGAGACCTGGTCGATGGCCTGCTGTTGCGCATCGAGCTGCACCTGGCGCTCAATGCTCATTGCCGACTCGCCCAGCAGTTGCTCGATCCAGGCCAGTGGCTGGGTCAACGCGCTGCTGTGGCCCTGCAGCCGCCTGGCCAGCTCGGCGACGAAGGCGGCGGTCATCGGTGGCTCCGAGCGGGCCATGTCGGCCACCACCAGCACCACGCTTTTGGCATCGCGTTCGGCGGTTTCGCTGAGGGTGTCGGCCCAGCCATTGGCCAGGTCGCGGTCCGCCCCGTTGGCCATGACCCGGGCGGCCACGCGGCGCAGGTTCTCGATCAGCGCCAGCCTCAGCATGATCGGGATCGCCCAGAGCTCGCCCAGGGTCAGCGTGGCGGTTTGCTGATAGGCCTCGACGAATTGGCTCAGGCTCTCGACGTCCACCCGGCCGTCGCCGTGGCAGATGGTTTCCAGTGCAATGTCATAGACCCGCGGCAAGCCGTTCGAGGGGCCATTGTCCAGCCGGGGCAGTTGCAGGCTGTAATCGCTGGGCAGGTGGCGTTTGGCGATGCGGATATGGCTTTCGACCAAGTAGAAGTTGTCGAGCAGCCACTGCGCGGCTGGCAGCGTTGGGCGTGAGTCGGGCAGGGCGGCGGCGAGGGCAGTACAGCTTGCGTAGAGCATGCGTTCGTTATCGGCCAGGCGGTCGAGCAGCGAATCGTCGGCAGGCAATTGGCTCAAGCGGTGCTGGCTGGCGAGCCAGGTGCCGTGCTCGGCCAGTTGCTTGGCGCTGTACAGCTCCGAGCGCAGCAGGCTTTCGTAGGTGAACGCGTGCCGTGGCGCGCGCCAGCGCCGGGCGCGGTTGGCCAGGCGTTGCACGTAGCTGAGTGCGCTAAGCCAAGGGTTGTCCATAGGTGTCGGGTGCCGTGAGCTGGCCGGTCTAGTAAGTAGTGTGTGCGGCGCGGGCATCGCGGGTCTGTTCGGTAGCGAACAGACCCGCTCTGGTTGAGGGCACATGCTGGTCCTGCGTCCCGATGAACTGTTCCGCCATAGGAGTGTGCCCCCGTGCTTTCCCTCGCCTTTATGCCACCGGTACCGGCGCCCCTGTACAAGCCGACCGTGTCGCCCCAGCAGATGCTGGGCATGGTCTGCCATGACCTGCGGACGCCGCTGCAGGCAGTGAGCATGGCTGCAGAGTTGTTGTCGCGTCGTCAGCATTGCGACGATACGCTCAGGCTGCTGGGCACCATCAGCGATTCTGTGGCGCGGGCTCAGCGCTTGGTGGCGGACCTACTGGACTACACGTTGTTGCAGGAAGGGCGAGGCATCGCCCTGCATCCTGTGTTGTGCGACCTGTCAGAGGCCGTTGCGCGGTGCGTGGAAGAACTGCGCTTGACCTGCCCCGATTACCCCTTGATTCACCTGCACCTAGGCGAGCGCAGCGCCCTGTTCGACAAAGACCGCCTTCATCAAGCCGTCGGCAACCTGGTCGCCAATGCCGTCGCTTATGGCGAGCACGGTGCGCCCATTCAGGTGATATCTCGCAGCTACGGGCGTGCAGCCACGGTCAGCGTACACAATTGGGGCGTACCCATTCCTTCCGAGCTGCTTGGGCGCCTGTTCGAGCCGCTGGTACGCGGCCAGCAACGGGCTGCAAAGGCCGGCAGCATCGGGCTGGGGCTGTTTATTGTCAGGCAGATAGCCCAGGCGCATGCAGGTGAAGTTTCGGTCATATCGACAGAGCTGGCGGGTACTACCTTCTGCATCACCCTGGCGATGCCGGTACCGCAGTGATCACATGACCCGCCCTTTGTAGGAGCAGCCTTGTGCTGCGAAGAGGCCGGCGACAGCACCGTTGATCTTCGCAATGTTCACTGGCCTCTTCGCAGCGCAAGGCTGCTCCTACCGGGACGTGCCCAGCCTTTGCCTGCCTGGTCAGGCGCCTGGCAGGGGCGCGCGGCGGGCCTGGGGGGCGGCCCATAGCAGCTGTGCCACGCCAATGGCGCGCTCTTCGAAACCGCCCTGGCAATAACACAGGTAGAACTCCCACAGGCGCTGGAACGTTTCGTCGTAGCCCAACTCCATCAACGCGTTGCGCGCATGGCGCAGGTTGTCGCGCCAATGGCGCAGGGTGCGTGCATAGTCGGTGCCGAAGTCCTCCAGGTGTACCAGGTTCAGCGCCGTTTGGCGGCTGGCGACGTCGAGCAACACGCTTAGCGAGGGCAGGGCGCCGCCGGGGAAGATGTAGCGCTGGATGAAGTCCACCGAACGCCGGGCCTTTTCGTAGCGCTGGTCACGAATGGTGATGGCCTGCAACAGCATCAGGCCGTCGTCCTTGAGCAGCGTGGCGCATTGGCGAAAGTACAGGGGCAGGTAACGATGGCCGACGGCTTCGATCATTTCGATCGACACCAGTTTGTCGAAGCGCCCTTGCAAGTCGCGGTAGTCTTCACGCAGCACCGTGATGCGTTGCTCCAGGCCTGCCGCCTGCACACGTTGCAGCGTGTGCGCGTACTGCGCCTCGGAAAGCGTCGTGGTGGTCACCCGGCAGCCGAAGCGGGTAGCGGCATGGATGGCCAGGCTGCCCCAGCCGCTGCCAATTTCCAGCAGGTGCTCGTGGGGCTTGAGCTCAAGCTTCTGGCAGATGCGCTCCAGCTTGTTCAATTGGGCCTGCTCCAAGGTCTGCTCGGGGCTGTCGAACTGTGCCGCAGAATACATCAGGGTAGGGTCGAGCAGCCGCTCGAACAGCGCATTGCCCAGGTCGTAGTGGGCCAGGATGTTGCGCCGCGCACCGCGCCGGCTGTTGCGGTTAAGGCGATGCAGCAGGCGCAGGGCCGGGCGGCCGAAGCGCGCCAAGCCGCCTTCGAGGGCGTCCAGCACGTCCAGGTTGGCCACGAACAGGCGGGTTACCGCCGCCAGGTCGGGGGTGCGCCAGTAGCCATGGATATAAGCCTCCCCAGCACCGATCGAACCGTTGCCGGCGATCAGGCTCCAGGCGGCGTCATCGACGATCTCGACTTCGGCATACAGCGCGCTGCCGGCGTCACCGAAGTTCCAGTGCTGGTCATTGCAGATCAAACGCAGGCAGCCTTGGCTCAAGCGCCGCAATTGCGCCAGCACGGCCATCCGGGCCAGGCTGCCAAGCACCGGCGTCAGGCCGGCCGACTTGCTAACGCTCAGTGTGGGGTCGGACATGATCAGGTTCCTTAGAGGCGTGGCCAAGGCTCAGGTCGCCCTGGCTGGCGGTGTGGTTATAGACGGGGGTGCGCTTGAGCAGTAGGCGCAGGGCCTGCCAGTAGATGGCAGACACTGTGCGCAGGCTCATCCACGGGAAGCTCAGGATGTAGCGGTGCAAGGCGGGCCGGTCCAGCGGTTCGCGGCGCAGGGCCAGGTGGGCCTCGAATACCTTGTGCCCCTCGCGCAAGTTCGCCATGTGCAAGTGCACGCGCTGGCCGTCGAGCACGAAGCGCAGGCGGTAGTCCATGTCCAGCGGCATGAACGGCGATACATGAAACGCCTTGGCCAGGCTAAATGCGTCGGGTTGGCCGTCTTGCACCGGCAGCACGTAGTGGTGGCGTTGCCGCCAGGGGGTATTGCGGACCTCCAGCAGTATCGCCACCAGGTGGCCGTCGCGGTCATGGCAGAAGTAGACGCTCACCGGGTTGAACGACAGCCCCCAGCAGCGCAGTTGCGTGAGCAGGTGCACCGCGCCTTGGGGTGCGTGCCCGGTTGCTTGGCCGACCAGCTGGCGGGCGGCTTGGGCCAACGGTATGCCGCGCGCGGTCAGTGCGGGCAGGTAGTCGGTTTCCCGCCAGCACAAGGGCGCCAGCCGCGAGCGCGCGAGCCAGCGCGACAGGCCGCGCCAGTGTGTTTGCTCGTCCAGGTCCAGGTAGAACATGCCGACCCGGTAGCGGAATGCATGGTGCCGCGGGGTCAGCCGCCGATGGCTGACCCAGCCATGACACAGGCTGCTGTTCACAAGCGCTCTCCGAAGTATTCTGCCACTTTCAACGCGCTGAGCACGCCGTCTTCATGGAAGCCGTTGCCCCAGTAGGCACCGCAGTAGTAGCTGTGCTGGCGGCCCTGCAATTCGCCTTGGCGGGCCTGCGCAGCCAAGGCCGCAAGGCTGTACTGCGGGTGGCTGTAGCTGAAGCGGGCGAGCACCTGGGTCGGGTCGATTTGCGCCGTCTGGTTGAGGCTCACGCAGAAGGTGACCGGGGCGTCGATGCCCTGCAGGATGTTCATGTTGTAGGTGAGTGCCGCAGGTGCCTGCTCGGCGCCGCCCAGCCGATAGTTCCAGCTGGCCCAGGCTTTGCGCCGACGCGGTAGCAGGCGAGTGTCGGTGTGCAACACCACATCGTTACTGGCGTAGGTGAGGGTACCCAGCACCGCGCGCTCGTCTGCACTGGGGGTTGCCAGCAGGGCCAGGGCCTGGTCGCTGTGGCAGGCGAACACCACCTTGTCGAAGCGCTCGGTACCGGCAGCGCTGATCACAGTCACGCCGTCGGGGTCACGGGTCACCCGGGCCACGGGGCAGTTGCGCCGGATACGCTCGGCAAAAGGCTGGCACAACGGTGCCACGTAGCTGCGCGAGCCACCTTCGATCACCCGCCATTGCGGGCGCTGGTTGACCGACAGCAAACCGTGGTTGCGGCAAAAGCGCACGAAAAACTGCAACGGAAAGCCCAGCATGTCGGCGCGTGACATCGACCAGATCGCCGAGCCCATGGGCACGATGTAGTGGTTGATGAAGCGCCGCCCATAGCCGTGTGTGCGCAGGTAGCTGCCCAGCGTGGTGTCCTCTTCGATGCGCCGGTTGTCCAGGTCGGCCAGGGCTTGGCGATTGAAGCGCAGGATGTCGCGCAGCATGCCCCAGAACCCAGGTGACAACAGGTTGCGCCGTTGGGCGAACAAGGTGTCGAGGTCATGGCCGTTGTACTCCAGGCCACTGGCGGGGTCATGCACCGCAAAGCTCATCTGGGTCGGCCGCGATGCCACCCCCAGGTGTTCGAGCAGGCGAATGAAATGCGGGTAAGTCCAGTCGTTGAAGACGATGAACCCGGTGTCCAGCGCATACTGCTGGCCGCCCCAGTTCACGTCGACGGTGTGGGTGTGGCCACCCACCCAGTCAGCCGCCTCGAACACCGTCAGCGCATGCTGGCGTGAGAGCAAGTGGGCACAGGTGAGGCCAGCGATACCGCTGCCGATGATTGCGATGCGCATGGCGTGCTATTCCCGTGGGTTTCGTGCCAGGCGTTGGCCTAGCTGCAGACGCCAGCGCACCGGCAATGCGCCGAGCAGGCGCAACACCCAGGTGAAAGCGCCGGGGAAGTTGATTTCCAGCGGGCGTTTGGCCAGGCGCGCGACGATGTGCCCGGCGGCGCGCTCGGCGCTCCAGCGCTGTGGCATGGGGAAGTCGTTGCGCTGGGTCAAGGGCGTGTCGACGAAGCCAGGGCTGACGAGGGTGACATCAATGCCCTCGCGGACCAGGTCGATGCGCAGCGACTCCACCAGGTAACGCAGGGCCGCCTTGGACGCGCCATAGGCGCCGGCACGGGGTAGGGCCAGCCAGCTCACCGAGCTGCCCACCACCACCAGGTGCGGGCGCTGGCCACGGCGCAGCAAGGGCAGGGCAGCGGCAAGGCAGTGGCTGGTGCCGATCAGGTTGGTGCGCATCACCCGTTCGACCAGCGCCGGGTCGAAGTGCCCCGGCTCCAGGTATTCGCAGGTGCCCGCGTTGAGGATCACCAGGTCGAGTGCACCCCAGGCGTGCTCGATCTGCTCGGCGACCTTGGCGACCTGGCCCGGTTCGTCGTTATCGCCGATGGCCAGCATGGCCTGCTGCGCAAACCGCGCCGCTAAGGGTGCCAAGCGGTCGGCCTGGCGGCCACCCAAGGCCACCTGGTGCCCCTGCTCCAGCAAGCGCAGGGCCAGCGCCGCGCCGATGCCACTGCTGGCACCGGTCACCCAGCAGCGGCTCATGCCAGCCTCCCTTTGAGCCAGCGGACCGCGCTGCCCATGATCGGGACGTGCTCGTAAAGCAGCGCACCGGCGTCAAAGTAATCCTGATGAAAGTGAACCCGCTCGTGCCAACGCAGATGGCTGCAGCCTTGCAGGCTGATCAGCGCGCCATTGCCCAAGCGAGGGTGGCGAAAATGCAAGGTCCAGCGCAGGTACCCGTGGCCCGGCTGCACTTCGTCGTAACCCTCGAAGGTGTAGCGAACCTCCTGCACGTTCGCGTACAGCTGCGCGAAGTACCCCCTCAGCGCAGGCAAGCCGTTGAGCTGGTGCAGGGGGTCGCGGAAGGTCACGTCCTCGCTGTACAGGTCACCGAGCATGTCGAGGGTGTGCGCATCGAGGCTGGCAAAGCGTTCGGCGAAGGTTTGCAGGTAGCTGTGCATGCACTTTCCTGTACAAAAAAGTTTTCTTGTACAGGTATAGTTTAGCTTTCGCCGCAAAGCTATACAGGATGATTTTTTTGTACAGTTTTTACCCGATGACCGCCAAACGGTGGCCTTATTCCGGTGCCTGCGCCCCGGCAATATGCCGCCCGGCCACGTAACCGAACGTCAGCGCCGGGCCCAGGTTGATGCCGCCTGAGGGGTACCAGCCGCCAAACACACTGGCCATGTCGGTACCGGCGGCATAAAGCCCGCCAATCGGCTGGCCTTGCTCATCCAGTACCCGCGCATGGCCATCTGTGCGCAAGCCGGCGAAGGTGCCAAAGCAACCGGGTTGAACCTTCACAGCATAGAACGGCCCTGGTTCGATCGGCGCCACGCATGGGTTCGGCCCGCTGTACGCCGGGTCACCCTGCTTGCGGTTGAACGGCGTGGAGCCGCGGCCGAAAGCCGGGTCTTGGCCATGGCGCGCGTGGCTGTTGTACTCCGCGACGGTGGCACTCAAGCCGACAGGGTCGATGCCGCAGGCGCGGGCCAATTGTTCGATGCTGGCACCGCGCTTGAGGTAGCCACTGCGCAGGTGCGGCCATACCGGCAACGGCGCAGGTCGGGCGTGACCGAGGCCGTAACGCCGCAGGAAGCGGTGGTCACAGATCAGCCACGAGCAGGCTTCCTCGCCCGGCGGCACCGCCTCGAGCATGGCTGACACATAGTCGTAGTAGCCGTGCGCTTCGTTGACGAAGCGCCTACCGCTGGCCAACACGCCAATAACGCCGGGCTTGCCGCGTTCGATGATGTGCGGGAAGTGGCCGACGCTGCCGTCGCGGTGCGGCACTTTGGAGACCGGTGCCCAGGCCACTGCAGATTTCAGGTCGGTAGCCACCACACCGCCTGCCGACTCGCCAAGGCGCAGGCCATCGCCCGAGCAGGACTGCGGGGGCAGGGCGAGGTTGTCATGGCCACTGGCATCACGCGCAAACAGCTGCCGGCGCCGCGCACTGTCGTTGGGGAAGCCCCCGGCGGCGAGCACCACGGCTTTCGCGCGGACGGTAAGGTCACCCTGCGGTGTGCCTATCACGGCGCCGCGCACTTGGCCGTGCTCAATCAGCAGGCGCTTGGCCGGGGCAGATTCCTGCAGCCGCACGCCCAGGTCTTCGGCCGATTTGGCCAGGCGCGCCACCAGAGCCACGCCGTTGACCAGGTGCATGGCCCGGCCATGGCGGGCGAGGTGGTACAGGTGGCGGCCAAAGCGCTTGCACACATGCAAGAAGGCCCGTGGCGAGCGGGTCATGTTGAGGAAAGCGGCCAGGTCAGTGCCGGCCATGATCGGCATGCCCATGAACGAGGTCTCGCGCAGGGTCTTGCGCAGGCGGGGCAACAGGGCGCCGACCTCGCGGGCATCATAGGGCGCGGCGATCACTTGGTGCCCACCGGTGGCGGCGCCGGGTGTGTCGCCATGCATGTCGGGGATGGCGTTGCCGTCGACAAACTGCAGCGCAGTGTGTTTCTCGAAAAAGGCGACCATGTGTGGGCAGGCCTCGAGGAAGGCATCAACCCGTTCAGCATCGTAATGCGTGCCCAATTCGTTACGCAGGTAGGTACGGGGCTGTTCGATGTCTTCAACGATGCCGGCGCGGCGGGCCAGCGGGTTGCGTGGAACCCAGGCCCAGCCGCCGGACCAGGCTGTGGCACCGCCGAACACCGGCGCCTTCTCTACCAGCATCACGCGCTGCCCATGCCAGGCTGCCGTTACCGCTGCGGCCAGGCCGGCTGCGCCTGAGCCAATGACCAGAACGTCGTATTCGGCTTGCAAGGTGTCGGTAGGCATCGCAGGGTCTCCAGTATTATTATTGGAACGTGATTCCATATTCTTCATGTGAGACGGTGCCAGATGCAAGTGAGGACGTGCATAACTGGTCGATAACCGGACACTTCAACGCCTGGCTGCTGCGCCGATGGCCGTGGCTGTGGAATCATCTTCCACAATTCATCCATTTTTCAGGGACCTAAGCCATGGCTGGTAGTCAGATCGAACGCGCCTTCAGTCTTGTAGAAAGCCTGACCGGCGAGCCTGAGGGCCTTGCCCTGCAGACGTTGGCGGAGCGCCTGGAGATCCCCAAGAGCGCCACTCACCGCATGCTGGCCGAGCTGATCCGCCTGGGCTACGTGCGGCAGAACCGCGACAACAGCCGCTATCAGCTGTCTGCCAAGCTGGTGGCGATGGGCTTTCGCTACCTGTCCAGCAGTGGCGCCGACATCATTCAGCCGATTCTCGATCGCCTAGCCCAGGACAGCGGCGAGCTGGTGCGCCTGGGCGTGATCGAAGGCAGCCGCCAGACCTGGATCGCCAAGTCCCAGGGCGCGCGCTCCGGCTTGCGCTACGACCCCGACATGGGCCGCGATGCCCCGCTGTTCTACACCGCCTCCGGTCATGCCTGGCTGGCCAGCCTGAGCGACGACGAGGCGCTGCAGATGGTCTTGCGCCAAGGCATCGCCGACCCGGCACAGTTTGGCCCGAATGCGCCGCGTTCCACGGATGAACTGCTGGGCTACCTACAGCGTGCACGTGAGCGTGGCTATGCCTGGGTCGAGCAGACCTCAGCGGTGGGCACGTCAGCGTTGGCCGCCGTGGTGCGGCGCCCACGCACTGACGAGGTGATCGGGGTGCTGAGCATCGCCGGCCCCAGCGCCCGGCTGGCGCAAGCGCGCCTGCCTGAACTGGCTAGCCTTTTATTGGCGGCAGTGGGCGAACTGTCGGCGGCCAGCCAGGCTAGCGAACTGTTTGCCTGAAGCGCCGCCTGTTCATTAGTGGTCGATAACCGCACAGTCTGTGCAGGCGGCGCTTCTGTAAAGCGGACCCGAGTTCTAAATTGTCGAGTATGAATTCTGGAACACTGTTCCGTAATTTATGCCCGACAACAATGACAAGAGGACAGTCCGTTGAATGCACCGCTTCGTATCGCCCTGATTGGCGCCGGTATCATGGGCCGCCAGCACTACCAGCACCTGCGCCAGTTGCCGCAAGCGCAATTGTGCGCGGTGGCAGACCCCGGCCCCCAGGCTGAGGCTTTCGCCGCCGAATGCGGGGTGGCCTATTACGCCGATCACCGGCAGATGCTGGCCAGCGTCAAACCTCAGGCCGTGATCGTCGCCAACCCCAACAACCTGCACGTGGCCACCGCGCTCGATTGCATCGAAGCCGGCGTGCCAGTGTTAGTGGAAAAGCCTGTGGGCGTGCACCTGGACGAAGTCCGTGCGTTGGTCGAAGCGTCCAAGCGCTGTGGTGTGCCAGTGCTGGTCGGCCACCATCGTCGGCACAACCCGCTGATCGCCAGCGCGCGCGGCCTGATCGCCGAGGGTGCGCTGGGCAGGCTGATCAATGTCACTGCGCTGTGGCAGTTGCAGAAGCCCGACAGCTACTTCGACACCCCCTGGCGCCGCGAGCCGGGCGCCGGTTTTTTGCTGACCAACCTGATCCACGACCTCGACCTGCTGCGCTACCTGTGCGGCGAGGTCGTGCAGGTGCAGGCGTTCACCCGTAACGATGTGCGTGGGTATGCCAACGAAGACAGCGCCGCCGTGCTGCTGCAGTTCGCCAACGGGGCGCTGGGCAGCCTGACAGGTTCGGACGCGGTAGCTGCCCCTTGGAGCTGGGAGCTGACGTCCGGCGAGAGCCCGATCTACCCGCGTCAGGATGGCCAGCCCTGCTACCTGCTGGCCGGCAGCCACGGCGCACTGAGCATTCCGCAGCTCAAGCACTGGCATTACGGCGAAGCAGGCTCCGGCTGGCACACACCCTTGCTGCAAAGTGGCGCCGAAAAGCCAGCAGGTGAAGCGTTGACCTTGCAATTGCAGCACTTCATTCGCGTCGCCCGCGGTGAAGAGGCCCCTTTGACCGATGCTGCAGATGGTGGCCGCACGCTGGCCCTGGTCGAGGCGATCCGCCAGGCAGCCGAAAGCGGCCGGGCCTGCGCCCCCGAGACGATCGCCTGACGCGAGCCCCCTTCACATCTTTAATTGCCTTCAGGTAACGAACATGACTGACCGTATCTTTTCCCTTGCCGCGCTGACGGTGCTCGAGCTTTCGCCGCCAGCCATGGTGGAGGCCGCTGCCCGTGCCGGCTACAGCCACGTGGGCCTGCGTTTGGTGCCGGCTACCGCAGAGGAGCAGCACTTCCCGCTGGTGGCCGACGCTGACCTGCGCCGACAGACCCAAGCGCGCCTGCGCGATACCGGCATCAAGGTACTCGACCTGGAAATCCTCCGCCTCAAGCCTGAAACCTGTGTTGCCGATTTCGAAGCCATTCTGGCGGTGGGTGCCGAGCTGGGCGGGACCGAACTGCTGGTGGCCGGTAACGACCCGGACGAGGCACGCCTCACGGAGCGCTTTGCCGAACTGTGCGACCTGGCGGCGGGCTATGGTATCCATCCGCACCTGGAGTTCATGCCCTGGACTGACGTTCGCGACCTGCGCCAGGCCATGCGTGTGGTTGCCAACGCTGACCGGGCAAACGGCTGCGTTCTGGTGGACGCATTCCATTTCAACCGCTCCGCTTCCTCACTCGACGACCTGGCCCACCTGGCACCGCAGCGCATGCGCTATGCGCAGCTGTGCGACGTGGCCGGCCCGGTGCCGGACGACATGGACGAGATCCTGCGCCAGGCCCGCAACGAACGGCGCTTCCCAGGTGATGGCGATGCTGATTTGATCGGCCTGTTGCGTGGCTTGCCGGCCACCGTACCGTTGAGCCTGGAGATTCCGACCCGGCAGTTGCTGGAGCAGGGCGTGAGTGGCGAGCAGCGTGCGCGGATGGCGCTGGAGAAAGCCAAGGCGGTATTGGCGCGGGTTTGAGCTTCAAGGGCCGCTGTGCGGCGCAGAGAACAAAGATCGAAAGCGAGTCCCCACTCCTGTGGGAGCCGGCTTGCCGGCGATGCAGGCGCCGCGGTGTATGGCACCGGCTTCGCCGGTGTTCGCGGGTAAACCCGCTCCCACAGGTCCCTGCTAAATCTATTCGGTATGTGTTGTTCTGTGAAAGCTGGCTTGCCAGGCAAGGGCTGCAAAGCAGCGCATGACAGTAAACTTCAAGGCCGCTCCACGTTAGGCAGAGGTCCCATGGCCTGTCTGCAGGCAAAAAAAGAGGCTCCGAAGAGCCCCATAGAGGAAACCTGAAAGGACTTTACGCGGCCTCGATCCCACGCGGCGCCATGAAGTACATCCACACCAGGGCAATGAAGTACATCACCGGAATCATGGTGAACAGCACCGCATAATTGTTGTGGGTGACCGTCAGCACGCTGCCGACGATCTGTGTCATGAACATGCCGCCGATGGCCGCGCACATGCTGCCAAAGCCGAACACCGTGCTCACCAGATGCTTGGGCGTGTAGTCCATGACCAGGCTCCAGATGTTTGCGGTCCAGGCCTGGTGCGCGCCGACCGCCACGGCGATGGCAAGCACCGCGACCCATAGGCCACTGGCGTGGGCAGCGAAGACGACGCTGACGATGGTGCAGGCAAAGATCAGCATCGAGATCAACCGGGCACGGGTGGCGCGCATGCCGCGGCCGATCAGCCAGGACGACAGAATGCCGCCGCCGATGCTGCCGAAGTCTGCAGTGAGCCAGATCAGGATCAACGGGATCCCCATCTGGGTGACGCTGATTCCCAGGTCGTACTGCTGGTTGAGAAACGGCGGCAGCCAGTACAGGTAAAACCAGAACACCGGCGCCGTGATCGAGTAGGCCACGGCAAAGGCCCAGGTGCCGCGCTGGCGCAGGATGCGGCTGAACGGCACCGGTTTGGCTTCGGGCTCCACGTCTTGCTGGATATAGTCCAGCTCGCTCTGGCGAACGTGCGGGTGCGCCTCAGGGTTGAAATACTTCAAACCCCACAACACCACCCAAACCAGGCCAAGGCTACCCATGGCGATGAACGCGGCCTGCCAACCCCAGGCAGCGAGAATCAGTGGCAGCAGCGCCGGGGTGACCATGGCGCCGACGTTGGTGCCGGCGTTGAACAGGCCGGTGGCAATGGCGCGCTCGCCGGCGGGGAACCACAGGCGTGTGGTCTTTACACACGCCGGGTAGTTAGCCGCCTCGGTCAGGCCCAGAATGAAGCGGCAGACCATAAAGCCCGCTGCCGAGGTCGCCAGGCCATGGGCGCCGGTGGCCAGGCTCCACAGCAGGACGGCGCCGAAGAAGGCGTGTTTTACCCCGACTTTGTCGATCAGCCGGCCCTGCAGCACAAAGCCGATGGCATAGCCGACCTGGAACCAGAAGTTGATGTTGGCGTAGTCCATCGCCGTCCAGCCCATGTCCTTGGCGAGAACGGGCTGCATGATGCCGAGGGCGGCACGGTCGATGTAGTTCAGGGTGGTGGCGAAGAACACCAGGGCAAGCATGCCCCAGCGGGTCTTGCCGACGGCGAAGGCGCCGCGCACCTTGTCGCCGATGGATCCATGGGCGAGGCGGGGGCTGGCAGTGTCGAACTTGGAAGGGGTCATGTGAAGTCGTTTCTTGAAATTGTTTTGAACGGCAATGCGTCTGGAACGCGGTTTTGCCCAGGGCAAGGCTGGGCGCGCAAGGTCATTTATGGTGAGCAGTGAAGGGGGGAGCGTCAATTCAAAGATGGGGCTACTGTTCGATGATCGAACAAAAGTGACGCGGCGTCTTCTGGCTGATTGCACAGTGCCATGCCTGCCAGGTAACCGAAGGTCATCCCAGGGCCAAGGGTGATACCGCCGCTGGGGTAGTGCCCGCCCATGATGCTGTGCATGTCGTTGCCGACCGCGAACAGGCCAGGTATTGGGCACTGCAGGCTGTCCATTACCTGTGCCGAAGCATCCGTGTGCAGGCCGGCGAAGGTGCCGAGGCTGCCCGGCAGCAGTTTTACCGCATGAAAGGGGCCGTGCAGCAGCGGCCGCAACGACGGATTGGGCACGTGCAACGGGTCGCCCTGCGCGCGGTTGTAGAGTGAGGCGCCACGCTGGAAGTCCGGATCCGTGCCATGCGCCGCATGGTGGTTGAAACGCGCCACGGTGCGCTGCAGGTGCGTTGCGTCGATCCCGCAGCGTGCGGCCAGTTGCGCCAGGGTAGGGCCGCTGAACAGGTAGCCACGGCGCTCATAGAAGCCGGCAGGGAAGGGGAACGGCTTGGCCCAGCCGATGCCATAGCGACGTTGCGCGACGTGGTCGCAGATCAACCAGGCCTCGGGCTCCTCACCGGGTGGCGTGGAGCTGAACAGCGCATTCATGAAGGCGTGGTAGCTGTCGGCCTCGTTGACGAACCGTCGACCGTCTCGGCGCACGGCAATGAAACCCGGCTTGGCGCGGTCGATCAGGTGCGGGAAGTGGCCGAGGCTGCCGTCGCTTCGCGGCACCAGTGAGACCGGCGCCCAGGCCCCGGCGTGGGCCGCCGTGGTGGCGACCTGTGCGCCGACCTCTTCGCCTAACCGCAGGCCGTCGCCACTGTTCTGTGGCGGCGCTGCGGAGTAATGGCGATCGCCCTCAGGGGCATGGGGTATCAGCTGGGCGATGCGCTGGCGGTCATGGGGGAACCCCCCGCAGGCCAGCACGACACCGCGTCGCGTACGGATCACCTGGCCATCGCTGAACTGCACGCCTGTGATACGCCCATCCCTCAGCAAGCCTGTGGCCTGCCGGTCATGAAACAGCGTCACGCCCAGGTCGAGGGCACTGCGCAGCAGGCGCGCCACCAACGCGTTGCCGTTGACCAGTTGCAGGCCGCGACGGTGCAGCAGCAAGTCGCGCCCATGGCGCATCAGGCGTTTGCCCACGTGCCAGGCCGCCTTGGGTGAGCGGCTGGCGTTGAAGAAGGCGGCCATGTCTGCGCCACCGGCGATGCCCATGCCGGCCAGGCTGACGATATCCAGAGGTGGCCGTAGCCGGTGGATCCAGTGCCCGAGCAGGCGCCCGTCGAACGGCTGCGCACACAGGGATCGCCCGCCACGCGCACTGCCATCCCCCTCATGCATGTCGGGCATTTTCGTCCCGGACTGGAACTGCACGGCGGTATGTCGCTGGAAGAACGCCACCATCTCCGGTCCATGGCGCAAAAACGCCTGCTGGCGTGGGTCCAGTTCGGCGACGTGGGTCTGTGCGCGCAGGTAGCGTTCCGGCGCATCGTCGGCTTCGACGGTGCCTTCGGCGATCGCCAACGGGTTGCGGGGTATCCATAACCAGCCCCCCGACCAGGCGCTGGTACCGCCGAATTGGCTGGCCTTTTCCGCGACGATCACCTTAAGGCCGTGATGGGCGGCGGTTACTGCGGCAGCCAGGCCAGAGGCGCCGGAGCCGAGGACAAGTACGTCACATTCCAGGGGTTGCATGGAGGGGCTCCGGTCAGGTTGGAGGGGCAGTCAGTTACTGCAGCGGCGAAAAGCCGGTTGGCCGCATCAACCGCGACTGCAACCGTAACACTGCGCCCAGCTCGCGATTGCGCTGCGAGAACTCCGCCCAGCGCGGGTCCGCCGCCATCGCCGCGCGGCGCTGCATGCGGTCGTCGAGGCTGGTGTAGGCCCACAGGTGCACCACTTGGTTGACCTCGCCGAATTCACTGGTAAAGAAACCGACCAGCTTGCCCAGGTGCTCGCTCTGCACCGCCAGCGCGTGGCTTTGGTACAGGGCCAGCCAGTCGGCCATCTTCAGTGGGTCGAGGGTGTAGGTTCTCAGTTCGTAGTACATGCGTTTGTCTCCATAGGGTGGGCCTGCGCCTGCAGGCGGTTGGCAATATGGCTGGCGGCGATCCAGCCGAAGGTGAGGGCAGGGCCAAGGGTGATGCCTGGCCCGGGGTAGGTGCCGTTCATCAATGAGTTCATGTCGTTGCCCGTTGCATAAAGGCCGGCAACCGGCGTGCCGGCGCGGTTGAGCACGTTGGCATGAGCGTCGGTCACCAGGCCGCGTGCCGAGCCCAGGTCGCCGGTGTGGAGCTGGATGGCGTAGAACGGCGCCTTGACCAGGGGCGCGAGGCAGGGGTTGGGCGTGTGATGCGGGTCGCCCATGTAGCGGTTGTAGCTGTTGCCGCCTTTGTCGAATGCGCGGTCGATGCCGTTGCGGGCGTCGGCGTTGAAGCGCTCCAGCGTCGCCTGCAATGCCTGAGGGTCGACGCCGATGGCCTCGGCCAGGGCGCGGGGTGTGTCGGCGCGGTACAGGTAGCCGGCGTCGATCAGTGCCGCGTTGTTCACAGGTTTCGGGCGTGCCAGGCCCAGGCCGTAGCGGTTCATGGCCTCGGCGTCGCAGATCAGCCAGCAGGTGGTGAGGTTGCTGGCGAACATGGTCTGCACGAAGTGATGGTAGGAGTTCGACTCGTTGACGAAGCGCTGCCCGGCCGGGTTGATCGCGATCACCCCCGGTTTGGCACGGTCGGTGACCAGGTGCGGGAAGCGTTCGCGCTCACCATTGGCATGGCGCAACTCGGAAACGGGTGCCCAGAAGAAGTTGGCGGCCAGCCCCTCGCCGTAGGCAGCATCCACCGCTTCACCCAGGTGCAGCGCGGCGCCGTCGTTGGTTGGCGGCGACATGGTCAGGTGCGGCGCATTAACGCCCGGGCGGTAGGCGGCAGCCAGTTCGCCGGCTGCAAAGCCGCCCATGGCGCAGACCACGCCACCCCGGGCACGCACCTGCACGCGCCGGCCTTCGTGCTGCACCACCACGCCAGTCACCGCGCCGTGCTCGACGATCAGCGCCTTAGCCTCGCTGCGCAGCCACAGTTGCGTCCCGTGGGCAAATGCCGTGGTGGCCAGGCGTGCAATCAGCGCATTGCCGGTGGTCAGGCGGGTGCCACGGTGGTGGCGAAGGCGGTCCAACGCATAGCGCGCCATCAGCTTCAGGCAATGCCACAGGGAGCGTGGTGATTTGCGCAGGCCAAGAAAATGCTGGATATCCACACGGTTGACCATCATCCCGCCGAACAACAGCATGCCCGGCGGCGGCATTTTAAGGTCCTTGAAGCGCGGGCCAAGGCGGCGGCCGTCGTACTCGACCATTTCCAGCGCCCGGCCGAACTGGGTGGCGCCGGGCTCATCCGGGTAATAGTCCGGCGAGTGCGGGCGCAGGGCATAGCGCAGTTCGGTGTGGCGCTCCAGCCAGCGCAGCGCTTCATGCCCGCGTGCAATGAAGGCGTCTACCAGCGGTGCGTTGTAGCCGGCACCAATCACGGTTTTCAGGTAGGTGCGCATGGCTTCGGGGGAGTCTTTGGCGCCGGCTGCACGGGCTTGATCGGTGCCATACACCCACGCCGCACCGCCGGAAATCGCCGACGTGCCGCCGAAGGTGTCGGCTTTCTCCACGATCAGTACCTTCAGGCCAAGGCTGGCGGCCGTGGCGGCGGCGGCAAAGCCCCCGGCACCACTGCCGAGGACCACCAAGTCGTACACTGGTTGCGCGTGTTCGGTAGCGGCCATGGCTCAGATCTCCTGCGGGGTGACGCCCATGAAGGCGCCGAGGTGGCCGAGTTGGGCAAAGGCCATCTGCGGGCCAGTCTGGATCGCACAGCCCCGGTCGCGTGCCTGCTGCAACAGCGGGGTGATTTCTGGCGAGGTGACCACGTCGGCAACCAACGTGGAGGGTTGCAGGGTTGTCAGCATCGGCGCTGGTAGCGGCAACTCATCGGTGCTGCCCATGCCAACCGGCGACGCGTTGACCACCACGTCGAACGCTTCCAGCGAGCGGTAGTGGGTGGCGATTTCGAGACTGGGGAAGGCCGTGCCGAGTACTTCGCAAAGCGCGCCAACGCGGGTAGTGCTGGGGTCGCTGAGGGTGATCTGGCGCACGCCCGCTTCACCCAGTGCGTAGGCGATTGCACTGCCCACCCCACCACAACCAATCACCAGCGCGCGTTTGCCTGCTGGCTGAAAGCCCTGTTTGCGTGCGGCGCCAAGAAAGCCTGCGCCGTCGACATTGTCGCCGAGCAGGCGGCCGTCACTGTGGCGGCGCACCACGTTGACCGAACCCAGTGCGGCGGCGCGTGCGCTGAGGCCGTCCAGGCGTGCGGCCAGTGCCTGTTTGTAGGGCACAGTGACCACGCAACCGCGCAGGTTCTGCCAGCCGCGCAGGCTGCCGACAAAGGCTTCCAGCGCAGTCTCTTGCAGGTCGATGGGGAGCATTGCCAGGTCGCAGCCGTTGCTGGCGAACCAGGTGTTGAAGTTTTCAGGCGATTTCACCTGGGCGATGGGTGAACCGACGATGGCGACCAGTTCTGTCGAACCCCGAATCATGCTGACCTCCGTGCTTGCTGTTGTTGTGCAGCAAGGGTGACCGGGTACAGGGCGCGGGAAAATGCGCTTGTCGGGCTGGTAGTGCGATAATCGCAGTCAGGTAGCGATTATTGGCGGGCAATGCTGAAAAATGTGCGTCAGAAACACGCTCCCTCACTGTAGGAGCAGCCTTGTGCTGCGAAGAGGCCAGTAAAAACAGCGAAGATCGAGGGTGTTGCCACCGGCCTCTTCGCAGCACAAGGCTGCTCCTACCCGGGCTCGCGCATCACTGGAGAACCCCCATGGACAAACCCGCTATCCACCCCCGCGACCTGATCGCGGGCTTGCAGAAAGGCCTGGCATTGATGCAACTGTTCAGCGTCGATCAGCCACGCCTGACCGTGCCGCAGGCAGCCAGGCAATCGGGCCTTACCCCCAGCGCCGCGCGCCGCTTCCTGCTGACGTTGGTACACGAAGGCTTTGCCGACACCGACAGCCGCCAGTACTGGCTCACGCCCAAGACGTTGCGTATCGGCCAGGCCTACGTCGATTCGGCACAGTTGCCGCGCATGCTGCGGCCCATCGTCGAGCAGGTGGCGCGGCAGACCCAGGAGCATGTCTCGGTCGGCACCCGTGACGGCGATGAAATCATCCACCTGGTGCGCAGCCGCTACAGCCACATCGCCTCGTTGTCGATCAGGCCCGGCTCGCGGGTGCCGATGTACTGCACCGCCGGCGGCCGAATCTGGCTGGCGGCACTGGATGAAGCTGCGCGCGAGGACTACTTCTCACGCAACCCGCTCCGCCCGCTCACGCCCTATACCCAGACCGATCGGGCGCTGCTGGAAGCTGAGCTGCAGCGCGTGCGCCAGCAGGGCTACTGCATCGTCGACCAGGAATACGAAATCGGCATGCGGGTGCTGGGGGTACCGCTGCTGGACCGTAGCGGCCTGCTGAAGGCGACCCTGACGATCACCACCCACGCCTCGCGGTTGAGCGTCGACGAGATACGGCTGCGGTACCTGCCACCGCTCTACGAGGCGCAGGCGTTGTTGAAGCCGGTGGTGGGCTGATTGTTGCGCTGTCAGCCAGCGGGCTACAGCTTGAACGTCAATTGTGGATAATGGGCCTAGATGACGAGACTTATCGTCCCCGTCATATGCAGCAATCGCCTACGCTATGCTTCACAGCGTTTTTTTATATATAACAACAAGATAAGGATATTTCAGATGACGATCGAACGCCTGCACACTGACGCTCGCATGAGCCTTGTGGTCAAGCACCAAGGCACCGTGTACCTGTCCGGTGAGGTTGCCAACGATTTTGCGGGCGATGTGCAGCAGCAAACCCGTGAAACCTTGCAGAACATCGAGCGACTGCTCGACCAGGCCGGCACAGACAAGACACGGATTTTGTCCGCCACTCTCTACCTCAAGGACATCGATGCCGACTTCGCGGGCATGAATCAGGTGTGGGACCAGTGGTTGCCGCACGGGTGTGCGCCAGCGCGTGCGACAGTGCAAGCCAAATTGTATGACCCCGCCGTGCTGGTCGAAATTTCGATTATCGCAGCGCTCCCTGACGCGTAACGGCGTGCTCACAACCCAGCGCTAAGTGCAGCGCTGGCCCACAGCGCTGGACAATCTTCTACTGCCGAACGGAACTACCGCCCAGGCCACGCTTTCTCAAGGCTTGTTGCCTGCTTTCAAAGTGGCGCGATATTCGCATCCAAGTGAATAACGCTAGCCGCTTGCGAGCGCAGGGCGTTGTGTCGGGAAGCAGGAGGTAGACATGTCTGACAGGAGCAGCCTCAGGAGCAGAGCGACGGTGCTGTGCTTTCGCAGTGGCAAAATACTCCTGGTGCGTAGAAAGGCCGGGAAATGGGGCTTTCCGGGGGGCGGTGTGGGCACGAATGAGGCACCGTTGCACGCCGCCAGCCGAGAGCTGAAAGAGGAAACAGGTATATGCCGTGAGCGCCTGGTGGCGCTGTGCACGCTGCAAGTCGGTAACACCCTCCATTACATTTTTACCCTTCAGCTGGACGATCAGGATAAACCGGTGCCGAAGAATGAGATCGTCGCTTGCAAGTGGATTGAGCGCGATGCACTGAATGCCTCCCTCCTAAAGCCCGCCGCTGCGGCACTGTTGCGTAGCGAACTGCCGGCGCTGTGTGCTTGACCCGAGTCACGCTAGCCGTCACGGCGTTTTCGGCCTGCTTCATAACGCGACAGAAGAGGCTGCACGCTTAACCCATGTACGACAATGCTCAGCGCCACTACCGACAGTGTGAGGTTGGTGATGGCCGCGGCATCGCTGGCGCTCAGGCCGTGGTTTACCGAGTAGAACAGGTAGTAAAGGCTGCCGATACCACGTATGCCGAACCAGCCCAGCATGCCGCGCTGGCGAAGGTCCAGCAGGCCACGCCCTGGGATGATCAGCGTACTCAATGGCCGAATGAACACGAACAGCGCCGCGCCTACGGTCAGTGCGCGCCAGTCCCAGTGCTCGATCAACACGACACCGAGCAAGGTCACCAGAAACACCTCCATCGCCCGCTCCACAAGCCCACCAAACGAGAGCATGTCGCCCAGCATGATGCCAGCTGCGACCTGGGTGTCTTCCAGCGCGGCTATATCGCCTTTGACCGCGTGCTCCGGGGCGACATGCTGGTGGCCGACCACAGGCTGCACAAGGTGTTCTGCAGGCGCTTGTGGGGTGGGGCTGGTGTGTACTTCGGCCTGTCGCAGGCCCAGCCCGGCAGCGAACACGGCGAGAAACCCATAGCCATGGATCAGGTCGGCGACCACATAAGCCATCGCGATCAGCGCCAGCGCCAGGTAGTCGTTGGGCGAGAGGGTGCTGTCCTCGTGCCGGGTGCGCAGGTACAGGGTCAGGTGCCCTAGGCCGCGCCCCATCCAGTAGCCACTGAGCAAGCCGGCGGGCACCGCCCACAGCACGTCTTGCCACAGCCAGTCAGTCAGCCATTGGCTGCCTGCTGCGCCCTGCACAAGCAGCAAGCCCAGGATGACGAACGGAAAGGCGACTCCATCGTTGAGCCCTGCCTCCCCCGACAGGCTGAAGCGCACGCGGTCGTAGTCCTGCGCGTCATTGACCTGGACCAAGGTGGCCAGCACCGGATCGGTCGGGGCAAGGATGGCGCCAATCAACACCGACACCCCCCAGCCCAGGTTCAGGCCGTAATGCAGCACCAGGCTGACCCCGGCGATGCAAGCCAGCATGACCGGCCCAGCCAGGAAAACCGCCACCCGCCAGCTGCGGCTGCTCAGCGGCAGGCGCAGCTTGAGGCCGCTGACGAACAGCGAAAACAGCACGGCGACCTCGGTCAGGTGCTCCATCCAGCCGTGCGCATCGGGCAGCTCAAGCTGCAGCAAGCCGAGGCCACCGGGGCCCAGCGCGACGCCCAGGGCCAGGCACACGACCGAGGTCGTGACGGGGATCCAGCGCAGGTAAGAGGAGGTCAACGCCAGCAGCAACAAGACTGCGCCGAGCATGGCCACCCAGACGATGAAGCTCATGTGCGCAGTGCCTCCACGGCGTCGGGCTCTGGGGCTGGCGCAGGCAGGCAGCTTTGCTAGCCACCGACTGGGTCAGATACTCAGTCTAGTCGTCGCCCGAACTGACGCAGGTGACAAGGCGGCCGGCGACCCTGCCTCAGGCTCGCGCATTGTTGGCCGCACCGGCAGTACTGCGGCCTGTAGCTGCTTGCCAACGGCGTGATCGAACGAAAGCCTACCGTCTATCTGACGCTCCTCGATGATACGCCCGGCGTCCAACACGACCACCCGCTGGCAGAAGTAGCGCACCAGGCTCAGGTCATGGGTGATCAGCAAGAACGCGGTGCCGTGCTCGCGTCGAAGTGCATCCAGGCGCTGCAGCAGTTGCAGTTGCAACACCCGGTCCAGGTTTGACAAGGCCTCGTCCAGTATCACCAGTTTGGGTGAGATGGCCAGCGCGCGGGAGATATTGGCGCGCTGCAGCTGGCCGCCACTGAATTGGTGCGGCAGGCGCTCGGCATGCTCGCTGCGCAGGCCCATGTGCTCTAGTAGCTCCACGGTACGGGCGTTGCGTGCAGCTTCGTCCAGCTCGCTCAGGTGACGCAACGGCTCGGCAATGCTCCAGCCGATGCTGCGTTGCGGGTTGAACGCGCTGGGCGCGTCCTGGAGTACCAACTGAACGGCGCGCAAGAAAGCACGGGCCTCACCGCCGCGCAGTCGGCTGACCTCTTGGCCGGCAAATGTCACCTGGCCACACGCGGGTTTCTCCAGGCCCAGCAGTAACCGGGCAAGCGTGCTCTTGCCGCTGCCGCTGCTGCCGAGCAGGCCGAGCGACTCACCGGGCTGCAGCTCAAGCTCAATGCCGTCGAGCACCTGCAGCCAGCCGCGTCTGCTCAGTAGCCCTCCGGAACGGTAGCCATGCCCGAGTTGGTTAACGTGCAGCAGGCTCATGGCTGGCTCCCGTTTAGTAGCTGATGGGCTTCAAGCAGGGTGCGGGCGGTGGCGCTGGCTGGTTGATCGAACAGGCCATGCACTGTTTGCCGCTCGACGACGCGCCCCGCTTCCATCACCGCGACATGGTCGGCGCAGCGGGCAACCACCCCCATGTCATGGGTCACCAGCAGCACGCCAAGCTTGTGCTGTTGCACCAGTTTCATGAGCAGGTCGAGAAAGCGCGCCTGGCTCACGGCGTCGAGGTCGCTGGTGGGCTCGTCCGCCAGCAGAAAGGGGCTTTCGGCCATGAGCGCAAGGGCGATCATCATGCGCTGCAACATGCCACCGCTGAGCTGGAACGCGAACGACTGCAGGACCCGACTGCGGTCATCCAACCCCACGGCCTCCAGGCATTCATCCATCCGCGTACGTGCAGCGCTGCCGACGACCCCTCGCAGTTTCAGGGTTTCCTGGGCATGGCTAGCCATGTTGCGCACAGGGTTGAATGCACTGCGTGGGTTCTGCAGGATCAGGCTGGCAAGTTGCCCACGCACCTGATCGGCCGCCAATGGCTTGCCATCGTGCAGCAACTGGCCGCGTGTACGGCGCAGGCCTGGCGGCAGTACGTCAAGCAAGCCCAGGCAACTGAGCGATTTGCCCGATCCGCTGTGACCGACCAGGGCACAGACTTCACCGCGGCGCAGTTGCAGGTCTACGTCGTCCACCAACACGCCAGCACGCCCTTCGATACACAGGCCTTTGAGCTGTAACGTCGACACGGGCATTCAATGAGCCTCCTGGGTTGGGTCCAAGCGATCACGCAACGCATCGCCCAGCAGGTTGAACGCCATTACCGAGAAGAAGATCATCAGCCCGGGCAACAGCAGCAGTTGCGGCTGGGTCCAGATGAACTCCTTGGCATCGTTGATCATCACCCCCCATTCGGCACTGGGCGGGGTGACGCCAAGGCCGAGGAAGGACAGCCCCGAGACATGCAGCATCATGTGCCCGATGTCCATCGTGGCCAGCACCAGCAACGGGCCGGCAATGTTCGGCAGCACATGCTGGCGCAGCCGCGCCCAACGTGAGGCACCGGCCAGGCGTGATGCCATCACGTATTCGCGGCCGCGTTGGGCGATGACCATGCCGCGCACCATGCGCGCATACCATGCCCAGTGCGACAGGGCGATGGCAATGATCACGTTGCTCAGGCCAGTACCCAGCAGGGTGACGAAGAAAAACGCCAGCACCAGCGTGGGGAAGGTCATGAACATGTCGCACAGGCGCATCAGCAGCAGGTCGACCTTGCCACCGACAAACCCGGACACCCCGCCCACCAGCAAGCCCAGAAACAGCACCAGCGCCAGTGTCAGCACTACGCTGCCCAGCGACAGCCGTGTGCCGACGATCAACCGGGACAGCACGTCGCGGCCAAGGTGGTCGGTGCCCAGCCAGTGGCTGCTGTCCGGTGGCATCAGGCGTCGACCGAGGTCGACCAGGTCCGGGTCGTGCGGGGCAAGCCATTGGCCAAACACGGCCAACATGCAGAGCACGCTGACCAGTACCAGCCCTGCAATCAGGTTGGCCTGGCCGGCCAGCGTAGCGCGACGGAAGATGGCCAGTACACTCATGCGTCGACCCCATCAAGACGGCTGCGAGGGTCGAGCCAGGCATAACAGACATCCACCACCAGGTTGCAGACCATCAGCAGGCCTGTCAGCAGCAGGGTGAAGCACTGCATGACCGGAAAGTCGCGGTTGAGCACCGCCGACACCGCGAAGCGGCCGACGCCGGGCCAGGCGAAGATGGTCTCGATTACCAGTGCCCCGCCGATCAATTCCCCAATGTGCATACCGGTGGCCGTGACGAAGGGTAGCCAGGCGTTGCGCAGCACGTGGTCACGCCATACCCGGCGCTCGGGCAGCCCGCGGGCACGGGCGTAGGTAACATAACGCTGGCCGCTGGCCTCCAGCAGGCTTGCCCGCAGCAGGCGGGCGTTGATCGACATCGACATCAGGGCAATCGCCAGTACCGGCATCACCAGATGTCCGGCACTGCCGCGGCCCAGTGGCGGTAGCCAGCCCAGCCAAAGGGAAAACAGCGCAATCAGCAGAAACGCCAACCAGAAGTTGGGCATCGAGACACCCAGGAACGTCACCGCGCGGACGGCGTGATCGGGCCAGCGCCCTTGCCAGCGCGCAGCCACCAGGCCAAGCGGAATCGACAGCAGCAGGGTGCAGGCCAGGGCCAGGCCGCCCAGTTGCAAGGTGGCGGGCAGGTAGTAAAGGAGATCGTCGAGCACCGGCCGCCCCGTGAGGTATGAAATACCGAAGTCCAGCTGCACGGCCTTCCCGAGCCAGGTCAGGTACTGTTCAAACAACGGCCGGTCGAGGCCCAAGGTATGGCGGACTTCGGCAATGGCCGCGTCAGTCGGCGGGATGTGCGACAGGCGAAGGTAGTCCAGGGCCGGGTCGGTGCTGCCCAGGTGCAGCAGCACGAAGACCAGCAGTGAAACCCCGAGCATTACCGGTACCAGCAGTGCCAGCCGCAGCAGGATATAGCGCAGCATGTCAGTCTCCCTGCTTCGGTGTCATGGCTTCGAACGGCACGTCGAACAGCGTGCTGCCGAATTGCACATGGGCAACGGAGTCGCGGCGAACGCTGATGGCGGTAAGGTAGGAAATCGGCAGGTACACGGCTTGCTCATGCAAGGAGGTGAGGATGAACCGGTACTGTTCGGCGCGTTGCTGCGCGTCGGTACTTGCCAGTACCTGGCCAATGCGTCGGTCCAGTTCGTCCTTGATCGCCAAACCGCGCTGTGCCATGTAGTCGGCATGGCCGGCATAGCGCATGGAGCTGACAAAAGAGTGCGGGTCGTAGGGCGCTCCCCAGGTGTCGGCGAAGATCATGCCGAAGTCGCCATCGCGCTGGCGCCGGACCAGCCCACCTTCTTCGACCGCGCGCAATTCGATGCGCATGCCGACGTTAGCCAGCTCGCCTTGCAGCACTTCGGCCAGGCTCTTCTGCAGTGCGCTGGTGCCGAGGAACACCAGTTCGATCGACAGCGGTTCACCGGCCTTGCTACGTACCGTTGCGCCTGCCGTCAGGGTCCAGCCGGCAGCGTCAAGTTCGCGGGCGGCTTGGGCAGGGTCGTAGGCGTAGGGTTTCAGGCCGATGTCGGCATAGGGCATGTTGCTGGCGAACAGGGTATCGGCACGGGGCTCGAGGCCATACAGAATCTTGTCGATGATGGCCTGCTTGTTCACCGCTTGGTTGATCGCTTGACGCACGGCCAGGTCACGGGTGGCGCCATGCCCGGTGTTCATCGCCAGGGTGCGGGTAGCCAGCGGTGCCGAGAGGGCGGTGGCGAAGCCTTGGTCGCGCAGGCGCACGAACGTGCCGGCGGTAATCTCGCCGGCGGCCCCTTGAATCAGCTCGAGCTCGCCGGCCTGCAGGGCCATCGCGCGGCTGTTGGGATCAGGGATGACGTTTACCAGTACCTCGCCATAGGCCGGCTTTGCGCCCCAGTAAAAGGGGTTGCGGGCAAAGCGGTCATACTCGCCCAAGCGCGATTCGACGCGCATCCATGGGCCGGTGCCGGCGGGTTCGCCAGGTTTGGCCTGTGGGGACCCGAAGCGCAGCGGGCGCACTTGGGCCAGTTCCATCAGCGTTGGGTAGTACGGGTGCTTGAGCACCAGGCGCAAGGTCAGCCGGTCAGGGGTCTCGATGTGGTCGAGGGTGGTGACCAGCTCCATCCAGCGATGGCGTTGGCTATTGGCAAGGACGGCATCCAGGTTGGCCTTGGCAGCTGCAGCGTCGAATGGCGTGCCGTCACTGAAGCGCACGCCATCTCGCAAGGTGAAGGTGTAGGTCTTGCCATCGTCGGAGACTTGCCAAGCCTGTGCCAACCACGGCTCTACAGTGCCCGCCGAGTTGTAACGCACCAGCGGTTCATACACCATGGCCTGGGCGTACATCTGATTGGGCGAGTAGCCGCGTGGGTCGAGTGGGCCTGCGTTAACGGGCCAGGAATACACCAGCGTCGGGCTTTGTTGGGGTGTGCTGTCTGCGTGTGCGCAGAGGCTCGCGGCGACCATGAGAATGCCCCAGAGGGCGGGCTTTCGTTTAGCTGACTGCTGCTTCACACGGGGTCCCCACTTCGACGGAGGCGTAAGGCTAAAGAGTGGTGGGAATGATGTCCATGCAAAAACTTCTTACTGAACGTTACAAAATGCCGCGCCAGAAAAGGCAGTAGAAAGCCCTGGCGATGATTGAACCGTGACGCGTTCGCCCAGGGCCTGAAGTGGCGAGCTCAGGCGACCTGTTTGCCACAAGCCGGTTGACGCAGCGGCCTTTTGATGGTCATCTGCGCGCCTGTTTCAGGTGCCCCCTGCCGCCGTGCATGGGGTGAAACGGGAAGCCGGTTCGTCATCGTTCGATGATCAGTCCGGCGCTGCCCCCGCAACGGTATGCGAGCGAAGCATTCAAGACACCACTGTGCCCTGGCATGGGAAGGTGAAGGCTTCATGACCCTCGCGAGCCCGGAGACCGGCCTGAAGCATCGTTTGGCAAACCCGCGGTGGGCGGGCGCAGGCCGGTTTCCGTGGGCGTGCTCGCCCGCGATTCCTCTTTGCGTTGTTCCCTCCGGGATTCTTTCATTCCTGCTTCAAGTGGAACGACATGTCCCGTTATTCGCTGTTCAGTTCTCTGCCAGGTACGCTGCTGCACGCCAGCCTGGTGCCCTGTGTGTTTCTCTCTGTTGCCGCCCACGCCGCCGAGGCGGACAACGCCTTGGCGCTACCGGCCACGGACATTACCGGCACGGCCGAGCCCAACCCTCAGCCCGACCTGCATACCCCAGGCACCAGTGGTTCGCGGCTTGGCCTGACGCCGCTGGAAACCCCAGCCAGCGTGACCAGTATCAGTGCCGAGCAAATCCTCACGCGCAACAACGCCACGGTACAGGACGCGGTCACCCGTTCACCCGGCATCACCTTCATCGGCACCCCTGGCAACGGCGGCACGGCCTTGTCGGCCCGCGGCTTCACCGGGCACAGCTCGACCATGCAGTTATACGACGGTACCCGGCTTTACGTGGGCGCCGGCACCGTGACCTTCCCGGTCGATACCTGGTCGGTCGAGCGCATCGATGTGCTGCGCGGCCCGGCCTCGGTGCTGTACGGGGAGGGCGCTACCGGTGCGGTGGTCAACGTCGTGCCGAAGAAGCCCTTTGAAGGCGAAATCCGCAATCACCTGCGCCTGGGCTACGGCTCGGATGACCGTCGGCAGATGGCCCTGGACAGCGGCGGCTCGCTGACCGACACCTTGAGCTACCGCCTGAACCTCAACAAGCTGGCCAGCAACGGCTGGGTCGACCGGGGCGATTCGCAGAGCCTCGCCATCAGCGGCGCGCTGCGCTGGCAGCCCAGCGATGAACTGAGCTTCACCCTCAGCCACGACTACGGAGACCAAGACCCGCAGCAGTACATGGGGACGCCGTTGGTGGACGGGCATTACCGCGAGTCGCTGCGCGATCACAACTACAACGTCGACAACGCCGAAGTGCATTACAACGACCAGTCCACACGGCTAGTCACCGACTGGGTAATCAACGACAACCTCACCGCCAGCAACCAGCTGTACTTCCTCAAGGCCCAGCGCCGCTGGCGCAACGCCGAAACCTACTCCTGGCTGCCAGGCGACCAGGTGCGGCGCAGCAGCTTCATCAGCATCAAGCAGACCCAGGAACAGCTTGGCGATCGCCAGTCGTTCACCCTGCAACATTCGCTGTTCGGCCTGGACAGCCAGACGGTGGTGGGCGCTGACTACAACACGATCCGTTTCGTGCGCAAGCACGACTTCGGCAACACCCTGACCGATACCGTGCCGCTGTCCGGTTCCGGTGGGGGCGAGTACATCAGCAACGACCCTTACCGCTCGCGCGAAGCCAACCAGGCCAAGCAATTCTCGCTGTTCGCCGAAAACCGCACGCAACTCACCGAGCGCCTGTCGTTGATCACCGGTGCACGCCGCGACCAGGTGCACCTGAACCGCGACGACCTGGATGCCGATACCCGCACCGATCGCAGCCTGTCTGGCGACAACTGGCGCGCCGGCCTGGTGTTCGCGCTGACTGAGGACCTGTCGGTTTACGGCCAATACGCCACCAGTACCGAAGGCGTGAGCAACCTGCTCACCCTCAACGCCGCGCAGCAGCAATGGGACCTGAGCACCGCCAAACAGACTGAAGCCGGCATCAAGCACGTGCTGCCTGACGGGCGAGGCGAGTGGACCCTGGCGGCGTATCACATCGTCAAGAAAAAGCTGCTGAGCACCGACCCGCTCAACCCCACGCTGCAACAGCAGGTCGGCCAACAGTCGTCGGACGGCATCGAGGCCACCCTCGAACTGCGCCTGCCGTACGACGTGCAGCTGTCGGCCAACGCCGCCTGGGTGCGCGCGGAGTATGACGAGTTTGCCAGTGGCGCCAACGACTACTCCGGCAACCAGCCGATCAACGTGCCGCGCCGCTCCGCCAACCTGTGGTTGAGCAAAGACTTCGGCCAACGCTTCAGTGCCGGCGCCGGGGCGCGCTATGTCGACAGCCGCTACGCCGACAACGCCAACACCGTCGAGGTGCCCAGCTACACCGTGGTTGACGCCAACATCGACTGGCACGTGCAACCGGACCTGACCCTGGGCCTGCAGTTGAACAACCTGTTCGACCGCCAGTACGCCACCACCACGGGTAACAACGGCCGGCAGTGGTACCTGGGCGAACCGCGTTCGTTCTTCGTCACGGCTGACTACAGCTTCTGAGCCTGTCGCACTGGCCCCTGGCCGGTGCTTCCTGGAGGTGATGCCCATGACGCAACTGCACATCGAGGCCCTGGACTGGGCCCTGCTTGAACGGGGACAGCCGCCGCGCCCGCTGCTGCAGGGTGTGGACCTGCGGGTGGAGCAGGGCGAGTTCGTCGGCTTGATCGGCCCCAATGGCAGCGGCAAGACCAGCCTGCTGCGGTGCGCCTACCGCGCCAACGAACCTGCCGAGGGCCGTGTGCGCCTTGGCGGTGATGACCTTTGGCAACGCAGCGCACGCTGGAGCGCACAACGCATCGCGGTGGTGCTGCAGGAGTTTCCCGACGCGTTTGGCTTGAGCGTTGGCGACATCGTTGCGATGGGGCGCGCACCGCACAAGGGCTTGTTCGACGGCGACACGGCCGAGGACGCCCGGCAAGTGGCCCAGGCACTGGCGCAAGTTGGCCTTGCCGGCGAGGGCGAACGGGCCTTTGCCAGCCTGTCTGGCGGCGAGAAACAGCGCGTGCTGCTGGCCCGGGCGCTGGTGCAGACGCCACAGCTGCTGCTACTCGACGAGCCAACCAACCACCTCGACCCACGCTACCAGCTGGAGCTGCTTCAGCACCTGCGTGGCCTGGGCCTGAGCATTCTGGCCAGTCTCCACGACCTCAACCTGGCGGCTGCGTTTTGCGATCGGCTGTACGTCATCGACGGCGGGCGCATCGTCGCCTGCGGTACGCCACAGCAGGTGCTGACCCCCGCGCTGCTGCTGCAGGTTTTCGGCGTCGAGGCGCTGGTCGACCCGCATCCCCTGCATCCCTACCCACGCATTACCTGGATCACCCGAACATGACTGTCCGCTACCTGATCGGCCTGTTGGCGCTGCTGACCGCGCTGCCTGCGATGGCCAGCGATTACCCCCTGAGCGTGCGCAGCTGTGACCGCGACATAACGTTCACCCAGCCACCGCAGCGGGTCGTGGTGCACGACGTGAACATGACCGCCATGCTGCTGCACCTGGGGCTGCGCGAGCATATCATCGGCTACACCGGCTTCACTGCCAGCAAGCACCGCGACCCGTGGGTGGATGCAGCGCTGCAGGGCGTACCACCGCTGGCCAGCCGTTACCCCGCCATCGAAACCTTGCTGGCGGCTGAAACCGACCTGTTCTTTGCCGGCTGGAACTACGGCATGCAGGTCGGTGGGCCAGTCACGCCCAGCACCCTCGCGCCGTTTGGTATCCCGGTGTACGAGCTCAGCGAGTCGTGTTCGTGGGTCATGGCCCTGCAACGGGCCAGCCTGGATGACGTTTATCGCGACCTGGGCAATCTAGGTCGGATTTTTTCCGTCGAGCCCCAGGCCGACGCCTTGATCGCGAACATGCGCACGCGCATCGGTGACGTGCAGCGCCGGGTTGAGCATGCGCAGCCTGCGCCCCGTGTGTTTCTGTACGACAGTGGCGAAGACCGCCCGACCACCTCGGGAAGGCTGGGCGTACCCGAGGCCCTGATCGAGGCGGCAGGCGGTCGCAATGTGATGGACGACGTGTCTGCCAGCTGGACCCAGGTGAACTGGGAGAGTGTGGTGGAGCGCGACCCGCAGGTCATTCTGATCGTCGACTATGGCCCTAGCAGCTGGCAGCAGAAGCGCGATTTCTTGCTGCGCCAGCCGGCGTTGAAAGACGTCCAGGCGATTCGTGAGCAGCGCTTCATTGTGCTGACTTACCTGGAGGTAACGCCCGCTGTCGAGAACGCCCTGGCCATCGAGAAGCTGGCTGCTGCCCTGCATCCGCAGCTGTTCCAAGGTGTCGTTCAATGAGGGGCGGGCACAGCCCCGTGGCCGACCGCTGGTTGATCGTGATGCTGACTGCACTGTTGCTGGTGTCGTGCCTGATCGCCCTGGCATTCGGCCCCGCATCGGTACCGCTGGCCCACGTGGCCGGGATCGTCGGCCAGCAACTGGGCATCGCCGGACCAGGCGAGTGGTCCCAAAGCCAGGCGCAGATCGTCTGGCTGATTCGCGCCCCCCGGGTTTTACTGGGGGCCTTGGTGGGTGCCGGCTTGGCACTGGTCGGCACGGCGCTGCAGGCCGTGACCCGTAACCCCCTGGCAGACCCGCACCTGCTGGGCGTGAGCTCCGGCGCGGCGTTGGGGGCGGTGCTGGTGATGCTCTACCTCGGCGAATTCATCGGCGCCTTCAGCCTGCCGTTGGCGGCGTTCATGGGCGCGGCGGCGAGCATGCTGCTGGTGATCGCGGTGGCGCGGCGCCATGGCCGCATGGAAAGCGACCGCCTGCTGCTGGCGGGCGTCGCCGTGTCGTTCGTGTTGATGGCCGTGGTCAACCTGCTGCTGTACACGGGCGACCAGCACGCCGCCGCCTCGGTGGTGTTCTGGATGCTGGGAGGCTTGGGGGCGGCGCGTTGGCATGTCCTCTGGTTGCCGGCGCTTTGCGTGGTGCTGGCGCTGGTTGCCTTGCAGGTCATGGGGCGCGGGCTGAATGCGCTGATGAGCGGTGAGCAGACCGCAGTGAGCCTGGGTTTCAGCGGCCGACGCCTGCGCCTGCAGGTGTTCACCTGCACCTCGTTGCTGACCGGTGTACTGGTGTCGCTCTCCGGTGCCATCGGCTTCGTCGGCTTGATGGTGCCGCACATGGCGCGGGCGCTGGTGGGTGCGGAAAACCGCCGGCTGATGCCGGTGAGCGCACTGCTGGGGGGGATTTTCCTGGTCTGGGTAGACGTGGCTGCACGCACCCTGATCGCCCCGCAAGACCTGCCGATCGGCATTGCGACCGCGGCGCTTGGCGGGCTGTTTTTCATAGCCCTGCTCAAGCGCTGAACGGCGGCAGTAAGCGCCCGCTAGGGCTGCAGGAAATCAGTGACCACGTTGGCGAACGCTTCTGGCTGGTCGAGCATGACGAAGTGGAAGCTATCGTCAATGCGCGTGAAGTTGATGTGCGGAGTGTTGGTATAGGCGTTGCGAAAGGTCGCCTCGACATTGGCCGCGGGGATGCCGTACACCGGGTCATAGGCATAGATGACCTCGACCGGCACCTGGATGCGATCAAGCTCTGGGCGCAGGTCGGTGGTCATCAGTTCGTAAGTGGCTTGCGCCGTGGTCTGCCGATCCGAGCTTGTCGCCGCCGCAAGCAGCGCAGGCCGGGCTGCTTCGCTTTTTACCAGGCGGGCAATGGATACACGCTGCAGGGCTTCAGCCTGCTCAGGCGTTGACGCCAGCAGCGAATCGCGGAATGCAGCCGCCTGCGGTTCGGCTGTCTCGCGGGTTGCGAAAGGGTTCATGAGCAGTGTGTAGAAGGGCAGGGCGTCGACGACCATCAGCCGCGCGACCTGATCGGGGTGACGCGCGCCGAGCATCAGCGCCACCTCGCCACCCAACGAGTGACCAATGATGACCGGGGCCTTGAGGTGCTGGGTGCGGATGTAGTCAGCGATGGCCTCGGCCGTCGGCGCCACGACTTCTCCACGCGAGTCGGACACCGCAGGTGCGCCGGCGAAACCTGCGACCTGTACCAGATGAAGGCGGTGGCTGCGCTGCAAGCGGGTGGCCAGATCACGCCAGACCTCGCGGGAAGACGCCAAACCTGGGATCAAGATCACATCTGGGCCGCTGCCTTCGACCGTTACCGAAATGCGGTCTTTGTTCACCTGTGCGGGCGTCACAGGTGCCGGCTGGGTGGCCGATGCCGGGGCTGACAGCAACGTGAACGCGGCGCCGAATGCCGCGAGGAGGGTGCGTGTACGCATGACATTTTCCTTTTGTCGTTCGCCGTCCGCTAGCGCCAACGGGTTGAAACCGCTGAAGGATACCATCCAGCCTGTCTAATTCGCCTGCGGTGGCTATCTGATTCGAAGCGTCTGTACGGTAGCGCACAGACCGCTTGCGCCATTGCGTACAGGCTTTAACGGTCTGCATCCCAGGTGCAGCCGCTGTGAGGTTTCACTCAAGGCGAACGGATATGGCGGATAAATACGTTGGGAAAAAAGTCGGGGTGGGTACGGATAATGTGGTCTACGTGATCAACATTTATCAGGATGAGACCGTTGAGCGCTCGCCCAATGGAATGATTCGGCATGAAGGTCCGGTGCATTTTGAAATGCAATTCGGGGGGGCCGTGCGGCAGATATCGGAATCCGAGTACGAAATCGCTAGCACGGGCGTGAGGGTCAGTGTGCAGGAAGGTGAAAGCTAAGCAGCACAACCTCACAGGCTGTTTACGCTCGGGACCATGCCTGCGCGGGCGTAAGGTTAATGAAATCGCGCAGGCATCTCAGCTCGGTCAGGCGGCTCCCTTGGCCTGTTGTTCCAGGTGCACCTGCAAGGTCGGGTCGATTTGCAGAGCGCTGGCCAGTTCATCAAGGTAGGCCCGCTCTGCGGGCTGCTGGTCATCCACCAGCATCACACTGGCCAGGTACATCTCCGCGGCCATGGCCGGGTCCTGTGCCGACTGTGCCACTTCGGCAGCGTCGAGGGGTTTGCTGACTTCGTCATCCAGCCATTGCTGCAGTTGCGGGTCGCCGGTGTGGCGTTTGATTTCTGCGTAGATCAACTGTTCTTCTTGCTCGTCGATGCGCCCGTCAGCCTTGGCTGCCGCAATCAGCGCGCGCAAGATTGCATGGCTGTGGCCCTCGGCCTCGAGGCCGGACAATTGATCGACAGTACGCACGGCCTGTTGCGGGGCTGCTGCCTGGCTGCGCTGCCAGCTTTGATAGGCCTGGAACGCCATCATGCCCAGCGACGCCAGGGCCGCGTAATTGGTGCCACCCGTGGCGCGCCCCTGGCTAACGCCGCCAGCGCTGCCGCCACCCCGCAACAGGCCGCCCAGTAGACCGCCAAGGCCACCACCGCCACCCGCGGCGCTGCCGCCGTTAAGCAGACCACCCAGCAAGCCGCCTAAACCGCCCAGGCCATCTTGTGATGACAGGCCGCCGCTGCCTTGTTGCGCTTGCGAGCCTTGCCCGGCCCGAAGTAACTGTTCGAGAAGATCACTGGTGTTCATGGCCCCGCCCTCGGTCGGTAGTCGTTGACCAGACAAGCAACGATAGCCCCCTCAAGGCGATTCGCCATGACCGTTTGGCCGACGGCTAAGCGTTACTTAGCCAGGTTTGCCCCGAGCTACCCCGATCAATCTTCTCATTTGCCAAGGCTTAGGACTGGGTCCATACCAATGACATCTCTGCCAAAGGAGTCACCGCATGTCAAAGCTCTATCCAAGTATTGATCCTGAGGGGCTGGTTGAGTATTCGGTGGTCTACACCGACCGCTCGCTCAATCATATGTCGCAGGCATTTCAAGGCGTGATGAAGAACATTTCCAGCACCCTGAAACAGGTCTATAACGCCCAGGCTGTTGCAGTAGTGCCGGGTAGCGGTACATTCGGCATGGAATCGGTCGCGCGACAGTTTGCCACCGGCCAGCAGTGCCTGGTGATCCGCAACGGTTGGTTCAGTTATCGCTGGAGCCAGATCCTTGAGATGGGCAACATTCCGGCGGCTACCACGGTGCTCAAAGCCCGACCGATCGACTCGGGTCGCCAGCCAGCCTACGCGCCCCCGCCTCTGGACGAAGTGTTGGCGGCCATTGAGGCGCACAAGCCGCAGCTTGTCTTTGCACCACACGTTGAAACGTCATCCGGGATTATCCTGCCCGACGATTACTTGCGGGCCATTGGCGACGCTGTGCATGCAGTGGGGGGGCTGTTCGTACTGGACTGCATCGCCTCAGGCACGCTTTGGGTGGATATGGACAAGTGCGCAGTCGACCTGCTGATCAGCGCACCGCAGAAAGGTTGGAGCGCCTCCCCGTGCTGCGCGCTGGTGATGCTCAGTGCTTTGGCCCTCGAACGCATCGAGCAGACGCAAAGCAGCAGCTTTGCCTGCGACCTGAAAAAGTGGCTTCAGATCATGCAGGCATACGAACAGGGCGGACATGCTTACCACGCGACCATGCCCAGCGATTCTCTCGCGCGATTCAACGACGTGATGAACGAGATGCAAGCCTACGGTTTCGACAAGGTGCGCGGTGAACAACAGGCGCTGGGCGATCAAGTCCGCGCCATGTTGACCGGCAGAGGCATCAAAAGCGTGGCCGCAGCCGGCTTTCAGGCCCCGGGTGTAGTGGTGAGCTACACCGATGATCCCGACATCAAGAACGGTAAAAAATTTGCAGAACACGGCCTACAGATAGCCGCCGGAGTGCCGTTGCAATGTGATGAACCGGCCGACTTCCAGACCTTCCGTATCGGTCTGTTCGGGCTCGAAAAACTGCGCAATATCGAGCGCACGCTCAGCACCCTTGAACGGGCGCTGGACGAAGTGATGGTGAACTGAGCCCTGCTTTTGGCTGCAGCACGGTTACGGCTATCAGCTAGGAGTCGAAAGCAGACGGTCGTGAATGGCCGTCATCGACCCCAAGCTGCCAGTCGTGCCTGAGGTGATCTTTGTGGGAGCGGGTTTACCCGCGAACACGTGCGAAGCCCGTGCCATCCTTCGCGTTGCCTGCTTTGGGGGTAACCCCGCACACAGGGTTCGCGCCGGCCTCGGAAAATGAGCAATAGCAGTACTTTCGCAATGGTAGCTATGGTCCGGTTAGCGCCTCTGCGTCGAACTGACCATCCTTGTCCTCCCTCACAAGGAGGACAAGCCATGAATACAACTCGACCTGCAGCCATCAGCCTTGGAACAAAGGAATATTGGTCGGGCAAACAGCTCCGCTCCGACTGAAAGACATCTGGGTCATTCGGGTAAGGCTTCAAATCGCAAAGGCCGGATACATCAAGCCCACCCCGCTACCAGGCTTGTGCTACCACGAGAGCAAGAATACGGGACGCAGGCATGACGTATCTCTAGAGCTAATACAGGTAGTGACCATGATGTATATTAGTCACAATCTGTCAATCAGTTCGCCACGGAGTTAAGCTTTGGTCATGAATGAAGATATGAACACCTCGACCCTACGTGGCCCGCTGGATCATGAGATTCGCGACCAGATCATCAACGCGGCGACGCAGCATTTCGGCCATTATGGTTACGAAAAGACCACCGTCTCGGACCTCGCCAAAGCGATCGGTTTCTCCAAGGCCTACATCTATAAATTCTTCGATTCCAAGCAGGCCATCGGCGGGGTGATATGCAGCAATCGCCTGGCCCTGATCATGCAAATCGTCGAAGCCGCCATTGCCGAGGCGCCGACCGCATCCGAGAAAGTAAGGCGCCTATTTCGCTCGATTTCCGAGGCTGGCAGCGATCTGTTCTTCCACGATCGCAAGCTTTACGACATCGCCGCCGTCGCTTCGCGCGACCTGTGGCCGTCGGTCAAGACTCATGAGCTGCGTATCCGCGAGCTTATCCAACAGATTGTCCTCGAAGGCCGACAGTCTGGGGAGTTCGAGCGCAAAACACCCCTGGATGAGGCCGTCAATGCAATCTTTTTGATCCTGCGCCCCTACGTCAACGCGGCTCAATTGCAGTACAACCTCGATTCAGCGCCTGAGGCCGTCGTACTTCTGCCGGCACTAATATTGCGCAGCCTGGCACCTTAGTTATTGGATTGTGACCATTGACAGAATTGGTCACCAGAATAAGAATGTGGTTCCTATCTAGCTCTTGAGTAACGGAACCCATGCGCCTCAAGCTCGCCACCTTTGCCTTTTTACTGCCTACCGTCCTGGTGGCGTGTGGAGAGTCGTCAGTCGACCAAGACCCCCGCAACAAGCCGCCGTTGATCAGGGCGGCCACGGTCCAGCAGTCGTCCGAGACGGGCCGTTCATTCACTGGCGTAGTGGTCGCACGTACCCAGAGTGATCTGGGCTTCCGGGTATCGGGCAAGATCCTCGAGCGTTTGGTTGACACTGGGGAAACGGTCACGCGCGGCCAGCCGTTGATGCGCCTCGATCCCGTCGACCTGCAACTACAGGCGCGTGCGCAGCAGGAGACGGTCGCTTCCGCTAGGGCGCTGGCCAAGCAGACGGCTGATGACGAGGCGCGTTATCGCGTGCTTGTAGCCGCCGGCGCGGTATCGGCGTCGCGCTATGATCAGATCAAGGCCGCCGCCAACTCCGCCAAGGCTCAGCTCAGCGCTGCCCAGGCTCAGGCTGATGTGGCGCGCAATGCCACGGGCTACGCGGTGTTGTTGGCTGACGCCAATGGGGTGGTGATGGACACTCTGGCAGAGCCCGGCCAAGTGGTCAGTGCCGGCCAACCGGTGGTCCGATTGGCGCGGGCGGGGCAGCGCGAAGCTGTCGTGCACCTTCCTGAAACCCTGCGCCCGACGCCTGGCTCCACAGCTCAAGCTACCTTGTATGGCAATAGCGGCGCTGCCGTGGCAGCCAAGCTGCGCTTGCTCTCTGAGGCTGCCGATGCCACCACCCGAACCTTCGAAGCCCGGTATGTGCTTGACGGCGCGTTGGCGAGCGCGCCGCTCGGCTCCACCATTACCCTGAACATCGCAGAGGACAAGAGCGCCACTCAGCTGCTGCAGGTACCTATCGCCGCGCTCTACGATCCGGGCAATGGTACAGGGGTGTGGGCAATTGCTGGCGAGCCGGCGAAGGTCTCCTGGCGCCCCGTTCAGGTAATAGGTATCAGTGATGATACGGCGCGTGTCGCTGGTAAGCTCAGGGCTGGCGAGCAAGTAGTGGCCCTAGGCCCCCACCTGTTGCGTGATGGTCAGGAAGTACGGCTTGCCCAAGTGGCTGTCACACCGGTAGCCGGGAGTCAGCGATGAGCAAGGGGCGTTTCAACCTGTCCGCCCTCGCGGTTCGCGAGCGCTCTATCACACTGTTCTTGATTTTGCTGATCGCGGTGGCCGGAACGCTGGCGTTCTTTCAGTTGGGTCGTGCCGAGGATCCGCCGTTTACCGTCAAGCAGATGACCATTATCACTGCATGGCCAGGCGCTACCGCCCTGGAAATGCAGGATCAGGTCGCCGAGCCGTTAGAGAAGCGCATGCAGGAGCTGAAGTGGTACGACCGCAGCGAAACTTACACTCGCGCGGGCTTGGCATTCACTGTGGTGTCGTTGCGCGACAGCACCCCGCCGTCGCAGGTCCAGGAAGAGTTCTACCAGGCCCGCAAGAAGCTGGGTGATGAAGCCAAAACGTTGCCTGCCGGCGTTATCGGGCCGATGATCAATGACGAGTTCTCCGATGTGACCTTCGCGGTGTATGCCCTGAAGGCCAAGGGTGAACCACAGCGCCAGCTGGTGCGTGACGCCGAATCGCTGCGTCAACGGCTGTTGCACGTGCCAGGGGTCAAGAAGGTCAATATCATCGGCGAACAGGCCGAGCGCATCTTCGTATCCTTCTCCCATGACCGGCTGGCAACCCTGGGTGTGATGCCGCAGGACATTTTTGCTGCACTCAATAGCCAGAACGCCCTGACGCCTGCCGGTTCGGTGGAAACCACCGGGCCGCAGGTCGTCATGCGCCTGGATGGTGCCTTCGACAAACTGGCAAAAATCCGCGAGACACCGATTGCCGTTCAGGGTCGTACGCTGAAGCTTGCTGACGTGGCAGCTGTGGAGCGCGGCTACGAGGACCCGGCCACCTTCCTGGTACGCAACGATGGCGAGCCCGCTTTGCTGCTCGGTGTGATCATGCGCGAGGGCTGGAACGGGCTTGACCTCGGCGAGGCGCTAGAGGCAGAAACCGCGAGTATCAACGACGCCATGCCGCTAGGGATGACGCTCAGCAAAGTCACCGATCAGGCCGTCAATATCGCCTCGTCCGTTGATGAGTTCATGATCAAGTTCTTTGTCGCGTTGCTGGTGGTCATGCTGGTCTGCTTTGTCAGCATGGGCTGGCGCGTCGGCGTCGTGGTTGCCGCTGCCGTGCCGCTGACGCTGGCCATCGTCTTTGTGGTGATGGCCGCCACGGGCAAGAACTTCGACCGTATCACCCTGGGCTCGCTTATCCTCGCATTGGGCCTGTTGGTAGACGACGCCATCATCGCCATCGAAATGATGGTGGTGAAGATGGAGGAGGGCTACGACCGCTTCAAGGCATCGGCCTATGCCTGGAGCCACACCGCCGCGCCAATGCTCTCCGGTACGCTGGTCACCGCCATCGGCTTCATGCCCAACGGCTTTGCCCAGTCCACGGCGGGGGAGTACACCAGCAACATGTTCTGGATTGTCGGCATTGCCCTGATCGCCTCATGGGTGGTGGCAGTGGCGTTTACCCCCTACCTGGGCGTGAAGTTGTTGCCCGATATCAAGCAGGTCGAGGGCGGCCATGCGGCCATCTACAACACCCGCCACTACAACCGTTTTCGCGCGTTGCTGGCGCGGGTCATCGCCCTTAAATGGCTGGTGGCTGGGACGGTCATCACCTTGTTCGTGGTTTCGGTACTGGGTATGGGGTTGGTAAAGAAGCAGTTCTTCCCGACGTCCGACCGCCCCGAAGTGCTGGTCGAAGTGCAAATGCCGTACGGCACCTCCATCGAGCAGACCAACGCCACGGCGGTGAAGGTTGAGTCATGGCTGCGCGAGCAGGAAGAAGCGAAGATCGTGACCTCCTATGTAGGGCAAGGCCCACCCCGCTTCTTCCTGGCCATGGCGCCGGAGCTGCCCGATCCGTCGTTTGCCAAGATCGTGGTGCTGACGGATAGCCAGGAGGCCCGTGAGGCCCTCAAGCTGCGTATACGAGAGGCCGCCTCCGAAGGGCTGGCGCCCGAGGCCAAGGTGCGCGTCACGCAACTGGTCTTCGGCCCGTACTCGCCTTATCCTGTGGCCTATCGGGTGATGGGGCCAGACCCGATGCAACTGCGCGAAATCGCCACTCGTGTGCAGGGCGTTTTGCAAGCCAGCCCGATGATGAGAACCGTGAACAGCGACTGGGGCCCTCAGGTGCCAACGCTGCATTTCTCGCTGGATCAGGATCGCCTGCAGGCCGTAGGCCTGACCTCTAACGCAGTCGCCCAGCAGCTGCAGTTCCTGCTCAACGGCGTACCGATCACCACGGTGCGCGAAGACATTCGCTCGGTGCAGGTGGTCGGCCGGGCAGCGGGGGATATCCGTCTCGATCCGTCGAAGATCGAGGGTTTCACACTGGTTGGCTCAGCCGGTCAGCGCATTCCGCTGTCGCAGATCGGCGAGGTCGATGTGCGTATGGAAGATCCGATTCTGCGCCGTCGTGACCGCACACCGACCATCACCGTACGGGGTGATATTGCCGAAGAGCTGCAGCCGCCAGACGTCTCGGCAGCCGTATGGAAAGACCTGCAGCCGATCATCGAAACCTTGCCAACTGGCTTTCGCATCGAAATGGCCGGCTCTATCGAGGAATCGGGTAAGGCCAGCCAGGCGATTCTGCCACTGCTGCCGATCATGATCGCCCTGACGCTGCTGATCATCATCCTGCAAGTACGCTCGATCTCGGCGATGTTCATGGTGTTTTTCACCTCGCCGCTGGGTTTGATTGGCGTGGTGCCGGTGCTTCTCCTGTTCCATCAACCGTTTGGCATCAACGCACTGGTCGGGCTGATTGCACTGTCAGGGATCCTGATGCGCAACACGCTGATCCTGATCGGGCAGATCCATCACAACGAGAAAGAGGGCCTGGCCCCATTCAATGCGGTGGTCGAAGCCACCGTACAGCGCGCCCGCCCCGTGTTGCTGACGGCACTGGCAGCGATTCTCGCCTTCATTCCTCTGACGCACTCGGTGTTCTGGGGAACCCTGGCTTATACCCTCATCGGCGGCACCTTTGTCGGCACCATCATGACCCTGGTGTTTCTGCCGGCGATGTACTCCATCTGGTTCAAGATCCGCCCCAGCCGCCTCGGCGATGATTCGAGCGTCACGGCGAAAGCCTGACGCAGCTCCCGGCCACGCGTTCTCCTGCGGCCAGGGAGAACGCCGACCGACAAAGAGAGGTTCCAATGAGTAACGTTCAGCAGCAGAGACGCATTGTGGTAACCGGTACTGGCATCGTCGGGCCGCTGGGCTGTGGTGTGAATGAAGTGTGGCGCCGCCTGCTGGCCGGGCGCTCGGGCATTCGCACACTGCCCGCGCACATCTCTGAAGGCACAGGCGTGGCGGTGGGAGGACAAGTGCCCACGCTCGAGGAAGACGCGCTGGCGGGCTATCAACCCGAACAGATCATCGCGCCGAAAGAACGCAAGAAGATGGACCGCTTTATCGAGTTTGCGCTGATTGCCGCTCATGAAGCGGTGGAGCAGGCAGGCTGGCACCCGAGCAGCGAAGCCGAGCAGGCACGAACCGCAACCATCATCGCGTCCGGCGTGGGCGGGTTCGGAGCCATGGCAGAGGCCGTGCGCACGACCGACTCACGCGGGCCGCGCAGGCTGTCGCCGTTCACCGCCCCCTCATTCCTGGCCAACATGGCAGCAGGGCAGGTGTCCATTCGCAATGGCTTCAAAGGTCCGCTTGGCGCGCCCGTTACCGCCTGCGCCGCGGGTGTTCAGGCGATTGGCGATGCCGCGCGCCTTATCAGAAGCGGTGAGGCCGATATCGCCATCTGCGGCGGTACGGAAGCGGCTATCGACCGCGTGACCCTAGGGTGCTTTGCGGCGGCGCGCGCGTTGTCTACCGGTTTCGCCGAGAACCCGCAGCAGGCCTCGCGCCCGTTTGATCGTGACCGTGACGGTTTCGTGATGGCCGAAGGTGCCGGGCTGCTGGTGATCGAATCACTGGAACACGCCCTTGCGCGTGGCGCCACGCCGCTGGCCGAACTGGTGGGCTATGGCACCAGTGCCGATGCCTATCACCTCACCGCCGGGCCCGAGGACGGCAGCGGTGCCCTGCGCGCCATGCAACAAGCGCTGCGACAGGCGGGGCTGAGCCCATGTGATGTGCAGCACATCAACGCCCACGCTACCTCTACCCAGGTTGGCGACAAGGGCGAGCTGACAGCTATTCAGGCGCTGTTTGGCGCCGACGCAGGCGTGGCGATCAGCTCGACCAAATCCGCCACCGGTCACTTGCTTGGCGCTGCCGGCGGCATTGAAGCGATCTTCACGGTGCTGGCGCTGCGCGATCAGATCGTGCCGCCGACACTGAACCTGAACAACCCCGACGAGGCAGCGGCGGGTCTCGATCTGGTTGCGTTCAGCGCGCGTAAAATGTCGATCACCCATGCGCTCTCCAATGGTTTCGGTTTTGGCGGCGTGAATGCCAGTGTGTTGTTCCGCCGCTGGGAGGCAACGCCGTGAGCAGGCAGCACCAGGCCGCGAGCGACAGCGTGATGCCTACAGAGACCAGCACGCCGCTGACCGGCAAAATCGTGGCTTTACTGGCTGCGCTTTCGGCGATCAGCATTTTGTCCACCAACATCATCCTTCCTGCGTTTCCGGACATTGGCCAGCAGCTAGGCGTATCGTCCCGCGAGCTGGGCCTGACGCTTTCCAGCTTCTTCATCACCTTTGCGCTCGCGCAATTGGTGGTTGGGCCGCTGGCGGATCATTTCGGCCGCATGCGGCTCGTGCTCGGCGGTCTCTGGCTTTTCGTAGCAGGCACATTGGTCGCAGGCTTTGCCGGCTCACTGGATATGCTGATCGCCGGGCGAGTCATCCAGGCGCTGGGCGCTTGCGCTGCCGCCGTGCTGGCCCGCGCCATTGCACGCGACCTGTACGAAGGCCAAACCCTGGCGCGAGCATTGTCGCTGACCATGATCGCCACCGCGACAGCCCCCGGTTTCTCACCGCTGCTCGGCAGCCTGCTGACAACAACGCTGGGGTGGCGAGCGATTTTCGTGATGGTTGGCGTTGCTGCTGTTGTCATCGCGTTTTTCTATGCACGTGGACTTGGCGAAACGCTGCCGCCTGAGCGTCGTACCCCACAATCGGTAACGCAGGTAGTGGTCGCCTACTGGCGGCTGATCGCTGACGAACGCTTTATCCTTCCGGGTACTGCAGTGAGCTTGCTTATGAGTGGGCTGTTCGCATCCTTCGCAGCCGCACCCGCGATCCTGATGAGCGGTATGGGTTTGTCATCCTTGCAGGCAGGGTTGTACTTCGCTGTCACAGTCTTCGTGGTATTCGCTGCCGGCATGGCCGCGCCGCCCCTGGCACGCCGTTTTGGCAGCCGCACGGTCGCTACCTTGGGTCTGACCACCGCAATGCTAGCCGGCTGCCTTCTGCTGGTCGGGCCGAGCGATCCAGGCCTTGGTTGGTACTCGCTTTCGATGGCGAGTTTTCTCTGGGGTATGGGCCTGGCCAACCCTCTGGGTACGGCCATCACCATGGAGCCATTCGGCAAGCAGGCGGGGCTTGCGTCGGCATTGTTTGGCTTTATGACCATGGGTGCTGCAGCGATCACAACTTGGCTGGTATCGATTCTGCAGTACCCGCCTGTGTCGAGCTTAGGCGTTATTCAGACGTCGGTTTGCTTAGTGGCGCTGTTATTGTTCTTTTCGGGTAACCACATCGAAAGACAGACTACGAGACCCTGAGTCTCAATAAAAAAATCCAGTTGCGTGCTGCAGACTGCTTTGGGCCGATAGTCAACCTGGGCCAACGGCAGCTATGGGTTGATAGCGGCCATCCGTGACTGGCTGCTTCCGACCCAAAGCAGACGCTCACGGAACTGGTTCAATGATCGCTATGGTTCCAGCCAGTCAGAATAGAGCTGCGGAAAGCGCTCTTGCAGCCACTCACTGAAAACCTGAATCTGTGGCGCTAGATGCGTCCGGCTTGGGTACAGCAACGATACAGGGCGAGGGGCTGGCCGATAGGGCTTTAGAATTTCCACCAAACCGCGACTGACCAAATGCTCGGCCACGGTGATCCCTGGTGCCTGGATTATTCCGAAGCCCGACACGCCGCAATGAACGTACGCATTCGACTCGGTGACGGTGATGCCGGCGTTACTCAAAAACGTTCGATCCTGACCTTTCACCGAGAAATGCCAAGGCAATGTCCTGTTGCTCTGACCGGACAAGAAGTTGACACCACGATGGGAGGCCAGATCGTCGAGTGTTTCGGGTTCGCCATGCTCGTGTAAATACTCGGGCGCCGCACATGTCACCATCGTCGCCATCGCGATAGGGCGAGCGATCAAAGTCGAATCCGGTAGATCGCCGATGCGTAGCGCACAGTCGATGCCTTCACCGATCAGGTCGACGGCCCGGTCAGTCACGCCCAGAACCATGTTGATACCAGGGTAGGAGGCGGTGAATTCTTTAAGGCTTTTGATGAATTCCATTTGCGCGAAAGCGGTCGGGATATCGACGCGAAGTCGGCCCGCGAGCATAGCTCCGGATCGGTCGAACATCGAGGTTGCAGCAGAAATCCCCGCCAGAATTTCCTGTACCCGCTCATAGAACCTCTCGCCCTCGGCGGTGAGTGCCACCTTTCTCGTGGTGCGCTGGAACAGGCGCACGCCCAATGACGTCTCCAACTCCTGGATAGACCGAGTGACCTGAGGTCGCCCGATGTCCAGCGATTCTGCGGCTTTGGTAAAGCTGCTGAGTTCGGCAAGTCTGGCGAACAGTTGCATCGATTGAAGTAATTCCATAACGCTTTCCTAAGAACCCCGCCTCACATCACGAAGTTGAACGTGATTGTTATCCAAGAATAGAACAATCATGTCTATTTCCGCGCATTTATTGCGCGCCGTCAAAAATGAAAGATGCACCCAAGGCTGAACCGCATCTGGTTCGAGGCCATCGACGGGTATTTGGAGATTCGCAATGAAAGCTTGGTTATTGAAAGATTTCGGATTAGACAACCTGCAGTTGGGAGAGGTAGCGACCCCGCAACCACAGGCTGGCGAGTTGCTGGTCAAGGTCGGTGCTGTCTCGCTCAACTTTCGCGACAAGGCAATCGTCGACGGCATTTATGAGCCGCACATGGTGCCCAAACCACTGATACCGGTGAGCGATGCCGCCGGCACGGTGGTAGCGGTCGGTGACAACGTCACGCGTTTTAAAGTCGGTGATCGCGTCAACTCGCATCTTTACTCACGTTGGCTGGATGGCGAGCCGGGGCCGAACGAACCCGATTACTGCTTCGGTTCGCCCTTGCCCGGCGGTTTGGCCGAATACATGATCATCCATGAAGACAGCGCCGTCGTTGCACCCGACAACATGAGCGACGAAGAGGCCGCAACACTTCCTATTGCTGCGCTCACGGCCTGGTATTCGCTGGTGGACTTTGGACAAATCCAGCCGGGCCAATCCGTATTGGTTCAAGGCACTGGAGGTGTGTCGATATTTGCAGTGCAGATCGCTACAGCGCTTGGCGCGAAGGTAATCGCAACGTCGAGCAGCGACCAGAATTTGCAGACCGTCAAGGGGCTGGGGGCCGTGGCTGGCATCAACTACAGAACGACTCCGCAATGGGCGGACGAAGTTCTGAAGCTGACCGAAGGCAAGGGCGTGGATCTACTACTCGATGTGGCCGGCGGCAGCGGCATCAATCAATCGGTCGCAGCAACCAAGGCATCGGGGCGTATTGCGCAGATCGGCTTTTTGACAGGACAAACTGTTGAACTCAATCTGATGCCACTCATTTTCCGCCAGACGACCATTCGCGGGATTGCCGTGGCGCCGCGCTCATCATTCGATCGGATGAACGCTTTCCTCAACGAACACAAGATCCGTCCCGTGATTGATCAGGTATATCCGCTCGAGAAAGCACGAGAAGCTTACGAGCATCTCGCAAGGGGAGCATTTGGAAAGGTTGTGATCAAAATCGCTTAATAACGTTAAGGCGCCAATTTGGCGCCTTTTTTCGCCTATCGCAGCAGATTTTTGTCCGGAGTCGAGCCGGGCGATTCTCAGACTCGAACGTCCACTATTGGCCGATTGCTGCCCCGAACGAAGGGCAGCTTTGGGTCGTTAGCTGTCGGTCCCGATGGGCGAAACCAGTTTTTTACCCATTCAGTGCATCCAGTCCGGCCGTTGGCGGGTATTGCTTATGGGCGGCCTGTGACTGCCCAGCCAAATGACCTGTCAGGAGCACTACCCATGAGCCTCAAACCCTCCGTCTGCCTGCTCGCCTGCTGCCTCGCCCTGGCGCTGCAACCCGCTCACGCCCAAACCGCGCTGCCAGATGCGGTCAAGGTCCCCGATGGTCATCGCGTCTTGCTCGAGACCGTCGGCGTCGGCGAGATCACCTACGAGTGCCGCGATAAGGCCAACACCCCCGGCCAGACCGAATGGACATTCGTAGGCCCCAAGGCCGCGCTCAATGACCGTGCCGGCAGACAGGTGGGCGACTACTTCGGCCCACCCGCCACATGGCAGGCCAAGGACGGATCAAAAGTCACCGGCACCCAGGTGGCGGTGGCACCTGCAGACAAGGGCGCTATACCTTATCAACTGGTCAAGGCCAACCTGGCCGAAGGCAAAGGCGCCATGCAGGGCGTCAGCTACATCCAGCGCCTGGCCACCCGCGGCGGCGTGGCGCCGGCAAGCGACTGTACGGCGCAGAACAAAGGTGCTAGGCAGGTCGTCAAGTACCAGGCCGACTATGTGTTCTGGACAGCCAAGTAAGGCGCACTTGAGCAGACGCCTTGCAATCGTTCATCTATGCTCGTTGGCAAGCCCCCGGCTGGATGGCCGGGGTACCTTGCATGACACAAGGAAGCTGCACACGTTGAACTCGCCTGTCGCCCCCTTCGACTTCCACCGCTGCCTGGAGGCCTGCGCACAGGGTGACCGGCGTGCCCTGCAGGCGCTTTACGACCACGAAGGCGCGCGCCTGCTGGGCGTTGCCCGGCGCATTGCGCGTGACGACGCCAGCGCAGAAGACATTGTCCACGATGCCTTTATCCGTATCTGGACCCGCTCCGCCAGCTTCGACCCCGCACGCGGCTCTGCGCGCGGCTGGATCTACAGCATCACCCGACACCTGGCACTGAATTCGATCCGCGATTCACGCCGTGAAACCGTGCTGGACGAAGCCGATATGGATACGACGCCCACATTGCAGGGGGGATTCGATGACATTGACCTCTGGTCAGGGTCGGCGAAGATCTACCGTTGCCTTGAAAAACTGCAGCCTGCAGCACAGCGTTGCATCCTGCACGCCTATGTGGACGGCTGCAGCCACGCCGAAATCGCCGGGCTGCTGGGGGCGCCATTGGGCACCGTCAAAGCCTGGATCAAGCGCAGCCTCAAGGCATTGCGGGAGTGCCTGGAATGAAGCCGGATACTGCCGAGGAACTGGACAGCCTCGCCGGCGAGTTCGTGCTGGGAACCCTGTCGCCACAGCAACACGCCACAGTGACCGAGCGCCTGGTCAGCGACTTGGCTTTGCGCGCCGCAGTGAATGCCTGGGAAGCACGTTTGCTGGAGCTGACCGCGCTGGCTGCGCCGCAACCACCAAGCGCCCGCCTGTGGGGCCGCATCCAGCGCAGCCTGAATGAACTGGCCGCACCTGCCGCACAACAGCGAGTTAAATGGTGGCGACGCCTCGGCCTGTGGCAAGGGCTGAGTGCTGCGGGGCTGGCTGCAAGCGCGGTCCTGGCGTTTACATTGCTTACTGCGCCCCCGCCGACCACCCAATTCGTGGTGGTATTGGTGGCGCCGAACAGCCAAACCGCCGGCTGGGTGGTGCAGACCAGCGATAGCCGCATGATAGAGCTGATCCCGCTTGGCCAGGATGCTGTCCCCGAAGGCATGGCCCTTCAGTTCTGGACCAAGGGCGAACAGTGGCAAGCACCGGTTTCACTGGGCCTGGTCAAACCCGGGGAGCCCTATCGTGTTCCGCTACAGAGCCTGCCACCGCTAGAGGCCAACCAATTGTTCGAACTGACACTGGAGAAATCTGGCGGTTCGCCTACCGGGCTGCCTACGGGGCCGGTGAAGTTCATTGGCCGCGCGGTAAAAGTGATTTGACCAAAAAGGTTTGCAACCGTTGACCGCTTTGGGTCGGTAGCTGCCATTCGTGCAATACGACCCTATACGGAGGCAACCTGCTCTGATTCTGGCCATCCCTCATAGAAGTACACGTCGCCCCGCTTCTCGCCTCACCACCTCCGGCAATTCCACGATCGAATCCAAGGCCTGAGCAATTAGACGGCCACCTGCCTTTGAGCATGTGAAGCGTCGCATGCCGTGCTGACAGTGTTCGCCCAGAGCATGATGGGAACCGTTGAACCCGCCTAACCTGCCTCCCTTTCAAAGGCGTAATCCTTGAAAACTAACCACCCGATTCCATGGGAGCGCTGTACATGCCTATCGACTTCAGACCCGCTCAAGCCTCAGATGCACAAGATATTGCACGCTTCTTTCAACTGACATCGGAGGGCATGGCCGATTACATATGGAGCAAGCTTGCCGCACCAGGACAAGCATTGCTGAGTGTCGGTACGTCTCGCTATGCCAGGGAACAGGGCGACTTTTCCTATAAGAACTGCCTGATGGCCATTTTCGAAGGGCGCGTCATCGGCATGATGCATAGCTATGCCTTGCGCGAGACCCCTGACAGGCCTGTCGAGACAGACCCGGTTCTCGCGCCTTATGCCGACATGGAAATACCCGACACCTTATACATATCCAGCCTGGCCCTGGATGAGGCCTGGCGCAGCCAAGGGCTGGGTGTCCAGTTTCTTCGCCATGCTCAGCAACGCGCTGAGGACTCTGGCCTGGATGGGCTATGCCTGATCGATTATGCAGAAAACCACGGTGCACGCCGCTTCTACGAACGTCACGGTTTTCAGATTGTTAAAACCTGCCAGATCGTTCCGCACCCGATGCTGAGCGTAACCGGCGAAGCCTATTTGATGTATCGCCCTACCCACAACGTGCTTGAGAAAAGACCATGAACAAGAAACTGACCGTGTTCCGCGAACTGGATATCCAACCGGTGCGCGACCTTCCTTTTTTTGAAGAGGTCGTGGAAGGCAGCCCGCATACGCTGACGTCCAAGTATTATCACGATGAACAGCACGGTCGCATTTCCGGAGAATGGGAAGCCAGCACCGGAGCGTGGCGCATCGACTACAAAGTTTGGGAGTTCTGCCATGTGCTGAGTGGACGGTGCGTCATCGAGCTTGAGGGTTGCGCCCCCATCACACTGGCCGCTGGCGACACGTTCATTATCGAACCGGGCGCCAAGGGCAAATGGACCGTACTGGAAAACATGAAAAAGAACTTCGTGATCCTCTTGCCCGGGAACTAGCACCGGGTGGCGTTCATCGAGCGCAGCGCAAAGCCAGTTTGCATGCTTGCCTGCTGGCGGCGCTCGAATGTTCTTCGGCAGGCCACAACAGCTCTGTACCTCATGGCTGCGCAGTCGCGCGTATAAATAAGGCGTCAGTTGGCGCAAGCCACAATATCTGGCGCAGTGCCGGGAAATACTGGGGCTTATCGAACATGCCGAGACGCGCCTGACGGACTCCGTTAAACGGCCACAGGGGCGAGAGCGTGGTTTCGGAGCATCTGCGAGAAGGGCAGTTGGTCGAAGTGCTTGCTGACTGGCAGCCCGCCTCGGTGCCTGTGCACCTGCTATACCCGCATCAGCGCTTTCTTTCGCCAGCCGTGAGCGCATTCGCTGACTGGATCGCCGGGCTCGTTTGCGACAGCGATTCAGCCAGCATGCCAACCAATGTGCCGGCAACGGAGAGTGCGGCTGTGAATTACACTGCCACAGGTTCCTTTTCCTGATGCTTCGACGTAGCCTCTAAAACTGCTATTACACGCAAACCGCATAAATGGCTATCGCCTTTCATCCTCCCAAAGCGGCATTTAATCCCTCGCTTGCCAGTAGAAAAAACACTATGAACGGACATACCTTGTTGCCTCCCCTTAACGCGCTCAGGGTTTTCGAGGTGGTGGCCCGTCATCTGAATTTTCGGCTGGCTGCCGACGAGCTAGGTGTCACTCAGGCCGCTGTGGCACAGCAGATACGAGGGCTTGAGACGAGCCTTGCGTTGAAGTTATTTGAACGGTTGCCTAGAGGGCTGCGCTTAACGGAACCCGGGAAGGGCTACAGCTTGGCAGTTCGTGAGGCATTCGCATTGATCACTACGGCCACGCAAGCCCTCAAGCAAGTGGGGCAGGAGCTGACGGTCAGCGTCACGCCTACTTTTGCGGCGAAGTGGCTAATCCCTCGGCTGTCCTCGTTCTCAGTTGCGCACCCTCAGATCGATCTGCAAGTACTTGCCACTGACCGCATTTCGCAATTTCGGCCTGGTGGAGCTGACATCGCTGTCCGCTACGGACGTGCACCTTTCGAGAATATGCTCAATGCCGAGCTTTTTCTGACTGAACGTATAGTTGCGGTGGCTAGCCCGGTATTGCTTGAACAACTGGGTCGGCCAGAGAGCGTGGAAAAACTGCAGGCATACACCTTGCTGCATGACGCTCACAGTTTCTGGCCTGAGTTCATAGATCAGGCCTTCCAGAGCCCCATCCGCCAGCCCTCTAAAAATGTGCGGTTCAACCAGACAGTACTTGCGATCGAGGCTGCAGCAGCAGGACAAGGGCTGGCATTGGCCAGCTACCACTTCGTCAAAGCAGACCTAGAGGCAGGAAGGTTAGCGCTGGCAATGGCGCATCAAATGAGCTTGGACAAAGCCTATTATCTGGTCTGGCCGCGAAACGCTCACCACCCGGCGGCCCTGGAAACCGTCCGAACGTGGCTACTTGAACAGGCGAGGCTATAGATTATCTACTGGCAGGAAGAAGGGTTGTTGTCTCTCTGAGACGTGCTGAGCGGTGCTAGTCTCATTTCACCAACAACCCGTCCAGGCCTCACTTAGGGGGATGTATGTCAGTAGAAAAAGTAGCAATTGTCACTGCCGGTGGTAGCGGCATGGGAGCGGCGGCAGCTCGCAGATTGGCTGCCGACGGCTTCAAGGTCGGTATTCTCTCTTCATCTGGCAAAGGCGAGGCCCTGGCGCAAGCGTTAGGCGGTATTGGCGTCACCGGCAGTAACCAGTCAAATGAAGATCTGCAGCGCCTAGTCGACGCAGTCATTCAGAAATGGGGCCGTATCGATGTGCTGGTTAACAGCGCCGGCCATGGTCCGCGGGCACCGATTCTTGAGATCAGCGACGAAGACTGGCACCAGGGTATGGAGACCTACCTGCTCAACGTCATTCGCCCGGCGCGGCTGGTGACCCCGTACATGCAGCGCCAGAAAGGTGGTGCACTCATCAACATTTCTACTGCATGGGCATTCGAGCCAAGCGAACTCTTCCCTACCTCGGCAGTGTTCCGTGCCGGTTTGGCGTCGTTCAGCAAAATCTATGCGGACAAGTACGCCGCTGACAACATTCGCATTAATAACGTGCTGCCTGGTTGGATCGACAGCCTCCCTGCTACCGAACAGCGTCGAGAAGGTGTGCCGCTTAAGCGCTATGGCACCAGTGAGGAGATTGCCGCCACTATCGCGTTCCTGGCGAGCGAAGGGGCAGCCTACATTACCGGCCAGAACATCAAGGTCGATGGCGGCCTTACACGCAGCGTCTGAGTGCCTCCGGGCCGCACGCAGTACGCGGCCCTTTTTCATTTTGGGCGATTGCCATGCGGTTCAAGACACACGCGCTACTAACGTAATCAGCAGCCCGAAATAGTTCACTAAGTGGAAGGGGCGGATGCTTTGCCGCCCAAGCGAATCAGCTCATTGGAGAAGCACAGGCCGACGATGATCAGTGCCGCTCCCGCGTATAGGCTTTGAGGCGGCACTTCGTTAAGCGCTACGAATGCCAGCAGCGCGGCGAACAGTGGCTCCGTGAGCTCCAGTGCCTGCACCTGGGATGGCTTCAGGTACTCGATGGCCTTGGTGGTGCAGAAGAAGCCGAGGATTGTCGGCAGCGTGGCCAGCGCCAGCAGCGCCGCGATCGCCAGCGGCGACAACTCGCCGATCGCGAAACCATCGGCGGCAGCCGGCATCAGCAGATACAGGCTGCCAAAGAACAACAATTGACGGGTGAAGTGCAGCCCTCCCGATACTCCCATACGTTTCATGGCAACCGAAAAAGCCCCATAGCCGGAGCCGGCAATGGAGGCCAGCGCAGCACCTTGCAGGCTAAAGCCCTGCTGCAGGTCGCCACCGAAGATCACCGAAATCCCAGCGATAGCCAGTGCGGCGCCTAGGGTAGCGTTCGCTGTGATCGCATCCTTGAGGAAAATGCGCCCCAGGATGATCGACGAAATTGAGGCACTGGCCATCAGCACTACTACCACACCTGCCGCAGCGTAGTGTCTATAGGCGGACGTTTCGAAATGGAACAGCACAAAGATGCCAAGGAATGCACAGATAGCCGCCTGAGCCCATTGGGTCGACACCGCAGGGCGCTTGAGGAAAAACAGTAAGATCGAAAGAAGCATGCACCCCAGTACGGTCTTGATCACAGCGACACTGCTGGCGGTGAAGCCATTACTCATGAGTACTTTGCTGAGTACACCGATTGTTGCGTTCAGTGCTGCAGCGGAAAGTGCAAATATGACGCCTTTGCCGAAAGTTGATTGCATTGCTGGCGATCCCTGTCGCTGAGTTGTCGTTCGATAGAGCTCCGCCAGTATCGACGGCATAATTGTTGAGGAGGGGAAGTCAGGTACCTAGCCTTTGGCGATGCAATAGGAATTGACGAACGCTGCCGTGTGCTGCAAAGACTGACGGATATCGGGTTTGGCTATTTCGTGCCGTTTTGCAAATTGCTCGACCGCCGTTGTATCAAAACGCGTGGTCTGGATAAAGTCCAAGGCTTCGGGTTTTGTGTGCAAGAACGACGCGACGGGGGGAATAGCCAGTAGCAGCTTCAGCAATCGGAGGGGAATGTGATGCTTGGGAGGCGTTAAGCCCAACGGTTGTGCAACCTGCATCAGGAGTTCTCGCAAGTTTGGGGTGTGGTCATCAAGTGCCAGCAATTCCTGGCCTACCATGGCTGGGTCAAACGCACAAACTGCCACCAGCTCAGCCAGATAATCGACGGTGACCAGTGGCAGCCAGTGCTTGGCGGTACCGGGTACAGCAGTGAGCTTTCCCTGCACAAGGTTGCGTATCAGCGCCACCAGTGGCTGCCCCTCAAGAATATGCCCCGTGCGGCTGTGGCCACAGACCGTCGCAGGGTGGACAACGGTAATCTCCCCACCCTTGGCAGACATGAGCGCCAGGGTCGCAAAATGCGCCTCCAGCTTGCTGCCCTCGTAACCACCCACACGTCGATAGACGGCAGACCAATTCGTCAACTCCGGACGACGAGGATCAATTCCGATGCGTTGCAGGTGTTCATGATTTTTCAGCATGAAGCCGCCGATCATGACTAAACGGCTTTTTTGCTCTGCCGCCAGAAGCGCCACGCGCTTTGCCCCTTCCACATTTACCGCACGAGAATGCTCCACTGACAGCCCCCATGCGAAGTGGGCGCCTAGATGGAATATGACACTGGCGTGCCTTAGCACTTCACGGTCAGCAGGAGTCAGCCCCAGGTTGTCCCGTTCCAAATCGCCCGCTACGGCAAACACCCGGCTGGCGCACCCTCCCAAATTAGCGACTTGCTCGCGCAGTGCAGACAATTGCTCTGGGCGACGCATCAACACCCTGATGGTGTGACCTTTTGCACTCAAGTTCGCCACCAAATGTTGGCCAACAAAGCCAGTCCCGCCTGTGACAAAGCACTCCACGCTCATTTCCCTGTTCCTTGTTCAAGGTGAGAAACACAGCGTAAACTATCGACCCAACTCTAGGGTCAAGCGGTATTGTCATGAAAATCGGCGAACTTGAGGCGCGCAGCGGCGCTAGCCGCCATACGCTGCGTTACTACGAGCAACTTGGCCTGATCTCACCGCTGCGGCAAACCAACAACTATCGCGTTTACACCGAGCAAACGCTGCACGATCTGGACTTTATCCTGCGCGCGCAAAGCATGGGGTTTTCCCTTGGGGAAATTGGCGAGATTCTGGATGCGCAGCGGAACCAGCTGATTGACTGTGCTGACGGCGCCAGGCTCATTGAAAAAAAGATGGCAGAGATCAAGCAGAAGATCGCCAACCTCCAAAGCATTTATCGGTACCTGGATGAAGAGCGTGCAAACTTTGAGGCCAGTGCTGCCAAGCAACTTGAACTTCAGCAGCTGAACAACGCCGCAAACTGAACTGTCAGCCCGGGAAACGGAAACTGCAGCCCACGTTGCTCGTGAACGACCGCAATGGGTCGTAGCAGACGGTCATGACTAGCCGCAATCGACCCAGGCGGACACTGATCCAAAGCTCTGTTGTCAGTGCAGGCATCATCGCCGGCAAGCCGGCTCCCACCGGAATATCACCAGCCTTCAGGCATGCGCTGTACCTGTGGGAGCCGCGCTTGCCGGCGATGGGCCGCGAAGCGGCCCCGGTTACAGATAGGTGCGGCCAGCCCCGGGCCCTACCAACATGCGAATCATGGGGGTGGCCATGCATCAAGGGCGGCGCCCAGGCTTTGGCGCCTGAGTCGCGAATGTACCAGCGGGTTAGAAACCTTCGAGAACGATCTTGCCTTTGGCTTTGCCGCTCTCGATCAGAGCATGGGCGCGCTTCAGGTTGTCCGAGCTGATTTTGCCGAAGTGTTCCCCGATGGTGGTCTGGATCATGCCGTTATCGACCAGCACCGAAATTCTGTTCAGCAACTCATGCTGTTTGATCATGTCTGCAGTGTGATAAAGCGATCGCGTGAACATGAGCTCCCAGTGCAGCGAAAGCGATTTGCGCTTGAGCGGCATGACATCCAGTTGTGCGGGGTCATCGATCAGCGCCAGTTTGCCTTGTGGGCGAAGCACTTCAACGAGCTGCGGCAGGTAACTATCGGTATGGGTCAGGCTGATGACGTAGTCGACCGGGTTGAGTTTCAGGTTTTCAAGTTGCAGTGGGATCGAGGCGGAGTGATCAATCACATGGTGGGCGCCCAGTTCTTGCACCCAAGACTGGGTCTCTGGCCGCGACGCTGTACCGATGACGGTCAGTTGAGTCAGTTTGCGAGCCAGCTGAACCAGGATCGAGCCAACGCCGCCACCGGCGCCGATCACCAGCAGGCTTTGGCCTTCACCCCCGTTTTCCTGCACGCCCAGTCGGTCGAACAGCAGCTCCCAGGCAGTGATGGAGGTCAGCGGCAAAGCTGCGGCACTGGCGTTGTCCAAGCTATGCGGCTTGTGGCCGACGATGCGCTCATCGACCAGGTGAAATTCGCTGTAGCTGCCCGGGCGATCGATTGCGCCGGCGTAAAATACTTCGTCACCCACGTTGAACAGTGACACATCACTGCCCACTTCACGGACGATGCCGACGGTATCCCAACCCAGCACCTGAACCGCTTGACTGGAACTGCGAGCTCGTACCTTCGTATCTACCGGGTTAACTGCAATAGCCTTCACCTCGACAAGCAGATCGCGAGCTCCAGGCGTGGGCGTGGGCAGGTCTGCTTCGAACAGGGAACGAGCATCGTGAATGGGCAAACCAGCTTCTTGGAAAACTATGGCTTTCATGTGACGTTGTCCTTTACAGGTCAGAGAGTGATGCCAGGCTAACGCCCTTTGTGTACCTCAAAAACCAGCTAATCCGAGGAAGACTTTCGCCACGCTCAAGTTGTTTGATCAAGCGCCGTAACGCGGTGCGAGTGTGTTGCTGGAAAGATGCCCGAACAGCGCCTTGCGGCTGCTTTCGTAGCGCTCGAAATGCTGCAGGTCGTGCATGGAAGGGATGGAGATCAGGACGCTGTTGTCGAAGTCTTGAAGGGCGCCATCCACCAGGTCGCTGGCTGACATCACGATGTTGGGATCAAGGTTCTCGACAGGCAGCCCCCCGATCTCCCAGAAGTCGGTCGCTGTGGCGCCTGGCAGCACCGCTTGAACCTTGACGCCATGTTCTGCCAGCTCTTTGTGCAGCGACTGAGTGAAGGCCGTTACGTAGGCTTTGCTTGCGCCGTACACACCATTCAGTAATTCGGGGGCCAGGCTGACGATGGAGGAAATATTGATGACTGCGCCCTGTTTGCGAGCGACGAAGCCCGGAGCAGCGGCGTAGGTGAGCCGTGTCAGTGCGGTGACGTTGAGTGTGATCATCTCGGCCATGCGCTCGACATCGCTTTCCATCAAGCTGGTGTGGGTGCCGATGCCGGCGTTATTAACCAACAGGTTGATGCTGGCGTCCTCGCGCAATTTGCGCTCGACGCGGGCCAAGTCCGCTGCGCTGCCCAGGTCCGCCTGGAAGACTTCCACACTCTGCTGGGTCTCGTTGGTGATACGGCTGGCGAGGGCATTGAGGCGATCACGATTGCGGGCGACCAGAACCAGGTCGTAGCCACGTTGAGCCAGGCGTTCGGCGTAGATCGCGCCGATGCCGGAAGATGCGCCTGTGATCAGGGCAGTGCCTTTGTATTCCTGAGTCATGGTCCAGCTCCGTTGATTGAGTGTGGAGCCATGATGCAGAGAAATTGATATGTCTTAAACGACGCATATAGTCATGATTTAAGACATCAAGAAATTGCGTTCGGGTGCGTCTTCGCGCAGGCCCAGTGCTTGGGCGCACGCAAACTAGGCTTTGTAGGAGTAGTTGTGTGGGAGCGGGCTTGCCCCGCGAATGGGGCTACGCGGTGCATGGCACCGGCTTCGCCGGTGTTCGCGGGGCAAGCCCGCTCCCACGTAATGCGTCAGAACACCGACCACCCGATCCGTGAACTCAACAACTCGAGCGCTGCCATGCCCGCGTAGGAGTTGCCCGCAGCATTCAGCTCCGGCGACCACACGCATACGGTAAATTGGCCCGGCACGATTGCTACAATCCCGCCACCCACGCCACTCTTGCCTGGCAACCCCACGCGGTAGGCGAAATTCCCGGCTTCGTCATACAACCCGCTGGTGGCCATGATCGAGTTCACCTGCTGGGTCTGGCGTCGGCTCAGGATTTGCTCGCCGCTGTGCTTGCAGAACCCGTCGTTGGCCAAAAAGCAGAAGGCGCGGGCCAGATCGAGGCAGCTCATCTGCAGCGCGCAATAACTGAAGTAACTGCGTAACACCGTCTCGACGTCGTTATGGAAGTTGCCAAAGGACTGCATGAGGTAAGCCATGGCCGCGTTGCGCGCGCGGAATTGATACTCCGAATCCGCGACGCGGGTATCGATCGCAATAAGGGGGTTGGCCGAGAGCCGTCGCACGAAATCGCGCATCGACAACGTGGGGGCTGCGAAGCGCGATTGGTTGATATCACAGATGACCAACGCACCGGCGTTGATAAAGGGATTGCGTGGGCGCCCGCGCTCGAACTCCAGCTGCACCAGCGAGTTGAATGGTTGGCCTGACGGCTCATGCCCAAGCCGCTCCCAAATGGCTTCACCGGAATGGCCAATTGCCTGGACCAGGCTGAATACCTTGGAAATGCTCTGCACCGAGAATGGCACCAGGGCGTCACCCGCGCAGTGATAACTGCCATCGTTGCCATAGACTGCAATACCCAATTGCTGCGCTGGCACGTCGGCCAGCGCAGGAATGTAGTCAGCCACTTTGCCCTTGCCGATCAAGGGGCGCACTTCGTCGAGAATCTCGTTCAACAGCGTTTGCATGGAAGGCCCTGTTATCACTCCCCATTCGACAGCGAGGGGTAGCGTTTCAGACGCAGGCTCAGCAGCAAAAATCACACACTCGGCGCGCAGCGGCCCCTTATTTCAGGCCATGGGGCTGCTCAGAAATCGTATCGGGTATTCAACATCACGTTGCGTGGCTCGCCGTAATAGCCGCTGTAGAAGGTGGTATCCAACGCACTGATGTATTTCTTGTCGAACAGGTTGTTGATGTTGAGCGTCGTGGAAAGTTGGTCGGTCAGTTGATAGCGGGCCATCAGGTTGACCACGGTGAACTGCGATTGCTTGGCTTTGACCGTGCCCAATGCGGTGCTTGGCGTGACGGTGATGTGGGTGCCGCTCTGCCAGTTGGCACCGCCGCCGACGGTCAGGCGGTCGAAGTCGCCCGGTAGCCGGTAGGTGCTCCACAGCTTCACCATGTTGGCCGGGGCTTCGGTGTTCAAGCGCTCGCCATCGCGGTCCTTGGTGATGCCGTGGTTATAGCTGGCCGAGACGTTCCAGCCGGGCATCAACTCGCCGTTGGCCTCGACTTCAAAGCCACGGGTGGTGGCGCCGCTCACGGCTTTGTACGCGGCAGTCATACCATCATTGTTGACGGTCTTGCCTTCGTCGAGCACGGCCAGGTTGTCCTGCTTGACCTCGTAGGCGGCGATGCTGGTATTCAGGCGACCGTCGAAGAATTCACTCTTCAGGCCCACCTCGTAGTTGTCGCCCTCACGCGGCTCGAGGGTCGAGCCGTCGGCATCACGCAGGCTCTGTGGTTTGTAGATGCTGGTCCAGCTGGCATACACCGAGTGGATGTCGTTGAGGTCATAGACCACACCGGCGTAAGGGGTGACAACGCCGTTTTCCTTGTAGTCGGTCGTGCGGTTGCTGAGGGGCGTCGCCGGGTAGGTCAGGTCGTAGTCGTAGTCGTACTTGCTGACTCGCGCACCCAGGATAACCGACAGGTCATCGGTCGGGCGCAGGCGGGTGGCAATGTAGGTGCCGGTCTGGTGAATGACGGTGTCGCCATCATAGAGCTTGCCGCCACCCATTACCGGTTTGTCTGTATAGTTGTCCCAGTCGTAGACGTTGACGAAGGTGCCTTCGATGCGGGTACCCCGGGTCGGTGTATGGCGGTTTTCGTAACGTGAATAGTTGTAGCCGACGATCAACTCATGCTGGCGGCCGAACAGCTGGAACGGGCCTTGGGCTTGCACATCCAGGCCGGTCTGTTTCTGCCAGGTGCTGCCTGCGCCACCATACAGGCGTACACCTGCACCAGTGCTCTCGTCGGGGAACCCCCAACTGGCGGTGGCCAGTTTGTAGTCGTCACGCTTGATATACATCTGGTTGACCGACGCCTTCAGGGTCCAGTCATACGCCAGTTTCTGCTCGAGGCTTGCGAAGGTGTTGAGGGCATCTTGCGGGTTGTGGCTCCAGCGCGCGGCGCTGTTGGTGGAGCGCGAGAACGACGTTTGCTCGCCATTGCTGTGGAACAGCGGGAACGCCACCGAAGACGAGCCTTGCGGGTTGTTTTTCTGGTAGTCGGCACCCACCGTCAGCAACGTGGTGTCGGTCAGGTCGGCTTCCAGGACTCCGTAGAAAATCTGCTTTTCCTGGGAATAATGGTCCATGAAGCTGTTGTTCTGCTGGTAAGCCGCGACCATGCGCCCACGCACGTTGCCGGTGGGCGTCAACGGGCCGGACAGGTCGACTTCGCTACGGTACTTGTCCCACGAACCCACGCCAGCCGTGATGTGGCCCTTGAACTCGGCCGTAGGGCGTTTGCGCACGAGGTTGATCGTGGCCGATGGGTCGCCCGCGCCAGTCATTAGCCCAGTGGCACCGCGCAGCACTTCGACACGGTCGTAGATGGCCATGTCGGCCAGGCTCTGCGCCGACATCTGGGTTGCGATATCCAGCGTGGTGGGGATGCCGTCGAACTGGTAGTTATCGACCGAGTAGCCACGCGAATAAATGTTGAAACGCTCACTGCCAAGGCTCTGCACCGACAACCCCGGCGTCTGTTGCAACACCTCGGTGATGTCGTTCAGCCCCTGGTCATCCATACGCTGACGGGTAACCACGCTGATCGACTGCGGCGTTTCGCGAAGGGTCAACGGCAGTTTGGTGGCCGTGCTGCTCTGGCCTGTGGTGTACGAGCCAGTGCCCTCGGTGGTGGCCCCCAGGCCTGTGGCGTTGATGCTGGTGGCGCCCAGTTCCAAGGCAGCGCCGCGCTCGGCCTTGGCCAGCACGTACCGTTTGTTCCCCGCCTGTACGAGCCGCAGGCCGCTGCCCTGGAGCAAGCGGGCAAACCCCTGGTGCAGCTCGAAATCCCCCTGCAGGCCTGGTGAGCCGAGGCCCGCGGTATCTTCTGCGCTGAAAGTGATCATGACCCCGCTGGCGGCAGCGAATTGGCTGAGGGCCTCTGCCAGGCTGCCAGCCGGGATGTCATAGCGCTGTGCTTGCGCCCAGGCAGCGGGTAGCACCAGCAGCGAGCCGGCCAGGCTTAGGGTGAGCGCTGCGCGGTGGATACCGCAGGCGAGTCGGGAGGGGGGTACGAACATGAACAACTTCCTGTTGGGGTTGGCAGTGGCTGCGTTTTTTACGCATGTGCAGCTAGAGCCGAAGCAGAAATCGAAATCTGTTACCCCTCACGCGAAAAAGTTTTGCTTCATGCCGCACCCGCCTCGATCCGCACCCAGTAACGGGTCAGGCGCCGGATGTGCACGGGCAGGGAGTCCTGCAGATTGGCCAGCACCGCCTCGCTGTCATCCAGCAGGAAGGTGCCGGACAGCCGCAAACCGGCGACCTCGGGCGTGCAACCGAGGTAGCCGGGGCGGTAGCGTGAAAGCTCGGCGAGCACGTCGTCCAGGCGCCAGTCGACCACCACCAGCATGCCCCGCGCCCAGGCTGAACTTTGCGCGGCGGCGGGGTGCAGTGGCCCGATTCGGTCTGCGGTAAAGGTCAGGGTTTGCCCAGCTTCGGCACGCATCACCTGTGCCTGCGCCAGCCGTGGCCGGACCTCCACGGCGTGCGCCTCGACCGTTACCCGGGTGCTGCCGTGCCCCTGGCGCACGGCAAAGCGCGTGCCGAGGGCGAGGATTCGGCCCTCCGCCGACTGCACACTCAGCGGGCGCGCATCCTTGGCCGTCTCCACCAGAATTTCGCCCTGCTTCAGCACGATCAGCCGTTGCTGGCCATCGAAATGCAGGTTCACTTGGGTGTCGGTGTCCAGCACCAAGCGGCTGCCGTCAGCCAGCGTCAGGTGGCGGCGTTGCCCCACGCGCGTGGCGTAGTCCGCCTGCCAAGGGGAAAGCTGATAACCCTGCCAACCGACCACGCCGACCCCGAGCAACAGCGCCAGCATCTTGACCGCCGCACGGCGCTGTTGCCGGGCTTGTTCAAGGGTCGCCGCACCCACCGCCGCAGGGGCTTGGGCCAAGCGTTGCTGCAAATGCTCAAGCCGGGCCCAGGCTTGTGCGTGCTGCGGGTCTGCCGCCAGCCAGGCTTGCCACTGGCTGTGGGTGGCAGGGCTGACCGTGCTTTCGTTAAGGCGCACGTACCAGTCCACCGCCTGGGCCAGGGCGCGCTTCATGCCTCGTCCAGCAGCAGGCAATGCATGAGGCCGCGGGCCAGGTGCTTGCGCACGGTGCTTACCGATACCCCACAGCGTTCAGCGGCTTTCTCGTAGGACAGCCCATCCAGTTGCACCGCCAGGAAAATCTGCCGGGTACGCGTGCCCAGGCCATCGAGCAGGCGATCGATGGCCAGCAGGCTATCCAGGATCTGTGCACGGGTTTCTGCCGAAGGGGCATACGCTTCGGGGCGCAGTTGCAAGGCTTCGAGGTAGGCCTGTTCCAGGCTGCGCCGCCGGTACAAATCGATGACCAGGCCACGGGCGATGGTCGCCAGGTAATGCCGCGGCTCCTTCAGGCTGCTGGCGGTGCGGGCCAGCAGCACGCGCACAAAGGTATCCTGGGCCAGGTCCGCGGCATCCGCTGAGTTGTTCAGCCGATGGCGCAACCAGCTACGCAACCACACGTTGTGGTCACGGTACAGCACATGCAGATGCTCATGAGGTACTGCGTCGGGGGGCATTGTGGACATTCCCTCTCCCAGCCGGCGGAGGATGCAAATACGAAACACTCTCGATTGTAGAGGGATTGGCCAAGGCTGGGAAGAACACAGAGGGAGGAACTTAAATCTACGCGTTGGCGTATTCGTTGCGGACGATTTCAGCGCCTGCAGTCAACGCACTCAATTTCCCCCTGGCAACGTGGCGTGGTAACGGCGCCATGCCGCAGTTGGTGCACGGGTAGAGCTTGTCGATGTCGACGAACTGAAGGGCCTTGCGCAGGGTATTGGCGACTTCCTCGGGGGTTTCAATGGTATGGGTTGCCACATCAATGGCGCCAACCATCACCTTTTTACCGCGAATCAGTTCAATGAGATCCATCGGCACGCGGGAGTTGTGGCATTCCAGCGAGACGATGTCGATGCTGGATTTTTGCAGCTTGGGGAAGGCTTCTTCATACTGCCGCCACTCTGACCCGAGGGTTTTTTTCCAGTCGGTGTTGGCCTTGATGCCATACCCGTAGCAGATATGCACAGCCGTTTCGCATTTAAGCCCTTCAATGGCCCTCTCCAGGGTGGCCACCCCCCAGTCGTTCACCTCATCAAAGAAGACGTTGAATGCGGGCTCATCGAACTGGATGATGTCGACCCCAGCAGCTTCCAACTCCTTGGCCTCCTGGTTGAGAATTTTGGCAAATTCCCAGGCCAGCTTTTCACGGCTTTTATAGTGGCTGTCGTACAGCGTATCAATCATGGTCATGGGGCCTGGCAGTGCCCATTTTATGGGTTGCTTGGTTTGCTGACGCAAGAACTTGGCATCCTCGACAAACACCGGTTTCTGGCGAGCCACAGCCCCCACCACCGTCGGCACGCTGGCGTCATAGCGATCGCGAATTCTAACGGTTTCACGCTTCTCGAAATCGACACCGCTGAGGTGCTCAATAAACGTCGTGACAAAGTGCTGTCGCGTTTGCTCACCATCGCTGACAATGTCAATGCCTGCAACTTGCTGTTCGTGCAATGACAAACGCAAGGCATCGTGTTTGCCCTCGATCAGGGCCTCATCCTGCAGCTTCCAAGGCGACCAAAGTGTCTCAGGTTGTGCGAGCCAGGACGGTTTAGGCAAACTGCCGGCGGTTGAAGTGGGTAACAGCTTTTTCATAGTAAAAGACCTTGAACGTGGGAAGCGTCAATGAGCGTAATTGGCGGACCACTGCTCAAGTACGGCGTGGTAGGGTTTGATGAAGTGCTCTTCGGCGAACCGACCTTGTTCAATCGCCAGTTGGCTGCGTTCTTCGCGGTCATAGACAATGCGCGTCAATGAATAGTCCTGGTGCTGCAAGCTGGGCTGATAGGACCTTCCAGCGACCGCGTTCGCGTTGTAAATCTCGGGGCGGTAAATCTTCTGGAAGGTGTCCATCGTGCTGATGGTGCTGATGAGTTCAAGGTTGCTGTAATCACCCAGCAGGTCGCCGGTGAAGTAAAAGGCCAGCGGCGCAACGCTGTTTGGCGGCATGAAGTAGCGAACCTTCAAGCCCATTTTCTTGAAGTACTCATCCGTCAGCGAATACGCGTCTTGCTGGTACTCGACCCCCAGTACCGGGTGCTGGTTTTCAGTGCGCTGATAGGTTTTGCTGCTCGAAACGCTCAGGCAAATAACCGGTGGCTTGTTGAAATGCGCTTTGTAGGCCGCTGAGTTCACGAAGCACTGGAACAGTTTTCCATGCAGGTCGCCGAAATCCTCTGGCGTGCTGAAGGTGGGCCGGCCTTTGTTGTGGGCCAGCAAGCGCACGCTGAAATCATAATCGCGCACGTAGGACGAGAAGTTATTGCCGACAATGCCATCGAGACGCGTGTTGGTTTTTTTATCAATGACGGTCGTTTTAAGTAGTTCGATCAGCGGCAGGGCCGGGTCACCGCTTTCAGCGTCGAGGTTCATCTCAACAGAAATGATCTCCAGCGCTACCGTGTAACGATCGCCGGTGGGGTTGTCCCAATGCGCCAGTGCATTGAAGTGATTGTCGATCATCTTCAAGGTGTTGCGTAAATTCGCTTGGCGGCTGGAGCCTCTCGCCAGGTTGGCAAAGTTGGTGGTGATGCGTGTGTTGTTCGAGGGCTGGTAGTGCTCATCGAAACAGACGCTCTTGATAGCAAAAGCAAGCGTGTTGTTCATGTTGTGCGGTGCCTTAATCCCTTAATTGTTCAGTGCACCAGAGCTTCCGGTGCGTTTACGCAGTGTGGGCTTCGCCAGGTAGCCCGCGAGCCGGCGCAAAAAACGATAGGGGGATTTTCAGGCGTGAAGGATTATGAGGCAATCTCATTGTTTTTAAGGTGAACGTTATTTTTCCTCATGATTGAGGGCGCCTGCGACGCACCGCCGTCGCCCTATGGCCGCTGCGTCTGCTGCCTGCCCAAAAAGACCTGTATACGAGTGCGACACACAAAGGCGCAAGCTGCCAAAGGCCGTTGGCAGCTTGCGCCCCTATCAGCAGGGTTGAACCGCCAATCGGTTACTCACGTTACGCCCCAGCACCAGCACCGTCGCAAAACCACAACCCACCAGTGCTGTGGCCAAGCTCAGCAATACTGCGGTGCCCAACTGGTCGACGATCTGCCCACCGAAGAACGAGCCCAAGGCAATGATCACCTGGAACATGGCGACGAACAGTGGCATGCCGCGTTCGACATCCTTGGGCGCCACGACAAACATCCAGATACTGGCGCACGCCGGGAAGGCGCCGAAGGCGAAGCCCCACAGTGCGATCAGCATCGCCGCGCCGGTCATGCCGGTGGCAAAGTAGGGGAACAGCGCGGTGCTGACGCCTATCATCAGGGCGACCAGCATCAGGGTATGACGCACGCTTCGGTTGGCGGCGAAGCCGGCGAATATATTGCCGATGACGCCCGCGACGCCATAGAGCAGCAGCAGCGAACCAATGGTCGGCCCATCGAAGCCAGCGCTTTGCTTGAAGAAGGGCGCGACATAGGTGTAGGCGGCAAAGTGCGCCAGGCCAATCAGCAATACCGCGATCAAGCCAACCCGCGCCTGCGGATTGATAAACAGCGCCGGCAGGTCACTGATGCGAATGGCCTTGTCTGGGTTAAGCCGCGGCAGCAGCAGGATCTGCGCCAGCAGCACAGGCACGCCCACCAACGCGGTCACCAGAAACGTCATGCGCCAGCCCATCAGGCCACTCAACCAGGTGCCCACGGGCACCCCCAGGACAGTGGCCAACGTCACACCGACCATGATGATCGACGTGGCCTGCGCAACGCCCACGCCCTTGGGCGCTAGGCGGCCGCTGAGGGCAATGGCCGTCGCCCAGAAGCCGCCGATGCTGATGCCCAGCAGCACACGGCCGAACAGCAGCAGGTTGAAGTCGCTGGCGTAGGCCACCACCGCGTTGGCGATGATCATGATCAGCGTCAGGCCGATCAACAGGTAACGACGGTCCAAGGCGCCAATGCCTACAGACAACAAGGGGGCGGCGAGGGCGGCCATGATGCCGGGCAGGGTAACCATCAGCCCGGCCTGGCCGGCACTGATGCCCAGGTCGCTGGCGACATCGTTGAGTACGCCGACCGGGAGAAACTCGCTGGTCACCAGGGCAAAGGCACCCACCGCGACCGATAGAATCGCCAGCCACTGCTGTTTGACGCTTTGTTGATTATGTTCGGGAAGGCCGCTAGGGGCCTGGCTGTCGCTTGGCATGGTGCTGGGTTCCAAGGGGGAAGTCGCCTGAAAGACGAAGAGGAGGGGGAAATTGAAGGCGATTATACGGGTGGGGGTGGGCAACCACACAGGCGCGCGGCTTGATAGTACTCATTAGTGAGATCGATGAAAGGTGCTGTGCAGAGCGGCGGCGGCTGGCTGATGAGGGGCGATGGGGGCCGGATATGCATTGGCGACCGTTTTCGACCCATGGTGGACAGTCAGTGGCTCAAAGTGGTCTGTACATAGGAAACCCATGATTGGCTTTTTCCTGACCTTGTTGTGGATGTAGCCTCGGTCTCTCAACGCTGCGTGCAATGGATCTTGAATATGTCCATCATGTCCGGTCATCTTGATACCGAACGGATGAAACACTTCCTTCATGGATTTTTCGAAACATGTGTCAGCCAGGTGAGATAGATCACGCCGAGGGTAAGCCAACAGAGCCCAATGACGATCGCGGTCGCACTCAGCTGGCTCACCAGATACAGGTTTACGCACATGCCCAGCAGTGGAAACAACAGATAACTCACAAGCCCGAGGCTCTGGCGCCGACGAGCGCGGTAGAAGTAGCAGATGACGCACAGGTTCACTGCGGTGAACCCAAGGAAGGCACCGAAGTTGATGAAGGAGGTCGCCATTTCGAGCGTGAGGTTCAAACCCAGCAGTCCGATTACGGCGGTGAACAGCAGGTTGAACACCGGAGCCTGGGTCTTCGGGCTGCGCGTGCCGAAGAACTTCTTGGGCAGTCGGCCCGGCCCATGAAGTAAAGCAGGCGGCTGGTACTGAGTTGCACGATGAGGCCCGAAGCAAACCCGGAGATGATCAAACCGAGGTTCAGCCAATCCGCAAATATCTGCCCGCCCACTTCGACGGACATGAGATAAGCAGCAATCTGGGCATCTTCGAATACGCCGCCGGGATGGACCAGCTGCATGATGTACGCCACCAACGCAAACAGCAGGCCTGCCGTTGCCATCACCAGCACCACGGCGCGCGGGATGTTGCGCTTCGCGTCGCGCGTTTCCTCGGCCATTGTAGTGACTGCATCGAAACCCAGATAGGAATAGGCCGCCACGGCCGCCGCTGCAGACACACCTAGGAAGGTGCTACTGGGGTTCCAGAGTGGCGCGGTCAGGGCTACCGGAGACTGATGGGCCAGGTGGACAACGCACAGCACCACAAACAGCAACACAAGGGCGATGCCCAACCCTGTCAGCAATTTGTTTGTCCGGTCGGCAAGGCTAAGCCCCAGGACGTTCACCAGCGTGGTCAGGCCAATGTTGACCAACATCCAGCCCCAGAACGGTATGGCAGGGAATTGCACATTGAGAAAAACCGATTGCACCAACCAGGCGACCATGGGCATGAACAGATACCCATGTATGCCGTGAACTGCCGATGGAAGTGAAACGCCGAGAAGTTGGCGATGCGGCTCAAGGCGTTCACCGACAGGTCACCTTCAAGGTGGCTGTCGATGTAGGCAAGCACGGCTTCGAACCGTTTCGCGTAGGCAGGGCAGTGCTGTGAGTCAGTCAACGAGCGGAGTCTCCGGAAGGTGCGGTGAGCGCTAGCATCCGCTGTTCAGGCATTGGGGTGCCTAGCCGTGATTGCTCTGTTGGAAATTGTCGTGACCCTTTACGCGCAGTGAACCCATCATGGGCACGGTCCCCCGGCGTCGTGGTGCCGGGGGCTTCGGTCTGGTGCTTGGGAATATCCTAGAAGCTGTACTTCACATTGACCATCAGGTTACGCGGCGCCCCATAGAAAACCGTGCCGTAGTTGCCAATGCCACTGTAGTAATGCTTGTCGAACAGGTTGTTGACGTTAAGGGTAGCCTTCAGGTTGCGGGTGAAGTCATAGCCACCTACCAGCCCCACCAGCGCGTAGGACTTCTGTTCGAACTTGGCAGCCGGGTCGTCGATCGCGTACCAGTCCTCATCGCTTGGCTTGAAGAAGGTCGAACTCTGCCAATACGCATTACCGCCCACGGTGAACTTGCGCCATTCGCCCTGCAGGCGGTAGTTGGTCGCCAGCTTGAGCAGATGTTGCGGTTGGTTGGTCGCCACGCGCTGGTCATCCGCATCGTGGGATTCGGCGAAGGTGTAGCCCGCCATCACTTGCAGGTCCTTCATCAGTTCGCCGTTCATTTCCAGCTCGACGCCGCGCGTGGTGACGCCTTGCGCTGCCCGGTAGGCGCCGCCGCCACTTGGCGTGGTGCCGCCGGTGAGCACTGCGAAGTTGTCCTGCTTCAGCTCGAACAGGGCCAGGCTGGCATTCAGGCGGTTTTCGAAGTAGGCGCCTTTGATACCGATCTCATAGCTGGCGCCGGTGAGCGGGTCGATGGGCTTGCCGTCCGTACCGAGGCTGTAGGCCTGCGGCTTGAACACGTCGGTGTAACTGGCATACACGGTGTGGTACTGGTCCAGGTCGTAGGTGACGCCGGCGTAAGGCACGATTTCACTGGAGTTGGTGGCGCTGGCCGGGAGGCGGCGACCGATGGCGTTGATCGTGTCGATGTCCCATTTGTAGTCGACGATCCGTGCCCCCAGGATAACTGCCAGCGCGTCGGTGGGTTTGAGAATGGTGGCCGCGAAGCCAACCTTCTGCCGCGCTTCGATATCAAAGGTGGACCACCATTCAAAGTTGGTCGGGGTATCGCCGTAGCCGTCCCACTGGAATACGTCGTCGATGACGCCATTGGTCACGCCATCATCACGCTTGGAGGTGGATTTGGTGTGGGCGATGCTGTAGCCGAACACGGCTTCATGCACGCGTCCGCCCAGCGAGAACGGGCCGCGAGCATACAGGTCCAGGCCTTTTTCCTTGCTGGTGGTGTTGAATTTGCTCGCGGTGCCGTTGTTGTTCACGGCGCCGGTATCGGGGTCGATGTTGCCGCCGATAAAGCCATGGGAAATGCTGCCGTCTGCCTGGATGGCCTCGCTGCTGATGCCCGAGATCAGCTCGCGCGAGCGGTAATCACGGCTGCTGAGCACGCCCTTGAGTACCCAGTCGTTATCGAAGGTATGGGCAAGTTCTGCAAAGGCACGCTGGGTTTCCTGGTTGCGCCAGGTCCAGCGGTCGGCGGCGTTGGTGTCACGGTCGAACTTGACCGTACGGCCATCGAGGAAGAACGCGGGCAGTGCGCCGGTGGTGCTGCCGTTGTCGTAGTTTTTCTGCACGTCGTAGCCAAGCGTGAACAGGGTGCTCTCGCTGAGGTCGGCTTCCAGCACGCCATAGAAGGTGTTCTGCTCGCCGGTCAGGTACTCGACGTAACTGTGCTGGGATTGGGTGCCAGCCACCATGCGGCCACGGACATTACCGCTGTCGGTCAACGGGCCGGCAAGGTCGAAGTCGGCCTGGTATTTGTCCCAGGACCCGGCGCCTGCGCCGATATGGCCTTGTAGTTCGGCAGTGGGGCGCTTGCGCACCAGGTTGATGACCCCCGAAGGGTTGCCGGCGCCGTTGACCAGGCCGGTTGCGCCCTTGAGCACTTCGACCCGGTCATAGACCAGGCTGTTGCCGATGCTGTAGTTGTCGCGCAATGAGCCGCCGTCGGAGGACAGGCTGGGCACGCCATCGAACTGGTAGTTATCCAGCTTGAAACCGCGCGAATAGAAGGTAAAGGCTTCGGAGCTTTCCTGGTTGACCGTGACACCGGGCGTTTGCTTCAGGACTTCGGAAACACTTTGCAGGTTCTGGTCGTCCATCTGCTGGCGGGTGACCACGCTGATCGACTGCGGGGTTTTGCGCAGGCTCAGGTTCAGGCGTGTGGCGGCGGCAGTTTCGCCGGTGGTGTAAGAGCCGCTTCCCTCGGTGGTCAGGCCCAAACCTTCACCCGTGATGCTGGTTGCGCCCAGTTGCAGCGCCGAACCTGCATCAACCTGGCTCACCAGCACATAGTTGTTGCCCACCAGCAAAGCCTGTAGCCCGGTGCCGGCCAGCAGTTGGGCAAACCCCTGTTCGATACTGTAGCCACCGCGCAGCCCGCTGCTCTGCCGTCCCTGGGTCAGCGCCGCATCGAACGACAGCAGCACCCCGGCCTCGCGGGCGAAGCGGTTCAGGGTCGTCATCAACGGCCCTGGGGCGATATCGTAGACGCGGCTGGCCTGTTCGGCGTGGGCCTGGGCGCCCGTCGACAGCAGCGGGGCCAGCAGCCCGGCATGCACTGCGATGGCGCTGCCAAGCAGCAGGGAGGTGAGGTGTTTTCGGCGTGGGTATGGGCAGCTTGTTGTTCTAGGCATGACAGCTCCTTCAAATGCCTGTTTGGGCGGTTTGCAGGAGAGCTCGAACGAGAGAGGCCAATCCGACAATGCGGTTGAGAAATATTTTCACCTGACATCACGACGTGGCAGGCATCAGCCTGACCCAGTAGCGAGTCCAGGTGCTGACTTTCAGCTGCAGCGCCTCGGCAATCGCCACCAGGGCGCGGTCGGTGTCGTCCAGTGGATACACCCCAGCCAGACGCAGCCCGGCCACGTCGTCACTGCAACTCAGCACGCCGGGGCGGTAGCGCTGCAGTTCGGCCAGGGCGCGGCGCAGCGGCCAGCCGTCGAGCACCAGTTGGCCATCGCGCCATGCCGTGCGAGCCATTTCGGCTGGGCGTGGCTCTGGCAGCAGCCCGTTGTCGAAGGCCAGGGCCATGCCTGCTTCAACCCGCACCTCATGGGCGCTCGCGGCGTTGTGCACCGCAACGGCGTGTTCGATAACGGACAGCTCGGTGCAGTCGGCATGCAGGCGCACGGTGAAATCAGTGCCCAGGGCGCGCATGTCGCCATGTACCGTGCGCACCCGCAGCGGGCGAGAGTCAGCGGCGGTGTGTACGGCGATTTCGCCTTCGACCAGGACGATCAGGCGCTGCTCTGCGCTGTACCGGATATCGACCACAGAGGCTGTATTGAGCGTCAGCCGCGTGCCATCCTGCAGGGTCAGGCTGCGGCGTTCGCCGGTCGCGGTACGCACATCGGCCAACCAGATGGGGGCGTTGCGATAGCCTGTCCAGGCTACCCCGGCCAGCCCCACACCGAGCACCAGCGTCTTGAGCACCTTACGCCGTCCCGTCCCGATCTGTCCTGCGGCAAGGGTATGCCGTGCCAGCGGGCCATGCACGCCCGCAAGGCCTGCCTGCAATTGCTCCAGGCGCCCCCAGGCCCAACCGTGCAAAGGCGCTTCGTCAAGCCAGGCTTGCCACTGTGCCCGGTTTTCGGCGCAGTCAGGCGCTGCGAGAAAGCGCGCATGCCAGTGTGCCGCTTCGCGCAGGGCCTGGCGCTGGTCGGCGGGGTTCACAGTTGCGCATCAAAAGCGAACAGCAGGCAACGTTCGGTGGCCTTGGCCATGTACTTCGTCACCGAACTGACCGACACACCGAGGCGCTGGGCGACCTCTGGGTAGGTCAGGCCATCGAGTTGCACGTACAGAAAGGTGTCACGCACTTTCTGGCCCAGCCCGTCGAGCATGGCGTTCAGTTGCATCAGGGTTTCCAGCATCAGCAGGCGTTGTTCGGGCGAGCACTCTTCGAGTACCGGCTGGCTGGCGAGGAACTCCAGGTAGGCCTGCTCAAGGTTGCGTCGGCGCAGCTGGTCGATCATCACTCGCCGCGCCACGGTGGCCAGAAAGCTGCGAGGCTCTGCCAATGGCTGGCGTAGCGCGCTGCTGATCAGGCGCAGAAAGGTGTCCTGGGTAATATCGGCCGCCCGGTCTGCATTACCCAGGCGCCTGCGAATCCAGCCTTGCAGCCATTGGCTGTGGTCGCGGTACAGGGCGTGCATCTCATCATGCCGGGCTGATGCGGGCGGCTGGGGGTAGGGCACCTGGATCTTCCTGATTATAAAGTGCGGATAAGAATTGATCGCAATTATAGGGGTATCAGGATGCTTTGCAATCTCAGTCAGTTTGAGGCACTGCGCTGCAGGGCGCGTACCACGAGGCAGCAGAATCGAGGTGAAGGTGTTTCTGCTGCTTGGGCAGGACAGGCGTATCAAGCGTGCCCAGCGCTATCGATATCCAGTCGGCAAACTCACCTTGGGTGCGTGACCAGAACAGGGTCGAGCCGCACTCCACGCAAAACTCCCGCGCTACCAGCGGCGAGGACGCATAGGCCTTGATACTGGTGGCGCCGCGAAGGATGCGCAGCATGCTGCGAGGAACACTGCCGTAAGAAGCGAATGCTGCCCCGTGCCCTTTGCGGCACTGGCTGCAATGGCAGTGGCTCACGGCCTTTGGCGGGGTAAGCAGCAGGTAACTGACCGCTGCGCACAAGCAGCTTCCTTGGTATGCCTCTTTCACTGGCGCTTCCGTGCAGGTGTAAAACGCCAGCGTAACCGCCTCGGCCTGATCAGTCGACTGTTGCAAGCCTGCACGCCTGCTTCGGCGTCAGCACGGTATCGATTACGAGCATGCAAAAATATTTTTGCGCCAGTGCATCCAGAAGGGCTCTCGATGGGTAGTTCTTATCAGGCAGTCGGTGATTGCCTGACCCATGACCCCACGGAGTTCGCCCCATGATCATCAAGCCCGCTTTCTCCCTGCTCGCCGCCTGCCTTGTACTTGCGTCTGCACCCGCCCATGCCCAGTCGGGCGTCCCGGACGCCGTCAAGGTACCCGACGGCCACGCCATCATGCTGGAAACCGTCGGTGTCGGTGAGATCACCTACGAATGCCGCGACAAGGCCAATGCGCCAGGCCAGACGGAGTGGTTTTTCGTCGGGCCCAAGGCGGTGCTCAATGATCGCAGCGGCAAACCTGTAGGTGACTATTTTGGTCCTCCGGCCACCTGGCAGGCCAAGGACGGTTCGAAAGTGACCGGCACCCAGCTTGCCGTCGCCCCGGCGGCCAAAGGCGATATCCCGTATCAACTGGTCAAGGCCAACCCTGCCGAGGGCAAGGGCGCGATGCAAGGGGTCAGCTACATCCAGCGCCTGGCGACGCGCGGTGGCGTAGCGCCTGCCATGGACTGCACGGCGCAGAGCAAAGGCGCGCAACAAGTAGTCAAGTACCAGGCGGACTACGTGTTCTGGTCGGCCAAGTGACGAGGGCTTGAGCGGCAGGCCAGCGATTGATCATCTACGCTGCTGGACGTGCCCCAGGCCGGTAAGGCAGGGCACCGTCCAGGTTTCATGATGAAGGAACGACCCCATTTTGAATTCGCCCGTTGTTCCATTTGATTTCGAGGGCTGTCTTGCCGCTTGTGCCCAAGGAGACCGCCGTGCCTTGCAGGCGCTCTATGAGCATGAGGGGGCGCGTTTGCTGGGCGTCGCACGGCGCATCGCGCGCGATCAGGCGAGCGCGGAGGATATCGTTCACGATGCCTTTGTGCGTATCTGGACACGTGCTGCCAGCTATGACCCGTCGCGCGGTTCAGCCCGGGGCTGGGTCTACAGCATTACCCGTCACCTGGCACTGAACTTCGTGCGTGACGGCCGCTGGGAAACCGACCTGGACGAGACTGGCATGATCGCGGCTGTAACCCTGGCCCCGGAGCTGGACGACCTGCAATTGTGGTCAGGCTCGGCGAAAATCTATCGCTGCCTTGAGCAACTGCAACCCGCCCCCCAGCGTTGCATCCTGCACGCGTATGTGGACGGTTGCAGCAATGCCGAAATCGCAGCGCTGCTGGGTGCGCCGCTAGGCACCGTGAAGGCATGGATCAAGCGAAGCCTGAAGGCCCTGCGGGAGTGCATGACATGAAGCGTACCCCAGGTGATGACAGCGCCGAGGACCTGGACGACCTGGCAGCCGAGTACGTGCTGGGTACCTTGAGTGGCGAGCAGCGTGCTGCCATGCAGGACCGGTTGAAAACGGAGCCGGCCGTACGCGCCGCAGTGGATGCCTGGGAGGCCCGCCTGCTCGAACTGACCACGCAGGCTGAACCCATCACGCCAAGCCACCGCTTGTGGGGCCGGATCGAGCGCAGCCTTGAAGAGGCTCAACCGTCCGGGCAACCACGCGCTGGCTGGTGGCAGCGGCTTGGACTCTGGCAGGGCTTGAGCGCTGCGGGGTTGGCCGCGAGCTTGCTTCTGGCCTTGGCGCTGCTGACCAAGACACCGCCTGTGACCACCTACATGGTGGTGCTGGTAGCGCCGTCGGGGCAGGCCCCGGGGTGGGTAGTGCAAGCCAACGATGCGAGCATGATCGAACTGATCCCGCTTGGCGTGGACGATGTTCCCGAAGGCATGACCCTGCAGTTCTGGACCAAGGGCGAGCAGTGGCGCGCACCTGTTTCGCTGGGGTTGGTCAAACCGGGCGAACAGTACCGCGTGCCGCTGACGCGCTTGCCTGCGCTTGAGCCGAATCAGCTGTTCGAGCTGACCCTTGAGAAAGCGGGCGGCTCCCCGACCGGTGCTCCAACGGGCCCGGTGAAGTTCATTGGGCGCGCGGTGAAAGTTATATGAGCCCCTGAGGTCTCTATCGTACACAAGCGGCTTGACCCTGAAGTGGCTACAACCCTCACGCTGGTAGCCAGTTTCTCTCTACCGGGCATTCATCATGGACAACCGTATTCCTCCGCCGCTGGTCGCTACCCTGTTCGGCCTGTTGGCGTGGTTCGCAGCTCGACACTTGCCGGGAACACTGGAGCTGACTCTCGAATGGCGCATTGGCCTTGCGCTGTTGGTATTGCTGGCAGGCGTAGCGGTTTGCCTGGCCGGCGTGCTTTCCTTCCGTCACGCACGTACCACAGTCAACCCGCTGAAGCCTGAAACGGCTTCGGCCCTGGTCAGCTCGGGCGTTTACAGGTACACACGCAACCCCATGTACTTAGGATTCGCCACAGTGCTGATAGCCTGGTCGATCTTTCTCGCCTGGCCGCCAGCGCTGCTGGGCGTGCTGGGCTTTGTGATCTACATGAACCGCTTCCAGATCGGGCCGGAGGAGCGGGCCCTTGCCAGCCTTTTCGGGAGGGAGTTTGCGCAGTACTGCAAACAGGTCAGGCGTTGGCTGTAGAAACGAAACGTCTACCATCTTGCCAGTGGCCGCTCTCGATCCAATGCCACCTTCCTGAGACGCAGCCAGTGCTCTTCTCCACGGGGATAAATGAGCCCGTTTGATTACGAATTCCTCAAGATGGCCTCAACATGCGACTGACCTACGATGCTCAGCCGTGGCAACCACCTTGCCGCGCTTGAGCACCTGCCATACGGTGTGAATGCATTGCGGATGTTGTTGGTGGCCAGGCAAACCGTGACACCGCCGTCGCGCAGTGCACGCACCGGTGTCAGGGTGCGTCTGACATTGTGACTGTCACCCCGAGCCCCCAGGTGCAGGTCGGTGGCGGGCAGGCACATCACGCTGATGTCGGCCTCACGTAGCAACGCAATCACCTGTGCCCGTCGCGCTGGCGAGGCGGCGGCCAGGTTGGTCAGATGCCCAACGCAGACGCGCCCGTGGTAGCCTTCGGCAATGGTTCGACGTGCCACGTACTTGATGGTCATGTGCTCGGCGTCATCGGCGAAGTCCTGGTGCAAGTCGATGTCTTTGCCGTAGCGCTTGGCCAAGCCAAAGACGAAATCTATGTGCTCCAGCGGCGACACGTCGTTGTAGGGAATGCCGCCCACCACATCGGCCCCCATCTCCATTGCCTGGGCCATCATGGCCTGCATGCCAGGCAGCTTGAGAATGCCTTCTTGCGGAAACGCCACGACCTGGATGTCGATCACCTCGCGGAATTGCCCGCGCAACTCCAGCACCACTTCGAGCCCGGTGAAGCCTTGGGCGGGTCGAACTCGGCATGGGCACGCACATGCGTGGTACCGGCCTGAACCAGTGCGCGCAGCACCTGGATCGAACGTTCGCGGATATCCTCACGGGTCAGTGTGGGCTTCAGTTCGGCGGTGACAGCGATCGCTTCCTTCAAGGTGCCGGAACGGTTGGCCTTGCGCTGCATCACGTTGGCTTTTTCCAGGTGCAGGTGGCCTTCGACAAACCCAGCCACAAGCACTTTGCCGTGCGGTGTGTGTCGACATGGTGCACGTCCTTAGCAGAGTGGTTCTGATGCAGCAGAAAACTCAGCGCCCCGTGCAGTTTGAGATTACAGAGCAAGCTCGGCTGGCCCTACAGGCCTGGATACATCAAGCCCATCTGCACAGCGAGGATTGTCTTTTCCCAAGCCGGCTACACGCCTCAGAGCACCTATCCTCCCGGCAGTATGAATCGCCCTTGGTTTGGTAGACACCCCGAACGACTGCAAAGGGTCGAAAGCGGTCATTCCCGGTCGACGGTTTGCGACCTAGTGCTGGCGGTGGTCAGTGTTGAGTCAGTCAGTCGTTCACCTCGACATTTGCGGCGCTTGTGAGTTCGAGCGCCGCCCGCGCGGCGCATCGCGAGCTCTGCTCGCTCCTACGTTTGTTTTTGGCCAGTAACGCCTGTGACACGCGCGCGCGACCGCCGGGTTTGTACGACGCACCATCGCGTCATGCGCCAAGTCGTTCGCGCGCCAATCCCCCAGGCATGATTGGCCCGATATAAACGTAGGAGCGAGCAGAGCTCGCGATGCGCCGCGCGGGCGGCGCTCGATTTCCCAGGCGCTGACGATGTCAGGGCGAACACATCGACACACCGCCCTTACCAATCCGCTTCAAGCAACCGGTAGCGAATGCTTGGCCGACGCCCTACCACACTCGGACGACCCCCGCGCCAACGCAGCGGGCAGTGCCCAGTCAGCCTTGTCCCGTTCCAGCAACAGCCGGAAGTTGGCCGAAATGCTTTCGACCAGCTCGGCATCCCTGACCGGGTCCAGCCCCGGATAAGGCTTGCCCTGATACTCCCCGTCATGGGTCAGCACCGCTTCGACACGTTCGCCGCTGGCCGTGTACAGCGCCTTGATCAACTGGGCCTCGCGATCTTTGCTGGCGTTGCCGTGCAGCGCATAGTGAATGGCCAGCGCCGCCCCAAACGCCAGCGCAGGGGTCTGAATGCCATGCTTGCGGGCCAGGTTGATGCTGCTGAGGATGCGCTCGTTACGCTGCAATTTACGCAGGGGGTCGCGCCCAACCCGCACGCAAGGGTCCTTGAACGAGGTTTTGCACCGTTCGAGAAACGCATTGGCAAAGCTGCTGACAACCTCCGACATCTGCGGGTATTCGGCCATCAACGCTGGCGCCACTTCCTGATGAATCAGGCGCTGCGCCAGCGCACTGACGCGGGCGTCCCCCATGCCCTGGCCGACCCAGGTGTGCCCCAGCAGGCTCGCATACCAGGCGATGATTGCGTGTGGCCCATTCCATAAGCGGTTCTTGATGATCTGGATCTGGGTAATGTCTGCGACCGTTTTTACCTGGCGCAGCCGCTCCAGCAAATCACTGCCACGCTCCACGTACAGCGGCATGTCGGGCTCGCTGTTGAACAGGATCAGGTGCAACTGGCTCATGGCACTGCTGGATTGTGCAAAGGGCCTGAAGTGCCCGATAAGCCGCTCGTATTCCGGGGCTGGCGTGGCGGGTTTGCGGGTGACCGCTGGCTCATCCTCCAGGCTGTTCTTGAAGATCTGCGACTTGATGCGTAACTGCCGAACCAGCGCGTCATTGCTGATCTTGGAAACGATGCGGCTGACCACCGTTTCGGCGAAATGGGTCTTTTCCAGCACCTGCTTGCACACCTGTGGCGTGCACAGCAGCGCCAACTGCGCCTGCACCTGGCGCCGGACGAACGCCGCACCGCCGATCTTGTTCAACACGATCAGTACGGTCAGCTCGCGCCCCCTGCGTTCGAAGCGCCGCAGCAAACCCTTGGCAATGACCTTGGCCTGATGCGGGATGGCCTGCTCGGGCAGGCTCATGCCGACGACTTCGGCGGCGTTGTACATCTCGATTACCGCCTCTTCGTCGTCCATGTCGATCATGCGCACATTGTCGATGGTCTGGTCGAACGCGGTGGCGCCGTAGCGCACGCTGTAGCGGCCGAACGCAGCGACCGATTCGCGGAGCATGCGCGAACGGGTCGCGGCAATGATTTCGCAGGGGCGCGTGTAGCCGTCCCAATGGGACAGCACCTGGGTTAGGTAGCCGCCACCGATGGCGCCGAAGCCGTGGATGCCGACGCGGAACTGGTTCAGTGAGGCAGGGAACGCCTCGTCGAGCGCCGGCATGCCCAAGTCGGGCACGCACTCGCTCAAGTCGGCGAGGAAGGCGTGCATGCCACGGTAGGCCATGAGCGCGCCGGCCTTGACCTCGGGCGCGGGCGGCTTGATGTCCTCGATCAGGATTGCCTGGCCCCCGGCGCCGATCGCTGAGAGCAAGCCGTTTTCCGAGTCTTCGACCATGAAGCACTGGCTGGGTTGGCAATTGAGCGCGCGGGCGGCGTGCAGGAAGATTTCTGGGTGGGGTTTGCCTTGGCTGACTTCATCGCCGCAAACGGTGATGTCGAAGTACTTGAGCACGTTGGCGTTGATCAGGTACTCCTCGGCGATGGCGCGGCGGCTGGACGTGGCGACCGCCAGGGTCAGGCCAGACTTGCGCAGGCGCTCCAGCACCTCGAGCAGGCCGGCTTTGATCGGCACGCCATGGTTGCGCACGTACGCCAGTTCGAGCTCATCGGCGCGCTGGCGGATCTGCGCATACGGGAAGTCATCGCCGTTGTGAGCCTTGGCGAGGGCCTCGGCTTTTTTCGCGCTCAGGCCCAACGAGCCGATCAGCGTTTGCTCGCTCAAGGCGGTGCCGAAGATTTCCAGCGAAGCTTGCTTCAGCGTCCTGAAACGCAGGCGCTCGGTGTCGAACATCGTGCCATCCATGTCGAAGATGGCGCTGTGAATTTTCTTGCCCTGAAACATGATCATTGGGTGTTGCCCCTTTTTTTGCGTGAAACATCCCGCCTTCAGCCACTGAATGGCGAGGCCGGTGCGATGACGGCGCGTGGGCGGTCAGGTTGGGGGCATGCGATCGACAGGGGGGCGCTCGGGGTTGACCCAGAGGTAGGGCGGGACGGCGCGGGGTGTGCAGAGGAGGGTGGCAAGCTTCGCGGCCAGGCGGGCGCCTGGTTTGACGTTGACGTCACGCCCACTGGCTGCTGCTTGGCTTGCAGGCAATGGGCGCACGTAGCGATGGATACGTGTGATTCCAAGCATAAGGTGCTTATCTTCCTGTTCTGATGACTGACGTTCCTTTTTTACCCTTGCACGTATGCGCCGCCACATGCAAGGCGCCAGTAACAATCGTGCGGTTACCGCACACAAGCGCCTCAGCGCCACTCAAGCCCGCAGCGGGCACTCCGATACCTGCTCACCCGCCATCGAAATCCCGATGAGAAGGGGTGCCAACAGGACCATGAGGAGTACTGCCCGTATGTTTGCCGACCTGAAGATCCGCACCGGAATGTTCTGGGTGCTGTCGCTGTTCAGCCTGACCTTGCTGTTCTCCACCGTCAGTGCCTGGCGCGCGGCGGTGGGCAGCGATGAGCAGATCAGCGAACTGGACCAGACCGCGCACCAGTCGGACCGGTTGAACAATGCGTTGCTCATGGCGATCCGCGCCAGCGCTAACGTGTCTTCGGGTTTCATCGAGCAACTAGGCGGCCACGACGAGAGTGCGAACAAGCGCATGGCGCTGTCGGTCGAATTGAACGACAAGAGCCAGAAACTGGTCGATGAGTTCGTCGACAACGCTCGCGAGCCGGCGCTGCATGCGGCGGCCAAGGAACTGCAGGCCACCTTCGCCGACTACGCCAAGGCGGTGGCGGGGCAGCGTGAGGCCGTGCGGCAGCGCTCGCTGGAGCAGTACTTCCAGGTCAACAGCGATGCCGGCAATGCCATGGGCCGCCTGCAGGCGCTGCGTCAGCAACTGGTTGCCACCTTGAGCGAGCGCAGCCAGCAGAGCATGCTCGAGTCCGACCGCCGTCTGGAGCGCGCACAACTGCTGAGCCTGGGGCTGCTGGGCGTGACGTTGCTGCTGGCGGCGCTGTGCTGGGCCTTCATCGCACAGCGTGTGTTGCACCCATTGCGTGAAGCTGGCCAGCACTTTCAGCGCATCGCCGGCGGCGACCTGAGCGTGCCAGTGGTGGTGCAGCGGCGTAACGAAATCGGCCAGCTGTTCTACGAACTGGAGCGCATGCAGCAGAGCCAGCGCGAAACCCTCGGCAAGCTCAGCAGCTGCACACAACAGCTGGCTGACGCGGCGACGGCGCTGAACACCGTTACCGAGGAAAGCGCCAATAACCTGCGCCAGCAGGGCCAGGAGCTGGAGCAGGCTGCCACTGCCGTCACCGAAATGACCACGGCGGTCGAGGAGGTCGCACGTAATGCTGTCTCCACGTCCGAGACCACGCAGGCATCGAATCAGCTGGCCGAAAAAAGCCGCCGGCAAGTCAACGAGAACATCGATGGTACCGAGGCCATGACCCATGAGATCCAGGCCAGCAGTGGGCACCTGGAGCAGCTGGTGGGGCAGGTGCGGGACATCGGCAAGGTGCTGGAAGTGATCCGTTCGGTGTCCGAGCAGACTAACCTGCTGGCGCTCAACGCCGCCATCGAGGCCGCCCGCGCCGGTGAGGCCGGGCGTGGTTTTGCGGTGGTAGCGGACGAGGTGCGTACGCTCGCCTATCGCACACAAGCATCGACCCAGGAAATCGAACAGATGATCGGGCGCGTGCAGCAAGGTACCGAAGCCGCGGTTGCATCAATGCAGGCCAGCACCAGCCGGGCCCAGTCGACCTTGGATGTCACCCTGGCGTCAGGGCAGGTGCTGGAAGGTATCTACAGCGCCATCGGCGAGATCAACGAGCGTAACCTGGTGATCGCCAGTGCGGCGGAGGAGCAGGCCCAGGTGGCGCGGGAAGTGGACCGGAACCTGCTGAATATTCGCGAGTTGTCGAACCAATCGGCGACAGGGGCGCAGCAAACCCGTGCGGCGAGCCAGGCGCTGTCGGGCCTGGTGGGGGAAATGACAGCGCTGGTAGGGCGGTTCAGGGTGTAAGCGCGACGTGCCGAAGTTGCCGAAGGACCACCCAGTCAGCGTCCGGTGAAGGGCGGTTAATTATTGGCTGCCCGACGCCGCAGTAAAGCATCAATAGCTCGGATTGCGAGGGGATACCCGTCAGCGCCCATGCCGCAGATCACTGTATTGACCACGCCAGACATGATCGAGTGGCGGTGCAGTTCGTCCCGTGCATGAATGTTCGACAGGTGCAGTTCGACCAGCGGTGTGTCGAGTAATTTCAGCGCATCCAGTACTGGAATCGAGTGAAACGAAAGGCCAGCCGGGTTGATGATTACTGCAGCGCCTTGCTCGAAGGCTTCCTGAATCCAGTCGACCATGACGCCTTCGTGGTTGGTTTGGCGAAAGTCGCATATCAGGTCAAGTTCCAGCGCCAGGCTTTCACTGCGTTGGCGGATTTGCTCAAGCGTGGTGTGGCCGTAGATGTGCGGCTCACGGCGACCCAGCAGGTTCAAGTTAGGGCCGTTAAGGATGAAAACGGTGCGATTCATGATTGTCCTGCTGCGTTATTTGGAAAGAAGGGTGGTAGCGCGGGCGTCGACGGTGTCGTCTTCGGCGACGGCGTTCAGGTCGATGCCGCGGGTTTCCCGGCCGGTGATGATCATCGCCAGCGAGATCAGGTTGATCACCGCGCACAGCGTCACCAGCGGCCACGGCGAGTTGTTCGACTGGCTCATCAGCCACACGGCGATCATCGGCATTGGGCCACCGATTACCAGATTGGCGCCTGTGTAGGCCAGTGCCGAGCCCGAGTAGCGGACCTGGGTAGGAAACGCTTCGGCGAAGGCCACAGGTTGGATGCCGCTTTGGAACTGGGTGAAGCCCAGGAACAGCCCCATGATTGCCATGATGGCGGGCACGTTCAGGGTGTTGAGGATTGGGAAATAGACGAACAAAATCAGCAACGTCATGCACGAGCCCAATGCCAGCGCCTTTTTACGCCCCCAACGATCGGACAGATAACCACCGGCAAGCGCACCGAAAATCGCGCACAGGTTAGCCACCATCAGTGACATGAAGCCCGTCGATTGGCTAAAGCCGAGGTGCTTGGTCAGGTAGCTGAGGGAGAAAATCACGATCAAGTAGAACAGCGCAGCGGGTGAGCAGAAGAACAGCATCAGTCGCAGGATGGTTTTGTAATGGCTGCTCACGGCTGATGTGAGCGGGCTCTTTTCCTGTTTGAGCGGGGCCTTCTTCAAGGCCACGAAGGCCGGGGTTTCATCGACTTTCAGGCGGATGAAAATTGCGACGATGACCAGGACGAAGCTCATCAGGAACGGGATTCGCCAGCCGAAGCTTTCGAATTGCTCGCTTGAAAGCGTCGCTGCCAGGCCCATCAATACGCCGTTGGCCAAAATCTGGCTAAGGGGTGAGCACAGGCCAAGCATGCCGGAATAGCGCCCGCGACGATCGGGGGAGGCGTGTTCCAGCGCCATCAGTTGCGCGCCAGTGGACTCGCCACCCAGTGCGAAGCCTTGAATGATCCGCAGCAGCACCAGCAGGATCGGCGCCCAGATACCCACCTGGCCGTAGGTGGGCAACAACCCCATCAGTACCGAAGCCAGGCCCATCATGGTTACGGTGGCCAGCATCAAGTTGCGGCGGCCGAGTTTGTCACCGAGGTAGCCACAGGTAATGGCGCCCAAGGGCCGCGCGGCCAGGCCGACACCGAACGTTGCCAGCGAAGCGAGCAGGCCTGCGGTGGGTTCCATCGCAGGGAAAAACAACTTGGGCAGAATGGTCGCGGACATCGCGCCATACAACGTGAAGTCGAACCATTCCAGGGCTGTGCCAATGGTCGCGGCGGTCACCGCTTTGCGAGGCATGCGCGAATCATGAGGCGCGTCACTGATTGTGCTCATAAGGGGCTCGTCATTGTTTTTATGGTGTCGGAATACCCATACGATTCCGCTCGGGCTATGCAGTGGAAAGGAATCGTCGAAGTGAATAGACGTTAGCGCATCCTGCTTGCAGAATAATTATCGAAATAACGATAAATAGATAAGCCAGCCTTATGGTTTAATACCAGTCAGTTAAGCGTCATCGGCTGTAATTGGGGCTGCTGTGCAGCCCATCGCAGCGGTTCGGCGCCCCGACAAGCCAGCTCCTACAGGTGAGCGAAATTCACAAGAAATACGCTATTCCTGTAGGAGCTGGCTTGCCTGCGAAGGGCCGCGCAGCGGCCCCCTTGGCCCTAACTGACTGGCATTAGCCTTATGGGTAGCGATTATGGAACTGCGTCACCTGAGAGCGTTTGTGGTCGCCGCTGACCTGCAGCATTTCAGCCGGGCGGCAGAGCAACTGGGCATTGCACAACCGGCACTGAGCCAATTGATGCGAACGCTTGAGTCTGAGCTGGGGCTGACACTGTTCCGGCGGGAGAACCGCGGCGTGGCGTTGACCGCTGCCGGCGAGGCGTTCCTGCCTCACGCGCGGCAGTCCATCGAGGCCAGCGAACGGGCAATGGCCGCGGCCCGGCGTGCCAAGCGGGGGGAGGTGGGCGAAATCAACATCGGTTACCACTCGGCATTGTTCGAAGCCAATTTGCCGCAATTGCTCCGGCATTACTTCAGCACGTTCCCCGAGGTCAAGGTGTCGCTGGTCGACGCCGGGATTCGCGCGCAGTTCGACATGTTGCTCGACCACAAACTCGACCTGGCCTTCGCCCGGGTGTTCAAGGACCACCTGCCGGACCGTCTGCGCACCCACCCATTCAGCCAGTCCAGGCTCGTCCTGCTCATCCCGGACAACCATGAATTGGCCGACCGCTTCAGCGGGGACCTGTCGACCCTGCGCCACGAAAAGTTCGTGTTTCTCCAGGACAGCACCGGCATCGGCCTGACCTCCCACACCCTCCAGGCGTGCCGGCAGCACCAGTTGCACCCGCAGAACATCATGTATGTGCCGTCGCTGATGAGTATTCCCGGGCTGGTGGCCGCCGGCATCGGCCTGAGCATCGTGCCGGAAACCATGACCCGGCTGACCATGCCGGGCATCCGCATCGTGCCGCTTGCTCAAGCGGAAATGGTCAGTGAACTTTCGCTGATTTCACGGATTGACGAGCGTTCGCGTGCAGTGCTGCACTTTATCGAAGAGGCTTATGGGTGGGGGCTCGGTGGCCCGGCACCGGGTGGGCATGGCACGGCCTACTTCAGCGGGACGTAGATATCCGTTTGCCATTGCTCCAAGGGCGTTTCCGGGTACGCGCTCAGGTAATGGAAGAACAGCGGATGGTCGCGCAGCTCTTCGTTGCTCGACGGCAACCAGTCACGATAAAGCGGGTAGATGGTTTCGCCAATGTAGTCAGGCGAACCGCTATGCCGAATCACTGCACAGCGCCCCGCCGGGATAACCCGTTCGTGCACGCCGAAATCGTTGGGCTGCACAGCCTCGTCTATCTCGCCGCAAACGGCGAAGCGGAAGGCGTGCGCTGGGGTGGTGTCGGGGTTGTCGTAGGGGATGCCGAAGGTGCGGCAGCTGGCCACTGGCGATTGGCCGCTGTGCATGCGCCATTGGCGAAAACGCGCGACGCTTTCGCCGACCAGGGCGGGCGCACCTCGGTGCTCGAGCGCGGCTACCCGGGTTTCGGTGAAATCCACGATACGGATCTGCATGGTGATACTCCTGGAACGATGAGGAACAACGAATACCGCACTCCAGGCCTGCCAGTTCGGGGCCTTGGCGAACACGCTCGGCGCCATGCCGAAGGCACGCTTGAAGGCTCTGGAAAAGGCTTCGGGGCTTTCGAAACCAGCGCCGAATGCCGCTTCCAGCACCGACGTTGCGGGCGAGGCGACCAGTTGGTGCGCCGCGCGTCGAAGCCGCATCAGTTGCACATAGCGTGAAACCGGAACACCCATGAACGCCGTGAACTGCCGATGGAAGTGAAACGCCGAGAAGTTGGCGATGCGACTCAGTGCATTCACCGACAGGTCATCTTCGAGATGGTTGTCGATGTAGGCAAGCACGGCTTCGAACCGTTTTGCGTAGGTAGGGCAGTGCTGTGAGTCAGTCAACGAACGGAGCCTCTGGAAGGTGCGGTGAGCGCTAGCATCCTGTGTCCAGGCATCGAGGTGCCTAGCCGTGATTGCTCTTTCGGGGAGTCGTGTTGACCATAGCGTGGATGGCACCGAGTTTGCCGGTGTTTTCGGTCAGATCGCTCCCCCGTCATGAAGTGAAAAACCGCTGTCGTGCGATGAGAAGTGGCCGCAGCCACGGCTGCCTTAGAGTCGGAGCACCACACAACCGTGCCCGGAATCAAGAGCCGCCATGAGCAGATCCACGCAAACGAACGAGACCGTCACCCCCAGCCAGCCCCTGGCAGGCAACCCCCTGGTCAGCATGCGCCCAGCCGACCTGGCCAGTTCAGCCGGCTACCTGCTCAAGGCCGTGGGCACCTCGCCGCTCAAGGCGGGTGCCCATGTGGGGGGCTACCTGAAGGCGCTGCGCGGCATCGTCGCAGGCAACACCAGCATTGCGCCAGACCCGAAGGACAAGCGCTTCGCCGACCCGGCCTGGCAATCCAACGCCTTCCTGCGCGCACTGTTGCAGAGTTACCTGGCTGGCCAGGCAGAGCTGACCCGCTTCATCGAGGCCACCGAGCTGGCCCCGCTGGAAAAAAGCCGCGCCCGCTTTGTCGCAGCACAGCTGGCCGATGCCTTGGCACCGAGCAACTCCCCGCTGACCAATCCCGCGGCGCTGCGCAAACTGGTGGACACAGGCGGCATGAGCATGGCCAGGGGCATCCGCCACTTCGGCCAGGACATGCTGAACAACCGCGGCCTCCCGAGGCAGGTCGACAGTACGCCCTTCACGGTCGGTGAAAACCTCGCCACGGCCAAGGGCGAGGTGGTGTTTCGCTGCGAAATGTTCGAGCTGCTGCAGTTCGCGCCCACCACCGAAAAGGTCTTTGCCCGGCCCTTGGTCATGTCGCCGCCACAAATCAACAAGTACTACGCCATCGACCTGTCGCCGGAAAAAAGCCTGGTCAAGTGGATACAGGACAGCGGCGTGAGCCTGTTCGTCATCAGTTGGCGCAACCCCACCCGCGAGCACTGCGACTGGGGCTTGTCCGATTACGCGCTGTGCCTCGATCAGGCGGTGGACGTCGCGCGTCGAATTACCCGTAGCCCGGATGTGAACATGTGGGGCTCCTGCTCGGGCGGCATCACCCTGGCAGCCTACCTGGGCTGGCTGGCGGCCCGTGGCGAGGGCCACAAGGTGGCCAATACCAGCTGGGCCGTGTGCGTGCTCGACACGGCGTCGGCGCTTAACGACACCACCTTGGGTATGTTCACCACGCCGTCCGCCCTGCGCGCGGCCAAGGCCAGCTCCCGGCGCAAGGGTGTGCTCAGTGGCCAGGACATGGGCCGCATGTTCGCCTGGATGCGCCCGAACGACCTGATCTGGAACTACTGGGTCAACAACTACCTGCTGGGCAACCCGCCCCCGGCATTCGACATTCTCGCCTGGAACGACGACACCACGCGGCTCCCCGCTCAGCTGCACGCGGACTACCTAGACCTCATCCAGCAAAATCCCTACAGCAACCCCGGCACCCTGGAGATTGCTGGCGAGTTGATCGACATGACCCAGGTAACGGTGGGCGCCTATGTGGTGGGCGGCACTACCGACCACATCACCCCCTGGCAAGGCTGCTACGGCACCGCCCGGCTGTTTGGCGAGGACACGACCTACGTGCTGTCCAATGCTGGCCACTTGCAAAGCCTGGTAAACCCACCCGGCAACCCCAAGTCGTTCTACTACGCGGCGCCCGCCGCCGCCGAGGCGCCGGAAACCTGGCTGCAGAACGCCGGGGAGCGCCAGCAAGGCAGTTGGTGGCCGCATTGGCGCGAATGGATTGGGCAGCGTTCCGGCGAAGGCCTGGCGCCGCCGAAGAAGCTGGGCTCGCGCAAGTACCGGCCGCTTTGCCCTGCGCCGGGAACTTATGTCATGGAGCGTTGAGCCTGCCATTTCTTCCTGACGCTGACCCGATGCCAGCCGTCGGCTTCAGCGTCTTGCGCAAGTCGGGTGTATAGTGCTGCCCGTTTTCGGCGTGCATTCATGGAGGAACAATTGCGAATCTACATTACGGGTGCTTCATGTGCCGGTGTGACCACCTTGGGTCAAAACCTCGCGACCGTGCTTGGCGCGCGGCATGTCGATGTCGACGATGCTTACTGGATGCCCACCGACCCACCTTTCACGACCAAGCGGCCTGTCCCTGACCGCGTGAAAGTGATCCAGCAGCAGCTCGGTGACCAAGATTGGGTACTGACCGGTTCCTGCATGGTGTGGGGCGATGCCTTGCTTACGCACGTCGACCTGATCGTGTTCGTCGTCACTCCCACGCCCATTCGCCTTGAGCGGCTGGCCGCGCGTGAAAAAGAGCGCTATGGCGATCGGATTGCACCGGGTGGTGACATGCACGGAATCCACACGGCCTTCCGCGAATGGGCCTCGCAGTATGACGACCCTAACTTCTCGGGGCGCAACCGAGCGTGGCACGAGGCGTGGTTGGCAGAGCAAACGTCTGCAGTGTTGCGGGTTGACGGTATTAACAGTACGCAGGAGATGGTTGCCGAGGTGATGCAAAAGTTGTCGCAAACAGCTCACTGACGCCATGCTGTTTGGAAGGTGAACGCTTCTGGCCCAACTCCTAATATCTGACGCAATTCCCTGTGGGAGCGGGCTTGCCCCGCGAACACGGGCGAAGCCCGTGCCATCCACCGCGGCGCCCACTTCGCGGGCATTCATCGACTGGATCGAGAGGCAGCTGGCGGCAAAAGCAGATTGAACCAGGCTCCGAAATCAGCTGCCGTGAAACCTGAGCCTTTCGCTTGCTGGAAGTCGATACCGAGCCTGCAACCCTGCTGCGTGATGCCTTGGCCCACCGCGAATTGCGCAGTGCTGCAGGTGGAACTCCCCCCAAGCGTGGTGGAGGGCCGCAAGTGGCCTACCTGTTGCAGCGCCTGGACGCCGAGCCCGTCTTGCAAGCCGACTGGCTACAGGAGATCAGCGGGTGGTGCGATCGCCAGTATCGGATTATCGACCCGGCCACCTCGCCAACCGCCCGCGCCGTGCTGGTGGCAAGGCTTCAGGGCCTGGCGACGACTGGGCTTGTTCGCGCGCAGCAGGTTGCCCGGGTTATTGCCTGAGCCTGCGGGCTCAAACGCCCCCGGCCTGGTGCATGCAGGCGTTCAGGTCTTCGAGGAACGCCCGTAGGATCGGCGGTGGTGACACCCCGCGCCGGGTGATCACGTCGAAGGGCGAGGTGAGGTCCAGGGTGTTCGCGCCCAGCCGGCGCATTTCGCCGGTTTTCACCCACTGCTCGGCGAAGTGCACCGGCAGAAACCCGATATAGGCACCGGAAATGATCAGGATCGCGGCCGCCTCGATGTTCTCCACGGTCGCGGCGGCCTTGGTGATGCCCAGTTGCTCCAGGTCGTATTGCTGCATATAGCCGCGCACCACGATATGGCACTGGCGAACCTCTTCAAGCAACCGGCCGTTCGCCGCCTTGCTGGCGTACAACGGATGGCGGCGGCCGCAGTACAGCCCCAGGGCTTCGTCGTACAGCGGCAGGTACGAAAGCCCCGGCACGCGCAGCGGAAAATGGCCGATGGCCAGGTGCAGCCGGCTGTCCAGCACACGCTCTTCCAGCTCGGCCGGGGCGCCGATGTAGATGTGCAGGTGGGCATCGTGCCCGCGTGAAACAAAGCGCTGGGTGGTGCGCGGCAGAGGCGAGGCGGTGTCGGTCAGAGTGGAGTCAATGATGCCCAGGTTGAGTTTGCCGCTGATGTGCTGCTTGAGCACGTCGGCATCCATGCAAAAGCTTTCCACCGCGCTGAGCAGGCGCAAGGTGGCTTCGTGGATGGCCACGCCCTGTTCGGTCAGGCGAAAGCCACTGCGCCCGCGCTGGCACAGCTTGACCCCAAGGCGGGTTTCCAGGTGCGTCATCTGTTCGCTGATGGTCGATTGGCCGGCGTTGAGGGCGGCCTGCGCCGCAGAAAAGCCACCGCACCTGACGATGGTGGTGAATACCCTGAGGAGCTTCAGATCGACGTCGTGGAGCTGGATCACTGGGGCCTCCTGGCGGTGCGTCACATCGCGCTGGCTGATATGAGCGTCCGGCCATTGTTTTTTTCAAGCTAACCACGCCCCTGTGATCACTGCAATGCCCGGCACCTGCAAATGACTGCCGGTGCACACCCGGCATTTCGCCTGGCCGCTGGCAGCGGGCGATTACTTCGGGTTGGCCGATGTATGCATCTGCACTTGCGCATTTTTCCCGCGTTGGCCTGCCGCCATAGTGGCTGCAACGGCGGTCGAGCAGTCGCCCCGTCTCCTGACCAAAACAATAAGTGGAGAAACCCGAACATGGCAAAGCACGGTTATGAATCCGGCCGCCTGAACCTGCCCTTCGTAGGGCATTGCACCTTCGCCAAGTCACCCATCTGCACCGACTGGAATGCCATCGACGCCGATGTGGCAATCCTCGGTGCGCCCAACGACATGGGGACCCAATGGCGCTCGGGCGCACGGTTCGGACCGCGCGGCATCCGCGAGGCATCGACCCTGTTCTCGTTCGGCCACGCCGGTGCCTACGACTTCGAAGATGACGCCACCTACCTGACCGATGACCAGCTGCGCATGGTCGATGTCGGCGACGCCGATATCGTGCACACCGACATGGCCACCAGCAATGCCAACATCGAGTCGGCCGTGCGCCAGATCCTCGCGGCGGGTGCCATGCCGATCGTACTGGGCGGCGACCACTCGATCCATGCGCCAGTCATCAAGGCCTTCGAAGGGCGTGGGCCGATCCACATCGTGCACTTCGATGCCCACCTCGACTTCGTCGACGAGCGCCATGGCGTGCGCTACGGCCATGGCAGCCCCTTGCGCCGCGCCTCGGAGCTGGACCACATCGTCGGCATGACCCAGATGGGCATCCGCAACGTATCGTCTTCCAACCGCGACGACTACGATGCCGCACGCGAAGCCGGCTCGCAGATCCTCTCGGTACGCGACGTGCGTCGCCTGGGCTGCGAAGGTGTGCTGGCAAAGATCCCCGAAGGCCGCGACTACTACATCACCATCGACATCGATGGCTTCGACCCGTCCATCGCGCCAGGCACCGGCACCCCGAGCCATGGCGGATTCTTCTACTACGAAGTACTGGAGATCATCCAGGCGTTGGCCCGACGCAGCCAGGGGCGGATTGTCGGCATGGACCTGGTGGAAGTGGCCCCGGCCTACGACCCGGCAGGCGTGACTTCGATTCTGGCCGCGCAATTGCTGATGAACAGCATCGGCTTCATCTTCCACGCGCGTGCCAACGCCCGCTGATCCGGAGACCGTACCGTGGACAACAAGGTAAAAACCTACCTGCAGGCCTTCGGCGTTTCCGAGGCCACCCAGCGTTTTCTCTGCAAGCCCCAGCGCATGTTCATTGGCGGTGCCTGGCTCGAGGCCAGTGACGGTGCCAGCGCCGAGGTCATCGAACCGTCCACCGAGGGCGTGCTGACGCGCATCCCGATGGGCACGCAGGACGACCTCGACCGCGCGGTGCGTGCCGCCCGTGCGCAATTCGATGGCGGCCCCTGGAGCCAGCTCAAGCCCCTGGAACGTGAGCGCCTGATTCATCGCTTGGCCGACCTCATTGAAGACAATGCCGACGAGCTGGCGCAGATCGAGTCGATCGACATGGGCAAGTCGGTCGCCCAGGCCCGCGCCGTGGATATCCAAGGTACCGTCGATACGTTGCGCTATTTCGCCGGCTGGGCCAGCAAGATCCATGGGCGCACGGTCGAGCCTTCGCTGCCGGGCAACTACCTGGCCTACACCCGCAAGGAAGCGGTTGGCGTGGTGGGGGCCATCGTGCCCTGGAACTTCCCGCTGCAAACCATGGCTTGGAAGCTCGGCGCGGCGTTGGCGACCGGCTGCACCGTGGTGGTAAAACCGGCGGAGCTGACGTCGCTGTCGGCCCTGCGCTTTGCCGAGCTGGTGCAGGCGGCGGGCATCCCTGACGGTGTGCTGAACATCGTCACCGGGCGCGGCAGCGTGGTGGGCACGGCGATGTCCAGCCACCCAGGCATCGACAAGCTGAGCTTCACCGGCTCTACCCCGGTGGGCTGCTCGGTGGGCAAGGCGGCGATGGACCAGATGAAACGCCTGACCCTGGAACTGGGCGGCAAGTCGCCGGTGATCGTGTTCGCCGATGCCGACCTTGACGCGGCGGCCGAGGCGGTCGCCAACGGTGTGTTCTTCAACTCGGGGCAGGTGTGTGATGCCGGTACCCGTGCCTATGTCGAGCGCAGCGTCTACCCAGCCTTCCTCGAAGCGCTGGCCCGCTATACGGCCACGCTGAAGATTGCCCCGGGCCTGGACCCTGACTGCTTCATCAGCCCCATGGTGTCGCGCCAGCAACAGCAGCGGGTACTGGAATACATCGCCCTGGGCAAGGCCGAAGGGGCGCAGGTGTACTACGGTGGCGAGCCGGTCGAAGGCCCGGGCTTCTACGTGCAGCCGACCATCTTCGCCCACTGCAACAACGACATGCGCATCGTCCGCGAGGAGATCTTCGGCCCGGTGCTGGTGACCTTGCCCTTCGATACCCAGGAGCAGGCCCTGGCGCTGGCCAACGATTCGGAATATGGCTTGGCGGCGGCCATCTATTCCAACGACCTGGGCAAGGTCCACGGGCTGATCCCGCGCCTGCGCGCTGGCACCGTCTACGTCAACGCCCACAGCACGCTGGACCCCTCCATGCCGTTTGGCGGCTACAAACAATCGGGCTATGGCAAGGACATGGGCGCTGAACAACTGGAGTTTCTGCTGGAGACCAAGGCGGTCTGGATCACCTTGCCCTGAGGTACAGGGCTGGCCCGCGTCGCCTGGTTTGGCGAGCGACGCGGGGCCACATTAACGCATCGAATTTCAAGAACAAGAACCCGTCGAGGTGATGCCAATGAACAGCCAAGTGGATACCGAGCGTGCACAAGACCTGGAACGGCGCCTGCGCGCCTATGAAGAACTGGAGGGCAGGGCGCACTGGCCCGGCGCGCTGAGCGCGGCGGATGTTGTTGCCCTGGCCGTGCTGACCCTGGTCATGGTGGTGGGCGCGTATTGCCTGGGGGGCCAGCCATGAGCCGCTCCAGAGAGCAGGAATTTCGCCTGGCCGCCGAACGCGGCGATACGCCTTTGCTGCCGGGCGAGCGGGTCTGGGGCTTCTGGGGTTATGCCTACGCCAACTCGGCGTTGGCGGTGGCCACCTGGGTGTTTTTGATCGGCGGTGCCACTGCGCTGTTCGTCGGGCCCTTGCAAGGCATTGCCGCGATCATCATCGGCAACATCATCGGCGTGGTGCTCGCGGCCTCGTCCACCTGCCTGCCGTGCGGCAAGTACGGCGTCGAGCAGTTCACTTTCCTGCGCAGCATGTTTGGCCTCAATGGCAGCCGGCTGGTCTATATCCTTTCGGTGGTGATCCTGACCATGGGGTGGCTGGCGGTGCTGGGGCTGATGTGCGGGCGTGCGCTGGACAACCTGGAAACCCTCGTGCAGCACAGCCAGCCCGACAGCAATGACTGGCTGGTGACTGCCGGCGCCTTGCTGGCCATCGTGCTGGCGGCGCTGGTGGCCATGCGCGGGCCGGACATGATCCGCCGCCTGAGCGCGGTGATCGCGCCCAGCTTGATTCTGATCATGCTGGCGCTGATGTATTTCATCTCCCGCCGCTACAGTTTCGGCGAACTGCTGGCCATGCCGCCCTTGCAGCCTCCGTTCGAAAACCCGCACGTCAACTTCATGATCGCGGTAGAAATCAACATCGCTGCGGGGTTCTCCTGGTGGCCCTACATCGGCAACCTGTCGCGTCTGTGCAGCAACCAGCGTACGGCGTTTTGGCCCAACCTGGTGGGCATCTTCGGCGCCGCGTCGCTGGGTGAGTCGGTCAGCCTGTTCGCCGCCACTACCCTGGGCAGCAGCGACCCCACCGCCTGGATGCGGCTGGCCGGCGGCATGACCTTCGGCGTGATCGCCCTGAGCTTCCTGGCGCTGGCCAACCTGACGGGCATGGTCAACATCCTCTACACAGCCGTCATCGGCCTGCGTCAGTTGGCCGGGGAGCGGTTGCGCAGCCTGGGCTGGGGGATGCTGATCGGGCTCTTCTGCATCATCCCGGTGGTCATCGTGGTGTGCCTCCCGGGTATCTACGACGGCTTCTTCATCTTCCTGGTGTGGACGTCGGCGCTGAACAGCGCGCTGGCCGGCATCGGCATCGCCGATTACTTCTTCCTGCGCAAGCAACGCCTGAACCTGCGGCATCTGTATGCCGAGCAAAGCGGCTCGCCGTTGCGCTTCTGCAAAGGCTTCAACCCCATCGCGCTGCTGGCGCTGGTGGCAGGGTTTGCCATCTACGTGGTGGTGTTCAACCCGCAGACCTTGGCCCATACCGATTTCTTCACCTTCGCCACCGCCTCGCTGCCGTCCTGCCTGCTGGCCGGGCTGGTGCATTACGGCCTGACCCGCCTGCTGGCCACACGCCTGGGCTGGGGCGGCTACCCCAAGGGCAATGAACGCAACATCGAGGCCGCAGGCCTTCGCGTACAGGACTAGAACAATGAAAAATCGATACGACTACATCATCATCGGCGCAGGCTCTGCCGGCTGCGTCCTGGCCAACCGCCTGACCGAAGATGCCGGCACCTCGGTACTGGTGCTGGAGTTCGGCGGCAGTGACCGCAGCGTGCTGATCCAGATGCCCAGTGCGTTCTCGTTGCCGATGAATACCAAGAAGTACAACTGGCGCTACGAGACCGCCGCCGAAGCCCACCTGGACGGCCGCCGATTGCACTGCCCGAGGGGCAAGGTGCTGGGGGGATCGTCCTCGATCAACGGGCTGGTGTACATCCGTGGCCATGCCTGCGACTTCGATGAATGGGAAAGCCTGGGCGCGAAGCACTGGAGCTACCGCAACTGCCTGCCGTACTTCAAGCGCGCCGAGCATTTCAAGTTTGGTGGCGATGACTACCGCGGCGGCGCAGGGCCGCTGGCCACCAACAACGGCAACAACATGCAGAACCCGCTGTACGGTGCCTGGGTAGAGGCCGGGGCCGAGGCCGGCTACATCAAGACCGCCGATTGCAATGGCTACATGCAGGAAGGCTTCGGCGCCATGCACATGACTGTCAAGGACGGGGTGCGCTGGTCCACCGCCAATGCCTACCTGCGTCCGGCGATGAGCCGGCCGAACCTGACCGTGGTGACCCACGCCATGACCCGCCGCATCCTGCTCGACGGCAAGCGCGCAGTGGGCGTGGAGTACGACGAGGGCGGGCAGACCCACACGGTGCATTGCAACCGCGAGGTGTTGGTATCGTCCGGCCCGATCGGCTCGCCGCACCTGTTGCAGCGCTCGGGTATCGGCCCAGAGGCGGTGCTGAAAAAGGCCGGAATCAAGGTGCTGCACGACCTGCCGGGTGTGGGCGAAAACCTGCAGGACCACTCGGAAATATACATCCAGTACGCGTGCAAGGAGCCCGTGACCCTCAACGGCAAGATGAGCCTGCTGGGCAAGGCGATGATCGGCCTGCGTTGGCTGCTGTTCAAGGATGGCCTGGGCGCCAGCAACCACTTCGAGGCGGGTGGTTTTATCCGCTCGTCCAAGGGGCTGCGTTGGCCGGACATCCAGTTCCATTTCCTGCCGGCGGCCATGCGCTACGACGGTGACAAACCGTTCAAGGGCCACGGTTTCATGGTGCTGACCGGGCCGAACAAGCCCAAGAGCCGCGGCCATGTGCGGGCCCTGTCGGCCGACCCTTACCAGCACCCGGAAATCCGCTTCAACTACCTGCAAAGCGAGGAGGACCGCGAGGGCTTCCGCCGCTGCGTGCGCCTGACCCGTGAGATCATCGCCCAGCCGGCCATGGACCGCTTCCGCGGCGAGGAGCTGGCACCTGGGCCGCAGGTGCAGACCGATGAGCAGATCGATGCCTTCGTGCGTGCCAACATGGAAAGCACCATGCACCCGTGCGGTTCTTGCCGCATGGGTGAGGACGACATGGCGGTGGTTGATTCGACGCTGCGTGTGCATGGCCTGCAGGGGCTGCGGGTGATCGACTCGTCGGTGTTCCCGAGCGAGCCTAATGGCAACCTCAACGCGCCGACCATCATGCTGGCCGAGCGTGCCGCCGACCTGGTGCGCGGGCGTGAGCCGCTGGCACCGGTCGATGTGCCGGTCGGTTTGGTGGACGGGTGGGAAGAACAACAGCGCAGCCGCGCGCCGCGGCGCGAGGTGCGTGCGTGATCAAGCGTGGGTGAGCCTACGCGGTCCCTGTGGGAGCGGGCTTGCCCCGCGAATGGGGCGACTCGGTGGATGGCACCGGCTTTGCCGGTGTTCGCGGGACAAGCCCGCTCCCACAGGGTCGCGGCTGAACCCATGAAATAGAGTTCGTTGTGGGCGCACCGCTTTACCTGGACCGATAGCGCTCCATTGTAGTGATATCGATACAGCACAGGGCAGGGCACGGTATACGACGCTTCGGTGTCGTACACCGCGCCTTTACCGCCACCGCCTGGAGTGGCTTCATTACAGCAATAAACGTTAATGACCACACAGACCCCCGCATTTAAAGGGCTCTGGCCTTTGGCATAGTCCTTGCTCTTTCCCTTGCGTTCGGCCGGCTGTTGCAACGCATGTCCGGTTAGAAAGTTGAACTTGTGACGTTATAAAAACAATTAAACTAGCAAGGTAAATAACAATGAATAACCTGCCGCAGGGTCACTGTCCGCCTGAGGGTGACACCCACGAACTCAAACGTAACCTGTCCAACCGCCATATCCAGTTGATCGCCATCGGCGGCGCCATTGGCACGGGCCTGTTCATGGGCTCTGGCAAGACCATCAGCCTCGCTGGGCCTTCGATCATCTTCGTCTACATGATCATCGGCTTCATGCTGTTTTTCGTCATGCGGGCGATGGGCGAACTGTTGTTGTCCAACTTGCAGTACAAGTCATTCATCGACTTTTCGGCGGACCTGTTAGGCCCGTGGGCGGGGTTCTTTACCGGGTGGACCTACTGGTTCTGTTGGATCGTGACCGGTATTGCCGACGTTATTGCCATTGCCGCCTATTCACAGTTCTGGTTCCCGGATATTCCCTTGTGGTTACCGGCACTGGCCTGCGTCGGTGTGTTGCTGTCGCTCAACCTGATGACGGTGAAGATGTTCGGTGAACTGGAATTCTGGTTCGCCATGATCAAGATCGTGGCCATCTGCGCCTTGGTCTGCACCGGGGTGTACATGGTGGCGGCAGCCTATCAGTCGCCGACCGGTAACGTCGCCTCGCTGGCCAACCTGTGGAACGACGACGGGATGTTCCCCCACGGCGCCATGGGCTTCTTCGCCGGCTTCCAGATTGCGGTGTTCGCCTTCGTCGGCATCGAACTGGTCGGCACCACCGCGGCCGAAACCAAGAACCCGGAACGCAACCTGCCACGGGCCATCAACTCCATCCCGCTGCGCATCATCGTCTTCTACGTGTTGGCGCTGATTGCCATCATGGCCGTGACCCCGTGGCGAGAAGTGGTGGCCAACAAGAGCCCCTTCGTCGAACTGTTCGTGCTGGCCGGGCTGCCTGCTGCAGCGGGGATCATCAACTTCGTGGTACTGACGTCTGCGGCGTCTTCGGCCAACAGTGGCGTGTTCTCGACCAGCCGCATGCTCTATGGCCTGGCGGTGGAGGGTGATGCACCGGGCCGGTTCAGCGCGTTGTCACGCCGTGCAGTGCCCTCCAACGGCCTGATCTTCTCCTGTATTTGCCTGACCGCTGGCGCCCTGGTGATCTACCTGGTGCCGAACATGCTCGACGCGTTCACGCTGATTACCACGGTGTCGGCCCTGCTGTTCATGTTCGTCTGGTCGATCATCCTGCTGTCTTACCTGGCGTACCGCAAACAGCGTGACCACCTGCACCGTGCGTCGAAATACAAGATGCCGGGCGGCACGATCATGTGCTGGGTCTGCTTGGCGTTCTTCGCTTTCATCCTCGGCCTGCTGGCCCTGGAGGCGGACACCCGCATGGCGTTGTTCGCTGTGCCTGTGTGGTTTGCCGTGCTGGGCCTGTCCTACCGGTCCATTCGCCAGAAAAAACAGGAGCATGCCGCGTTGTCGCTCGAAGCGGAGTAACCGCCGCCTTCACGTTTTAACCAGGGGGACAGCGCCGGGTGCGCCGTCCCCCTGTTGTCGTTTCGCCAACCAGGGAATCACGATGAGAATCCACGTCACCTTCATCGACCGCGTCGGCATCACCCAGGAAATCCTGGCGCTGCTAGGGGCGCGTAACCTCAACCTGGACGCGGTGGAAATGATCCCGCCCAACGTCTACATCGACGCCCCGGCGCTGTCACAGGCCGTGCTGGACGAGCTCTACGGTGCGCTGTTGCGCGTGGTGGGGGTGCAGGCGGTCGAGTTGGTCGACTTCCTGCCTGGCCACCGCCGGCGCCTGCAACTGGAGGCCCTGTTGGCGTCGATGAGTGACCCGGTGCTGGCGGTTGACCCCGGCGGCCATGTGCTGCTGGCCAACCCCACCCTGGTCAACCTCATTGGCCGCGAGCCGGCCGGCGAGCCGTTGTCGCGCCTGTTTGCTGAGGCCGACTTGGCCGAAACCCTGATCGACAAGGGCTTTCGCCTGCCCATGTGCGAGGTCGGGTTCCAGGGCCAGGCATTGTTGCTGGAAGCCACGCCCATCAGCGGCGGTGCCGATGCCCTGGTGGGCGGCCTGCTTACCCTGTACCCGCCAAGCCGCATCGGCGAGCGCCTGGCGTCGTTGCTGCACGACCACACCGAAGGGCTGGAGGGGCTGCTGGGCGATTCCACGGCGCTGAAGGAACTCAAGGTGCGCCTGCACAAGGTGGCTGGCCTTGAGGCGCCGCTGCTGATCCAGGGCGAGACGGGCACCGGCAAGGAGTTGGTCGCCCGTGCCTGCCACGCCCTCAGTGCCCGGCGCGATGCGTCGTTCCTGGCCCTCAACTGCGCCGCCTTGCCCGAGAGCCTGGCCGAGAGCGAGCTGTTCGGCTACGCCGCCGGCGCATTCACCGGCGCCCAGCGCGGCGGCAAGCCCGGCTTGCTGGAGCTGGGCGATGGCGGCACGGTGTTTCTCGATGAAGTGGGGGAGATGTCGCCTTACCTGCAGGCCAAGCTGTTGCGCTTTCTCAATGACGGCAGCTTCCGCCGCGTCGGCGGTGGCGGTGAAGTGCGGGTGAATGTGCGGGTGGTCTGTGCCACTCACCGCAACCTCGAAAGCATGGTGGTCGAAGGCAGCTTTCGCGAAGACCTGTACTACCGCCTCAACGTGCTCAACCTCAAGGTGCCGCCCTTGCGCGAGCGAGGCAAGGACATCCTGCTGCTGGCCGAGTACTTCCTGCGCCAGGCCTGCGCGCAGATACAGCGCTCGCCCTGCCGGTTGGCGCTGGCGACCCATCCGCTGCTGCTGGGCAACCGCTGGGCGGGTAACGTGCGCCAGTTGCAGAACGTGATTTTCCGCGCCGCGGCCATCAGCGAAGGGGAGGTGATCGACTGCGACGACCTGGAGTTGGCCGGCACCGCCTTGAGCAGCCAGCAGGCCGACGTACACGAAATCATCAGCCTGGAAGCGGCCGTGCAGGGGTTTGAAAAAAACCTGCTGGAAAAGCTCTATGCAACCTATCCCTCGACCCGGCAACTGGCCGCACGCTTGCAGACGTCGCATACGGCCATCGGCCAGCGCTTGCGCAAATACGGCATTGCCACCCGGGCGTAGCGCCGTGGTGCCAATACGTTCCACTGGAGTGATTGCACTCCAGTTCGGCGAGGTCCCCGCGTTCATTGGCACGCCCCGGCACGCAGGCCTGCCGGGGCGATGCACTGGAGCTTATTCGTTCCATCTGGGCCGACTGGATTGTCGCCGGTTTGTATCTCAAACCATTGAAATAAAAGAATTTAATCAAGTTGGCATCGCCCTTGCTCTTGCAGTTATCAGTCCTGTACTGGGACCTACCTGATAACAAGAGAGGAAGATCCATGAGCATGCTGCGTTTTACCCCCGAACACGAATGGCTGCGTCTGGAAGCGACTGGCGAACTGACCGTCGGCATCACCACCTATGCCCAGGAGGCGCTGGGGGACGTGGTGTTCGTGCAGTTGCCAGAGCCGGGCGAGTACGGCGAGGGCAATGAAGTCGCAGTGCTGGAGTCGGTGAAGGCTGCCAGCAACATCAGCATGCCCCTGAACGGTACGGTGGTGGCGGTCAACCAGGCCCTGGCCGACGACCCGGAACTGGTCAATGCCTCGCCGATGCAGGACGGCTGGTTCTTCCGTATCCAGGTGGCCAATCTCGCCGACCTCGACACCTTGATGGACCAGGACGGCTACGACCGCTTCCTGGCCGACAACGCCTGAGCCAGGGTATCGACATGCACAATGCACCGTTTCCATTGACCACGGATAATGAGTTCATCGCCCGCCACATCGGCCCGCGTGAGCACGATATCGAGGCGATGCTGGCGCTGACCGGCCATGGCTCCCTGCAGGCCCTGGTCGACAGCGTCATCCCAGGTAGCATCAAAGGCACCAGCGTGCTTGAACTGAGCAAAGGGCAGGGCGAGGCCGAGGCCCTGGCTGCGCTCAAGGCCATCGCCGCGAAGAACCAGCTGTTTCGCAACCACATCGGGCAAGGCTACTACCCGTGCCACACGCCGACGCCGATCCTGCGCAACCTGCTGGAAAACCCAGCCTGGTACACCGCCTACACGCCGTATCAACCAGAGATTTCCCAAGGCCGCCTGGAAGCACTGCTCAATTTCCAGACCTTGGTCTGCGACCTCACCGGCATGCAGATCGCCAACGCCTCCTTGCTCGACGAGGCCACCGCTGCGGCCGAAGCCATGACCTTCTGCAAGCGCCTGGCAAAGAGCAAGGCACCGGCCTTTTTCGCGTCCCGCCACTGCCACCCGCAAACCCTCGACGTGCTGCGCACCCGTGCCCAGCCGCTGGGTATCGAGGTGGTCATCGGTGATGAAGCGGCACTGGAAGGCCAGGGCCTTGAGGCGTACTTCGGCCTGTTGCTGCAGTACCCGGCCAGCACTGGCGCTATCGCCGATCACCGGGCCCTGGTGCAACGCGCCCATGCCGTCGGCGCCTTAGTGGCGGTGGCCGCCGACCTGCTGGCGCTGACCTTGCTGACCCCGCCGGGCGAGTTCGATGCCGATGTGGTGCTGGGCAGCGCCCAGCGCTTTGGCGTGCCGCTGGGCTTTGGCGGCCCGCACGCGGCGTACTTCGCCACACGCGATACGTTCAAACGCGACATGCCCGGCCGCCTGGTCGGTGTCTCCATCGACCGCTTTGGCAAGCCGGCGCTGCGCCTGGCCATGCAGACCCGCGAGCAACACATCCGCCGCGAGAAAGCGACCAGCAACATCTGCACCGCGCAGGTGCTGCTGGCCAACATCGCCAGCATGTACGCGGTGTACCACGGCCCTCAAGGCCTGGCGCAGATCGCCCAGCGTGTGCACCGGTTAACGGCAGTGCTGGTGCAAGGGCTGCTGCAGCTCGGGCACGCAGTGGAACAAGCGCACTTCTTCGATACCGTCAGCGTGGTCACTGCCAGGCCTGCGGCCGATGTGCTGGCCGCCGCCCAAGGGGCCGGCCTGAACCTGCGCCCGATCGACGCCCAGCGGGTCGGCCTGTCACTGGATGAAACCTGCGAGCAGGCCAGTGTCGAGGCCTTGTGGCAGGTGTTCGCCGCCCCGGGCCAGGCGCTTCCGGCCTTCGTCGCCCTGGCAGAGGGCTGTGGCGATTGCTTGCCAGTGCAGCTGCTGCGCGACACCCCGTTCCTGCAGCACCCGGTGTTCAACCGCTACCATTCTGAAACAGCACTGATGCGCTACCTGCGCAGCTTGGCCGACAAAGACCTGGCGCTGGACCGCACCATGATCGCGCTGGGCTCGTGCACCATGAAGCTCAACGCCGCCAGCGAGATGATCCCGATCACCTGGCCCGAGTTCGCCAACCTGCACCCGTTCGCCCCGGCCGAACAGTCGCTCGGCTATCGGCAACTGACGGACGAACTGCAGGCGATGCTCTGCGAGGCCACCGGTTATGACGCGATGTCGCTGCAGCCCAACGCCGGCTCGCAAGGGGAATACGCAGGCCTGCTGGCCATCCGCGCCTACCACGCCAGCCGTGGCGAAGCGGGCCGTGATGTTTGCCTGATCCCGTCGTCCGCCCACGGCACCAACCCGGCCACGGCGCAGATGGCCGGCCTGCGCGTGGTGGTGGTCAATTGCGATGAGCGCGGCAACGTCGATGTGGCCGACCTGCAAGCCAAGGCCGAGCAGCACCGGGCGCAACTGGCCGCGCTGATGATCACCTATCCCTCGACCCACGGGGTGTTCGAAGAGGGCATCACCCGCATCTGCGACATCATCCATGCGCACGGCGGCCAGGTGTACCTGGACGGTGCCAACATGAACGCCATGGTCGGTCTCTGCGCCCCGGGCAAGTTCGGCGGCGACGTGTCGCACCTCAACCTGCACAAAACCTTCTGCATCCCCCACGGCGGTGGTGGCCCCGGTGTCGGCCCGATCGGGGTCAAGGCGCACCTGGCGCCGTTCCTGCCTGGCCACGCGCACCTGGAACATAAACAAGGTGCCGTCTGCGCAGCGCCTTATGGCAGTGCGAGCATCCTGCCGATTACCTGGATGTACATCCGCATGATGGGTGGCGAAGGGCTCAAGCGTGCCTCGCAGCTGGCGATTTTGAGTGCCAACTACATTGCCCGGCGCCTGGAGGAGTACTACCCGGTGCTGTACACCGGCGAGAACGGCCTGGTCGCCCACGAGTGCATCCTCGACCTGCGCCCGCTCAAGGACAGCAGCGGCATCAGCGTCGAGGACGTGGCCAAGCGCCTGATCGATTTCGGCTTCCATGCCCCGACCATGTCGTTCCCGGTGGCTGGCACGCTGATGGTCGAGCCGACCGAGAGCGAGTCCAAGGAAGAGCTGGACCGCTTCTGCGAGGCGATGATCTGCATCCGCGAGGAAATCCGCGCCGTGGAAAATGGCACCTTCGACGCGCTCGACAACCCGCTGAAAAACGCCCCCCACACCGCCAGTGAATTGGTGGGCGAATGGCCCCATCGCTACGGCCGGGAGCTGGCGGTGTACCCGTTGCAGACGCTGCGCGAGAACAAGTACTGGCCGCCAGTGGGGCGCGTGGACAACGTCTACGGTGACCGCAACCTGGCCTGTGCCTGCCCGCCCATGTCGGTCTACCAAGACGCCTGACTGCACAGGCCCGGACCCCGTCCGGGCCTTGCCTGCCCCCAACAATAAGGAAGCACCCACATGTTCCATAAAAGCCTCACCCTGTCCGACTTCGACCCTGCGCTGCAGGAGGCCATCAGCCGCGAAGTACAACGCCAGGAAGACCACATCGAGCTGATCGCCTCGGAAAACTACACCAGCCCGCAAGTGATGCAGGCCCAGGGCACCGAGCTGACCAACAAGTACGCCGAAGGCTACCCAGGCAAGCGTTACTACGGGGGGTGTGAGCACGTCGATGTGGTTGAACAGTTGGCCATCGAGCGCGCCAAGCAGCTGTTCGGTGCTGACTACGCCAACGTCCAGCCGCACTCCGGCTCTTCCGCCAACGGCGCGGTGTACCTGGCCCTGCTGCAGGCCGGTGACACCATCCTGGGCATGAGCCTGGCCCACGGCGGCCACCTGACCCACGGCGCTAAAGTGTCGTCCTCGGGCAAGTTGTACAACGCGGTTCAATACGGCATCGACACCAAGACCGGCCTGATCGACTACGACGAAGTCGAGCGCCTGGCGGTCGAGCACAAGCCGAAAATGATCGTCGCCGGCTTCTCGGCCTACTCCAAGACCCTGGACTTCCCACGCTTCCGCGCCATCGCCGACAAGGTCGGTGCGCTGTTGTTCGTCGACATGGCCCACGTTGCCGGCTTGGTTGCCGCTGGCCTGTACCCCAACCCGATCCCGTTCGCTGACGTGGTCACCACCACCACCCACAAGACCCTGCGCGGCCCACGTGGCGGTTTGATCCTGGCCAAGTCCAACGAAGAGATCGAGAAGAAGCTCAACGCTGCCGTGTTCCCCGGCGCCCAGGGTGGCCCGCTGATGCACGTCATCGCCGCCAAGGCCGTGTGCTTCAAGGAAGCGCTGGAGCCAGGCTTCAAGGCCTACCAGCAACAAGTCATCGAAAACGCCCAGGCCATGGCCCAAGTGTTCATCGACCGCGGCTACGACGTGGTTTCCGGCGGCACTGACAACCACCTGTTCCTGGTCAGCCTGATCCGCCAGGGCCTCACCGGTAAAGATGCCGACGCCGCCCTGGGCCGCGCGCACATCACCGTCAACAAGAACGCCGTGCCCAACGACCCGCAGTCGCCATTTGTGACCTCGGGCCTGCGTATCGGCACCCCGGCGGTCACCACCCGTGGCTTCAAGGTGGCCGAATGCGTGGCCCTGGCCGGCTGGGTCTGCGACATCCTCGATCACCTTGGCGATGCCGATGTCGAGGCCCAGGTGGCCGCGTCGGTGGCCAGGCTGTGCGCGGAATATCCGGTCTATCGCGCCTGAATCGACTACGGGGAATCGTTCATGTCCACAGAACAACTCAAACAAACACCACTGCATGACCTGCACCTGAAACTCGGCGCGCGCATGGTGCCCTTTGCCGGCTACGCCATGCCGGTGCAATACCCGCTGGGGGTGCTCAAGGAGCACCTGCATACCCGTGAGCAGGCCGGCCTGTTTGACGTTTCGCACATGGGGCAGATTCGCCTGCGCGGCGCCGGCGCTGCCAAGGCACTGGAGTCGCTGGTGCCGGTCGACATCCTCGACCTGCCGGTGGGCATGCAGCGTTATGCGCTGTTCACCAACGACGACGGCGGTATCCTCGACGACCTGATGGTGGCCAACCTGGGCGGTGACGAACTGTTGCTGGTGGTCAACGCTGGCTGCAAGGACCAGGACCTGCTGCACCTCAAGCAGCATCTGGAAGGGCAGTGCGAGGTCGAATCGCTGTTCGAAAGCCACGCCTTGCTGGCCCTGCAGGGGCCTGCGGCGGCCAAGGTGCTGGGCCGCCTGGCGTCCCAGGTCGGCGCCATGACCTTCATGCAGTTCGCCCGTGTGAAGCTGCTGGGTGTTGACTGCTACGTCAGCCGCTCGGGTTATACCGGTGAGGATGGCTTCGAGATCTCGGTGCCGGCCGAGGCGGCGGCAATGCTCGCCCGCACGCTGCTGGCCGAGCCCGAGGTCGAGGCCATCGGCCTGGGTGCCCGCGATTCGCTGCGCCTGGAGGCCGGGCTGTGCCTGTACGGCCATGACATGGATGCGCGCAGCACACCGATCGAGGCCAGCCTGACCTGGGCGATCTCCAAGGCGCGACGTGCCGAGGGCGTGCGGACCGGCGGTTTTCCGGGGGCCGAACGCCTCTTTGCCCAGCAACGCGAGGGCGTGGCCAGTAAACGGGTGGGCCTGATGCCCAAAGCGCGTGTACCGGTGCGGGAAGGGGCGCTGATCGTCGATGCCAACGACCAGGAAATCGGCCGTGTCACCAGCGGCGGTTTCGGCCCCAGCCTGGGCGGGCCGTTGGCGATGGGGTACGTGCACAGTGCGCACGCGGCATTGGAAACCGAAGTCTTCGCCTTGGTGCGAGGCAAGCGGGTGCCGATGCAGGTGGTACGCACACCCTTTGTTGCACAACGTTATTACCGTGGCTGAAGCCTTGATTGCCGGAGCATGAACATGAACCAGACCCTGCCTGCCGCCACGCGCCCGCAGCCCTTGCAAACCGGTGTGAAACTGCGCGGCGCCGACAAGGTGGCGCGCATCCCGGTGAAGATCCTGCCCACCGAGGAGGTGCCGCGCAAACCTGACTGGATTCGCGTGGGCATTGCCACGTCACCCGAGGTCGCACGGGTCAAGGCGCTGCTGCGCAAGCACAAGCTGCACAGTGTTTGCGAAGAAGCGTCGTGCCCGAACCTGGGCGAGTGCTTCTCCGGTGGCACGGCGACCTTCATGATCATGGGTGACATCTGCACCCGCCGTTGCCCATTCTGCGACGTCGGCCACGGGCGGCCGAAACCGCTGGATGCCGATGAGCCGAAGAACCTGGCGATTGCCATTGCCGACCTGCGCCTGAAGTACGTGGTGATCACCTCGGTGGACCGCGATGACCTGCGCGACGGCGGCGCCCAGCACTTCGTCGACTGCCTGCGTGAAATCCGCACGCTGTCGCCGGGCGTCAAGCTGGAAACCCTGGTGCCGGACTACCGCGGCCGCATGGACGTGGCCCTGGCCATCACCGCGCAGGAGCCGCCGGACGTGTTCAACCACAACCTGGAAACCGTGCCGCGCCTGTACAAGGCGGCACGGCCGGGCTCGGACTTCGAGTGGTCGCTGGACCTGCTGGAGAATTTCAAACGCCGTGTGCCCAGCGTACCGACCAAATCCGGGCTGATGCTGGGTCTGGGTGAAACCGATGAAGAAGTGATCGAGGTGATGCAGCGCATGCGCGAGCACCAGGTCGACATGCTGACCCTGGGGCAATACCTGCAACCGTCGCGCAGCCACCTGCCGGTGCAGCGCTTCGTGCACCCGGACACCTTCGCCTGGTTTGCCGAACAGGCCTTGGCGATGGGCTTCAAGAACGTGGCGTCCGGGCCGCTGGTGCGGTCCTCCTACCATGCCGACCAGCAAGCGCTGCAGGCTTATGTGCAATAGCGCTGCGCCCCCAATCTGTGTAGGAGCAGCCTTGCGCTGCGAAGAGGCCGGTGAAAACACAACAATGTTCGTTGCTATCACTGGCCTCTTCGCAGCACAAGGCTGCTCCTACCGGGTAATGCGTAAAACCCGGATGGCATGCCCGGCGCAGGCGGCTTGGTAAGCCATTAAAATAAGCGCCCCTTAGGGCCCAATTGCATCGTTTTTCATGGGCGCAGGTGCGCTCTATAGTCCTCGCAGACCAGTCGAAACACCGCCGTGTTTCATCGATGCGAGACAATGACATGAATAACCAAGCAAAGGTCGCTAACGGCGTGCAGCCGGGTATCGGGACGCGGGTGGTGTGGGAGGGGGAACACGTCGAGCACCCCTTCAATGCCACCCAAACCCCGATCATCGCCAGTGCCGCCTACGGCTACCAGGATATCGACGCCTGGTACGACATTGCGCTGGGCAAGCAGCCGGGCTTCATCTACAGCCGCATGAGCAACCCGACGGTTGCGGTCCTCGAGGACAAGCTCTGCGCACTGGAACACGCCGAGTCGGCCGTGGCCTTCAGCACCGGTATGGCGGCCATCAGCGGTGTGCTGCATACCTTCCTGTGCAACGGCAAACGCGTGGTCTCGACCCGCGACAGCTACGGCGGCACCAACAAGATTTTCGAAGAGTTCCTGCCCCGTCAGGGCGTCGAGGTGACGCTGTGCGACACCCTCGACACCGACGCCATGGAGCGTGAAATCGCCCGGGGTTGCGATGTGGTCTACCTGGAGACCCCGAGCAACCCGACGCTGAAAATCCTCGACATCCGCCGCTTGGTGGCCGCAGCAAAGCGTGTGGGCGCCTTGGTCGTTGCCGACAACACCTTCGCCACGCCGCTGAACCAGAACCCGCTGCTGCTGGGCGTCGATGTGGTAGTGCACAGTGCGACCAAGTTCCTTTCCGGCCATGGCGATGTGTTGGGCGGGGTGGTCTGCGGCAGCGAAGCCTTGATGGCGCAGGTGCGTCACTACCGCGAAATCAACGGCGCTTCACTGGACCCGTTTTCCGCGTACCTGATCATTCGCGGCATCAAGACCCTGGCGCTGCGTCTGCGCCAGCAGCAAGCCAGCGCCCAGGCCTTGGCTGAGTACCTGTGCAGCGAGCCGTTGGTCGAGTCGGTCAACTACCCCGGGTTGCCGGGGCACCCAGGCCACGCGATCGCCAGTGCGCAGATGCGCGGCTTTGGCGCCATCGTCAGTTTCGTGCTGGTGGGCGGGATGGACACCGTCGTCAAGTTGCTGCCCAAGCTTCGCTACGCCCACCGCGCCGGCAACCTGGGTGCAGTGGAAACCATCTACGGGCCGGCACGGACAACCAGCCACGTGGAAAACACCCTGGAAGAGCGCCAGGCACTGGGCATCTCAGAAGGCCTGGTGCGGGTGTCGGTCGGCATCGAGGATACCGCCGACCTGCTGGAAGACCTGCGCCAGGCGTTCGCCGCTGTGCAGGTCGAACGCGCGCAGGGGCAGGGCAGCGACACCTGTGGCCGGCACGTCGAAGTGTCCACCTGAGGCGTCGGGCACGCCCTTCATGATTCATGAAAGCCATAACAATAACAGCCGCTGACACAGCGACGGTGGCGGCCTCAGGGTCGCCTGCCGGCTGCTGTGCCAGCCACTTCATGAGAACTCAACTATGTCCACCGAACACTCAAACGCGGCGTCGGGCCACCCGGCCGGGTACAAGAAAGAGATGCACACGCGCCATATCGTCATGCTGGCGCTGGGCGGCGTGATCGGCACTGGCCTATTTCTGACGTCAGGCTACACGGTCAACCAGGCCGGGCCCTTGGGCGCGGTCATCGCCTATATCGTCGGCGCGGTCATGGTCTACCTGGTGATGGTCTGCCTGGGTGAGCTGGCGGTGCAGATGCCCGAAACCGGCTCGTTCAGCAGTTATGCAACCCGCTATTTGGGGCCTGGCACCGGGTACACGGTGGCCTGGCTGTACTGGTTGACCTGGACGGTGGCGATCGGCTCGGAGTTCACCGCGGCGGGTATCCTGATGGTGCGCTGGTTCCCCGACACGCCGGTGTGGATCTGGAGCGCGTTGTTCGCGATCACGGTACTGGTCAGCAACGTGGTATCGGTACGCCTGTTTGCCGAAACCGAATTCTGGCTGTCGCTGGTCAAGGTGCTGACGGTGATCGCCTTCATCGCCATCGGCGGGGCGGCGATTTTTGGCCTGCTCGATGTGCAGCACGTGCAGGGCATCGGGCTGTCCAACTTCACCCGCGAAGGCTTGTTCCCGACCGGCTTGCTGCCGATCGCAATGACGTTGCTGGCGGTGTCGTTCGCCTTCTCCGGCACCGAACTCATCGGCATTGCCGCCGGTGAGGCAAAAGACCCACAGGACAGCGTGCCCAAGGCGATACGTACTACGGTGGTACGATTGGCGCTGTTCTTCGTCGGCACCATCATCGTCCTGGCCACCTTGCTGCCGCGTGAACAGGCAGGCCTGGTCGAAAGCCCGTTCGTCATGGTCTTCGACCTGATCGGTATTCCGTACTCGGCAGACATCATGAACTTCGTGATCCTCACCGCGCTGCTGTCGGCCGCCAACTCCGGGTTGTACGCGGCCTCGCGGATGCTGTGGACGCTCAGTGACCAGGGCCATATGCCCAAGTGCTTCGCCCGCCTGTCGCCACGCGGCACGCCGGTCAACGCCATCATGCTGAGCATGGCCGGCGCCGCGGCGTCGTTGCTCAGCAGCGTACTGGCGCCAGACACGGTGTACTTGGCGCTGGTGTCGATTTCCGGCCTGGCGGTGGTGGTGGTGTGGATGAGCATCGCCGCCAGCCAGATGGCCTTCCGCCGACACTATGTGGCCAATGGCGGCCGTGTCGAAGACCTGCACTTCAGGGTGCGCGGCTACCCGTGGGTGCCGCTGGGCGCGATTGCCTGTTGCGTGCTGGCGTGTGTCGGCATTGCCTTCGACCCGGAGCAGCGCGTTGCCCTGTATTTCGGCATCCCGTTCATTGCCTGGTGCTACTTCGTCTACTGGGTGACCCGCAACAAACGTGCACAGCGCCTGGCGGCTGCGGCATCGGCAGGCGCGGGTGTTGGCGCGACCTGAACAAACCGGTTCATGATGCACGGATTCAACTGTGAACGAGGTCGTGTCGATGAAGCAAAAATCCCTGCCGCCGCTCAACTGGCTGCGGTCGTTCGAAGTGTCGGCACGCGCCTTGAACTTTACCCACGCGGCGGAGGAACTGCACCTTACCCAAGGCGCGGTAAGCCAGCAGATTCGGCAACTCGAAAGCCACCTGGGCGTGGCCTTGTTCAAGCGCTTGCCCAGGGGCCTGGGCCTGACCGAAGAAGGGCAGTCGTACCTGCCGGTGGTGCAGGATGCAATCAGCCGCCTGGCGGTGGGCACCAACGAGATTTTCGGCCAGCACAAGCGCGGCCCCGTGAAGGTGCGTGGCAGCCTGTCGTTTCTGCAGTACTGGCTTGCCCCGCGGTTGCCGGACTTCAGCCGCCAGCACCCGCACATCGATATCCGCTACATCAGCAATCTCTGGGTCAAGGCGCCCGATGGCGAGGACGACCTGGAAGTGCGCTGGGGCAATGGCGAATGGCCCGGCCTGCATGCCCAACGCTTGACCTGGGACGTGTTGGTGCCGGTGTGTTCGCCGGCACTGATGGCGCGCTCGGCCATTCGCGAACCACGCGACCTCAGGCACCACCCGCTGCTGCATGTGCTGGGCTATGAGGAGGGCTGGGGGTATTGGCTCAAGCGGGTGGGCGCGGACGATGTCGATTATTCGCGCGGGCTGCAGTTCGACACCCTGGTGTCGACCATCCGCATGGCCGAGCTGGGGCAGGGGGTGGCGCTGGCGCGGTCCTCGGTGGTCGAGGACCTGCTCAGGGACGGCCAACTGGTCGCGCCGTTCAGCCAGCGCATCGAAGCGAGCGAGTCGTTTTACCTGGTACGCGAGCAGGGCCGCCCATTGCCGCCCGATGCTGCGCTGTTTTCTTCCTGGCTGGTGGCACACGCGCACCGGCCTTCGTAACCCTGTGGAGTTTTCATGCACTACGTAAGTACCCGCAACGGTGATGTACGGGCGGACTTCCGTGAGGTGGTGCTGTCGGGGCCTGCCGCTGATGGCGGGCTGTACGTGCCAGCACACTTGCCGGTGATCAGCCCGGAGGAGATCGCCAGTTGGTCATGGCTGCCGTTCGATGAGCTGGTCTGGCGGGTGATCGCGCCTTTTGTCGGCGATGCCATCGATGATCAAGCCTTGCGTGCGCTGCTCAGCGACAGCTACAAGGCCTTCAGCCATCGCGCCATCACGCCGCTGCAGCAGATTGGCCATAACGAATGGATCCTGCAGCTGTTTCATGGCCCTACCCACACCTCGAAGGACTTTGCCGCACAGCTTCAGGCGCGGCTGGTCAGCCACTTTCTCGAGCAGTCGGACGAAGCGGCGTTGGTGGTCGGTGCCACCAATGGCGATACCGGCATTGCCGCCATCCAAGCCTTCGCTTCCAGGCCGAAGGTGCGCCTGGCGATTCTCTACCCCCGCAACGAGATCCCGGCAGACCGCCTGGCCGCCTTGCAGGCGGGTGACCCCGCCAGTGTTCAGCTGATACCCGTCGACGGCAGTTTCGATGACTGCCAGACCCTGGTGGCGCGGCTGTTCCGTGCCTGGCCGCTGGAAGGGTTGATACCGGTGTGTTTCAACTCCACCAACTGGGTCGGGGTACTTGCCCAGATCGTGTTCTACTTCCACGCGGCGCTGCAACTGGGGGGCGGCACCCGCCCAGTCGGGTTCAGTGTGCCCGCAGCGAGTTTCGCAGAGATCTACGCCGGCTTCATTGCGCAGAAAATGGGCCTGCCGATCAACCAGGTGATCGTGTCGACCAACAGCAACGATGCCCTCCACCGGTTTCTGCACCGCAATCGCTACGCGCCGCACGCCAGTCAGCGCACATTGTCACCGGCCATGGACTTCTCGCTCTATTCGAACCTGGAGCGCTTCATCTGGGAGCTGTACGGGCGCAGTGGCAGCAGCGTTGCGGCACTGATGGCGCAGTTCGAGGCTTGCGGTGAATTAAGCATCGGCAATGCGCAATGGCTTCAGGCGCGGGTGTTGTTCGACTCTTATGCGGTGGATGAGGCCGAGGTGCGCCGCGAAGTCATCAAGCTGCGCGCGCAAGCCGCAGCGCTGGTCGACCCGCACACGGCTGTCGGCGCGCTGGCCGGCCGCATGCATCGACGCAGCCTCGGCGCACCGATGGTGACCCTGGGCCAGATTGCGCCGGCCAAGTCGGCTGCGCTGTTGGCGCAGTTGGGCGTGTGGGAGGGTGAGCTTGCACCGCAGCCCATGGTGCAAGACGGGCCGCCAGCCTTGTGCAGAGGGGACCTTGATGGCTTGTGCCAGGCCCTGCTGGCAGCGCAGTCGAGGCCGGCATGAAACGCATCCTCGACCCGCTGGACGAGCGCATTCTTGCCGAATTGACTGCCAATGCGCGGATCGCCCATGCCGAACTCGGGGCCAAGGTCAACCTCTCGCGCAATGCGGTGCGCCAGCGTATCGAACGGCTTGAGCGCGATGGCGCGATACAGGGCTACACCGTTCGGCTGGGGGATTCCCGCCGCCCTTCATCGTTGATCAGCGCGGCGATTTTCGTCTATCGCTACGACCGCATGCGCGGGGACGACGTGCTGGCCAAATTGCGTACCCTCCCTGAGGTGATCCAGTGCGAAGTGCTCAGTGGCGAGTTCGACTTGATGCTGAGGGTTGCTGCGGCGACCCCGGAACGGGTCCACGCCGTCTGGAAAGAAATCGCCGGCATGCCGGGTGTTGAAAACACCGTTACCTCGTTTGTTCTCTCCGCTGTCTTCTAATCCCCATTCTCCCCTGCGCGTGCCCCTTTCTGTAGGAGCGGCCTTGTGTCGCGAAAGGGCTGCAGAGCAGCCCCCACAATTCAGGCGGCGATGCTGAAACCTGGGGGGCGTTCTGCGACCCTTTCGCGACACAAGGCCGCTCCGACAGGGAACGCGAGCTACCTGTGGCATCCGTAAAGTGGCCATTTCGCGTGTGGGCAGAACGCCCAATAAATACGGCACTTTGGCCTATTCAACTGCCCGTAGCCGGCTCGTACGCTAGGCCCATCAAACAACAGCAAAAAGGAATGCCTTCGTGACTGAATACAACATTGCCCTGGTCGGTTTTGGCGGTGTCAACAGAGGCCTGGCCCAGTTGATCGCAACGCATAATGACAGCTGGCAGGCCACCCTCGGCTTCAGCCTGAAGATCGTCGGCGTCACCGACCTGTTCCTCGGTTCGGTGGTCGACCGCAATGGCCTGGACGCTGCCGCGCTGGCAGCCTTGCCCGCCGAAAAGGGCGCGCTCGCCCTGATTGCAGGGGGCACTGCCGAGGCGTTCAACGAGACCGTCATCAAGCAGTCCGGCGCGGACATCATCGCTGAGGCTACCTTCACCAACCCGGTCGATGGCGAGCCGGCAGCCACCTTCTGCCGCTGGGCGCTGGAGAGCGGCATTCATGTGGTGACCACCAACAAGGGGCCGATTGCATTGCACGGCGCCGAACTGAAGGCGCTGGCGCGCCGCCACAATGTCGCGTTCGAATACGAAGGCGCGGTCATGAGCGGCACCCCGGTGATCCGCCTGGCCAAGCAGGCCTTGGCAGGTTCGCAGATTCAAGGCTTCGAAGGCATTCTGAACGGCACCTCCAATTACGTGCTGACCCGCATGAAAGACGGCATGTCGTTCGCGGATGCGGTGGCCCAGGCGCAGCAACTGGGGTACGCAGAGGCCGACCCTACGGCAGATGTCGAAGGCTTTGACGTGCGCCTGAAGGTGGTGATCCTGGCCAACGAGTTGCTGGATGCGCGCTTGAGCGTCAGCGACGTGACGTGCTCGGGCATCAGCGGCATCAGTGCGTCGGATATCGTCAAGGCGCATGCCACGGGGCAGTGCTGGAAACTGATCGGCGCTGCCAGCAAGGGCGCTGACGGCACGGTGTCCGCGAGTGTCGAAGCGCGTTTGTTGCCGCTCGATCATCCGCTTGCCGGCATCAATGGCGCGGTCAATGCGGTGTCGTTCAACAGCGCGCTGCTGGGGGCGGTCACGGTGTCCGGGCCGGGCGCAGGGCGTATCGAAACCGCCTATGCCTTGCTCTCCGACATCATCGCCCTGCACACCACCCCGCGTCAGTAACGGAGCCTTTATGAGCGTATCTCGCATGGCCAGTGTTCACGCTGTAGCGCCGAGCCACATCGACGTGTTCAGCCCCTTCGACGGCCGTCTGGTGGGGCGTGTGCCCAATCTGGACGCCACGGCCGTGCCCGCCTTGCTGGCACGCGCACGGGCGGGGTGCCTTGAAAGTGCAGCGATGCCCCGGCACCGTCGCGCGCGCATTCTTGAAGAAGCGGCGCGGTTGGTCGAAGCCGATGCGGCTGTGTTCGCCAACTTGATCGTGGCCGAAGCCGGTAAAACCCTGCGTCAGGCCCAGAAGGAAGTGAAGCGCTGTGTGAACACGCTGAAGCTGTCCGCCGAAGAAGCCCGACGCAATGCCGGGGAGGTGGTGCCGTTCGAAGCCTATGAAGGGTCCGAAGCCCGCCAAGGCTGGTTCAGCCGCGAACCGCTGGGCCTGATTGTCGCGATCACGCCCTACAACGACCCGCTGAACCTGGTGGCGCACAAGCTGGGCCCGGCGATTGCCGGGGGCAATGCGGTGATCCTCAAACCGTCTGAACTTGCGCCGTTGTCGGCGTTGAAACTGGTCGATTGCCTGGTGCAGGCCGGGCTTGGCGAAAACGTGGTGACCACGGCAACCGGTGGAGTCGAACTGGGCAAGGCGCTGGTCGAGCTGCGTGAGGTGCGCATGATTTCGTTCACCGGCGGTTTTGCCACCGGCGAATCGATCGCCCGCAGCGCAGGGCTCAAAAAGCTCGCCATGGACCTGGGCGGCAATGCGCCTGTACTGGTGCTGGAAGACTGCGACCTGGGGCCGACCGTGGAGTCCTGTGTCTCTGGGGCCTTCTGGGCGGCGGGGCAGAACTGCATCGGCACGCAACGGATTCTGGTGCAGCGCGCAGTGTACGAAGCCTTCCGCGAGCAGTTCGTCGCGCAATCCAAAGCTTTGCAACTGGGTGACCCCGCCAGCCCGGACACGGATGTTGGCCCGATGGTTACCGAGCAGGCGGCTCGCCGTACCGAGCAACTAGTAGAAGAAGCGCTGGGGCAGGGGGCGACGCTGCTTTGCGGTCATCGCCGGCAAGGTGCTCTGTACGCACCTACGGTACTGGAAACGGTCAGCCACGACAGCCGTATCTGGCTGCAGGAAGTGTTCGCCCCCGTAGTAATCCTGGAGCCGTTCGACACCCTCGACCAGGCCGTTGCCCTGGCCAATGCCCCGGAATACAGCCTGCATGCAGGGGTATTCACCCGAGACCTGTCGACGGCGCTGAAGCTGGCGCGGCGGATCGAGGCCGGTGGCGTGATGATCAACGACTCCTCCGATTACCGCTTCGACGCCATGCCGTTTGGGGGCTTCAAGTACGGCAGCCTGGGCCGCGAAGGGGTGCGGTTTGCCTATGAGGACATGACCCAGCCTAAGGTGGTGTGCATCAACCACTTGGATTGAAGGCGCCACGGTTAAGAGCATCCGCCCCAAGAATTGATTCAGGTGAGGCCTATGGGAGCAACTGTCTTGCGCAATTTCTAAAAATTGACGCATCGTGGGAGCGGGCTTGCCCCGCGAACACCGGCGAAGCCGGTGCCATGCACCGCGTAGCCCCATTCGCGGGACAAGCCCGCTCCCACAGAGTCCTCACAAGGTCTGAGCCTGCGCAGTTACCTGTGGGGCAAGCCGGCTCCTGAAAGTCTGGACCCGCTCTGGCTCAGGCCTTCCAGAGAACACATAGGCATAACGATATACCCTTTAATTCTTTGTCTCCCGAGCCTGCCTGCTTTCAACTAGCGCCTTTTTGAGCGAGCACTGCCCGTGGAGCACTGTGAAGTCATCGTCATCGGTCTGGGCGCCATGGGCGCCGCCACCGTGTATCAGTTGGCCAAGGCGGGTGTTGATGTGGTCGGTATCGACCGCTATCACCCCCCGCATACCCTTGGCTCAAGCCACGGCGATACACGCATCACCCGGCTTTCTGTAGGCGAGGGCGCGCAGTATGTGCCCATCGTCAAACGGGCCCAGCAGCTCTGGCGAGAACTGGAAGCGCTGTCCGGCGAGTCGTTGTTCGAACAGTCTGGCCTGCTCGCACTGACGTCCAGCCCAGACTTCGACCCCGACGATAAAAGCGACTTCACCCTGCGCACCATCGGGTTGGCCAAGGCCTATGGCATCGAACACGAAGTGCTCGATGCCAAGCAAATCCGCCAGCGCTTCCCACAATTCGCACACGTGCGCGATGACGCGATCGGCTACTTCGAGCCCGGTGGCGGTTTCGTGCGCCCCGAGCGCTGCATCGAGGTGCAGTTGCGCCTGGCAGCGCAGCACGGCGCCACATTGCACACTGGCGAAACGGTGACCGGCATCCGCTCGGATGAGCACGGCGTCACGGTTACCACCAACCTGCGCACGGTCAAGGCCGGCAAGCTGGTGTTCAGCGCCGGTAACTGGGCGGGCGGGTTGTTGGGTGAGCCCTTCGACCGGTTGCTGAGTGTCTACCGGCAAATGCTGTTCTGGTTTGAGCTTGAGCCGGGTGCAGGCCTGGAGGGCGCATCGCCCACGTTCATCCTCACCCATGGGCGCGGCGACAACAACATCAACTACGGCTTCCCTGCGCAGCCCGGCGAGGGCAGCTTGAAAATTGCCACGGCCCAGTACCACACGGCTTCGCAGCCCGACTTGCTGGACCGCAGTGTGTCTGCCGAACAAGCTCGCGCAATGTACGAGCAGCAAGTGCAAGGCCGTATTGCCGGGGTTACCGACAAAGTCCTCAAGTCGGCCGTGTGCGCTTACACCGTTACCCCGGACAGGCACTTCATCATCGACCAACACCCCACGCTCAAGCACACCCTGGTGGTGTCGGCCTGTTCTGGCCATGGTTTCAAACACTCGGCTGCCTTGGGCGAAGCCTTTGCACAGTGGTGCACCCGCGGCTCCACCGACCTTGATCTGTCCTCTTTCACCCTCAAACGATTCGAAGGAACACTCTCGTGAAGCGCATTGCACTTTCCCTTGCCCTGCTGGCGGCCACCCTCGGTACTGCACAGGCCGAAACGCTCAAGATCGCCGTGGTGCCCGTGCCTCACGCCGAAATCCTCGAGTTCCTCAAGCCAGAATTGGCCAAACAGGGGGTGGAGCTCGAGGTAAAGGTGTTCACTGACTACATCCAGCCAGACCGCCAGGTTGACGAGGGCCGACTGGACGCCAACTACTTCCAGAGCAAGCCTTATTACGAGGCGTACCAGAAAGACCGCCCGAGCAGCGATCAGGTACCGGTCGTGGCCGTGCACATCGAACCGTTCGGTGCCTATTCCAGCAAGATCAAATCGGTCGCCGAGCTGCAGGACGGCGCCACCGTCGCGATCCCCAACGACCCTACCAATTCCGGGCGCGCACTGCTTTTGATCGCCAAGCAGGGGCTGATCACCCTCAAAGACCCGAGCAACATCATGGCAACCGCCGCCGACATCACCAGCAACCCCAAGCACCTGAAGTTCAAGGAGCTTGAAGCCGCCATGCTGCCGCGCGTACTGGGCCAGGTAGACATGGCGCTGATCAACGCCAACTACGCGCTGGAGGCCAAGCTGGTGCCGCACAAGGATGCGCTGTTTATCGAAAGTGCTGAGTCGCCGTATGCCAATTACCTGTATGTGCGCCGGGACAAGGCCAACGACCCTGCGGTGCAAAAGCTGGGGGCGTTGTTGAACTCGCCGCAGGTGAAGGCGTTCATCCTCGATCGCTATCACGGTGATGTGGTGCCGGCGTTTTAATTTGGTCGAAGTATCACTGACGCCACAATAACGCCTGGGTAATCGTTCAGGCGTTTCTTGAAGGCAGCCGTTGTAAGGTCAGGTGTGGGAGGGTTGCTTTTAGTGGCTAACGCCCCGGTTCCCTTGATATCTGCTCCGTGGCATACCGCACATCGTTGCACATAGAGATTTTTGCCATTGGCGTTTTCTGCGAAGGCGTGGGGTATTTGCATGAGCGATAAAACCCCTAGTAAAACGAAGAACAGTTTTTTTGATGTCAGCTGGTATTTTTGTTGAGCAAGCATCCCACAGTGGTCCGACATTCTTTCTTCCTTGGGTTTCAGTCAGTTAGGGCCTAGGGGGCCGCTGCGATGGGCTGCACAGCAGCCCCCATTCTGCGGCAATGCCTGTTACCACGATAGAGCGCCCGCGCATCGCTGAAATGGCGGGCCTTTTGGTTAGGGGCTTAGTTGCCGTGGGTACTTCATCAACCCAGGAAGCTGAACATCACGCGCTTGAACCTCAACGCCGCAACAGGCGGCTCAGAACTAACGTGATGGCTGCGCCAATGGCCAGCGCTGCGATGGGCTTCTCTTTCACAAAAGTAGAAACGTTGTTCAATGCGTCACCGTAGCTTTTGGTGAGTTGGCCAACGACCTGGCGCCCATCACCCTCAGCTTCCAGGGCAGGGTCGTCAATCAGCCGACCCACCGCGCTTTGTGCTTTACCGGTTACCTGCTCTGCAACACCTTCAATCTGTTCACGTTTCATAAATGATCGAACCTTTCTAGTGAGTGGCAATGGTCTTGCTGCTCAGGCTTAGGGTGTAGGGTTAACCAATTAGTTCAAAGAAGGTGTGGCCGGCTAATTGCCAACGTATGGACAGCGCCACTTACGCAGTCGCCGCGTCGCCATATCAACTATTTATGTCCTTTGTGTGAAAGTTACGAAATACATGAACTAAGTATTTGCCCCCAGCGATTCCTCCCGCAGTGCTGCATCACCAGAATAGCCGCCCTCAATTTGAACCGTCAGCCTCACACAATGGCCGCATAGTTGGCCAGGTGGGCTGTCGGCCTTGCATGCGCCCGTTGTTCGGGCTGATGTAACCGATACTGAATGCTAGGTAAGGAAAGTGTCATGGGAATGACCAGGCGTAAGTTTTTGATTGGCGGCGGCGTTGTGGCAGCTGCGGCAGGTGCGGGGATTCTTACCCCTATGCTGACGCGCGAGGGTCGGTTGATCCCCGGCAAACCGCGGTTCGGTTTTGTCGAAGGCACCGAGGGTGTGCTGCCCAAGCAAGCAGACGTGGTCGTCATCGGCGCGGGCATTCTCGGTCTTACCACCGCGATCAACCTGGTCGAGCGTGGCCTGTCGGTCGTCATCGTTGAGAAAGGTGATATTGCCGGCGAGCAGTCCTGCCGGTTCTATGGCCAGGTCATGACCTACAAGATGCCGGATGCGACCTTCCAGTTGCACCACCTTGCCAAGCAACGCTGGCGCGAGATGAATGCCAAGGTGGGTGCTGACACCAGCTACCGCACCCAAGGCCGTGTCGAAGTGCCTTTCGATGAAGAAGACCTGGAAGGCGTCAGAAAGTGGATCGACCTCAAAACCCGTGAGGTTGGCTCCGACATCCCCTTCAAGACCCGCATCATTCAAGGCACTGAACTTGAGCAGCGCCTGCGCGGTGCCTCGTCCAGCTGGAAGATCGCAGGCTTCGAGGAAGACTCGGGCAGCCTGGACGCCGAGCGTGCCTCGTACGTTATGGCCGAGTACGCCAAGAAAATGGGCGTGCGCATCTACACCCACTGCGCTGCGCGTGGGCTGGAAACCCAAGCAGGTGCCATCTCCGACGTGGTCACCGAGAAGGGCGCCATCAAGACCTCTCGCGTCGTCGTGGCCGGCGGTGCCTGGTCCAGGCTGTTCATGCAGAACCTGGGGGTCGATGTACCGACCTTGCCTGCCTACCAGTCCCAGCAGATCATCAGCGCGGCACCTCGTGCACCGGGCGGTAACGTTGCGTTGCCAGGGAACATCTACTTCCGCGAGCAAGCTGACGGCACCTACGCCACCTCGCCGCGCGTCGTGGTTGCGCCGGTGGTCAAAGAGTCCTTCATGTATGGCTACAAGTACCTGCCACTGCTGGCCATCCCGGACTTCCCGGTTCACGTCTCGCTCAACAAGCAGTTGATCGATTCGTTCCTGCAGCCAACCAGCTGGAAGCTGGATGAAGTGTCGCCGTTCGAGAAAAACAGGCTGATGACGGCGGCCCCTGACCTTCCAGAGCTCAATGCCTCGCTGGCAAAACTCAAGGTCGAATTCCCAGCCTTCGCCGAGTCGAAACTGATCGATCAGTGGAGCGGCGCCATGGCGATCGCCCCGGACGAAAACCCGATCATCTCGACCGTCAAAGAGTACGCTGGCCTGGTCATCAACACCGCGACCGGTTGGGGCATGACAGAAAGCCCGGTGTCTTCCGAATTGACGGCCGACCTGCTGCTGGGCAAAGCCCCCGTGCTGGACCCAACACCGTTTAGCCTGTATCGATTCTAAACCCCGCTACGACAATGGAATGACCGTGCACGCCTCGTCGAGGCGTGCACATCACCCGTGGTAATCAATTAGGAGAAACACATGAAGGTCGCTTTCAAGACCGTTGCTGCATTGGCCCTGACAATTGCTGGTGCCGGGAGCGTTCATGCACAGGATGTCGTGCGCCACAGCGCAGGCAGTTTCCCCATTTCGGCAGCTGTCGAAGTCCCCGCAGGCAAGACCGTCGTTTACCTGAGCGGCTCCGTTCCGTCGGCTATTCACCCAGAGGCAGCCAAGGATTCGCTGGAATCCTTCGGTGATACCAAAGCACAAACCATCAATGTGCTCGAGAACATCCAGAAGCAGCTCAAAGACCTCGGTCTGGGCCTGAAGGATGTGGTGAAGATGCAGGTATTCCTGGTAGGCGGCCCGGAGAACGGCGGCAAGATGGACTTCGACGGCTTCATGGCCGGCTACACCCAGTTCTTCGGCCCAGACGCCAAGCAGCCAGTCCTGCCTGCACGTTCCGCGTTCCAGATCGCAGGCTTGGCTCACCCAGCCTGGCGTGTTGAGATCGAAGTGACTGCAGTTCGTCCTTAAGAGGTCACTGAAGGCAGGCGCGGCCCAGCCACGCCTGCCTGCTGACCTTGCCCGGTTGGTGGGTCGCTTCAGCCAACCAGAATGTCCTCGAAAAACGCCCCAACCGGCTCGGTAGGGTGGCACAGCTGAATCTCCAGCACCCACACCATCTCACTCGGCACGATGTCCAACTCGGCCAGTTTGTCCTGCCCGAACAGGGCATGCGGGAAGTCGGCAATGCGATGCCCGGCTAGATTGCGCTCCAGCTGCCAGCCTTTGGCGTGGGCGCTGCGTTCGGCGAAGTCGTACAGCTCACGGCCGGTCAGCCCCGCGCACCAGGCTTGGCGCGTTTCTTCGAACACGTCGTGCAGGGCCTTGACGCAGGCGTGATACAGCGGGTGCTCGCCAAACACGAAGGTGTCGCCGTAGTCGCCTTCGTAGCCATCCCACACCGGGCCGAGGTCGACCACGGCGATGTCGCTGGCGCGCAGTTGGCGCTGTGGGTCGATGCCTTGGCGGGGTGTGCGCACAGTGTCGTCGCCAAAGCGGATATAGGTCGGGTGCCAGGTGTGCGACGCGCCCATCGCCTGCAACGTCTCGGCCGCCATCTGCAACGCCTCGGCAGTGGTCATGCCGACTTTCAGTTGGCTGACAATGGCTGCCAGGGCCCGCACCGATTGCTCGCGGGCTGCGAGCATGCCGTCCAACGAGTAACGTGGGCCGACTTTTTCCAGCACCGGGTCCAGCGTGCTCAGCGACGCAGCCGCCGGCGCCGATGCGCCGCTGGCAACGAAAGCCTCGGCGACAAAGCGGTGAGCCTGCACGCCCGCTGCCAGGCACTGTTCGCGGGCCTTGGTGATCATCGCGCTGTTGCCGCAGGCATAGACCTGGGTATCGGCCCACCGGTGGGCATGGGTCAGTGCGACCTGTTGTACGCGGGCTTGGGCCGATAGCACGCGGTGCCAGCGAAAGTGTGGGTGGGCAAGGCTGGCCTGGTCGAGGAACGCGCCGTCATAGAAGTCGGCCAGCGATGAACCGCCCCAATACAGCGTAACCGGGGCATGGCCCGCAAGCGCCGTCAGCAACAACGGCTTGATGCCGGCATAGCCCGTGCCGGTGGCGAACAGCACGACCGGGCGTTGTTCTTCGTGCTGCCAGGTGCAGGCGCCCACCGGCCCTTCCAACTGCAGCGCATCGCCCACCTGCAGCGTGGGCAGCACGCGTTCGGTAAACAGCCCGCCGCTGACCTTGCGCATATGAAACACCAAGCGCCCCTGCTCCTGCGCTGGCAGGTTAGCGATGGAGAAACAGCGGCTGTCGCCATTGTCGAGGCAGAACCTGACGTATTGGCCGGCGCGCACTTCGAGAGGCTGGGTGGGCTGCAGCACCAGTTCGATGATGTCGACGCTCAGCGCGCGCTGGCTCAGCACATGGGCAGTGATGGCCAGCGTTGGCGTGTCCAGCGACCAGCCGGGGATTTCCAGGCGCATGTCACTGCAGGCATGGCTCTGGCACAGCAGCATCTCGTTGGCGGCCAGGGGGTAGCAGGGCGCGGGCATGTCTGCGCTGCGCTGCTTGTCCCGGTACTGGCCCGACACCACCTTGACCTTGCACGACCCGCAGGCCCCGCGGCGGCACGAGAAAGGCACCGACAGGCCGCTGGCGAGCATGGCGTCGAGCAGCAAGCCTTCTGCGGCTTCGAAGCGTTTGCCCGAGGGCGACAGTTCAATGACATGGCGTTGCTGCATACACACACCTCAGGGCTGAATTGGGGGCGAGAGAGGCCTGATTGTTGCGTTAGACTAGGACCATAAGAACCTCCAGTTCTGGATAATTCACATGGTCCAGCTTCGCAAATGGCGGCCGTTGCTCAAGCTCGACGGGGCTCAGCCGCAGGCTTCGTACAGAAAGATCGTCGAGGGCCTGGTGACCGCGATCGTCGAGGGCCGCCTGCGCCCCGGCACACTGCTGCCCGGCACGCGAGAAATGGCGCAGCTGCTTGATGTCAACCGCAAGACGGTGATCCTCGCTTATGAAGAGGCGGTTACCAAAGGCTGGCTGGAGAGCGTGCAACGCCGGGGCACCTTCGTCAGCACCCGGCTCGCTGCCGGCACCCTGGCCGCCCACAGCGCGCCGCCGTCATTTGCCCTGGCGCTGCACGAGGCGCCTGCCGTTCCCTACTTCACCAACAGCGAGCAGGTGACGGCGCTGCAACATCGGCCTGGCGCGCTGTTTTTCGATAACGGCGCCTGTGACCACCGCCTGTTGCCCCAGGCTGTACTGCACCGCTATTACCGCAAGGCCTTGCGCAACAGTTTCACCACCAACACCGTGCGCCATGGTTGCGAAAGCAGCAGCCAGTACCTGCGCAGTGCATTGGCCGACATGCTGCGCCACAACCGCAGCCTTAATGTGGGGGCCGAGCATATTTGCCTGACCCAAGGCGTGCAGATGTCGCTGTACCTCACGGCCAGCGCTTTGCTCAAGCCGGGTGACGTGGTGCTGGTCGAGCGCCTGAGCTACCCGCCGGCGTGGGAGATTTTCCGCCAGCTGGGCGCGCGGTTGGTCACCGTTGACCTGGACGAGGAAGGCTGCCGGGTCGATCAGATCGACGCGCTGTGCCGAGTGCACGACGTGCGCATGATGTACCTCACCCCTCATCACCAGTTCCCTACCACGGTCAGCCTGCATGCGGCACGCCGGCAGCAACTGCTGGAGTTGGCGCGGCTGCATGATTTTTGCGTGATCGAAGAAGACTACGACCATGAGTACCACTTTGCCGGGCGCCCTTATCTGCCGCTGGCCAGCGACCGTTCGCAACGCCACGTGATCTACATCGGCTCGTTGTCCAAGTCGTTGGGCAGTACCTTCCGTTGCAGCTTTATCGTGGCGCCACCGAATATGATCGAGGTGCTTGAGCGCACAGCGGTGCTGACCCTGGGGCAGGGCGATGCGGTGATGCAACGGATGTTGGCCGACCTGATCAATGACGGCGAACTGAAAAAGCACCTGCGCCGGGTGTCCACGGAGTATCGGCGGCGACGGGAAGCCCTGTTGAGTGGCCTGCGCGATGCCTTTGGCGAGCAGATAACGGTGCAGGAGCCGGAAGGCGGGTTGGCGCTTTGGGTGAAGTTTGCCGACACCCTCGACGTCGACCAGTTAGCGGCCAACGCGCTGGAGCTGGACCTGGTGGTGCGTGGCGGCGGCCAGTTTTCACCGTTTGGCCACCGCGAGAATGCCTTGCGGCTGGGGTTTGCCTCGTTGGATGTGGATGAAATCCGCCTTGCCACCCAGCGGCTGGCGCAGGCGGCAGCGCTATAGGCAGCTTCACTCGCCCTCTGCTTGCCGCACCGTCCGAAAGCCGACATGAGACGTCGCCAGGTACACCGTCTGCGGTTGCCGTGCGGAAGGCCGATAGCGCATGCACGCGTCCGCCGAGCACAGGTGTGACCCGCCTTTGATCACCGCCACTGGTGTGCCGGGTTGGGCAGGGTCGTAGCTGTCGTCCAGCGCCGGGCCTTGTGGGTCGAGTGCGGCATCGCGGGCCTGATCATGCCCAGGGCGATAGCCGCTGCGGGTCAACTCCCAGACATTGCCCCCCGCGTCGAACACGCCAAAGCCATTGGCCACGAAGCAGCCCACCGGGGATGTGCCCGTGAAGCCATCGAGCGCTTGATTGTGATAGGGGAACTGGCCCTGCCAGGTATTAGCCATGGGTTTGCCTGTGGGCTGCTCGGTAGCGCCCCAACTGAAATCCGCATCCTGCAGGCCACCGCGCATGGCGTATTCCAGCTGGGCCTCGGTGGGCAGTGTGCGGCCGGCCCATTGGGCGTAAGCCTGGGCATCGCGCAGGGTCACTTGCACGACCGGGTGGTTTGCCCGCTCACGCCAGTGGCTATCGGGCCCCAGCGGGTGGCGCCAGCTCGCCCCGGCAACGAACTGCCAGCCTGGCCGTAATACCTCGGGACCCTGTTTGAACACCATCGCCCCCGGCACCCGCAGCGTGCCAGGCAGGTCAGGGGCCGCTTGCGCGTCGATGCCCTGTTCAGCCTGGGTCACGTAACCGGTGGCCCGCACGAAGCGGGCGAACTGGGCATTGGTGACCGGGTGCACGTCGATCCAGAAGGCCGAAACCTTGGCCGGGTGCGGTGGGCCTTCTTCACTGTAAAAGCGGCTTGAGCCGAAGCTGAAGGTGCCACCGGGCAGCCGCACCATGCCGTCGCGCCACAGCCCCTCGCGGGGCGCGGGCACACCGCTGTAACCGCTGCACAGCAGCGCCGGTGCAGGGGCTGCGGGCCATGCCGCATAGGCGGCGGCAAGCACGCCGAGGGCGAGTGCCGCGCCCCCGAGCAGCCGGGGTGTCATGGTTTGCTGACCAGCGCGGGGGAAACAGGCCGGCCCTCGGTCGTGATAACGATGTTGTTGCGCTGGGCGTAGCTTTTCCAGTCGCGCAGCAGTTCGGCCACTTGCTGGGGCTGTTGTGCGCCCAGGTCATGGTGCTCGCCTGGGTCCTTGCTCAAATCGAACAAGCGCCACGCCGGTGCTGCGTCGGTGGTGTCGAACAGCAGTTTGAGGTTGCCTTTGCGCAGTGAGGCGTTCCCGTTGATTTCCCAGCCCATGGCCTCGTCGCGGGGGTGGATCTGCGTGTCCCGGCCTTCAAGGTAAGCCAGGGCCGAGGTGCCTTGCGGTGGCACGATGTCGCGGTCGCGGTACTTGATGCCAGGCAGTGAAGCACCGGCCAGTTGCAGCAAGGTCGGCATGATGTCGCGCACGCTGGCCAGTTCTTCGCTGCGCCCGGGTTTTATCGTGGCCGGGTAGTGGACGAAGGCCGGTACGCGGATGCCACCCTGGTAGGTGGTCATCTTGTAGCGGCGGCTGGGCAGGGCGCTGACCTGGGCCCATGCCGAGCCGATCATCAGGAACGAATCAGGCCGGCCGTAGTTGTCCAGGCGGTTATCGAAATTGCGTTTGATCCATTCCGGATCGACGCGGTTGGCGTTTTCCGGGCCATTGTCAGACATGAACAACACCAGGGTGTTGTCCAGCTCGCCGGTTTCACGCAGGTGGTCCACCAGGCGGCCCACCTCGGCGTCCAGTGCCGCCACCATCGCGGCATACACCTCCATGGTGCGTGCTGACTGTTGCCGTTGCTCCGGGGTCAGCGACGCCCAGCTGGGCACACCTTCGAGTTGTGGCTCCATCGGGAAGTCCGCAGGCACCAGCCCGGCCTTGCGCTGGCGCTGCAGCCGCTCGCGCGCGATCTGTTCGTAGCCTTGGTCATAGCGGCCACGGTACTGCGCCAGGTACGCGTCGGGCGCTTGCAGCGGCCAGTGCGGTGCGGTGTAGGCGGCGAAGGCGAAGAAGGGCTTTTGGCTCGCCTTGCCCTGGTCGATGACGTCGATCAGGCGGTCAGTGAACCAGCGGGTCGAGTAGAAGTCGTTGGGCAGTTCCACCGGCTCGCCGTTGTGGCGGAAGCTCCAGCTGTAGTTGGGCAGCAGGCCCATGTTGGTTTGCTTGAAATGCGCCGCGCCGCCTTCCAGCAACACGTACGCCTGGTCGAAGCCGCGGTTTTGCGGCTGCTGCGCGGGCGTCATGCCCAGGTGCCACTTGCCGGCAATGTAGGTGCGATAACCGGCATCGCGCAACAACTCGGCGAGCGTGGCCACATTGGCGCCCAGCACCCCTTCATACCCCGGTTGCACCTCGCTGCCCGCCGGCAGGCGCCCACGCGACTCGGCCATCATGCCGACCCCGGACAGGTGCGGGTCGTTGCCGGACATCAGCATGGCGCGGGTGGGCGAGCAGCTGGGTGAGGCATGGAAGTCGAGCATCAGGCGTCCGTCGGCCAGCAGCTTGTCCAGGTGCGGGGTCGCGATCTCGCTGCCCAGCGCAGACAGGTCGGAAAACCCCAGGTCATCCGCGACCACGAGCAAAATGTTGGGTTGTTTAACGGTTGGGGCGGCGAACGCTTGGCTGGCGCCGAGCAGCAGCAGGCTGAAAGCGAGCAAGGGCTTGGAGGGGATCATGGGTGTCTCTTTATTATTGTGGGTTGGGTGCACTACATGATTTTTTTATTTAATTATCTTGTCAAGGAATGAAGACCGGCGGCGACCCTGGCTGAAACGCTTCTGTCCGGGTTCATCCAGGCAATCCGCCTAAATAGCGGGTTTAAAAACTGTTCGATCAGCGAACAGTGATCGCGCCTCGTTGTATGCGATAAGCGCTGACGGCTATTGACGCCATCATCGTTAAACAAAATAATCGTTAACAGAGTTATCCATTTTCACAACAACAAGAAAGGATATTCTGATGACGAAGCCGCTGACGGGGGCATGTCTGTCCCTGGCGCTGTTATCAATCGCCCAGCTTTCACAAGCGGCGAGCCCCCTGGAAGACAGCCGCCCAGGGCGGCCTGGCGCGCCGCGCTGGGTCGAGGATTACCGCTTTCTGGATGACCCAGGTAAAGCCCGCGATCCTTTCGATGGCCTGCGTTACCATCGCCTGTCCGAAAGCGCATGGCTGCAACTGGGCGCGGAAGCGCGCTACCGCGCCGATTCACTGGACAAACCCTTCTTTGGCCTGCGCGGGATCAAAGACGACTCCTACCTGATGCAGCGCCTGCAAGCCCATGCCGACCTGCACCTGTTCGACGATGCGCTGCGTGCCTTTGTGCAAGTCGAGAACACCCGCGCGTTCGGCAAGGACCTGTACTCACCGAACGACGAAAGCCGCAACGAAGTGCGCCAGGCCTTTATCGACCTGAACCATGACATTGACGGTGGGCGCTACACGGCCCGTGTCGGCCGCCAGGAGATGGCGTTCGGCAACCAGGTGTTCGTCACCTACCGCGACTCCCCCAACATCCGCCAGACCTTCGACGGCCTGCGCGCCAGCCTCAACCTCAAGGACGGGCGTAAGCTCGATGCCTTTGCGGTACGGCCGGTGAAGACCGGCGAGGACAGCTGGGATGACGGCAGCAATAATGGGGTCAAGTTTTATGGCCTGTACGGCACCCTGCCGTTGACCCAGGCCTGGAACATCGACTTGTTCGCCTTTGGCCTGGAAACCGACGACCGCGCCCTGGCGGGGGAAACCGGTGATGAACAACGCTACACGTTCGGCACCCGCCTGTTCGGCCGCTTCCAGGCCCTGGACTGGAGTTGGGACTTGGCCGGCCAAAATGGGCATTTGGGCAACGCCTCCATTCGTGCCTGGGCGGTGTCCAGCGACACCGGCTACACCTTCAACCACCCCTGGGCCCCACGCCTGGCCATGCGCTTGGACGCGGCCAGCGGTGACGGCGACCTGGGCGATGGCAAGGTCGGTACCTTCGACCCGTTATACCCGCGCAACGGCGTGTACGGCGAGGCCAGCCTGACCACCTTGAGCAACATCCTCGTCATTGGCCCGACCTTTGGCTTTTCACCCTGGCGCACCCTGCGTTTCGAACCCGGTATCTTCGAGGTGTGGAAGCAGAACACCCATGACGGCGTATACATGCCCGGCATGAGCATCCTCGCCAACACCCGCGACACCGGCCGACACGTGGGCACCATCTACCGCGTCAATACCCGCTGGTTGGCGACGCCTAACCTGACGCTCGACCTGGACCTGAAGTACTACGACATCGGCGCTGCCATCCGCGATGCCGGGGGCGACGATGCCTCGCTGGTGTCGTTACGTGCGACCTTCAGGCTCTGACTCCTATTCGCATAACAACAAGAGGGCTGCACATGAGTGGTTCAATCGCACCATCGCACCGGCCGGTACTGACGATCGGCCTGTGTTTTCTCGTCGCGCTGCTTGAAGGGCTCGACCTGCAAGCCACCGGCATTGCCGCGCCCCACATGGCCAAGGAATTCGCCTTGACCCCCGCCATGCTGGGTTGGGTGTTCAGTGCCGGCTTGCTCGGCTTATTGCCGGGCGCCTTCGTCGGCGGCTGGCTGGCGGACCGCATGGGGCGTAAACGCATCCTGATCCTGGCCGTGTTGCTGTTCGGGGGGTTCTCGTTGGCCACCGCGCATGCCTGGGACTACCCATCGCTGCTGGTGGCGCGGCTGATGACCGGGCTGGGGCTGGGCGCGGCGCTGCCGATCCTTATCGCCATGGCCAGTGAAGCCGCCCACGAGCGCCTGCGCAGCACGGCGGTCAGCCTGACTTACTGCGGCGTGCCGCTGGGTGGCGCCATCGCTTCGGTGATTGGCATGGCGGGCCTGGGCGAGGGCTGGCGCACGGTGTTCTACGTGGGCGGCTTTGCGCCGATTGCGATTGCCTTCGTGCTGATGGTCTGGCTGCCGGAGTCCCAAGCGTTTCGCGCCCAGGCTGCCGCCAGCGGCACGCAGAACGGGCTGGCAGCGCAACTGTTTGGCCCCGGCCGGGCGAGCCGCACGCTGCTGCTGTGGCTGGCATGCTTCTTCACCTTGACCGTGCTGTACATGCTGCTGAACTGGCTGCCCTCGCTGCTGATCGGCCAGGGCTATTCGCGGCCGCAGGCCGGCGCGGTGCAGATCCTGTTCAACCTGGGCGGCGCGGCGGGGTCATTCCTGACCGGGCGCATGATGGACCGTGGGCACGCTGGGCGTGCGGTGTTGATCGCCTACGCTGGCATGCTCGCCTCCCTGGCGGGCCTGGGCCTGTCCACCACCTTCGGTTTGATCCTGCTGGCCGGTTTTACCGCCGGCTATTGCGCCATCGGCGGCCAGTTGGTGCTGTACGCGCTGGCCCCCACGCTGTACCCGACACACGTGCGTGCCACGGGGGTGGGCGCGTCGGTGGCCGTGGGCCGACTGGGGTCGATGGCCGGGCCCTTGGCGGCAGGGCAGATTCTTGCCGCTGGCGCCGGGGTAGGGGGCTTGTTGCTGGCGGCCTCGCCGGGCTTGGTGGTAGCGGCTGTGGCGGCGATGGCGCTGCTGGGGCGACGTGCAACGCCCACCGAGGCTGCGGCTTCGCAAGGGGTGGCGCCATGAGCCTGCGTAAAGGGCTTATCGCCCTGTGCTTGAGCAGCTGCGCCGCACTGGCCCAGGCCGCGAGCTATGAACCGCCGCCGCTCAAGCTCGAGCCGCTGGCGCGCTTCAGCGTTGACCTGGTGGCACCGATCTGGGAATTGGGCGCCACCAGCGGACAAGGCAAACGGCGAATCATCCCCATCACGGGTGGGCATTTCGAGGGCCCCCGGCTCAAGGGCACCATCCTCAACAATGGCGCGGACTGGCAGGTGGTCACCCCCGAGGGCGTCGCCATCATCGACACCCGTTACCTGCTGCAGACCGACGACGGTGCGTTGATCTACCTGCGTACCGAGGGCTATCGCTTCGGCCCGCCCGAGGTGATGAAAAAAGTCGCCGCCGGCGAGGATGTCGACCCCAGCCTGTACCAGTTCCGCATCACGATGCACTTTGAAACCTCGGCCCCTCAGTACGCCTGGCTCAACCGCACGGTGGGCGTTGGCAGTGCCATGCGCCTGGGCAATGCCGTCGTCTACGACGCCTTCGAAGTCAAATAGATAATTTTATTAATGGTTAATTGACTTAACTAAATGGCCGGGCTAATGTTCGGCCAACCACAACGAACAATCAGTACAAGAGGTGTGTGATGGGCCAATACGACAACCGCTGGCAGACCGTGAAAGTTACCGTCGAGCAAGGCATCGCCTGGGTCAGCTTCAACCGTCCTGAAAAGCGCAATGCCATGAGCCCGACGCTCAACCGTGAAATGCGCGATGTGCTGGAAACCATCGAGCAGGACGCCGACGCCCGTGTGCTGGTCTTGACCGGCGAAGGCAGCGCCTGGACCGCGGGCATGGACCTCAAGGAGTACTTCCGCGAGGTGGACGCCGGCCCGGAAATTCTTCAAGAGCGCATCCGCCGCGATGCCTCGGAATGGCAGTGGAAGCTGCTGCGCTTCTACAGCAAGCCAACCATCGCCATGGTCAACGGCTGGTGCTTCGGCGGCGGTTTCAGCCCGCTGGTCGCTTGCGACTTGGCCATCTGCGCCGATGAGGCCACCTTCGGCCTGTCTGAAATCAACTGGGGCATCCCACCGGGCAACCTGGTCAGCAAAGCCATGGCCGACACCGTGGGCCACCGTGAATCGCTGTACTACATCATGACCGGCAAGACCTTCGACGGGCAGAAAGCCGCGCAAATGGGCCTGGTCAACAAAAGCGTGCCGCTGGCGCAACTGCGCGATGAAGTGGTACTGCTGGCCCAGGACCTGCTGGACAAAAACCCGGTGGTGCTGCGCGCCGCCAAAAACGGCTTCAAGCGCTGCCGCGAGTTGACCTGGGAGCAGAACGAAGACTACCTGTACGCCAAGCTCGACCAGGCGCAACTGCGTGACCCCGAGCACGGGCGTGCGCAGGGCTTGAAGCAGTTCCTTGACGACAAGAGCATCAAGCCTGGCCTGCAAGCCTACAAGCGCTGAGTGATCTTGGCGTTCATTCCCGAATAATCAGAAAAGAGGAATGCCCGATGTTCGAGGTGCCATTGTTAATTGGCGGTAAGGCCCGTGCGGCCAGCGACGGCGGCACGTTCGAGCGTCGCCATCCGGTCAGCGGCGAGGTGGTGTCGGTGGTGGCTGCGGCCACCCTGGACGACGCCGATGCGGCGGTTGAAGCGGCCCAGGCGGCGTTCCCCGCGTGGGCTGCGCTGGGGCCAGGCGAGCGCCGCGCGCGCTTGCTGAAGGCGGCCGATGCGCTGGACGCCCGGCGTGACGAATTCCTGGCCATGGCCGGGGAAACGGGGGCCAAGGCCAACTGGTACGGTTTCAATGTGATGCTGGCGGCCAACATCCTGCGTGAAGCGGCGTCGATGACTACCCAGATCCAGGGCAGCGTCATCCCCTCCGACGTGCCCGGCAGCTTTGCCATGGCCCTGCGCCAACCTTGCGGCGTGGTGCTGGGCATCGCGCCGTGGAATGCACCTGTGATTCTGGCCACACGCGCTATCGCCATGCCCCTGGCGTGCGGTAACACCGTGGTACTCAAGGCCTCCGAAGCCAGCCCGGCGGTGCATGGCCTGATCGGCCAGGTATTGCAGGCGGCCGGTTTGGGCGATGGCGTGGTCAACGTGATCAGCAACGCCCCGCACGATGCGCCGGCGGTGGTCGAGCGGCTGATCGCGCACCCGGCGGTGCGCCGGGTGAACTTCACCGGGTCTACCCATGTAGGGCGCATCGTTGGGCAATTGGCGGCGCGTCACTTGAAGCCCGCGGTGCTCGAACTGGGCGGCAAGGCACCGTTCCTGGTGCTGGCCGATGCCGACCTGGATGCCGCGGTGGATGCCGCAGCGTTTGGCGCCTACTTCAACCAGGGCCAGATCTGCATGTCCACCGAGCGGCTGATCGTCGACCAGGCCGTGGCCGATGCCTTCGTCGCCAAGCTCGGTGAAAAAGTCCGCAGCTTGCGCGCAGCGGACCCTGCGCAAACCGATGCGCCGCTGGGTTCATTGATCGATGCCGGGGCCGGTGAGCGCATACAGGCGCTGGTTGATGATGCCCTCAGCAAGGGCGCAACCCTGGTGGCGGGTGGTGAGCGCACGGGCAGCGTTATGCAGCCGGTGCTGCTCGACCAGGTCAACGCCGACATGAAACTGTACCGCGAAGAGTCGTTCGGCCCCGTCGCGGTGGTGCTGCGCGCCAGCGGTGACGAAGCGCTGCTGGCCCTGGCCAACGACTCCGAGTTTGGCCTGAGCGCGGCGATTTTCAGCCGTGACACCCAGCGCGCCCTGGCCCTTGCCCAGCGCCTGGAGTCGGGCATCTGCCACATCAATGGCCCGACCGTGCATGACGAGGCGCAGATGCCTTTTGGCGGGGTCAAGGCCAGTGGTTACGGCAGCTTCGGCAGCACGGCGGCGATCGACGCCTTTACCCAGCTGCGCTGGGTCACCGTGCAGCAAGGCGCCCGGCACTACCCGATCTAACCCACGCACTCACAACAACAATAGCGAATGCATCTGGGGGCCTCTCGGCCCTCGGGCGCACTAAGGCAGAGGTAGCCTTCATGGTCTGCGAAACCCTCTCCGTTGCCCAGCGTGCGCCCTTGCGCGCCGTCAAGATCGGGCAGCCTCAGGTACAGGTGCGCCAACAAGGCGACATCCTCTACCTGGACCCTGTGGAACCACTTGCTGCTTACCCGGCACGGCTGATGGAGCGCTTGCTGCATTGGGCCGAACAGCGTGGCGAGCAAACGTTCGTCGCCCGCCGTGGTGCCGATGGCGAGTGGCAGCACATTACTTACGCCGCCATGTTGCAGCGTGTTCGATCCATCGCCACCTGGTTGCTGGATCAAGGCCTGAGCGCCGAACGCCCGCTGGTGATCCTCTCGGGCAACGACCTTGAGCATGTGCAACTGGCCTCGGCCGCACTGTATGCCGGCATCCCGTATTGCCCGGTATCGCCGGCCTATTCACTGCTGTCCCAGGATTTTGGCAAGCTGCGCCATATCGTCCAGACCCTCCAACCGGGCCTGGTCTTCGCGGCCGACGCTGCCTATGGCAGAGCCATCGATGCGGTGTTCGAGCCCTCGGTGTCACTGGTGCTGGGCGAGGGCGAACTGCCAGGCCGGGCGAGCACGCCGTTCGCCGAGGTGTTGGCCACTGCCGCACACCCTTGCGCCGACCAAGCGTTTGCCGCGTTGCGCCCACAAAACCTGGCCAAGTTCCTGTTCACGTCCGGCTCCACCAAGCTGCCCAAGGCTGTGGTCACCACCCAGGGCATGCTCTGCGCCAACCAGCAGATGCTGTTGCAGACCTTTCCGGAATTCGCCGAAGTGCCACCGGTGCTGGTCGACTGGCTGCCGTGGAACCACACCTTTGGCGGCAGCCACAATGTCGGCATCGTGCTGTACAACGGCGGCACGCTGTATATCGACGATGGCAAGCCGACGCCGCAAGGCTTTGCCCAGACGCTGCACAACCTCAAGGACATTTCCCCCACGGCGTACCTGACCGTGCCCAAGGGCTGGGAAGAACTGGTCAAGGCGCTGGAGCAGGACAGCAGCCTGTGCGAACGCTTTTTCCAACGCATGAAGCTGTTCTTTTTTGCCGGCGCCGGGTTGTCACAGGCCATCTGGGACCGGCTTGACGCGGTGGCCGTGGCCCATTGTGGCGAACGCATCCGCATGATGGCGGGGCTGGGCATGACCGAGACCTCGCCGTCGTGCACGTTCACCACGGGGCCGCTGTCGGTCGCCGGCTACATCGGCCTGCCGGCCCCGGGCTGCGAGGTCAAGCTGGTGCCGGTGGACGGCAAACTCGAAGCGAGGTTTCGCGGGCCGCATGTGATGCCGGGGTACTGGCGCTCATCCCAGCAAACCGAAGCGGCGTTCGACGACGAAGGGTTCTACCGCAGCGGTGATGCCGTGCGCCTGTGCGACCCCGACAACCCGCAGCTTGGGCTGATGTTCGACGGGCGTATTGCCGAGGACTTCAAGTTGTCCTCCGGGGTGTTCGTCAGCGTCGGGCCCATGCGCACCCAGGTGATCCTGCAGGGTGCCCCGTATGTGCTGGACGTCGTGGTACTGGGCCCTGACCGCGAATGCCTGGGCTTGCTGATCTTCCCACGGTTGCCAGAGTGCCGGCAGTTGGCCGGGCTTGGCGACCAGGCCAGTGATGCCCAGGTGCTGGCATCGCCTGCCGTGCGGGACTGGCTGTCGAGCCTGTTGGCCAGCCTCAACCGAGGCGCCACGGGCAACGCCAGCTTTATCCAGTTCGCGGGCCTGGCGGACGAAGCGCCGTCCATCGACCGCGGCGAGATCACCGACAAAGGCTCGATCAACCAGCGTGCGGTCCTGCAACTGCGCCAGGGCCTGATCGACAGCCTGTACGCCGGGCAGGGGCCGTTACGTGTAGACGCGCCATGACGGCGCGGGGGCAATTCCGCGCGTTTGCGGCGACCGCGTTGCTCGATGGTATCCGCACGCCGTGGGTCGACCTCAATGGCGCATTCGGGTTGGTCTCGCCGACCGACCTGGGCATCAAGGCCGGCCGCGCAGTGTTGCAGCGCGCTGGGCTGGAGGGGCGCGACGTCGACAGCGTACTGGCCGGCTCCATGGCCCAGGCTGACTTCGACGCCTACATGCTGCCCCGGCATATCGGGCTGTACTGTGGCGTCGACCAGGCAGTACCCGCGCTGATGGTGCAACGCATCTGCGCGACCGGTTTTGAACTGCTGCGCCAGGCGGGTGAGCAAATCCAGGCGGGGGAGGCGGGCACCGTACTGTGTGTGGCGGCCGAGTCGATGTCACGCAATCCGATCGTGGCCTACACCCACCGTGGCGGTTTTCGCTTGGGCGGCGAAGTCGGCTTCAAGGACTTTCTCTGGGAAGCCCTGTTCGACCCCGCTGTTGGCATCAGCATGATCCAGACCGCTGAGAACATCGCCCGGCACTGTCACATCCCCCGGGCTGCCGTAGACGCCTGGGCGGCCCAGAGCTTCGCGCGGGCCATGGCTGCGCGGGCGCGAGGGTGGTTTGCCGACGAGTGCGTCAGTGTTGGCAATGAAGTGTTCGAAGCGCCCGGCTTGCTGCCACGCGGCATTCGCCTGCCGCGTGGCGTTGAAGCCGTCTCCGAAGACAGCCACCCGCGCGCGACCGCGTTCGAGCGTTTGCAGCAACTGCCCCCGATTTACCCGCAGGGGGTGCAAACCGCGGGCAATAGCTGTGCGGTGGTGGATGGCGCAGCGGCGGTGCTGATGTGTTCGGCAGACCAGCTGGCTGGGCGCATGCCGATGGCCTGGTTGCGGGCCAGCAGTGTGGTGGGCGTGGCGCCTGAGGTGATGGGGCTGGGCCCGGTGCCGGCCATCCGTTTGCTGCTGGAGCGTGCAGGCCTGGCGCTGGACGCCATCGCCTGCTTTGAAATCAACGAAGCCCAGGGCGCGCAGATTGTAGCGGTGCAGCAATCGTTGGGCATCGCGCCGGAACGGCTGAATGCCTGTGGCGGCGCTATCGCCCTTGGCCACCCGCTGGCCGCAACCGGCCTGCGCCTGGTGATCAGCGTTGCGCGGCAATTGCGCGCCAGTGGCCAGCGCTATGGCGTGGTATCGGCCTGCGTCGGCGGTGGCCAGGGCATGGCCTTGCTGTTGGAAAACCCACTGGCCAAGACCTGAAAAGGAGGTTCACGTGTCTACCTATCGCGCTCCGCTGCAAGACATCCGTTTCGTGATCGATCACTGGCTGCAAGCGCCGGCGGCCTGGGCTGAATCCGAGCGGTTCCCCGGCGTCGACAGCGCGTTGGCTCACCAACTGTTGGAGGAGGGCGCGCGCTTTGCAGAACACCAGTTGCTGCCGTTGAACATGAGTGGCGACCGCGAAGGCTGTAGCTTCCACGCCGGCAAAGTGACCACCCCGAAAGGTTTCCGCCAGGCCTACCAGCGTTACGTGGAGGGCGGCTGGCCAGGGTTGACCTGCGCAGTGGAGCACGGCGGCCAGGGCCTGCCGCTGCTGCTCGGGGCTGCGCTGCACGAAGTGATCTACGCCTGTAACCATGGCTGGGCCATGTACAGCGGCATCGCCCATGGCGCCTACGAGTGCTTGCGCACATTTGGCTCTGCCGAGCTGCGCCAGGCCTGGCTGGGCAAGATCGTCAGCGGTGAATGCCTGCCCACCATGTGCCTGACCGAACCCCAGGCCGGCAGCGATGTGGGGCTGCTACGCACGCAGGCGCGGGCGGATGAAGCGGGGGCTTATCGGCTGACGGGCAATAAAGTGTTCATTTCGGGGGGCGAGCACGACCTCACCGACAATATCGTGCACCTTGTGCTGGCCCGGCTGCCCGATGCGCCTGCGGGCAGCCGCGGGCTGTCGTTGTTCCTGGTCCCCAAGTTGACTGAGCACGGCCAGCCCAACGGCGTTCATTGCACCGGCATCGAACACAAGATGGGCATTCACGCCAGCGCCACTTGCAGCCTCAGCTTCGACCAGGCTCAGGGCTGGCTCATCGGCGAGCCCCATTGCGGCTTGGCTGCGTTGTTCGTGATGATGAACAGTGCCCGTACCTACGTCGGGCTGCAGGGCTTGGCCCATGCCGAAAGCGCCGAGCAGCGTGCCTTGGTTTATGCGCAGGCGCGTGTGCAAATGCGTGCGGTGGTGCGCCCTGAAGGTGCTCAAGCTGCCGCAGCGGACCCGGTGGCCTTCCACCCGGCCGTGCGTCAGGTGTTGTGGCAGTCTCGGGCGCTGACCGAAGGCATGCGCGCCATCGGCTATTGGAGTGCCCATCTGCTCGACCTTGCCGAGCAGTCGCAAGGGGCGGCCCGTCACACCCTGGAGGCCCGCATCGGCTTGCTCACGCCCGTGGTCAAAGCCTTTTTCACCGAGCAAGGGTTCCAGCTGGCCAGTGACGCGTTGCAGGTGTTTGGCGGCTACGGCTACGTCACCGAATCGGGCATTGAGCAGACCGTGCGCGACAGCCGCGTGGCCATGATTTACGAGGGCACCAACGAGATTCAGGCCAACGACCTGCTCGTGCGCAAGGTGTTGGGCGACCGTGGCGAGGCGCTGGAAGCGCTGCTCGACCACGTGCTGGGAGATGCGGGCTTGGCGAGTGACGCCGAAGGCAGGCGTTGGGCGCAGCAGTTGCACGTAGCCAGTGAAGGATTACGCGCTTGGGTGCGTGGGCTTGTGCGGCATGATGATAGGGAATATGCCTACCGGGCAGCGGGTGACTTCCTGCAAGCGTTAGCGATGGTGTTGCTCGGCCATGCCTGGGCCCGGGCGGCACGCTTGGCGTTGTTGCAAGTGGAGCAACCGTTCTACCGGCGCAAACGCCAAACGGCGGCGTACTTCTTTGACCACCTGTGGTTGCGTTTTGAGTACCGTTTGCAGTGCCTGCAAATGGCCGAACTACCGCTGCCGTTTGTGGATGACCTGTAAGAGGCATACGCATTTTGGTGTAGGAGCAGCCTTGTGCTGCGAAGAGGCCCGTGAGCAAACCGGGAATCTTCAGGGCTGCCACCGGCCTCTTCGCAGCACAAGGCTGCTCCTACCCAGACCGCGCATGACCGGAGGATGAGGCAGGGGGAGCGGGTTTCTCGGACCTTTATACGGAGCCCAGCTCATAGTCGATTCGCGTCAACCTATCATTTTTACCAGTAGACGATAATCACCATCCGGTGTGTCATTCAAGGGTGTGCGACGCGCACAGTGGAGTGCATTATCTCTTGAGAAATGGAGGTTAATAGATGCGTGTACATTGTGTAGGGTTGATAATGCTGGCGATGATCGGGCCTGTACAGGCATCGCCTGAACTCGATAAGTACGGTAAGGAAGTAGAGAAAAAAGTTACATTGCGCTATCAAGCTTATGTGCAGTCCTGTCCGAATAATCGCCCGGCTTACGAATGCTCCGGTCTATTGATAAGAGGTGTGGGCGATCCGCGTGGAAAGCATTTTAACGCGTGGGATCCCCCCCGAAAGGGAGCAACGCACGATACCTCGTTTAGTTACGTGCGCATCGGTATATCCTTTGAACGGTTAGCGTATGAATACACCAATGGTTATATTGTGTCACCGCCAGGTCAAGAACAACCGGATCAATTGCAGTTGCAGCCAACCTGCTTCTATCCCGTTGATGGTGCCTCGGACAAACGCTCAGACAAGGGTTGTGGAGCGTATGAGGACAAGAAGGACAGCAGTGCGCCATGTGTGGTGTCGAGTGACATTGTCACAGGTGCCAAGGCCTGGTTTGAGGCCCATTCACCCATTGATGATAAGGCCTACGACAAGCGGTGCGCGTTCTCCCTTAAAGGGCCAGATGTAACGGAGGCGTTCATGACGGCACTGGCGGTCGTTGAGCGGGCGTCCGAAAAGACCACCGTGCCTAATGACTTCAAGGTGACCTCGTGGACGGCTGAAACAGCCGGCGCGCTTCCCGTTGAAGCTTTTTTCTATAATGACGAAGATAAATTAATTGGGCTTCCCATTGCACAATTTAATCAGTGCCGATTCAAGCACGTGACGGGGCGTGAGGTTCCTATTCTGCGCAGGGTTGTACTTTTGTTAAATCTCGAGCCCTTCGAGCACACGATCGAAAACGTTAACCCACCGCTGGCTGAAGTGTATCCAGCGCTAAAAGACATGGCCTTTGAACATGGCACGTTGAGGGCGGCAGTCAAAAGCATTGCGCCTAGGGCTGAAGGTTTAATGGCGTATAATTCCTTTTCTTATTATTCGCAAGATCAAGCAGGTGTTCAGCGCTGCAGCGAGGTGCTGAGTGCTGCAGCGGGTTGACGGTGTACTGACGCTGTAAACGTTGTGGAACTGTGCGTAAAAAGTTGAGGTGGTAACTGTTTCTAAGGTGACGAAATCCTTCTTGTGCTAAAGGTGATAGCTGGGTATGGACAATCAATCTGCAGAAAGTAAGCCGCATCTTGTTAATAGTGCAGTAGGTGACGTGCGCTTAGAGTTTGCGAGCCACCATTCACTCACCCTTGGCAGCGATGGGCCATTTAATGGTGGCTCGCCTACTGCGCTGTTTCAAGACGCTGAGCCTAAGGACATGCCTGATTACCTTGCTGCTGGCTACAGTGTCACGCTGGACCTTGCCAAGCGCCAATTCAGTGAAGCCTGCGCGCCCACCTTCAAGGGTACGAAGCAAACGGCCACCTCCCTGCACATCTACTCGGCGGCCGGCCAGTTGCTCAGCTTCGACGACATTACGGGGACTACCACAACGTTCACCTACGACACCAACCACCGCGTCGTCAGTTCAGCCAGTTCGGCATGCCAGACAACCAGCACCTACAACGACCAAGGCCAACTCACTCAGGAAACCATCAAGGATGTCTGCAGCGGCGCCTTGATGACGGTGAGTTACGCCTATGACCCGTCAGGCAATGAAACTACGCGTACTTTCAGTGGCGACGGCTTTCCTACCCTAAGCCTTGAGCGAACGTTGCTCAGCGATGGGCGGCTGAAGCAGTTCGTGCTAAGGGTCGATGACAAGGAGCACCGCAGCGACCATTACACGTACGACAGCGATGAGCGTCTGCATAAATGGTATTGCACGGGCGAGAATGCGCCCGTCAGCAGCAGCAACAAAGCCTATACCGAGCAGATATTTACGTACGACACCGATGGCAACGTTGTGTCGCGCAGCCACAAGTCGAGCAAGGGGCCAGGTGTTTCTACTTACGGCTATGACCCAGACCGCCCAGGTGCACTGATCTCATCGAACGGTGACCCACAAGTCAACGATCAACGCGGCCGCACCTTGAAACGCAGCAATCGCAAGCTCGGTTATCACGCGAATGGACAGATCAAGTCATACAGCAGCCAGGCAGGGGGAGAGGGCGCGGATTACCAGTTTGCCTATGACACTCAGGGGCGGATCAGGGAAGTGGTGCTAGGTGAGCAGCGGGAGGTGTATCACTACCGGGAAGGGTCTATCTATGCCGTTCAACAATTGGGCGATCACTTTACCGGCAAGGCAGCGAAACGGCGGATGGTGCTGCTTAATAACAGCCCCTCGTGCTTTTTGCAGCAAATTACAGAGGCCACTGGTGACGTGTGGGAGTCAACGACCTGCACGTTCGAACTGCGCGATGCTGCGGGCACCGTGTTCGCCAGCCTCAAGCATGGCCAATCTACCCCCCCGGTCTATTACAGCTACCTGCCCTATGGGTTTCGTGTTCGCGACTTAGCATCCACTACTTGGCTGGGTTTCAAAGGCGAACTGCTCAACCCTTTGAGCTTGTACCACTTGGGCAATGGCGATCGTTTGTACGATGCGCAGCTGCACCGCTATCAGGTGCCTGCGGGCGCAGGTCTGCTTGCTACTCAAAATGGCTCGCCGTACGTGTACTGCAACGGCGACCCGGTGAATAAGCCGAAGCAGGCGCCGACGAGCTAAAGTTGAACATCCACTCCGAGTGATCAAGCGGCAGCGCGGTACAGCAGGCTGCGGCCTCAGCACTAAAGCACAGCTACTGCGTTGCCTGGTCTGGCCTCTTCGCGGGTTAACCCGCTCCCACAAAGTTATTTGGTCTCGAGGCCTACGCATTTCATTGTAGGAGCAGCCTTGTGCTGCGAAGAGGCCCGTGACCAAACCGGGAATCCTCAGTGCTGCCACCGGCCTCTTCGCAGCACAAGGCTGCTCCTACCCAGACCGCGCGTGACCGGAGGGTGACGCAGGGGGTGGGCTTGCACTGCGAAGAGGCCGGGCTGTAAAGCTTCGGAGAGAAGAAATCAGATTTAACCCCTTCCTTGTAGGGCATTTCCCAAACATACTCCTGCCGCCTTTTTTCCGTTGCGGCTGTTCAGGCAGCGCTCTAGTCTCGGCGTGTCGTTGCACATCAACGACACGGCTTTGACAGGCCGCGACGGTAATCATGCATACGGTTCGTCCTTTATGGCAGCTGTACGTGTGGGCACGCTTGCGTGCGCCGGAGCTTCGTGATTCCGCCGGTCTGTCAACCCACGTACAGCTGCCACCCTTCTGTTTGACAGCAGGCGGGTGGTTGCCACTTAGAAGGAATCATAGGATGTTGAAGATAGTCCCCGATCCACCCCACGACCACCATTCCCTCGAAGACACCCTCATCCAGGCAGCGGACTATGCCCTGTGCGCACAGTCCGTGGCTAATCAGGCCATTCTCCTACAGCCCAAATCGCCCGTGTCGATCTTGATGATGGCGACGATGCATGAGCTGGAGGCACTGCGTGTGCTGCTGGAGCCGGCGTTGATCCAGGTGCAGATGCCGGCGCATCAGCCACGGACTCAGCATTAAGCCACAGGTAATGAGTTGCCTGTACGGGCCTCTTCGCGGGGCAAGCCCGCTCCCACAGGTACACCGCAGGTCTCAAGGCCTGTGTATATCTGTGGGAGCGGGCTTGCCCCGCGAAGAGGCCCGTACAGGCGGTGAAATTTCAGGGAGACCGAACAATGACCACAGACGCCAACAAAGCCCCAACCACGGTCGGCAAGACCAAGTTCTACCAGGGCGAAAAAAGACCCAGCCGCTGTTCTGCATCGAGCCCGGCATCCCTTGCCAAGACGCCCGTGAGCAAGCCTCAGAACTGATGGGCGTTGTGCGAGACCTGACCATCGCCGGGGTAATGGACGACAACCCGCAGCTGATCTGGGCCTCACATTATCTAAGCGCTTTGGCCAAGGCGCTGATGGATGATGCAGAACTGGGGATGACGCGCTAGTGGGCCTTGGCGAACGTTTAAGCCGTCACGACTGTTGATAGGCGGGCTTCCAGCGCATCACGACCAGCCAATGCGGTCGATAACAAGAGAACCGTTAAGACCTCCCCAGTGTGACTTCCCTATGCCGCACCTAGCATTTTTGTCAGGTGACAGGTTTTCGGCATAGGAGGACAGTGTTCCCACGAGTCACCCAGGATAAGTAAGTGTATTCAGATTCCTGAAACCCAGTTGGTTCATGGCGGGCGACTCATCGAATTCAGCATTGACTATGCACGGGAGATGAGGCATGACTCGGTTTTCGGAGATATTTGTTGATGGCTACAATAAGAGTGTTATAGACAAGTCAGGCCTTCAGAGAGGTGACCCGATACGCGTCAATGGCGACAAGTGCTGGTTTCTCTCGGCACACGATACGCACATTGAAGTTTTGTACCGTGATGAGTTCTTGGAGTCAGCGGCGCAGAATCATTACGTTATCCATAGGTACGATAATTCGGAAGGTGGATTCAATGTTATTAATACCTTGAGTGGTGTCGATAGTGAGAAGGTAAGTCGATACAGTCAAGATGAGTTGAAGTATCGAAGTCTGGAGCAGGAATTCAAGCGTAAGCTGGACGCTGTGCTTTCATCTGGTGCTTCTCAGGTTTCACCTGATGATCCGGCGCTCCTGTCTGCCTCTTCATTACCAGTTCTGATTGAACTCCATCCTGCATCAGTCGAAGATTTTGTAACTTTGTTTGGTTCAGGCGCCTGCACAGATACCTATGGCCTGCTCTGCTACCTGGATGCCGTTGAGCCGCATCCAGCGTCCGTGGAAAGCCTTATCATTTCAATGGATGACGCGTTTGGAGAACTACGCAATGACCTTGCGTCGGAATACTCTTTTGTGGACCATTTTCTAAGCCCACCGTCTGATACACCGATTCAGGTAAATATGCAGCACGTCCGCACAGTCTACTCACTTTCGGGCGTCGCCAAGCTCGCACCTCTGATGGAGACGTTACGCGCTTCAAAAGCCGAGGCCCCGACGGCGCTTCCGATAATCGACGCCAAACAGACCTTCCCGGTGCCCTACAAGATCACCAACCAAACCGACGGCACCCTGCCCGACATGCAGGGCTTCGGCCTGGAGCGGGTGGGCAGTGCCGAAGGTGGCTGGTACAGCCTGTGCCCGATCAAGGCAGACCGCGCCCTGGCTGCGGGCGAAACCGTCAGCGCCTGCCTGGTGCACCGCCGTACCGGCGAACTGACCCGTGTCGACTACACCGCACAGGCCAGCAAGCTGGGCACCAAGCAGTGGCTCAAGGACTTTACCAAGCATGTCGCCGAGGCCGGCAAGCCCATCACGGCCGGGGGCTGGAGCGACAACAATGCGTTTTCCAGTAGCCACGAAGATCCGCGCCTGTGGTGCCAGGCCGACTATCGGGCGTTCAGCACCGCACCGTTCGACAACAACCTGGTCCAGGTATTGGCCTGTCACGATGACTTTCCACTGGCCCGCGGGCAGACCCTGAGCCTGCAGGTGCGCGACCTTAAGACTCAGGCCCTGCACGAGCAGCACCTGTTTACCGCCGAGGCCGACAGCGGCTGGGCCAAGGCCCTGTGTGAACAGGTCAACCGTGACAGCCGCCTGCTGAGGGCGGGGGTGAAGGGCGCAGGCTGCACGGTGGTACCGGGCGAGGTGAACAACGCGTTCTGGGGGCCGCAGTGTGCCGAGTTGTGTGTGACAGTAACCGAGGTGAACTGGTGGGCCAGCCGTATGCTCGATGGCACGAAGGCGGTGCCCGACGGCGGCGTGCTGCATGCCTGGGTCTATGATACGTTTTCCCAGCGCCTGCTCGGCCACCACGAATGGACCCCGAGCAGCTCTCAGCGCGCCAGCGGCAAATGGCTGAAGGCCTGGGCCGCGGCGCTGGCCACGTCGGCAGTGGCGCCTTACCTGCGCGTTAACACGACCGCAGCGGTGCTCGAACAGCGCGGCGACGCGTTGCGCATCTTCGCCAGGTTGCCGGACGATGACTACGACGTCGAAGGCCCGCTGCTGGCGCCGGCATTCAAGGCGCTGGAAGATGCCGTGCTGGTGACCGTGCGCCATCCCGGTAACCAAGCCTTGCTGCACCACGCACTGTTCAGGCCCCAGGCCTGCGCTGCGATGCTCAGCAACGAGCAAGCCTGGTTACAGGCGTTGGCCCGCTTTATCGAAACGCAGCATTGGCCAGAACTGTATGTCAAGGACGGCAGGCAGCTGTGGCTGTCGCGTCACGCCGAGCTGCTTGTCGCACTGGATAACGTTGGCGATGGCAGCGAATGGGCGACCGAGGACTATCGGCGGGAACTGCTGAGTGCTGATGAATGGCCATACGAGGAGGCCGCAGACCCGGTGGCGTTCACCATCGAGCCCGGTGAGGGTATGACGGGGGTGACCATCAGCTCGCTGGACGCAGAGCTGGAGTTTCGCCTGGACAAGGCGGCACGCGACAAAGGCTACCGGGTGATGGCGTGTGTGCCGAGGCAGGCCGCGGCCAAACAGCTCAGAGAGGCTTACATCACTTACGCGCAGGCCGCTACCACATTAGGTTCGCGTGCTATCGTCCCGTTCGCCGAAACCGGTGCCTTAACCACCGCCGCCAAGGTAGTTGATGCATACCGCTTTGACGCCATGTGCTACGACTTAGGTTCCATTTTTTCGACCCTCTTCAACACCGCCGTCGACGAGGCATCCGACGAGCTAGCCTTCGAGGCCGACTATAAGGCCGCTCTTGAGGCCGCCAAAATTGCCGCCGGCACTACCGGACCCTTGGGAATATCAGCCCACGACCACAATTACGCCGAGGCCTTCGAAGAATACGAAGCCAGTCTCGCCGCCGCCAAACTGGCCTTCGCAATTGTCCTAGCCCAGAAGGAGGCCACTGCAGTGTGGCCTGTCTCGGTCACCGGCGACACCATCACCTGGCAAGGCCCGCTGACCGACCAGGCGTATGACCTCTACCTGGACTGCCCCGAGTCCGAGCGCGGCAAAGAAGCCCTGACCGTAGGCCATATCGGCGCCTTGGGAACCACCCAATTCTGGCGCGACCCCAAGCCCGTCACCTTCACCCCACCCAAAGCGCTCAAGGTGCAGACGGATATCAGCTACCTCTGCGAAGACTACGGCAACACCAGCCGCTCCGAACTGTTTGACACCACCGGCCACGGTGAAGCCGGGGTAGACCCACGCACGGGGCTGTTCCACGCCCATTACCTGGTGGCCAGCTTGCAAGGGCTGCAAGGCCAGGGGCCGGCGGTCGATCTGACCTTGCATTACTCGGCGCTGCGCGCCAATGAGGCGGGGCTTGGCGATGGCTGGGCCTGGCGGTTTTCCAGCGTGGACGTGCGCGACCGGCTACTGACCCTGGCCGATGGCGCCCAGATCAAGTTCAACGAAGCGCAATGGAATGACCTGAGCGCTGAAAAGGCGATCAAGCTGGCCTCATGCGTAGTGCGCAGTAATAAGGATTACAGTGAGTTCACCCTCGACCTGCCCAGCGGCCGTCAGGAAAAACTGAAAAAGCCAGCAGCCGAGGGCAGTGACGAGGAAGAGCCGAACAAGGAACTCCATGGCCTGCTACTGAAAACGTTGAAAGCCATCCGGGACAAGTCCAGGCCGGATTTTCCCGCGCTGCCGGATAAATGGCAGCAGTGGATCGCATGGAAGGTCGTGCCCCATTACTACTACATCGCTGCGAAACTCGATTACGACCGAGCGGTTAACGCATGGGAAGGCGAGAAAGCCATTATTGAGCTGAAAAAGCGCATTGCCGATCTCGAACGCGAACTCGCACGCCTGGAGCCGTTCGTGTTGCTGGTGCCGTCGAGCATCGAATCGCCCTACGGCGAAAAGTTGACGTTGGAGTGGAGGCGCGAAAAAGGCCAGTTCCTGCTGTTGACGGTCAAAAGCGGGGAAGAGGCCCTGTTCACGGCCGAGTACGAGACGCCGCAGGGCAAGGCTGCGAAGGTGAACATGCAGGTCTGGCCGCAGAGCAATACCGAGCAATACGAGGTCAGGCTGGAGCTCAAGGATTACCTGCTTCGCACGCTCAAGCGTGTGGTGAAAAACAAGGGCCAGGACGTCGTGCTGCAGCAGGTCGATTGCGATTATGACGACGACTACACCCTGGACCGGGTGCTGTGTGGCCTGCGGGAACTTGACGGCTCGGTGGAATGCGTAAGGTACCAGCCGTGGCAACCGAAGAATGAAGCGCAGAAAAACGGGCGCCCTGGGCTACCTCGGGTGGCGATACACACCTTGGTGCCAGGCGATGGGCAACAGAACCAGGTGGCGACCTATCGCTACGAGGGGGACTTCCTACAGACCGACCAGAGGATCGTTACCGTCGAGTACGAATACGGCCCGCATGGAGCAAGGGAGCAACACTTGCTGGTGCAAGGTAACGTCAAGCACAGCGGTCGCTCAGAGCGTTTCGAACTGCTGCGCGGGGTCGCCTCGAAGCAGGGTCATTGGCTGGCCTTCGCTACCCGGCAAGACGAAAAGAAAAGCAGCAAACAAAGGGTAACCAAGGGCTACCGCTACACGGGGGCGGGCGATGAGTTTGCCGAATTGCTTCATGCCATCGAAGCCGGTGCCGGAAGCGAAGACATTAAGGTAAAGGATGGGGCGAAGCTGGTCGAAAGGCAGCGCGAACTGCTCAAATGGTTCTTCAGTAAAACCGACGATCACCACCGACCGGAAATCGCCGCCTGCATCACTCGGCTGTTGGCAAGCGCACCCCACTCCGAGCGAGAAGCGTTGGGGCGCACGGTGGCGGTGGCGACGCAGGAAGAGGACATGGCAGGCAACGTGCAGCGCCTGCACAAGACTGATGAGCATTCGCTTTACCGCTGTTACTACACCAAGCCAGGGGACAATCCGTTCACGGTGGAATTTGATGAGCGCGGGCTGTCCGGTGAGCTGAAAAGTGTGCCGGGGCTCGAAGGGCTGCCGACTTTGCAGTGCCCTTTCATCCCGGAGCATGCCTCTGCCCCTGTCATGGCTGAGTACCAGTGTGACCTCTTCGGCAATCTCAAAGGCCTGCGCTTGTTCGGTTATCGCAAGGTGACGCGGGGCAGCAGGGACTTGCTGGAGCTTGCCGAGGTGGTGGAAGTCGAGGGGGTCAAGGGCACGCTTGTAGGCGACTGGCTCAACGCCAAAGCCACTTGGACGTTGGCTAACTCGCCCGCCAAGCTGCTGTGGCGCCAGCGCAGTACTGAGATCTCGCTGGTTAGCAGGAAGGAAGGAAGCACCGTCGATAAATGGTCGGTCAAGGACACCCAGATTACCCACCTGGGCGAGAAGCAATTCAAACTGGAGAACCTGCAGTCCTTTGAGGACAACCCGAACAATCAAGGCATCGTGGTGCGCATCACCTGCACCACCGAGGCCGGTAGCAAACAGTTCAGCAAGGAGGTGCGCTCGCGGCATGGCCGGCGTCTTCTGGAACAGGTGAAGCAGGGGGAGGAGGTGCACTGGCAGTACGATGCGCTGGAGCGGGTGACCCGAAAGACATACTACGCGCTCAAGAAGGGCAGCAACGGCCTGTACATGAGCAAGGGCAAGGGCCAGAAACCCGACGAGCGGACCGACACCACGTATTCGGATGACGGTAAGCAGGCAACGCATACCTATGCAAACAACAACGTCGCCCGCAGCTACCTGGACGGCTTGCGACGGGCCTGGCGGCATGAGTGGCGCAGAGCCGGCAGTGAGCACTTTGTGCCGCTTGATCAATACAGCCTGCAAGGGCCAATAGCGCGGAAGTTGCTGGCCAGTTGCGAGTGGGACTATTTGCCGGGTGGGCAGGCCGTGGTGGCGATGACTCCGATGCCGATCGCCGTGGGACCACAAGCGTGGGTCAGGGAGCAAGGGGGCCTGGATGGGCCAGGTATACGTAGCCTGCTGCAAGCCCAAAGCGAGGAAAAGGTTGACGACGAAGGAGGCGCGGCGTTCGATCCGTTCGCGTTTGAACCGTATGCGACGCAGGACCTGTCGAGCCAACGCCTGGTTGAAGAAGGCATCGATGAGCAATGCGTGCTTAAACGCACCTCCGATTACACCTACCGAAAGGACGGCACCTTCGATCAGGTGGAGCGTGTGACCGACAGTGCAGGCAAAGCCTATCTGCAGGTGCTCAAGCGCTTCGACAACTCAGGCGATGTCATCGGCTATGAGCGCACCGTGGATAAGGAGACCTGTCAGTACAGCCTGGAGCGCGACGCCCTGGGCCGGGTGACCAGGATCACCCGGCCCGATAACTCCACCGTAGAGCACAGTTACCATGGCCTGAGCAACCACGCCACGGAACTCAAGGTGAACGGCCAGGTGGTGGCGACGCAGAAGGTGAAGAACGCCAGCACCTTGACCTCGCGCACGGTAGGCAGCCGCGCGTACAGCATCACGGACGATACCGTGACGTTACCCGACAAGACTCTGCTCACCACCCTTCGAAGTGCCGAGGGTCAGAGCTTCAAGGCGAAAGACCAGGCGCTCTCCAGCTTTACCGAGCACGACGGCACACAGACCTTGGCCTCCCCCGTCGATGACGCCAAGATGGAGGTCGGCTGGGCGCAGGTCCAAGGGAGCACGGCCCTGCCCGGTCGGCAGTGGGTCAAGCAAACCTCACCGCGTGCCAAGCGTCAGGGCCACCGCTGGCTGAGCCTGCGTGGCCGGCCGCTGGCCACGCTGCGCGCCGACGGTCACTGGCAGCGCGTGTTCACCGACGAGCAGGGCCGGGTGCTGCGCACCTGCCAGGACCACGAGGAGGTGGTGCATCGCTACGACGCACTGGGGCGTCTGCAGTCGCGCCAGGCCCAGGCGCTCAAGGCCGGTGGGCAGTGGCAGGTGCTCAGCGAGCATGACAGCTTCGGCCAGGAAGTCACCCGGCGTTTCCTGCGCAACGGCAGCGAGTGCTTCAAGCAGTGCCTGACTTGGCGTGGCGACGGTCGTTTGGCCAGCAAGACGAGCTACGAGCACGGGAGGCAGGTACGCATCGAGCGCTTCACCTACGACATGTTAGACCGTCTGCAGCGATATGACTGCGAGGCACTCGCGGCCGAACATTGCCCGAAGGACGCTCAGGGCAATGAAGTCAAAGCCCAGGAATTTACCTGGGATGCGCTGAGTAACCTGACCCGCTGCGTCACCACCGGCTTCGATGGCAAAACACAGACCGAGGAACTGGCCTATGGCACGACCAGCGATCCGACCCGGCTGACGGGGATCAGCCGCGGCCAGGACAAGCGCGAGTTGACTTGGAACACCAACGGCTACCTGACCGATGCCGCCGGGCAACACCGCTTCAGCTACAACGGCGCCGGCCAGCTCGACAAGGTCTGCGACAGCGACGGCAATGTCCTAGCCCGCTACGAGTACGACGGTAGTCAGCGTTTGGCGGCGCAGTACCTCAAGTGCGACGAGAGCACCTGTGAGCTGCGTTACGACGGCGATGAATTGATCGGCGAGATCCACTATGACAAGGATGACAAAGTCAGCAGAACCACCAGCCTGTCCAGCGGGCTGGCCCAGTACGATGGAAACGAGGTGCGCTGGCTGATTGACGACCCGCAGGTGGGCGTTGCCGGGCAAGTCAAGAACGGCTCGCTGGAACTGGCACCGCTGCTGCCGTTTGGTGAGGGCACGGCACTGGAGGGGCTTGTCAACGGCTACAACGGCATGCGCCGCGACCCACTCACTGGGCACTATCATGCCGGTAATGGCTACCGCAGTTATGACCCAGCGCTGCGCCGTTATGCCCAGCCGGACTGGCTAAGCCCGTTCGGTGAGGGTGGGCTCAACGACTATGCCCACTGCCCGGACCCGGTCAACCTGCACGACCCCAGTGGGGCGATCATGCTCAGCCGCTGGGGCCAGGACCACCAACGGGCTACTTACGATAAGGCGGTGGCAGACACTGAGAAAACGCAAGTCGGTGGCCGCTGGCGCGGCCTGCTGTTTTCGGCGTTGGTGGCCGTGGTTGGCGCGGTACTGACCGTTGTCACGGGGGGGCTGGCGGCGCCCTTGCTGGCGTTCGTCATGGTGATGAGCGTGCTTTCGTTCGCTTTCGAAGTGGCAGCGGTGTTCACGGAGGAGTCCAATCCTGAATTGTCCAGAGCGCTGAGTATCGCCTCGGTCGTGACGGGGGTATTGAGTACCCTGGGTTTCGTCGGGTTGTTCAAGCTTGGCTTTAAAGGGCTGCAACTCTTGTGGAAGGGTGCTAAAGCGCTCGGCAGTGGCCTTAAAGTCGCGTGGAACGGCGCCAAAAGCATGAAGGACATGGTTGTTAAGGCGTTGGCGCGCGTCGGACGAACGGGTCGCGTGGCACCGGTGGGTACTGGTCCGGTAAGCCGGGGTGCGGATGATGCGCTAGGGAGCCTTAGTCGTCCTACGGGGGCAGCACTCGATAGAGTTAGTCGCCCAATAGGCAGTCTGCGTGGCATTTGGCGGAGCGTCAGAAACCATCTTGATGGATTCGATGACTCCTCCTCAATGACCAACTTTGCGAATTCGGGTTGGTTTGGGAAAATTGGCGAACAACTGCAGCTCAGTAGGCACTTCCAGCCCCTCATACAAGTGCGCATGTCGCGCGGCGTTTCGTACGCAGCCGACTTTGTCGGCACGATACTCGACGGCAACGTCCTGAGAGGAACCGTCGGGTCGAGCATTGACCTGGAAGCGAGTCGACTGGCGGCACTGGAGCCTAATTCAGGACAGTTAGCGCAACGTCCTACGCCCAGTGTGAGGAACTCGGGCAGTTATTCAATTAAGAAGCTGGTCACCGTTCCGATTCTGGCCGCCGTGAAACAGCACAAGCTGCCTCCGGTAGGGCACCGGCCGACGTTCTGGTAGGGAGCGTGTCCCAGGTCTGGTCATGGAGTAACTGACGAAAATGCCAATATCGGGACCGTGTTCGACGCATTAGATTTTCCCATACCCGCGCTCGGGAGCGGGAAAAAGCAACCACAGGCAGTGACATCGAGGATACAAATCATGATCGTAGCAAGTGGAAAGAAAGGCAATGTGGTGGAATACGATGAAGACGAACATTTTGGATTCATCGACTACAAACATGAAGGTAAAAGAGTATACCTGCCGTTCGAGCAGGCAAAGGATATGGACCTGGAGGATGGCATCGAGGTCACGTTCGATATCGAGATGGTGGGGTCAGAGCCTCACGCCATTAACGTGAAGCGCAAGTAGCCCTGGCACGCGTTACCGCGCCCCGTTGCAAGAATGGAGCGCGGTAACTTTATATTCAGTTCAAAGCCGCATTCATCCAGATTGGCCGTGGCCGCATCATCGCTTTCCTACACCACCCCATACAGCGTTTTCAGCAGTTTCTCCCCCGTCTTGCTCAGGTGCGGACCATAGGAGCGTTTGTATTGCTGCGCACGCGCAGGCCCAGCCGTGCTTCTTCAAGTTTGTTGAGCCGCGGCACCACTTGGTTCGTCGATGGCCTGTGAGAGAGAATCAGATTTACCCCCTTCCTTGTAGGGCATTTCCCAAACATACTCCTGCCGCCTTTTTTCCGTTGCGGCCCCTCGGGTACCGCTCTAGTCTCGGCCTGTCGTTGCACATCAACGACACAGCTTTGACAGGCTGTGACGGTTAAAAATTGCATGCGGTCAGCCTCTATGGCGGCTGTACGTGCGGGCACGCTTGCGTGCGCCGGAACTTTTGCGATTTTTCCGCCGGTCTGTCAACCCACGTACAGCTGCCACCCTACTGTTTGACAGCAGGCAGGTGGCAGCATCGTTAATGGAAGAATCATCATGTTAAAACTTGTCCCCGATCCACCCCACAACCACCATTCCCTAGAAGACACCCTCATCCAGGCCGCGGACTACGCCCTGTGCGCACAGTCCGTGGCTAATCGGGCCATTCTCCTACAACCTAAATCGCCCGTGTCGATCTTGATGATGGCGACGATGCATGAGCTGGAGGCACTGCGTGTGCTGCTGGAGTCGGCGTTGATCCAGGTGCAGATGCCGGCGCATCAGCCACGGACTCAGCATTGAGCCACAGGTAATGAGTTGCCTGTTCGGGCCTCTTCGCGGGCAAGCCCGCTCCCACAGGTACACCGCAGGTCTCAAGGCCTGTGTATACCTGTGGGAGCGGGCTTGCCCCGCGAAGAGGCCCGAACAGGCGGTGAAATTTCAGGGAGACCGAACAATGACCACAGGCGCCAACAAAGCCCCAACCACGGTCGGCAAGACCAAGTTCTACCAGGGCGAAAAAAAGACCCAGCCGCTGTTCTGCATCGAGCCCGGCATCCCTTGCCAAGACGCCCGTGAGCAAGCCTCAGAACTGATGGGCGTTGTGCGAGACCTGACCATCGCCGGCGTAATGGACGACAACCCGCAGCTGATCTGGGCCTCACATTATCTAAGCGCCTTGGCCAAGGCGCTGATGGATGATGCCGAACTGGGGATGCGTTAAGGCGCAGGCGTACGGGGCCTAATAGACCTTGCGCAGCAGGGCAAGCAACTGCCGCCGCTCGTCATCATCCAAATTGGCCGTAGCGGCACGGTCACTCTCTTCAGCTACCCCATACAGCGTTTTCAGCAGCTTCTCACCCGCCTTGCTCAGGTACAGGCCATAAGAGCGCTTGTCTGCCTTGCTGCGTACGCGCAGGGCCAGGCCCGCTTCTTCAAGCTTGTTGAGCAGCGGCACCACTTGGGGCGGCTCGATGTTCAACGCCTTGGCCAGCTCGGCCTGCGTAGGGCCTGGGTTTTGCGCGATGATGGCCAACGCAGAAAACTGTGCAGGCCGCAGGTCGTAGGGCGTCAGGCACTCGACAAGGTGCTGAAACACCTTCATCTGCACGCGGCGCAAGGCGTAGCCAACCAGATCATTCAGGTCGGTCGGCGCAGTGGCCTCGCTGCTGTCGGCGCCCGGTTGCAGTGCAGGGGATGTGTTCATGCGATCTCGTGTGTCAGCGACGGTAAGGGTAAAAAATGATTAAGAAGTATAACCGATGCTGACCCGATGCAAACAGCGCAGGGCAGGCGGCAGCCGCAACCGGCTGCCACCCCGCAGGCTCACTCCATGGCCTCTGCCACGCCTTGGTCTTCACCCAAGAAGCCGCCACTCTGGTGCTGCCAAAGCCGTGCATAGGTGCCGTTGCGGGCCAGCAGTTCGGCGTGGGTGCCTTGTTCGATGATGCGCCCTTCATCCATGACGATCAGGCGGTCCATGGCAGCGATTGTCGACAGCCGATGGGCGATGGCGATGACGGTCTTGCCGTGCATCATCTCATTGAGGCTTTCTTGGATGGCGACTTCGACCTCGGAGTCCAGCGCGCTGGTCGCCTCGTCGAGCAGCAGGATCGGGGCGTTCTTGAGCATCACCCGGGCGATGGCAATGCGCTGACGTTGGCCACCGGACAGCTTGATGCCGCGCTCACCCACCAGCGTGTCGTAGCCGCTGTGGCCTTGGCGGTCGCTCAGCTGGTTGATGAACCCGTCAGCCTGGGCATTGGCGGCGGCCTCGCGGATTTGCGCGTCGCTCGCGTCGGGGCGGCCGTAGGCGATGTTGTCGCGAATCGAGCGGTGCAGCAGCGAGGTGTCCTGCGTGACCATGCCGATGGCGCTGCGCAGGCTGTCCTGGGTCACCTGGGCAATGTTTTGCCCATCAATGCGAATGGCGCCGTGGTCCACGTCGTAAAAGCGCAGCAGCAGGTTGATCAGCGTCGACTTGCCCGCACCGGACCGCCCCACCAGGCCGACTTTCTCACCGGCGCGAATGTTCAGGCTCAGGCCATCGAGCACCTGCCGCTCACCGTTGTAGTTGAAGCTGACATTGTCGAAGCTCACCGCGCCGCCTGACGTCACCAACACCCCGGCATTCGGCGCGTCCTGTACTTTGGGGCCGCGGGTCAAGGTGGCCATGCCGTCCTGCACGGTGCCGATGTTCTCGAACAGGGAGGTCATCTGCCACATGATCCAGTGCGACATGCCGTTGATGCGCAAGGCCATGGCGGTAATCGCCGCCACCGCACCGGTGCCGACTTCGCCTTGGTGCCACAACCACAGGGCATAGCCGCCAGCGCCGATGATCAACCCGACCACCAAGGCCTGATTGACGATTTCGAACTGGCTGACCAGGCGCATCTGGCGAAAGCCGGTCTGTTTGAAATCCTCCATCGCCGCCCGCGCAAAGTGCGCTTCGCGTTTGGAGTGCGAAAACAGCTTCACGGTGGTGATGTTGGTGTAGGCGTCCGAGATGCGCCCGGTCATCGATGAGCGCGCATGGGCCTGTTCCTGGCCGACTTTGCCCAGGCGCGGCACGAAGTACAGCAAGGCCAGCCCAAACAGCGCGACCCAGGCAATGAACGGCAGCATCAGCTTCAAGGCAAAACCGCCCGCCAGCGCAATGATGGCGATGAAATACACGCCAATGCCGGGGGCGATTTCGATCAGGGTGAACAGCACTTCGCGCACGGCCAGTGCGGTCTGCATCACCTTGGTGGTGACACGGCCGGAAAACTCGTCAGAAAAGAAAGAAAGGCTTTGCCGCAGCATCAGCCGATGGAAGTCCCAGCGCAGCCGCAGCGGCAAATTGATCGCCAGTACCTGGTGCTGCACCATCGTGCGCAGCGCCACCAGCCCGATGCTGGTCAGCAAAACGATGCCAATGCCCCACAGCACGCGGCTTTCCTGAGCCGCTTCAGCGCCGCCCGTTTGCCAGGTCGAGAGTAAATCGACAACCTGGCCGAGAAAGGAAAACAGCCAGGCTTCGTAGATCGATACACCGGCGCTGAGCAGCGCCAGCGCCAGTACGTAACCACGCGCGCCGCGCGTGCAGGCCCACAGAAAACGCAGCAGGCCGACCGGTGGCGGCGGGGCCTCGTCGGGTGGGAAGGGGTCTAGCCGTCGTTCAAACACACGGAGCATGGTGGCCTCCTAAAAGGTCCAGTTGTACCCCGTGCTGGCGTCAGGCGCCAGACCGACATGCAAACCTTACCCCTAGGGAACCCTAGGCCAGCCTCCACCGTCGAAGCTGGCCTAGGGTGTTCATGCTTCACGCTTGCGCCGCACTCATCCCGCCTGCAGCCAGGGCATTCTTTCTAACGGCCCGGTACAGCAGGCTGGACACCATGAACCCTGCAACGGCCAGGATACTCATCAAGGTGAAGACCCAGTTGTACCCCTGCTGGCCGGGGAAGTGGTCGAGGATCGCACCGTAGATGACGTAGGCAAACATGCCCGGCGCGTAACCGATCAGGCAGCCGATACCGAAGGCGGAACCGGTGATGTGCTGGGGAATACCGACTTCGCCCATCGGCGCCCAGAACACGCCGCGCATGGAGAACACGATCAGCGCAAAGGACAGGGTGGCGGCCATGCCGGCATAGATGAAGGTCGGGCTTTTCGGAATCAACATGATCACCGCCATCAGCGGCAACAGTGCCAGAAAGGCCCACTTTAGGTAGCGGCTGGTGCTCTTGAACTGCTTGTCGGCAATGAACCCACCGGCAGGCCCGCCCAGAATCTTCAGGAAATACTGGTTGATGATGCCGTAGGCACCCACCAGCGCCACCGGCAAGCCGTACATCTCCTTGAGGTAGGGGATGAAGTAGGTCAGGCCGCAATAGACGATGTAGACCATGAACACGTTCAGGCTGACCAGCCAGATACCCGGCACCTTGATCGCCTCCATCAGGTTGGCCAGGCCATTTTTCGGCTTGGCCAGCGACGGCGCGCTGTCGCCCTTGAGCAAGAACCAGGTGAGGGTGCCGGCCAGCAGGTCGATGACCGAGTAGAACAGGATCGCTGATTTCAAGCCGCTTTCGCCCGAGCCCATCGCCACGAACACCCCCAGTGCGGCAAACGCGACCAGCGTATCGACCACGCCCCGCCCGCCTTCGAGCAAGCCGAACAGGCGCCCTTGTTCCTGGTCGTTACCCAGGTTGCGGATGGCCTTGAGCAGCGATGGCCAGAACAGGCAGTCGGCACACACGGCCAGCAGGCTGAACACGATCAGCAAGCTGCTGAACGGCGGGAAGGTGGCCAGGTACACACCCAGGCAGCCGGTGCCGATCAGGCCCAGGGGGATGAGCCTGCGCGTCTCGAAGCGGTCGGCGAGCATGCCGCCGACCACGAACAGTGCGGTGGCGATGATTGCGTTGGCGCTAAGTAGCAGGCCGATTTCAGTGTGGCTCAGGCCCATGAATGCCTGCATGGGGACGTAGAAGGCATCCTTGAGGTTCGCCAGCTTGTAGACGGTACCGCCGCCAAGGACGAGGATCAGGAATCGGAGCCATTTGGCTTTGTTCTGGGCTGTCATTGTTGTTCTCCGCAGGTAGTCGGGTCGCCAGGTTCAAGCGTTGGCCAAGGTCAGCTCGGCCAGGGTGCGAAACTCGTTCAGCAGGCCGCGCACGTAGGCCACCTGGTTGTTCGCCCAACGGTGTTCGTCAGCCAGCATGCGCTCCAGGGTGAAGCCGGCCGGCAGGGGGGTGTCGCTCATTTCCCGATACGCGATGAAGGGGTCGGCCGCTTCCTGCTGTTGGCGGAAGGCCGGGGCCACATAGTGGTTTTCCTGCTCGAGGATGAAAGCGATCACCTGTGGGGTGGTGTCGCCGAGCATCAGTAGCTCGAACAGCATGCGGGCACTGGGCAGGTCGTCATCGGCGCTGCCTTGCAGCACGCCGTAATGGCCGAAGCCGTTGTGTTCGGCCACGATGCGCACACCCTTGAGGTGGCTTTGGCGGATGTGCGGCGCCAGGTTGCGCAGGGCCTGCAGGGGTTGTTCGCAGGCATTGATCATGTTGCCAAAGTCGAACAGGGCATGCAGGCGAGGGTGGTCGAGGCGCTTGAGCAACTGGGCGATCTCGTCGCTCTTGAGCTCTTCGTGTTGCTCGAAGTCAAAGTACAGGTTGTGGGCGTCGGCCTGTTGCGCCAGGTAGTGCAGGTCGCTCTCGATGATGTCCATGACCCGCGACAGTGGGCCCTCGTAACGCGAGTAGACGCGGATGTTGCACACCCCCAGGGCCTTGGCGATGGCGATCACCTGGTCGACGTCTTTTTTCAGCGTGCTGCTGATTTCCACATGCACGTCCAGCCCCAGCGCCTTGGCCTTGTCGGCAAATGCCTGAAGCTGGGCGGGTGTCATCTGGCTCAGGCTGTTCTGCTCGCCGTCGAGCACGTGCAGGCTCAGGCCTTGCAACTCATGGCGATAGGCGAAGTCGAGCAGGTCGGCGGGGGTGACCCGGCCGTGGGTGAGGTTGGTCAGCAGCGGGTAGGCATGGGCAAAAAGGCGCAGTTGCCCGAGGCGTTCGAGCAAGCGCTGGGCCAGTGCCTGGGTCAGCACGGGGGCTGGCGCCTGTTCCACCACGTTGTGGCTCAGCAAGGCGTTGAAACGTTCCTGGATCTTATTGTTCATTAGCGTCGTTCCTGGTTCAGACGCCGGGGTCTACCGGCGCAACCTTTATCGCGCCAGTGAGGAACGTTCGATAGATCCATTATCCGCCAATCGATAGGACCACTTGCCTGGCCTCAGGTGTTTGCGGGCAGGTACCCCAGTGTGCGCAAGGCCTGGGCCAGTGCCTGGACGCGTGCCGCGGCCTGGTTTTCCGGCGTGCCGGCAAAGCCGATCAGCAGCGCAGGCGGTTGCGCATGCTGGATGCTGTAGTCGCTCAAGGGGTAGGTGTGGATGCCGTGCTCAGCCAGTTGCCGGGCGATGTCGGCATCGTTGAGCTCAGGGGGCAGCCAGGCGATCAGGTGCATGCCCGCATCGGCCGGGGTGAGGGTGAAGAAGCCGCCCATGTGCTGTTCGAGCTGTGCGATCAAGGCCTGCTGGCGTGCCTTGTACAACGCGCGCATGCGGCGGATGTGGCCAATGAAATGGCCTTGCGCCATGAAATCAGCGGTGGTGGCCTGCAGCAGCGTGGGCGGGCTGCGGTCCATGACCGCACGCAGGGTGCAGAAGGGTTCGACCAGCGCCGGCGGCAGGATCACGTAGCCCAGCCGGAGTGACGGAAACAGCACTTTGCTGAAGGTGCCGACATAGATCACCCGGGCCATCTGGTCCAGGGCATACAGGGCGGGCAGCAGGCGGCCACTGTAGTGGAACTCGCTGTCGCAATCGTCTTCGATGATCCAGCTTTGTTGTTGCGCGGCCCAGTCGATCAAGGCCTGGCGCCGCGCGTAACTCAAGGTGACGCCCAGCGGGTGCTGGCGCGAGGGGGTGCAGAACACCAACCGGGCCTCAGGGCATTCGCGCAGGCCTTGCTCCACGTCGATCCCGTGTTCATCGACACGCAACGCGGTCACCCGCGCCCCTTGCGCCTGCAAGGCAATGCGCGCGGCGATATGCCCCGGGTCTTCCATCCATACACTGTCCTGGGGGTTGAGCAGCAACATGCCCAGCAAGTTGAACGCTTGCTGGGCGCCAGACACGATCACCACCTGCCCGGCATCGCAGTCGATGCCACGGGCATCGAACACATACTCGGCAATGGCGCTGCGCAAGGCCTGCAAACCTTGCAGCTCGCCGTAGCCCAGCAGCGCCTTGGTGGGCTTCAGCAGGTGCTGGTTCATCAGCCGCCGCCATATCGCCTGGGGGAAGGCTTCGTAGGTGCTGTGGCTGGGCAGGAACGAGGTCGGGGTGGCCGGGTCCCAGTCGGTGTACGAGACGCCGCGAAAATGATCGCTGCGCAGCGACAGCATCGACTGGCTCAGGTCGGACAGGCGCGGCGGCGGCTGGGGCTGCTCGGGCTCGCTGCCGCGGCTTTCCCATTCCGTGCCGACATAGGTGCCGGCGCCGGTGCGCGAGGCCAGGAAGCCTTCGGCAATCAATTGATCGAACGCATTGAGAATGGTGATCCGCGACAACCCCAACTCGTTGCTCAAGGTGCGGGTCGAGGGCAGGCGCACGCCACCTTGGATCCTGCCATTGAGTATCTGCTTGCGAATCTGCAGGTACAGCTGGCGGTACAGGGGGATGGCACTGGCACGGTCCAGCTCGATGGCCGACAGCAGCAAACCTGCGGCGGTTTTCATGACATGCTCGTCTGCGCAAAAAGGATTGGGCCCGAAACCGTCAGGCCACCAGAGGCCAAGGGTATCGGGCGCCTCGCGATAAGTCATCCGCAGGATGCGCGCAAACGCCGCCACAGGGTGCTGCGGCTGACACCCAGGCAACGCGCAGCCTGGTCCATGTTGCCGTCGCAGCTGTCCAGCATGCGCCGGGCGTGCGCCGCCTCGGCGGCCTTGCCCAGGCTGCGCAGGTTCTCGCTAGCGGGTAGCGGCTGTGCGGCGGCCTGCACATGCTCGAAAAATTCCGGGAAGAGCGTGGCCAGGCCGATGTCATCGGCGCCCACCAAGGCTTGGGCGCACAGCGCGGCGCGCTCGGCGATGTTGTCGAGCTCGCGGATGTTCCCTGGCCAGCGGTGGCGCAGCAGCAGGGGCAGCAGGGGTTGCAACTGCGGTGAGACGAGCGGTGTTGCACCGTGCCGTGCGAGCAGTGCCTCGAACAGGGGCAGGATGTCTTGGGGCCGATCGCGCAGGGGCGGCACGGCAAGGCGCAGGATGTTCAGGCGGTAGAACAGGTCGGCCCGAAACTGCCCGTTGGCGATGCGCGCTGGCAAGTCGCAATGGGTGGCGGCAATTACGCGGATGTCCACCGGTGTTGGCGCGCAGCCACCCAGGCGCAGCACCTCGCGCTCCTGCAACACACGCAGTAAACGGGTTTGCAGCGGCGCGGGCATGTCGCCGACTTCGTCGAGGAACAACGTGCCACCGTGCGCCAGCTCGATCAGGCCGGGTTTGCCCCCTTTGCGCGAGCCGGTGAACGCGCCGTCTTCAAAGCCAAACAGCTCGCTCTCGAGCAGCGACTCCGGCAGGGCCGCGCAGTTGATCGCCACGAACGGCCCCTGCTGGCGGGCGCTGGCGTGGTGCAGGCTTTGTGCGAGCAACTCCTTGCCCGTGCCGCTTTCGCCGGTGATCAGTACCGTCGCGTCGGTCGCGGCGTAGCGCTGCGCCAGCCGCACGGTCGCGCGGAACGCCGGGGCATCACCCAGCAACTGATCGAAACGATAGCGCGTCATGAACGGCTGCGCGGCAGGGGGCTTGCGGCTGCGCCGGGGCTGAATGCGCAGGTTGTCGAACGCATGGCGCAGGCTGTCGCTGTCCAGGGCCAGCACGCCCTGGGCACCGGCCGCGTCGGCCAGCTGGCACACCGTCGGCGACCCGATGATGACCTGGACGCCGTCCGCGACCAGCTGCGCGACCTGCGCCCGGGCCTGTTCCAGGCGGGTATAGGTGTGCTCGTGGACCTTGAGGTTGAGCAACGCTTGCACCGCCGCCAGCCCGGGGTGGGGCTGGCCAAAGCTGAGCACGCCGACGCGCCGGGTGCGCGTGTGGGCCAGGGCGAGGGCGCGGATCAGGTCGTGCTCGCCCAGGTGCAGGGCCTGCACCGAGGTCGACAGGTGCTGACGCAAGTAGTCGGCGGCGGCCCCGGAACACAGGATGACGTCGGCCTGCTGGCGCCTCTCCAGCTCGCGCGCCAGCGGCAGCAGCTCGCCGAGGGTGGTTTCAATCACCTCGACATGGGCCTGCTGCCGGTAGTCGGTGCTGACCTGCTCGATCAGCCGGGCCATGGGGCTGGGTGCTCCAGGGCAACGCAAGTGGGTGACCAGCGCGACCACGCGGGGCCGGTAAGCGGCGGTGGGCATGCAGGCTCCTTGTTACAACGGGTTGACCAAGTGCCCGCCATCCACGGCGAGGACGCTGCCGGTCATGAACGCCCCGGCGTCACTGGCCAGCAATAGCAGTGGGCCGTCGAGCTCGCTCAATTGGCCCAGGCGGCGCATCGGCACGTGGTCCTTGATGTAACCCTGGCCGGCCTCGCTGTCGAAATAGGCCTCGTTCATCTCGGTCTTGAAGTAACCGGGGGCGATGGCATTGACGCGGATCCGGTAGCGGGCCAGTTCCAGTGCCATGGCCTTGGTCAACTGCACCACACCGGCCTTGGCCGTGCAGTAGTGGCTCAGCCCGGCCCCTACGCGCAGGCCCAGGATCGAGGCGATGTTGACGATGCTCCCCGCGCGGCCGGCCTTGACCAGGCGCTGGCCAGCACATTGGGCGACATGAAACACGCCATCGAGGTTGGTCGAGAGCATGCGCTGCCAGTCCTGCCCGCTCAGTTCGAGAAAGCGCCCAGGGTCGCCGATGCCGGCGTTGTTGATGACCACATCGACCACACCGAAGCGGGCCTCGGCCTGGTCGAAGGCCTGTTCGACACTGTCGCGTTGAGTGACGTCGAGCGCCACGGCCAACGCTTCGCCACCCTGGGTTTCAAGTTGCTCGACCAGCGCCTGCAAGCGCTCGACCCGCCGCGCCGCCAGCACCACATGGGCGCCAGCGGCCTGGGCCAAGCGTGCGAAGTGGGCACCCAGGCCGCTGGAGGCGCCGGTTACCAAAACAGTCTTGCCGGCCAGGGAAAAAGGGGTTGCTAGCATGGAGCGTTCCTCATCTTTCAGTGAGTGGGCAGGAGTGAGAGCCCTTGCGGTCCGGTTGTGTTCACAGCACTTCAAACAGGCCCGCCGCCCCCATGCCACCGCCCACGCACATGGTCACCACCACATACCGCACCCGGCGCCGTTTACCTTCGAGCAGCGCATGCCCGACCATCCGCGCGCCGCTCATGCCATAGGGGTGGCCAATGGCGATGGCGCCGCCGTTGACGTTCAGGCGCTCAGGGTCGATGCCCAGGGTGTCGCGGCAATACAACACCTGGCAGGCGAACGCTTCGTTCAGCTCCCACAGGCCGATATCGTCGACGTTCAGCCCATGCTGCCTGAGCAGGCGCGGCACCGCGTACACCGGGCCGATGCCCATCTCTTCCGGCGCCAGGCCGGCCACGGCGATGCCCCGGTACAGGCCCAGCGGCCTGAGGTTGCGCTGCTCGGCCAGGCGCGCGTCCATCAACACGCAAGCACTAGCGCCGTCGGACAGCTGGCTGGCGTTGCCGGCGGTGATGCAGCCACCGTCGAGCACCGGCTGCAAGCGCGCCAGGTCGTCCAGGCGGGTCTGCGGGCGGTTGCCCTCGTCCTGCGCCAGGGTTACCTGGCGGTAGCTGACCTCGCCGGTGTGCTTGTCCTTGACCCTTTGCTGCGCAGTCACCGGCACGATCTCGGCCTCAAACAACCCAGCCTGCTGGGCGGCGGCAGTGCGCAGCTGCGATTGCAGTGCATAGGCATCTTGCGCGTCACGGCTGATGCCGTAGCGCCGGGCGACGTGCTCGGCGGTGTGCAGCATCGGCATGTAGGCGTGCGGCACCTGCTGGATAACCGCGTTGTCCTGCTCGCCCAGCGCCCATTCGAGGTTTCGCACTTGTACCGCGCTGATGTTTTCGTGGCCGGCGCCAACGGTGACGTGCATGCCATCGACGATGATCTGCTTGGCGGCGGTGGCGATCGCCATCAGTCCGGAGGCGCACTGGCGGTCGAGGGTCTGGCCGCTGACCGACACGGGCAGCCCGGCCGCCAGCGCGCTCATACGCCCCAGGTTCCAGCCGGCGGTGCCAGCGGGCAGGGCGGTGCCCATCACCAGGTCTTCGATTTCGTCGGCAGCGATGCCGGCCCGTGCAACGGCCGCCTGGATGGCATGGGCGGCCAGGCTGGGCGAGCGCAGGTTGTTGAGGGCACCGCGAAAGGCCTTGCCGATCGGGGTGCGGGCGGTAGAGAGAATGACGGCGTCTTTCATGAACGGGGTTCCTTGATGGCCAGAAGAGGGCAGCTCAACGGCGTTGCGCGCGCAGCTTGCCGGTGCTGCTCGCCAGGCGCCGCAGCAAGGGGGCTGGCTGCAACCACAGGTGGCCGTAGGCACCCAGGCGATCGCGCAATTGCTCGATGCCAGCCAGCACGGTGTCCAGGCCGATGTCGCGGGCGTAATGCAGCGGCCCACCACGCCAGCCCGGGAAGCCGTAGCCGTTGACCCACACCAGGTCGATGTCCCCACTGCGCAGGGCGATGCCTTCGTCGAGCAATTGCAGGCCTTCGTTGATCAGCATGAACAGGCAGCGGTCGTGGATTTCCGCGTCGCTGATGGTGCGCCGGGTGATGCCCAGCTTGGCGGCCAGTTGCGCTGCGAGCTGCACCACCTCGGGGTCTTCGATGCGTTCGCGGCCCTCGTAGCGATAGAAGCCGCGCCCGCTCTTCTGCCCGTGGCGGCCCAGCGTGTAGAGTTCGTCGGCCAGGCGGAAGTAGCTCGGGTCGTGGGCGATCTCGCTACGCCGCGCCTGGCGCACCAGGTAGCCGACGTCGATGCCGGCCAGGTCGTACATGGCGAATACGCCCATGGCCAGCCCGAGGTCGGTCAGCACCTTGTCCACCTGGGCCGGCGAGGCGCCTTCGAGGACCAGGCGGTGGGCCTCGCGGGCATAAGGTTCGAGCATGCGGTTGCCGATGAAGCCGAAGCACACGCCAGACACCACCGGCAGCTTGCCGATGCGCTTGGCGATTTTCAGCGTAGTGGCCAGTACATCTGGCGCCGTGGCCCGGCCACGCACCACCTCGAGCAGGCGCATGACATGCGCTGGGCTAAAGAAGTGCAGGCCGACCACGTCCTGCGGGCGGCGGGTGCAGGCGGCGATGCGGTCGACATCCAGGGTCGAGGTGTTGCTGGCCAGGATCGCGCCGGGCTTGCACACCCGGTCGAGGGTGCGGAACACCGACTGTTTGATCGACAGGTCTTCGAATACTGCTTCGATCACCAGGTCAGCGTCAGCCAGGTCGGCGTAGTCGAGGGTGCCTTGCAGCAGGCTCATGCGCTGTTCGAGTTGCTCGGCGGTGAGCTTGCCGCGCTTGATGGCGCTTTCGTAATGTTTGCGGATCTGCGCCAGGCCTCGGTCCAGGGCCTCGGGCTTGAGCTCCAGCAAGCGCACGGGGAGGCCGGCGTTGATGAAATTCATGGCGATGCCGGCGCCCATGGTGCCGGCGCCGATCACGGCAACCTGGGCGATGTGGCGCAGCGCGGTGGCCGCGTCGATACCGGGAATGCGCAGCGCCTCGCGCTCAGCAAAAAACAGATGACGCAGCGCAGTGGCCTGGGGGTCTTGCAGCGCTTCGCGGAACAGCGCCTGTTCGCGGGCCAGGCCTTCGGCCAACGGCAGTTCGCAGGCCGCGCGCACGGCCGCCAGTACCCGCAGTGGCGCCCGTTGGCCAGGTTTGCGGGCAGCCAGCTGGGCCTCGTGCGTGGCGAACAGGTCCTCGGCTGGGAGCGCGGGTGTAACCCTTGGCGGGGCGGGGTTGGCGAGATTCTCGCGGGCAAAGGCGCAGGCTTGGTCGAGCAAGTCCTGGCCGGGCTCGACCAGGCGGTCTACCAGCCCCAGTGCCAGGCCTTGGCGGGCATCGATCGGTTCGCCGCCGAGCATCAGCTCGAGCGCGGGCGCCACGCCGATCAGCCGTGGCAGGCGCTGGGTACCGCCGGCACCGGGCAGCAGGCCCAGGCGTACCTCCGGCAGGCCCAGGCGGGCAGTGGCGCTGGCAACGCGATGGCTGCAGGCCAGGGCCAGTTCCAGCCCGCCGCCCAGCGCCACACCATCAATGGCGGCGATCAGTGGCTTGGCAAGGGTGGTCAGCGTTTCTAACAATTCGGGCAGGGCGGGTGCTTGCCAGGTGCGTGGGCTGCCGAACTCGCTGATGTCGGCGCCGGCACTGAACGGCAGTGAGCGCCCATGCAGGATGACTGCCTTTACCTCAGGGTCGTTGGCGGCCTGGGTGCAGGCCTCTAGCAGTGCCTGGCGCAGGTCGTGGCCCAGGGCATTGACGGGGGCGTGGCACAGGCCGATCAAGGCCAGTTGGTTATCGCGGCGATAGTCGATCAGCGGCATGGGAACCTTCCTGTTGGTGTCCTGAAAAAAACGAGGCGGCGGCCCGGAGCGTTGGCTACCGCCGAAAAACCCGCTGCCCTGAGGGACTCGGCAGCGGAGCCTGCCAGGCAGGGTCAGCGGGCGAAGGCGGCATCGCTGATGTTCATCAGGTTGTCACTGCCCGTACGGATCAGCGTCTCGTGCAGGCTGGCCCGCGGCAGCAGGCGCTGCAGGTAGAAACGCGCGGTCTCGCGCTTGCCCTGGTAGAACGCGACGTCGTCGCTGCCGGCCGCCAGTGCCTGTTCAGCGACGCAGGCGGCGCGCAGCCACAGGTAGCCGATCAGGGTGTAGCCGCAGAGCATCAGGTAGTCGAAGGCGCTGGCGCCGATCAGGTTGGCGTCGGTGCTGCTGGCGTCGCGCAGCCATTCGCTGACCTCGCGCCAGGCGCTGACGCGCGGTTGCAAGGCCTGGGCGAGGTCGGCCGAGGCCGAGGTTTTTTGAATGAATACTTCGATTTCGCCGAGCAGTTCGTCCAGGGCCTCACCGCCATCGGCCAGCACTTTGCGGGTCAGCAGGTCGATACCCTGGATGGTGTTGGTGCCTTCGTAGATCGCAGTGATGCGTACATCGCGGGCGATCTGCTCCATGCCCCATTCGCGGATGAAACCGTGGCCGCCGAAGACCTGGATGCCCAACTGCGCAGCTTCGTTGCCGGTTTCGGTCAAAAAGCCCTTGGCTATCGGCGTGAGCAAGGCCAGCCGGCGTGCCGCGGCCTGGCGCACACCTGGGGTGGCGCCGTGGTGCAGCAGGTCGACGCCCTTGGCGCAGGTGTAGGCGAGCATGCGACCGCCTTCGGCATAGGCCTTTTGGGTCAGCAGCATGCGCCGGACATCGGCATGGCCGATGATCGGGTCAGCGGGCTGGTCGGCGCGCAGGCGCGGTGTGGCGCGCATCTGCACGCGGTCGCGGGCATAGGCCAAGGCCCCCTGGAACGAGGCTTCGGCGTGGGCCTGGGCCTGCTGAGAAACTGCCAGGCGCGATTCGTTGATGTAGGTGAACATGGCGTTCAGGCCACGGTTGGCTTCGCCCAGCAGGTAGCCTGTGGCGCCGTCGAAGTTGAGCACGCAGGTGGCGTTGCCGTGGATGCCCATCTTGTGTTCGATAGACCCGCAGCTGACGCCATTGGGGGCGCCCAGGCTGCCATCGGCATCGACCTGGACCTTTGGCACGGCAAACAGCGAAATGCCCTTGACCCCGGCCGGTGCGCCTTCGATGCGCGCCAGCACCAGGTGCACGATGTTTTCCGTCAGGTCGTGCTCACCGGCCGAGATGAAGATCTTGCTGCCGTTGATGCGGTAGCTGCCGTCGGCCTGGGGCCGGGCGCTGGTACGCAGCAGGCCGAGGTCCGAGCCGCAATGGGCCTCGGTCAGGCACATGGTGCCGCTCCAGCGGCCGGCGATCATTGGCGGCAGAAAACGCTGGCGTAGGGCCTCGTCGGCATGCTCGCTGAGGGTGCTGATGGCGCCGCCGGTGAGGTTGCCGTACATGCCCCAGGCGTGGTTGGCGCTGCAGATCATCTCGTGGTTGACGAAGCCCAGCGAGGGCGGCAAGCCCTGGCCGCCGTAGGCCGGGTCTTTGTCCAGGCCCAGCCAGCCGTTGGCGGCAAAGCGCTTGAAGGCCTCGGCGAAGCCCGGCGGGGTGCTGACCTTGCCATCCTGCCATTGGCAACCGTGCTGGTCGCCCACGGCGTTGAGCGGTGCCAGTTCCTGCTCGGCGAACTTGGCGCCTTCCTCGACGATGGCGGCGAAGGTGTCCGCGTCGGGGGCTTCGCAGCCAGACAGCTGTTGATAGTGGCCGCTCAGGTCGAGCAGCTCCTGGGCAACGAAGGTGATATCGCGCAACGGGGCGGTGTAGCTGGGCATGCCGGACTCCTGGGTGGGTGGATTCGGCATGTTGTAGCAGGCAGGCCCCGCGCGCCGCGTCCACCCCCCCGGTGGAATGGGGGGTGGAATCGGCGTGGCGTGCGGGTGGAGGTCAGTTCAGCAATTGCAATTCGCGCGCTGAGCACAAGGCGCTGTCGCGGTCGGCCACGTCGAGTTTGCGGAACAGGTTGTTGATGTGGGTCTTGACCGTGCTCAGGCTGATGAACATCGCCTCGGCAATCTGCCCGTTGCTCTGTCCGCGTGCCATGCGTTGCAGCACCTCCAGTTCACGACGCGACAGCGGCACGATCAACGCGCTGTCGGTGCTGTCGCGCCCTGCCAGCAGTGGGCGGAACAGGGCATTGAGGCGCTCGCGTGACGGTGGCGGGACCGCCAGGGCCAGGCGCTCGCGAGCCTGTGGCAGCAGCAACTCGCGCAAGTGTTCAAGGCACGCTTCGCCTTCGTATTGCAACAGTTGCCCGAAGCCGTATTCACACGCCAGTTGCAAGGCCTGTTCGAGGCTGTGCAGGGCCTGGTCGTGGGCGCCCCTGTCCTGATGCAGGGCTGCGTCGAGCAATAGGGTGTCGAGCAACAGGCGGCGGTTGGTGTTCGCCTCGGCATGGGTGTGCAGTGTCGCCTGGATCTGCCGCGCCTTGTCGCGCTGCCCCAGGTGGCGCTGCACCCAGGCATAGGCCAGCCACTCTTCAGGCAGCAACTGCTGGTCATACTGGCGGCTGCACCAGTGCCACTGGTCAAGCCAGCCGGGCAGGTAGTCGGTGTCGTTGTCACGCAGCGCCAGGCGCGCCAGCCAGGCGCCGGCCTGGCGGTACAGGGTGAACAGGCGGAACTGCAAGGCCAGCCGGCGCACTTCTTGCCAGCGCGCCTTCGCTTGAGCGGTCTCGCCCAGCGCCCAGTGCAGGCAGGCCTGGTGGTGGAACACCCAGGGCAGCGCGGCGCTGTGCGGGAAGCCCAGCGCCAGTACTTCGGCCTGGGCCAGGGCGTGGCGCGCCTGGCTTAGCTGGTTGGCTTGCAGCAGGGCCAGGCCTTTGCCCAAGTGGCGGAACAGCTCGTAAAAGCGCCCCGAACTGCCGGCAGCGGGCTGCTCGGCCATGCCTTGCAGGCGTTCCCAGGCCGCTTCGCTGGCGCCTTGGGCCAGTTCGATCTGGCCCAGCAGCAGTTGCAGCAAGTTGGTGTAGCCGCTCAGCCCGAAGCCTTGCAGTTCGACCAGGGCGCGGCTGGCTTCGGCGTGGGCCGGTTGCAGTTCACCCAAGGCCGCCAGGCAGTTGGCCCGGTCGAAATACAGCACCGAGCGCGCAGCGTTGTGCTGCCCAAATTGCTGCAATGCCCGTGCAGCCAAGGCCAGGCCGTGCGCCAGGTTGCCGCCCAGGTAGGCCAGGCGGCTACGCAGGAACATCACCGTCTGCTGCACCCGCTCGGGGTGGCGCGGCACAGCGTGGCGGCGCTGCAGGGCGTACAGCTGGTGCAGGCACTGGCAGGCCTGGGTAATGTCGTTGGTGACCATCACCGTGGAGGCTTCGGTCACGGCCAGGGTGAAGCTGTCGTTGCCGGCATGGCCGGCCACCTCGTCGAGCACATCGACCAGGGTGTTGACCTTGCCTTCGCGCAACAGCTCGAAGCCATGCCGGTCGACGATGCCGAGCACGGCGTCCAGGTCTCTGGCCCGGCCGTACTGGTAGATCGCCTCGGTGAAGCGGCGCTGCGCCAGCAGCCAGTTCGCGGCTTGGCGGTGCAGTTGCCGCAGGCGCTGCGGGTCGCGTTGTTCGAGGCGTTGGTAAAGGCTGTTGCGCAGGGCAGGGTGGTAGCGGTATTCGGCGTGGCTGGCCTGGGGCATTTCGATGATCAGGTCCAGCCGCTGCAATTGGCGCAGCGCCGCCGCCACATCGGTATCGGCGGCCAGTTCACCGGCCAGCCCCGCATCGAACACCTGGGCTACGGCGGTGTGTTCAAGAAAGGCGCGCAAGGCGGTGGGCAAGCGCTGCAGGCGTTCTTCTTCCAGAAACTGCCGGGCATGGGCGTAGGCCAGCCGCGTGATCGGGCGCAGGTCGCCGGGCGGCTGGCCGGTGCTCTGCAGCGCTTCGCGGTAGGCCTCGAACCAGAACAGCACGCCGCTGGGCCAGCCCTCGCTGCCGGCGCGCAGTTGGTACAGCGCGTCGCTGCCCAGGCGGACGTCACGGGCCAGTGCCAGCTGGCGGGTCTCTTCGCTGTCCAGGGCCAGTTCACGCGCGCTTAGCACGGCCAGCCGGCCGTCGCGGCGCAGGTGGGCCAGGGGTAACGCCGGCGGGCCTTCGCTGGCGGCGAGCAGGCGCAGTGCTGGCGGCGGGTCGTGTAGCAGGGTGTCGAGGTACTGCCAGGCCTGGGCGGCGTTGAGCAGGTGCAGGTCGTCGAGCAGTAACGTTACCGGAGCCTGGCGGGCTTCGAGGTCGGCGAGGATGTGGCTCCACAGCTGTTCGGCCTGGGGGGACTCGCGGTGTGACGCCGGCAATTGAAGGGCGGCGTGCAGGTGCAGCAGCAGGGCCACGGGCTGGTTTTCGGCGCGGGTCAGGCGCAGCCATGCAAAGGGGCTGGCGAGGCGGCGGGCGAACTGGCCGAGCAGGGTGCTTTTGCCGTAGCCCAAGGGCGCTTGCAGGAGGATGACAGCGCCGTCGTCCAGCGCGCTGGCCAGGTGGTCGAGCAACCGGGTGCGCTGTAAGGCCCTGGGTGGTTCGGCGGGTGGACGCAGCTGGTTGGGTTTGAGCGCGGGAAGGTGCATGGCGAGCAGTGCTCCGTCGGGTCAGCCAGGTATCGTAGGGGGTGGTGGGTGTTTGTCACAACATTTTTGGCGCCTGGCAGATCGAGCGCCGCCCGCGCGGCGCATCGCGAGCAACGCTCGCTCCTACGTTTGTTTCGGGCCAATTATTCCTGGGGCATGAGCGCGCGGCCCTTTGGCGCCCGCCTCACTATCGAGCCGGACTAACAAGGCGGTCGCGCGCGCTGGTACAGGCGTGACTGGCCCGAAACAAACGTAGGAGCGAGCGTTGCTCGCGATGCGCCGCGCGGGCGGCGCTCGATCTGCCAGGCGCTGCAAATGTTGTGGCGAACACATCAGCCCTGAACAACCCGTTCAAATTTGAAACCGCCCCGTTCAAATCCGCCATCAAATCAAACCCAAAAATCGCTATAAATCATTGATTAATAACAAATAATAAAACCAATAAACGACCTGGCAATCATCTTGCAATCGGCTAGTCCACGAACGACCAGCCAATTGGACCCACCATGCCAAGCACCCATCCCGCGCTCCCCCCCAGCGCACGCATCGACATCCCAGACGCCCATTCACAGCTCTCTACCTACCTACAAAACCAACTCGACAGTCACCCCGTGACCCTCACCCGCAGCGAGCGATTGTCAGGCGGTGCCATCCAGGAAAACTGGCTGCTCGAGGCCGAAGTCGCAGGCCAACCACAGCGTTGGGTACTGCGCACCGACGCTGCTTCCGCAGTAGCCGCCAGCATGACCCGCGAGCAGGAGTTCGCGGTGCTCGACGTGGTCCACCAAGCCGGTGTCAACGTACCCAAGCCCCTTTGGCTGTGCCAGGACCCGCAGGTCATCGGCCGCGACTTTTTCATCATGCAGGCGCTGGCCGGTACTGCCAGTGGCCACCGCCTGACGTCCGCACAAGACGCGCCCCAGGGCAACCCGGCACTGTGCCGGCAGTTGGGCGCCAACCTGGCGCGCCTGCATCAGGTACGCCCGCCGCAGCAGGCGCTGGCGTTTCTGCCCGCCGCTGCACCCGACACGGTGCAAGCCAGCGTCGACCAGTACCGCCAGTTTCTGGATGCCTTGCCAGGCAGCCACCCGGTGCTGGAGTGGGGCTTGCGCTGGTGTGAGCTGAACAAGCCTGCGCCCTTGCCCACGTGCCTGCTGCACCGCGACTACCGCACCGGCAACTACATGGTCGAGGCCGGTGCACTGACCGGCGTACTGGATTGGGAGTTCGCTGGCTGGGGTGACCCGCGTGAAGACCTGGGCTGGTTCACCGCGCGCTGCTGGCGCTTCGGCCGGCCGGACCTGGAGGCGGGCGGCATCGGCCATCTGCAGGACTTGCTCGCCGGATACCGCAGCGTGTCGGCGCTGGAACTGGACAGCCAGGCGCTGCGCTTCTGGCAGGTCATGGCCCACCTGCGCTGGGCGGTAATCGCCCTGCAGCAGGCCGAACGCCATGTGTCTGGCCAGCAACGCTCGCTGGAGCTGGCGCTGACCGGGCGGATGGTCAGCGAACTCGAACAGGAAATCCTCTTGCTCACCCGTGGAGGCCACGCATGAACCAGCCCGATGCCCGCGACCTGCTTGTGACGGCGCGCGACACCCTGCTCACCCATCTACTGCCGGCGTTGCCGAAAGGGTTGCACTATCAAGGCCGGATGGTCGCCAGCGCCATGTTGATCGCCAGCCGCGAACTGGCGCAGGCGGCGGACTGTGCCGAGGTCGAGCGCCAGGCCCTGGAGGCCTTGCTGGCGCAGCACGGCCAGGCAGCGACGGGGCTTGAACAGGCCCGTGCGTTGCTGGCGCGGCGCATTCGCCAAGGCGCCTACGATCAGGACCCAACACGGTTACTGGCGGCGCTGCGGGCGATCAACCGGGCGCAGTTGAGCATCAGCAACCCGAAGGTGCTGGCCCATGACTGACCAGCCCGCCCAGCGTCGCCGCTGCTACTTGGTTCGGCATGGCCATGTCGATTACTTCGACGCCGATGGCCGGCCCCTCGACCCGCGCCATGTGCCGCTGTCCGCGCAAGGCGTGGCCCAGGCCCAGGCGTTGGGCCAGGTGCTGGCGCACACCTGGTTCGACCGGGCGGTGTGTTCGGACTACCCGCGCACCCGCCAGACCCTCGACCAACTGCTGGGCCCGCGCACCTTGGCGGTGGAGCAGCGCGCCGCCTTGCGCGAGATACGTGCCGGCCGCCTGCGGGAAATACCCCCAGGCTGCCTGCACCGCGAAGTGGCCCAGGCCTATCACCTGGCCGACCGCCCCGGCGGCGCCTTTTTGCGCGGCGAGCCTTGGGTGGCGTTCCAGCAACGGGTGCTGGACAGCTTCCAGCAATTGCTGGCCGAGCCCGGCTGGACATCGTTGCTGCTGGTCAGCCACGACGCCGTCAACCGCATCCTCCTGGCCTGGGCAACCGGCGCCGGGCTAGGCGGGCTGGCCGCCTTCGAACAAGACCCTGCTTGCCTGAACATCGTCGATATCGACATGGCCGGCACGCAAGCACAGCACGCGTTCATCCGCACCCTCAACTACACCCCGTACGACCCCGGCAAGGCCTCGATCGACAAAACCGTGATGGAGCACCTGCATGCCGCCATCGACCCGCGCCGCCTGCACGCCTGAGCCTTTCCCTCTACAAGGAACCCCACCATGCATTTCGCCTTTTCAGCCGAGCTGCTCGCCCTGCAAACCAAGACCCGGCAGTTCATTGCCGAAAGCGTCATCCCCCTGGAGCACGACCGCCGCCAGACCGCCCACGGCCCCTCGCCCGAACTGCGCCAGGCGCTGCTCGATCTGGCCCGCGAGCACGGCCTGCTGACCCCGCATGCCGCGCGTGAAATGGGTGGCCTGGGCTTGAGCCATGTCGAGAAGGCGATCATGTTCGAAGAAGCGGGCTATTCGCCACTCGGCCCGGTGGCCCTGAACATCCACGCCCCGGACGAGGGCAATATCCACCTGTTGGAGCAGGTAGCCACGCCGGCGCAAAAAGACCGCTGGCTGCGGCCACTGGTGCAGGGCCATATCCGCTCGTGCTTCGCCATGACCGAGCCCAGCCCGGGCGCCGGCTCCGACCCCTCGATGCTGACCACCTTGGCCGTGCGTGACGGTGACGACTACATCATCAATGGCCAGAAATGGTTCATCACCGGCGCCGAAGGCGCGCAGCTGGCGATCATCATGGCGCGCATGGAAGACGGCAGCGCGACGATGTTCCTGACCGACACCGACCGCCCGGGCTTCATTCTGGAGCGCATGATGGACTCGCTGGACAGCTGCTTTGCCGGCGGCCATGCGGTGTTGCGTTTCGAAAACCTGCGGGTGCCGGCCAACGATGTGCTCGGCGAAGTGGGCAAAGGCTTCCGTTACGCCCAGGTGCGCCTGGCGCCAGCGCGCCTGACGCACTGCATGCGCTGGCTGGGCCAGGCCCGCCGCGCCCATGACGAGGCCTGTGCCTATGCCAACCGCCGGGTCTCGTTCGGCAAGCCGCTGGGCGAGCACCAAGGGGTGGGCTTCATGCTCGCCGACAACGAGATGGACCTGCATGCCACGCGCCTGGCGATCTGGCATTGCGCCTGGGTGTTGGACCAGGGCGAGCGGGGTAACGTCGAGTCGAGCATGGCCAAGGTGCTCAGCTCGGAGGCGATCTGGCGGGTGATCGACCGCAGTGTGCAGGTGCTGGGCGGGCAGGGCGTTACCGGCGAGTCAATCGTCGAGCGGATCTTTCGCGATGCCCGCAGCTTCCGCATCTATGACGGCCCCAACGAAGTGCACCGCATGAGCCTGGCGAAAAAGATCCTCGCCCGCGCGGCCACGGGGGCCGCCAAATGAAGCACGACAGCTATCAGAATCAGGTGGCCATCGCCGTCGACGGCGGCCTTTCGGCGTTCTGAGCCCCTGCGCCAGGCGCGCTGTCATCAACTGTAAAACGGTTGTCGTCCGATGATAAGCGGCGCTTGGCGCAACGGCCTAAATTGCCCCTCAAGACGCACTTTGTGTGCTCAACAACAATGACAAGAAGGGAGATTGGCATGGCCAAAGCGGTACGTTTCTACGAAACCGGAGGGCCTGAGGTCCTGCGTTACGAAGACGTCGACGTCGGCGAGCCCGGCCCTGGGCAGGTGCGCTTGCGCCATGTGGCGGTTGGCCTGAACTACGCCGACACTTATTTTCGCAATGGCACCTACCCGATCCCGCTGGCCAACGGCATGGGCGTGGAAGCGTCGGGTGTAGTGCAGGCGGTAGGCGAGGGCGTCAGCCATGTGGTGGTCGGCGACCGAGTGACCTACACCGGCTTCCTCAACACCCTCGGCGCCTACAGCACCGAGCGCCTGATCCCCGCCGCGCCGTTGATCAAACTGCCGGAAACCATCTCCTTCGAGACGGCGGCCGCCATGACCATGCGTGGCCTGACGGCCTCGTACCTGATGCGCCGCCTGTACGACTTCAAGCCCGGTGACAGCATCCTGCTGCACGCGGCGGCCGGTGGCGTCGGCCTGATCGTTTCGCAGTGGGCCAAGCTGCTTGGCCTGACCGTGATCGGCACCGTCTCCACCGACGCCAAGGCGGCTGTGGCCCGCGCCCATGGCTGCGACCACACCATCAACTACAGCCACGAAGACGTTGCCCAGCGCGTGCGCGAGCTGACCGATGGCGTAGGGGTCAACGTGGTGTTCGACAGTGTCGGGCGCAACACCTTCATGGGCTCGCTGGACTCGCTCAAGCGCCGTGGCCTGATGGTGTGCGTGGGCACCGCGTCCGGCAAGATCGAACCGTTCGACCCGCAGTTGCTGGCGATCAAAGGCTCGTTGTTCATGACCCGGCCGGCCCTGGCCGACTACATCGCCGACCCGGCAGAGAAGACCCGCCTGGCCACCGAGCTGTTCGACCATGTCAGCAGCGGCCGCATCCGCATCGAGATCAACCAGCACTACGCCTTGCAGGATGCGGTGCAGGCGCACCGTGACCTGGAGTCGCGCAAGACCACCGGCTCGTCGATCTTCGTCATCTGAGGGCACTGCCATGCAAGTCGAACAACTGACCTGCGCCATCGGTGCCGAACTGGTCGGCGTCAGGCTGGCCGATGCCATTCACGATGACGGCCTGTTCGCCGAGATTCGCGCCCAGCTGCTCAAGCATCGGGTGCTGTTTTTGCGCGACCAGGCCATCAGCCGCGCCGAGCACGTGGCGTTCGCCCGTCGCTTCGGTGAGCTGGAGGATCACCCCGTCGCTGGCAGCGACCCGGAGCACCCGGGCCTGGTGCAAATCTACAAACGCCCCGACCAGCCGGCCGACCGCTACGAAAACGCCTGGCACACCGACGCCACCTGGCGCGAAGCCCCGCCAATGGGCTGCGTGCTGCGCTGCGTGGAGTGCCCGCCGGTGGGCGGCGACACCATGTGGGCGAACATGGTGCTGGCCTACGCCAACCTGCCGGCCGAGATCAAGGCCCGCATCGAGGGCTTACGCGCCCGCCACAGCATCGAGGCCAGCTTCGGCGCCGCCATGCCGACCGACAAGCGCCTGGCGCTCAAGGCCCGCTACCCGGATGCCGAGCACCCGGTGGTGCGCACCCACCCGGAAACCGGCGAGAAGGTGCTGTTCGTCAATGCCTTCGCCACCCACTTCTCCAACTACCACACCCCCGAGCGCGTGCGCTTCGGCCAGGACGCCAACCCCGGCGCCGCCGACTTGCTGCGCTACCTGGTGAGCCAGGTGTACATACCCGAGTACCAGGTGCGCTGGCGCTGGTCACCCAACAGCATCGCCATCTGGGACAACCGCAGCACCCAGCACTACGCCGTCATGGACTACCCGGCCTGCCACCGCAAGATGGAGCGAGCCGGGATCATGGGCGACAGCACTTTCTGAACAGACAAGAACAAGACTGAGGATCAGACATGCAATTCTTCGACGACTCGCTGCACCCGGAAAACATGGAAAAGGTAGTCATCACCGTGGCCCCCTATGGCCCCGAGTGGATGCCCGACGATTTCCCCCAGGACATTCCGGTGACCATGGACGAGCAGGTGCAAAAGGCAGTCGATTGCTACGAAGCCGGCGCCACTGTACTGCACCTGCACGTGCGTGAACTCGATGGCACCGGCTCCAAGCGCCTGTCCAAGTTCAACGAGCTGATCGCCGGGGTGCGTGAAGCGGTGCCGGACATGATCATCCAGGTCGGCGGCTCAATTTCGTTCGCACCCGAAGGCGAGGGTGAAGCGGCCAAGTGGCTGAGCGACGACACCCGCCACATGCTGGCCGAGCTGACCCCAAAGCCTGACCAGGTGACGGTGGCGATCAACACCACCCAGATGAACATCATGGAGCTGCTGTACCCCGAATATCTGGAAGGTACATCGCTGGCCAACCCTGGGATCCAGGCCGCCTATAGTGAAATGACCGTGCCCGCCGGGCCGGCCTGGGTCGAGGAGCACCTGCGTCGGCTGCAGGCCAGCAATATCCAGCCGCATTTCCAGCTGACCGGCATGCATGCCCTGGAAACCCTCGAGCGCCTGGTGCGCAAGGGCGTTTACAAAGGCCCGCTGAACCTGACCTGGATCGGCATTGGTGGCGGTTTCGATGGCCCGAACCCGTTCAACTTCTTCAATTTTGTGCACCGTGCGCCAGATGGCTGCACCCTGACCGCAGAGTCGCTGCTCAAGAACGTGCTGCCGTTCAACACCATGGCCCTGGCCATGGGCTTGCACCCGCGCTGTGGTATCGAAGACACCATCATCGACCAGCACGGCAAGCCGTTCACCTCGGTGCAGCAGATTCAGCAGACCGTGCGCGTGGCGCATGAGCTGGGGCGTGAAGTGGCCAATGGCAAGGAAGCCCGGGCGATCTACCGGATCGGCGAGCAGTACGCATCCGTCGAGGAAACCTTGCTGGCCAACGGCATGGCGCCGAACCGCCGGCCAGGCCAGAAGGGCGTGCCACAGCGCGCCTAAGGCACAGGTCTCACTCCCTGTAGGAGCAGCCTTGTGCTGCGAAGAGGCCCGTGATTACTGCGAAAATTTGCGGTTCTTTCACTGGCCTCTTCGCAGCGCAAGGCTGCTCCTACAAGGGGCGCGCGTCTGACGCGAGGCATGAGGCCAGTACCCGCAGCACAGATTTTGGCATTTGTTCATAACAACAAAAACAACCCAAGCCAGATACCCGAGGAGGCAGCATGGCCACCTATCACACCGGTGCGACGGACCCAGGCACGGATACATCACTGGGCATCCCCCGGCGCTATGCCTGGATCGTCTTTGCCCTGACCTTCGGCCTGTTGATCTCCGACTACATGTCGCGGCAGGTGCTCAACGCCGTGTTCCCCCTGTTGAAGCAGGAATGGCAGCTCAGCGACAGCCAGCTCGGCCTGCTCAGCGGCATCGTCGCCCTGATGGTCGGGCTGCTGACCTTTCCGCTGTCATTGCTCGCCGACCGCATCGGTCGCATCAAGAGCCTGACCTTCATGGCGGTGATGTGGAGCCTGGCCACGCTGGGCTGCGCAGTCGCCGAAAACTATCAGCAGATGTTCATCGCGCGCTTTCTGGTCGGTGTCGGCGAAGCTGCCTATGGCAGCGTCGGTATTGCCGTGGTGGTGGCGGTGTTCCCGCGTGAGATGCGTGCCACCTTGGCCGGGTCATTCATGGCCGGTGGCATGTTCGGCTCTGTGCTGGGCATGGCCTTGGGCGGGGTGATGGCCCAGCACCTGGGTTGGCGCTGGGCGTTCGCCGGCATGGCGTTTTTTGGCCTGGCCCTGGCGCTGCTCTACCCGCTGATCGTACGCGAGGCGCGCATTGCCCCGAAAAATCGGGCGAGCGCCAGCGACAAGGCCGCCTTGAAGGCTTTGCGCCCGCTGCGCACGCTCTATTCAAGCCGCTCGGTGATCAGCGCCTATGTCGGCAGCGGCTTGCAGCTGTTCGTCGGCGGCACGGTGATCGTCTGGATCCCCAGCTACCTGAACCGCTACTACGCCATGAGCACCGACCGGGCCGGCGCCGTGGCAGCAATCATCGTGCTGTGCAGCGGCGTCGGCATCGTGCTGTGCGGCATGTTGTGCGACCGCATGGGGCGCGATCGCCCTGATCGCAAGATCAGCCTGGCCATCGCCTACTGCCTGGGCAGCTGTGTGCTGCTGTCGGTGGCCTTCGCCATGCCGGCGGGCCTGCCGCAACTGGTCCTGATCTGCCTAGGCATGATGATTGCCGCAGGCACCAATGGCCCGTCCAGTGCCATGGTCGCCAACCTGACCCACTACGCGGTGCATGGCACGGCATTCGCCACCCTGACGCTGAGCAACAACCTGCTCGGCCTGGCCACAGGCCCGTTGATCACCGGCAAGGTGTCCGACCTGATCGGCCTGCAAGCCGCCTTTCAACTGGTGCCGTTGATCAGCATCGCCGCCGCCGCGGTGTTTTTCTACGCCAAGCGCCACTACCACCCTGACATGGCGCGCCTGGCCTGTGGCAATAGCCCGCAAGCGCCTGTCGAGCCTGTACTGGAGGCCCGTACGTGAAGCATTCGCTGTCGATTGACGTGTATTTCGATTTCATCTGCCCGTGGTGCCTGATCGGCAAGCGGCAACTGCAAACCGCGCTGGCTCAGTTGCGCGAAGCCCGGCCCGAGGTCGAGGTCACCCTGGCCTGGCACGGCGTGCAGCTGTTGCCCGACCTGCCCGCAACCGGCCAGCCGTTCGCCGACTTCTACCGCCGCCGCCTGGGCAGCGACGAGGCGGTGCGGCAACGCCAGGGGCAAGTGCAGGAGGCTGCGCGTGCCGTGGGCGAGCTGATCGACTTCAGCCGGATCGCGCGCATGCCCAATACTGCCGACGCCCATCGCCTGCTGCTGCATGCGGTCGAGCTGGGCAGCGAGCAACAGGTCGAGGCGCTGTTGGAGCGGCTGTTTGCCGCGTATTTCCGCGAGGGCGAAGACTTGGGCGATCGCGACACCCTGTTGCGCATCGCCGACCAGTGCGGCTTTACACCTGCCGCGCTGGCCGGGAGCCTGAGCGCTGATGGCCGGCCGTTCATCAGTGCCAGCGCCGACATCGCCAGCAGGGGCGTGCCGTGTTTCGTCTTCGACGACCACCTGCGCGTGTTCGGTGCCCAACCGGCAGAACAACTGCTCGACGCCATGCACCTGGCGCTGTCGCGTTCGGCGGGGGTGCAGGCGTGAACGGGCGTATCGAGGTACCGGCCCAGCGCGTGCCCGGCGTCGGCGAGCGTGTGCTGTTCGAACACGGGGGCAAAAGCCTGGCGTTGTTTAATGTCGACGGGCGTTTGCTGGCCATCGACGACAGCTGCCCGCACCAGGGTTCATCGTTGTGCGCCGGGCAACTGGACGGCGCTGTGATCCAGTGCCGCGCCCATGGCCTGCGCTTTGACCTTGCCAGCGGCTACCTGCTCAATTCCAAGGCACTCAAAGTGGCCAGCTACCCGGTGGAGGTGGAGGGCAACCAGGTCTTTATCATCATCACCGGCCAGGAGGTGGTGTCATGAGCACCCTTGCGCTTGCCCAGGTCAACCACCGCGCGCGGGAGTTGGCGCCGGGGCTTAGCGTCAGCCTGATTGCCGCTGGGGCGGCAAGCTTTCTGGCGGAGCATTATGGCGCGCCGGTCATGCTGTTCGCCCTGCTACTAGGCCTGGCACTGAATTTTCTGGCCAGCGATGGCAAATGCAAAGCCGGCATTGAATTCACCGCACGCACGGTGTTGCGCCTGGGCGTGGCATTGCTGGGCATGCGCATCACCCTGGAGCAGATGGCAGGCCTGGGCTGGAAGGCCGTCGCACTGGTGGTGATCCTGGTGGTGGTGACCATCGGCGTGTCGATGGTGGCGGCCAAGGCCCTGGGGTTCCAGCGCCTGTTCGGCATGCTCACCGGTGGCGCCACGGCGATCTGCGGCGCCTCGGCGGCGTTGGCGCTGGCCGCTGCGCTGCCCAGCCACCCGCAAAAAGAGCGGGCGACGCTGTTCACCGTGATCGGTGTGTCGGCGTTGTCGACCCTGGCGATGATCCTCTACCCAATGATCGCCAACGCGCTCGGCCTGTCGCCACAGGCTGCCGGGGTCTTTCTTGGCGCGACGATCCATGACGTCGCCCAGGTAGTGGGGGCGGGCTACAGCATGTCGCCCGAAACCGGCGACACCGCCACGGTGGTCAAGCTGATGCGCGTCGCCATGTTGGTGCCGGTGATTGTTGTCGCGGCCATGATCTCGCGCCGCCAGGGTACCGACACCGCAGGCAAGCGCCCGCCATTGCTGCCCTGGTTCGCGGTGGGGTTTCTGGCGCTGGCCTGCATCAACAGCACCGGGTGGGTGCCGTTGGCCGTGCAGGGTGGGGTCAACGAGCTGTCGCGCTGGTGCCTGGTGGTGTCGATCAGTGCCCTGGGCATGAAGACTCAGCTCAAGGAGCTGGCCGCCGTGGGCATCAAGCCGATTTTGCTGATGGTCGGCGAGACGGTGTTCTTGGTGGCGCTGGTGCTGGTGCTGTTGCGCTTCGGCTTGTAACACCACGCGCTCAGCGCGTGGTGACGGGCCCCTGGGCCGCGCTGCGGGCGCGTTTGAGTGGCGTGGGCAGGTCATGCTGAACACGCCAGGTGGCCGGTGGCTGGCCGAACTGGCTGATGAACCAGCGGGTGAACGAACTGTGCATGGAATAGCCGAGCATGTCGGCGATACGCCCCAGCGAATAGCCGGGGCTTTCCAGGTAGCGCAGCACCAGGTCGCGGCGCACGCCATTGACCAGCTCGCTGAAGGTGGCGCCTTCTTCTTCCAGCCGGCGCTGCAAGGTGCGCACGTTCATGCCTTGGGTCTGGGCGATGTGTTCGATGGTGGCGCGGCCCATGGGCATCAGCAAAAAAATCGACTTGCGCACCTCGTGCACCAGGGAGGGGTTGCCGTCATCCTGCAGCGTACACACGTAGCGCTGGGCGAGCCGCGCCATGGCTTCGTTGGCCTGCGGGTTGGCCGTGTCCAGGTCGGAGGCCGAGCAGACGATGCCGTTGAAGTCGCTGTTGAACTCCAGCTTGCAGCCAAAAATGCGCCGGTGAATGGCCACGTCGGCAGGGGCGGCATGGGTGAAATTGACGCTGATCGGGTGCCAGTGGGCGCCTAGCAGCGCTGAGCAGAAGCGGTGCATCACACCGATGGCCAGCTCGATGGCCTGGCGGCTGTGTATCGGCTGCTCGGTGATGACCTCCTGGCGGATGATCACCGTCTTGCCGGTTTCTTCGATGTGGATCGCCAGCGCATTGTTGAGCACATGGCGGTACTGCACGATCACCTGCAGCGCATCGCGCAGCGAATGCTGGTGGCTGATCAGCAGGCTGACCTCGCCAAAATCCGACAACTGGCGCAGTTCGGCCATGCGCAGGCCGAAGGCTTCGCAGCCGCTCAGCCGCGCCGATTCTTCAAGTACGCTGACGGCGGCAGCCACCGGGATGCGCTGGTCAGGCGCTTCGAGCAAGGACGCACTGAGGCCAGCCTGGGCCAGCAGGCCATGGCCGTTAAGGCCCAAGTGGCGGGAAACTTCCAGGTAGTTGGTGAGCGAAGCCGCTCGGGCGAGCACGGTCATATTGTTGTTTTCCACGTGTTCTTGATGGGCATCCCGCTGCGCTGGCGGATAGTCACTTATAGCGCCTGTGTCATCAGATGCAAAGCCATTTTCCTGCCGTTGGTCGCCCGTGGCGAGGGGGCTGCGGGAGGTCGCGACGGCCGTGTCATCAACTGAAAAATCCGTGACGCGCAATGTAAAGCGTGTGCCGGACCGACTCATTACTCTGGCCCTCAAGCAGTCGGCAATCGACCGAGTGAACAGAGCAAGGGCCCTGACATGGAAAAACTGCAAACCGCCGCCACCGTGCTGATCGTTCCTGGTCTGCGCGACCATGTACCTGAACATTGGCAGACCCTGTTGCAGGCGCGCCTGGCCAAGGTGCGTGCGGTGCCGCCACTGGAAACCGACAAGCTCAACTGCACGGCACGGGTCGAAGCGATCGAGCGTGAGCTGGCGCAAATCGAGGGCCCGGTGATCCTGGTCGCGCACAGCGCCGGCGTGCTGATGGTGGCGCACTGGGCGGCGCGCTATCAGCGGCCGATCAAGGGCGCCTTGCTGGCCGCACCGCCAGACCTGCACAGCGATTGGCCACAAGGCTATCCCACCCCGGATTCCCTGCGCGCCCAGGGTTGGGCGCCATTGCCAGGCGGCCCGCTGCCGTTCCCCAGCCTGGTAGCCGCCAGCAGCAACGACCACCTGGCCAGCCTGACCGCAGTCGCCGGCCTGGCCACGCAGTGGGGCAGCGCGCTGGTCGAACTCGGTGCCGTTGGCCACCTCAACCCTGCCTCGGGCTACGGCCCGTGGCCCCAAGCCGAGGCCCTGATACAGCAACTCGATCGCTGAGCCGCGCCTAACCCCCACGCAGAGACATCGCATGAACAACAATAAAAACGTTCTCTTCTGCCTTCCCCGCCGTAACGTGATGGCTACGTTGCTGCTGGTCGCCGGTGCGCCGGCTGCCCAGGCATTCCAGCTGGACATCGCCAACCCTGACTGGAGCGTGCGCTTCGACAACACCGCCAAGCTCAGCTATGGCCAGCGGGTCGAAGGCGAAAACGCCAAGATCGCCCGCACCGCCAACCTCAATGACGGCGACAAGAATTTCAGCGTCGGTAGCGCGGTCACCCAGCGCCTCGACCTGCTCACCGAGCTGGATGTGGTCTATCAGAACACCATGGGCATGCGCGTCAGTGCGGCCAGCTGGTACGACCATGCCTATGACGACGTGGGGTCCAATTCCAACCCGTTCCCCGGCCAAGCGGGTAACGCTGGCAACCTTGTGCTGGCACGCCCGGCCGGTGGCTTGCCGGCGGGTACCGTGCTGGCCGGTGGCCCGGCACGCCACCATGGCCTGAGCCGTTACAGCGACCGTTACTACAACGGGCCGTCGGGCGAGTTTCTGGATGCCTTCGTGTTCTACAACACCGAAATCGGCGACGAGTCGATGCTGAGCGGCAAGCTGGGCTGGCACTCGGTGTACTGGGGCGAGACCCTGTTCAACGCCGCCAACGGCATCAACTATGGCCAGTCGGCCCTGGACCTGGCCAAGCTGTACAACGTGCCGGGTACCGAAACCAAAGAACTGTTCCTGCCGCGCAAGCAGTTGTCGCTGAGCTACACGGTCAACCCCGAACTGACCCTGGCGGTGCAGTACTTCCTCGAGTTCGAGAACTCGCGCCTGCCCGAAGGCGGTACCTACATGGGTGCCTATGACATGCTGGGCGACGGCGGTGAGATTTTCTGGTTGCCGGTGCCCAATGCCGTCGGCGGTGCCGGTGCCTTCTACGGCGCGCCGCGCGGGCATGACATTCGCCCCCACAACACGGGTGACTTCGGCCTGATGGCCAAGTGGAGCCCGGAATGGCTCGACGGCACCTTGGGCTTCTACTACCGCAACACCTCCGACCCGACCCCGGCCGTGCTGATCAACGCCCCCAACCTGCACACCGGCAGCCTGGCCGGCAGCAGCTACATGGCCGCTTACGCCGACGATATCGACATCTACGGCATCAGCCTGGCGAAGAGCGTCGGCCCGGTCAGCGTGGGGTTGGACGTCAACTACCGCGAGAACATGCCGCTGATCAGCAACTTCAGCACCATCAACGGGCCGCTGTACGAGGCCTTGGCCGGCACCGCCGGCGGCACCAACCTGATCGGCGAGGTGCCAGGCCACGGTGAAACCGGGCTGGCCCGCGGCAAGACCTTCCATGTGGTGCTCAATGGCCTGGTGTCGTTTGGTGCCACGCCGCTGTGGAATGCATCGTCGTTGGCCGTGGAGGGCGCGATGACCCACCTGGTCAGCGTCGACAAGGGTGAGCAGACCTTCAAGGGCGACTCCACCTACCACGGCGTCGACAAGGTCACCACCAACGCCTACACCCTGGCGGTCAACTTCACCCCGACCTGGTTCCAGGCGCTGCCGGGGGTCGATGTGTCGATGCCGCTGTCCTACAACGTCGGCCTCAAGGGTAACTCGGCCATCCAGCTGGGCGGTAACGAGGACTCTGGCAGCTATTCGGTGGGGATCGCCGCCGATGTCTACCAAAAATACAAATTCGACCTGAAGTACGTCGACTCCTTCGGCAAGTTCGATACCTGCTCGAGCGGTACCGACAACAACACCCCAGGCACCAACGGGCGCTACCAGTGCATCCCCGGGCAGATCACGTCGCAGGCCGGCCTGGCGCCGCTGCTCAAGGACCGCGGCATGGTCACTGCCTCGTTCAAGACCACCTTCTGAAACTCCATTACAACAACAAGCGGAGAAACCTGATGAAGTATCTCAATAGCCTGCTGTCGGCCTCGCTTGCGGTCGTTATCGCCGGGGGCGCCCAAGCGGCCGCCCCGGCCCAGGATGTCGCCCGGCTGGGCAAGGACCTGACCGCGGTGGGTGCTGACAAGGCGGGCAACGCCGACGGTTCGATCCCGGCCTACCAGGGCGGCCTGAACACCCCGCCCGCTGGCTTCAAGCAAGGCGATACCCTGCGCCCCGACCCCTTTGCCACTGAAAAGCCGCTGCTGGTGATCGACGGCAAGAACGTCGACCAGTACAAGGACGCGCTGACCGCCACCACCGTGGAGCTGGCCAAGCGCTTCCCCACTTTCCACATCGACGTCTACCCCAGCCACCGCACTGCCGCGTTGCCCAAGGCACTGCTGGACAACACCCTGAAGAACGCTGCCAATGCCAAGTCCCTGCAGGATGGCATGGCCATCGAAAATGTCCTGCCCGGCGTGCCGTTCCCGGTGCCGCAATCGGGTGCCGAGGCCATGTGGAACCACCTGCTGCGCTACCAAGGCGTGGCGCAGAAGGCCAAGTACGACTCCTGGAACGTCGACGCTGCCGGTGTCGCGGCCCTGGCGACCACGGGCCTGGCCTACAACGCCTACCCGATCTACGAAGACCTGAACAAGGTCATCGAAGCCAAGGACATCTACTTCCAGACCAAGCTGTACTTCGAAGGCCCGGCGCGCCGTGCCGGTGAGTCGATGATGCTCAAGGACGCCGCCAACCCGCTGGTGCAAGAACGTCGCGCCTGGCAGTACCTGCCCGGGCAGCGCCGTGTGAAGCTGGCGCCGAACCTGGCCTACGACACCCCCAACCCGGGCACCGCCGGCTCGGGCACGTTCGATGACGTGTACGTGTTCAACGGCGCGCTGGACCGCTACGACTGGCACCTGGTAGGCAAGCGCGAGATGTACGTGCCGTACAACACCTACCGGCTGACCTACATCCACGACCCGAAAACCCTGACCACGCCGAACCACCTGGCGCCTGACCAGGTGCGTTGGGAGAAGCACCGCGTGTGGGTAGTGGAAGGCACGCTCAAGGGCAATGCGCGGCACATCTATGCCAAGCGCCGCTTCTACCTCGACGAGGACAGCTGGTTCGCCCTGGCCTCCGACCAGTACGACGCTCGTGGCCAGCTGTATCGCGGCTCGTTCAGCTTCTTCACGCAGAGCTACGACGTGCAGATCCCCAACAACAACCCGCATGTGGTCTACGACCTGGTGGGTGGCAGCTACAACGTCAATGGCCTGATTGGCCCGCACGGCGGTATCGAGTACATCGCCCCTCTGTCCAAGGCGCAGTGGTCGCCGGAAGCCCTGGCCGGCGCCGGTATTCGCTGACCCCGACGATCAGCCTGCCGGCTGCCCACAGGTGGCCGCCGGCAGGGTTTGCAGAGGATGTGGCATGGCTACTTTGAACACGTTTACGCCGTGGGCGCTGGCCGTCGCGCTCACCTTGGGCGGCGCTTGCGGTGGGGCCCAGGCGGCCTATGTCGATGTATTGGACTTGCCGGCCAAAACCAGTGCGTTGGTGGTGCACAGTGCGCTGCGCGATGTAGCACTGGCCGGTGAGCGGCTGGTCGCGGCAGGGCCGCGTGGCCATATCGTGTATTCCGACAACCAGGGCCAGGATTGGCACCAGGCCAGCGTGCCGGTCAGTGCCGACCTTAATGCCCTGGCGTTCCCCACTGCCCTGGAAGGTTGGGCGGTGGGCAACGATGGGGTGATCCTGCACAGCCGTGACGGCGGCGCCAATTGGGCGGTGCAGCTCGATGGGCGGCAGATTGGCGCTTTGGTGGCGGCCCATTACCAGGCCTTGGCCAAGGCGTACCCCGAGGACGCGCAATGGGCGCAGTTTGCCGCCGAGGGCCAGCGCCTGGAGCAGGAGGGCGCCGACAAGCCGTTGCTCGGTGTGTGGTTCGCCGACGCCCGCCACGGCTACGCGGTGGGGGTGTTCAACCTGATCCTGCGCACTGACGACGGCGGCAGCACCTGGGTGCCGATGCAAGACCGCACCGACAACCCGCAAGGTTTTCACCTGAATGCGATCCGGGCCGTCGGCGATGCGCTGTACCTGGTTGGCGAACAGGGCCTGCTGCTGAAGTGGGATGCCGGCCAGCAGCGTTTCGTCGCCTTGCCCAGCCCTTACCCAGGTACCTGGTTTGGCGTGTTCGGCAAGCCTGGCGAGGTGCTCGCCTACGGCCTGCGCGGCCATGTGGCACGCAGCCTCGATGGCGGCCAGAGCTGGGCCAAGGTGGACACCGGGGTGACCCAGAGCATCACCGCCGCCAGCCTCGACAGCCACGGTGACTACTGGCTGTTCAGCCAGGGCGGTCAGGTGCTGCGCAGCCGCGACGGCGGCCTGAGCTTTGCCGTGCAACCGCAGGTGCCGCCGGCACCGGTGGCCGGCGCCCTGCAGACCGGCGCAAATGCCACCGTGCTGGTAGGCGAGCGCGGTGTACGCGTGCTGCCCGCCCGATAAGCCTCCAAGCATTCCAAGAGAACCCAGTGATGGCCAACATCAAGCAAGACACCCTGCCGGTCATCCGCGACCTGCGGGATTTCGACCCGCGTTCCGGCAACGTGCTGGAGCGCATGGTCTTCAATTACCGCCCGCTGTTCATGCTGTTCATGGTGCTGGTCACGGGGGTGTTGGGGTACCTGGCGCTGACCCGCCTTGAGCTGCGTCCCAGCTTCGAAAAAATGATCCCGCAGAGCCAGCCCTACATCCAGAACTACCTCGACAACCGCAAGTCGCTGCGCGGCCTGGGCAACGCGGTGCGGGTGGTGGTAGAGAACACCCAGGGCGATATCTACGACCCGGAGTACCTGGACGTGCTCAAGCAGGTCAACGACGAGCTGTTTCTGGCCCAGGGCGTGGACCGCGCCTGGATGAAGTCGTTGTGGAGCCCAGGGGTGCGCTGGACCGAAGTCACCGAGGAAGGCTTCCAGGGTGGCCCGGTGATGCCCGACGATTACCAGGGCAAGCCCGCCGATATCGATCAACTGCGCCAGAACATCAACCGCGCTGGCATTGTCGGTAGCCTGGTGGCGACCGATTTCAAATCGAGCATGCTGGTGGTGCCACTGCTCGACCACGACCTGGCCACCGGCCGCGGCATCGATTACCGGCAGTTCTCGCAGATGCTCGAGCAGCAGCTGCGCGACAAGTACGAGTACGCGCGGGACAGCACGGCGCGCAAGGCCGGCGAAGAGGGCCATGGCAAGTACAAGGTGCGGGTCATCGGGTTTGCCAAGTTGATGGGCGACCTGAGCGACGGGCTGGTCCAGGTGATGATGTTCTTTGCTCTGGCGGTGCTCACGTCGCTGGTGATCATCTTCCTGTACACCCGCTGTGTGCGCAGTACCTTGCTGGTGGTGTTCTGTTCGCTCACGGCGGTGGTGTGGCAACTGGGTATCGTCGGCTGGCTGGGCTATGCCATCGACCCTTATTCGATCCTGGTGCCGTTCCTGATTTTCGCCATCGGCGTGTCCCATGCGGCGCAGAAGATGAACGGCATCATGCAGGACATTGGCCGTGGCACGCACCGGCAGGTCGCGGCGCGTTACACCTTCCGCCGCCTGTTCGTGGCCGGGGTCACTGCGTTGCTGGCCGACGCCGTGGGCTTTGCCGTGCTGATGCTGATCGACATCCCGGTGATCAAGGACCTGGCAATCACCGCCAGTATTGGTGTCGCGGTGCTGATCTTCACCTCGTTGCTGTTGATACCGGTGGCGTTGTCCTACGTCGGCGTGGGCCGCAAGGCCGCCGCACGGGCGCTGCGCATCGACCAGCGCGCTGCCGAGCACCGCGGCTTCGGCAAACTGTGGGATGCGCTCGACCGTTTCACCACGCGCAAGTGGGCCACGGGCGCCGTGCTGGTGGCCACGCTGATGGGCGTGGGTGGGTTCTGGGTGAGCCTGCAGTTGAAGATCGGTGACCTCGACAGCGGGGCGCCAGAGTTGCGCGCCGATTCCCGCTACAACCGCGACAACGCTTACATCACCCAGCATTACGCGCTGTCCAGCGACCTGTTCGCGGTGATGATCAAGACCCCGCCGGAAGGCTGCCTCAGCTACCAGACGCTGATGCTTGCCGACCGCCTGGCCTGGGAGCTGCAGCAGTACCCGGGCGTGCAGACCACGGTGTCGCTGGTGAATGCCGTGCGCCAGATTACGGCGGGTTCATTCGAGGGCAACCCGAAGATGAGCAGCCTGCAACGCAACCAGGACATGCTCAACTACGCCGCCCAGCAAGCGTCGGTCAATGCGCCGGAGCTGTTCAACACCGACTGCTCGATGATGCCGGTGATCGCCTACCTCAAAGACCACAAGGCCCAGACCCTGGACGACGTGGTGGCCATCGCCGACCGCTTTGCCCGCGATAACAGCAGCCCCGACCGCCAGTTCATGCTCGCGGCCGGCAGTGCCGGCATCGAGGCGGCAACCAACATTGTGGTCCGTGAAGCCAACCGCACCATGTTGCTGTTCGTTTACCTGGCGGTGACGTTGTTCTGCCTGATCACTTTCCGCAGCTGGCGGGCGACGCTGGTGGCGCTGTTGCCGCTGGTGCTGACCTCGGTGCTGTGCGAGGCCTTGATGGTGGTGATGGGGATTGGCGTGAAAGTGGCCACGTTGCCGGTTATCGCCCTGGGCGTCGGCATTGGTGTGGATTACGCCTTGTACCTGCTCAGCGTGCAGCTGCAGTACCAGCGCCAAGGTCGTTCGCTGGGTGAGGCCTACCAGAACGCCGTGGCCTTCACCGGCCGGGTGGTGGGGCTGGTCGGCATCACGCTGGCGGCGGGGGTGGTCGGCTGGGCGTGGTCGCCGATCAAGTTCCAGGCCGACATGGGCATCCTGCTGACCTTCATGTTCCTGTGGAACATGCTCGGCGCCCTGGTGCTGATCCCCGCGCTGTCGTACTTCCTGCTGCCGGACAAACGCTTTGTCGCCGCTGCTCCCCAACCCTGCGCGCCTACCGCGCCGCCGGGTGAGCAGGTGAGCGAACCCCGGGCGCACACACGGATGAGCGCTTGAGCGCCCTATTAGTTGAAACGAACACGGAAACTGGAATCTACCTTCATGGCCAAGACAAAAATAATGCCGCCGGCAGCCGGTGCCTATGCCTACCCCTTGCTGATCAAGCGCCTGCTGATGTCGGGGGTACGGCAGCATCCTGAGCAGGAGATCGTCTACGCCGACAGGCTGCGCTACACCTACCGCGACCTCGACCAGCGGGTTCGGCGCCTGGCCAATGTGTTGCGTGCTGCCGGGGTGCAGGCGGGCGACACCGTGGCGCTGCTGGACTGGGACAGCCACCGCTCGCTGGAGTGCTTTTTTGCCGTGCCGATGCTAGGCGCTGTGCTGCACACAGTGAACGTGCGGCTATCGCCGGAGCAGGTCGCCTACACCATGAACCATGCGCAAGACCACCTGGTGCTGGTACACGACGATTTCGTGCCGCTGCTGGAGCAGATTCAGGGCCAGCTGGGCACGGTGCGCGGTTACCTGCAACTGACCGACGAACAGGCCACGGCCACCACGCTGCCAGTGCTGGGCGAGTACGAAACGCTGCTGGCCAGCGCCAGTTGCCAGGCCGAGTTCGACGACTTCGACGAGCACTCGGTGGCCACCTTGTTCTACACCACCGGCACCACGGGCAACCCCAAGGGGGTGTACTTCTCCCACCGTCAGTTGGTGCTGCACACCCTCAACGAACTGGGCACCTTTGCCGCTTACGACGGCCAGCCGCTGTTGCGGTCGAGCGACGTGTACATGCCGATCACGCCGATGTTCCATGTGCACGCCTGGGGTGTGCCGTACGTGGCCACGGTGCTGGGGGTCAAGCAGGTGTACCCGGGGCGCTACGAGCCGAACACGCTGGTACGGCTGTACCGCGACGAGGGGGTGACGTTCTCGCACTGTGTGCCGACCCTGTTGCAGATGATGCTGGACTGCGAGCAAGGCTGGCACACCGATTTCAGCCGCTGGAAGATTCTGCTCGGTGGCAGCGCGCTGACCCACGGCCTGGCCCGTCAGGCCAGCGAGCGCGGCATGCTGATCTACAGTGGCTACGGCATGTCGGAGACCTGCCCGCTGCTGACCCTGACCCACTTGCGCGAACAAGACCTGGCCTTGCCCATGGGCGAGCAGGTCGCGCAGCGCATCAGGACCGGCGCCCCGGTGGCGATGGTCGACTTGCGTATCGTCGATGCTCAGGGCAACGACATGCCACACGACGGTGAGTCGCTGGGGGAAATCGTGGTGCGCTCGCCCTGGTTGACCCAGGGCTACCTGCACGAGCCGCAGAAAGGCGCCGAGCTGTGGCAGGACGGCTGGCTGCACACCGGTGACATGGGCTCGATCGACCGCCACGGCGTGCTGGAGATCAAGGACCGCATCAAGGACGTGATCAAGACCGGCGGTGAATGGATCAGCTCGCTGACCCTGGAAAACCTGATCAGCCAGCACCAGGCAGTCAGCGCCGTGGCGGTGGTCGGCATTCCCGATGAACAGTGGGGTGAGCGGCCGATTGCCCTGGTGGTCCGCGCGCCCGGTGACAGCCTTGACCAGCCGATGCTCGAGGCGCACCTCAAGCAGTTCGTCGACCGGGGCCAGATCAACAAGTGGGCGATCCCCCGGCAGGTGCACTTCGTCACCGACATCCCCAAGACCAGCATCGGCAAGATCAACAAGAAGCTGATTCGCGAGATGCACATGGTGTAAGGACCAGTCATGGCACCGGCTTCGCCGGTGATCGCTGGCAAGCCAGCTCCCACAGGTCCCTGCTAAACCCATAAGTTATGTGCTGTCCTATGGAAGCCGGCTAAACCAATGAAGTCTATTTTTGTGTAGGGATTGGACTGCCCCTCCATAACCTGCACAATTGCCGGCTTTTTTCGCGACAGGAAGCCGCCATGCAACGGATTGTGATTCTGGGAAATGCCGGCAGTGGTAAATCCACCCTTGCTCGTGCCGTGGGCAAGCGGCTCGGCGTGCCGGTGGTTCACCTGGATACCCTGTTCTGGGAGCCCGGCTGGGTCGAACCGGACGCCGAGCTGTTCCGCCAGCGGGTCGGCGAGGCGACAGCAGGGGACAGCTGGGTGTGTGAAGGCAACTACGCCCGGCGCACATTCGACCTGCGCCTGCCCCGTGCCGACCTGGTCATCTGGCTCGATACGCCCCGGCTTACCTGTTTCACCCGGGTGATCCTGCGCAGCGTCATGAACCGGCCCCGTCCAGACCTACCCGCCGGTTGCACAGAGAAACTCGACCGGGCGTTCCTGACTTTCCTGAACTTCGTGTGGAACTTCGATCGCGGCTACCGCCCAGGCATCGAGGCGCAGCGCCTGGCGAAAGGGCCGCAGGTGCCTGTCGTGCACGTGCGTGGCAGCCAACAGATTGCCGCATTTCTCGACAGCTTGCCGGCTGCCGGCAAGCTGGCGTCAGCCGGGCAGTAGCGTACGCAGCGCAGCGGTCACGGCGAGGGCGAACAGCATCACTGGCAAGATTGAAAACCGTGAAGCGGCATAAGCGGTAAGTGCCAGGGCGATGAGGTCTGCGGGATGGCCAGAAACGAAGGCGGGCGTGATCACGGCAACCAGCACGCAGCCAGGGGCGGCGTTCAGCACCCGGCTGAATGGCTTGGCCCACAGGTACGCGCTGACCAGGCCGGCCAGCGTGCCCGCCAGCACGTACCCGCCACCGGGAATCAGCAGGTAGAACAGCCCTGCAGTCACCAGGCTGAACAGCCAGGGCAGGGCGGCATGCACCCCTTTCCACAGGCCCTTGAGCAGTACCAGCAAGACGGCGGCAAATGCCATGTCCAAGCCGTAGGGGTGCAGGTCACCCAGCAGCGGCCCGATCAGCGCGCCGAGCGTGATGAAGCTGACCCAGGCCACCCACTGACACCCCCTCGAAGTGGAGCCGGTGCGCGGGCTCGATTGGGGTGGCGATTCGGTGGTCGCGGCAGCGGGGCATTCGCGGTCTGGCGTTGCAGGGGGGTCTTCAACTACGGATTCAAGGGCATTCATGGTCACCTCCAGTGGGGGAAAATTATTCCAATGAATCGCTGAAATCGGGTTGCGTAGTGGCTCTACTGGCGTGAGTATTTGGCATCTGCTGCCGAAATATTCCAATCAAAGGTTTTCAATGCCAATCAAGCTCGACGCCATCGATCGACGTATCCTGCGGGCGCTGCAACGCGACGGCCGCCTACAGAACCAGGAGCTGGCCAAACAGGTGGGGTTATCGCCCTCACCGTGCCTGCGGCGGGTGCGCCTGCTGGAAGAAGCCGGCGTTATCGAGCGCTATGTGGCGCTGGTGGACCCGGCCAAGGTAGCGCTGGGCCTGACCTTGTTTGTGCGGGTGTGGCTCAAGCGCCAGGACCAGGACACCACCGATGAGTTCGTCGAAGCAGTGCGGCTTTTGCCCGAAGTGGTGGAGTGCCACGTCATGGCGGGTGACTGCGACTTGCTGTTGCGGGTGGTAGCCGCGGACCTTGAGGCCTATCGCCGCTTCCAGATCGCTCACTTGACCAGCCTGAGTGTGGTGCAAAACGTCAAAACCGAAGTGCCCATGGAGAAAATCAAGCTCACCACCGAGTTGCCGGTGTAGGCGGCTTCGATTCGCAACGCGCCAGGCAATCTTGGCCTAGAGTTAGCGGCACGTGCGATGGCGCAATGCAATTAATTGCCAGTCGCCACAACTATTTCCCTCGGCAAATGTCACTTCTCGGAGCCGGTACGAATTATGGGGCACCGGCCACGTATTTTACGGAGCTAACTCGACATGGCAGCACTGCAGAACAGTACGTTGGAAGCGATTGGCAGCAATCAGGCGCAGCTGCTGAGTGAGTGGCACGCCTCACTCGAAGCCAACGGGGCGACGCGTAATATCCGCGAACAGGACCTGCGCCAGGAAACCCGTGAATTCCTCCAGTTGGTGGTCGATGGCTTGCGCAATGAAAGCGGCACCAACATTGCTGCCGAAGGCTGGGAAGAGACACGCCGCTTCCTCGAGAAGCTGTCTGCCAGCCGCGCCCAGGTGGGCCAAGAGTCCCATCAGACGGCATTCTTCATCTTTGCGCTGAAGGGCCCGCTGTTCAACTTGCTGCAAACCCATTACCGCGAGCAGCCCGCGCTGCTGGCCGAGCAGCTGTGGGAGATTTCGTCGCTGTTCGATGCCTTCGGCCTGCACACCATCCGCACTTACCAGAAGAATCGCGAAGCCGTGATCAAGCGTCAGCAGGAAGAGTTGCTGGAGCTGTCGACCCCCGTGGTCAAGTTGTGGGAAGGCGTCCTGGCGTTGCCACTGATTGGCACCCTGGACTCCCATCGCAGCCAGACCGTGATGGAGTCGCTGTTGCAACGCATCGTCGACACAGGCTCCGAGATCGCCATTATCGACATCACGGGCGTGCCAACAGTCGATACCTTGGTGGCCCAGCACCTGCTCAAGACCGTGACCGCCATCCGCCTCATGGGCGCCGACTGCATTATCAGCGGCGTGCGCCCGCAAATTGCGCAAACCATCGTGCACCTGGGCCTGGACCTGGGCACGCTGACCACCAAGTCCAACCTCGCCGATGCCCTGAAGCTGGCGCTGGCGCGCCTGGGTACCGCTGCTGGCGAGCGGGGCTGAGCCCATGGAACGAATCCCCATCTTGCAAATGGGCGAGTTCCTGCTGGTGACCATCCAGGTCGATATGCATGACCAGCTGGCGCTGCGCCTGCAGGACGACCTGACCGATCGCATCGAACACACCTCGGCCCGTGGCGTGCTGATCGACATCTCGGCACTGGACATGGTCGACTCGTTCATCGGCCGCATGATTGCCACTATCTCGGGGCTGTCGCGCATCATGGATGCCGAGACCGTGCTGGTCGGCATGCAGCCAGCGGTGGCGATCACCCTGGTGGAGTTAGGGCTGACCCTACCGGGTGTCAGCACTGCGCTCAATGTCGACCGCGGCATGCACCTGTTGCGCAAGCGGGTAGGCCACTCATGAGCCTTCGTGAGCGTGGCAGCCAGCCGGTACGCATCGAGCAGGACGTGGTGCTGGCCCGCCAATTGACGCGAAAAATCGCCAGCGATTGCGGCATGCGCCTGGTCGACTTGACCAAACTGGTCACCGCCGTCAGTGAACTGGCCCGCAACACGGTGGTGTACGGCGGGGGCGGTGACATGGACTGGGAGGTCATCGAAGAGGCCGGCCGCGTCGGCGTACGCCTTGTGTTCCGTGACGAAGGGCCGGGCATTGCCGACATCAAACTGGCCCTGACCGATGGCTGGACCTCGGGCGGCGGCCTGGGCCTTGGCCTGACCGGCGCACGACGCCTGGTCGACGAATTCGAGCTGGACACCGCGCCCGGGCAAGGTACCCGGGTAATGATCACCCGATGGATATGAGCCTGAGCGCAAGCCTGACCCAGGTGCTGCGCCTGGACGATGCCAGCCAGGTCGGGCACGCCCGACGTGTGGTGCAGAAACTTGCCGAACAGCAGGGCTTCGACGCCGCTGATGCAGGCCGGGCAGCCCTCGTCGCCACCGAGCTTGCCAGCAATGTGCTCAAGCATGCCGCATGCGGCGAGCTGCACCTGCGCGTGCTTGCCCATGGCGGCCAGCCTGGCATCGAGTTACTGACTGTGGACCGCGGGCACGGCTTTGACCTGGCCAACTGCCTGATCGATGGGTACTCCACAGGTGGCACTCAGGGTATCGGCCTGGGGGCTGTCAGCCGTCTGGCTCAAGTGTTCGATGTGCACACCGATGCACATGGCGCGGTAGTACTGGCGCGGGTCTACAAAGGAGGCACGGCCAATGACATTCGCCTGGGCGTCAGCCAGCATTCATTGCATGACGACCCAGCCTGTGGCGATACGTGGCACGTGACCCTCGGCGAGCAGCGCGTGAGTGCCTTGTTGATCGACGGCCTGGGCCATGGCGAAGAAGCGGAACGCGCCGCCAAAGCAGGCGCGCAGGCCTTTGCCCAGAGCCCGTTCAGCGCGCCCCAGTACTTACTGGGCGAGCTGCATCAAGCGATGAACGGCACGCGCGGCGGGGCCGTCGCGATTGCCCAGTACGAGGGCGCGCGTGACAGTATCGCTTTCATCGGTATCGGCAACATCGGCGCCACCCTGGTCGGCGGCGAACGCCCGCGGGGCCTGGCCTCGCACCCCGGCATCGTTGGAGGGCAGTACCGCAAGGGGCAAGTGTTCGACTACGCTCACGTGAGGGGAAACCTGTTGATCATGTTCAGTGACGGCCTACAGTCCCGTTGGAACCTTCAAGCTTACCCGGGCCTCGTGCTTCGCCACCCGGCCGTGATCGCGGCGGTATTGCACCGCGACTTCTGCCGTGGGCGGGACGATGTGACCGTGCTGGTCCTCGATCTGGAGACGGTGCATGCCTGACGACAACCGGGCCGAGCAGGCTGCCTGCATGGCACACCTGCAAGCCGAAAACCAAGCCCTGCGCGCTGAGCTGGAAGAAACCAACCAGGGTGTGCTGGCGCTGTATGCCGAGCTCGATACCCAGGCCGAACAGTTGCGCCAGGCGTCGGACCTTAAAAGCCGCTTCCTGTCCTACATGAGCCACGAGTTCCGCACGCCGCTGGGCTCGATCCTGAGCATCACTAGCCTGTTGGCCGACGAAGTGGACGGGCCGCTGAGCAAGGAGCAGCAATTGCAGGTGGCCTTCGTCAGCAACGCCACGCGCGAACTCAGCGACATGGTCGACGACTTGCTCGACCTGGCCAAGATCGAAGCCGGTCGCATCACCATCTCGCCGGCCTGGTTCGACATGCTCGACCTGTTCGCTGCCTTGCGCGGGATGTTCCGCCCAATCGTCGACATGGGTTCGGTGGACCTCATCTTTGAGGAGCCACACGGGCTGCCGAAGATGTATACCGATGACAAGAAGCTGGCGCAGATCCTGCGCAATTTCATCTCCAACGCGCTGAAGTTCACCACCCGTGGCGAAGTGCGGGTGTCGGCGCACTTGCAGGGCAACGACCAGATCCGCTTCGCGGTCAGCGACACAGGCATCGGTATCGCACCTGAACTGCTGGGCGGGCTGTTCGAAGACTTCGCCCAAATCGACTCGCCGCTACAGAAACGCCTGCGCGGCACCGGCCTCGGCTTGTCACTGTGCAAGCGCTTCGCGGCCTTGCTGGGCGGTGAAGTAGGGGTGGACAGTGTGCCGGGCGAAGGGTCGTCGTTCTTTGTCATCATCCCGCTGGCGCTGGCCCAGGAGAGCGCTGATGAACCCTGACATTCGCCTGCTGATCGTCGACGACAACGTCGCCACGCGTTATGCGCTGCGTCGCCGCCTGGCCCTGCATGGCTACCAGGTGCTGGAGGCGGGCACCGGTGGAGAGGGGCTGGCCATGATCGGCAGCGAGCAGATCGACGGGCTGATCCTCGACGTCAACCTGCCGGACATGAGCGGTTTTGATATCGTCCGGTTGCTGCGCGCGGACCCTGAGACTGCATTGTTGCCGGTGATTCACGTGTCGGCGGCGTCGATCCAGACCGGCGACATCATTACCGGGCTCGATGCCGGTGCCGACGCTTACCTGGTGCATCCAGTGGACCCGGATGTGCTGGTGGCGACCCTGCGGACCCTGATGCGGGTGCGCGATACCGAGCGGGCGCTGCGTGCAAGCGAGGCCAACTTTCGGGAAATCTTCACCAATGTCTCAGCACCCATCGCAGTGCTCGATGCCGAGCTCAAGGTGCATGAGTGCAACCATGCATTCGCCCAGCTGACCCAAGACAACCGTAACCCCGAGGCGCTGCAGGAGTGTTTTGTCGACGGTCAGCAAACCGCCATCGCCGCCTTGCGCCAGCACCTGGCCGCTGGCCAGCGCTGGCGTGGCACGCTGGGCATGAGCGTGCACGGCCAGCCACGGGACACCGAGTGGCAGCTTTCGCCCTACCGAGCGCCAGGGTTCTGCCTGGTGTTCGTCGAGGACGTCACCGAACACCGCCACCGCGAACGCTCGCACCTGGCACGCCTGGATGACGCCAACACCCAGCTGGCGCGAGAAATGGCCCAGCGGGCGCAGACCGAGGCGCAACTGCTGCAGTTACAAAAGATGGACGCGTTGGGCAGCCTGACAGGGGGGATCGCCCACGATTTCAACAACCTGCTGACCGGCATCATCACCAGCCTGGAGCTGATCCGCAAACGGGTGGCGCAGAACCGTCTGGAAAAGATCCCGAGTTACGCAGACGCCGCGCTCAGTTCAGCCATGAGCGCCGCTTCGCTGACCCACCGGCTGCTGGCATTTGCCCGTCAGCAGCCGCTGGACACCCGCCCGGTGGACATCAACGAGCGCGTGCGCTCGCTGGAAGAGCTGATCACCCGCACCATCGGCGAACGGATCGTGCTGGTATTGGAGCTTTCCAGCGAGCCGACCATCGCCCTGGTCGACCCGATTCAGCTAGAGAGTGCGGTGCTCAACCTGGTGATCAACGCCCGCGATGCCCTGGCCAAAGGCGGGCATATCTGGGTCAACACTGCGGCGAGCTGGTCGCATGGCAACCCTTACCTGCAGGACGGCCCCTATGTGGCGGTGAGCGTGCGCGATGATGGCGGCGGCATCGAACCGGAGGTGCTGGAGCGGGTGTTCGACCCGTTCTTCACCACCAAGCCGGTAGGCCAAGGGACCGGGCTTGGGCTATCGACCATCTATGGCTTCGCCCGCCAGTCGGGTGGGCATGTGTCGATCTGCAGCGTGCCAGGGCAGGGGACCGAGGTGACGTTGATGTTGCCGGCCAGCAGCCACCAGGTCACCTGTGAGGCACAGGTGCCACAATTGGACCAGCGCGGCGCTGGCGAGCATGTGCTGGTGGTCGAAGACATGGCCTCTGTGCGCCTGTCGGTGGCAGAAGTGCTTGCTGACGCGGGTTATCGCTGCACCCTGGCCGAAACCATCGAGCAAGCGCTGGACCACCTGCGCGAAGATGCCGACATCGAGTTGTTGCTGACCGATGTCGGGCTGCCGGGCATGAGTGGCCGCGAACTGGCCGACATGGCGCGTACTTACCGCCCAGGGCTGCCGGTTTTGTTCATGACCGGTTATGCCGAGACCGCGCTGGATCGGCAGGCGTTTCTGGACACTGGGATGGACCTGTTGATCAAACCGTTCCAGATCGGTGATCTGCTCGACAAGGTGCGGCTTAACCTTGGCTAGCACAAGTCGAACAACTCGATGCGCGGTCATGACATAAAGGGAATTTAAAGTTGGCATGAAAATCTCATGCTTAACCGTTATGCGACCCATCCTGTCGACCTGTAAACAACTTCCCACGCCAAAAAGAGCATAAGGGGGCTTCATGAGTTGTCTGATTTGCGCTGGACATGCTGATTCCGTCGAATGCCCGCTCGGGTGGGAAGAGCGACGCTGCTCGCAATGCGGGTGTTACAGAATGTCTCAATCACTCATTCTAGTGATGATGGAGGAGGGTCAGATTTTCGATACCGAGCGCATGCGGGCGTGGCTTGCCGCCCGGCGGGAGGAGGTATCCATACCCTCTATCGAACACCATCAGGCCATCTTGGTGAGTTGAACAGATGAACTGCCATGTGTTCGGCGTGCATGAGCGGCGGGGTTAGACTGATTTCGTTGTTGCATCAGGGCAATGCGCGGTGTAAACCACAGTGCTGACGCACTGGCGAAAGCGCTTCAGCGTGCATCTTTATCTCGTTTCTGGAAATAGTCCCCATGCAGCATCAATCTCCCGACGAAACCATTCGCGCCGCGCTGCAGAAGTCGCATGCCAGGCTGCGGCGGCAGCACGAACTGGTCGTCGAGTACGGCGTCATGTCACTGAAGTCGTCTAACCTGGATGCGCTGCTGACGCTGGCGTGCGATGTCGTGGCCAAGGGCATGGAGACGCCATTCGCCAAGGTGCTCACGCCCATAGCGGACAGCGACGAGTTTTTGCTGTCCCATGGTGTGGGTTGGGATGAAGCTGACATCGGGCATGCCACGGTGGGCGGGGACATCGCCAGCCCCGCAGGCTATGCCATTTCCACCTACCGGCCGGTGCTGTCCAACCACCTGGGCCAGGAGCAACGCTTCAGAACCCCCTCACTGCTTAAAAAATACGGCATCGAGCGTGCGATCAACGTACCCATTCGCGGGCCATCCGCCCCGTTCGGCGTGCTCGAAGCCGACAGCAGCAATGGCGAAGACTTCATCGAAAGCGACCTGGTGTTCCTGGAGGGCATCTCCAACGTCATCTCCATGGCGGTCGAGCGGATTTCTGCAAGCTCGGAGATGCATTCGTCCGACCCTTATTCGGAGAGCGTGCTCAACGCCAGCCCCGATTGCGTGAAGATCCTGTCCGCGAGCGGCGACATAGAATTCATGAACGATGCCGGCATGTGCCTGATGCACATCGGCGACCTGGCCCAGGTTCGCGGTGTGGCGTGGTCGCAGCTCTGGCCTGACGAATCCCGAAACCTGGTGCTGGAAGCGATCAGTAAAGTCACAGGCGGCGAGTCGACCCGGTTTGAGGCCTTTTGCCCAACCCAGCATCAGGAGCCGAAATGGTGGGACGTGACGGTAGCGCCCATTTTTGGCGAGCAAGGGGACTTTCAAAAGATGATCGCTGTTTCACGCGACATCACCGAGCGACGTCATCATGAAGCCCAGTTGCTGTCGTTGATCGACGCGCAGAACATCAAGCTGAGCAAAAGCGACCTGTACCTGGAAGAAATCCATCACCGGGTCAAAAACAGCCTGCACCTGGTCAACACGTTGCTGTTGCTGCAGGCAAACATGGCCCAGGATGAAGCGGTAAAGCTGCAGCTTGAGACGGCGGCGACTCGGGTGTTGACTATCGCCAGCGTGCATGAACGCCTTTATCAGAACGCCGAGGCCCAAGCCGTGCGGGCCTGTGACTACCTTGCGGCGTTATTGGGGGATTTGGGCAAAGCCTTGGCCGAGCGCAGAATCTTGCTCAACGCGGACACGTTCGTCTTGCCCGCCGAACGGATGGCGCCTCTGGGTTTGGTGATTTCCGAACTCATCACCAACGCCTTGAAGTATGGCAAAGGCACGGTGGAAGTCAGCGTGAGTGGCCAAGGGGATCATGCGCTGATCACCGTAACCGACGAAGGCGATGGTTTTCCGGAGTCTTACCCAAAACCAACGGGTACCGGCCTGGGTATGCGTTTGGTCAAAAGCTATTCGGGTTATGGCAACCAGGCGATCACAGTTGACCGTGCGCAAGCAAAAAGCACGATCCATGTGCGTTTCAAACTTTAGCCCCAGGGCAGTAGTGCAACCCCGGGGCCAAAGGCATCAGCGGTCTTCATCCCGTTGCTGAGTATCCCCGTGGTCGGCCTGGCCACCCATACGGCCCTTGTCGGCGGGGTCTTGGCGGTTGGCTTGGTCAGTGCCGGGCTGCCCACCTTGGCGCCCTGTGTCAGTTGAGCGATCCCAGTCCTTGTTCATCTTGTCTTCAGGTTTCTGTCCTGGCTGCTGGCCGCCTTTCTGTTTGTCGGGCATGTCGCCCCCGGCACCCTGGCCGCCTTTCTGACCGGCATCGCCGGCACCGGTATTGGCGTTGCCGCCTTGGTTTGCACCCCAGTCTTGATTGTTCGCCATGACTGCATACCTCTGTTCACACACAGGAAGGTCTGTGTTCAGTTGTGACTTCGAGGCAATCTTGGCTGGTGCATTTATTGTTGGGGATTCTGACAAAACGCCTGAACAACCGCCGGCCCGGTATTTATGGCTCCAATAATCCTAAGCTTTTTGGGTTTAACCACATTCTTTGCATGAGCCAGCTTGAGTCTTTCCCATATGCAGACTAATACTAAAGAACTGCCGGAGAGGGCTGATCATGCACATGCGCTTCGTTGTGGTTCCCGCGGTACCTCGCCATAAAGAGATCTTTCCTCGGCGCATTGGTTTTCCCAGTGCCTTGGGGGAGGGCTATGACCTTTACGACACGCAAGAAAAAGTCCGCCTCAGCCTGAGCTTTTCGACGCGCGCCGAAGCCGAGTTTGAATGTGCGGCGCGTAATAGCTGCCAAGATCCCCAGCAAGCAAATTTCGCCTGATCAAGGTGCTTGAGCAGATTGCCGACCCGTTGTCTACGCTATCTGCCAGGTAAGCGCCAATTCGGGGGGCATGCATGGCCCAGGCGGATGATGTGATCATTTGCGAGTACTGCGACGCCGTGTACCGGCGCACGCCATTGCACCGTCATCAAAGTGCCTGCTGCCAGCGCTGCGGCGGCGTGCTTTATCGCCACAACCCACTGAATGTGCAGCAGCGTCTGGCGTTGTGCATCACCGGCGGGGTACTGCTGGTCTTCGCCAACGCCTACCCGGTAATGACGATCAGCATGAGCGGCTTGAGCAATTCGGCCACCTTGTGGGATTCGGTGCAGATCCTCAGCCACGGCAGCATCACCTTCATCGCCCTGGTATTGGCGTTGGCGATCATCTTCGCCCCGGTGCTACAGATCGCCCTGTTGTGCTGGGTGCTGGGGTTTGCCCTAGGCAACCGCCGCGCGCCGGGTTTTGCCGCCTGCATGCGGGCGCTGGAGGGGTTGCGGCCCTGGAGCATGCTGGAGGTGTGCTTGCTGGGCGCCATGGTGGCGGTGATCAAGCTGGCGGGTCTACTCGAGGTGATCCCGGGGATTGGGCTGATCGCGCTGGCGGCGTTGAGCGTGTTGATGATCTTCATTGCCGGCCGCGATATTCGCGACTTGTGGGTGCAGGTATGAGCGCCCCGGCGCTGGCCGACCAACTGCACCTGTGCCTGTGCCACGGCTGCGGCCAGGCCTGCGACCTGCGCCTAGGCCAACACCAGTGCGACCGCTGTGGCGCGCCGCTGCACCGGCGCAAGGCCAACCCGATTGCCCGGGGCTGGGCATTTCTGTTTGCCGCGCTGATCTTCTACGTGCCGGCCAATGCGCTGCCGGTGATGCGCACCGAGATGCTCGGCCAGGGCAGCGACAGCACCATCGTTGGTGGGGTGCTGGAGTTCTGGGAGGCGGGCGCCTGGGACATCGCCCTGATTATCTTTATCGCCAGTATCGGTGTGCCGGGCATCAAGTTCGTGTCCCTTGGCCTGCTGCTGTTCACTGCCCAGCGCCGCAGCCAGTGGGCGCGCCGCCAGCGTTCGCAACTGTTTCGCTTTGTCGAGCTGATCGGCTACTGGTCGATGCTCGACGTCATGGTGGTGGCGTTGGTGGCCGCGCTGGTGCAACTGCGCGGGCTGGGCACCATCGAGCCACGGCCGGGCATTCTATTTTTCGGCCTGGTGGTGGTGCTGACCATGCTCTCGGCCATGAGCTTCGACCCACGCCTGATCTGGGACGACCATCCACACGACGGGGAGCACCACGATGGCGCTGGAGACTGAGAACCCTGCTGGGCCCGGCCAGGCGCAGGTACGCACACGCCGCTTCAGTGTCTCGCTGGTGTGGATCGTGCCGATTTTGGCACTGCTGGTGGGCGCCTCGCTGGTGGTGCGCAATTGGATGGAACAGGGGCCAGTGATCTCGATTTCCTTTCGCAGCGGCGAAGGGCTGGTGGCGCACAAGACCCAGGTGCGCTACCGCAGCGTGGTGATCGGCGAAGTCACCTCGGTGGAGCTGGCGGCGGACCACAAAAGCGTGGTGGCCAAGGTGGAGCTGTCGAAAGAGGCGGAGTCGTTTGCCACCGAAAGCGCCCGCTACTGGGTGGTGCGCCCGCGTATCGGCGCCGGTGGCATATCTGGGGTCGACACCTTGCTGTCGGGCAGTTTCATCGGCGCCGATGCCGGCGAGTCGAAAAAGCCCGCGAAAACCTTCGTCGGCCTGGAATCACCGCCGGCCATCACCTATGGCGAGAAGGGCAAGCGCTTCGTGCTCAGCGCCAATGACCTCGGCTCGCTGGATATCGGCTCATCGATCTATTTTCGCCGGATCCAGGTGGGCGAGGTGGTGTCCTACGCACTGCAGCCCGATGGCAGGGGCGTGGACATCGATGTTTTCGTGCAGGCCCCCTACGACGCCTTCGTCACCCTCGATACGCGGTTCTGGAACGCCAGCGGCATCGACATGCAGATTGGCGCCAACGGGCTGAAGGTCGAGACGCAGTCGTTGTCGTCGATCCTTATGGGCGGCTTGGCCTTCGGCACGCCCGAATATGCCGCCGCCGCCGAGGCCGCCGCCGACCAGCAGGCGTTCGAGCTGTTCGTCGACCGCGACGCGGCCCTCGCACCGCCAACGGGCAGCCCGCAGTACTTGCGCCTACGCTTCGACCAGTCGATGCGTGGGCTGACGGTGGGAGCGCCGGTGGAGTTCAAAGGGGTTGAATTTGGCAGGGTGACGTCGATCACGCTGGATTACGACCCTCAGAAACAGATATTCCCTGTGGTGGTCGATGCGGCGATCTACCCGAAACGCTTGGGGCCGGTGCACCAGAAAATGCTCAAGGTGTTCAACCATGCAGAAGGCGACGCCGCCGGTGCCCGGCGCCTGATAGGCACCTTCGTCGAACACGGCCTGCGTGCCCAGGCGCGCAGTGGCAACCTGATCACCGGGCAGATGTACATCTCGCTGGACTTCTATCCGGACGCCCCGAAAGTGGCCTTCGACATGAGCGCCGAGCCCATCGTCATCCCCACCGTGCCCGGCAGCCTGGAAAAACTCCAGGAGCAGTTGCAGGGTGTGGTCGAGCGTATTGGCAAGCTGCCGCTCGAAAGCATTGCCGGAAATCTGGACGGCACGCTGCGCGAACTGCGCAGCGCGGCCAAGCGCGTCGATGGGCAAACCCTGCCTGGGCTGACGACCACACTGGATGAACTGCAGAAAACCCTGCGCACGGCCAATTCAGCGATCTCCGAGAACTCGCCGCAGCGGGAGAAACTCGGTGACACGCTGCAGGAGCTGGAGCGTATGTCCCGTTCGCTGAGGGACCTGGCGGATTACCTCGGCCGTCATCCCGAATCGCTCATTCGCGGCCGGCCAAAAGCGGCAGGCGCGGACGACGTGCAACCCTGACCACGCCCAAGGAGTGAGAGCCGATGCGCACGTTGCCTACCCTGTTGCTGGCCACGCTGGTGGTGCTGACCGCGGGCTGTCGCAGCGCGCCCAACAACTACCACACGTTGGTCGCTGCGCAGCCCAGCCACGCGGCGGGCGAGAAGATCCTGGTCGAGCGGGTCAGCATGCCGCCGCAGGTGGACCGCCCGCAGTTGGTGATCCGCCAGGGCACGAGCAGCCTGGTGATTCTCGAAACTGAGTGGTGGGGCGCCAACCTGGTCGATGAGTTCCGTAGTGCCTTGCAGGACCAGCTGGGCGGGCCGGTCGGCGGCACGCCCAGCACACTGCTGCGGGTGGATGTGCAGCGCTTCGACTCAGTCCCTGGCCAGTACGCACTGCTGGAGGCGGTGTGGCGGCTGAAGCGCCCCGGGCAGGACGAGATCACCTGCCGCACCTCCGTGCAGACCCCCGCGCAAAACAGCGTCGGCAGCTTGGTCGGCGCCCAGCAGGCCAACCTGCAGAAGCTCGCCAGCGCCGTGCGTGCCAGCGCGTCGGGTTGCCCTAGGTCTTAGGCTTTGTTGCGCAATTTCTAAAAATTGACGCACGTGGGGGCTTGCCCCGCGAACACCGGCGAAGCCGGTGCCATGCACCGCGTAGCCCCATTCGCGGGGCAAGCCCGCTCCCACAAAACGTTTCGTACAGAGCCTAAATAGGCGGCGTTCAGCGCAGCCGCAATACGCGGTCCAGTGACAGCGCGCCAGCGCCCTTGGCCACCAGCAACAGCAGCAGGCCCGCCCAGGACAGGTGGGTAGGCCAGGCGTCCGGGTAGACGAACACCTCGATCACCGTGGTCATGCCCAGCAGGGCCAGCGCCGAAAGCCGCGTAAACAGGCCAAGCACCAGCAGCAGCGGGAACAGGTGCTCGGCATAGGTCGCCAGGTGGGCCGCGAGCCAGGGTGAAACCAGTGGCAGCGCATACTCGCTCTTGAACAACTCATAGGTACTGGGCGTGATGCTCAGAAGGCCCTCGACCTTGGTTCGGCCAGACATGAAAAACACCGAGGCGATACCCAGGCGCGCGACCAGGCACAGCACGGTGTCATTGAGCAGCCATTGCAGGCGTTCGGCTAGGCTGTTCCAGCGTTGGCGCAGGCTGATTGCCGGGGCAGTGGGGCGCAGGGTGTCCATGGCCATTCCTTCATGCGAATGAGAGTGGGCGAAAGACCCGGGCTTGCATCAGGCGGCCGAGCAGGTCGCTGAAGTCCAGGTCGGGCTGGCGTTGCTGGGCGCATTGCGACGCGGTTTCCAGCGTATGGCCTGCCGCGCAGGCATCGAGAAAGGCGCAACCCCCGGCTTCCAGCGGCTGATAGCTGACGCCGTCGAGGCCGCCGCAGAGCAGCACGCCTTCGGCCACCCACGGTTGCGCGCCCGACCACGGCAGGCCTTCACGGCTGCATCGCCACAGGCTGAGCACCGGGTGCGGATCGAACCACTGCCAGCGTACGCTCTGGCGTGGGGCCAGGTAGCTGTGCATCAAGTCGCTGGCGGTCATGCCAGCCAAGTCGGTGAGCGCCAGGCAAGGGTCTTCGCTAGCGCTGAACGCTTCACACCAGTAGAAGTCCAGGCGTGCCACATCGGCCAGGTAGGGCAGCCCATGGCTAGCCTGCAACTGTTCCAGAAACGCCGCAAAGCCCGCACCGTAGTGGATCAGCCGGGCATCGTCCGGGGGAAACTGCTGGGCGTAGGCGGTCGCGGCCTCCTGCATCCAGTCGGCGCCGACCAAGGTCTCGATGCTGGGGAAGTTGGCCCGCAGCGCGTCGACGCAACCGGCCAGCACGGTATTGCGGTAGACCGCGAACGCCGCTTGCCCGGTCAGGCTTTGCAGCGCCGGGGCAGGGCGCTGGTAGAGCGCGTCGATGAAGGCGTCCTGGAACTGGCCGAGGGGCATGTTCATGGCAAGGCTCCCGAAGACGTGAGGGTGGTTTGGGCGATGCCGCGTTCGCCAAGCAAGTCATCGAACGCCGGCAGGTTGCCGTCGCGCTCAATCAGCGTCGGGCGTGGGCCGATACGCGCAATCAAGCGGCGAAACAGCGCCCATACAGGTTCGGCAATCGCGGCATCGTGCGAGTCGATCAGCAGCGCGCCCTGCGTGTCGTGGCTGTGCCCGGCCAGGTGCACTTCGCTGATGGCCTGGGCAGGGAAGCGGTCGAGATAGGCTGCGGCGTCGAAACCCAGGTTGTGTGCGCTGACATGCACGTTGTTGACGTCCAGCAGTAGGGTGCACCCAGTGCGGCGCACCAGCTCGTCGAGAAAATCGATCTCGTCCCAGTCATGCCCTTGCACCTGCAGGTAGTGGCTGGGGTTTTCCAGGGCGATTGACCGTCCCAGTGCCTCCTGGGTGCGCAGGATATTGTCGCTGATGCGCGTTAGCGCTTCGCGGCTGCGGGGAAACGGCAACAGGTCGGGGTGGTACTGGCCGCGCCAGGTGGACCAGGCCAGGTGCTCGGACACCAGCGCCGGCTTTACCTGGTCGATCAGCGTGCGCAAGCGGCGCAGGTGGGCGGCATCCGGCTCGGCGTCCGCTGCCAGTGACAGTGCCACGCCATGCAGCGACAGCGGATGGCGCTCGGCCATGCGCTGCAGCCAGGCCAGGCGTGGGCCGCCGACCATGTAGTTTTCCGGATGGACCTCGTACCACAGGCCTTCGGCGTTGCACGCCAGGGCCTGGGCATAGTGCTCGGCCTTGAGCCCTACCCCAGCGCCCAGGGGTAAGTTCCGGTTCATGGTCGGCGGCCTCTGCTCAGGACTTGATCGGGGTCAGCGACCCCATGCCGTTGGGGGTCTTGATCGACGTGCAGGTACCGGCCGGGACGTTCTTCCAGTGCATGCCGTCGTAGTCCTTTTTCGCGCTGCCGGCGCAGGTGGTGCCAGCGCCGGCCTTGCAATCGTTTTTGCCGGCCATGGCGACGCCGTAGCATTTTTCCATGGCGGTACCCGTGCCGGCGGTGGTGCCGGCGAAGGCGACACTGGCCATTGAAGCGAGGGCCAGGGCGGCGGTGGCGAGGGCGAGGGTTTTCATGAGAGTGTCTCCAGAGGATAGGGCCAGGGTGTTGTACCGAAGGCTCATTGAGTAGTTCGCGGCGATCGCTGCCCGGGTTACAGGCCGACGAAAATTTTTTTCCAGTGGCTGTGGCTCATCTAAGGTTCGATAAAAGAAACCTTCCGACGGTGTAACCCTGGCGCCCAATGCAACGAACTAACCCACAGGACCTCCTCGCCGCTCGCGAGACGCAGTTGCAGGGTTTGCTGCTGCGCGGGCTGGCGGGTGATGCGCAGGCCTACCGCGAATTTCTCGCGGCACTGGCGCTGCACGTGCGGGGTTTTCTCAAGCGGCGCCTGCAACAGCGCCCTGCCGAGGTCGAAGACCTGTTGCAGGAAGTGTTGCTGGCCGTGCATAACGCGCGGCAAACCTATCAGCCGCAACAGCCGCTGACGGCCTGGGTGCAGGCGATTGCCCGCTACAAGCTGGCGGATTACCTGCGCCGCTACGCGCATCACGATGCGCTGCACGACCTGCTGGACGACGACAGTGACCTGTTCGCCGCCAGCGACGAAGCGCCAGCCCAGGCCAGCCGAGACCTGGGTAAACTGCTGGGGCAGTTGCCGGAGCGCCAGCGCTTGCCGATCGTCCACGTCAAGCTTGAGGGCCTGTCGGTGGAGGAAACCGCGCGTATCACCGGGCTCTCCAGTTCGGCGGTCAAGGTAGGCATACACCGTGGGCTCAAGGCCTTGGCCAGGCTGATTCGAGGCAGTGAAGACGATGAAAACCGATGAACTGATTACCCTGCTGGCCGCTGGCGAAGGGCCGGTGGACCGCCATGCCCTGGCGCGGCGCCTGGCCCAGGCGTTGCTCGCGGGCCTGCTCGCCGCAGTACTGATGACAGTGGCCCTCTATGGCGTGCGCAGCGACCTTGCCGACGTGGCGCGCACGCCGTTGTTCTGGGCCAAGCTGGCCTTGCCTGGCAGCCTGGCGCTGCTTGCGCTATGGCTCACGCAACGTTTGGCCCGGCCGGGTGTGAAGGGTGGGCTGGCCTGGGGGCTGTTGGGGCTGCCGTTGCTGCTGGTCTGGCTGGGGGCGGCGATCAGCCTGGCAGGCGCCCCGGTCGAGGCCCGTGCCGAGTTGATCTTTGGCCGTACCTGGCGTACCTGCGCGTTGAATATCTCGCTGCTGAGCGTGCCGGTGTTCATCGCCGTGCTCTGGGCATTGCGCGGCCTGGCCCCAACACGGTTGCGCCAGGCTGGTGGCGCCGCTGGGCTACTCGCTGGTTCGACTGCGACCTTGGCGTATTGCCTGCACTGCCCGGAAATGCAGGTGCCGTTCTGGGGGACCTGGTACCTGTTGGGCATGCTGGTCCCCACGTTGGTGGGGGCGTTGGCAGGGCCCCGGTTGTTGCGCTGGTGAGAACAGACGAAAACGCTAAAACCCGCGCGAATGTGTTAACAAATCGGCGGTTCTTCGCGAAAACGATAACGGTCAAAACAATCAAAGAGACTATGTGATCCCCCTGTTGCGACATTTAGTCGCGTGTCATCTGCAGGGAACGTACAGGCGTTGATGACCTGTCACTCAGATCAGAATGTAATCGCTCCGTTGCACAATGCCGTCATGCTCCCCCTCAACCAGGTGCACATAGCGCCCTTCCAGCAGGTCAATCGGTAAGCAATCGTCGACATCGAGCACCGCGTCGGTATGGGGTTTCAACCAACCCGCCGCCATACGCTGCTTTCCCAGTTGCTTGGCTGCGGCTTTATCAGTAGCAGCCACTAGCAGGTAACGGTGAGCTTCACCAAACACCTGCCGCTCGTAACCCCCCAGGTTCAGGAAGAACAGGCGCATGGCCCCTGGCGGTGGTGCTGCCTGGCTGAATTCGATGCGGTAACCCTCCACCCCATGCACTTCCAGCCAGGAGTCGATGTGCAACCCTTTGGGGCTGCCGAACCAGGCGTTGCGCAAGAGGGGGTAGGTTTGCTCCAGCGAGTCGGCCTGGGCAAATACCACATCGTGAACTTCAATGCTGGCGCGAGGATGGCGTCCGCCGAGCATGACAACGTAGAGCATGGAATAACCTGTGGTTTGACAGTGACAATCACCAGCATGCGTGGCGTCTGCCCGATCAGCAAGTCCATCTGACTTCAGATTCCTTTCAGATTCACGCCGGATACTCCCCTCATCGAATCCCACGGGGGGCGTTTCATGAACCCGCATCAATGGAGCAGCCTGCTGCCGCTACGTATCGGCAGCCACGCCGACCACCATGCCCAACTGTCCCTGCACCTGGAGCCTGATGCAGGGCGTCGTGACCTTGAGCACTTCATTCACCAGTGTTTTCAGAGCGTGCATCACGCCGATGTGCACCATTACCTGCCTGAACTCCTGGCGTTGCATGACAGCCATGGGCGGATGATTGCCGCCGCAGGCATGCGCCCGGCCAGCAGTGGTGCGCTGTTTCTCGAGCGATACCTGGACGAGCCATTGGAGGCGTCGGTTTCCCGCGTGGCCGGCTACCCGCTAGCGCGGGAGAGCATGGTCGAGGTGGGCAACCTGGCCTCGCTGAGCGCTGGCAGTGCACGCATCATGATCATTGCCGTGACCTGGCTGCTGGCCACGCGTGGTTTGCAATGGGTGGCATTCACGGGGGCGGCCACGCTGATCAACAGCTTCCAGCGCCTGGGGCTGATGCCTACGGTGCTGGCTGCGGCCGACCCTGAGCGGTTGGGCGAGCAGATGGACCATTGGGGAACCTATTACGACCAGCATCCGCAGGTGTTCGCCGGCAACATCGGGCTCGGTTTCGAGGCGCTGAGCAAGGCTGGCGTGTTTGAGCGCCTGGGTCTGCCATCGATCATCGAGGAGACCGGCCATGCCGCATGAGCTGGAGTACTTCCGTCAGTTGCTGTTCAAGTATGCAAGTGAACAGGAGCGGGCCGTAGCCGTGCAAGGTGTAGCAGGGCGCTTCACCTTCCGGCAACTGCTGGCTGAAGTCGAAGCACGGGCCCATACCTTGCGTGCGCAATCGGGAGGCCCCTTGGTATTGGCCCTGGATAACGGCCCCGAACTGCTGTTCTGGGACTTGGCGGCGTTGTTTGCCGAGCGCCCTTGCGTGATCGTCCCTGGGTTCTTCAGTGCTGCACAATTCAGGCATTGTATCGAGCAAAGCGGCGCCGGCCATGTGCTGTGCGAGGCGCAGTGGATAGATACGCTCGTCGAGTTGGGGTTTGTCCAGCAGGACGCGTTTTGGGCCCGGCCTGTCGGTGGGGAGGTGGCGCTGCCCAGCGGTACCGCCAAGATCACCTACACCTCTGGCAGCACGGGCCAGCCCAAAGGCGTTTGCCTGGGTGCCGATGCCATGCTGCGCGTGGCCCGGGAACTTGAAGCCGCCAGCCGGCCGAGCGCCCCCCAGCGCTATCTGGCGGTGCTGCCGTTTGGCGTGCTGCTGGAAAACCTTGGCGTGTACGCCGCGCTGATCGCAGGGGCATGCGTGCAACTCTATCCCCAGGTGCAATTGGGCATGGGGGGCGCGAGCCAGGTCGACTTCAAGCGCTTGCTGAGTGCCATTGCGTTGAGTGGCGCCCAAAGCCTGATTCTGGTGCCGCAGCTGTTAATGGGGCTGATTACCGCGATCGAGCGCGGCCTGATGCGGGTGGGGCCGCTGCGCTTCGTCGCCGTCGGGGGCGCGCGGGTTTCGCCCAGCCTGCTGGCGAGGGCCGAAGCGATCGGCTTACCGGTGTTCGAGGGCTATGGCCTGTCCGAGTGTGCTTCGGTGGTGGCGTTGAACCGCCCCGGCGCCCAGCGCCTCGGCAGTGTCGGCAAGCCACTGCCCCATGTGCAGGTGCGCATCGCCGACGACGGTGAGGTGCTGGTGGCAGGTTCGCTCCTGCTCGGCTATCTGGGCGAAGCCCCTGTGTCCACGCCATGGTGGGCCACCGGTGACCTCGGCTATGTCGATCAGGACGGCTACCTGTACCTGAACGGGCGCAAGAAGCACCAGTTCATCACCAGTTTCGGGCGCAACGTCAACCCTGAGTGGGTGGAGGCCGAACTGACCCAAAGTGGCGTCATCGCCCAGGCGTTCGTGCACGGCGAGGGCATGCCGCGCAATGTGGCACTGCTCTGGCCACTGGATCCCAGTACCCCTGATGCCACGATCGAACAGGCCGTGCAGCACAGCAATGCGTCACTGCCGGACTACGCCCGGGTTCATGCCTGGCGACGCTTACCCAGCCCCCTCAGCTGCGCTGATGGCACCCTGACCGCCAATGGCCGCCCACGGCGCGAGGCCATTTTGCAGCACTACCAAGGCTTGTTATCCGACATCCCATTGTGAGGTTCGCCATGTCCTTTTTCGACACGCTGCAATTGCAAACCACCGACGAGCGCCAGGCACTGTTCAGTGTGCCGGTGATCCGTGAAGCCTTGGCCGGCCAGGTCAGCCTGGACAGCTACGTCGCCTTCCTGACCCAGGCGTATCACCATGTGCGTCACACCGTGCCACTGATGATGGCGTGCGGCGCACGCTTGCCATCACGCCTGGAGTGGCTGCGGGGGGCCGTGTGCGAGTACATCGAGGAGGAGTACGGCCACGAGCAGTGGATTCTCAACGATATCGATGCCTGTGGGGGTAACTGGGAAGCGGTGCGTGACGGCCGGCCGGCAATGGCGATCGAATTGATGGTCGCCTACCTCTACGACCTGATCGCCCGCGGCAACCCGGTCGGGTTGTTTGGCATGGTCAATGTGCTTGAAGGCACCAGCATTGCCTTGGCGACTCATGCCGCTGGCAGCATCCAGCGTACCCTGGCGCTGCCGGACAAGGCGTTCAGCTACCTCAGCTCGCACGGTGCGCTGGACCAGGACCATATGGTGACCTACAAGCGCCTGATGGACCGCCTGGACACTGCTGACGATCAGCAGGCGGTGGTCCACGCCGCCAGGGTGGTGTACCGCCTGTACACCGAGATGTTCCAGGGGTTGCCGCGTGGCAGCCAGCTGGGCCAGCAAGAGGTGCACCATGCGCTTGTCTGAATCCGTGGTAGTGCTGACCGGCGCCAGCGGCGGCATTGGCCTGCAATTGGCCGAGCAGTTGTGCGCCGCCGGTGCCCGGGTACTGGCGGTGAGCCGGCAGATGGGCAAGCTCGCCAGCCTGATGAACCACTACCCTGACAGGCTGCGCTGGCAGTCGGCCGACTTGCGTACCCCTGACGGCCGTGAGCAGGTGCTCGCCCGTGCCCGGGACATGGGCGGTGTCAACGTGCTGATCAACGCTGCCGGCGTCAATCGCTTTGCCTTGCTCGACCAACTCGACGAGCAGGCCCTCGACGAACTGCTGGACATCAACATCAAGGCGGCCTTGCAGCTCACGCGTGTCTGCCTGCCACTGCTGCGTGCGCAACCCAAGGCGCTGGTGGTCAATGTCGGCTCGACCTACGGTTCTATCGGCTACCCGGGTTATGCCACTTACTGCGCCAGCAAGTTTGCCCTGCGCGGGTTCTCCGAGGCGCTGCGCCGCGAACTGGCCGATACCTCGGTGAACGTGCTGTACGCGGCCCCCAGGGCGACCCGCACGGCGATGAACAGCAGTGCAGCCACGGCGCTCAACGAAGCGCTGAAGGTCGGCATGGACGACCCCGCCGACGTGGCCCGCGCCGTCCTGCAGGCGGTTCAGTCCGAACGCAGCGAGCTCTACCTCGGCTGGCCAGAAAAGCTCTTCGTGCGCATCAACGGCATGCTGCCCGGCGTGGTGGACCGCGCTCTGCGCAAGCAACTGCCGGTTATTCGTCGCTACATCGGTAGCCATTCCAAGGAGTCGCTCAAATGAAACGTCTGTTCGTTGTCGGGCTGCTGGCCTTCACACCCCTGACCTGGGCGCTGGACCAGGCGGGCACGCAGCAGTTGGCCGCGCTGCAGCAACGCTGGGCGCAGATCCAGTATCAGACGCCCAAGGACAAGCGCGCCGATGCCTTCGAAAAACTCTCGGCCGACGCCTCGGCCTTGGTCCACCAGCACCCAGGGTCGGCCGAACCCTTGATCTGGGACGGCATCATCAACAGCAGTTGGGCCGGGGCCATCGGCGGCCTCAGTGCGCTGGGCAAGGTCAAGGCCGCCAAGGCGAGCCTGGAGCAGGCGATTGAAATGGAGCCCACCGCCTTGCAAGGGTCCGCTTACACCAGCCTGGGGACCTTGTACGACCAGGTACCCGGCTGGCCCATCGGCTTCGGCGACAGTGACAAGGCTGATGCCTTGCTGCGCAAGGCGCTGCAGATCAACCCCAACGGTATCGACAGCAATTACTTCTGGGCCGATCATCTTTACCGGCAAAAACGCTATGCCGAAGCCACCGCGGCCCTTCAGAAAGCGCGGCAGGCCCCGCCTCGGCCAGGGCGTGAACTGGCCGACCAGGGCCGGCGTGGCGATATCGATGCTTTACTCAAAGCCATCAAGGACAAACAGGACTGAACATGCGGCTGCTGCTGGTTGAGGACGACACCGCACTGGGCGAGGGGATTTGCGACGGCTTGCGCCAAGAGGGCTACACCCTCGACTGGTTGCGCGATGGCGTGAGCGGGCTGCATGCCCTGCAGCACGAGGCATTTGACCTGGCCATCCTCGACCTGGGCCTGCCGCGCTTGGACGGCATCGAGTTGCTGCGCCGGCTCAGGGCGGGGGGCGACAGCCTGCCGGTGCTGGTGCTCACCGCCCGTGATGCCACCGATGACCGCGTCGTCGGGCTGGATGCTGGCGCCGACGACTACCTGGTCAAGCCGTTCGACCTCAACGAACTCAAGGCCCGCCTGCGCGCGCTGCTCAGGCGCAGCGCCGGGCGGGCCAAAGTGCTCATCGAACACGCCGGAGTGACCCTTGACCCCAGCACTCAGCAGGTCCATTACAACGGCCTGCCCGTGGTCTTGACGCCCAAGGAGTACCGGTTGCTGCACGAGTTGCTGGCGCAGCCGGGCAAGGTGTTCACCCGTGAGCGCCTGACCCAGTTGCTGTACGGCTGGGACGAGGAACCGGAGAGCAATACCCTGGAGGTGAACATCTACCAACTGCGCAAAAAACTGTTCAACGGCCTGATCCGCACCGTTCGCGGCATCGGCTATTTGGTCGAGGGCAAGGTATGAGCTCACTGCGTCAACGCACGCTGTGGCGGGTGATGGTGCTGATGTTGCTCGGTACAGGGCTGCTGGCGCTGTACAACTACCATGACAGCCGGCGCGAGATCAACGAGGTCTACGATGCCCACCTGGCGCAGAATGCACGGCTGCTACAGGGGGTGATGAGCTTGCCGGTGCAGGAGGGCAACCGCGAGCAACTGTATCGCGCGTTCAACGAGGCACTGAGCAAGGCCGGGCGCCACCGGGTTGGGCACCCTTATGAAAGCAAACTGGCGTTCCAGGTCTGGGGGGACGGGGCAGGGCTGCTGGTGCACACGCCCAGTGCACCGACACTCGACCCACCGCCCACGGCGCCGGGTTTTTATGATTTTTCCAGTGAGGGCGAGCAATGGCGCGGTTTCGTTCTGCCAGTGCCGGAAAAGCACTGGATGATCTGGGTGGGCGAGCGCGATGATGTGCGCTTCGACCTGATCGACCGCATCGTGCGCCATACGTTGTTCCCGTTCCTGTTGGGCAGCCTGGGCTTGGCGTTGTTGGTCTGGGCTGCCATTGGCTGGGGACTGCGCCCGTTGCAGAACATGGCCAATGTCATTCGCGCACGGCATGCCGACTCGCTCGAACCCCTGCAACTGGTGCCGCTGCCGTCGGAGCTGGAACCCATGCAGGCCGCCATCAACCGCCTGTTGGCGCACATCGAGGACCTGCTGCGCCGTGAACACCGGTTCATTGCCGATGCGGCCCATGAAATGCGCACGCCGCTGGCCATCCTGCGCCTGCATGCGCAGAACGCACAGGCCGCCAATACCGATGCCGAGCGGCAGAAAGCCTTGGGCTACCTGATTGGCGGCGTCGACCGCCTGACCCGGGTGGTCAACCAGTTGCTGACCCTGGCCCGGGTCGAACCGCGCCTCGGTCAGCGTGCCACCACCGAAGTCGATCTGGGCGAGGTCGTCACCGATATCTTGGCAGAGCTCACCCCCTGGATACTGGACCGCGGCCTTGAGCCATCGCTGGAGATTGGCGAGGGTGATCTTCACCTGGCGATCGATGCCGGCGCGTTGGGTATCGCATTGCAGAACCTGGTCTCCAACGCGGTCGAGCACTCGCCACCCGGTGGGCGTATCACGGTTTCACTCAAGCGCTTGGGCAGTCGTTTCGAGCTGACTGTCGAAGACGATGGGCCGGGCATCGACAAGGCCAGCCTCACCCGTGTGTTCGAGCGTTTCTACAGCCGCAACAGCCCGAATGGGGCAGGGCTCGGGCTCTCGATCGTGGCCACCATCATCGAGCGGATGGGCGGGCAGGTACGCCTGGACAATCGCGCCAACGGCGGGTTGGCCGCAACGTTGTCACTGCCCTTGCGGTGAGCGGGCGCTTCAGCCTGGGGTATTGATCCTTCGCTGATCATCAGGCGTACACCCTTGGTGTTGCCCCCTGGCCTAAGCCGGTCTCGGGCCTTAATCATCGCGCCACGCGCGCCGGCCCAAAGCAGCCTGCAACCCCCTCCAAGGCAGCGTACCGAGCGGTGTGCCTGCTTCTGATAATCGCCTCCAACACCGAGCCCACGTTTTTGGAGCGCGTCATGCACAACAACAATAAGAAACTATCGCCTCGTATCCTGACGGCTGTCATCGCCAGCCTTTCAACCCTGGGCCTGAGCGGCGTCGCCGAGGCCGAGATCATGCTGTACGACAAGGACCAGACCACGTTTTCCACCGACGGCTACATCAATGCCTTTTACGTCAACAGTGATGTCGACCGGGCGGGCGATCAGTTCGACCGCCGCCAGTCACGGGTGAAGATGGGTTTTTTGCCCAACTACTTGGGCTTCAACATGGGTAAACAGGTGGATGACCTGAAGCTCGGGGCGCGTGCCTCGTTCTGGGTGACCATCAACGACAGCGAAACCAACGGCACTGACACCGCCATCGACGTGCGTCAGTTCTATGGCACCGTGGCCAACCCCGAGTGGGGCGAGGTGCTGATCGGCAAGGACTTCGGGTTGTTTGCGCGTTCCAACATTCTGCTGGACGAGCTGCTTGCCGGTTACGGCCAGGTCAGTGACAGCCTGGGGCTGGTGGACGGCGGCGGGGTATCGTTCGGCAACATCGGCAGCGGTTACCCGTACCCGTTCCCCACCTCGCAGATCACCTACCGCACACCGGTGATGGATGGACTTAGGGTGGCGGTGGGTATCATGGACCCGGTGGACACCAACGACAGTAGCCCGACCGGCAAGGCTTATCAGGAAAACCCCCGCACCGAGAGCGAGATCACCTATCAATTCGACCTGGCCGGCGCCAAGATCTACAGCTGGATCAATGGCAGCTACCAGACCTCGGACAACACCGACTCGACGGTCAAGTCGATCACCTCCAAAGGTGTCGGCTATGGCGTGCAGGCGAAGATGGGCGGGCTGTCGCTCACCGGCTCCGGCTTCCAGGCCAAGGGTATCAACCCGTTCTTCACTAACAACGCCGGCGAGCCGACCCTGCGCAATGTCGACAGCGACGGTTACCTGCTGCAAGGGTCGTACAAAGTTGGCAAAAACCGCCTGGCGTTGTCCTACGGCAAGACCAAGGACGATGGCAACGGCGTGGTAGGCAGCGGCGCGGATTACGAGACGCGCGGTGTGGCGCTGTTTCATGACGTGAACGACAACCTCACGTTGGTGGCCGAGTACAACCAGTTTTCCATTGATGGGCATGACACCAGCGACCAGAACGAAGACACCGATACCCTTGCATTGGGGGCGGTGCTGACCTGGTAGCGTTTTGGCGGGCGAGGTGTTCGCCTCGGCATTTTCTGCGCCCATGAGATCGAGCGCCGCCCGCGCGGCGCATCGCGAGCAACGCTCGCTCCTACGTTTGTTTCGGGCCAGTGAGGCCTGTGCCATTTGCGCGCGACCGCCTTGATTGTCAGACGCAATATCGCGCCATGCGCAAGACAGTCGCGCGCATTTCTCCCAGGAATAATTGGCCCGAAACAAACGTAGGAGCGAGCGTTGCTCGCGATGCGCCGCGCGGGCGGCGCTCGATCTGCGCCCCACCAAAACCCCCAAGGCAGGCCCCCACAAGCCCTAACCCCATCGCCCGCCAGAAAAGGCCCCTACAACCAACGCCTACACCCATGGAACCGCCTACCCGCTACCCAAGTAGCATTCGCCCTCCGGGACGTCCTCCGTACACTCAACCTTCAGACAACCCGCGCCGGAGACCACGATGCAGCAGGCCCAGAACGACGGTGTGGTCAGCGCCATGTCCCAGGCAACCGATGCGCGGCTTGCAGCCCAGGACCTGGCGCGGCAGCTGCTGCACCCGCACCTGGGGTTCGTGCTGTTCTTCTGTTCTGCCGAATACGACCTGCAGGAACTGGGCGAGGCCTTGGAACAGGGTTTCGGCGGCATTCGCCTGGTGGGCTGCACCAGTGCCGGCGAAATCACCCCGCTAGGCTACGGCCGTAATTGCGTGACGGCGCTGGGGTTCGATCATCGGCAGTTTTCCATCGCCACCGAACTGATCGATGAAATGGAACGCTTCAGCCTGATCGACGCCCAGCAGATGGTCGAACGGCTGGTCGGCACCTGCCGCAGCAATACCCTCGCGCCGATCAAAGGCCACAGCTTTGCCCTGACCCTGCTCGACGGCTTGTCCAGCCGCGAGGAGATGTTCCTTGGCGCCCTGAGCGCGGCATTGGGGGACATTCCGCATTTTGGCGGTTCGGCCGGCGACGACAACTACCTGACCCGTACCCACGTGTACTTCGGCGGGGCGTTCCACAGCGGCGCGGCGGTAGTGGTGCTGGTCAATACCTGGCTCGACTTTGAAGTGTTCACCACGCACCACATCCTGCCGCGTGATGAAAAGCTGGTGGTGACCGGCGCCGACAGCGCTCAGCGGCGGGTCTTCGAACTCAATGCCGAACCCGCTGCCGAGGAATACGCCCGGCACATCGGCGTGCCGGTGGCCGAGCTCGATCACCGGGTATTCGCTGCCCACCCGTTGGCGGTGCGGATTCACGATCAGTATTACGTCCGGGCAATCCAGCAGGTGCACCCGGACCTGAGCCTGAGTTTCTACTGTGCGGTGGAAAACGGCATCGTGCTCACGGCCATGACACCGGGCCCGCTGTTGCCAAAGCTGCACACCCTGTTCGACGGGCTGCACCAGCGCCTGGGCCCCTTGCTGCTGACCATTGGCTGCGACTGTTTCCTGCGGCGCCTGGAACTGGAAGCCCACGACGGCCTGGAGCAGGTCGGCGCGTTCTTGCGCGAGCAGCGGGTGATGGGCTTCAACACCTATGGAGAACAGTTCAATGGCATGCATATCAACCAGACCTTCACCGGGGTCGCCATTGCCCGCAACCGGCCACCCGTCAGCCGCTGAACTGCAGGCCGAGGTCGTTCGGCTGCAGCATGAGAACCGCAAGCTGCAGCGCATCAACACTGCGCTGATCGAACGCGTCGAGTCGGGCGTGACCCGCGGCAACGACCCCTACGCGGCATTCCAGCACTCGGTGGTGCTGGCTGAGCAGGTCCGCGAACGCACTGACGCCCTCAACCAGGCCATGGCCGAGCTCAAGGCTGGTAACCACCTGCTCAGCGACGCGCGGCTGCGGGCCGAGACCGCCCACCAACACTTGATCGACGCCATCGAAAGCATCTCCGACGCCTTCGTGCTGTTCGACCAGAACCAGCGCATCGTGCTGTGCAACAGCCGTTTCAAGGCGTTCTGGGCCAACAGCCGGGTGCGGATCATCGCCGGCATGCGCTTGGCCGAGGTCAAGCAACTGATGACCGCCAGCGGGGTGTTCACCGAAGAGCCCCGCGGGCCGGCCGATGAGCACCTGCTGTACCGCCTGCAGAACGGGCGCTGGCTGCAAGTCAGCGAACGGCCTACTTGCGAAGGCGGGCGGGTGTTCCTGTTCACCGACATCACCGAGGTCAAGCTCAGCGAGACCTTGCGCCGCGAGCAGGCGGTGGCGCAGAAATCGCAACTGATTCGCCTGATCACCGACCATGTTCCGGCGCTGATCGCCTACTTGAATGCCGACCTGGTCTACGAGTTCACCAACAAGGTGTATGAGCAGTGGTACTGCTGGCCCCGCGGCGTGATGCTGGGCCAGAGCCTGCGCGAAGCCCACAGCGAATCGCATTACCAACGCCTGGAAGCCTACGTGGCGCGCGCGCTGGCGGGGGAGAGCGTGACCTTCGAGTTTGCCGAAAACAACATCAACGGCCAGGAGCGCTACATGCTGCGCTCCTACGTCCCCAACCGCCTGGCCAATGGCGAAGTGGTGGGGATCTTCGTGTTGATCCGCGACATTACCGAGCGGCGCAAGAGCGCCGAGGCGCTGCACCAGGCATACCAGAACCTTGAACAACGGGTGCGCGAGCGCACCGCCGAGCTGACCAGCCTCAACGACCAGTTGCTGCGCGAGATCGATGAGCGCAGCCGGGCCGAATCACGGTTGCGCGAGGCCAAGCGAGAGGCCGAACAGGCCAACCTGTCGAAAACCAAATTTCTCGCTGCGGTCAGCCATGACCTGCTGCAACCCCTGAACGCGGCGCGGTTGTTCACCAGCGCGTTGCTCGAACGCCGCGAGCCGCACCAGAGCGTTCAACTGGTGCGCAACGTCAGTAATTCCCTGGAGGACGTGGAAAACCTGTTAGGCACCCTGGTGGATATTTCCAAGCTTGACGCCGGGGTGATCAAGGCCGATATCGCCCCCTTCGCCCTTAGCGAACTGATGGACAACCTGGCTGCCGAATACGCCCAGGTGGCGCGCAGCGAAGGGCTGGAACTGCACTTCGTGGGCTGTTCGGCCTTGGTGCACAGTGACATCCAACTGTTGGCGCGGATTCTGCGCAACCTGCTCAGCAATGCCATCCGCTACACCCGCAGCGGCCGCGTGGTGCTGGGCTGTCGGCGCCAGCGCCGGGGCCTGTGGATCGAAGTTTGGGACAGCGGGATCGGCATCGCCGAAGAGCGCCTGGACGAAATGTTCCAGGAGTTCAAACGGGGCGATGTACAGCGCCCGGACCAAGACCGTGGCTTGGGCCTGGGCCTGGCAATCGTGGAAAAGATCGCGGGCATCCTCGGCCATCGGATTCGGGTGCGTTCCTGGCTCGGCAAAGGCTCGGTGTTCGCCGTCGAAGTGCCGCTGAGCGCAACCGCGCCCAAGGCCCCGCCGAGCCTGGCCATCAGCGAGCCGATGCTCGAACGCCTGCGCGGTGCGCGGGTGTGGGTGCTGGATAACGATGCGGCGATTTGCGCCGGCATGCGCACCCTGCTGGAAGGGTGGGGTTGCCGGGTGGTCACTGCGCTGTCGGAGGAAGACCTGGCGCGGCAGGTGGACAACTACCACGCCGAAGCCGACCTGTTGATCGCCGACTACCACCTGGACAACGACTGCAATGGTGTCGATGCCGTGGCCAGGATCAGTGCCCGCCGCGCCGTGCCGATTCCGGCATTGATGATCACCGCCAACTACAGCAACGAACTCAAGCAACAGATCCGCGAGCGGGGCCACACCCTGATGCACAAGCCGGTGCGGCCAATGAAACTTAAGGCGGCGATGAGCCATTTGCTGGCCAATAGCCCCGTTCAGCCGCTTTAACGGCGCAGGTAGTCACCGAAGTCGATATCGCCAGCACTGAGGATGGCCTGTACCCGGTTGTGCACGTTGAGTTTGCGCAAGATCGCCGAAACGTGTGCCTTGACCGTGGTTTCGGCGATGTCCAGGGTGTAGGCGATCTGCTTGTTCGACTCGCCTTTGGTCATGCGCTCGAGCACCAGCAACTGCTTGCGGGTCAGGGCCTGGAGCATCTCGGGTGGGAAGCTTGGGGTATCGCTCTGGCGCCGGCTGGTGCTGCTTTTGTTGGCGCGAATGATGTCGGGTGGCAGGTAGACATTGCCGGTGAGGATCTGCTCGATTGCTTCGATCATCTGCGAACGTGGCGAGGACTTGGTGATGAAACCCACGGCGCCATAGGTGATGGCCTGCAGCACGATTTGTTTTTCCTGCTCGGCCGAGACAATCACCACCGGTGTGGTCGGTGCCTCGTTGCGCAGGGTGATCAGGCCATTGAGGCCGTGCATGCCGGGCATGTTCAGGTCGAGCAGGATCAGGTCGAGGTCGTCATGTTCCAGGGTCAGCGCCAGGGCGCTGTCCAGGTCGGCAGTCTCCATGACTTCGCTGCCTGGGAAGCCATCGCTGATGACGTTGTGGATGGCTTCGCGAAACAGTGGGTGATCGTCGGCAATCAGAATTTTGTACATGGCCTTTTCACCTCGTTTTTATTGGATGGGGCGCGCACGCGTTTACCGGTAGTGAGTTCAGGGAAAGGGCTCTGGCTGGGCCGGCTGCAATGGCAGGTTGGCAGCTTCCCAGGCGTCCAGGCCGTCGCGGTACCAATACAACGTCTTATAGCCCAGGGATGCTGCGCGTTTTACCGCGTTCCAGCTTAACCAGCAATCGGAGCGGCAGTAAAAGACCAGCGGTTGCTCCAGGCGGCCGGCGGTGGCTTTTTGCAGATGGTGCACGAAGTAGTCTTGCCAGGCGGGGCTCAGCTCGCCGTCGCCGGTGTTGGCCAACCAGTGGCTGCCGGGGAGGTTGGCGTGGGGTTCGTCTTCGATGAAACGGCCTTGCAGCCATTGCCGGCGGTACACATCGACCAGCACCGGCTTGGGGTGCTGGCCCAGCAGGTTTTGCAAGGTGGCGGTGTCGATGACCTGGGCGCCCTCGACCTGGTGCGGTGTCGGGCTGCGGTAGAGGGTGGTGCGATACCCCTCGGCAGAAAACAGCGGCGTGGTGCCGGCCTGGGCGACGCCCAGCAGCAGACTCAGCGAAAGGGCTGCCAGCAAAGCACGTGGCAGCCTGGGCAGGGCACGAGGCATGGGGTTTATCCTTTTTGTTATAGGCCCATTACATGCCAGCGGCGGTGCTTTGTGAATGCGACGATAGACAGTAAAGCCAGTACTAAAGTAGTAGGTGGTCAAGCGCTTGATGAGTACCTTGTGGGAGCGAGCTTGCCCCGCGAACACCGGCGAAGCCGGTGCCATGCTCCGCGTGGCCTCATTCGCGGGGCAAGCCCGCTCCCACAATGACCCTTGTTCTCTGCGTGACAGCGCAAGCTGTCAGCGCGGCTTGCGCAGCGCTGCGTGCTGGGGGTTGAAGGTCAGTATCGCGAGCAGGGTGAACAGCACGGTCAGGCCCAGGCAAACCGCCAGCGCCAGCGGGTTGAAGCGTTCGTACAGCGCGAAACGCACCAGTTCCACGGCGTGGGTGAAGGGGTTCAGGGCGCACAGCCAATACAGCCACTGGCTGGCCTCGCGCATCTTCCACAGCGGGTACAGCGCCGAGGACAGGAAAAATAACGGGAAGATCACGAAATTCATCACCCCGGCAAAGTTCTCCAACTGGCGAATCGCATTCGACAGCAACAGCCCCAGAGCGCTGAGCATCAAGGCCACCAGCAACAAGGCCGGCAGCGCCAGCAACAACCCCGCAGCCGGGGGTTGCACGCCATACAGCCAGGCGATGGCGAGAAACGCATAAACCTGTAGCAGGGAAATCAACGAGGTCGCCAGCAGTTTGCTGCCGAGCAGAAACGCCCGCGGCAAGGGGCTGGTCAGCAGCACGCGCATACTGCCCATCTCGCGGTCATAGACCATCGACAGCGAGCCCTGCATGCCGTTGAACAGCAGAATCATGCAGGCAAGGCCGGGGATGATGTACACCTCGTAGGGGATGTAGGTGTCGTAGGGCTCGATGATCGCTATGCCCAGGGCCGCACGAAACCCGGCGGCAAAGACCAGCAACCACAGCAGAGGGCGTACCAGGGCGCTGAGAAACCTCGTGCGCTGCAACACGAACCGCAGGCATTCGCGCAGCAGGATGCCGTTGAAACATTGCCAGTAGGCGTTCATCAGGCCTTCACTCCTGGGGTGGCGCCGGGCGCGCGGGTCAGGCGCGCGAAGGCATTGTCGAGGTCGCCGCCGTGCGCTTGGCTCAGGGCATCAGCGGTGCCACTGGCCACCAGGCGCCCCTGGTGCAGGATCAGCAGGTCATCACTGGGCTGCACCTCATCCAGCAGGTGTGTGGTCCAGAGCACACTCAGCCCCTGCTCGCGGCACAGGTGCCGAAGGTGCTGGTTGAGCGCCAGGCGGCTGGCCGGGTCGAGGCCGACGCTGGCTTCGTCGAGCAACAGCAAGCGCGGTTGGTGGAGCAGGGCGCGGGCAATTTCCACCCGACGCCGGTGCCCGATATTCAGCGCACGAACGGGCTCGCGCCGGCGCTCGTGGAGGCCCTGGCGGGCCAGTTCGGCCTCGACCCGCAGGTTGCCCTGGCGCCGCGACAGGCCATGCAACGAGGCATGGTAGCGCAGGTTCTGTTCGACACTCAGGTCCAGGTCCAGGGTGCTTTGCTGAAACACCACGCCCAGTTGTCGCAACGCCAGGCGCGCCGCGTTGCGCAACGAGCAGCCGCAGACGCGGATGTCGCCCTGTTGCACGTCGTAAAGCCGGGTGAGCAGTGCGATCAAGGTCGACTTGCCGGCGCCATTGGGGCCCAGCAACGCAGCAAAACGCCCAGGCGCCACACTGAACCCCACGTGCTTGAGCGCCTCGCGCTGGCCGTAGGCGAAACTCACGTCACTGACGTCGAGGGTATTCATGGCGTGACCACCACGCCCCAGGGGTAGCGCCCGACCTTTACCGATTTGAGCACCTTGAGGGTTTTCGTATCGATCACCGAGACGTCGCCGCTGACCCCGTTGGTGGCCAGCAATTGGCTTTGGTCTGGGGTGAACGCCAGCTGCCAAACGCGCCGCCCAACCAGCAGGTAGTCCAGCACTTCGTAAGTCTTGGCATCGATCACCGCCACATGGTTAGCCGGGCCCAGGGCGACGAACGCGTACTGGCCATCGGCGCTGAGCTTGATGCCCACCGGCTGGACTTTGTCCGGGTGCACGCCCTTGATCTGGAAGTTCAGGGTTTTCAGCACCTGGCGCGTCGCCACGTCGAGAATGGTCACCGTGCCGCCGATTTCTGCCGAGGCCCAGAGCCGCGAGCCATCCTGGTTGAACTCGACGAAGCGCGGCCGTTGATCCACCAGGGTGCTGTCGGCCAGGGTCTGGGTGCTGGTGTCGATCCAGTGCAGCATGTTGGTGGTTTCGCTGGTGTTGACCGCCCACTTGCCATCGGGGCTTACCGCCATGCCCTCGGGCTCGATGCCGACGTTGATCTGGCCGAGCACTTTGTCGGTTTCGGTGTCGATCACCGTTACCAGTGCGTCGTCTTCGTTGGACACATACAGCCAGCGGTCATTGGGGTGCAGGGCGAACTGCTCGGGGTCCTTGCCGGAGGGCAGCTCCTTGATGATCTTGCGGGTGGCCACGTCCATCACCTGCACCCGGTCCGAATCGCTGGCGCAGATGTACAGCCGCTTGTTGTCGTGGGACAGCAGCAGGCCACGTGGGCGCTGGCCCACGGGCAGGGTCTCGGTAACTTCCAGGCTTTGCAGGTCGATCAGGCTGAGGCTGTTGTCCTTCTCGTTCGAGACCCAGGCGGTGGCGGCGCTGGCGTGCCCGGTGGCAAGCGCCAGCGCGCCGGCCAGCAGGGTGGGGAAAAGCACAGGCCGGTAGCAAAGGGGGCGACGCATGGCGGAATCCTTTTTTTGTGATTATCGGTTTCAGGGGTAGCCGCAGGTCACTTCGGGCTTGTCGAAGCCCAGGCTGTCCATTTCGTTGAAAGGGTGCAGGAAGCCCTCCTGGGGCGAAGTGCTGACCAGCGCGCGTGGCTGAACCAGCGGGATGGGTTGGCGCAGTTCGCCGTTCCATGGGCGGTAGCTGAGCTTGCGGCCCTTGAAGCCATCCAGCGGCAGCTGGTCGCTGAGCAGCAGTTGCTGCAGGGCGCGTGGCTCGGCCTGGCGCAGTTTGCTGACGGCGCTGGCGATGCTGCGCACGGCCATCCAGGCGGCGAAGTCGCGGTCGTTCATCCAGCGTCCGGCCTGGGCTTCGAAGCGTTTTTGCAACTGCGCCGCGCCGAAGGTTTCTACCGTCTTGTGCCAACCGGTGGGCGTCAGGCCCTGGGTGCCGGCCACGGGGCGGGGGTACCAGGTCTGGTAGGGCAGGTATTCGCCGAAGTCGCCGCGTTCGTCGGCCACCAGCACCACGTCGTACTCGGCGGTTTGGGTGAACAGTGGCATGTCGGCTTGGGCGCTGCGGCGCTGGTCGTTGTCGAAGCGCCAGGTTTTTTCCGCCACCAGCTGCACGCCGAAGCGCTTCACCGCCCGGCGCAGGGCCGCGGCGTAGGCCTGGTCGTCTTCGGTCTGGCCGACCACGAGCAACGCCCGTTGCCATTTGCGCAGTACCAGAAACTGCGCCAGGGCATCGGCCAGCATGGCGCGGCTGGGCAGGCTATGCAGCACATTGCCCAGGCACTGGCTGCTGCGCAGGCTGTCGTCGGGGCTGCCGGCGTTGAACAGCAGGCTGTCGGGCAGGGCGGCAGACAGTGCGCGCAGGCTGGCGGCCGGCGCGTTCACCACGAACAGCCGCAGGCCCTGGTCATGCTGGGCCTTGGCGGCTTGCAGCAGGGCCTCGGGGCTGTCTACGTGGGTGCTGGCAAGGGTGAACGCCTGCTTGAGAAAACGCCCCGTACTGTTGCTGTCGACAATCGCCAGCTCGGCGCCCTGCAGCCCCGCGTCGGCGGGCTCGGGGATGATGTTGGACAACAGCGGGCCGGGGTCGGGGCGATAACCCAGGTAGCCGATGCGCACCTGCAATTGCGGCTCTGGCGGGGCGGCCGATGCGAAGGCCGAACACAGCGCCGTGGCCAGGGCCAGCAGGCAGGTCAGGGCAAGAGGGGCAGGCTGGCGCATAAACGCACTCCACGGCAGATGGCGCCAGCATAGGAAGCCGGCCGGGAGGGGGAAATATGCAGAAAGTAGCGCTCGGCCAGTACCAAGGTAGTAAATCACCGCTAAGGCCTCGGTTTTACGATGGGTCGCAGCCCTGGCCGCGTTCACCCGGAGGAAACTGCCCAATGCGCCTCATCAACCTGTCGGCCCAGTGGCGGATCAACCTGTGGGTCACGTTCTTTTTCGCCTTGGTCACCTTGGCCTGTGGCGGGTTGCTGCTGCACCAGGCGGTGGCCGATGTCGAGCGCGAATTGCAGTCTGCCGAAGCTGTGGTGGCGTACCTCGCCGACACGGCCGAACGCGACCCGGCGAGCCTGCAACCGCGGCTGACTCAGCGCCTGCGCCACGTGCGGGTGCACTGGCTGGCGGCGGGCGAAACCGCGCAGATGCCGCGGGAGGCCGGCCTGGATGCCTGGCTGGGGCGCCAGCTGTTCGGTGATCGCCGTCACAGCACCCGTTTGTTGGATTTGAGCGACGGGCGCCGGGTACTGATCGCCGTGGATGCGCGGGATGAAATCGACGAAGTCCGGGATTCCCTGCAGCAGTTGCTGGGCTTGTGTGGCCTGGCCTTGCTCGTGAGCCTGTTGACCATACGCTGGGCCGTGCGGCGCGGCATGAGCCTGCTGGATGAACTGCTGCGTGCGTTGCGCCAGGTCTCGGGTGGGCAGTTGACCACTCGCCTGCGCGAATCCGGCCTGCCGGAGGCACGCCAGTTGGCGGCGCATTTCAACCGCATGACCGCGACCTTGGAGCAGACCCGGGCTGATAATGCCCAGCTGACCCAAACCCTGTTGGCGGTACAGGAACAGGAACGCACCCACCTGGCGCAGGCCCTGCACGATGACCTCGGGCAGTACCTGGCGGGTATCCGCGCCCAGGTCTGCCTGTTACGCATGGTGGCAGGCCAGCCGACGGTGGTGGAGCAGACCGCGCAAGCCTTGGAGCTTAACTGCGAACGCCTGCAGCAGGGCTTTCGTGCCTTGGTACACGACTTGTATCCGGTGGCGTTGCAACACGTGCCATTGGCCGAAGCCTTTGGTGTGCTGGTGAGCCAATGGCAGGCCAGCCAAGGCATCGATTGCCGTTTGCGGGTCGGTGAGCGCCTGCCGGTGCTGCCTGGGCCCAGTAGAACGCATTTGTATCGCCTGCTGCAGGAGGCGTTGACCAACGTTGCCCGGCATGCCGGCGCCAGCCAGGTGCGGGTGCGTCTGCAACGCAGTGCCAAGGGCTTGCGCCTGTTGGTGCGTGACAACGGCTGCGGCGCGAGCCAGCCCCAGCGGCCCGGCGTTGGCCTGCATTCGATGGCCGAGCGCGCGCGCAGCCTGGGCGGCGAATTACGCATCCTGAGTCGCCCGGGTGCCGGCTGGGCGTTGGCCCTGAACATTCCCATGGAGGCCTGATGAATATCGTATTGGTGGATGACCACGCCGTGGTGCGCCAGGGTTATGCCAGCCTGTTGCGGGCGGTGCTGCCGGCGATGGAAGTGCGCGAGGCCGCCAGTGGCGAAGAGGCGCTGGTGCGGGTTCAGGAGCAAGTGCCGAACCTGGTGATCATGGACTTCGGCCTGCCCGGCATCAGCGGCCTGGAGACCACCCGCCGGCTGCGTCAGCGCCTGCCGCAGCTGCGGGTGCTGTTTTTCAGCATGCATGATGAGTTGCCCCTGGTGCGCCAGGCCCTGGAGGCGGGGGCTTCGGGCTACCTGACCAAGAATTCGGCGCCCCAGGTGTTGATCGAGGCGGTGCAACGGGTGTTGGCCGGGCATGCCTATATCGAGCAGCCTTTAGCTACACAGCTGGCCTGCACACCGCAACAGAACGCCAGCGACCCGCGGTTGCAGCGCATGACCCAGCGCGAGTTGGAGATTTTCGTGATGCTGGCCAAGGGCACCCCGGTGCGGGTGATTGCCGAACAGCTGTGCATCAGTGCCAAGACCGTTTCCAATCACCTGACCTTGCTCAAGAGCAAGTTGCAGGTGAGTTCCCACGCTGAGCTGGTGCACCTGGGGATCGATCTGGGGGTGGTACGGGTGGCGGGGTGAGGTTTTGTGGTGGTTGTCCGGGCCTCAGACAAACACATGACTCATGGATTTAGCAGGGCCCCTGTGGGAGCGGGCTTGCCCGCGAACACCGGCGAAGCCGGTGCCAGGCACCGAGTCGCCTTCTTCGCGGGCAAGCCCGCTCCCACAGGTGACCGAGTCGCTGCAGACTGGCTGCGCTCACTTGTCCCAGGTTTCAGGGCATCCCGCACACCCTTCCATATTTGCCTCCTGAAAATTCCCATAATGCTGCCGCGCCCCACGCAGGTCGGCTTGCGCCAGGTTGCTCTGGCCAAACTTGGCTTCCTGCAGGTTGGCATCGCCGAGGTTGGCCCCTTGCAGGTCGGTTTTACTCAGCCAGGCCATCTCCAGGTCCGCCGCCCGCAGGTTGGCCTGGTGCATGTTTGCCCCGGAAAGCCTGGCGAACTGCAGGTACGCCGCACTGAGGTCGGCCTTCTCGAACTGCGCCCCCTGTGCAAACAGCCCCCAGCCTTGAATGGCAATCAACGTGCTATGGCTCAGGTCTGCCAACCGCAGGTTGCTCTGTTGCAGGCTGGCGCGGGTCAGGTTGGCGCCTTGCAAGCGGGCCTTTTCCAGGTTGGCCAGGTCCAGGCGGGCATGGCGCAGGTCGGCATCGCGCAGGTCAGCGCCGGCCAGGTTCATCTTGCGCAAGTCCTGGTTGGCCAGGTTGGCGCCACGCAAATTGGCGCCCGGGCACTGGCTGCCCTCGGCAATTACGCAGCCGTTGACGGTCAAGGGGGCATCGTTGTCGTCGTCGGCATTCACAGCCAGGGCAGGGGCAAGGACCAACAGCAGGGCAAAGGGCAGGTAATTCATGTGCGAAGACTCTCGGTGAAAGGAGGGCAGGTGCGGGGAGGGCGCTGGGCGCTCCCCGCAGGCGATCACCGCTGCGCGGTCTTGTTGTCCCAGCTTGGGATCTTGAACACCCAGAACGAGCCGCCCTGGGCCACCGGCTTGGTCAGTTCGGCCATGTCGCCGCCCCACAGCGGCACCGCGCCGCCATAGCCCACGGTCACGCCGATGTACTGCTCGCCGTCCTGTTCCCAGGTGATGGGTGGCGAGACGATGCCGCTGCCGGTCTGGAACTTCCACAGCTCCTTGCCCGTCTTGGCGTCGAAGGCCTTGAAGAAGCCGTCGCCAGTGCCGGTGAACACCAGGTTGCCCTTGGTCGCCAGTACGCCGGCCCACAGTGGCAGGTGCTCTTTGTGCTCCCAGACCAGCTTGCCGGTGGCCGGGTCCATGGCGCGCAAGGTGCCGACGTGGTCGTCATACATACGCTTGATGCGGAAGCCCATGCCCAGATAGGCCGAGCCTTTCTTGTAGTTCACTTCTTCGGTCCAGTACTCCTCCTTCCACTGGTTGCCGGGGATGTAGAACAGGCCGGTGTCCTGGCTGTAGGCCATGGGGTTCCAGTTCTTGCCTCCCAAGAATGGCGGCGAAACTTCCACCGGCTTGCCCTTGGTTTCACCCGGCAGCGGCTTGGCTGGCCGCTGGCCGGGGTTTTCCACCGGGCGGCCGGTCTTGAGGTCGATATGGCTGGCCCAGGTGATGTTGTCGACGAAGGGGAAGGCGTTCTGCAATTTGCCGTTGTTGCGGTCCACCACGTAGAAGAAGCCGTTGCGGTCGGCGTGGCCGGTGGCCTTGACCACCTTGCCGTCCTTGTCTTTGTAATCGAACAGCACCAGCTCGTTGTTGCCGGAGAAGTCCCAGGCATCGTTCGGCGTGTGTTGGTAGAACCACTTCACCTCGCCGGTGCTGGGGTCGACGCCGACCTGGCCCGAGGTGTAGAGGCTGTCGTAGTCGTGGGGGTTGCCATCCTTGGACGTGCGCGCCCAGGTGTTCCAAGGGCCAGGGTTGCCAGCACCGACGATAATGGTGTTGCTCTCGGGGTCGAAGCTGGCGCTCTGCCAGGGTGCGCCGCCGCCGTGGCTCCAGGCCTCGACCTTGCCGGTCTCGGTGGTCGGGTCGTCTGGCCAGGACGGCGCCTTGACGTCGCCGGTCGGGGTGCTGTCCTTGCCGTTCAGGCGGCCCATGTGGCCTTCGACGAAGGGCCGCATCCACACTTCTTCGCCGGTGTCCGGGTCGCGGGCGAACAACTGGCCGACCACACCGAACTCATCGCCGGAGCTGCCGTGGATCAGCAACACCTTGCCGCTGGTCTTGTCTTTGATCAGCACTGGGGCGCCGGTCATGGTGTAGCCGGCGCTGTGGTCGCCGAACTTCTTGTTCCACACCACCTTGCCGGTGCGCTTGTCGAGGGCGATGAGGCGGGCGTCGAGGGTGCCGAAGTAGATCTTGTCGCCGAAGATGGCCGCCCCGCGGTTGACCACGTCGCAGCACGGGCGAATGTTGTCTGGCAGGCGGTGGTTGTAGGTCCACAGGCGTTTGCCGGTCTTGGCATCGAGGGCGAATACCCGCGAGTAGGAGCCGGTGACGTAGACCACGCCGTCGCTGACGATGGCCTGCGATTCCTGGCCGCGCTGTTTTTCGTCGCCGAAGGAATAGGACCAGGCCGGGGTCAGCTTGAACACGTTCTGGTCGTTGACCTGGGCCAGCGGGCTCCAGCGCTGGGCATTGGTGCCCATGCCGTATTGCAGCACGTCCTGGGTGGTCAGGTGGTCGTTGGCGATGTCTTCCCAGGTCACGTTCTTGCTGGCAGGTGCCGCGGGGGCGGTGGCTGCGGTGGCCGCCGTGCAGAGGGCCAGGCTACCGGCCAGCAGCAGGGCCCGCACGCTGAGGGCCAGAGGGGAAAGGGCGGGTAGCGATCTTATTGTCATGGTTGCAGTTCCCTGTGGAGGTTTTGGCCTGCACAGGGTGGCGGCGGGACGGCGGCTGGGGATACGGAAAAAGTCCCGCCCTTACCGGGAATAGTTCCCGGGCGGCACCTCATTTGGCCCTTCGCCACAAGCCCTACTACCAAGGGAGTAAGGCCCGGCCACCAAAGCAGCATACGGCCGCGCGCGGGCTGTTTCTAAGATGGCGGCACGGTCTCTGTGGTTGAGGCCTTGCGTGCAATCTTGAGGGCATAACAATGACAAAAAAACGCAACGTCTTGCTCGCTACAGGCCTGCTGGCCGGTGCTTTGCTGACGGGCACGGTGTGGGCTCATGGCAATGTGGTGCCCCAGGCGGTGGAAACCCAGGGCCTGACCCCGATCAAAGACGCTGGGGTAAGCCTGGACGGCGACGGCTGGGCCGCGGTCAACCCGTACCGCACCTCCCCCGAGCACGACAAAGCCGTGGAAATCGGCGCCTCGGCCTACAACCAGAACTGCGCCGCCTGCCATGGCCTGGAAGCCAAGTCTGGCGGTATCGCCCCGGATTTGCGCCTGCTCGATGTGGGCGAGGCCGGGGATGAGTGGTTCGTCGAGCGGGTGCGCCACGGCGCGGTGCGTGACGGGCGGGTGTACATGCCGAAGATGGCCGATTACTTGAGCCAGGAAGCCCTGTGGGCGGTACGCACCTACCTGGACAGCGTGCACGTCGAGGAGTGATCGCCATGCGTCTGTCGGCCGTGCTGTTGAGTGGCCTGCTGCTGTGCTGCGCGGCAGTGCAGGCTCAGGTGCGCAACTACGACGCGATCATCGCTGCCGGTGAATTGAAGGTGGCGGTGTACAAGGATTTCGCGCCCTACAGCTTCGAGGACCACGGCCAGCCGCGTGGCGTCGATGTGGAGCTGGCGCAAGCGCTGGCCACGGCCTTGGGGGTGCACCTGCAATTGATCTGGGCGCCGCCAGGGGAAAAGCTCGACGACGACCTGCGCGACTACATCTGGCGCGGCAGCCCGCTGCGCCACCAGCAGTTGGCCGACCTGATGATGCGGGTGCCCTACGACCACGCCTACGCGCAGAAGCGCAACGAGCTGGGCGAGCTGGAAAACGCCCAGGTGGTGATGTTCGGCCCCTATCAGGAGGAGCGCTGGCAGGTGGCCTATGACCGCCGCCGCCTGCCCTCGGTGGCCAGTGTCGCGGTGTTCCAGCAGCACCCCATCGGGGTCGAGGTGGACAGTGTGCCGTCGTTCTACCTGACCTCGGTGTTCAACGGCATGCTCAGCGCCAACACCCACCATTACCCCAGCGTGCAACAGGCGTTCGGCGCGCTACAGGCCGGCCACGTGGACGCGGTGATGGCGATGCGCGGCGAGGTTGACTGGCAGTTGCATCAGGCCGCCGACCCGCAACTGGCCCTGGCGGAAAACGCCTACCCGAACCTGGGCAAGCAAGCATGGGACATCGGCATGGCCGTGCATGAAAGCAACCGGCAGTTGGCCTATGCGGTGGAGGAAGCCCTCGAAGCGATGATCCGCGATGGCCGGCTGAAGGCGCTGTACGCCACCTACGGCCTGCGCTACGAGGTCCCGGAGATGTACCAATGAACTGGCGGGCGACCTTACTGCTGGCCTGCTGGATGCCTTGGGCAGTCCAGGCCGGTGAACCGAGCAGCAAGACCGACCCAGTGCCCTCGGTGATGTGGGATTTCTACCACAAGCAACTGCTGGGGCAGGCGCCGTTCTTTTTCGATGAGCGAGTGAAGCTGCTGGCGCCGCCCTTTGCCGAGGACGCCCGGCAAGTGCCACTGGAGATCGACGCCCGCGCATTCGCGGGCGACGTGGTTCGGATTCTTGCCTGGGCCGAACTCAACCCCCTGCCGCGTATTGTCGACTTCGAGCCTGGCGAACGTGTGCTGCCGTGGCTGTCGATCCGCATCCGCATCGAACAAGCCACGCCGCTGCGCGCTGCGGTGCTGACGCGTGACGGCGTGTGGCATGTCGGCTCGACCCTGATTGATGCGGCTGGCGGTGGTTGTACCGCGCCCAGCGTAGTGCGTACCCAACCTGGCTGGGAGGAGCATGTCGGTGAGGTGCTAGGCGGGCGCTACCCGCGCGGTGATGGCAGCCGCTTGCGCCTGCAGGTGTCTCACCCGATGGACAACGGCCTGGTCAGCGGCATCCCTGAGTTCTTCCTCGAACATGCCGAATTGCAAGGCGCGGATGGCCAGCGCCTGGCCAGCCTCGCGCTGTATCCGGCAGTCAGTGAGAACCCCAACCTGGGGTTCGATATCCAGGGCCCCGGGCTTACCCGGCTGCTGTTGCGGGACAACAGCGGTAACCAGTTCGAAGCGGCGGTGCCCTGAGCGCGTTGCTCGCCTTCACCCCCTGACCAGAGGCGCCTGTCATGCGTTGGATGCTGCTGTTGTTGCTGTGCCTAGGCCTACCGGCCTGGGCTGACCTGGACTATCGACTCACGCCCCGGCAAATCGCGGAAGGCACTTGGCTGCTGGAGGGCAGCACCGACAATTTCGCCAAGGCCAACGGCGGCAATATCGTCAATACCGCGTTCATCGTCACCGACAGCGGCGTGGTGGTGATCGACAGCGGGCCGTCCAAGCGCTACGGCGAGGCCCTGCGCCAGGCTATTGCCGCCACCACCGACAAGCCGGTGGTTGAAGTGCTGCTGACCCACCATCACCCCGACCATGTGCTGGGCAACCAGGCCTTTACCGATGTGCCCATCGGTGCCCTGGCTGGCACAGGCGACCTGTTACGCCAGCAGGGCGAGGCGATGGCCGAGAACATGTACCGCCTAGTCGGTGACTGGATGCGCGGCACCGAGGTGGTGCTGCCGACCCGGGTGCTGGAACCGGGTGTGCATGAGGTGGGTGGGCACCGGTTGCGGCTGTTGGCGCTGGGCGGGCATACCGGCGCCGACCTGGCGATTCTCGATGAGAAGACTGGCGTGCTGTTTGCCGGCGATTTGGTGTTTTACGAGCGCGCCCTGACCACCCCCAACAGCCCAGGGCTGGACGTTTGGCTCAAGGACCTGGACACCTTGCAGGCCTTGCCCTGGAAGCAGCTCGTGCCGGGGCATGGGCCGGTGGCCAGCGATGCTAAGCCTTTTGCGCAGATGCGTGATTACCTGGGCTGGCTGGATGGCCTGATGCGCGAGGGGGCAGCGCGTGGGGATGACATGGTCGAGATGATCCGCAGCCCGATCCCTGAGCGGTTTGCCGGTATCAGCCTGACCCGTTATGAGTTGATTCGCAGCGTCAGTCACCTGTACCCGCGGTATGAGCGTTTGCGGTTGCAGCGTATCGACGGCAAGCCGCCTCTCTGATGAGTTAACTCGGCCTATTTGTAGGAGCGGCCTTGCGTCGCGAAAGGGCTGCGAAGCGGCCCCGGGATTTCTGCATCACCGCTGAAATTGCTGGGGCTGCTTCGCAGCCCTTTCGCGACGCAAGGCCGCTCCTACACCGGGCCGCGTGAGGGCAGGCCCTGTACCAAGGAACTAGAAAACTCCACATTGCGGGCAATTGTTGGCAAGCAGGTCGGGCACAAGAATTCTCGGCACACCGGGAAAATTTCCCGGGCACAACAAAAAAACCAAAGGTAGCCGTCATGACCCGATCCCCACGTCGTCCCTTGTTCGCCGTGAGCCTGGTGCTCAGCGCCATGCTGCTGTCCGGCGCGGCACAGGCCGCTGTCAGCGATGAAGAAATCCTCCAGGACCCGAAAAACCCGCAACAGATCGTGACCAATGGCCTGGGGGTCCAGGGCCAGCGCTACAGCCCGCTGGACCTGCTCAATGTCGGCAACGTCAAGGAACTGCGGCCAGTCTGGGCCTTTTCGTTCGGCGGTGAGAAGCAGCGCGGCCAGCAGGCCCAGCCGCTGATCAAGGACGGCGTGATGTACATGACCGGCTCCTACTCGCGGGTGTTCGCCGTCGACGCCCGTACCGGCAAAAAACTCTGGCAATACGATGCGCGCCTGCCAGATGACATCCGCCCTTGCTGTGACGTGATCAACCGCGGCGTGGCGCTGTACGGCGACCTGGTGTTCTTCGGCACCCTGGATGCCAAGCTGGTGGCCCTGAACAAAGACACCGGCAAGGTGGTCTGGAGCAAGAAGGTCGCCGACCACAAGGAAGGCTATTCCATCAGCGCCGCGCCGATGATCGTCAACGGCAAGCTGATCACCGGTGTGGCCGGGGGCGAGTTTGGCGTGGTGGGCAAGATCCAGGCGTACAACCCGGAAAACGGCGAGCTGCTGTGGATGCGCCCGACCGTGGAAGGGCACATGGGCTACGTCTACAAAGACGGCAAGGCCATCGAGAACGGTATCTCGGGCGGCGAGGCGGGCAAGACCTGGCCCGGCGACCTGTGGAAGACCGGTGGTGCAGCGCCGTGGCTGGGCGGTTACTACGACCCTGAAACCAATCTGTTGCTGTTCGGCACTGGCAACCCGGCGCCGTGGAACTCCCACCTGCGCCCAGGCGACAACCTGTATTCCTCGTCGCGCCTGGCCCTGAACCCGGACGACGGCACCATCAAATGGCACTTCCAGAGCACGCCCCATGACGGCTGGGATTTCGACGGCGTCAACGAGCTGATCTCGTTCAACTACAAGGACGGCGGCAAGGAGGTCAAGGCCGCCGCAACCGCTGACCGCAACGGCTTCTTCTACGTGCTGGACCGTACCAACGGCAAATTCATCCGCGGCTTCCCCTTCGTCGACAAGATCACCTGGGCGACCGGCCTGGACAAGAATGGCCGCCCGATCTACAACGAGGCCAGCCGGCCAGGGGCACCGGGCACTGAGGCCAAGGGCAGTTCCGTGTTCGTCGCACCGGCCTTCCTCGGCGCCAAGAACTGGATGCCCATGGCCTACAACAGGGACACCGGGCTGTTCTACGTGCCGTCCAACGAATGGGGCATGGACATCTGGAACGAAGGGATCGCTTACAAGAAGGGCGCGGCGTTCCTCGGGGCCGGTTTCACCATCAAACCGCTCAACGAAGACTACATCGGCGTGCTGCGCGCCATCGACCCCGTCAGCGGCAAGGAAGTGTGGCGCCACAAGAACTTCGCGCCATTGTGGGGCGGGGTGCTGACCACCAAAGGCAACCTGGTGTTCACCGGCACGCCGGAAGGTTTCCTGCAGGCATTCAACGCCAAGACCGGCGAGAAAGTCTGGGAGTTCCAGACGGGCTCCGGCGTACTTGGCTCGCCCGTGACCTGGGAAATGGACGGCGAGCAGTACGTCTCGGTGCTGTCTGGCTGGGGGGGCGCGGTGCCGCTGTGGGGCGGCGAAGTGGCCAAGCGGGTGAAGGACTTCAACCAGGGCGGCATGCTCTGGACCTTCAAGTTGCCTAAACAGCTGCAGCAAGCGGCCAGTGCCGAGGCGCCAGCACCCAGCGCCAAGCCGCAAAGCTGACACCGGGCCGCTTGCGGCCCTACTACCAAATGACGAGAGCTCCGCTGCCAACGATGCATACGTCTGGCACGCGGGGCTTTTTACCATCGGTCCATCGCCTGTCGTTGGACAGGCATCGACCCGCAGAGGCTCAGCATGATCTACGCACAACCCGGAACCCCAGGCGCCATCGTGTCGTTCAAACCCCGCTACGGCAATTTCATCGGCGGCGAGTTCGTGCCGCCGTCCGGTGGGCAGTACTTCACCAACAGCTCGCCGGTCAATGGCCAGCCGATTGCCGAATTCCCACGCTCCACCGCCGCAGACATCGACCACGCCCTGGACGCCGCGCATGCCGCTGCCGACGCCTGGGGCAAAACCTCGGTGCAAGACCGCGCCCTGGTGCTGCTTAAGATCGCCGACCGCATCGAGCAAAACCTGGAAGTGCTGGCCGTCAGCGAAAGCTGGGACAACGGCAAGGCCGTCCGCGAAACCCTCAATGCCGACGTGCCGCTGGCGGCGGACCACTTCCGTTACTTTGCCGGCTGCATCCGTGCCCAGGAAGGTGGGGCGGCAGAGATCAACGAGCTGACCACGGCCTACCATTTCCACGAACCCCTGGGTGTGGTCGGGCAGATCATCCCGTGGAACTTCCCGCTGCTGATGGCCGCCTGGAAGCTCGCCCCGGCCCTGGCCGCCGGTAACTGCGTGGTGCTCAAACCCGCTGAACAGACCCCGTTGTCGATCACTATTTTCGCCGAGCTGATCGCCGACCTGCTGCCAGCAGGTGTGTTGAACATTGTCCAGGGCTTTGGCCGTGAAGCCGGTGAGGCCCTGGCCACCAGCAAGCGCATTGCCAAGATCGCCTTTACTGGCTCCACCCCGGTGGGCTCGCACATCATGAAATGCGCGGCCGAGAACATCATCCCGTCTACCGTCGAGCTGGGCGGCAAATCGCCGAACATCTTCTTCGAAGACATCATGCAGGCCGAGCCTGCGTTCATCGAAAAGGCCGCCGAAGGCCTGGTGCTGGCGTTCTTCAACCAGGGCGAGGTGTGCACCTGCCCGTCGCGGGCGTTGATCCAGGAATCGATCTACGAGCCGTTCATGGCCGAGGTGATGAAGAAGATCGCCAAGATCACCCGTGGCAACCCGCTGGACACTGACACCATGGTGGGTGCCCAGGCGTCCGAGCAGCAATACGACAAGATTCTCTCCTACCTGGAGATTGCCAAGGAGGAGGGCGCGCAGTTGCTCACCGGCGGCGCTGCCGAGCGGCTCGACGGTGACCTGGCCACCGGGTACTACATTCAGCCGACCCTGCTCAAGGGCCACAACAAGATGCGCGTGTTCCAGGAGGAGATCTTCGGCCCGGTGGTGGGCGTGACCACCTTCAAGGACGAAGCCGAAGCGCTGGCCATCGCCAACGACAGCGAGTTTGGCCTGGGCGCAGGCCTGTGGACCCGTGACATCAACCGCGCCTATCGCATGGGCCGGGCGATCAAAGCTGGCCGCGTGTGGACCAACTGCTACCACCTGTACCCGGCGCATGCTGCGTTTGGCGGTTACAAGAAATCCGGCGTGGGCCGCGAGACCCACAAGATGATGCTCGACCACTACCAGCAGACCAAGAACCTGCTGGTGAGCTATGACATCAATCCGCTGGGCTTCTTCTAAGGGCACACAGGCCCGGCGGTAGGGTGCCGCCAGGCCTGGATGCAACGACGCACGTGGGGAGGGCTCTGGGTGGGCGCCTCCCCGCGTGCGTCACCCGTGTGGGTAAAAGCCCGCGTCACCCCCTACCAACGCACGCGGCAAGTTCGTTCCAAAGTAGCATTCGGCCCCGCCGCCCCCCGTGCATTAATGCCTCTACCGGAATTGCCCGGCACAAGAAGAGGACTGCCCCATGTGGACTAAACCCGCCTTTACCGACCTGCGCATTGGCTTCGAAGTGACGATGTATTTCGCCAATCGTTGATGGCTCTGCGGCCATCGTAGCGATGGCCGTTCCTTCTCTGGGGATCGTTGTCCATGCACATTCGTGTTCTCGGCTCCGCCGCTGGCGGAGGTTTTCCGCAGTGGAACTGCAACTGTCGCCAATGCACCGGTGTGCGTAATGGCAGCCTGAGGGCGCAGCGGCGCACGCAGTCTTCGATCGCGGTGAGCGATGATGGCGAGCAGTGGATCCTGTGCAACGCTTCACCCGACATCCGCGTCCAGCTCGAAAGCTTCCCCGCTTTGCAACCGGCGCGCCGCCTTCGCGACACGGCAATTGGCGCGGTGGTGCTGCTGGACAGCCAGATCGACCATTGCACGGGCCTGCTCAGCCTGCGCGAAGGCTGCCCGCACACGGTGTGGTGCACCGAGCGGGTGCGTGAAGACCTGAGTAGCGGTTTCCCGCTGTTCACCCTGCTCAAGCACTGGAACGGTGGCCTGCAGTGGCAATGCATCGGCCTGGACCGCGAACCGTTTCGCATCGCTGCCTGCCCAAACCTGCAATTTCGCGCGATCCCGTTGGTGAGCAACGCGCCGCCGTATTCGCCCAACCGCGGCAACCCGCAGCCGGGCGACACCATTGGCCTGCTCATCGAGGACCGGCGCACCGGTGCCTCGGTGTTCTACGCACCGGGCCTGGGGCAGGTCGATGCCGAGGTGGCGAGCTGGATGCGCCATGCCGACTGCCTGCTTCTGGACGGCACGCTGTGGCGCGACGACGAGATGCGTGTGTGCGAAGTCGGCCAAAGCCTGGGCAGCGAAATGGGCCACCTGGCGCAGAGTGGCCCCGGTGGCATGCTCGAGGTGCTGGAGGGCTTCAGCCGCCAGCGCAAGATCCTCATCCACATCAACAACACCAACCCGATCCTCGATGAAGACTCGGCCGAACGGGCCTTGCTGGATCGCCGGGGGATTGAAGTGGCGTACGACGGCTTGTCTATCACGCTGTAAGGGCTGGCACCGCGTGCCCTGGAGAACCGCAATGACCGACACCCCCATGACACCCCCTGAATTCGAAGCGGCCTTGCGTGCCAAGGGCGCCTATTACCATATCCACCATCCCTTCCATCAGGCGATGTATGCCGGGCGTGCGACCCGTGAGCAGATTCAGGGCTGGGTTGCCAACCGCTTCTACTACCAGGTCAACATCCCGCTCAAGGACGCGGCAATCCTCGCCAACTGCCCGGACCGCGAAGTGCGCCGGCAATGGTTGCAACGGGTGCTCGACCACGATGGCGCGCCGGGCAGCGAAGGCGGTATCGAAGCCTGGTTGCGCCTGGGGGAGGCGGTCGGACTGACGCGTGAGCGCATCCTCTCCCAGGAGATGGTCCTGCCTGGGGTGCGTTTTGCCGTGGACGCCTACGTCAATTTCGCCCGCCGCGCAGGCTGGCAGGAGGCTGCCAGCAGCTCGCTGACCGAACTGTTCGCGCCGCAGATCCATCAGTCGCGCCTGGACAGCTGGCCCCAGCACTACCCGTGGATCGATGCCGCCGGCTACGACTACTTCCGCACACGCCTGGGCCAGGCGCGGCGCGATGTCGAACATGGCCTGCGTATCACCTTGGCGTATTACGTCACGCGTGCCGGCCAGCAGCGGATGCTGGAGATTCTGCAGTTCAAGCTCGACGTGCTCTGGAGCATGCTCGATGCCATGAGCATGGCGTATGAGCTGGAGCGGCCGCCTTATCACAGCGTGACCCAGGAAATCGTCTGGCATCGGGGGATCGCCCTGTGAAACTGATCGATGGCGAACAGGTGCTGGGGTTGCGCCGCGGCTACCGCCTGCAATGGGAGCCGCGCCAGGATTGCCATGTGCTGCTGTACCCCGAGGGCATGATCAAGCTCAATGCCAGCGCCGGTTGGGTGTTGGAGTTGCTGGACGGCCAACGGTGCGTAGCGGCGATCATCGACGGCTTGGCGCAGCGCTTCCCCGATGTACAGGGGCTGGACGAGGATGTGCTGGCGTTTCTGGAGGTGGCCCGTGGCAAGCACTGGATCGAATGACACCCGCCCGGGGCCGCCGCTGTGGTTGCTGGCGGAGCTGACGTACCGCTGCCCGTTGCAATGCCCGTATTGTTCCAACCCGTTGGACTTTGCCCAACATGGCCAGGAGCTGACCACTGAGGAGTGGATCCGCGTGTTCCGCGAAGCGCGGGCGATGGGCGCCGCGCAGTTGGGCTTTTCAGGCGGCGAACCGCTGGTGCGTCAGGACCTGGCGCAGCTGATCAAGGCCGCGCGGGACATGGGCTACTACACCAACCTGATTACCTCGGGTATTGGCCTGACCGAGCAGAAAGTCCGCGACTTCAAGGTCGCCGGGCTCGACCATATCCAGATCAGCTTCCAGGCCGCAGATGAGGCGGTCAACAACATGCTGGCCGGCTCGCGCAAAGCGTTCGCCCAGAAGCTGGCGATGGCCAAGGCAGTCAAGGCCCAGGGTTACCCGATGGTGCTGAACTTCGTGACCCATCGGCACAATATCGACCAGATTGCCGACATCATTGAGCTGTGCCTGGCGTTGCAGGCGGACTTCGTAGAACTGGCGACCTGCCAGTTCTACGGTTGGGCCGAGCTCAACCGTGCCGGCCTGCTGCCGACCCTCGAGCAATTGCAGCGGGCCGAAGCCATTACCCAAGGGTATCGCCAGCGGCTGGAGGCGGAGGGGCATCCGTGCAAGCTGATTTTCGTCACGCCGGACTACTACGAAGAACGCCCCAAGGCCTGCATGAACGGCTGGGCCAACCTGTTTCTCGATATCACCCCAGACGGCACTGCGCTGCCGTGCCACAGCGCCCGCCAGTTGCCGGTGGCCTTCCCCAACGTGCGCGAGCACAGCATCGCGCACATCTGGAACGATTCTTTTGGCTTCAACCGCTACCGTGGTAATGATTGGATGAAGGAGCCCTGTCGCTCGTGCGATGAAAAGCACCAGGACTTGGGCGGCTGCCGCTGCCAGGCGTACATGCTTACCGGCGATGCCGCCAATGCCGACCCAGTGTGCAGCAAGTCGCCGCACCACGGGGTGATCCTCAAGGCCCGGGAGCAAGCGCAGACCGCAGGACAGGGCATGGCGCAGCTGACCCTGCGCAACGAGCAGGCGTCGCGGCTGATTTTTCGTGGCTAAGCCGGGCCCCCGCTTTGGTCTGGTTGCTTTCGCTGCGGGATGCTTTACGCTGGCGATTACCTTCCAGAACAATAAGAACAGGCTTACCAATGAGCCAGAGTTTCAGCCCGCTTCGCAAGTTCGTTTCGCCTGAAATCATCTTTGGTGCCGGCTGCCGGCACAACGTCGCCAATTACGCCAAGACCTTCGGTGCGCGCAAGGTGTTGGTGGTCAGCGACCCCGGCGTAATTGCTGCGGGTTGGGTGGCAGATGTCGAGGCCAGCCTGCAGGCCCAAGGCATCGACTACTGCCTGTACACGGCCGTGTCGCCCAACCCGCGGGTCGAAGAGGTCATGCTCGGCGCCGAGATCTACCGGGAAAACCACTGTGACGTGATCGTCGCCGTCGGCGGCGGCAGCCCGATGGATTGCGGCAAGGCGATCGGCATCGTGGTCGCCCACGGGCGCAGTATTCTCGAGTTCGAAGGGGTGGACATGATCCGCGTGCCCAGCCCGCCGCTGATCCTCATCCCCACCACGGCCGGCACCTCGGCGGACGTGTCGCAGTTCGTGATCATTTCCAACCAGCAGGAGCGCATGAAGTTCTCCATCGTCAGCAAGGCGGTGGTGCCCGACGTCTCGCTGATCGACCCGCAAACCACCCTGAGCATGGACCCGTTCCTGTCTGCCTGCACCGGCATCGATGCGCTGGTGCATGCCATCGAGGCGTTTGTGTCCACCGGCCACGGGCCGTTGACCGACCCCCATGCGCTGGAAGCCATGCGCTTGATCAATGGCAATTTGGTGCAGATGATCGCCAACCCGACCGATATCGCCCTGCGCGAGAAGATCATGCTGGGCAGCATGCAGGCCGGGCTGGCGTTTTCCAATGCGATTCTGGGTGCGGTCCACGCCATGTCCCACAGCCTGGGCGGCTTCCTCGATTTGCCCCACGGCTTGTGCAACGCGGTGTTGGTGGAGCACGTGGTGGCGTTCAACTACAGCTCGGCACCCGAGCGTTTCAAGGTGATTGCCGAGGTGTTCGGCATCGACTGCCGCGGCCTTAACCACCGGCAGATCTGCGGGCGCCTGGTGGACCACCTGATCGCCCTGAAGCACGCGATCGGCTTCCACGAAACCCTGGGCCTGCATGGGGTGCGTACGTCCGACATCCCGTTCCTGTCGCAACATGCGATGGATGACCCGTGCATCCTCACCAACCCCCGCGCGTCGAGCCAGCGTGATGTCGAGGTCGTTTATGGCGAGGCCCTCTGACGAGCAGCAGCGGGCGCTCGCCGGGCTGCTGGGGCTGGGCGACCACTCGGCACGCAAGAGCCATTACCCGGAGCTGGCAGCCCGCCTGGACGAGCTGGAGGCCGAACGCAACCGCTACAAATGGCTGTTCGAAAATGCCGTCCACGGGATTTTCCAGGCCAGCCTGCAAGAAGGCATGCGCGCCGCCAACCCCGCGCTGGCGCGCATGCTTGGCTACGACAGCCCGCAGGCGGTGCTGTTTTCCCTGACGGACCTGGCCGCCAACCTGTTTGTTGGCGGCGCCGAAGAGCTGCATGCGATCACCGCGACGCTCGCCCGCGAACACAGCCTGCACGGCTACGAAACCCGCTTGCGGCGCCGCGACGGCAGCCACCTCGATGTGCTGATGAACCTGCTGCTAAAGCCTGGCCACGAAGGGCTGGTCGAAGGTTTTGTCGCCGACATCACCGAACGTAAGCAGGCCCAGCAGCACCTGCAGCAACTCAACGACGAACTCGAACAACGGGTCGCCGCGCGGACCGATGAACTGCTCGAGGCCAACCGCAACCTGCAGCAGCAGATCACCGAGCGTAAAGCGATTGCCCGCGCCCTGCGCGATGCCCGCGACGCCGCCGAAACCGCCAACCGCAGCAAGGACAAATACCTGGCTGCTGCCAGCCATGACCTGCTGCAACCGCTCAATGCCGCCCGCCTGTTGATTTCGACCTTGCGCGAACGGCAGTTGCCGGAGGCGGAGCAGGTGCTGGTGGAGCGTACCCACCAGGCCCTGGAGGGCGCCGAAGACCTGCTGACCGACCTGTTGGACATCTCCCGGCTCGATCAGGCGGCGGTCAAGCCCGACGTGGCCTTGTACCGCCTCGACGAGCTGTTTGGCCCGCTGGTCTCGGAGTTCAGTTCGGTGGCGGACGCTGAAGGGCTGAAGCTGCGGGCGCACATTGGCGACTATGCCATCAACACCGACCTGCGGCTGATGACACGGATTTTGCGCAACTTTCTCAGCAACGCCTGCCGCTACACCGACGACGGCAAGATCTTGCTTGGGGCCAGGCGTCGCGGCAGCCACTTACGCCTGGAGGTCTGGGACACCGGGCGGGGCATTGCCGAAGATCGGTTGGAGGCTGTTTTCCTTGAGTTCAACCAACTGGACGTCGGCCGTGCTGCCGATCGCAAAGGCGTGGGCCTGGGGTTGGCTATCGTCGAGCGGATCGCCAAGATTCTCGGTTACCGCGTCCAGGTACGATCGTGGCCGGGGCGTGGCTCGATGTTCAGCATCGAGGTACCGATCGGCACAGAAGTGCCGCTGCCTGCTCACCCGGCTATGCCGCAAGCCAGCGCCGGAAACCCGTTACCCGGCCGCCGGCTGCTGGTGATGGACAACGAAGTGAGCATCCTCGAAAGCATGGGCGCGCTGCTTGGGCAGTGGGGCTGTGAGGTGGTGACTGCAACCGATCAGGCCGGTGCCCTGTTGGCCTTGCGGGGGCAGGCGCCGGAGCTGATCCTGGCGGATTATCACCTGGACCACGGCGTTGTGGGTTGCGAGGTGGTCAGGCACTTGCGCGAGCATTTTGCCGTCGCCATTCCAGCGGTGATCATTACCGCGGACCGCAGCGATCAGTGCCGACGGGCCTTGCAGAAGCTTGGCGCGCCGCTGCTGAACAAGCCCGTCAAACCGGGGAAGTTGCGGGCGGTGTTGAGCCAGTTGTTGGGGTAGGGCGGTTAGGGCAAAAGGGTCCGCTGCGATGGGCTGCGCAGCGGCCCCAATAACAGCCCACTCAGTCGCCCAGGCAATCCTGCACGATCCTCACCCAACAATCCGAACCCAAGCCAATCAACTCATCATTGAAATCATAATGTGGGTTGTGCACCGAGCAACCATGGAACTCGCCTTCTCCATTCCCCAAGAAGAAGTAGCACCCCGGGACCTCTGTGAGCATCCAGGCGAAATCCTCAGTGGCCATCAGCTTTTTGCCGCGTGAGAGCAGTGCCTGCGGCGCGAACAAGGGCGCCAAGCTTTGCCGCACCTGGCGCGTTTGCTGCTCGCTGTTAACCAGCGCAGGCGCCAGTTGAACTGTTTCAAGGGTGATCGTCACGCCATACACCTGTTCATGCCCACGCACAATCTCTTCCAACCGACGGTTGATCTTCTGCTCGGTTGCTGGGGTATCGGTGCGTACGCTCAGCAGCATCGAGGCAGTGTCTGGAATGATGTTGTAGACCGTGCCGGCCTTGACCATGCCAATGCTGATCACGGCATGCTCATCGACCCCCAGGTTGCGCGACTTGATGGTCTGGATGGCATTGATCAGGCTGGCTATTACCGGGAACGGGTCGACGCTGCGTTCGGGCATGGCACCATGCCCGCCGCGCCCTTGAATCTGGATGCTGACTTGCTGCGAAGCGGCCATCGTCGGTCCGGCTTGCACGATTGCAGTGCCTACGGGCACGCCGGGGAGGTTGTGCAGTGCAAAAATGGCGTCGCACGGGAAACGGCTGAACAACCCGTCATCCATCATCGCTTTGGCGCCGCACAACCCTTCTTCATCCGGTTGGAAAATCAGGTTGAGCGTGCCATCGAATTCGACTGACTGCGCGATGCGCCAGGCCGCGGCAAGCAGAATCGCGGTATGCCCGTCATGGCCACAGGCATGCATGCGCCCGTCAATGCGGCTGGCGTGGGCAAAGGGGTTTGCTTCCTGCATGGGCAGTGCGTCCATGTCGGCACGTAAGCCGATGCTGCGGGTGCTGGTGCCTTTGCGCAGTACCCCGACTAGCCCATGGCCGCCGATACCGCAGTGCACCTCATAGCCCCAGGAGGCCAGTTTGTCTGCCACCAACTGCGCAGTGACAGGCGTGTCGCCACCCAGCTCGGGGAGGCTATGAATTTCGCGTCGCAGGCGGACGAAGGCTTCGAGTTCTGCCAGCGAAGCGGCAGCGGTGAGGGTATTCATAGGGTCATTCCCGTCCAGGGTTTTCAGGGTATAGCGCCAGGCAGATGAGGCTGATCACACCGCCGACGAACAGATAGAGGGCGGGCGCTAGGGGGCTTTCGAGTGCACCGGTCAGCCAGGTGGCAATCAAGGGCGAAAAGCCGCCGAACAGCGTCACGCCGAAGCTGTAGCTCACTGCCGTACCCAGCGCGCGCGAGCGTTTCGGGAAGGCTTCCATGATCAGCGCGAAGAACGCCCCGGAGCCTATGCAGCCAGGCAGTACCAAGACTGCGATAACCAGCATGGCCAGCATCAGGTTGTTGCTCAGACTCAGTACATACAGGGCAGGGCCTGCAAGTACGACCGGCAAGGCAATGGTCCAGACCAGCAGTTTTTTGCGCAGGACATGGCGATCGGCAAAGCGTCCGGCCAAGGGCGTGATGATGGCCAGGCAGGCGCTGGCGACACAGGCCACTGCAAGGGCGCTACGTTGCGGGTAGCCGAGCGAAGACGTGAGGTACGCAGGCATGTAGAAAATGAACAGATAGATACTGATGGTCGCACTGGCCATCAGGCCAATGGCAAGCAGCGTATGGCGCATGTCGAAATGGTCACGCCAGTGCCCCTGGTTTGTGGATTCTGCTTCATGGGTTTCCGGCAGGCAGCGGCGGATGTACCAACCGACCGGCCCTATCAGCAAACCCAGCATAAAGGGAATGCGCCAGCCCCAGTGCTCCAGCGCATCGGCCGTGAGGCAACTGCTCAACAACAGCCCGATGCCAGCACCAACCAACGCGGCATATCCTTGGCTGGCCGCTTGCCAACTCACGTTGTGGCAGCGGTTGGCTGTGGTGCTGGACTCCATGAGGAACACCGACGCGGTGCCGATCTCGCCACCTGCGGAGAACCCTTGGGTCAGGCGGCCTACGATCAAAATGACTGTCCCCAGCACGCCGATCTGGTGGTACGTGGGCGCGAACGCGATCATCGCCGTGCCCAAGGTCATCAAGCCGATGGTCAACCCCAGTGCTGCCTTGCGACCCTGCCGGTCGGCAAAACGGCCAATCACCACAGCGCCCACAGGCCGCATCAAAAAGCCCACGCCAAAGGTGGTCAGGGATAACAGCAACGAGGCCATTGCTGATTGGGCGGGGAAGAAGTTTTTAGCGATCACCACGGCAAAAAAGCTGTAGATGGTGAAGTCGTACATCTCCAGGGCGTTGCCTAGCGCGCAAGCTACAGTGGCCTTTCTTGACGCAGGTCGTGTGCTGCGGGAAGCGCAGGCGAGGGAGGGCGCGTGTGCAGTGGACATCAAGGTGGTCCCGTCTTGTTATGGTGTCCACCGACTATCAGTTATTTTGTTGTCCCTGGCGCTTACGCTTTTGGGCGCGACTTAACCATTGGTTAATCCATTACGGATTGCTGGGTGGCTAGCGCACTCAAACCGAGCCGTTGCCGTCGTTTTATCGAGCGCCTGCACCTTCACTGCACAGCAAGGCACCTGAACATTGGGCCAAGGTTCGATCACAACAGGGGATACGCGCCTGATACTGCAGGGCAGGCGGGGTACTTAACCAAACGGCAAAGCGTTGCGTTAATTCGATATCAAATGGGCCCACATGCTGCCGCGGGTCATGCGCGCAGCGGCTCGCTGGTGCTCAGCGTCGCACGAATCTCGTAGTACAAGTCGCGTGCAGACGTCGTCATGCTGTGCCGGTCTGTGCAGACTTGATAGATGGGGTACTCAGGAATGCTCTCTTCGACCCGCACCTGGACCAGGTCCTCGCTCAAACCGTGGGTCAGCATGTTGTCCAGGGCGGCTTCGCTCAGTGTCATGATGGCGTCGGAGTGGTGCAGCAGGTGCAGGGCCAAGTGTACGGACGAGCATTCGGTGATCCGCGAAGGGAGTTGAATCTGATTGTCCTCGAACATCTGGTAGAACTGCGAGGAGTGATCATCCATCGCATCAAGGCTCACCCAACTGGCCTGCAACAAGTGGCGCAGTGAGCGCGCATTTCTGAGGGGATGGGTTTTGCGGCAAACGACAAGCCCGGGCATGCGGGTTAGCGCTTCCCAGTCGAGGTTGAGGCGTTGAGTGTGCTGCTGCGAGGTCACTGCAAAATCCAGTGTGCCGTCGCGTATCTGCTGGATGATCTGGTAGGGGCGCAGTTCGATCAACCGGATCCGCACACGCGGGCTACGCGCCTGAAAAGCGGTAATGCTGGTCCCCAGGCCTTTCAACACCGCGGTCAACGAGGTCACGCCGACGGTGACCTCGCCAATCTGCATGTCCTTGATGTTTTCGGCTTCTAGTTGCAGACGTCGCAGGCTTTCCATCGAAGACTGCGCGTGACGGATCAGGCGCCGCCCTTCTTCTGTAAGGGTCATGCCTTTGTGCGAGCGCTGCATGAGCGACAGGCCAAGTTCACTCTCCAGTTCCTTGATCGATCGGCTCAATGCAGGTTGAGTGACATGCAGCGCTTGAGAGGCCTCGCTGAGGCTACCGGTCTGATGTACTGCGACCAATGCTCTGATTTGGTGAAATTTCACGTGCAGTCAGGTCCTTGCTCTGGCGTGGGGAAGCGAGCCTGTACCGGGGTTTACAGGGGCTGACATGCTCAATGATTTGACTTCACCTATCAAGATGGGGCGTCAAGACTTCAGCGGCACAGGCGCTCAATCTAGAAGTGGTAATACATGCCGACAGCCAGGTTGCGGGGATCATCGCCCGTTTCTTCGAGCGGGATGCCCGCGTAACTCAGTGACGATTTGGCGCTGTTATGGATCATCGCTACCCGTCCATAAACCGCCCAGTTGGGCTTCAGAAAGTGGTCGTAGCCAATCATCACGCCTGTGGCGTCTTTGCCACCTGTTTCGACATTACGCTGCACCACCAGCAAACGCGCAACGTCGGTTTTACCGACCGGTGCCATGAGGCCGAGCGTCCAGGCCGTCATGCTAGGGGTGTTGTGCTGGTCCACCTCCTGGCGTTGCCACGTCAGGCTGGATGAGAAGGGGCCGAAATCGTAGAACGCAGAGGCGCTTGTAAAATGGTTGTGTGTTTGGCGCTGCTGGCCATTGTCCTGCCAAGGGTCGCTGAGGTAGTCGTTGAATGACCCCAGCAGCATCATCCTGGCGTTGGCGTACTGGAGCTTCACGCCTTTCCCCCGAACAGTTTTGCCCGCACTTGCGGTGTCATCAAAGCCGAACGTGACTGCCGTGCCTACGCTGAACCCGCCTAGCGTTGGCGTGGTGTAAGCCAAGGTATGCTTGGGGCGCATGTCCAGATAGTAGGCACCTTTGCCTGATGGCGGCAGGGTCAGGAAGGTGTAGGGCGACCCATATACAGCGAGAAACGGATCGGCGTAGCTGGGTGTACTCATGTTGTACGTTTTACCAAACTCCAGCTTGCCATAGCGCTTTGAGCGCAGCGCGGCTACCGCCAGGCGTAGCGAGCCCACTTGCTTCCAGTGATGCTCAAGTGCTTCGCCATTGAGGTTGAAACCCTCTTCGATATCCAGTTCCAGTGCCGTGTCATCCGCGACCGCCTTACGCAGGTAAAGGCCCAGTTTATTAGTCCATGCGCCACCCCCCTCGACCCGCAGGCCTTCGTGGTGTTGCGCGTCATGGTAAGAGGCAAAGGCGTCGACGGTTCCGTACAGCTTGAGGGTGTCGTCATAGCCTTTATCCACGTTGTAGTACCCGAACCCTGGGGCGATCCTTGCCAATGCAGGAAATCCTTCGGCATTTGCCTGCTGCACACTGCCCAGGCTCACCACCATGATCGCCAGTAACGCGTGTTGCTGATGAAAAGAAATGCACATGCCCGAGACTCCTTGCGCCTCAATGAACCCTGTGCGCAGCCTCCATCAAGTTTGCTCAGACCAACATTAACTGTTTGGGCAGCCTATGTTTCTTGGCTAACGTGCGGCGCAAAGGGCCTGAATAGACAGGCAGACATGTACGCGTTGAATGGTAGGGGGCGTGCGGGTAGGCATGGGGCGTGTGCTGGAAACGCTGGAAACGGGTGCACACGGCCACTGCGAGGGCGATAGGCGCACCTGAATTAGGCATTTCAGTGAGCCTGTTTAGGCACGCTTTACCTAAATGGTTAAGCCCTTGCACAAAGGGCAAGGCTTGCATTGAGCCCTTGCCGACGCTGGATGGCGCGCCGGCTAGCCTCGAATGGCAATTCAGTTCACTTCAGTTCGACAAGCCTGCCTTATCCAGCACCTTGTCGAGCCACGACTGGTCCAGTTTACCCGTGGCAATCTCTGCCTTGACGGCCTCTTCGTGAGCCTCATGTTCGCGCGCTTTGCCTAGCACGAGTTCAGCCAGGTTCTGGGGGAACGCGACGATGCCGTCTTCGTCAGCGACGATGATGTCACCGGGTGAGACGAGCATGCCACCAATCGAAACCGGCACGTTGATTTCGCCCGGCCCGCTCTTGTAAGGGCCGCAGTGCACGACAGCCCGTGCATAGCAAGGGCTGGTCTTGAAGCTATCAACGTCGCGAATCGCCCCGTCGACGATGAAACCAACGCAGCCACGCTGCTCTGCGTAGAGCTTGATCAACTCGCCGATGACCGCATTGTTGGTGTCACCCTGGGCATCGATGACCAGTACGTGACCGGGTTCGAGCAGTGTCAGTGCCTTGTAGATGAACAGGTTGTCGCCGGGGCGTGTTTTGACGGTCAGCGCAGTGCCGACCAGCTTGCCCGAGGTGTTGTAGCGGTTAAGCCCTCGCGCGCCAATGTGTCGACCCAGGTTGTCGCTGATGTGCGGCGTGACGACCGATCGGAACGATTCGATCACATGCGCAGGGGCGAGTGTTGGCGACGGCAGGATACGAGACCCGGGTAACAGCATGACAATCTCCTGAATGGCTTGACCCAGTGGGGTATGGGTCGATGGTAGGAGAGAACTGCCGTTACTTTTAGCGATATTTTTTGATTAAAAAACATCGCCTCAGGTGATGATAAGCCGGGTGAAGTCGCAGGCCTGTTGCGCCAACCGCGCCACTTCATTGCTGAGCCCTTGGTAGCGGTCAGCCCGGTGCACGCAGACATAGCTGATCGGCGGCAGTGGCAAGTCGGTTTGTATGACCTTCAATCGGCCCTGCTCGATCATCGAGCTCATGCATTGCCTGGGCAGGTAGCTGAGCCCGACACCCGAAATAGCCAACCCGACTTGTGCGACCAGGTAGTTGCTGGTGAGTGTCTTGGTCAGCCGCACGTCATGTTCCGCCAGCCAGCGTTCGTAGGTTTTCCCGGTGCCTGAGCTGCCTCCCTGGGTGAGTACCGTAAACGACGACAGCGATTGCAAGTCCATGGGCGCGTCACTCGGGTACAGCGAGGGTGAGCACATCCACGCGTTTTCGACAGAGGCGAGCGGGGTACTGATGAAGCGGGCATCGCGGAAGATGTCAGGCACGATGATCAGGTCAAGCTCGTCAGCCTCGAGCCGGCGCAACAGGTCGGTGCTCAACTCGATCGAGGGTTCCAGATCGACCTTGGGGTAGGTCTGGTGAATTTGATCGACCAGGTTCGGCAACCACGTGAGCGCCGTGAGTTCCGTTACGCCGAGCCTGAAGCGTCGGACCAGCGTTTCTTTCGAGCTGATGCGCTCCAGCAGGTTATCCCGCTGGCGCAACATTTCAACGGCGCAGCCATGTAGCTCTAAGCCCTTTTGGGTCAGCCGGGCGCTGCGTTTCGAGCGGTCGAAGATGGCTACGCCAAAGGCATCCTCGAGCTCTTGCACGCGTTTGGAGATCGCCGATTGAGACATGTTGAGTTTGGCGGCAGCCGCTTCAAAGCTGCCCAGCTCGACAATCCAGTAGATGGCCTCGATTTGCTTCAGCGTGATCATCGCGTGCTCCAGGTATGAAAAGCCCGTTTCAGAGCGGCCCCGAAGTGATTTCAAGGCAGGTGAGTGAAAGCGATTGTCCACTAAAATTGATGATAAGTGGTGAGTATTTGTCGCTTTTTTTCTACCTTTGCGGCGCCTAGATTACCGCCGAATTACAAAAACAAAGGTATGTACCTATGTCGATCGCTGAAGTTGCCTATGCCAAAGGGCGCAGCAGTTACCGGTGGATCGTGGCTGGCATGATCTTCTCGATCTACACCATCGCTGCCGCCGACCGCGCCAATCTCGGCGTGGCGCTGCCTTTTATTCGCAAAGAGTTCGAGATGAGCAACGCCGAAGCGGGTGGGCTGATGAGCCTGTTCCTGCTGGCTTATGCCTTGGCGCAAATCCCGGCAGGCCTGGCCTTCAGCCGCCTGGGCGTGAGCCGGATCTTGCCGACCGCCATGGTCATGACGTCGGTGCTGACCGGGTTGGTGGGTACCGCAGGCTCACTGCTGGCGTTGAAAATCTATCGGTTCGGCCTGGGCCTTGCCGAAGGGCCGTTGCCGATCAGCATGACCACCACCATCAACAACTGGTTTCCGCCGAGAGAAAAGGGCATTGCTTCAGGCATTTTTCTGTCTGCGGTCAAGTTCGGCCCGGTCATCGTACCGCCGCTGTGTGCCGTGATCATCGCGGTGTGGGGCTGGCGCGAGGTGTTCTATTTCTTCGCCGTGCCGGGCATTTTGCTGTCGATCGCTTGGTACTTTCTGATTGCCGACCACCCTTCGAAAAGCCGCTTCGTCAATCAGGCGGAGCTTGATTACATCACTGACGAAACGCCGCGCGACAACGTCGCCAGCAATGAACCCGCCGTGCAGAAGGCCCCAGGGCGAGGCTTCGAACGCCTGGACTTCTTCATTCGTCGGCGCGAGGTATCGGCGCTGGAGACCAAGCGCCAGGTCTTCGGCTCGTGGTTGATCTGGGGGAGTGCGCTGGCGTACTGCTTCCAGCTGGGTGTTTCCAGCGTACTGTTGTCCTGGATCCCCACCTACCTGATCACTGTCAAGGGCTTCTCATTGATGAACATGGGGTTGGTCTCGGCTGCGCCTTGGGTTGGGGCCGTGCTGGGCAACTTGTTGGGCGGCTATTGCTCGGACCGTTGGTTGGGCGGGCGGCGCAAGCCTGGGATGCTGCTTTCAGCGCTGGGTACCTCGGTGATGATGTACCTGTTGATTCATTCACCTGCCGACCCGTTTTCGTACGGCCTGTTGCTGATGGCGACCGGCATCGTGTTGAGCTTCGGGTTCTCTTCTTACATGGTTTACCCCATGGCACTGGCGACCAAGCAGACGTTCCCCGTCGCCAACGCCATCGTCAACATGGTCGGGCAGCTAGGGGCCGCAGCGACGCCGTTTTTGACCGGCTTGTTGCTTGACAGTTATGGCTGGAACTACGTGTTCTCTTACCTTGCGATTGGTTCGTTCGCCAGCTTTGTACTGTTGCTGACGATTCTGGAGCCGGTGCCGAAGACTCAAGAGGTGTGACCTCACGGCCTGTGGTGTCACCCGTTGTGATCAATCCGTCTGTTTGAAAGGAGCTAATGATGCACGCAGAAGATAAAGCGCTGGTCGCACTGTTCGAAGGCCTGGACACGCCCGGCGTCTCGGATGCCTTGGACAAGCTCGGCCTGCCTGGCCATTGCTTTGGTGTGATGCCGCTCGACAATTACAAACAGGTGGTCGTGGGGCCGGCGTTCACGGTGAAGTACGTGTCGGCGAGCGTGCCACCGGGCACCGTTGGTGATTTCATCGAAGAGGTCGCTGAGGGCGATATCGTGGTGATCGACAATGATGGCCGCACCGACTGCACCGTGTGGGGCGATATCATGACTCAGTATGCCGGGGCCCGGAAGATTGCTGGCACGGTGATCGACGGCGTCTGCCGCGATGTGAACAAGGCCTTGGGCGATGGCTATCCGCTGTTTACCCAGGGGCGCTTCATGCGCACAGGCAAAGACCGTGTCCAGGTCGAATCGGTCAACCAGCCGGTTTCCATCGGCCAGGCCCGTGTCTGCTCCCGTGACATCATCGTTGCCGATGCCAACGGCGTTGTTGTAGTGCCGCGTGAGCGGGCGCAAGAGGTTGCCCAGGTTGCCCGTCAGATCGAAGCAGTCGAAGCGGATATCCGTGCGTTGATCAGCGAAGGGCGCACCCTCAAGCAAGCGCGCGATGCGCTGAATTACCACACCTTGCAACGCAAGTCCTAAGTGGCATTGTGCTGACCCTTGCAGGTGCAGGGGTCAATAGCTGTTATGCCCAGAGGGTTTAGCACCGCTCGCAGCATCGCCTTAAACTAGGCGCGTGCGTCCTGCGCACTGATTCGTTCGTCTTGTTGAAGGTTTACCGTGCACGCCGAAGCTCGTCTACCCGGGGCCCCTGGCATTTTTTGCCTGGGCATGCTGCAGATTCTGGTCTGGGGCGGCTCGTTCTTCTTGCTGGCGGTCATGGGCGAGCCGATAACGCGCGAGACCGGTTGGGGCAGCCAGTGGGTGTACGGTGCGTTGTCGCTGAGCTTGATGGTCTCGGCCCTGCTTGCGCCGCTGTCGAGCCGTCTGGTTGCCCGTTACGGTGGCCGGACACAACTGGCCAGCAGTGGCGTGATCGTTGCTCTCGGGTTGTTGATCATCGCGGCTAGCCAGACGTTGCCGACGTTTTTGCTCGCGTGGGTGATCATCGGTGTTGGCATGGCCGCCGGGCTCTACGAAGCGCTGTTCGCGACATTGGGTGCGCTGTATGCCGAGCGTGCGGGTAAAGCCATCACCGGCATCACCCTGATTACAGGGTTTGCCACAACGCTGTGCTGGCCGCTGGTGGCATTTGCCATCGAGCATGTGGGCTGGCGCTACGCATGTGTCGGCTATGCCGCAGTGCTTCTGGTGACCACGCCGTTTTACCTCAAAGTACTGCCGAGCGCTGTCCGGTCAGCGCCGCGCAAGCGCCTCATCGAGCAGAGCAGTGCGGGCGTTAACCGACGCGTGTACCTGCAACTGACGTGGATCTTCGCGCTGGGTGCGGTCATCATGACCGCCATTTCGGTGCAACTGGTCGCCGTTCTGCAAGGGCTGGGCTATTCGCTGGCTGCAGCCATCGCGCTTTCAGCGTTGTTGGGGCCGAGCCAGGTCGCCTCGCGGGTGTTGCAGATGCTTGCAGGCAAGCGTCACCCCATTTGGACTGCATTGGTGTCAGTCGTGCTGGTTGCGGTAGGCGTATTGCTAGTCGCGTTTGTGCCAGGCGCGACAGCGGCAGGCTTGTTACTCTACGGCCTGGGCAACGGGCTGCGAGCGATCGTGCGCGGCCTGCTACCGCTGGCGTTGATGCCACCGTCGCAGTACGTGGTGTTGATGGGCAAGATGTCGCGGCCTTCACTGATCGGCCAGGCACTGACACCGTTAGTTGGCGGCTACCTGCTGCAGCACTTCGGTGCCATGGGGGTGCTCATGGCGTTGGGCTGTCTGGCCGCGATCAATGTCGGGCTGGTAGTGATGGTGTTGCGCGCGTTGCCAGCAGCCAAGTCGGCACCGAATGAAACGGACGAAACGATAGCGGTCGATGGAGATAGCGATGCACGATGATGCACGAAGCGAACAGCTGATCACGGGCCCGGCCGGGCTGATCGAATTGATTGTCGATGAACCGGTGTTGCCCGTCAGGGGCATTGCGGTGGTCAGCCATCCGCAACCCTTGCTGGGCGGCAGCCCGCACCACGTGGTACCGCTGACCTTGGCCCGCAAGCTGTGCGCTGCAGGCTGGCGCGTAGTGCGCCCGAGCTTTCGCGGAGTGGGGCAAACCGCTGGCACACATGCCGAGGGAGTAGGTGAGGCCGAAGACAGCATTGTCGTCGTCAGGCACCTGCAGGAACGTTACCCCGAGCTGCCCATCGCACTCGTCGGCTTCTCGTTTGGTGCGCACGTGTTTGCCCGGGTCGCGGTCACGCTGGAAAGCTCGCTGCATGCTGTCGCGTTGTTGGGGCTGCCGGTGGGAGAGGTGCCTGGCGGGCGGTTCTATCCAGCGCTGCCGTTACCCTCCCGCTGCCTGTTGCTGCATGGTGAGCACGACGAGATGGCACCGCTGGCCAACCTGCTTGATTGGGCACGGCCAGAGCACCGCCCGGTCATTGTCTATAGCGCGGCCAATCACTTCTTCAAAGGCTGCCTGGCGCAGGTAGCGGACCAGGTGGTCAGGCATTTGAACGAGAGAAGCTGAAAGCCAGGCAGGATTGATGTATAGCTGCCTGGTATCTCAGGCATTCGCGGGAAACACAGCTTTCCCTAGGGATGCTCCGATCAACTGTTGTCGAGCCATCCACAGGTTCGACAGGGCGAACAGCGTGGTCAACTGAGCGGTGTTTTACATCAGCCCACGAAAGCGCACTTTCACGTAGCCAAACTGACGCCTGATCACCCGAAACCGATGCTCGACCTTGGCGCCGATATGCACCTTCATGCCGAAGAAGTATTGGTTACCTTTCTTCGTCTGATGCATCTCGGGGGTTGGTAATGTAGTGGTCATGCAGTGTCCGGCACTCTCAAAACTATCACTTTTACCAGGTGTTGAAGTGTTCCCGTGTGTGTAACGTTGCTGAACGCACCTGCGCGTTTGTTTTCCTTACCTTGGACGGCTCCAACTGCATCGAAGGATTGAAAAAAATGAGCTCAACAGTGATAGCCCCCCCCGTTAATCCGAATAGCATTGTGCCAGGCAGTTCTGCTGGCATTGACGATCTGCGCATCGAGTTTGATCTTCACTTGAAGAACCGCTATCCGAAAGAGGCGATTTCAGATTATCCAAGGCCTATGGTCATCGGTGCCACCTGGCCTGTCTCAATCGCGGATGTGGGTATCAACCACGAGGAAGTCTGGGACCCTGACGACGGCGTGGTGGTCGTCATCCCTGCCTTCAAGGGCATGGCCGTGGATGATTGGATCATCGCAGACTGGAGCGGCAAGAGAGTACCCGCGAAGGTCGTAGCGGACGACGTGAGCAACCAGTATCTGACAGTGATCGTGCCCAGTGCCTTCATCAAGGAAAAAGATGACGCGCAAGTAAAGTATTCCGTTACACGCAAAAACAGCGCTGGCGCCTATGGCACCGTGGGCACTTCACAGGTGTTGATTGTTAAGGTGCGATTCGGCCAACCGGGGCATGTGGGTAACGCAGCGCCTATGCCGTTGAATGCACCCACCCTGACAACGCCGGCCACGGGGCCGGTAGGCGAAAGCGACGCCAAGAGCGGCGTGCAAGTGACGATTGCGGCTTACACGGGCATGGCGCCCTTCGATACGGTCGTACTGTATTGGGGCCATGAAACCGTTGAGCATAGCGTGGAGGCGGCGCACGTGGGCAAGCCGATTGTCGTCACCGTGCCGGAGGCTACAGTACTGGCAGCGGGAGACAGCAAAGACCTTGAAGTGGATTACTACGTCGTTGATGAGGTTGGCAACGAGTCCGAATGGTCGGTAACCACCCGTGTACAGGTCGCCGTATCGAAGCTTAAGTTTACTGCACCCACCCTCAGCGATCTGGAAGACCTGAAACGCACTATTGTCCAACCTTTCAATTTGGACATTTATGGCAGCAGGGGGCTGGAAATTAAAGCTGACCCCGGCAATTTCCAGCCAGGCGATAGTGTAACCGTCAAATGGAAAGCCACTACCGAAGCAGGCCTTGCTCAAGGATCCGATCTGGGAACTGTGGATATAACAGCTGCTGGCGAAGTGCTTACCTTTACACTGCCCCACACGGAGTTATGGGGCCTCGCCAATGGTTCAGGCAGCGCTTATTACGAAGTAAAACGCAATAATACGGTCACGCTGTCACAGTCAGCCACCCTTGATTTCATCGGCACGCGTGCATCCAACGCATTGCCCGCAGTGTCGATAGACGGCGCCGCAAGTGTGGATAATGGCTGGTGGATCGACTCTGATCTGGCGGTGGCAGACCTGGTCATTCCTCAACTGGCCAATCTGATGACGGGTGATGTTGTTGACGTCGTGATGCGCGGGGTTGCTGCCGACGGTCGTAGCCTGGTATTCAAACCCAGAAAGCATCGTGTCACCGCAGTCCAGGTCGGCAGTGAATTGCGGTTACGCTTGGACGGGCCTAAGTTCCTGCTGCCCCTGGAGGGTGGCTATGTGGATATCTACTACACCGTGAAGCGGGGCAAGAACAAGGTCAAGTCGTTATACCAGCGATTCTACGTTGGTTATCTTGCCGAGACGCTGCCGGCGCCCACCACTGAAACCGATCTTTCCGGTTCCAATAATGTGTTGGACCCCGGCCGGCAGGAGTTTGCACACGGTGTTTATATCGCGCTGCCGGATCTAAGCGCGGTGAAGGGGGATTATACGCTTCAAATGATCTGGGAAACCTCGGAAGGGGGGTACCATGAGCAGTCGCAAGACATAGACGCAGGCGATACCCCGACCTCGTTCCAGGTGCCTGCCGCTGAACTGACGCTCAATGGAAACCCGATTGATGTTGTTGTTTACTACATTGTGTCCCAGGCCAACACACCTGATCGTGCGTCTGCGGACCTGGAATTTACAATCGCAACGCCTGCGATGCTGGTTGCCCCGTTGGATGTCAGCCAAGCCCCGATGGTGCTGCGCGGAGGGGCCATCGAGATGTGTCAAATGGTGGCCAATGCCTGGGCCGTTATCCCGCCCAAAGTCAATGGCAATATCGCAAGGTCCCAACAGCGATTGCCCACCGGCGGCACCCCTCCGTATACCTATGCTTCAAGTACCCCAGCCATTGCTCGGGTAGATGCCGACGGTCGTGTCTGGCCATTACGCAATGGCGACGTAACCATCACGATCACCGATGTGGCGAACAAAACCATCAGCTATCCGGTGCAGGTGAGTTATTGCTTCAGGGTGCTGATCGGCCCAGGCAGCTACAATTTGGTCAGTGCCGAGAGTTTTGTCAGAGCGGAGTCGGCCCTGCCTGTGAACGACGACTTGATCCCGGATCTGCGTGTATTATACGGGGCACAGTTGCCATTAAATCGTCATACTTGGACAGGCCATAGGCTTTTTCATGAAGGGTTCAACAATGGCCCAGGCTCCGGGTCTTTCTATCACGTGGCAACAAAGACAATTCACTTTGCGAATTCTTATAACACGAATGTCACAGGCGCCATGGCAATGAAACCTGTCTAGGTTTTGTACGAAAAGTATGGTCATCCATCGTTGTGGGAGCGGGCTTGCCCCACGATCTGCCGCAACGCGGCAGCAAAGCCTGAATTCACGGCGACTTTGACGCTAGTCGATATCGGGTATGGGAGCGCTTCGCACTCCATCGCAGGCAAGCCAGCTCCTACAGAAATAGCGTATTTCTTGTGATTTTCGCTCACCTGTAGGAGTTGGCTTGCCTGCGATGGGCTGCACAGCAGCCCCAATTACAGCCGATGACGCTTAACTGACTGGCATTAGGGTAAAGCCCTGGTTATCAGGTCTTACCGGCGCACCCTCCGCAGATTTCACCGCGCAAACTGCGTGATCATTTGCGGCGCTCTTTCAGCACGGGTCAAGCGGACTGCGCTGGCTATATGGGCGTTTACCTAGCATTTTTGTCAGTTGTGGGCACTCAGTGAACGGTTCAAGAATGGCGCCATGATCCTGATCGGCATGGAGCTCTGCGTAATGTCAAACAACATTTCCGAAAGCAGTATCGACGCCAAACAGACCTTCCAGGTGCCCTACCTGATCACCAACCAACCCGACGGCTACCTGCCCGATATGCAGGATTTCGGCCTAGAGCGGGCGGGTACTGCTGAAGGTGGCTGGTACAGCCTCTGTCCGCTCAAGGCCGAGCGCGCCTTAGTCGAGGACGAAGTTGTCAGTGCCTGCCTGGTGCACCGTCGCACCGGCGAGCTGACCCGTATCGACTACACCGCGCAGGCCGGCAAGTTGCGGGACACGCAGTGGCTTCAGGACTTTGCCCAGAAGGTCGCCGAGGCCGGCATGCCCATCGCGGTCAACGGCCTTGGCGGCAGCAACGATTTTCCCAGCAGCCACGCGCTGCCGCGCCTGTGGTGCCAAGCCGACTACCGGGCGTTCAGCACCGCGCCGTTCAGCAGCAACCTGGTCCAGGTGCTGGCCTGTAACCATAACTTCCTGCTGGCTCAAGGGCAGACCCTGAGCCTGCAGGTACGCGACCTCAAGACCCAGGCCCTGCACGAGCAGCACCTGTTCACCGCCGAGGCGGACAGCGGCTGGGTGCAGGCCCTGTGCGCGCAGGTCAACCGTGACAGCCGTCTGCTGCGAGCTGGGGTGCCGGGCGCCGACTGCTCGGTGACGCCGGGCGCGGTGAACAACGCGTTCTGGGGCCCGCAGCACGCCGAGCTGTGCGTGACCCTGGCCGAGGTCAACTGGTGGGCCAGTCGCACCCTCGATGACGCGGCGCTGCCTAGCGATAGCACGCTGCAGGCCTGGGTCTATGATGCGTTCTCTCAGCGCCTGCTCGGCCACTTTGCCTGGAGCCCGAGCGACGAGGCGCAACGTGCCAAGGACAAATGGCCGAAGGACTGGGCCGAAGCGCTGGCAAAATCGGATGTGGCGCCCTACTTGCGCGTCAACACGACCAGGTCGATGCTCGAACAGCGCGGCGACGGCCTGCGCATCGTCGTTACCCTGCCGGGTGACGATTATACGGTCGAAGGCCCGCTGCTGGCGTCGGCGTTCAAGGCGCCCGAAGATGCCGTGCTGGTGACCGTGCGCCACCCCGGCAACGGGGCCTTGCTGCACCACGCGCTGTTTAGGCCCCAGGATTGTGCTGACGATGAAATGCCCAGCAAGCAGGAAACCTGGATACAGGCGCTGGCCAGCTTCATCGAAGCGCAGCAGTGGCCAGAGTTGTGCGTCAAGGACGGCGAGCAGCTGTGGCTACCGCGGCACGCCGAACTGCGGGTCGCGCTGGATAACGTTGGCGACGGGAACGGCTGGAAAGCCGAGGACTATGGGCTGGAACTGCTGAACGCCGATGAATGGCCAAGCGAGGAGGCTGCCGAACCGGCGCAGGTCACCCTCGAGCCGGACGAGGGGCGGACGGGGGTGACCATCAGCTCGCAGGGCGCAGAGCTGGAGTTTCGCTTGGACAAGGCGGCACGCGATAAAGGCTACCGGGTGATGGCGTGTGTGCCGAGGCAGGCAGCGGCCAAGCAACTAAGAGAGGCGTACATCAGCTATGTGGAGGCTTGTGTCAAGGCTCGTATCCCTGTCGCCATCTCGTTTGCCGAAGTCGGTACGTTAACGGCCCTCGCCGCCGCTGCTGCCGTCGTCATCGCCATGGAGTCGACCCCCCATGATTGCCCCGGCGCCATGGGCTTGGCCATCATCGGCACCGCAGCCGTCCTTACCGGAGGCACCGACTTCGTAGACACCGTTGCCGCCCGTGTCGTCGCCATTCGCGCGGATTTCCTCCGCGCGAATGGCGACGTCGCGAATTCCCTCCGCAAGGGCGTCCTCCGCGCGGCCGCCGCCGCCGACGACGCCCGCGACCGGGCCGGCAAAGACGCCTGTGCCGGAAAAACCTACAACACCGACGCCCAGGGAGCCTACGCCACCGCCTACACCGCCGCCAACGCCGAAGCCGTCGCCGCTACTTACACCAGCGCCAAAGCCGAAACCAAAGCAGACGTTGCCGCTTACGCCACCGCCTACGCCGACGCCTACGCCGCTGCCTACGCCGTCGACGTCGCCGTCGTTAAGCTCGTATGCACCGCCGCCGACGCCTACACCGCTGCCTACGCCGACGCCAACGCCTACGCATACGCAGCCGCCGGTGCCGCCTACGTCGCCGCCGACGACCACGCCTACGACAACTAAGCCGCCGCCGAAGACGACGCCGCCTACGCCGCCGCCGCCGTTAAGCTCGTCTACGCCATTGTCGTCGCCCACAAGGAACCCCCTGCAGTGTGGCCAGCCTCGGTCACCGGCGACACCATCACCTGGCAAGGCCCACTGACCGACCAGGCGTATGACCTCTACCTGGACGTCCCCGCGTCCGAGCGCGGCAAGCCCGCCCTGACCGTGGGCCATATCGGCGCCTTGCACGCCACCCGGTTCTGGCACGCCTCGCAGCCGGTCAGCTTCACCCCGCCGAAAGTCCTCAAGGCATGCGATGAAATCAGCTTCCTCTGCGAGGACTACGGCAACACCAGCCGCTCCGAACTGTTCGACACCACCGGCCACAGCGAATCCGGCGTGGACCCACGCACGGGGCTGTTCCATGCCCATTACCCGGTGGCCAGCCTGCAGGGCCTGCAAGGCCAGGGGCCGGCGGTTGACCTGACCTTGCACTACTCGGCGCTGCGCGCCAACGAGGCGGGGCTCGGCGATGGCTGGGCCTGGCGCTTTGCCAGCGTGCAGCTGCGCGACAAGCTGCTGACCCTGGCCGATGGTGCCCAGGTCCAGTTCACCGACGCGCAATGGACCCAGCTGGGCAAGGGCAAGTCGATCAAGCTGCCCTCATGCGTGGTGAGCAGCAACGCGGATTACAGTCAGTTCATCCTCGACCTGCCCAGCGGCCGTCAGGAGGTTCTGGAAAAACCTTCAGCCAAGGGCAGCGACGATGAGGAGCCGAACAAGAAGTTTCACGATCAGGTCGTGAAAGCGTTGGAAAAAATCAGGGACCAGTCCCACCCGGACCTTTCTTTACTACCAGAAGACGTGTTGGGAAAGGTGAAGGGAGTGCTAGTACTGATAACTCCGGGGGTCCAGACTTTCTATGGCCAGGCAGCGACATGGGATTTCAACGATGCGGTCAAGAAGTGGCGCTCCGACGAGTACATCATCAAACTGAAAAAGATTATTGCCGATTACCAGAAGCCCTTCGTATTGCTACTGCCATCGACTATCGAGTCGCCCTACGGTGAGCAGGTGACGTTGGAGTGGAAGCGTCAGAAAGGCCAGTTCCTGCTGTTGCAGATAAAGAGTGGCGATGAACCCTTGTTCAAGGCGGACTACGTCACGCCGCAGGAGAAGACCGCGCAGGTAAACATGCAGGTCTGGCCGCAGAGCAAGACCGAGCAGTACGAGGTCAAGCTGGAGCTCAAAGACTATCTGCTGCGCACGCTCAGGCGCGAGCAAAACGGCAGAGAGCTGCAGCAGGTCGACTGCGATTACGACGACGACCCGACCCTGGACCGGGTGCTGTGCAGCCTGCGCGAGCTGGACGGCTCGGTGGAGTGCGTGAAGTACCAGCCGTGGCAGGCAAAGTACGCCACACAGAAAGACCAGCGCCCGGGCCTGCCTCGGGTTGCGCTGCACACCCTGGTGCCAGGCGATGGGCAAGAGAACCAGGTGGCGACCTACCGTTACGACGGGGACTTCCTGGCGCCCGACCAGCGGGTCGTCAGCGTCGAGTACGAGAGCGGTGTGCATGCGGCCCGGGAGCATCACCTGCTGGTGCACGGCAATGTCATGCACAGCGATCGCCTTGTGCGTTTCGAACTGTTGCGCGGGGTTGCCTCGGGGCAAGACCACTGGCTGGCCTTCTCCACACAAGAGACCGAAGAGGAGAACGACCAACGCAGGGTGACCAAGGGCTACCGCTACACGGGGGTGGGCGATGAGTTCGCCGAACTGCTCCACGGCCTTGAGGCAGGCGCCAACAAAGGCACTGTCAAGCTGAAGCTCGAACGGCAGAAGGCGCTGCGCAAATGGTTCTTTAGACATTCCCAAAGAGCCCACCGACCGAAACTGGCTGCGTGCATCACCCGGATGGTGGCCCATATCCCCCCTGCAGAGCGCGACGCGCTGGGGCGTACGGTGGAGGTGGCGACGCATGGTGAGGACAAGGCTGGCAACGTGCTGTGGCTGCACAAGAGCGACGAGCACCGGCTGTACCGCTGCTATTACACCGAGGCCGGCGGCAACCTGTTCACGCCCAAGGATGCCACGGGGCTGAAGGGGGTGGAGGGCCTCGGCAACCTGCCGGCCCTGAACTGCCCGTTCATCCCGGCGCATGCCTCGTTGCCCGTCATGGCTGAATACCAGTGTGACCCCTTCGGCAATCCCCAGGGCCTGCGCTTGTTCGGTTTTAAAAAAGTGACGCGTGGCAGTCGGGAGCTGCTGGAGCTGAGCGAGGTGGTGACGGTCGAGGGGGTCAAGGGCACGCTCACTAACGACCGGCTTGACGCCACAGCCACTTGGGCGCTGGCCGACTCGCCTGCCAGGTTGCTGTGGCGCCAGCGCAGCATCGAGATCACCGTGGTCACGCCCAAGGCTACACCGAGCGGGGAAAGCAAGGTCAAGCAGTGGTCGGTCAAGGATACCCAGCGCAGCTACCTGGGCGCGCAGATGTTCAAACTGGAGAGCGTCCAGCATTTCGAAGACAACCCGACCAATGACGGCATCGTGGTACGCGTCACCAGCAGCACCGAGCACGGTAGCGAACTGGTCAGCAATGTGCAGCGCTCACGGCATGGCTGGCGCTGCCTGGGTCGGCTAGAGCCAGGGACGCAAGTGCGCTGGCAGTACGATGCGCTGGGGCGGGTGACCCAAGAGAAGCGCTACCGGCTCAAGAAGGACGCCACCGGCCAGTACCTGAACAAGGACAAGGACCAGCAACCTGACGAGCAGATCGACACCGTGTATTCGCTTGATGGCAAGGTCGCGATGCACACCCATGCGAACCAGGACATAAGCCGCAGCTGCCTGGACGGCTTGCAACGGGCCTGGGGGCACGAGTGGCGCAAGCACGGCACCCCGCACTATGTGCCGGTGGCTCAATACAGCCTGCAAGGGCTGGATACGTCGCAGCGAGTGGCCAGTTGCGAGTGGGACTACTTGCCGGGCGGGCAGGCCGTGGTGGCGATGGCCCCGCAGGTGTCGGCCGTGGGGCCGCAAACCTGGGTTAGGGAGCAAGGGGGCCTGGATGGGCCGGGTACACGAGCCCGGCTCGAAGAAGAAAAAGAAGAAGAAGAGGCTGCCAACGCGCAAGTCCCGGCGCCCGATGTGTTCTCGCTTGAACCCTTTGCGGATCAAGACATCTTGAGCAAACGCATCGTCGAAGAGGGCTTCGACGACCACTCCCTGTACCAGCGCACCCTCGATTACATCTACTGCAAGGACGGTACCTTCGAGCAGGTGGAACACGTGACCGACGGTGCTGGGCAAGCGCAGTTGCAGGTGCGCCAACGCTTCGACGACTCGGGGGCCGTCATCGCTTATGGCCGCACCGTGGGCGGGAAAACCCGCGTGTATAACCTGGAACGCGACGCCGTGGGCCGGGTAACCAAGGTCACGCGCCCCGACCGCTCTACCGTCGAGTACCGCTACCATGGCCTGAGCAACCATGCCACCGAGCTCAAGGTGGACGGCAGGGTGGTGGCGACACAGACGGTGAATAACCCCAGCACCTTGACCTCGCGCACGGTAGGCGGGCGCGCGTACAGCTTCATGGACGATAGCGTGACCTTGCCCGACAAGACCACCCTCACCACCCCGCGCAATGCCGAGGGCCTGCGTTTCAAGGTGGATGATCGCACCCTCTCCAGCCTTACCGAGAACGACGACACACTGACCCTGGCCTCGGCCGCCAGTGACGCCGCGCTGAAGACCGACTGGGCACAGACCTACCGGAGCGCGAGCCTGCCCGGCCGGCAGTGGGTTGCGCAAACCTCGCCGCGCGCCAAGCGCCAGGGCTGCCGCTGGTTGAGCCTGCATGGCCGGCCGCTGGCCTCGCTGCGCGCCGACGGCCACTGGCAGCGCGTGTTCAGCGACGAGCAGGGCCGTGTGCTGCGCACCTGCCAGGACCACGAAGAGGTGGTGTACCGTTACGACGCCCAGGGCCGGCTGCAGTCACGCCAGGCCCAGGCGCTCAAGGCCGGTGGGCAGTGGCAGGTGCTCAGCGCGCATGACGGCTTTGGCCAGGAAGTCACCCGGCGGTTCCTGCACAACGGCAACGAATGCTTCAAGCAGTGCCTGACCTGGCGCGGCGACGGCCGTCTGACCAGCAAGGCGAGCTACGAAAGAGGCACGCTACTGCGCGCCGAGCGCTTCACCTACGATGTGCTCGACCGCCTGCAGCGTTATGAGTGCGAGGCGGACAAGGCCGAGCATTGCCCGCAGGACGCCCACGGCACGGCGGTCAAGGCCCAGGACTTCAGCTGGGACGCGCTGAGCAACCTGACCCGCTGCGTCACCACCGGCTTCGATGGCACGACGCAGACCGAGGAGCTGGCCTATGCGACCAGCGACCCGACCCGGCTGACGCGGATCACCCGCGGCCAGGACCAGCGCGCGCTGGCCTGGAACAGCAATGGCTACCTGACCGACGACGCTGACCACGGCAGGGAACACCGCTTTAGCTATAACGCCGCCGGCCAGCTCGACAAGGTCAGCGACAGCGCCGGCCAGTTGCTGGCCCGCTACGAGTACGACGGCAGCCAGCGCCTGGTGGCGCAGTACCTCAAGGGCGACGAAAGCACCCGTGAGCTGCGCTACAACGGCGATGAACTGATCGGCGAAATCCGCTATGACAAGGCCGGCAAGGTCAGCCAGACCACCAGCCTGTCCAGTGGGCTGGCCCAGTACGATGATAACGAGGTGCGTTGGCTGATCAACGACGCGAACGCGGGCGTCGCCGGGCAATTCAAGGACGGCGCGCTGGAGCTGGCACCGCTGCTGCCGTTCGGCGATGGCAAGGCGCTGGAAGGGCTGGTCGCCGGCTACAACGGCATGCGCCGCGACCCGCTTACCGGGCACTACCACGCCGGCAATGGCTACCGCAGTTATGACCCGACGCTGCGCCGTTATGCCCAGCCGGACTGGCTCAGCCCGTTCGGTGAAGGTGGGCTCAACGACTACGCCCACTGCCCGGACCCGATCAACCTACACGACCCCAGCGGGGCGATCATGCTCAGCCGCTGGGACCAGAATCACCAGCTGGCCACTTACGAACAGGCGCTGCAGGACACGCAGAAGATGAAGGTTGGCAGCCGCTGGCGGGACCTGGCGTTTTCGCTGACGTTGGCCGTGGCGGGCGGCGCGCTGACCGTTTTCAACGGGGGGCTGACGATGGCCATGCTGGCGTTCGTCACGGCGATGAGTGTGGCGTCGTTCGCTTTCGAAGTGGCGTCGGTATTGACGGAGGAATCCAACCCTGGATTGTCCAAGGCGCTGGGCATCGTCTCGGTTGTCACGGGGGCATTGAGTTGTCTGGGCTTCGCCGGGGTGATGAAGTCTGGCTTCAAAGGGCTACAGTTCGCGCACAAGGGGGCCAAGTTGATCGGAAACGGTGCCAAAGTGGGGAGCGCTGCATCGCGTGTTGGAAGTGCAGGCTCACGCGTGGGAAGTGCAGGCTCTCGCGTTGGAAGCGCAGGTTCACGCGCTGGACGTGCAGGGCAGATTGCCGATAACGCGCTGGGGAGTCTTTATGTCCCTCGCACGGTGAGTGGTTTTATTGGCCCTCAAAACGTGGGCGCCCTGAGCCGCTTTAAGTACAACTACTTGGACCCCGCGGCGCAGTGGTTGGCTCGGAACGGCCTGAATGGCGCTCGGAAGCGGGCTTGGAGCTACCTGACAGCCCCCGTTGAAATTGCTGAACAACCCACGTCCACCTCGGGTTGGCTAGGGGGAATTGGCAATTATTTTCGCTCGTCGCTCGCGACACCCGGCACGTCGCGGCTCGGCTCGCTCGCAATTTACGTTACCAGCACGACGATTGAGTCCTACATTCTGTATTCGACGATCGACTCCAGCATAAGCCTGGCGCAGAAAAAAGAGGCTACGGTCAGTGCGAGGGGCGGGGGCGGTCATGAACCTGTCAAAGTGCCCAAGCTTCCGTCTTTGAGCATCGTGCAACACGACTTGCCAGTGGCCACGCACGGCGTGCGGTTCTGGTAGTGAGTGTGCCGAGGCCTGGCCATGGGGTACCTGACAAAAGTGCCAGTATCTGGGCGGTGGCAGGCGCAGTAGGCTTTTCCCGTACCCGCGTTTGGGCGCGGGGATAGCATCCACAGACAATGACATTGAGGATCGAAATCATGAGCACAGTAAAAACGGGCAAGCAAGGAACAGTGTGTCAACTCCATGCCACCCAGAAGTTCGGTTTCATCGAAGTCGAGGGCGATGAAGAGGGTGATCAGGTGTACCTGCCGCCCGCGGAGGCTGGGGACCTGAAGCTAAAGTCCAAGGTCAGGTTCAATATCAAGTTGGTGAATGGAGAATATCACGCCACTGATGTGGAGGAGATCAAGTAGGCCGAAGCGTACGCGACCGCGCCCAGCGCCAAGCAGCGAGGGTGCGGTCATTTGGCGGAGTGGCGCAACGCTGGCTGGCTTCGAACAGTACCTGGCACCCTCAATGCTTGTATATGAAGAAATTCCCCTGCTCGAGGCGGCGCTACGCAATTTCACCGCCGATCAAAGCGTGGCGGGCGGACAGCCGAAGGGCAGACGCCGCTGGAGCCTTACAGCGAGTGGCGTTGACAGGCGCATCTAAGGCGCGCTCAGCCGCCTTACGTCCACCACCGGCAGCCCACCGCGCTGCGCTGCCTCCAGGCCTTGCTCGCTGTCCTCGAACACCAGGCAGCGAGCAGGCGGCAGCCCCAGTCGCCGGGCGGCCTCTAGAGGGATAGCAGGATCAGGCTTGGCCTTGCCGACATCGTCGATGGTCACAATGGCGTCGAACAGCTCGGCCAAACCCAGGGCGGCCAGTGAGTTCAAGACAATCTCGCGCGATCCACTGGACGCCACCGCCATGGGCTTCACCCCGGCAAACCGCCTGGCGATGGCAGTTACCTGGGTGATCTCACGCACATGCCGGGAAAGGTTGGCCAGGTAGTGCTGGCGCATCGTCGCCACCACCCTCGGGCGATCCAGCGTGACTTGGTGGCTCTGTTCGAAATGCGTCATCAATTGCGTCTCGCAGAGCCCGCAGCGGGCGGTGTGCCATGCGCTGTCCATGCCCTTGCCAGACGCAGCGAAGCCCGCGCGCCAGGCGCTGGCGTAGGCGGGCAGGCTGTCGATCAGGGTGCCGTCGCAGTCGAAAATCAGGCCTTCGGCGGCCAGCAAGCGTGTTTCCAGTGGGGTGTCGAGTGGGTGTTTCATAGCGCTTCAACCTGGCCGGGGTAGCGGGTTTGCAGCACCACGGCGAGGGCATCCGGGCGCCAGAATTCCTGGTCGAACTCCACGGGCTGACCGCGCTCGCCGAAGCTCAGGCGTTCCAGGTAGAAACTGCTCGAGCCTGGGGAGACTTGCAGCAGATCGGCCTGAAAGTCGTTCATCGTCTCAGGGTGCATGCACAACTCGCTGCGCGACTGCACGCGGCCGAAACGTTCGCGCAGCAGGGCGGTCAGCGAGGTGTTGAGGTCGGCGTCGAGCAACGCAGGGCACCAGTCGGCGACCAGCACATTGCACTCGAGCAGCACCGGGCGCTGGTCCACGTAGCGACGGCGCTGCAGGTAGAACACCGGCTCCTCCGCATGCTCCAGGCCCATGCGCTTGGCCAGCCAGGCCCCGGCCGGGCGGCGCTCAGCGTGCAGGCACTCGGTGCGTGGCGTGCGGCCCTGGGTGGCGACGTACTCCATGAAGCCTGTGATGCCGGTTGGGTCGTAGCGGATGCGTGGGGGGCTGACGTACCAGCCGCGGCGGTCCTGGCGGTAGATGACGCCGTCGGTTTCCAGCAATTGCAGTGCCTGGCGCAGGGTCACCCGTGTGCAGCCGAAACGCTCGGCCAGGTCGCGCTCTGCGGGCAGCTTGCTGTCGGCGGGCAGGCAGCCCTTGGCCAGGTCACTGGCCAGTTGATCGCGGATACGCAGGTAATGGGGCTGGCTGGCGCGCCAAGTGGCCTGTGGCTGCGACTCGCTGACGAACGAGGTGCGAAACGGGTTCATGGCACTACCTCAGCGCCTGCAGGCAGGGGCTGTTGCTGGGCCAGCAGTTCGTTGCGCCAGGCCAGCAGGCCGTAGGCGGCCAGTACCACGAAGCCTGCGTACAGGGCCGCCGTGAGTTGCAGGTCTTTGAATAGAAACAGCCCGACGTAGGCGCTGTCGAGCACGATCCACAGCCCCCAGCTGGCGACGTATTTGCGTGCCGCCCAGAAGCTGGCCACCAGGCTGAGCGAACTCAGCAGCGCGTCGATCCACGGCGCCGAGGCATCGGTGTAGCGCTGCATGACGGCGCCAAGTAGTACTGCGCCAGCAAGCCCCGCCGCCAGGCTGACGATGGCCTCGCGGCGCGGCAGGCGTTGCACGCCGACCTTGCCGGCGACGCTGTAACCCTGGCTCCAGCGCCACCAGCCGTAACCTTGCAGCACGGCGAAGACCAGTTGCAGCAGCATGTCGCAATACAGCTTCACGTCGAAGAATATCCAGGCGTAGAGCAGCACGGCGACCACGCTTACCGGCCAGCACCAGCGAATACGTTGTGTGGTCAGCCACACGCCGAGGATATTGAACAGCACGGCGATGATTTCTAACGTTGACATGGGCGCCTCCTCGGCAGCGTCAGTACTGGGGCTTCAAGACCTTGTGCTTGAAGGCGCGCTTCTGTTGTTCCGACAACCCTTCGCGCCCCTGATACGGCGCGCTGTACCAGCCGCCATAGGTGGGGTTGGGCAGCAGGAACCAGCGTTCACCCAGCCAGGCGAAGTAGGAGCGGGCCGCGTCGAGCTGGGCCTGCTGGCTGCCGCGGGTGGCCATGAAATCACCGAAACTGTCGCCCAGCTGCATCAGCACCCGCGCCTGGGTCCCCACCCAATGACGGCGGCAGGTCTTGTCCGAACCGCTGGCCTGGCAACCGCCAATGGCGGTGCCGGCGGTGAGAATCTGGGCGCTGCTGTCGATGGGGAAACCGGCGCGGCGCAGGTTTTCCAGGGTTGCCTGCTCCTGGCCTGGCGCTCGGTTGGTCAGGTAGTACGGCGTGATACCACGGCGCGCGGCGGCCTGCAGAAAGTCCACCGCGCCCGGCAGGGCAAGGGCCTTGGCGCGATCGACCCACTGGTACCAAGCGTCGTAGTCATAGGGGCGGTCATTGATGATCGAACGGGCGTTGAGCGGGACGTTATCCAGCAGGGTTTCGTCGATGTCGATGATCAGCGCCGGTGGCAAGCCGTGTAGCGCGCGCGGTGCGTGTGCCAGCGCATCCCAGGTGGGGTCGGCCAAGGCCCTATCGAGGTGCTGGGTGGCACTGGCATACACCTGGCGGAACAGCAGGTCGTGTTCCACCGACGTCTGGGTCCAGAGCACCGCATCGAGCTGGTCGTTAGCGGGCGGGTGCTGCTGGCAACCGGTGAGCAGCGTTGCCAGCAGGGCGGCGATCAGCGAGACGGACCGGGTCATGGCGATTCCTCAGAAATTCACGGTGGCGGACAGGCGAGCGGTGCGCGGCGCCCCCTGGAACAGGTAGCCATCCCCCATGTACTCGCCCACATCACGCCAGTAGCGTTTGTCGAAGAGGTTGTCCACGGTCAGGCGCACTACGGTTTCGTAGCCCTCCAGGTCCAGGGTGTAGCGCGCCCCGGCATCGAACACCGTGTACCCGTCGACCTTCACGTTGCCGGCCTGGCTTGCATACTTGCTGGCGCTGTAGCGCAGGCCGCCGAGCAGGGCCAGGCCCTTGATGCTGGCGACACTGTAGTCGGCGTGCAGGCTGGCGCGCACGTTTGGCACGTTGATCGCCTGGTGCCCTTCGTAGCTGTCAGTGCCGCTGTCCTCGACCCGGGCGCGGATGGCCGCGGCACTGGCCGACACCTGCAACTGCTCGGTCAGGTGCCCGCTGGCGGACAGTTCGAGGCCGATGTTTTCCTGGTCGCCTTGCTGCACGTAGGTGAAGCTGCCGTCGCCATTGGGGCGTGAATACTGGTAGGCCTTGCTGATGCGAAACAGCGCGGCGCCGAGGCTCAAGCCCTGCCAGTCACGCTTGGCACCTACCTCCAGTTGCCGTGAAACCGTGGGCGGCAGGATCTCGTCGGCATTGGTGGTGAACCACGCCGCTTCGCCGCCCAGTGACAGGCCTTTGCTGTAGCTGGTGTACAGCGAGATGTCCGGGCGCGGTTTGTAGATCAATGCCACGTTGGGCAGGAACTCCGAGCGTTGGGTATGGCGCGTGGTGTTGCCGTCGATATCGAAGGTTTTTTCGTCCAGGCGCACCTGGCGGCCACCCAGAATGGCCTGCCAGTGTTCGCCGTAGCTCAGCCGGTCGCTGAAGAACAGCCCGTACTGGCGGCTGTCCAGGCGCCGATAGGTGTGGCCCAGCGGTTCGCTGGTCGGCGCAAAGTCGGGTACCGGCTGGTAGATGTTGGCGGTGCCCACCCATTCGTTGACCGAGTCGCGGCGGTCGACGATACGGCGCAGGGCGCTGCTGCCGACGGTCAGCTCATGCTGCAAAGGGCCGCTGTCGAAGTGCCCGCTCAGTGCCGCCTGAAGCTCGTCGTTGCGGCGGGTATCGTCGGGGTTGCGGAAGTCGTAGACATCGTAGTCGCCCTCGGGGCTGAAGTAGTTGGGCACGGCCGAGCTGGCGCAGCTCGGGGCGCCATAGCAGCCCCAGGCGAAGGCGCTGTAGTCGTCGATCACCACCCGGCTGCGCGAAGCGCTCAAGTTGGCGCTCCAGTTGTCGTCGAAGCGGTACTCGAAGCGGCTGCCAAGGTTGAGCGAATCGATACCCACCGGTTTCGACCAGCGCTGGTCGGCCAGGCGGTCCTTGGGGTCGATGCCGCTGGGCACCACGCTACCGCCGAGTAGCTGATAGCCCGGCACCGAGCGCTGTTCGCGGGTCTGGTACTCGGCATCCAGCTGCAGCAGGGCGGCATCGCTGAGGTTCCAGTCCACGGCCAGGGAGGCGAAATCGCGTTTGCCGTCCGAGTTGTCCACGTAGGAGCGTATGTCTTCGTGGGCGAAGTTGGCGCGCACGCCCAGGCGCTGCTCGCTGTCCAGCCAGCCGCCAAGGTCGGTGGCCACATAGCGCTCGCCTGATTCGTTGCTCGCGACGGTGACTGAACGTACGTTCTGCGGGCGCTTGGTGACGTAGTTGACCAGCCCGCCCGGCTCGGAAACGCCACTTTGCAACCCGGAAAGGCCTTTGAGCAGCTCGACCTGCTGTTTGTTTTCCAGCGCGACGTTCTGCTCGCCGGTGATGGTGCTGCCGTTGATCTTGTAGCTGTTGGCGGCGCTGAGGGAAAACCCGCGAACCACGAAGTTTTCGTAGTAACCGATCGGCGCATAGCTTTCGCCGGTCGAGGCGTCGTTGCTGAGCACGTCGCTGAGCAGCCTGGCCTGGCGGTCCTTGAGCAGTTGCTCGGTGAACACCGCAACCGAGGCCGGCGTATCGAGCAGTGGCGCCTCGCCCAGCCCCCCCACCGAGGCTGAGGTGGCTTGGTAGCTGTTGGCTTGGGCGCCCGTCACGGTGATAGCCTCCAGCAGGGTGCTGTCTGCCCAGGCCAGGGCCGGGTTCAATGACAGGCTCAGCAGCCCCAGCGCGAGGCCGTGACGGTGTTGAAAAGACAAGGATGAAGCCATGAACGAACTCCTGGGTGACCAGCGGTGTGGCACCGAAAATCGGGTAAACCTGTGCTCGCGATGCCGCGCCTATGCAGCGGCGACAGCATCGTTGAGCGGGCGCTTGAAGGGGGTGTAACTTCAGGCCGGCGTTGCTCCGGTGGTCATTGGTAGTGCAGGGTCAGCTGCCCATTCCTGCAGCGAGCCGTCATAGATCGAAACGCCCTGGCGCCCCAGGCGCGTCAGGGCCAGGGCAGTGGCGGCCGCGGAAATACCGCCGCCACAGTAGAGGACCAGTGGCTGGGTGCCTTCGACCAATGCTGGGCCGAGTGCGCGGGCCAATGCGTCGGGCGCCAGGTAGCGGCCCTGCTCGTCGAACAGTTGCCGCGCCGGTCGGTTGAGGCTGCCGGGGATATGGCCGCGTCGGGCATAGCGGGTCACCGCGCTGCCCTCGAACAGCCCCTTGGACAGCGCACACACCAGCGTGCCTGGCGCTTGTCCATCGAGTACGGCCAGCACGTCTTCGCGGTTTGCCCAATACCCTGGATGGACGGTGAACGACACTGGCGAACCCGGTACACCAGCCAGAGCTTGTTCACCGCGAGCCAAGGGCAGGTTGGCCTGGCGCCAGGCCTTCAGGCCGCCGTCGAGCACCGACGCGGCCACGCCCAGGCTACGCAGCATCCACCACAGGCGTGCAGCCCAAAAACCCTCATGCCGGTCGTAGACCACGATGTGCCGTGCCTCGGCGATGCCCAGGCGTGCCAGCGCTGCGGCTGCCTCCTTCGGCGAGGGCAGGGCGAAGCTGTAGCTCGCTGCGGTGTCGGCCAGCTCGCGCGTCAGGTCGGCATGCCGCGCCGTAGGGATATGTTCGGCCAGCCAGGCCGCATGGCCACTGGCGACGCGGTAGTCGCCATCGAACTGGGCGGCGGCCAGTTCCACACTGGCGTCGAGCACCACCAGGCCCGGCTGTTGCAGGGCGTGGTGCAAGGCGTTGGGTGAAATGAGGATGTCGGGCATAAGGGCTCCTGTCAGCGCGCGCGTGCGATGCGGTGCAGATGATCGAGCAGGCGGGTGCCTTCGCTGTCGCCAAACCATTGGCCATGGCCGATCAAGAAATTGTGGTAGGCGATGTCGGCGTTGCTCCGGGACCCGACGATGCCTTGGAAGTAGTCGATTTCGGCGAGGGCGAAATCCACATGGACCAATGGCAGCAGCGCTTTGAGCGTGAGCAGGTCGGCCTGTGTCAGGGGCCGCTGGCTGTGGTAACCGGCCAGCAGTGCATCGACGGCGTCGAGGTCGGCGGCGGCGCGCCCGCCTGCATCGAGTTCAAGCCAGGGAATGCAATTGCGTTCTACCGCAGTGGCCAGGTCGAACACGGCGAAAGTCCGGTCACTCAAGCCGAAATCAAGGACGCTGCGCACCTGCGTGGCGTCAGCCGATTCGTCCCACAGCAGGTTAGAGGCGTGCCAGTCGTTGTGGGTCCACAGCGCCGGCTGGTGCTGCAGCAGCGGCAGCAGGGCGCGGTGATGGGGCAGGTAGAGTTCGCTCAGGGCCTGCTGCCAGTGTTTGTCTGCGAGGTAGTGAGCCAGTGCGGGCTGCTGCGCCAAGGCCGTTTCGATGGACGACAGCGGCGCGTGGTGGCTGAAGAACCGCAGGTTGGCAATCAATACGGGCGTGCGTCGGGCGCCCGCAGTGAAGCCTTCGGCGGCCAGGTGCAGGCGAGCAAGGGCAACGCCCGCCGCATGGGCGTGCGGCAGGCTGAGGAAGGGGGTCCACGACAGCGCGTCACGGTACAGGTCGTGGCCCTGCGCGCAGGGCAGCACCTCGTAAGTCCATTCACCCAGGGCCACCACGCTGTCGCCGTTGCGGTCGAGCAACGGGGTGACAACGGGCGCGCCACGCTGTTCAAGGTGCTGAACGAAGCGGTGTTCCTCCAGCAGCCAGGCGGGCTGGCGGACACTGCGGTGGTGGCGTTTGACGAACAGCTCGCCCTGGTCTGTGCGCACCTGCGCGGCAGCCGAGAAGGGGCGGGGGCTGTGCCAGTGCAGCGGGCCCACGGTGCCAAGCCGCGGGAAATGGCTCAGTACCGCTTCCACATCCACCTGAGTCAGTGCGGGCCAGTCGGCTTCTACTGGCTGCACGCCCATGCCATGGGCCATGCGCAAGGGCTTGTTCATGCCTGTGGCTCCGGCAGGTAACGGTTACTGGTGGCACCACGCCAAGCGTCGGCGTCGGCCAGTACGCCGTGGTGGTGCAGCCACTGGGCGTAGGGGGCGATCAATTCTTCGCGTTGCTGGCCCCAGCGCTGCTCATGCAGCCAAGTGGGTGCGATGTGCTGTAGCGATTGGCTGAGCAGCGCCCTCGGAAAGTAAGGGGTGGCGGCCTCATAGGCGCCCAACGCGCTTTGCGGGTCAGCGGCCGCCGCGCGAAAGCCACGCTCGGTGGCGGCGAGAAAGGCGCGGGCGATCTCGGGGTTTTCCTCGAACCAGCGTTGCTGCCCGCCAAGCAGGTAGCTGTGATAACGCGGTGCGCCAATGTCATCGACTGGCCAGACCACACGTCGCTCGGCCGCAACCGGGCTGTCCATCAAGGCTTCCCAGGCCCAGTAGCCGCCAAAGCTGGCGTCGGCAATGCCTGCCGCCAGGTCTTCCGGGCGCAGTTCGCGCACTTTGCTGTCGACGATGATCACGGCATCCGGGTCGCCGCCATCGGCGGCCACCAGATGGCGCACCATGGCCAGGCCACGGGGCGTGGGGTTGAGCGCCAGGCGTTTGCCTGCGAGGTCCCTGGGGCGGCGAATGCCGAAGTCGGTGAGGGTCTGGATCGATTCAAGGCCCCGATGGTTGATGGCCGCGACACCCAGCAGCGGCTGGCCGAGGCTGCGCCTGACCAGCAAGCGATTGCTGGGAAACACGCCGACATCCGCATCGCCGTTGAGCAGGTGCTCCAACGTGTCGCCATGGAAGGGGTCGGGCACTACCAGTTGCACCGACAAGCCGGCGTCCTGATACCACCCGCGCTCCCTTGCGACGTAGAACCCTGCCGAATTTGGCCATGGGTGGAAATATTCCAGCATTACCCGTACCGCGTTCATCCTTTCGTGCTCCTTGGTGCCCTCAGGGCTCAGGGAGCAGATTTAACGGGTAGACATCTGGTATATACCAATATCGTTCGGTGCTATTTTTATTCCTTCAGATAATAAATTGACCTGCTTTAATTTCTTTTTGGTTGTGGCGCATTCGGTTCATGCAGCCCTTCGTTCGCCCTTGAGCATTTTCCTGTGCGCCTCCATGGCAATGCCCATCTCTTCCAGCTGATCTTTGCCCAGCAGTTTTTTCGCCGTGGGGAACAGCTCGCCTTCCTCTTCTTCGATGTGATGTTCAAGCAGCTCTTTCATCACCTTCACCCGCCCGGCAAATTCCAGGGTGCCGGTTTCGGTATGAAGCAGATCAGGAAGCACCAGCGAATCGACGGTACGGTGTTCTTCCTTGGCTTCGTAATACATCTTCGCCTCTTCCTTGCCGCCGGCTTTCTTGATGGCCGGGTAGAGGATGTCCTCCTCCAGTGCAGTGTGGACTTGCAGCTCCTGCTCGATCCGGTGCAGCAGTTCGGCGCGTTTTTTCACGGCTCGCTCGGTGGTTGAAGACAATTCAGCCAGCAGCTTCTTCACCAATTTATGGTCTTGAATCAACAGGTCGATAGCGTTCATGCAGGCACCTCATGGCGGTCGGGGGAAACACGGATTGCTGGGTACAAAATCATCGCTACTGTTGCGGTGGACGTGATGGGCGTGCGAATGGTTCAAGTCTTTACCGCATGGCTCGCAGCGCGCAGATGAAGCGGCGAGGCCTGCGACAGCAAGCCTTGTCATGGTCGTCAGAGGATCGGTTTGCCGCCCGTGACGCCGTAGCGTGAACCCGAGATATAACTGGCTTCATCAGAGGCCAGCAAAACGTAGATCGGCGCGACCTCGACCGGTTGCCCTGGCCGTCCCATGGGGTAGCCCGAGCCAAAGTTTCTGACGGCCTCATCCGGCATGGTGGCGGGGATCAATGGCGTCCAGATCGGGCCTGGCGCCACGCTGTTGACCCGGATGCCTTGCTTCGCCAGCAACTGGGCGAGGCCTGCAGTGAAGTTGGCAATGGCGCCTTTGGTGGCGGCGTAGGCCAACAGGCTGGGTGACGGGTCATCGGAGTTGACCGAGCTGGTGTTGATGATCGAGCCGCCCTTCGGCATTGACGGCAATGCCCGTTGGCAGATGCGGAAGATGGCGGTGATGTTGGTGTCGAACGTCTTCACCCACTCCTCATCGTCAATGTCGTCCAGGCTTTCATGGGCCATCTGGAATGCGGCGTTGTTGACCAGGATGTCGATGCGACCGAACTGTTCCACGGTCTTGTCGACGATTGTGTAACAGTGCTGTTTGTGCGCCAGGTCACCGGGCAGCAGGAGGCACTGGCGGCCCGCGGCTTCGACCCAGCGCGCGGTTTCTTGCGCATCTTCGTGCTCATCCAGGTAGGCGATGGCAACGTCTGCACCTTCACGCGCATAGGCAATCGCAACGGCCCGACCGATGCCGCTGTCGGCGCCGGTGATCAAGGCGATTTTGCCTTCGAGCCGGTTGTGGCCTGTATAAGTCTGCTCACCACAGTCCGGGTACGGCTCCATCTTGCGCTGCGAACCGGGGACGCTTTGCGGTTGCGAGGGGAATGGCGGAGTAGGGTAGTCGCTCATGGTCGAAGCTCCTGCAGTTGAGAACGGTCATTACTGTTCGAGCGGTGCGAGCAGCCAGCGTTGAAGTGGATGCTGGATTTGAACGACGGACGGCCAGTAAGCCACTTGCAATGAATTTTCGTTGAAGGGATCGCTCTATCGCTGATCAGCAATGCGCTGTACTCACGATTTTCAGGAGCGTCCCAGTGCCTCGAATCATTACGCCCACCACCTCTGAGCATGAAATCGATCAGCAGAATGCGCGGATGTTCGGTACGCCCAAGGAACGCCTGGATTTCTATCGACGCGAAATCCAGTACGAGACCACTATTCTGGCCAACCGTACCGATGCGTATCTGGCCGCTCAGTCGTTCCTGGTCATTGCCTTCGTGTCTTCGATGAGCAACCTGAACCACAGCTGGGGGGAAATGTTCACGTTGATCGTGCCAGCGTTTCTTGCCCTGCTCGGCGTGTTGAGCTCGCTGAACGCCTGGCCGGGCATCCGCGCAGCGTTCCGGATCATCGAGCACTGGCAGCTGAAGCAGAGCCACTTGCTGCGCAGTGAACCGATGATGGGCCTGGCCTATGATGAATCGCCCTTATTCTGCGAGGCTGAAACGTCCCGGGCCGGGCACCGGAAATCCTTGCTGTTCTCCCTTCGTACGCCTTGGATTTTTCTAGGGTTCTGGGTTTTGCTGGGCAGCTACTCGGTGTATATCCAGCTCGCGTGACGGGCGCGCTGCTTTAAGCAAATGACTGCCAGCAAGCCCTAGCGGCGCCTGCGTTGCGAACGCGTGAAGACAAACCCGGCAATGACACCCAGCAGCGCCGCACCCACCCATAAAGAGGTTTTATCTTTCTGAGTTCTCCAGCCACCGTCCACACTTCGCCGGTCATCGGGTGGCTCGAACAGATTCCCGGAAGATATCGCCGCGCTGGGGCTGCGGTTCAAGCCCCAGCGCGTGAGCCACCCTGACAACTGAGGCAGCCCCGGTACCAGGTAGCTGGCCAGATGGGCGAGGCGAGCGGCAGCGCCGACAGTGGTGCGCGCGCTCGGGGAAATGGCGCAGGCTACCATGGCGTTTGCCACCCGTTCCGGGTCGTAGATCGGCCCTGGGGGTGTCAGCGCGTGGCCGGTGTAGTTGCCTGCGTCCCACAAGCCTGGCGTGTCCATGACGGCCGGATAGAGGTCGCAGACATGAATGCCGGGGAACGCCGTCAGCTCACCGCGCAGCGCTTCGGTCAGGCCTCGCAGGCCGAACTTGCTCGCCGAGTAGGCTGCCGCATAGGGTTGGGCGATCCAGCTGCCAAGCGACAAGGTGTTGATCAGTATGCCGCTGCCCTGTGCCTTGAAGTAGGGAAGCACCACGTAAGCGCCGCGCAGATAACCGACCAGGTTGGTTTGAATCACCTGCTCATGCGCCTCAAGCGGTGTTTCGTCGAAGCTGCCTAACGCGCCAACCCCGGCGTTGTTGATCCAGATATCGATACGTCCATGGCCAAACTCGGCAGCTTGGGTGGCCAGGGCTGCCACCTGATCGCTGTGGGTGACGTCGGTGGTGATGGCGACAGCGTCCGTGCCGCAGTCGGTGCATTCATCCAGCACGTCGAACAACGCTTCCTCATCGCGTGCCGCGAGCACCAGTCGGGCACCTTTGCAGGCAAACGCATGCGCAGCCGCCCGGCCTATGCCGCTGGAGGCGCCGGTGATGACCACGACCTTTCCGCGCAATGGGCTTTTGATCGGTGTCGGGATCATTGGCATGGCGTGCTCTGGGGCTGGTCTGTCTTCACGGTCGATAGACCCGAGGGTCGCACTGGCCTCTATGGGGGTGAGATCAAGGGTGGTTCCGTCGGCCATTACCAGCTTCAAGCCCTCGATGGTGCCCGCTACCCGATCCGGGAAGACGGGTTCGCCTTCTGCATCCAGGCTGTCGTAGATGAACTGCGTGCCTTCGAGCCAGCCGACCGCAGTCAGCAGTTCGGGGCCGAGGTAATACTTGCCGTCTTGAAAGTACCCCGGGAACTGATGGGCGCGCTCGACGTTCTCCACGCAATAGCGCTCGCCTGGTTTCATACCTGTCGCTTGATCGATCATGGTGAAAACCCCTTTTCTGAAAGCCGGCTGTGCAGCAGATATTGCAGTGAGTAAGCAGGGGAATCCGTTGGGCAGGACAAAGTTCAGAGCAAGCGTTTCAGCGGTTTTTTTTTAGCGGCGGATGGCCAGTGCTTATCGTTTGTTGAAACCTATACAAAAAGCTATTCTTGTACAGGATTTTCCCAATTTTTCGAGGTAAGCATGGTGCCTCCTGCGCGTTGGGCCAGCCTGTGCTTGCTGATGGTTGCGCTGTCGACCGTAGCCGCGGACTGGCGAGCCGAATTGCCAACGGCGCAACCGTTGGGTGCTGGCGATTTCACGTGGTTCGGCGTGCGCCTTTACAGCGCCCGGCTGTGGACAGTGGGCCCGGTTCAGGACTGGAACCAGCCCTTTGCCCTGGAACTGCGCTACCACCGATCGCTGTCCAAGGAGACGCTGGTCGACGCGAGCCTTGCGGAGATACGCCGCCTTAACGCCAACATCACGCCGCAGCAACGCGCAGCGTGGAGCAAGGCCCTTGAAGGGGCATTCGTGGATGTGCGCCCAGGTATGCGTATCACGGGTGTGTACCTGCCAGGCCAAGGGGCTCGCTTCTATGTCGATGGCACACTTAGCCAGGTAATCGCCGACCCGGAATTTTCCCGAGCATTCTTCGCCATCTGGCTCGACCCACGGGCCAGGGACCCACAGCTGCGCCAGCGCCTGCTCGGGCGGGCGGGCAACGACCGAGGGACGTGAACATGTACAGAGCACTGTTACTGGTTGGCTGCCTGCTCCTCGGCAGTTGTGGCAACGTCGGTGTCGAGCACTATGCCAAGGAGCAACCAAAACTCGACCTGGCGGCATTCTTCTCACGACCGGTGCAAGCCTGGGGGATGTTCCAGAAGCGTTCCGGCGAGGTGGTGAAGCGCTTTCACGTGCGTATCGACAGCCGCCGCGACGGTGAGCGGCTGATCCTCGATGAGCATTTTCTGTACAGCGATGGCACGCGTCAGCAGCGAACCTGGACGCTGGTGCCGGAAGGTGCGGGCCGCTGGCGAGGAACAGCGGGTGACGTGATCGGTGAGGCCCGTGGCGAATCGGCCGGTAATGCGCTGCGCTGGCGCTACCGGCTGGACCTGCCGGTAGACGGGGAGCATTGGCAGGTGGACCTGGACGACTGGATGTACCTGATGGATGAAGACACCCTGATCAACCGCTCGAGCATGAGCAAACTGGGCGTGGAGATTGGGCAGATCACGCTGTTCTTCCGCCGCTTGCCGGAGGGCACACCATGAACCTGAATGCGCTTACTCAACGGGTTACGGCCGGTGAAGTCAGAGAGCTTGAACTGCTGTCGCTCGAAGGTGGCTTCTACATCCTCCGCGCACTGACCGGTGCCGGCCCGGTCACGTTGATTGATGATCATGGTCAGCCCGTTCGCCTGCGCTCCACCACCGAGCTGCGCCACTTGTTGGCCGAGCTGCCACCGGTGCCGTGCATGCTGGTGCAGCAGGTGGTGCATGATGAAATGTGTGGGCAGCGTGACGGACCTATCGCGCCGCTGCGGGTACCCGTGACGCTGACGACCCAATGGTAGCCCGGCCCCCGCGGCTGGGGTTGGTGCTCGGTGACCAACTGTCGTTCGACCTGGCAAGCCTGGCGGCCCTGGACCCTACCCGCGACGCTATTTTGATGGCGGAAGTGGAGGGTGAGGCCCGCTACGTGCCGCATCATCCGCTGAAGATCATCCTCATCTTCAGTGCCATGCGGCATTTCGCAAAGGCGCTGCGGGAGCGGGGTTGGCAGGTGCACTATGTCGAGCTTAACGCTGCCGGCAACAGCGGTAGCATTGCCGGCGAGCTGCGTCGCTGGCAGCAGGCACTGGGCGCCACGCACATTCACCTGACAGAGTGCGGTGAGTGGCGCCTGGAGCAGGCGCTGCGCGATGCGCAGCTACCGCTTGTGTGGCATCGCGATACGCGCTTTTTGTGCTCGCGTGAAGCCTTCGCGCGGTGGGCGCAGGGGCGTAAGCAACTGCGCATGGAGCATTTCTACCGCGGCATGCGCAAGCGTTGCGGGTTGCTGTTGGAGGCCGATGGCAGCCCGGCAGGCGGTGCCTGGAATTTTGATGGGGATAACCGCAAGCCGTTGCCGCGCCAGTTGCGAGGGCCGTTCGCTGCGCAGTTTGAGCCAGACGCGATCACGACAGCGGTAGTGGCCCTGGTTCGCCAGCGTTTCAGTGACCATTACGGGGCCGTGGACGGGTTCAACTACCCCGTGACCCATGAGCATGCCCATCAGCTCTGGCAGCATTTTCTCGATTTCGGCCTGGCGGCGTTCGGTGACTACCAGGACGCCATGGCGGAAGGCGAACCGTACCTGTTCCATGCGCGCATCAGCGCGGCACTCAACATTGGCCTTCTGGATGTGCGTTGCCTGTGCGACGACGTCGACAAGGCGTGGCGTGAGGGGCGGGTGCCGCTGAATGCCGCCGAAGGCTTCATCCGCCAGTTGATTGGCTGGCGCGAGTATGTGCACGGCATCTACTGGCTGCGAATGCCTGAGTATGCAGGGCTCAATCATCTGGGTAACCAGCGTGCCTTACCGGAATTCTACTGGACGGGCGCCACCCGCATGCGCTGCATGGCGCAAACCATCGGGCAGACGTTGCGCTTGGGTTACGCCCACCATATCCAGCGGCTGATGGTTACCGGTAATTTCGCCCTGTTGGCCGGCATCGTGCCAGACGCCATTTGCGAGTGGTACTTGGCCGTGTACATGGATGCCTTCGACTGGGTCGAACTGCCCAACACGCTTGGCATGGTCATGCATGCAGACGGTGGGTACCTGGGGTCGAAACCGTACTGTGCCAGTGGTCGTTACATTCAGCGGATGTCCGACCATTGCAAGGCGTGCAGCTACAAAGTCGACCATGTGATCGAGGAGGATGCCTGCCCATTCAATGCCTTGTACTGGCATTTTCTGATACGTCACCGCGCTCAGCTGTCGGCCAATCCACGCCTGGCCATGGTCTACCGTAACCTGGACGGCATGCCGCTTGGCCATCGCGAAGCGGTGTGGCAGCGTGGCCAGTCACTGCTGGCGCGGCTGGATGCTGGCGAGGTGGTATGAAAAAGAGCCTGCTGCCCAGCAAAACCTGCGTGGTATGTGGCCGACCCTTCAATTGGCGCAAGCGCTGGGCACGCTGCTGGGCCGAGGTGCGCTATTGCTCCGAACGCTGCCGCCGGTCAGCGCCGCGCCGCGATGCGCAGCAGTAATGGCAGGGCCAGGGCCCACACCGGCATAAGCAACAAGCCGGTTTCAATCACACCCAGCGGCAGGCCGACCCCCGCCAACCTGGCGCCACCGACGTAGGCCAGTGGGGCGCCAAGGGCGCCCAGCAACGCGCCGCGCCAGTAGGGCCGGCCCGCCCAGGCCAGGCTATGGCGAAGGCCGCTGGCCAGCACCCACCACAGCAACACCAGCCACAAGGGCAGGGGCCATGTATCGAAGCTGAACACGCCCAGTGCCCCCAGCACGCTATCCAGCACGCAGCCGGCCAATGCGACACGCAACAATGCCTTGATTTCTACCTTGTAGTCCGGGCACAGCCACAGGTGTATGGCCAGGCCGAATGGTACCAGCAGCAATAAGCCAGGGTACTGAGCACCCAGCACGCAAGCCCACCAACCAGCCTGCAACCAGAGTGCATTGGCGACCAGCCAGCTGCTGGGCATCATTGACCGGCCGGACAAAAATGGGCGTCGAGATTGCCCCTTGTAAGATTATGGAAGGGCCTGGCGAATGGCTGAAAAACGGACATGTTTGGCTCCAGATGCTCCTCAAGCAACAGTGAACTGTTGAAGGGATATAGTTGAAGCCTATGACTAAATTTGTACAAGTCAACGAAGTTGTACAGCTTTTATCCAGTCCTGGGCTCACTCAACGGGTACGTAAGTGAGCGATTTCCGCTTACAGTTCGCGAACCCGCTGTTCGGTTTTCATTTTGATACTGAATGACCGGATGAGTGCTACGAAGGAACCTATTCCACTTTTCAGTCAAGCTGCTCAAGGCCGTCACACATGCGGGCCAGTGCTGACCTTGTAACGTCGCTAGCGCAGTGCGTCGGATCCACAGACGGTGTCGCGCATGGACTGGCACCGTTGGGTATAGGACTGTGCAAACAGCCTGTACCTCGATGGCTTCCTTTTGAAAGTGTGAAACATTCTTAAGGATTGATTAACCATGGACACGCCCTTCGCCTCGGTAACATGCCGTTCTTTTTTCCTGCGGAGAACGTTCCAATGCGTCGAATGCTGCCCTTTACTGCCCTGCTGATTACGTCAATCGCCTGCTCGGCTGCTGACGCCGCGCAAGCAGGGGCTCAAACGCTGACCGTACTGAGTTCAGGCGGCATCATGGGCGCTATCCGGGAAGTGGCCCCAATCTATCAGAAGAAGTTCGGTGTGAAGCTGGAAGTACTTGCCGCGCCCTCTATGGGGGAGACCCCACAGGCTGTCCCGAATAGGCTCGCCCGCGGTGAGCAGGCGGATGTTGTCCTGATGGTGGGCTCGGCGCTAGACAACCTGGTGGCCGACGGCCAAGCGGACAAAACCAGCCGCGTCGATCTTGGGAAATCGTTCATCGCCATGGCCGTACGCAAGGGCGAACCGAAGCCGGATATCAGCACCATGCAGGGATTGCGCACGGTGCTGCAAAACAGCAGCGCTGTCGCCTACTCTGACAGCGCGAGCGGGGTATACCTCTCCAAGACCCTGTTTCCTCGCATGCAGCTCGGTGAACAGTTCGAGGCTAAGGCTCACATGATACCGGCTGAACCCGTCGGTGCAGTGGTCGCGCGCGGCCAGGCGCAGATCGGCTTTCAACAGCTAAGCGAGCTCAAGCCGGTAAAGGGCATCGACATCGTTGGTTTGATCCCGGCCGAAGCGCAGAAAATGACAATGTATTCGGGCGCGGTCGTCAGTAAGAGCCAACATCATGCCGCAGCCCAGGCGCTACTCGACTACCTTGCCTCGCCACAAGCCGACGCCGCGATCGAAGACAGTGGTCTGACGCCACTGCCTCATACCGCCAGCTAACCATAAATGCGGGCGCCGATACCGAGGCTGTAGCGTACTTACGACCAGCTGAACCGCCCAGGCTCTGCAAATACCTTTAACATGGCTCAGCACTTGGGCCGGTCGTTGAAAGAGACTTGTATGGAGCTGCGTCAACTTCGCTATTTTCTGGGTGTATTGGAGTACGGCAGCCTGGGCAGGGCTGCGGTCGAGCTTGGGGTTGGCGCCTCTGCATTGAGCCAGCAACTGTCGAAGCTGGAGGGTGAATTAAGTACCCGGCTTTTGACACGTTCGAGTACCGGCGTCTCCCCGACGGCAGCGGGCCTGGCCTTCGAATACCATGCTCGCCTGGCGCTGCGCCAGGCAGAACATGCCGTCCTGGCGGCACAAAGCGGGCGCATGAGCGGCTATGCCAGCGTGGGGCTGGCACCGACCACGGCGTCGATTCTAGGCCTGGCATTGATCGACAGGATGCGCGAACGCTATCCCAACATTCGCCTGCACCTGGTGGAAATGCTATCTGGCTATCTGACCAACCAACTCAATACCAGGCACCTTGACCTGGCGGTGTTGTTTCAGACGGAAACAGGGCCGCGATTAGAGGTGCGGGCGCTTTTGACAGAGCGACTGTTCGTGCTGGTTCCTGCGCCGCTGGTCAACGCTGAGTGGGGCGAGTCGTTAACACTGGAGCAGATCGCGACGCTACCCTTGGTGATGCCCAGTACACAGCATGGTTTACGCACGACAATGCGCGCGATTTTCGAACGGGCGGGGCTAGAGACCCGCATCGTCATGGAAGTTGATGGCCTGTCGTTATTGATGGATTGCGTCTGTGCCGGTCATGCCGCCACCATTCAGCCCGGCGCGACGGTGGCCCGGGCGCATCAGGCTGGCTTGCGCGTGTTCGCTATCGATGAAGCACAGGCGCAGCGTCGCAATGTGATTGTCAGCCTGACCGATGACGAACTTTCGCCGGCCGCGTTGGCGACACGGATCGTATTGCAGGAGGTCGCCCGGGACTTGGTGGAACAGGGCCGATGGCCTGGGGCCCGGTTGCTTTGACCCAGGCTCGGGGGCCTCTCACCCAACCCCTTTAGTAAAACTGAATGCCTCCCCTCGGCGATCGCGTTTCGCACCCTCCGGGCACTGATTAAAGTCCGTGGCCACGAAGAGCCCCCGAACATTTGGCTCTTCGCGACCTGGAGGCGAAATGATCGATGTGTTAGTCATCGGAGGGGGCAATGCCGCCCTCTGTGCCGCGCTGATGGCGCGCGAGGCCGGAGCCAGCGTGCTGCTGCTCGAGGCTGCACCCCGCGCCTGGCGGGGTGGCAATTCGCAACATACGCGTAACTTGCGGTGCATGCATGATGCCCCGCAGGACGTGCTGGTGGAGGCGTACCCGGAAGAAGAGTTCTGGCAGGATCTGCTGAAGGTAACCGGTGGCCAGACTGACGAGAAGCTCGCGCGCCTGGTGATTCGCGCGTCCTCTAATTGCCGCGGGTGGATGCGCCGTCATGGCGTACATTTTCAGCCGTCGTTGTCTGGTGCGCTGCACACCGCACGGACCAATGCCTTTTTCATGGGCGGCGGCAAGGCGCTGGTCAATGCCTACTACCGTAGCGCCGAAAACCTCGGGGTACAGATTCGCTACGACTCACCGGTGGCCGACATCGAACTGCAGGGCGGTCGCTTCGTTGCGGCCCATGTGCCAGCGCGTGAGTCCCACGGGCGACAGCTGCCTGCCGAGCGCATCGAAGCGCGCAGTTGCGTCCTCGCCGCCGGCGGCTTCGAGTCCAATCGCCAATGGTTGCGTGAGGCCTGGGGGCAGAACGAGCGAGGGGAGTGGCCTTCGGACAATTTCCTGATTCGCGGTACGCGTTTCAATGACGGCGTGCTGTTGCGCCGCATGATCGAAAAGGGCGCTGACAAGATTGGCGACCCGACACAGGCGCACATGGTGGCGATCGATGCCCGTGCCCCCCTGTACGACGGGGGTATCTGCACCCGTATCGATTGCGTGTCGCTGGGCGTGGTGGTCAACCGCGACGGTGAACGTTTCTACGATGAGGGCGAGGATTTTTGGCCCAAGCGCTATGCCATCTGGGGGCGCTTGGTGGCACATCAGCCGGGGCAGGTTGGTTTTTCGATCATCGACCAGAAAGCGCTCGGTCGGTTCATGCCGCCGGTTTTCCCAGGCACTGCCGCCGACAGCCTGGAGGCGTTGGCCGGCTTGCTGGGTTTGCCTGTGCAGGCCTTCGTTGAAACCGTGCGTGCCTACAACCGTGCCTGCCAGGTGGGAACCTTCGATCACACGCGCCTTGACGACTGCCACACCGTGGGCCTCGAACCGGCTAAAAGCCACTGGGCGCGCCCGCTCGATACCCCGCCTTACTACGGGTACCCCCTGCGTCCTGGCGTGACCTTTACCTACTTGGGGCTGCGCACCGACGAAACCGCCGCGGTTCACTTCGATGGGCGCCCCAGCCCGAACCTTTTCGTCGCCGGCGAGATGATGGCGGGCAACGTGTTGGGCAAGGGTTACACCGCAGGTGTCGGCATGTCCATCGGCACCGCTTTCGGCCGCATCGCCGGGACCAGCGCCGCGGCAGCGGCAGGACACGTTTATCCAGAACAAGAGAATCGCCATGACCGCACAACTGCCTGAACCACGCCAACCGGATGCCGCCCAGCCGGGCCTTGCACTGATCCCGGTACTGAACCTGGAAGAGCAGGAAGTCGATCGGCAAATGCGGATCTGTAACGCCTGCCGATACTGCGAAGGTTTCTGCGCTGTGTTCCCGGCGATGACCCGCAGGCTGGAGTTCGGCAAGGCCGATATCCATTACCTGGCCAACCTTTGCCACAACTGCGGCGCCTGCCTGCACGCCTGCCAGTATGCTCAGCCCCACGAATTTGCCGTGAACGTGCCACAGGCGATGGCCAGAGTGCGCGGGCAGACATACGCCGAGTACGCCTGGCCGGCCCTCTTTGGTCGACTGTATCGGCACAACGGCACCTTTGTCGCCGGTGCCTTGGTAATCGCGTTGTCACTCTTCTTGCTGCTGACGTTGTACGTCAACGGCACGTTGCTGCCGGGGCGGTTGGCGGGGAACTTCTATGCTGTCTTCCCGCACAACACCTTGGCCTTGATGTTCGGCGGTGTCTTTGCCGCGGCAGCGGTGGCGCTGACGGTGGCGATACGGCGTTTCTGGCGCTCGGTCTCGCCTGCCGAGGCCCTGGCGCAACCGGCCAAGGGGGCAGTGTTCGAGGCCTCGAGCGCGGCGTTGACCCTGAAGTACCTGGACGGAGGGCATGGCCAAGGCTGCACTGATGTCGATGATCGATACACGCTCTGGCGCCGTCGTTTCCATCATTTCACCTTCTACGGCTTCCTGTTGTGCTTCGCTGCCACTGTGGTCGCTACCGGGTATCACTACCTATTGGGGCAGCAGGCGCCGTATCCATTGCTGAGTGCACCGGTGCTGCTGGGAACCTTGGGTGGTGTTGGCCTGATCATCGGGCCGGCCGGGCTTCTGATGCTCAACCTTCGCAGGGCACCGGAGCAGGGCGATGTTGCCCAGCGCCCCATGGACCGGGCTTTCATCCTGCTTCTGCTGCTGGTCAGCGCTACAGGCCTTGCCTTGCTGGGCCTGCGTGACACTGCAGCAATGGCAATTGCGCTGGCGATTCACTTGGGTGCGGTGATGGCGCTATTCATCACGCTGCCATACGGCAAGTTCGCCCATGGCCTGTTCCGCAGCGCCGCACTGCTCAAATTTGCAATCGAAAAGCGCCGGCCCAACCCACTGGGTTTGGGGGAGGAATGAGCCATGAACGCAGCCCGTAATTACCCTGCGTCGCGTCAGGCCGGAAGACGCGCATTGCTTTCAACGGTTCGGCCATTTGTCCAACAAGATCGACACGAACTTCTCCGCTGCGGGCGACAGAGACGCCCCTCGGCGATAGACCAATCCCAGTGTACGGGTTACCTGCGGTTCGATCAGCGGCACGCTGACCAGCGTCGGGTGGTCGGCGCTTGGCATGGCCAGGCTAGGCATGGCCGACACGCCCAGCCCGGCCTCGACCATGCCCAGCGAGGTGGACAGGTGCTGAACCTCATAGAACCACTTCGGCCGCAGGTTGAGCCCGGACAGCGCATGGTCCAGCAGCATCCGGTTGCCGCTCAGGCGGCCTACGCCGATCAGCCGGTAGTCGGCCAGCTCTGTCCAGGTGACGGAGTCACGGTTCGCCAACGGGTGGTCTCTTCTGCAGGCCAGGACGAAATGCTCCTGCACCAGGGAGACGAACTCGATGTCTGGGTGCTGGCCGCTCATCATGTTGATGCCGAAGTCCGCTTCACCCCGCAGCACGGCTTCGAGCCCGTCATTGGCGCTGAGGTCCAGCAGGCGAATACGGATCTTCGGGTACTGCTCGTTGTAGTCGCGGATGACCGACGGCAGAAAATAGAACGCTGCCGTCGGGATACAGGCAAGGGTGACCTGGCCGCTCTGTCGTTCGGCGAGTTCGCGAATGCTCAGGATCGAATCTTCGAAGTCATCGAGCAAGCGTCTGGCCTTGGGCAAAAAGTCCCGCCCGACGCTGGTGAGGCTAACGCGCCGGGTGGTGCGTTCCAGCAATGAGGTGCCTAGTCCTTCCTCGAGCTTCTTTATCCGCCGGCTGAGTGCCGGTTGGGACAGGTGCAAGGCTTCTGCAGCTTCATGGAAACTGCCCAGTTCGGCGATTTTAACGAAAGATCGAATGTCTTGAAGCTCATATTCCATCTGAGTTGACTCCCCAACCTTGGCCGTAAATTGATGTGTGAATCGCAATAATGCCTACGATATTTGCATTGGAATGATTTATACAGAGCTGTCAGTCTTGTGCCCACAACATCAATGATGTCCATTGATCAACAAGAGTGCAAAATCATGCAACGAATTCCCTGCGTGCTCATGCGCGGTGGCACCTCTAAGGGGCCCTTTTTCCATGCATGGGATCTTCCTGCCAATGTGGTCGAACGCGACGAACTGCTGATCAACCTGATGGGTTCCGGGCATGAACTGGAAATCGACGGTATCGGCGGTGGTAGCCCTCAAACCAGCAAGGTCGCGATCGTCAGCCCTTCGCTGCATGCCGACGCCGACGTCGATTACCTCTTCGTCCAGGTCATGGTTGCCCAGCGCCGGGTCGATACTGCGCCCAACTGCGGCAACATGCTGTGCGCCGTTGGCCCGTTCGCCATTGAGCAAGGGCTGGTCAAGCCCCAGGATGGCAAGACCCTGGTACGCATCCGTAACTTGAACACCAACACCTTCGTCAACTCGCTGGTGGAAACACCTGGCGGGATCGTGCGTTATGAAGGCCGTACGGCGATCGACGGGGTACCCGGCACTGCCGCCCCGGTGCACCTGACCTTCCTCGATGCGGTAGGCAGCAAGACTGGTAAGCTGTTCCCGACTGGCCAGGCCCAGGATGTGATCGACGGTGTGCCAGTCACGTGCATCGACATGGCCATGCCGATGATGATCGTCGATGCCAGCCAGTTGGGTGTCACGGGTTCCGAGACCCCGGCGCAGTTGGATGCGGACACGCGCCTGCTGCAACGTTTGGAGGCGTTGCGCCTGAAAGCAGGCAAGGCGATGGGGCTGGGCGATGTCAGCGGCATGGTGATTCCAAAGCCAGTGTTGGTTTCTCCGGCGCGCTATGACGGCACGCTGCAGGTCCGCTACTTCATGCCCCATAACTGTCACCGTGCCCTGGCCATTACCGGTGCTATCGGCCTGGCGACTGCCTGCGTCAGCCCTGGCACGGTGATCTTGGACATGCTTGGGGATCAAGCCCAGCAATTGAAAGAGGTTCGTCTGGAGCACCCGAGCGGCGGTATCGACGTGGCGCTTTCACGCAGCGGTGCCGATGGCAAGACACTTCAGGCCTCCGTGGTGAGAACCGCACGCCGACTCTTTTCAGGCTTCGTCTACGCCCCGACCTTGCGCAGGATGGCAGGGTAGGAAGGGGCGGATCACGTTGGCAACCATCGCATCCGCACAATTTCAACAATGGGTGATGCCTCATGAAACTCGCGAAGTCACTGTATTTCCAGATCCTCTGCGCTGTCCTGCTGGGCGTGGTGGTTGGTCACTTCTGGGCGCAACAGGCCGTTGCGCTGAAGCCATTGGGTGATGCGTTCATCAAGCTGATCAAGATGATGATCGCCCCCGTGGTGTTCTGCACCATCGTCACCGGCATCGCCGGCATGACCGACAAGCGCTCTCTTGGGCGGTTGATGAGCAAGACCTTGCTGCTGTTCCTGGTACTGACGGTGGTCAGCCTGATCATTGGCCTGGGGGCGGTGTACCTGTTCCGTCCGGGTGTTGGCATGAACATCGATCCGGCTACGCTCAGCACTGTAGGCCTCAGCCAGTACACCGCCTCTGCGGCCAAGCTCAGTGTGGTCGATTTCTTCATGCACATCATTCCGGACACCTTCATGGGGGCGTTCAATAAGGGTGAAGTGCTGCCGGTGCTGTTCATCGCTGTACTGAGCGGGTTTGCTCTGTCGTCAATGGGCGAGAAGGGCAAACCGGTACTCGATGTACTGGAGTCGGCCTCTACCATGGTGTTTCGTATCTTCGGCTACCTGATGCGCTTCGCCCCAATCGGCGCCTTCGGTGCACTGGCCTTCACTGTCGGGCAGTACGGCGTGACGTCCCTGGGCGCATTGGCCAAGCTGGTAGGTACACTCTATATCGCCTGCGCATTCTTCGTGCTGGTCGTGCTGGGGGGTATCTGCCGGGCGCACGGCTTCAGCCTGTGGAAGCTGCTGCGGTATTTTCGCGAGGAGTTTCTGGTGGTGCTCGGCACATCGTCGACCGAGCCCGTTCTGCCGCGCATGTTGGAAAAACTCGAGAAGCTTGGCTGCAAGAAAGGTGTGGTGGGGCTGGTGCTGCCAACCGGCTATTCCTTCAACCTCGACGGTACCGCCATCTACCTGTCACTGGCGGCGGTGTTCATCGCCCAGGCTTGCAACATCGATCTGACGTTGGGCCAAACGTTGACAATGCTGGCGATCATGCTGTTGTCGTCCAAAGGCGCTGCGGGCGTCACCGGCAGTGGCTTCGTGGCGCTGGCCTCGACGTTGACGGTTATTCATGACATCCCGTTGGCAGGGCTTGCCTTGCTGATCGGCATTGATCGCTTCATGTCCGAAGCGCGTGCACTGACCAGCCTGGCCAGCAATGCCGTGGCCACGGTTGTCATTTCACTGTCGGAGAACGCCTGTGATCGGGAAACCTTGCTGCGTCGCCTGAACGGCACCCCGGCAGCACCGGACGAAGCGGATACGGCGCAGGCCAGCTGGTCAGCCGAACCTCGCCATCACGGCTAATAGCCGCTTCCACCTCCCATTGTTGACTTAAAATCCCACTCAACATCCCAGTGATGTTGAGTGGGGTAGGGGGCCGTCTGCCCTATAGACGGCCGCACACAATAAAAACAAGAGAAAAGACCATGCTCGCACTTCTGGGCCTGATTATGGTGGTGACCTTCACCTACCTGATCATGAGTAAACGCCTGTCTCCTATCGTTGCCCTGACCGTCGTTCCGATTGTTTTCGCTGTGATTGGCGGCTTTGCGCCGGACCTTGGCAAAATGATGCTCGATGGGCTGAAAATGGTCGCACCGTCTGCGGCGCTGCTATTGTTCGCCATCCTGTTTTTCGGCCTGATGATCGACGCCGGTCTGTTTGATCCGCTGATCCGCAAGATTCTCAAGCGGGTGAATGGCGACCCGATCAAGATCGCCATCGGTACCGCCTTGCTGTCGCTGCTGGTGGCGCTGGACGGTGATGGCACTACGACCTACATGATTACCTGTGCGGCCATGCTGCCGCTGTACAAGCGTATCGGCATGAACCCGATGATCCTGGCTACCGTATCGATGCTGTCGTTGAGCATCATGAGCGGCATGAGCCCATGGGGCGGGCCTGCCACCCGTGCCATTGCGGCGCTGGGCCTGGATGCGACGGAGTACTTCATCCCGATGCTGCCGACCGTCATCGGTGGGGCAGCGTGGGTAGTGTTCACGGCCTACTTGCTTGGCCGCGCCGAGCGCCGACGCATCGGCAACATCGCGCTGGAGTCCGGCGGTGGTAACTGCTACATCAAGGAAATCCTCGGCGATAACCCGCACAAGCGCCCAAGGCTGGCCTATGTGAACCTGTTGCTGGTCATCGCTGTCATGACTGCGTTGGTGCTGGGGGTTATGCACGCCGCCATCTTGTTCATGATCGGTTTTGTCGCCGCATTGATGATCAACTACCCGCAACTGGACTTGCAGAAAGAGCGCATTCTCGCCCATTCAGGCAACGCCATGACCGTGGTGCTCCTGGTGTTCGCCGCAGGCATCTTCGCCGGTATTTTCTCGGGTACGAAGATGGTGGATGCGCTGGCGCAGACCCTCGTGGACTGGATTCCGGAAGCCTGGAGCCACTGGTTCCCGCTGGTGGTGGCGCTGACCAGCATGCCGCTGACTTTCGTGCTTTCGAACGACGCTTACTATTTTGGCGTTGTGCCGATCCTGGCCAATGCGGCTGCCGCGTATGGTATCGACCCTGTAGAAATTGCCCGCGCCTCGGTGCTGGGCCAGCCTGTACACCTGATGAGCCCGCTGGTGGCTTCGACCCTGCTGCTGGTGGGCATGGTTGATCGAGATATCGGCGACTTCCAGAAGGCAACCGTGAAGTGGGCGGTTTTGACATCGTTGGTCATCACTGCGCTGGCTCTGCTCACGGGTGCCTTGTCCTTCTTCGTCTGATCTAAATAGGGCGCAGCTTGCGCCCACCTCATCCAATAACAACAACAGAGTATCGAACATGTCCCGAGCTGTTTTCCGTGGGGCCACCTGTGGCCTGCTCTGCGGCTGGTTGCCTGTGGCCGGCGCTGCCGGTTTCATCGACGACGGCAAGCTCAAACTGCAGCTGCGCAACGTCTATTTCAACGAAAACTTCCGCGACGAACAGGGCATGAGCGCCCGCGCTGCTGCGACCGCCAAGAGTGAGCGAGTGGAATGGGCGCAGGGCTTCTTGCTCGACTATCAATCAGGGTTTACCCAAGGCCCGCTGGGCCTGGGGGTCGACGCCCTAGGGCTTGTAGGCGTGCGCCTCGACTCGGGGCGCGGCCGCAGCGGTACCGGCCTGCTGCCGGTTCATGACGATGGCCGCGCCGCAAGCGAGTTTGCCAGTGCCGGCGTGACTGCCAAGGCGCGGGTGGGGCAGACCGTGGTCAAGCACGGTACCTTGCTGCCCAAGACACCGGTGCTTGTTTATAACGACGCCCGGCTTCTGCCGCAGACCTACCAGGGCACGCAGTTGACCAGTACGGATGTCGATGGCCTGACGCTGACCGCCGGCCACTTGGATCGGTTCAAGCAGCGCGACTCGTCCAACAGCACGGGCCTGTACCTGGATGGTTACGGCGGCGATGAGTCTGGCGACTTCAGCTTTGCGGGTGCTGACTTTGCCATCAGCAAGCAACTGCGTGTGAGCTACTTCCATGGCCAGCTCGAGCACTTCTACCGCCAGGACTATGCGGGGCTGGTGCACGATCTACCCTTGGCCGGCGGAGTGTTCACCACCGACCTGCGCTACTTCAAGAGCCGTGACAGCGGAGCTGCTTATGGCGGCAAGATCGACAACGACATGTTCAGCGGGCAGGTGTCGTATACCCACTCCGGGCACACCGTCGGTGCCGGTTACCAGATGCTAGACGGCGATGCCGGGCTGCCCTACATCAGCGGTGCGACGGTCTACTCGTTCAGCAACGTCGGCATCGGCAAGTTCATCGAGGAGGAAGAGAAAACCTGGATGGCAAGCTATGCCTACAATTTTGCAGCAGCCGGTGTCCCTGGGCTCACGTTCATGGCGCGATACCTGAGCGGGGACAACGGTCGTTCCGCTGAAGCTGAACTCAACGAATGGGAACGTGACATGGAACTGGCCTACGTTGTGCAGTCAGGGCCCGTCAAAGGGCTGGGTGTAAAACTACGCAACTATGTCTACCGTTCTGATTTTTCCCGCGGGCGCGACAGTAATCGCATCTACCTGACCTACGACATTGCGATTTGGTAATGCGGCACCCTTGCAAGTACAGGTGGTGGTCTTTGAGATAGCCAAGCACGGCCAATACGGGATCATTTGCTATCGTGGTGTCGACTCGTAGGAGGTTTGCGCCGTGTGATGTTGGCTGGCTCAATCACAGCACCTTGTCGAGCGTGATGGGAAAGTCCCTTACACGCTTGCCCGTGGCATGGTAGACCGCGTTGGCCACCGCGGCGGCTACCCCGACGATGCCGATTTCGCCGACACCCTTGGACCCCAGCTCGTTGACAATATCGTCGTGCTCTTCAACGAAGATCACGTCGATATTCCCGCTGTCTGCGTTGACCGGGATGTGGTACTCCGCCAGGTTGTGGTTGACGATGCGGCCCAACCGATGGTCAGTCAACGCTGCTTCGTGCAGGGCCATGCCCACCCCCCACACCACGCCCCCCAGAATCTGACTGCGCGCGGTTTTCGGATTGACCACCCGTCCTGCCGCCACCGCGCTGACCACTCGGGTTACTTTGATCATGCCAAGGTCCTCGTCGACGTGGACTTCCACGAAGACCGCCGAATGGGTGGCGGTGGAGAACGGTTGGCGCCTGGCGCCGGGTTCGGCGTCGATCTGCACGGCAAACTCCCCGCCGGGGGCGCTGGCAACGATGTCCGCCAAGGCCAGCCGATGGCTGCCCGCGTGCAGGTAGCCCTCGGCGAAAACAATCTGCTCCCGGGGCGTGCTGGCCACTTGGGGGTACATTTTGCGCGCATGTTCCAGCACTTTGGTGCGCAGTACCTGGCAGGCCTGGCGCACGGCCGAGCCCACCGACGACACCGTGAACGATCCGCCCTGAAGCGGGGCGGTGGGCAGTGAGGAGTCACCCAGCATGAAGGTGACATCCTGCACCCTGACGCCAGCGGCGTCGGCGGCAATCTGAGTCATGACGGTGTAGGTGCCGGTCCCGATGTCGGTGGTGGCACTGCTGACGGTGAGGTGGCCTTGGGCATCGACATGGGCCTTGGCGCTGGCCTTCATCTGCATGGCTTCCCAAACGCCACCGGCCATACCCCAGCCTACTAACTGGCTGCCATTGCGCATGCTGCGCGGTTGGGGGTTGCGGTTACGCCAGCCAAAACGTTCGGCGCCTTGCTGGTAACACGCCAGCAGCTCTTTGCTGGAATAGGGTTTGCCTTCGTTGGCATTGTTGGCGGCAAAATTACGCTGGCGCAGGTCAACCGGGTCGATCTGCGCCGCACAGGCCAGCTCATCCATGGCGCATTCCAAGGCAATCATCCCGGACGCGGCCCCAGGCGCACGCATGTCCAGCGGGGTGTACACATCGAGCGATGCCAGGCGGTAGCTGAGCGCAATGTTGTCGCACTGGTAGAGCATGCCGCTCCATTCCACCAGGTGCTCGGTGAAGTCCTCAAAGCGGGAGGTCTGGCCAAGCGCATCGTGGGCGATCGCCAGCAAGCGCCCGTTTGCGTCTGCACCCAGGCGCAGGCGCTGCTCGGTGCGGGGCCGGTAGCCAAAGGTGAACATCTGCTGGCGCGTTAGCGTGACGCGCACCGAGCGCTGCAGGTGCAACGCTGCCATCACTGCCAGCGGCAACTGGTACTGCGGGCGCAAGCCCGAGCCGAAGGCACCGCCGACGAACGCCGCGCGCACATGGATGTTTGCCTTGGGCAGGCGGAACACCTTGTGCAGGTAGTCCTGGCAGTTCTGGGTGCCTTGGGTCTTGTCGTGGATTTCCAGGGTGCCATCGGCTTTGTACAGTACGGTCGAGGCATGGGGCTCCATCGGGTTGTGGTGCTCGTTGGCCGTCAGGTAGGTGGCATCCACCTGCACCGCGGCCCCGGCAAACTGCCCGGCGAAGTCGCCACGCGGCGCCGGTGTTTGCGCAGGTGCCGCATGTGACTGTTGGCATGCGCCGAGGTCTGTCTGGTGGGCTTCCTCGGCATAGTCGATCCTGATCAGCGAACCTGCATAGCGGGCCAGTTCGAGGGTTTCGGCGACCACTAGCGCCAACGGTTGGCCGCTGTAGAGCACGCGATCATTGAACAAGGGCCGAAACGGCGCCCCCTGCGCAGCATCGGCGTCGCTGTAGTCGTCGTCGTAACTGGAGATGCGCGGACGATGGCCATGGTCGAGCACGGCGATGACCCCGGGCACTCGCATGGCCTGCGAACTGTCGATGTCGAGCACCCGACCGCAGGCGATGGTACTGGATACCACGCTGCCATGAAGCAACCCCGCCTCGGGGTATTCGCCTGCATAGCGTGCCTGCCCGGTGACCTTCGCCACGCCGTCCACGCGGTCCAGGGGCGTGCCAACTACCGGTATGGGTTTGATCATGGTCGTGTCCCCCAGTCCGCGGCGCCGCGCGCCGCATCATTCAATGCCCGCACGATTGCCCGCTGGGCGAGCGATACCTTGAAGCCGTTGTGGCTCAGGGGCTGTGCACCTTGCAGCAACGCTTGCGCGGCGCGGGTGAAGAGCGCTTCGCAAGGCACTTGGCCGGCCAGCATGCGCTCCACAATCGGGTCCCGCCACGGCTTGTGGGCAACGCCGCCCAGCGCTAGGCGAGCCTGCTGGATCAGCTTGCCATCGAAGCTCAAGGCGGCGGCGACCGACACTAGCGCGAACGCGTAAGAGGCGCGGTCGCGTATTTTCAGGTAACGGTAATGGTGGTCGAACGCCGGGGGCGGCAGCTCGATGGCAACCACCAGTTCATCGACTGCCAGGTGATTGTCGCGCTCCGGGGTGCCCTCGGGGAGCCGATGGAACGCCGCAAAGGGTATCTGCCGTTCACCGCCCGGCCCCTGTACATGCACTACGGCTTCGAGCGCTGCCAATGCCACGCACATGTCTGAGGGATGGGTCGCGACACAGGCATCACTGGCGCCGAGAATGGCATGGATGCGGTTCATACCTGTACGCGCAGGGCATCCGCTGCCTGGTTCGCGCTTGTTGCAGGGTGTGCCGGTGTCATAGAAGTAGTAGCAACGGGTACGTTGCAGCAGGTTGCCACCGGTGCTGGCCATGTTCCTCAACTGCGGTGATGCCCCCGCGAGGATGGCATGCGATAACAGCGGGTAGTGCTGTTCGATCGTCGGGTGCCAGGCCAAGTCGGCATTGCTCACCAATGCGCCGATCCGCACGCCGCCGTTTGAGGTGGGGTGGATGCCGTTCAGCCCAAGGCCGGAAATATCGATAAGGCGCTTGGGGCGAACCACGTTTTCCTTCATCAGGTCGACAAGGTTGGTGCCCCCGGCAATGAAGTGCGAGCACGCGTCAGCCAGGCTGACGGCTTCACTGACCGATGCGGGCTTGTGGTAGCTGAAGGGCGTCATGGGTTCGGCCCTCGTTGTGGCTGGGCCTCGGCCCTCATCAACGGCAGGGCTTCTTCCACCGCAGCGACGATGTTGCTGTAGGCACCACAGCGGCAAAGGTTGCCGCTCATCTGTTCGCGGATCGCTTCGCGGGTGTCGGCATGCCCTTCATGGGCGAGCCCGACGGCGGAGCAGATCTGGCCCGGCGTGCAATACCCGCATTGAAAAGCATCGTGAGTGATGAATGCCCGCTGCATGGGGTGCAGAACGTCGCCGTTGGCCAGCCCTTCGATGGTTACCAACTCGGCCCCATCGCACATGATGGCCAACGTCAGGCAAGCATTGACGCGCTTGCCATCGCGCAGCACGGTGCAGGCCCCGCACTGGCCATGGTCACAGCCCTTCTTGGTGCCGACCAGGTCCAACTGCTCACGCAGCAGGTCGAGCAAGGTGGTCCAGGGGTGCACCTGCAGTGTTCGGGGTTGACCATTGAGGGTCAGGCGGAGGGGGTATTCTTCAGCCCCATTGGGAGAGATCGCGCTCATGGTAGGTCCTCACGGTCAGGGTTCGCGCAGTCCGCTGCGTCTTTGTTGTGCGACCTGGCCGGCTGAGCAAACGTTCAGCCGGTTAGCCGACGTGCCCATCACTTTTTGCCTGGTAGCACCGAGCCGAGCACCTGCTTGGCTGTCTGGACGATGATGCCCGCCTGGTCGGGGTCGCCCTTGAGCAAGGTACTGGCAAACTTCTTCGCTTGCTCCAGCTTGATGTGCGGTGGCAGGGGCGGCACGTTCGGGTCGGTCTTGAACTCGATCAGTACCGGCCGATCCGCAGCCAGCGCGCGCTCCCACGCAGCGGCAACGTCCTCTTCGCGGTCTACGTAGATACCTTGCAGGCCAATGGAAATAGCGAACAAATGGTAGGGCACGTCAGGGATCGACTGCGACGCTTCGAACTTGGGGTCACCCTCCATGACCCGTTGTTCCCACGTCACCTGATTGAGGTCCTCATTGTTGAACACAGCACAAATCCATTGTGGGTTGTCCCACTGTTGCCAGTACTTGGCCACGGTGATCAGTTCGGCGAGGTTGTTCATCTGCATCGCCCCATCGCCCACCAGGGCAACCACAGCCCGTTGCGGGTGGGCGAACTTGGCAGCAATCGCATAAGGCACGGCTGCGCCCATGCAAGCCAGGCCGCCGGACAGCGAGCACTGCATCCCCTGGCGAATCTGCAGGTCGCGGGCAAACCAGTTGGCACAGGAGCCGGAATCGCTGGTGATGATGGCGTGGTCGGGCAGGCGAGGGGACAGCTCATGCACTACACGTTGCGGGTTGATCGGGTCAGCCTTGACCAGGGCGCGCTTGGCCACGGTCTTGTCCCACTGCGCACGCCAGGTCTGCACCTTGTCGCGCCAGCGCCGTTCGGTCTTGTATTCAAGTAACGGCAACAGTGCGCGCAATGTTTCGCAGGCATCGCCGACCAGGTTTACCTCCATCGGGTAGCGCAGGCTGAGCATGTCGGGTTGCAGGTCGATCTGCACGCCCCGTGCCTGGCCTTCCTTGGGCAAAAACTCGGCATAGGGGAAGCCGGAGCCGATCATTAGCAGGGTGTCGCATTCGCTCATCAGCTGATAACTGGGTTCGGTGCCGAGCAAGCCGATCGACCCGGTGACCCACGGCAGATCATCCGGTAGCACAGCCTTGCCCAGCAGCGCTTTGGCCACGCCAGCGCCGAGTTGTTCGGCGACCGCCATTACTTGCTCAGTCGCCTGCAGGGCGCCGGCACCCACCAGTATCGCCACTTTGCGCCCGGTGTTGAGTACAGCGGCGGCGCGCTGCAGGTCTTCGTCGAACGGCAATACCCTCGGCTTGCTGTAGCCGATGCCTGAATGCACCGTACCGTGAGCCCTCGGGGGTTCGTTGTAGGGCAGGTCCTGCAAGTCGTTGGGCAGAATAACAGCGGTGACCCGGCGTTCGCCGACGGCCGTACGCACTGCACGGTCGAGCAGGTGGCGCACCTGCTCTGGCGTAGAGGCCTGCTGGACGAAGGCACCGGCGACATCCTTGAACATCGACAGCAGGTCCAACTCCTGCTGGTAGTGCCCGCCCAGTGCTGCACGGGCCTGTTGACCGACGATGGCCAGCACTGGCTGATGGTCCATGCGTGCATCGTACAGCCCGGTCAGTAAGTGCGAGGCGCCCGGGCCGGAGGTCGCGATGCAAACACCGAGCTCGCCGGTGAACTTGGCATGGGCGCTGGCCATGAAGGCGGCCATTTCCTCATGGCGGGCCTGGATGAATTCAATCTTGCCGTTGGCCCGGCTCAGCGCGCCGAACACGCCATTGATGCCGTCGCCGGGGTACCCGAAGATGCGCCGCACGCCCCATTGATACAAACGCTCCACTAGAAAGTCGCCTACCGTGCCGGTCATTACCTGCTCCCGTTTAGTGATCGATAGGGGTCTGGACTTGGCAGGTGTCGGGAAAGTTTCAACGGTATGCACACCAATCTGGCGGCTGGAACTTGGTTACAGCGGGCGGGTTCGAACCTGAACCCATCAACCGATCAGGATGCGCAACGTGACGCTCATGAACACAGCAGATGCCGCCGTGCAGGCGTTGTATTTCGAGGACGACGGCGCTACGCCGAACAGCCGTTTCCCCGTGCTGTTCTATCGGCTGACGCTTGATCCGTCGGTGGATAATGCCCGTGCCTTCGAAGCACTGTTTGCGGCTCACCAATGGACCCCGCTGTGGCGCGACGGGATCTTCGATTATCACCACTTTCACCCTAACGCTCATGAGGCGCTGGGCATTGCTTGCGGGCAGGCCCGATTGACGCTTGGCGGAGCCTCTGGGCAAAGCGTCAGCGTAAAACGCGGCGATGTGCTGGTGCTGCCGGCAGGCACGGGTCATCGCTGCATCCAATGCAGCGATGACTTTCTGGTGGTCGGCGCCTATCCACACGGGCAGGAAGACTACGACATCCAGCAGCCCGACAGCACCGCCCACCCGCGCGCGCTGGCGCGCATCGCCATGGTGCCGCTCCCTGAGCAAGACCCGGTCAGTGGCATCCGCGGTGCATTGATGACGCATTGGCGTTAAGTGCGCGGCTAACGGGGCTTGCACTGAAAAGCTCTCAGGGCCGCCAGATAGGCGATGAACGAGTCACCCATCGCCATCGGCTATTTCAGTTAACGGCCGGAACCTGAGCCTGATCCACTACCGGCCGAGCCGCTGCTTCCACTGCCCGAGCCTGTGCCGCTATCACCAGAGCCATTACCGCCGGTTTCCGAGCCACTGTTGGTACCGTCACCTCCGGTGTTGTCCGTCCCATTGTCATCAGTACCGCCATCACCGGCACCCATGCTATCGCCTGGTGTTCCTGAGCCCGTCGCATCCCCTTGGCCGTTCATGTGTCCATTCAACAATCTACGGCGTTTGGTCCAGTAACTTGGCATAGGCCACCAGGCGTAGGTAGCGGTCTTCGTCGATGGTCAGCGAGGTGTGCTCGAACCGCTCGATCTTGCTGTTTACGATCCCTCTCCAAGCACCATTGGGCGGCATGAATCAAAGGTTTCAGGGCGCGTCGGGATTTCTCACAAAAAGCAATGATGGCACGTTGACTCTCCCCTTAGGGGGAGACTTTAGACTCCCGGCCCTCGATAGATCTGGCCTGAAAACAGCTTTTTTGGCCCGATGACTTTATTCATTCAATGCGGCTTTTGTAGGGAAGCAATCAATGAACAATCCATTGGAATTGGACAGCGTTATCAGCACTACACAGGAGATTCTTGCGCAGTTGCTGGTATTGGATAAGGGCGACGTGGCAGAGCACAGCAGTCTCGTTGACGACCTCAGCGCCGACTCGCTGGACATCGTCGACCTGAGCTTCCAGCTGGGCCGTCAGTACGGTTGCACCTTGCCGAAAACCAGCGTGCTGGATCACGCGGTAGCGGTGTTCGGCGACGCCACCCGGTTTGTCGAAAAAGGCCGAATCACGCAGGACGGCGTGGCCTTGCTGGAGCAGAGCCTCAGCGCTTATGCGCCGGGCCAGTTGCACGCGGGCATGCAGCCGGGCGATGTCTTTTCGGCCACCACCGTGCGTAACTGGGCGCAGCAATGCCATAACGTTTTCAACTACCTCCCCGAGACCTGCCCTGAGTGTGGCGCGGTTCATGCCCAACTCAATGAACGCAAACACGTGGTGTGTGGCGGTTGCAGTGCTCGCCTGACCCCTCTGGACGGTGACTCGATCTCGCGTCTGTTGGTTGAGCAGTACGCGGCCACCCAGTTGAAGGCTTCGGCGTAGGGGTTGCCTTGATGCAGGTCCGAGAGGTTCTGGTCACCGGCTATGGCCTGGTGGCTCCCACGGCACTGGATGCTGCCTCGCTGTTCACGACGATCAGCGAAAACCGTTCCTGCATTCGCCAGCACCCGGCGTTTGTCGAACTGGGGTTTGCAAACCCGGCGGCCGGATTTATCGATGAGCAACAATGGCAGGTCATCGCGGCGGCCTTTCCGGGCGACCTGCAGACCACCTCCCGCCAGGAATGGCTGGCGCATTACGTGGCCCGTCAGGCGCTGGCCCATGCCGGGTTGGCCGACGGCGCATTTGCCCGAGTCGCCAGCGGTATTTTCGTCGGGGCCAACAAACATTGCGTGAGCGGTGATTTGCGGGACGCCAGCCGTTACATGGACGATCAGGGGCGGGTCGATCTCGACCAGTACCTGGATAACCACACCCTCAGCGGTGGGGCGTTTGCCCGGCGGGTTGATCAGCAAACCCGCCATCTCGCCGAATGGCTGGGTATACGTGACCATATCTCCACACATTCCGATGCCTGTGCCGCCGGCACCATGGCCATCGGCAGCGCCTATCGAGCGATCGCCCGTGGCGAGATCGACCTGGCGTTGTGTGGCGCAGTGGAGTTGATGGCCCATGAGTTGTCCTACTACAGCTTTGATGGGCTGGGTGCACTCTGCCAGCGAACGGACTTTTCCCCACAAGAACAGAGCCGGCCGTTCATGCCGGAGCGCTGCGGTTTTGTGCTGAGTGAAGGGGCGGCGCTGTTGGTGCTGGAATCCCGCGAGCATGCCGAGCGTCGTCAGGCCTGTTCGCTGGGCCGGGTGCTGGGTTACGCGAATCAGTGCGAGGCAGAGAAAATCACCTCCAGCAGCCGCGACGGCAGCAAGTATGCCGCCTGCATGACGGCGGCCCTGGCCGATGCCGAACTGACCAGCGCGGCGGTGGACCATGTGAATGTTCACGGTACGTCGACACAGGCCAATGACCGTTGTGAGGCCCTGGGACTGGCGCAGGTCTTCGGCGAAACCCTGGAGCAGATGACGTTCACCGCTAACAAATCTGCCGTAGGGCATTCGTTGGCCAGCAGTGGTGCCATTGAGGCGGTGCTGTCGTTGATGAGTATCCAGTTGGGCGTGGCCTTGCCGACCCTCAATTTTCAGCCGGAAAAAACCGAATTTCCGGAGTTGAAATTCCTTTGCGAACCGTTGCAGCAACCGATCAATGTCGTGCTTTCCAACTCCTTCGGGTTTGGTGGCGTGAACAGTTCGTTGGTGCTGGGCAGGGCATGACATGACCAGATCCAATTCAACCGCTGTTTATATCACCGCTGCGTCGGTACTCAACGCCGCCGGTACTGAATGTGCGTCTCGTGACAGTCAACCTCAGGCCGCGCAACCGCTGGATTTCGACCCGGCACGCCTGGCCCATTGTGTCGCAGCGCCCGCCTTGCCGGCGGGTGTGTACGACCGCAAATTGTCCCGCAGCCTCGAGCCTCAGGGCGCGCGCCTGCTGTATTGCGCCGGCCGTCTCGCCGAAGCCTTGCGTGGGCTGGACTTGCCCGATGAGCGGATTGCATTGACCGCTGCCATTCCGGAAGTGGATGGGCCCAGCTCGTGCTGGGATGCAGTGCAGGCCATTGGCGCACAACCAGCAGATCTGTTGGCGCAATTCTTTGCCCACACACCGCCCCTGCATGCGCTGATGATGCTCAACAGCAGCGTCATGGCCCACGCGGCTGAGGCCTTGGGTTGCAAGGGGCCCATGGGCGGGTTTTGCTCCCAGGGCAATGCGGGGCTGGATGCCTTGATGGAGGCCGCCGCCCATCTGAGCGAAGGCCGCGCCGATGCTGCCGTCGTCGTCAGTAGCAGTCCGAACGTCACCCCGGCGTTGTACCTGCGTGAAGCTACTCACCCACCTGTGAACCCCAGCCCGTGGGTTTTCGGCGAAGGTGCTGCGGCACTGTTGCTGACGACCCACTCGGGCAGCGGTGCTCAATCTGTGTTGCGTATTGCCGGGTTTGCCCGTGGTTACAGCGCGCAACCCGAGCGTGGACTGGCGGTTGGTCGCGACGTCATTGAGCGTGCTTTGAGGAACGAAAAACTGTGTCTCAGCGATGTCGGGCAAGTCGTCGCCGATGTACAGGATCCGCAGATTGCGGCGTTGTTTGCCCTATCGGGGCACACCCTCGAACACTCCAAGGCGTTGCTAGGTGACTTGGGCGCCAGCGCCTTGCTCAGCGAAATCGCTGTGACCTGGGCACTGGACTGCAGCCGTTACACGCTGTTGCTCGAACATAGCCGAGGCGGGCATTGGGGCGCGGTGCTGCTGGCCAGAACGTCGTCGGACACAGAGACAATGGAGCGTTACCCATGAGCCCCACACGGATCGTGATCACGGGCATGGGCGCCGTCACCGGCTTCGGTTTCGAGTGGCAGTCCATGTGGCAAAGAATGTTGGCCGGCGAACATTGCATTCGGCCATGGCAACCGGAAGGCGTAGAGGCAGGTGCGTTCCCTGTGCGTTACGCAGCGCCCGTGGATATGGGCTTGATGCCGGCACACTTGAAAGACCATCCGGCCTGGGGGTTGTCGCTGGAAAAACGCACCCGCTTTGGTTGGGTCGCGGCCACCCAAGCCATTGCTGACAGTGGCCTGAGCCCCGAACAGCTGCGTGGCGCGGCGGTATTGTCAGCGTCCGGCGCACCTGCTCATCGTTTGCAGGACATGCTGCTCAGCCTGGCGGATGACCCGGCGCAGGCGCCGTCCTGGGCTCAATTGATGGCGCGACAGGCGCAGGTCGATCCTGACAGTTCACTGTGTCAGAGCAACGACCGCCTTGCGCGGGTGATTGCCGATGGCATCGGCAGTGAAGGCCCGGTGATCAATATCAGCAGCGCCTGCGCGGGCGCTTCCCAGGCCATCGGCAATGCATTCCAGATGATCCGTCGCGGCGAGGTCGAGCTGGCCATTGCCGGGGGCGCCGATTCGGTGCTGAGCCTGGACACCATGACCGCGCTGTATCTGCTCGGCGCCGCCAGCAGCGAACAGCGTTGGGGCACCGAACTGTGTCGGCCGTTCGACCGCCATCGCAGTGGCTTGATTGCGGGTGAAGGCGGTGGTTTTGTCGTGCTCGAAACCCTCGAACGGGCGCTGGCCCGAGGGGCAACGCCGTACGCCGAAGTGCTGGGTTTCGGCAGCAGCTTGGATGCCTACAAAATCACCGCACCCGACCCGCAGGGCCGGGGAGCGGTGCTGGCGATGCAGGCGGCCCTGACAGATGCCGGGCTGGAGCCGCAACAGATCGATCTGATCAATGCCCACGGTACGTCGACACCCCTCAACGATGCCGCCGAAACCCTGGCGATCAAAACCCTGTTCGCCGAGCGCGAACATTATCGGCGGTTGCTGGTGACGGCCAACAAGTCCCAGTTCGGCCACTTGATTGCGGCCGCCGGAGCACCGGAGTTCATGCTCACGGCCCTGGCCTGCCGGGATGATCGGGTCACGCCGACCCTGAACCTGCATGATGCCGACGAACAGTGCGACCTCGACTACTGCGCCCATCAAGCGGTCAAGCGCAAGGTCGACGTTGCCTTGAGCAACTCCTTCGGTTTCGGCGGCCTCAACACCTCGCTGGCACTGGGCAAGTACCGGGAGGCGCCGCGATGAAACAGGCGGTCGCGATTGCCGGTGCGGGTTGCGTGTTGCCCAGCGGCTGGGGTGTCGAGTCTTTCTGGGCGGCCGCGAACGAAGGGCGCAGTGCAATTACGGCGCTGAACGCCCGACGGTTCAGCAGCGAACGGGTGGTGGCGTTCGGCCAAATTCAGGATCAGGACCACCAACGCAGCCGACAAGACCTTGCGCAAAACCTTCAGCGTTACTGCACGCCGGCAGTGATCTGGGGTGTCAGCGCGGTACGTCAGGCGTTGGAAGAAGCAGGCCTGGCCAATGAACAGCCGGATGTCCGTTTCGGTTTGTATTGCTGTCAGGGCGGCTACACCCATCCGTCTCTGGAATCCTATGCCGAGTTGTTGCTCGGCTGTCGGCAAGACGGCGTCGCTGACATGGCGGCGTTCGCCAAACGGATCCTGCAAGACCGTGCCCAGGACCCTTTTCTGGTGCTCAAAGGCTTGAGCAACTGCTTGCTGGGTGTTACCAGCTTGGCGCTGAAACTGGTGGGGGAGTGCAACGCCTATATGCAAGGTGTCGCCGGCAACCTGGCAGCCTTGCGTGAGGCTACGGCCGCTTTGCAGGATGGCCGAATTGACGCGGCAATCGTTGTCGGTGCGGGCAGCGAGCTGGATGCCCTGGCGCTGTCCGGGTTGGTCCAGGCGGGGGTGATCAGCGCCAACGGCTCGAACACTCTGCTGCCGTTTGACCTTCGGGGCACCGGCGGCATTGCCGGGGAGGGCGCTGCAGCATTGGTGCTGCGCCGGCGCGAAGACCTGCCAGCCGGTCCTCAGGCGTGCCTCGCCGACATGACGGCCCATGCCACCCTCGGTCGCTTGAGCCTGCCCGACAGCGCAACCGATGTGTTGGTGTGCAGCGGCACCGGCGATGCGCACAAAGACCGCGTGTTGTGCCAGACGCTGGCCCTTGCGCGCGCCTCCCACATCACCAGCGGGTTGGCGATCAACGGCATTCTCAGCGCGGCGCCGAGCCTGGTGGATCTGATACTTGCGCGTTGCGCATTGCAGGCCCAAAGCGTGCCGCCGATCGCCGGTTTGCAGCAGCCAGTGGCGAACCTGCCGTTTATTCGGGGTGCGCCCCATGCCGCGAGCCTTGCGCATTGCCTGGTGCTGAACCGTGACGACAACGGATTCAGCGCCGCCTATCAAGTGCTCTACAGCGCACAGGTCACTCAAGACTGACGCTGACTACCGCCTCTTTTTTATCGTCAAGGGATATGACTGTCATGGATTATCGCGATTTCGTTCGGCCCAAATTCGTCGGCCTGCTCCAGGCACTGGGCCTGGAGTGTGAGTTTCAGCGCGCCCTCGGTAGCCAGTTGTTCTACCGCAACCCCAAGGGCGACATGGTCACGGTCACCGACTTTCTCGGCGGTTACGGTGCGGCACTGTTCGGCCACAACGACCCACAATTCGTCGATCAGCTATGTGCGCTGCTGCGCAGCGATGTGCCATTCAACGCACAAATGTCGATCCGCGGTGCGGCCGGGCAATTGGGGCGAGAGCTCAGCGACGCCTTCAATCGCGAACTGAAGAACACCGAACGTTATATTTCGACTTTCTCCAACAGTGGCGCGGAGGCGGTGGAAATTGCCGTCAAGCACGCGGAGTTCCGTCGCCAGAAGAGCCTGCAAAAGCAGTTCGACGACATCGATTTCACCCTGGCCAGCCTGACCGCCAGCGAACGCGCTTACCGCGAGCTGGATGTGGCCGACCTCGACCTGCCTGCGGGTGTCCTGCCGGCCACCCTGAACAGCGTGACCTTGCGTCAGGTGGTTGAAGCCGTTCGCCAACACAACCTGGCGCAGTTGCACATCGAACCGGTATTCGTCGCCCTGCGCGGCAGCTTCCACGGCAAATTGGTCAATACCGTGCAACTGACCTATGGCCGTCAGTACCGCGCGCCGTTTGCCCGTTTTGGTCTGAACGTCGAGTTCATCGACCCACAGCAGCCCCATCAGTTGCAGGAATTGCCGGCCCGGCACACGCACCATTGGTTGAGCCTGCAATGGGACGGCGAACACCTGAACGTGCTGCAACTGCCGTTCAGTGCGATTACCGCCGTGTTGATGGAACCGATTCAGGGCGAAGGCGGTATCAACGAGTTCGCGGCCGAGTTCTACCTGGGGCTGCGCAGGCTGTGTCACGAGCAACAATGCCCGCTGGTGGTCGATGAAGTGCAGTCGGGTTTTGGTCGCGCCGGGACGTTTCTTGCCAGCAGCCAGTTCAACCTGCAAGGCGACTATTACTGCCTGTCCAAGGCCCTTGGCGGCGGCTTGATGAAGATCGCCGCGACGGTGATCCGCAGCAGCCACTACGAAGGCGAGTTCAGCTACATCCACAGCTCGACCTTCGCCGAGGACGATCCGTCCTGCCATATCGCGCTGTCGGCATTGCGCCGGTTGTTCGCCAATGACGACGCGATGCTCAAAGACGTACGTACCAAGGGCGCCTACCTCAAAGCCTCGCTCAATGAACTGAAGATGGCCTATCCGGATGTGATCGCCGATGTGCGCGGGCGTGGCTTGCTGGTGGGTTTGGAATTGCACGACTTGAGTGTCAGCAGCTCGCTGGTACAGGCGTCGGCCCAGTACAACGATGCCTTGGGTTACTTGATCGCCGGTTACCTGTTGCAATTCGAAGCGTTGCGGGTAGCACCGTCAGGCAGCAATTCCAACGTGATTCGCCTGGAGCCGCCAGCCTGTATCACCTTGAGCGAAATCGACGGGCTGATCGGTGCCCTGCAACGGGTCTGCGACATGCTGCGCCGTGGCGATGCGTTGCCGTTGGCGGCGGGTATCTGCGCGGACTCGATTCACGCCGCGCCAGCCCGTCAGGACGATTTTCGGGTGGCCGAGCCCGTTGAAAACATCGATGCCAAGGTCGAAGTCGTCGCTCGGGTAGCGTTCATCAACCACCTGATCGATGCCGATATCCTCGGTGACGTCGATCCCTCGCTGGCAGCCCTGAGCCTGGAACAAAAACGCACGTTCATCAACCGCACCAAGCCTGAACGCCGCGCTGTGCCAGTCGGCCCGGTGATCATTCGATCGCGCCTCGGCATGGCGGTGGAGTTCACCTTGTACCCGCTGTGCATGGATTCGGATGCCATGGCCGAGTACATCCTCAGCGGTGACCTGGACAGCATCCGCGAAGAAGTCGGCAGACGTGTCACCGATGCCCGCGCCGATGGCTGCAACATCGCCGGCCTCGGGATGTACACCTCGATCGTCACCCACAATTGTCAAGCGCTGAAGATTGCCGACATGGCGTTGACGTCCGGCAATGCCCTGACCATCGGCATGGGGCTCGAAGCCATCGAGCAAGGCTGTGTACAGCAAGGTCTGGCACTGCGCGAGCAAACTGCTGCCGTTGTCGGTGCCGCCGGTAACGTTGCGTCGACCTATGCTTCGGTGCTGTCCGCCACCGTCGATCACCTGATTCTAATTGGCAGCGGTCGTGACGGCTCGGTTCGGCGCCTGGAGAAAACTGCGCAACAGATTTACGCCGACGCGGCCCGTTCGATCCTCAAAGGCACGGCCGAACACGACCGGTTGGCGCAGCGACTGCTGACCCTTGAAGGTTTTCGTGGCTTGTTGCACTCACATGGACAAAAAGCCGACCTCGGTTTGCACATCGCCCGTCTGGTGGATGAGCGCCTTGGCGCGAACGCCTTCATCACAGTCACCAACGATCTCGACGCCCTCAAGGGCGCACGGATCGTCCTGTGCGCTGCCAATGCGCCTCAGCCGTTCCTCGGTGCCGAACATTTCGCCGAGCGCAGCGTGATTTGCGATATCGCCGTGCCGCTGAACGTCCATCAAGGCCTGCCGAGCCAACGCGAAGACGTGCTCTACATGCACGGCGGCATCGTCCAGACGCCGTTCGACGACGGCCTGGCGCCCAACGTGCGGGCCTACCTGAAAAAAGGCCAGCTGTATGCGTGCATGGCCGAGTCGGTGTTGATGGGCTTGTCTGGCATGAGCCAGCACGGTTCCTACGGCGATATCAGCCGTGAGCAAGTTCAGCAGGTCCGCGCACTCGCCGCGACCCACGGCTTCACCCTCGCGCAATTCAAAACTCAAAACTCACTTTAAGGAGCGGTCATGGTTCAGAAAATAGCTGTCGTGACCGGCGGCAGCCGCGGCATTGGCAAGTCCATCGTGCTGGCCCTGGCCGGCGCGGGTTATCAGGTTGCCTTCAGTTATGTCCGTGACGAGGCGTCAGCCGCTGCCTTGCAAGCGCAGGTCGAAGGGCTCGGCCGGGAGTGCCTGGCCGTGCAGTGTGATGTCAAGGATGCGCAGAGCATTCAGGCGTTTTTTGAACGGGTCGAGCAACGTTTCGAGCGTATCGACTTGTTGGTCAACAACGCCGGTGTTACCCGTGACGGTTTGCTCGCCACGCAATCGTTGAGCGACATCACCGAGGTCATCCAGACCAACCTGGTCGGCACGTTGTTGTGCTGTCAGCAGGTGCTGCCCTGCATGATGCGCCAACGCAGCGGGTGCATCGTCAACCTCAGTTCGGTGGCCGCGCAAAAGCCCGGCAAGGGCCAGAGCAACTACGCCGCCGCCAAAGGTGGTGTAGACGCATTGACACGCGCACTGGCGGTGGAGTTGGCGCCGCGCAACATCCGGGTCAACGCGGTGGCGCCCGGCATCGTCAGCACCGACATGAGCGAAGCCCTGGTCGGCGCCCATGAGCAGGAAATCCAGTCGCGGCTGTTGATCAAACGGTTCGCCCGGCCTGAAGAAATTGCCGACGCGGTGCTGTATCTGGCCGAGCGCGGCCTGTACGTCACGGGCGAAGTCTTGTCCGTCAACGGCGGATTGAAAATGCTATGAGCGAGGCACGCACGATTGTGATTACCGGCGCGGCCAATGGTATTGGCCGCGCCGTCGCGGAAAATTTTGCAGCCCAGGCCGAGCACCTTTTGATCTTGCTTGATCGGGATCTGGCAACCTTGCAGAGGTGGGTCACCGAGGGCGAATTTGCCGCTCGCATCGAAACCCATCAAGCGAACATCGCCGATCTCGCCAGCCTGCAACTGCTGTTCAAGGGCCTGGCCAACCGGGTCGGCTTTGTCGATGTGCTGGTCAACAGCGCCGGGGTCTGCGACGAGAACGAACCCGAAGACCTCGACAACTGGCACAAGGTAATTTCGATCAACCTCAACGGCACCTTTTACGTCACCTCGTTGTGCCTGCCACTGATGGCGGATGGTGGGCGGATCGTCAACATGTCGTCGATCCTCGGCCGAGCGGGCAAGGTCCGCAACACCGCTTACTGCGCCTCCAAGCACGGCATCATCGGCATGACCAAAGCCTTGGCACTGGACCTGGCGCCACGGCGAATCACCGTCAATGCCATCCTGCCCGCCTGGATCGACACACCGATGCTGCAAGGCGAATTGGCGGCTCAAGCGCGCATCGCCGGGATCACCCCCGAGCAAATCCTGCGCAATGCCAAGAAGAAGTTGCCCCTGCGGCGCTTCATTCAGGGCGACGAAGTGGCGGCCATGGTCCGTTATCTGGCGAGCCCGCAAGCGAGTGGTGTCACGGCGCAAAGCCTGATGATCGACGGCGGTGCCGGGTTGGGAATGTAGCCATGGCTCGACTGGAATTGAACCGCGGCCTTTTGGCCGCGCTGGTCAGCCTCGGCTCGCCAGTGGCGATCGCCGAGTGGTTGCCGGAGCATCATGAAGCGGAGATCGGCGTTGCCACGGCCGTGCGTCTGCACGGTGACGACCAGGTCACGCAAAAGGCCGTGTACCTCAAGTTCAGCCTGGAGGATGCCTGGGACAGCGGCTACTACAAGGCCAAGGGCCGAGCCCGTTACGACTTCCGTTATGACGGCAACAACCCATACAGCGCGCAAGCCCGGGACGATTACCGGGCAACTGCCGATTGGCGGCACCTTTACTGGGGGCTCTACGTCGGTGACGGCGAGCTGACGGTGGGCTGGCAGCAAGTGGTGTGGGGGCGTGCAGATGAATTACGGGTGCTCGATCAGATCAACCCGCTGGATTATCGCGAGGGTGTGATCGGTCTGTTGGAGGACAGCCGCATCGCCGTGCCGATGATTCGCCTAGTGCAGCCGGTCGCCGAGTGGGAGCTGGAAGCGCTGGTGATCACTGATTTTGTGAAAAACCAGGCGCCGGCCGTCGGCAGCGAGTTCGATGCACCGATCTTTGCCACGCCCGATCCGCAGATGTTTGTGGTCGATTCGCGGCCCGGTTATGACGGTCACAGTGGCTTCGGTTACGGCGCCAGTGCCAACGGCCGGATCGGCACGGTGGATGTCAGCTTCGTTGCCCTCAACGCCCGCCAACAGGACCCGGTTTACGCCGTCGAAGGCCAGACCGAAGAGGGCCTGATTCGCCTCGAACGGCAATTCCCCCGCTATTCCATGGGCGGCGCCGGTGTGGCCATCGATGCCGGCCACAGCATCGTGGTACGCAGTGAAGTCGCCTACTTCGACAATTGGCGCGTCACCGATCCTTACCGCGCTTACGGCAGCGACCAGACGGCGATGACCAAGTCGCTGCTGGGCGTCGATTACCTATTGCGGGACTGGCTGATCTCGACGCAGTGGCAACATCAGCGGCTGCTCGACTGGCAGCCCGGTATGGTCCAGGACAAACGCGACGACCTGTTCACCGTGTCTGCCGAAGGCTCGCAGTTCCAGGATCGCCTCAAGACCCGTCTGGTTTTCGGCATGTCGCCGCCAGCGCAGGACGACAGTTTCGTTCAGGGGATCTTCACCTACAAACCGGTGGACTGGCTCAAGTTGGGGCTCGAAGTCGATGTGTTCTTCGGCAAGCCCGACCGCCAGTTCGGTGCGTACGACAACCGCGACCAGGTGCGCTTGTCCGCCGGTTATCTGTTCTGACCACACCGGTGCGGTGTGCGAACCACTCAAACAATGAAAAGGAAATCGCCATGTTGCCCATCTTCAAGACCCTGACTGTAAGCGCACTGCTGCTGAGCGCCGCTGCCGCCATGGCAGCTGAAACACGCACGGCTGACGACATCATTCGCCAGGCCCGGGACCGCGACGACGGCAAGAGCTTCATGTCCCAGGTGTCCCTGATCCTGATCGACAAGCAAGGTAACAGCCGCATTCGCGAGTTCAGCTACCTGCAAAAGGATTACCCGGACAGCGACAAATTCACCATGTATTTCTCCGCGCCGAGTGATGTGCGTGACGTCGCCTTCCACATCGAAAACCCGCGCGAGGCCCTGGGCCTCGAAGACAGCCAATGGATGTATTTGCCGGTCAGCCGACAGACCCGAAGGATTTCCACCACCGACAAACGCGGGGCGTTCATGGGGAGCGACTACTCCTATGCCGACCTCGACAAGATTCGCGCCGAAGACTATCGCCAAACGCTGGTTGGCGAAGAGCAGTTGCAGGGCCGCGATTGCTACGTGATCGAGCGTGAGCCGGCGACGCCTGCCGTGCTGGCCAAGACCGGCTACAACAAGCTCAAGGTCTGGGTTGACAAGAAGAACTCACTGGTGCTGCGCCAGGACTTCTTCGATGTAAAAGGTGTGATGTTCAAGCAGATGCGCACCCTGAAGACTGAAACCATCGACCAGATCGACAGCATTACCCTCAGCGAAACCGAGGACTTCATCGCCGGTACGCGCTCTCAGCTGCGCTTCAACCAGTTGCAGTACAACGTCGCGCTGGACGACCGCCTGTTCACGCAGACCGCGATCAAGCGCGGGCTGAAAGCCGGCGACTTGCCGGAATACGCCGTGTCTGCCCGCTAAGCGCCGCTCTCGATTCATCTGGAACCCTCATTCATGGAAAGATACCTGAACTTCGTCGAGCGCTATGCGCGGGCAATTGTGTTCGTGCTGGTGGCGATCACCGCCTACTTCACCTACACCCTCGGCGCGCTGATGTCGGACACCAATCCGTATCTGCTCAAGGACACTCACCCGGCGCGCAAGACGATCATTGATTTGCAGCGTGAGTTCACCGGCACGTATGACTCGGTCATGGTGGCGCTGAGCAACCCGGAGAGTGTCTTCAACACCGCGTCGCTGAACGCCCAGTTCGAGCTGTCCCAGGCCATACGCCGGTTGATGCTGGCGAACGATGAGGACCGTGTCGAACTGCAGCGCATCGTCGGCCTCCACAGTGGCGACCCTGATGCCCAGGGTTTGCTGGTGCAGATCCTCGCCGAGGGTTTTTCGCAGAACGATTACGCTGCCGCCAAAGCGCTGCGCGACCATGGGATTGCCCGGCACTGGGACAGCCATGACCTGCAGTTCCTGAGCTTTCTTGCCGAGCGGCTCAACCCGATCCAGGAAATGGCCTCGATGGCTGACTTGGAAAACATCAGCTTGAGTGCCGATGGCGAGTTGTGGATCCACAAGACCCTGCACGCGCTGGATATGGACCCGATCAAGGTTGAAGCGCAGATCATGGGCAATGAGCAGATGGTCGGTGGCGTCGTTTCGGCGGACAAGAAAGTCGCCATGGTCGTCGCCGAACTGGGCACCAAACAGGACGACGCTCAGGCCCAGTTGCGTGCCTATCACCAGGTCCGTGAGATCATCGCGAAGTACCAGGCCGCTCACCCGGAGTTCACCGATGAGGTGTTTATCGCCGGCATGCCGATCTTCATCGCGGCCCAGCAGGAAATCATCGATCACGACCTGGCGATGCTGTTCCCGATCGTGTTCCTGTTGGTGACCTCTCTGCTGGTTTTCTTCTTTCGCAAACCACTTGGCGTGGTGCTGCCGCTGTTCAATATCCTGTTCTGCACCATCTGGACCCTTGGCCTGATGGCGTTGCTGCGTGTGCCGATGGACTTGCTCACCAGTGTCTTGCCGGTGTTCCTGTTCACCATCTGTTGTGCCGACGCGATCCACGTCATGGCCGAGTATTACGAACAGCTCAATTCGGGTAAGTCGTTCCGCGAAGCCAACCGTGAAACCCAGCGCCTGATGGTCACGCCCGTGGTTCTGACAACGGTCACGACTATTGCGACGTTCTTGATTTCCACCACCAACAACATTGTCAGCATCCGCAACTTTGGCGTGTTCATGTCCATCGGCCTGACCGCGGCGCTGATCATCTCGTTGCTACTGATTCCGGCGTGGATTTCGATCTGGGGCAAAGATGCCGTACCGCGCAAAGTGCAACTCAAAGAGTCGCTGATCTCCCACTATCTGGTGGTGTTCTGTGCCTGGCTGATTCGCTGGCGCAAGCCTGTATTGCTGGTGACCCTGCCGTTGTTGGCGATGATGACGGTGTTCACGTTCAAGGTAGATATCGAAGACTCGGGCATTGCCTACTTCAAGAAGGACAGCCCGGTGCGGATGTCCGACGAGTTCATCAACCGGGCCGGAGTCGCGGGTACATCCCCGGGCTGGATCGCTTTCGACACCAAGACTCCGCGTGGCGCGCTGACCACTGAAACCGTGCAGTTCCTCGAGCGTCTGGACCAGTTCATCAAGGCCCAGCCGAACGTGAGTTACACCTATTCGGTGGCGACCTACATCAAGCGCATGAACCTCGTGCTCAACGACATGAACCCTGCTTTCCTGCGGGTGCCGCAGGCAGTGGAGCAGGTGACGGTGGTCGATGATGACGGGAACCCGGAGACCTTCGATGTCGACGGCAACTCGCTCATCGAGCAACACATCATGATGTTCGAGAACGGTGGCGGCACCGACTTGCAGAACGTGCTCAATGCCGATTACTCGAAGGCGGTGACGCTGTTTACCATGACCTCCTCTGTGGCGGGCGATTACCAGGCGATGCTCGATAAACTGGACGCCTGGCTGGTCATCAACAAACCGGCCAACCTGCACGTCACCCATGCCGGTACGCCGTACATATGGACCGGGGTGTTGCAGGAAATCACCCAAGGTCAGGTGCTGAGCTTCTCGCTGGCGTTGCTGGCCGTGACCTTGATGATGATGTTCTGGCTCAAGTCAGTACGCCTGGGTATCCTCGGCATGCTGACGTTGCTCACCACGTCGGTGACGGTGTACGGCAGCATGTACCTGTTGGATATCGAGTTGAACATCGGTACCACACTGGTGACGTTCCTGGTGGTGGGCGTCGTGGATTACGCCGTTCACCTGCTGTCACGGATCAAGATGCTGGTGCACAAGGGCATCGAGATCGACGAGGCCATCCTGGCGGCCATGCAGGGCGTCGGGCGCTCGACGGTGGTCAACGTCGTGATCTTTTCGATGGGCTTTGTCGCGCTGCTGTTCTCCGCCTACAAACCCGTCATTGACTTGGGTGTATTGGTAATACTGGCGCTGTCATCCAGCGGCTTCATGACCATTTTGTTGGTCACGCTGATTTCGCCGTGGTTCTTTGCCTCGATTGTGCCGCAGCCAGCCGTGCAAGAGGGCGAGCAGCCGGGGGGTGAGACGGTGCCAGGGTAAATCGCCGGGGCGCCTGCGTGCTGAAAACGGCGCGGGGCGCCATGGCCGTTCAGGGGCGGCGGTGCGGATTCAGCGGGCTTTTGCCAAGTGTTCGAACTGGCATTGCATCTGAGCATCTTTGAGGCTCAGCTCAAACTCAACCAAGCCGTCATGCACTTGCTGCAAGGCCTGGATCTGCCCCATCAATTCCTGCTTTTTGTTATCGATGGCCTGCATGGCCAGATCCCAGGGCAGCTCCTGGCCGCGATGATCCTGCAGAATGGCCTGCATTTCCTTGAGCTTGAAACCGAGTTGCTGAGCGCATTTGATGAAGGTCAGCAGCTCTACGCTTTGCTGGCTGTAGATGCGGTACTTGCCTTCGCGTTGCGGAGGGGGCAACAGGCCGATTTCTTCGTAATGTCGAATGCTTTTGACGGTGGTGCCCGACAGCTGGGCGGCTTTGCCGATGTACATGAAAATCCCTTTTTTTGACGCATCAGAAGCGAAAAGATGTCGCGCGCTCGTGCAGGCGCGCGACATCTTTGCACAAGCGTCAAGGGGGGGGAAGCCAAGTTGAACAAGGTGTCACAGCAGGGAGGCTCGGTTGCGCAGCGCAGTGGCACGGCCCGACCGGGCCGATCAGCGGCTGGCGACTGCCTGGACTTGTTTGAGCCAGGCTTCACGCTGTTCCGGCTTGGAGCCCAATACCGGACCGAAGGTCAGGGTTTTCAGGGGTTTTATGCCGCAAAACTCTAGGGTGGTCTTGCGCATTTGGTGCAGGCCCGGCATGCGATACACCCACCGGTAGTACCACGGCGGCGTGTCCATGGTCACCAGAAGGTGAGCCGTGCGGCCCTTGAGCAGCTTATCCGGGAAGGGCGAGCCCTTGCGGTACTTGAAGGCAAAACCTGGCAGAAACACGCGGTCGAAAAACCCCTTGAGCAACGCCGGAATGCCGCCCCACCAGATCGGGTACACCAATGTCAGGTGTTCGGCCCAGGTAATGTCGTTCTGTGCGTCGATCAAATCGGGCTCAAGCAACTGGATCTGGTTATAGCCATCGTGCAAGACTGGATCGAAATCCAGGGTGTCCAGGCGCAGCAGGCGCACCTCATGGCCTGCTTGCGTGGCGGCCTCGACATAACGTTCGGACACAGCGCCGCAAAAGCTGTCGTTCGAAGGGTGGCCGAGGATTACGAGCATGCGTTTGCTCTTCATGACGAACTCCACATAATGAAGTGCCAAGGGTAAAGTCTGCCCCTAACGGTAGAGTCAAGCCTTGCCGGTTAGCGGTAGAGGCAAACAGTCCAGCAGCGCTCGGGTGTAACCCGGCAAACCGTCGAATCAGCGGGCGCAGATCACCACACTAACGGGTGGCGATCGCGCAGCGGGAAAGCCCAGAAGTCAGCCGTTGCCGGGTGCTGGGTGACTTGTTTGGAGTTTCCCTAAAGACTGTCAGGGTCGCCAAAAAAAATTTGGACATCCATATAAATCAAAAGGTTATGACTGGGGAGTTGGTTTTGTATCCCCAGATGTACGCTTTTTTACAGCAGCTACGAGTGGATTACAGTGGACGCACCGAGGGGGGGCCGCTGTCAAACGTGCAATCCCTCACCCAGTCGCGCAGCCTATGCTTTGGGCTCACCCCAGTCGCTACGCGTCGCAGCAGTCAGTGGGTGGGATGCACACGTTTTCCACTGAGGCCTGAACCAGAAAGCCGACATTTCCTGAGAAAGCCGGCTTTCTGGTTTCAGGGGACAACCTGAATGGTCAGACGATGAAGTTCACCAATCGGTTAGGCACTACGATCATCCTTCCTGCGCTTTCCAGATATTTGCTCAACACAGGATCGGACAGCGCCTGGTCACGGATTGTGTCATGGTCGGCATCGGCCTGGACCAGAATCTCCCCCCGTAGCTTGCCATTGACCTGTACCATCAACTTCACTTCGTCCTGCCTTAAGGCGTCGCTGTCCGGGGTCGGCCAGGCACTGTCGTAGATCGCGCCGGGGAATCCTAATGCCTCCCAGAGAACCTGGGAGATATGTGGCGTCACAGGTTGCAGCACCTGCAAGAGAATGGACATGGTTTCCCGGCAGACCTGGTGACCAACGCTGCGGGCACTCTCCAGTACCTTGAGCATCTTCATTGCACCCGATACGACGGTATTGTATTGCAGACGCTCATAATCGTTATTGATTTGCTTCAACAAGTCATGGGTCATGAAGCGCACACGGCTGGCTTCTGTGGCGTCTGCCGCCTGGCCGTCACTTTCGCTCCAGCGTGCCTGCTCATCAACGGCAAAGCTCCAGAGACGGCGCAGGAAGCGATAAGCCCCTTCGACACCGGTGTCGCTCCAGATCGTGCTTTGATCAGGGGGGCCGGCGAAGATGGTGAACAACCGGGCGGTGTCCGCACCAAACCGGTCGATGATGTCCTTGGGCTCGACCACGTTGTTCTTCGACTTGGACATCTTCTCCACGCCACCCAGGGTGACAGGCAAGCCATCTTCGATCGCTGTCGCGCTGACCGGACGGCCTTTTTCATCGTATTGAACCGATACTTCGCAGGGGTAGAACCATCGTCGGCTACCGTCCTGCGCCTTGCGGTAATAACTTTCCCGCAGCAGCATGCCCTGAGTGAACAGATTCTTGAATGGTTCACTGAAGTCCACCAATCCCTCGTCGCGCATCGCCCTTGTCCAGAACCTGGCGTAGAGTAAGTGCAGCACCGCATGCTCGATGCCGCCGATGTACTGGTCGATGGGCATCCAGTATCGGTTGCCAGGCCCTACCATCGAAGTGTGGCAGTCGGGATCGCAGTAGCGCATGAAATACCAGCTCGAGTCGACGAAGGTGTCCATTGTGTCCGTTTCCCGTTGCGCGGGTGCTGCACAACGAGGGCACGCGACGAGGCGGAACGATTCACGCCGCAGCAACGGATTGCCGCTTCCGTCGGGAATGCAATCGGTCGGCAATATTACCGGCAGGTCTGCGTAAGGTACTGGTACATCGCCACAGTATTCGCAATGAATGATCGGAATCGGAGTTCCCCAGTATCGTTGCCGGGAGATTCCCCAGTCACGCAGGCGCCACGTGGTGGCTTGCTCGCCACGCCCACGCTCGGCCAGGGCGTCAACGATTGCCAGGGCAGCTTGCTCCACCGTGAGACCATCATAGGCGCCAGAGTTGATCAGGCGACCTTCCTGGCTGCCGTAGCGATCCGACCAGGCTGCAGGGTCATAAGGAGCCCCGTCAAGCGCGATGACGGGGTGTACGGGCAAGCCATACTGACGGGCAAAATCGAAATCGCGCTCATCATGGGCCGGCACCCCCATCAAGGCGCCTTCCCCATACTCACCAACCACATAATTGGTGATCCACACGGCGACCGGTTCGCCGGTCAATGGATGCTCGACGTGCAAGCCGCTCGGGATACCGAGCTTCGCCTGCGCGCCGGCGGCGGGGCTGCTCTGTGCCGCCTGTCGACACGCCTGCACCTGCGGCTCGAGCCCTGGATCGAGCGCCGTGGCACGCTTGGCCAGTGGATGATCAGGGGAAACGGCACAAAACGTCACACCCATCAGCGTATCGACGCGCGTCGTGAACACCCACAGCTTGCCTGCGTCGATCAACTGCCCGTTTGCGTCTTCGACAGTGTGGACAAAGGCCAGGCGGACTCCACTGGCCTTGCCAATCCAGTTGCGCTGCATGCTGCGGACCATGTCCGGCCAACCCTCCAGGGTATCGATGGCCGACAGCAGTTCCTCTCCATACTGCGTGATGCGCAGGTAGTAGCCGGGAATCTCGCGTTTCTCGACGAGCGCTCCGGATCGCCAACCCCGGCCATCCACCACTTGCTCGTTGGCCAGCACGGTTTGGTCGACGGGGTCCCAGTTGACGATCTGGGTCTTCTTGTAGGCCACGCCCTTTTCCAGCAACTTCAAGAAAAACCACTGGTTCCATTTGTAGTATTCGGGATCGCAGGTGGCGATTTCTCGTGACCAGTCGAAAGCCAGTCCTAGCGGCTGCATCTGCGACTTCATGTCGGCGATGTTCATCCGTGTCCACTGAGCGGGTGATACGCCCGACTGCATCGCGGCGTTTTCTGCCGGTAGGCCGAACGCATCCCATCCCATCGGCATCAGGACGTTGTAGCCCTTCATCCGCATGTGACGGGCCAACATGTCATTGATCGTGTAGTTGCGCACATGCCCCATGTGCAACTTTCCGGAAGGGTAGGGCAGCATGGAACAGGCATAGAACTTTGGCCGGCTTTCGTCCTGGACAGCCTTGAATACTTCATCGCGAAGCCATTTGGCCTGAGCCGTGCTTTCAACCCAGGCAGGATCATACTGCTGTCGCATAGGGGGTCCTCGATATTGTTGGAGCTGGACGACGATAAATCGCCCGGCTCATATGTTCTTGTAAGATATCGCTCGGCCTGTTGAACATCGCTTGCCGCAAGTGTAAGCGCTTACGGTGATCTGGCAGGGATTAGGTTTGAAAAGTTTTTTCCTCTTTGCGCCCTCCCGCCAACCAGCCACGGGGCCACACGCTGAAAGTCCGAGGCGGCTTGTATTTGGCTTTAAGCGACCGTAACAGATTGCCGTGAGTAATCAAGCAGAAATCGGGTTGGAAGTGCTGCATATACTGTGGGAGTGCTGGCGGCTTCAGCGCCTAAGCGTCTCGCCTCGAACCGAAATCCGATTCATAGTTTCGCTCATTGGAGGCGGTGATCGATCTGTTTAAAGGTGGCGACTAAGTTGTAGGAAAAATCGTCGGAGTGCATTGGGTTTCGTTACAAAATGTTCCTCGAGTATCCTTTTGCGCCGCACCCTTGTATCGCACATCTTCAAGATGTCAAAAGTAGAGGACTCATTATTCCGAGTAGCCATGAAAACAACTTCCGTCAGCCTCTGCGTATAGCGCAGTAATAGGTGTCATTGGCGTGTACCATAGTCGGAGATGACAAGTCTTGCGGTTGCCGTTATTGACTTTCCAACTTCAATCTGGAGCGGCCACCTACGCCGCAATGTTGTCCGGGCATGTCGCTGGGCATGATTTGTACTGTGTCCCGTGACACCGTCAGGGCACTGGCTGACGATATGGGGGGGTGTGGCGAAAGCATGGGCAGAGATGGACATCAGTCCAACCAAGAAGGTCCCACTCCATGCGCTGTGGTAGGGCGTGGTGCTGTGTCACGGCCGTTCGCTGTGTTCGCTGTCTCGGCTTATCGCGTCGGCGAGTGCCATGGCAGTTGTCCGGCCGGACTGTTGCCTTCATGGCGTTCTGATCAAAGACTGTCCGGATCGCCAAAGAACATCTGAATCCGCGACCGCAGCCAGCGCTCCGCCGGGTCGTTATCCTGCGCCCCCCGCCACGCCATGTGCAGTTCGAAACTGCGCACCTCGATCGGCAGGTCCTCAGCCCGCAACCCCCCGGCAGCCGTCAACGCATCCGCCGTGTAATCCGGCACCGTGGCAACGATGTCGGTACCCGCCAGCAAACTCCCCAGCCCATTGAACTGCGGCACCGCGAGCACCACATGGCGCTTGCGGCCTATCTCGTCCAGGGCTTCGTCGATGAAACCGGACAGGTCACCGGCAAACGACACCAGGGCGTGCGGCCGGGCGCAGAAGTCGTCCAGGGTGATGCTGCCGGGCACACTGTCGGCGCGCAGCAGTTTCGGCTTGCTGCGGCGCAGCACCTTGCGCTTGGCATTGGCTGGCAGCTCGCTGGTGTAGCTCACGCCCACCGAGATTTCCCCCGAGGCCAGCAGCGTTGGCATCAGCAAGTAGTTGACCCGGCGTACCACCAGCACAATACCCGGTGCTTCGGCACGGATGCGTTTAAGCAGTTGCGGCAGCAAGGCGAATTCGGCGTCGTCCGACAGGCCGATGCGGAACACCGCGTTGCTGGTGGCGGGGTCGAACTCGGCCGCGCGGCTGACAGCGGTAGAGATCGAGTCCAGCGCCGGGGAGAGCAGGGCGAAGATTTCATGCGCCCGCGCCGAGGGCTCCATGCTGCGGCCGGTGCGCACGAACAGGGGGTCGTCGAACAGGTTGCGCAGGCGCGACAGGGCCGCGCTGATGGCCGGCTGGCCGAGGAACAGTTTCTCGGCAGCACGGGTCACGCTACGCTCGTGCATCAGCGTTTCGAACACGATCAGCAGGTTGAGGTCTACACGACGCAGGTCGTTTCGATTCATCGGTGCGCTTCGCCTAAAGTGGGGCAGGGGTGAATCTTAAGGCCAAAGGCTGTTACCCTGCACCGATTTCCGGGGGCCAATTCAGATGAATGTCAGGTGCCCAATCGATGACAAGCATGTCGACTATTAATGACCACTGATGGTCTAACGGCCAAAGCCCGGATAAAGTCCGTGGTAATAGAGGTTCACAAGGCGAGGTATGCGATGTCCCGCATGATCCGTTTCCACAAGTTCGGTGCAGCCGATGTGCTCCGTTGCGAAGAGCAGGCCGAACCGTCGCCCGCCGCCGACGAGGTGCAGGTCCGCGTCGAGGCGATCGGCGTCAGCTGGTATGACGTGCTCTGGCGTCAGAACCTGGCACCGTCCCAAGCCCGCCTGCCGGCGGGAATCGGCCATGAGATGGCGGGTGTGGTGACGGCTGTCGGTGAAGGGGTCGAGGATATTGCGGTCGGTGACCGGGTCGCCAGCTTTCCGGCCACCAGCGCCAATGATCACCCGGTCTATGGCGACGTGATCGTGTTGCCGCGTACAGCCATCACCCGCTACCCGGCTATCCTCACGCCGATCGAAGCCAGCGTGCATTACACGCCGCTGTTGATTGCCTACTTCGCGTATGTCGACCTGGCCCGCGCCAAGGCAGGGCAAACCGCGTTGGTGACCGATGCCAGCCACTGCGCCGGGCCTGCGTTCGTGCAGCTGGGCAAGGCGCTGGGGTTGAAGGTGTTTGCGGCCACCAAGGAGCCTGAACAGCGCGACTACCTGTTGGGCTTGGGGGCGGACAAGGTGATTGTCACCGAAGAGCAGGACCTGCTGCTGCAGGTTGGCAAATACACCGACGGGCGTGGCGTGGACATGGTCCTCGATGGCATGGGGGGGCCGCAGATGTCGCTGCTCGGCGATGTGCTCGCCCCCCGTGGCAGCCTGGTGCTGTACGGCCTGCAAGGCGGCAACCAGACACCGTTCCCGGCCTGTGCGGCGTTTCAGAAGAACATCCAGTTCTATGTGCACTGTATCGGCAACTTTACCGGCAAGCCGGAGCTGGGTATCAGCCAGGACCAGGTCGCGCTGCAGCGGGCGCTGCGGGATATCAACCAGTTCACCGCCGATCAGTTGCTGACCCCGCAGATCATCAAGGTGTATCCGTTCGATCAGGTGGTCGAGGCGCATCGGTACATGGATGAATGCCCGTGTGGCGGGCGGGTGGTACTGGACATGGCACAGCCTTCCTGAAGGGGGCGTTGAAGACCACAAGAACCCGGGCAACGTCCCGGGTTTTTTGTGCGTGGGCGGGTGCAATGCCCAAATGCTATATGCATAAAAAATCAGACGCATCCTACAATTAAAAAGTACGGAGACTACATATTTTAAGTGTTTGCTTTTAATTGTCGTAATATCTTGGAAGGAAATTCAAGTTGAATACTTGCGGCCCCCGGAGCATTGTGTATTCCCATGCTTGCTGAATGGTTTTTTTACGCTGATCTGTATCTTCTATTCGATATCCAACGCTCGATAATGGCCCAGTGATAGTTTGCGCAAGGAGCGTGGAATGAGCATGGCTATGCCCGAGTTAGGGCAGCGTATGGCAGCAGCCGGTCATCGGTGCGGCGCATTTTTTTCGATGGCTTGGCGACAGAGCAGTTCACGTCATTATTTCCCGTAGTTTGTAGGAAATTTCTTCAGGAAGGACGCATTGCACTGTTTGCAGTTGCCGGTGTGATGGATACATGAAGTTGATGAGGTGATTACGTGGGCGCTATACACGATCAGGCGATGCACTATATCTACCAGCAAGTGCTCGAGCGCTTGTTGAGCCATATGTCCCAGGCGCAACGTGCCTCCTTGCAGTTGCTGATTCAGCGATTGCTGGTGGCTGCCGGTGGGCCCGAATACATTGGCACGTTCCGTTTGCTGGTGCTGCAAGGGGCTGATCGGCGCAGTGCCCACCTGTTGGCCACCTTGCGTGCCGCCCAGTTGAGTATCGCCTTGCGTGCACCTGTGACGTTTCAGTTGCGGGTACTGGTGGTCAACCTGCCTGCTGCCGGCAGTACCGTGCTGGAAAACCATGAACGCAGCTTCAATGCCTTGTTCATGCAGGATGACCCGCGGGTGCAACTGCAGATGACCGAAGGCTGCGAAGTCGTGCCTTTCAGCCGTCGGCAGTCGGCTGCACCGGAGCGCTGGGCACTGGCGCGCAATGCCATGCTGATGTTCGGCCACGGGGTCGATGCCAGGCCCGAAGCCCTGCTGGGCAGCCGGCTGCACCTGGAGCTGGCGGGCGCAGTGGGCCTTGCGCTGCAGGCGCAGCCGCGGGCCGATGTGCTGATTACTGCCGTACCTGCGCGCCAGCGCCGCCGCTACCTGGCCTGGGCGCGGCGGAGCCTGCGCCTTGCAGGGGAGCGTGGCCCCCACGTCGTGCACCAGTGCCTGTCGGCATTGGCCAACGGGCTGGGCAGGTTACATGGGGTTGCCGGTTCACCCCTGGAGCGCGCAGACGCTTCAAGCAGCACGGCAACCGAGGAGGCGCCCTTGCGTGTAATCGCCATCGACGACCTGCTGCCACACCTGCTTGAGGACGAGCAGTTCGATCACATGCTGGGCTGCTTCGATGCGGCTCAGGACTCCTGGCCCTTGGCGGCCTTTGTCGATTCGCGGGCCGTGGCGCAACTGCACGATTTGCGTGCGCGCAGCCTCGAGCCGCTGGTCCATCGGCCGGCACTACGCTTGGCAAGCCCCAGCAGCGACGGCGGGCAGCGCGAGCCAACCTCCGCGCACCTGGGCAAACCCTATGGCATCAGCCAGACCCAACTGGTGTGCCTGCTGTTCAGCCCTTTCGCCCGGCAGGGAAAAGGCCTTGAGCGTTTTTTAAGATGCCGTCATCCCGACATGTTGGTGGCGTTGCCCTACCTGCACCGGGCCTTGCAGGGTAAGCCGTGCCCCGAGGCGGTGAAGGACTGGCTGGTGAACACCAGCGGCCTGGCGCTGGTACCGTTGCGGGCGATCTATGAGGGGGGCCTGCAACCGTCGTCGAGGCGCTTGATGGCCAACCTGGCTCGCCGCGATGTGCACCTGAAGTGGCTGCCGCGCCCGCCCGCTGCAGGAAGGCCCGCGTTTGAGGGCTTGCCCTGATGGGCCGATCGGTACCCGGCGATTACGCCTATCGGAAGGTGTACCGCTACCTTGAAGCGCTGATCGATGAGGCACAAGGCCGTGAGCCATGGCGCTTGCCGTCGTTACGCACGCTTTCGCGGCGCTTGCGCGTATCGCTGGCCACTGTGCAGAGCGCCTACAGCTTGCTGGAGGATGAGGGCCGTGTGCATTGCGTGCCGCGGTCCGGTTACTTCGTGCGCGCACACGCTGGCGGCTCGCCGGTGCAAGCGGTGGCTGGGCCATGGCATGTGCCGGCTCACTCGATGCTGGAGCGGTCGCTGTTTACCCATGAGCGGCGCCTGGCACGTCAGCGTGCGCGTGGCACCGCCCCGGTGGAAGAGGTCGGCGGTGCTCGTCTGCGCAATGCGTTGGCCGAGCGCTATACCCGTTCCTCCACCCATTACTGGCGTGCCGAAGAGGTGCACCTTGCCCCTGACGTGCAGGCATTGGTGGAAGTGCTGCTGGCGGCGTTGGCCTTGCGTGGCGCCACCGTGCTGGTGCAATCGCCGTGCTGCTGGCCGGTGCTGCGCGCCTTGCAGCGCTGCGGCATGCGTGTGCTGGAGGTACCGTTGAGCAACAGCGGCACGGCGGATTTGCAGGCGTTGGCACGGCTGCTCAGTGCCGAGCCGGTGGGTATGCTGATCATGCCATCGTGCCTCAGCCTGCCGCAGGGCAGGCTGATGTCGCAGCATGACCAGCAGCAGATTGGCCAACTGCTTGGCGACCACCCGGTGTGGTTGCTGGAAAGCGACCTGGACAGCGAGCTGTGTTACAGCGGGCCACCGAATGCGCGCCTGCGCGACTGGGTCGACCCGCGCTGGCTGTTGGTGATGGGGTCGTTCGAGGCCGCAGTGGGGGGCGAAGCGCCTTATGCCTATGTGATGGGGCGTCATGCCGGCTTGGCCGAGGCGTTCGCCCAGCGTGCGTTTCAGCTGGCGCCGTTGCGGCTGCAGGCACTTGCTCACCTGCTTGGCAAAGGTGAAATCGAGACCCAGCTGGCGCGGCTGCGGGCAGAACTGCAACGGCGCATGGCGTGCTTTAGCCGGCAACTCAAGCTTGAGCTGGGCGAACACGTGACGTTCGACATGCCCGAGGGCGGCTGGACCCTGTGGTTGCGCTCCCGCTGGCCGCTGCGACTGGATGACGTGGTAGCGGCGTTGTCAGGTACCGACCTGCGCGCGGTCCCTGGCGGGCAGCACAGCGCGGAGGTACGTCATCAGCAATACCTGGCACTGACCTGGGTGGGCGAGGATCCTGATGCATTGCAGCATGCTCTGGAAAAGCTGGCTCAAGCGCTGGAGCTGCGCTGCGGCCGGCCAATAGGGCAGCGCGGCTCGCAGCACTTGAGATGAGGGCGAGCTACTGCTCCTGCCCCTGACGCAAACGGGTGCTGATCAGTGCCGCCACCACCAGCATCGAAGCAATGATCCACAAGCCATTGCGGGTGCTGCCGGTGGCCTGTTCGATCAGGCCCATCACCGACGGCCCTACAAACCCACCAAACAGGCCGCAGGTGGTGACAAAGGCCAGGCCCGCCGCCAGTGCGTTACCGCTCAGGCGGCTGGACGGGAAGACGAAGATGATCGACTGCACCACGAACAGCATCAAGGCGGTCAACGAAAAGCCGATCAGCCCAATGAAGGAGTTGGACAGCGAAGCAAGCAGCAATCCGGCGGACATGGTCAGCAGACCAAAGAACAGTAGGGTACGGCAACGGCTGGGCGAGGTCGCCAGGCGCGGGAATGTGGCGGCGCCGATGGCGGCGGCGATCCAGGGTACCGAGGTCAGCAACCCGACCTGGAAGGGCGACAGCGCGGCATAGGTGCCGATGATGCCTGGCAAGAAGAAGATCACGGTGTAGATGGTGATCTGGTGCACAAAATACACCGCAATCGCCAACCAGATCTGCTTGTCGCGAAACATTTGCCCCAGCTTGCTCTGTTGCGGCGCTGCAGCCCGTTCGGCACTCAGGCGACGCTCGATGTCCTGGGCATCGGCAGCGGACAGCCAAGGCGCCGACGCGGGGCCATCGGGCAGCTTCTTCCACACCACATAGGCCAGCGCCACTGCAGGCAGGCCTTCAAGCACGAACAGCCATTGCCAGCCGTGCCAGCCCAGCACGCCGTCCATTTCCAGCAGCGCGCCGCCCAGCGGCCCACTGAGGATGTTCGCCAGGCACACACCCAGCAGGAAGTAGCCGGTGGCGCGCGCACGCTGTTCGCGGTCGAACCAGTACGTCAGGTACAGCATGACGCCGGGGAACAGGCCGGCCTCGGCCACCCCGAGCAGCAGGCGCATGATGTAGAACGAGGTTTCCCCCTGGACGAACGCCATGCCCGCTGACAGCAGGCCCCAGGTGATCATGATGCGGGTGATCCAAAAGCGTGCGCCCACCCGGTGCATGATCAGGTTGCTCGGCACTTCGGCCAGGGCATAGGTGAGGAAGAACAGCCCGGCACCCAGGCCGTAGGCCGCCGCCGACAGGCCCAGGTCGATGCCCATGCTGGCCTTGGCCAAGGCGATGTTGGTGCGGTCGAGGAAGCTCATCACGTAGACGACGATAAGCAGTGGCATCAATTTGCGCAGCAACAGGCCGTTCAGGCGCTGTTCGGTAGCGACGGCAGGCGCGGTGGCCGCTGTCGTGCCGGTGAGGATTGTCATTGTTTTTTTCCCCGTGATAAGTGCTGGTGGTGTGCCGCGCTTGCGGCGGCACACCCAGGTCGGTAGGTCAGGAACGGTTGATGTCGAGCCACGCCGCGCCGTTGGGGTACTGGTAGCGTTCCAGGGTGCCAGCGTGCATTTCAATGCTGTAACCCGGGCGCTGTGGCGGCATGTAGCGGCCGCGACGGATCACCACCGGGTCGAGGAAGTGTTCGTGCAGGTGGTCGACGTATTCCAGCACCCGGTTGTGCAGCGATGCCGAAACGGCGATGTAGTCGAACAAGGCGATGTTCTGCACATATTCGCACAGCCCGACCCCGCCACCATGCGGGCAGACCGGCACATCGTACTTGGCCGCCATCAACAGCACGATCAGCACCTCGTTCAAGCCACCCAAGCGGGCCGCGTCCAGCTGGCAGAAGTCCAGTGCGCCGGCCTGGAACATCTGCTTGAACATCACCCGGTTGTGGCAGTGCTCGCCGGTGGCCACGCCGATGGGCGCGATGCGCTGGCGGATGGCTGCGTGGCCGAGGATGTCGTCGGGGCTGGTGGGTTCTTCGATCCACAAGGGTTCGAAGGCGGCCAGGCGGCGCATGTTGGCCACCGATTCATCGACGCTCCAGACTTGGTTGGCGTCCATCATCAGGGTGCGTTCCCAGCCGATTTCGTCCCGCAGGATGCTGGCGCGGCGAATGTCTTCTTCCAGGTCGGCGCCGATTTTCTGCTTGATGTGGGTCCAGCCGTCGGCGACCGCTTCGCGGGCCAAGTGGCGCATTTTTTCTTCGCTGTAGCCGAGCCAGCCGGGGGCGGTGGTGTAGCCGGGGTAGCCTTCGCGCAGCATTTGCGCTTCGCGCTGGGCCTTGCCTGGCACCTGACGGCGGAGCAGGGCGATGGCCTCCTCGGGGGTCAGCACGTCGGTGACGTAGCTGAAGTCCAGGCAGCGCACCAGTTGCTCTGGGGTCATGTCGGCCAGCAGCTTCCACACCGGCTTGCCTTCGTGCTTGGCCCACAGGTCCCACACGGCGTTGATGATGGCGGCGGTGGCCAGGTGGATCACGCCTTTCTCGGGGCCAAGCCAGCGCAACTGGCTGTCACCCACCGTGAAACGGTGCCAGAACGCGCCCATGTCGGCGGTGATTTCTTGCAGGGTCAGGCCGACGATCATCGGTGCCAGCGACTGCACCGCCGCCGCGCAGATCTCGTTGCCGCGGCCAATGGTGAAGGTCAGGCCATGGCCTTCGAGGGCGTCGGCGTCGGTGTGCAGCACGACGTAGGCGGCCGAGTAGTCAGGGGCGCTGTTCATGGCGTCGGAGCCGTCCAGCGACAGCGAAGTCGGGAAGCGGATGTCGCGGACGCTCAGGTGGGTAATGCGTATGCTCATGGCGGACTCTTGTTCTGGTCAGGCAGTGGGAGACTCGACTGTAGGTTGTCGAGCGATATAGGCATAATTGCCAATTCCTAAGTAGGGATATCGGAATTGATATGTCTCAAATGCCCGCAGACAGCCCAGCGCTGCCGCAAAACCTTGGCACATTGAAGATCTCCAGCCGCCAGATCACCTTGCTCAACGCCCTGGGCGAGTTCGGCAACCTGCGCCGTGCCGCCACGGCGATGCACACCACGCAACCGGCGGCCAGCCTGCTGCTGCAGCAACTGGAAGAACGCCTGGGCGTGCGCCTGTTCGAGCGCCTGCCGCGTGGCATGCAGCCGACGCTGTATGGCGAGGTAATGATCCGCTACGCGCAGAACGCGCTGCACGAGTTCGAACATGCCCAGGCACAGATCGCCGAACTGGCGCGCGGTGCCTTGGGCCTGGTGCGGGTGGGCAGTGTGATGGGGCCGGTGCCCGGTTTGCTGACCAAGGCGGTGCTGGCCTACAAGCGCGATCACCCCAAGGTGCGTATCTCGCTCGAAGTCGGCACCAGCGATACCTTGTTGCCGGCGCTGCTGCGCGGTGATTTCGACATGGTGGTCGGGCGCCTGCCCGACCAGAGCGACAGCCAGGACCTGAACATCGAACTGTTCGAGGGCGGTGAGCAAATGCGCGTCATCGCCCGCGCCGGCCACCCCTTGGCCGACGCCAAGGCGTTGCAACTGGCCGACCTGGTGGCCCTGACCTGGATCCTGCACCCCATCGGCAGCCCCATGCGCCGCCGGGTCGAAAGTGCCTTGCAGGCGGGCGGCATGGTGCAGTCGCTGGACATTGTCGAAACCGCCTCGATCCTGGCCACCACCGCGATGTTGGAGGCCTCCGAGATGATTGCGGTGGTGCCCAACGATGTGGCCGAGCATTATGCGCGCTACGGCATGGTCGCCATCCTGCCGGTAGAGCTGCCGATCTCGATGGCCAACCTGGGCTTGCTGACCTTACGCTCGCGCCCCAACTCCGTGGCCCTGGACAGGTTGCTGCAGTACCTGCGCACGCAATAGCCCTGCCTTTACACCTTTTCGAGGTTGCCCTCTGATGCCGTCGGACATTACCCACTCCAGCTTCTGCAACTGGGTCCGCTACAAGCACCTGGTGCTGATCGACACCCTGGCGCGCACCCGCAACATGCACGCCACCGCCACGCGGATGAACCTCAGCCAGCCGGCGCTGAGCAAAATGCTGCGTGACCTGGAGGAGCAGTTTGGCTTCGCCTTGTTCGAGCGCCTGCCACGCAGCATGCCGCCCACCGAGCTTGGCGAGTATGTGGTGCGCTACGCCCAAGGGGTGCTGGGCGACTCGCAGCAGTTTGTCGACCAGGTCAACCGGCTGCGCAAGGGCGGGCACGGATTCATCCGGGTGGGTGGCATATTTGCGGCCACCCCCGTGGTGCTGCCTCAAGCCATTGCCGCCATCAAGGCACGCAGCCCGTTGCTCTCGATCGAAGTGGTCGAGCACTCCAGTGACCACCTGTTGGCCATGCTGGAGCAGAACAAACTCGACATCATGATCGGCCGCTTCACGGAAGAACGCTTCAGTCAGCTGTTCGACTACCAGCCCCTGGAGCCCGAGCCCTTCAGCCTGGTGGTCAACAGCCGCCACCCCCTCAATGCGCTGGCCAGCACCCCGGTGGAGGCACTGGGTGAGTGGCCCTGGGTGCTTTACCCCGTGGGCACGCCAATTCGCAATCGCCTGGAGCAGGCCTTCAGGGTGGCCGGAATTGCCACACCGGCGGACAGCGTCGAGACCATCTCGATGCCGATGTTCCTGCAGTTGCTGCAATCGGGCCCGATGATCGCGATGCTGCCTAGGTCGATGGTCGCCGCACAGCTGAGCAGCGGCCAGTTCAAGGAACTGCAGAGCCCCTTGCACCTGCCCGCGCTGGAGTACGGCATCGTTACCCGCAAGGACGAGCCGCTGACCCCGTCGGCCCACGCGTTCGTCGAGATTCTGCTCGACTTCGCGCAGCAACGACGTACCGCGCAGGGCACAACAAGCGATTGATAAATCGCCACCGATAGATGGTATTGATAACCCTGGGTTATCGCGTGATCGGATCATCTCATTGGGAATGTTGCGCAAGGCTTCTTACAGTGGTTGCAGATTCGCCCGGTATCGAACGGGCGACGCCATAACAAGAAGTCAGCCGCACCGCCTTGAGAGGTCTCATGCAACTGATTGCCCGCTCTGGTGACCTTGCCGTCATCCGCCTCAACCCGCTGGACAACGTTCTCATCGCCCGCCAGGCCTTGCCTGAAGGTTTGCACCTCGACGCAGAAGGGATCATCGTCCGCCAGGCGATCCCCTCAGGCCATAAAGTCGCCACCCAGCGCGTGGAGCAGGGCCAGCCCCTGCGCCGCTACGGCCAGATCATCGGTTTTGCTTCACAGGCCATCGACGCCGGCGACCATGTTCACGTGCACAACGTGCAGATGGGTGATTTTGCCCGCGACTATGCCTTTGGCGTCGATGCCCGCAGCACGCCGGTCGCTGAGGCGGTGTTCCAGGGCATTGTGCGTGCCGATGGCCGGGTAGCCACCCGCAACTACATTGGCATTCTCACCTCGGTGAACTGTTCGGCGACCGTGGCCCGGGCCGTGGCCGACCATTTCCGCCGTGACATCCACCCCGAAGCGCTGGCCGACTACCCGAATATCGACGGTGTAGTGGCCTTGACCCACGGTGCCGGCTGCGCAGTAGACCCTTCCGGTGAAGCCTTGGGCCTGTTGCGTCGGACCTTGGCTGGCTATGCCGTACACCCCAATTTCGCGGCCGTGCTGATCATCGGCCTGGGTTGTGAAACCAACCAGATCGAAAGCCTGCTGGAGACCCAAGGGCTTACCACCAGCACGCAACTGCGCGCCTTCACCATCCAAGGCATTGGCGGCACCTCGAAGACCATCGCTGCTGGCATTGAGCAGGTCAAGGCGCTGTTGGCCCAGGCCAACCAGGTAGAACGCGAGCCGGTCAGCGCCCGCCACTTGATCGTTGGCCTGCAGTGCGGCGGCTCCGATGGCTACTCGGGGATCACCGCCAACCCCGCGTTGGGCAATGCCGTCGACCGCCTGGTGGCGGCCGGTGGCACCGCGATTCTTTCTGAAACGCCGGAAATCTATGGCGCCGAGCACCTGCTGACCCGTCGTGCCATAAGCCGCGAAGTCGGCGAGAAGCTGGTGGCGCGCATCCACTGGTGGGAAGACTACTGCCAGCGCATGAACGCTGAACTGAACAACAACCCCTCGGCCGGCAACAAGGCGGGCGGCCTGACCACCATCCTCGAGAAGTCGCTGGGTGCGGTGGCCAAGGCCGGCTCCAGCAACCTGGTCGACGTCTACCAGTACGCCGAAGCGGTACGCGCCCATGGGCTGGTGTTCATGGACACGCCGGGCTACGACCCGGTCTCGGCCACCGGCCAAGTCGCAGGCGGCGCCAACCTGATTGCCTTCACCACCGGCCGCGGTTCGGCCTACGGCTGCGCCCCGGCGCCGTCGATCAAACTGGCGACCAACAACCGGGTGTTCGAGCACCAGGAAGAGGACATGGACGTCAACTGCGGTGGCATCGCTGATGGCTCCACCAGCATCGAAGAGCGTGGCGCGTACATCTTCGAACAGATGCTGCGCATCGCCTCCGGCGCGCGCAGCAAAAGCGAACAGCACGGCTATGGGCAGAACGAGTTCGTGCCCTGGCAGATCGGCGCCGTGACCTGATCGACAGCCCACTCCCGAATTTGAGGCAACCTCTTATGCACGTTAGCGGACACAACTTCATTGCCGGCCAGCGCAGCGCGCTGGGCCAAACCCTGGTCTACAGCGTGGACGCCCACACCGGCGAGCGCCTGCCCGGCGGTTTCTATCAGGCCACCTTGGCCGAAGTCGACAACGCCGTGGGCGCGGCCTCGGCGGCTTTCCCGCTGTTTCGTAACCTGCCAGCGGTGCGCCGCGCCGAGTTCCTGGAGGCCATTGCCGACGAACTCGACGCCCTCGGCGAAGACTTCATTGCCTTGACCTGCCAGGAAACGGCCTTGCCTACTGCGCGAATCCTGGGCGAGCGGGGGCGTACCAGCGGGCAGATGCGCCTGTTCGCCCAGGTGCTGCGCCGTGGCGACTTCTATGGCGCCCGCATCGACCAGGCCCTGCCTGAGCGCACGCCGTTGCCACGCCCGGACTTGCGCCAGTACCGCATCGGTGTGGGCCCGGTGGCGGTGTTCGGCGCCAGCAATTTCCCGCTGGCGTTCTCCACAGCGGGTGGCGATACCGCCGCAGCGCTGGCGGCCGGTTGCCCGGTCGTCTTCAAGGCCCACAGCGGCCACATGGCCACTGCCGAACGCGTAGCTGAAGCGTTGATTCGTGCCGCTGAACGGACGGGCATGCCAGCCGGTGTGTTCAACATGATCTTCGGCGGCGGGGTTGGCGAGGCCTTGGTCAAGCACCCCGGCATCCAGGCAGTCGGGTTTACCGGGTCGCTCAAGGGCGGGCGTGCGCTGTGCGACATGGCGGCGGCACGGCCGCAGCCGATTCCGGTGTTCGCCGAAATGTCGAGCATCAACCCGGTGCTGGTGCTGCCCCAGGCCTTGGCCTCGCGCGGTGCGCAACTGGCCAAGGACCTCACCGCATCGGTGGTGCAGGGCTGTGGCCAGTTCTGCACCAACCCGGGCTTGGTCCTGGGCATTCGCTCCCCAGCGTTCAGTGCCTTTGTCGAGCAGTTGGCCGGGCACATGGCAGAGCAAGCGCCGCAGACCATGCTCAACGCTGGCACCCTGGGCAGCTATGGCAAGGGCTTGCAGGCCTTGATTGCCCACCCTGGGGTCAAGCGGTTGAGTGGCCAGGCGCAACACGGTAACCAGGCTCAACCGCACCTGTTCGAGGCTGATGTCAGCCTGCTGCTGGAGCAGGACGAGCTGCTTCAGGAAGAAGTGTTCGGCCCGTGCACAGTGGTGGTTCAGGTTGCCGATGAAGCCGAGCTGACGCGCGCGGTGGCAGCCTTGCGCGGCCAACTGACCGCCACGTTGCTGGCGGACGATGCCGACCTGGCGGCCTACGGCTACTTGCTGGGTGCGTTGGAAGTGAAGGTGGGTCGCGTGCTGCTCAATGGCTACCCCACCGGGGTCGAGGTGTGCGATGCCATGGTCCACGGCGGCCCATACCCGGCCACTTCGGACGCCCGCGGCACCTCGGTCGGCACCCTGGCCATCGACCGCTTCCTGCGCCCTGTGTGCTACCAGAACGTGCCTGACGCCTTACTGCCCGCCGCCCTGCAGAACGCCAACCCGTTGGGCATCCAGCGCCTGGTGGACGGCAAGCCCAGCACCGCAGCCCTGAACTGACCGTGGAGTGACAGGCATGACGCAAACCAAACGGTATGACGTGCAGGCGCTAACCCGGTTCGTCGAGCAACTGTTTGAAAAAGCCGGTGCCGATGCCGAGGTCGCCCAAGTGGTGACCCAGGTATTGCTCGAAGGCGAACTGCTAGGCCATCGCACCCACGGCCTCAACCTGGTCAGCCGCTATATCGGCGGCATGCTCAGCGGGCAGGTCAAGGCGCAGGCCCAGGCGCTGGAGCAGGTGTCGGACAGCGGCATTTCCAGTCTTTTCGACGGCCATTACGTACTTGGCCCGTACTGTGTCAGCCGGGCCCTCGACTGCGCGGCCAAAGGTGCCAGCGCACAGGGCATCGGCATTGCCGTGGTGCGCCGGGCCGCGCACATCGGCTGCCTGGCGGCTTACCTCAAGCCTTATACCGACCGTGGCCTGGTGGCCATGGTGTATTCCTCGGACCCGTCCGTGGGGCTGGTCTGTGCCCATGGCGGGGTCGACCCGGTGTTCACGCCCAACCCGATTGCCGCCGGTATACCGACCCAGGGTGAGCCGATCCTGCTGGACGTGAGCATGTCTACGGTGACCCTCGGCCTGGTCGGGCAGTGCCGTGATACCGGCAGCCGGCTGCCGCACCCGGTGCTGATGAGCAACGATGGCCACCTGAGCGATGACCCGCGTGACTTCTTCACCACGCCTCAGGGCAGCATCCTGCCACTGGGTGGTCAGGCCTTTGGCCACAAGGGCTTTGCCCTGGCAATCCTGGTCGAGGCACTGACCTCGGCATTGGCCGGCCATGGCCGCAAAGACGCCCCGGACCAGTGGGGCGCGTCCGCCACCGCCGTGGTCATCGACCCGCGCTTTTTCGGCGGCTTGCAAGCGTTTACCGACGAAACCAGCTTCCTCGGGCGGTTGATCATGGCCAGCCGACCGGTAGACCCCGAGCGCCCGGTACGCCTGCCTGGGCAAGCCGGCCTGGCGTTGCGCCGGCAAGCCTTGGTGCAGGGCCTGAGCCTGTCGCAGCCAGTGCTCGACGACCTCGACCGGCTGGCCGAGCAGCTGCAGTTGGCGACCCGATCGCAGGCGCTTTCCCAATGAATGACAATGACAACAAGGGTGCACCCATGACAGACCAATCGAATGCCAACCAGCCACTGCCGCTAAGCCACGACCTTGCCGTGTTCGACACCGGCAGCTGGGTGGGGCGCGTCTGGCTGCCGGATCAAGGCCCCGCCGTGGTGCTTGTCAAGGCCGGCGCCGTGCACGATATCAGCGCCCATGTGGCGACGGTTTCGGCCCTGCTGGAAGTGGCCGACCCGGTGGCCTACCTACGTGCGTTGCCTTTGGCCGACGCGTTGATCGAGTTGCCGGCGCTGCTGGCCAACAGCGACCCTGGCCAGCGTGACGCGCGCTTGCCTTGGCTGTTGGCACCGATCGACCTGCAAGCGGTGAAGGCCGCCGGTGTCACCTTCGCCGCCAGCTTGCTGGAGCGAGTGGTGGAGGAGCAAGCCAAGGGCGACCCGGCCAAGGCCGATGCCATCCGCGATACGCTGGCCAGCCGCATCGGTGCAGACCTCTCCCAGATCATCCCGGGCTCTGCCCAGGCCGAAGCGCTGCGCAAGGTCCTGGTGGAGCAGGGCCTGTGGTCGCAATACCTGGAGGTGGGCATCGGCCCGGATGCCGAAGTCTTCACCAAGGCGCAGCCACTGTCGGCGGTCGGGCATGGTGCCGACATCGGTATCCACCCCAAGTCGAGCTGGAACAACCCGGAACCGGAGGTGGTACTGGCGGTGTCGAGCGACGGCAGCATCAAGGGCGCCATGCTCGGCAACGATGTCAACCTGCGTGACTTCGAGGGGCGCAGTGCCTTGCTGCTGTCCAAGGCCAAGGACAACAACGCCTCCACCTCGCTGGGGCCATTGCTGCGCCTGTTCGACGAGAGCTTCAGCCTGGACGATGTGCGTAACGCCGAAGTGGACTTGCGTGTCGAGGGCCAGGACGGCTTCATCCTGTCCGGCCGCAGCTCCATGCGCCAGATCAGCCGCGACCCCCAGGACCTGGTGCAGCAGACCCTCAACGAAAACCACCAGTATCCCGACGGTCTGGTGCTGTTTCTCGGTACCCTGTTCGCGCCCAAGCAGGATCGCGACCAGCCAGGCAACGGTTTTACCCACAAGCCCGGCGACCTGGTCGCCATCAGCAACGCGCAACTGGGCACCCTGTGCAACCGTGTCACCACCAGCGACCTCGCGCCGCAGTGGGGCTTCGGCCTGCGTGCGCTGATCGACAGCCTGAGCCGGCGCGGCCTGCTCGAGGCGGCGGTAACTGCGCGTCAACCTTGAGGGTTGCCGCACCAAGGATGAACGCAACAGGACCGACGGATCGCCAAGGCGCTGAAGGCGCCGCAACAATAATAATAAAGGCCACCCAATGAACCCTATGAAGAAGTATCAGCGCCTCACCGTTGTCTTCCTGCTGTTGATTGGCATCGTCAACTATCTGGACCGTAGCGCGCTGTCGATCGCCAACACCTCGATCCAGAAAGACATGATGATCAGCCCCTCGCAGATGGGCATTCTGTTGTCGGCCTTCTCCATTGCTTATGCCTTTGCCCAGTTGCCGATGGGTATGATCATCGACCGCCTGGGCAGCAAGATCGCCCTCGGCGCCTCGTTGCTGGCCTGGTCGGTGGCCCAGGCCACCTTTGGCATGGTCAGCAGCTTTGCCGGTTTCATGGGCTTGCGCGTGTTGCTGGGGATTGGCGAGGCGCCGATGTTCCCTTCGGCGGCCAAGGCCTTGTCGGAATGGTTCGATGCCAACGAACGCGGCACCCCGACCGGTATCGTCTGGTCCTCGACCTGCCTTGGCCCATGCCTGGCGCCACCCTTGCTGACGCTGTTCATGGTCAATTTCGGCTGGCGCGGCATGTTCATCATCACCGGGTTGATCGGTGTGGTGCTGGCGGTGTGCTGGTTGAGCTTCTACAAGAGCAAGGCGCAGTACCTGGCCGAGCTCGCTGCGCAAGGTAAACCGTTGCCTACCGAGTCCAAGCAGCCGCTGCCTGCGGCCAATCCACAGGCGCCGAAGGTGTCGTACTTTGCGGGTTGGCTCGACTTGTTCAAGCACCGCAGCACCTGGGGGGCGGTACTGGGCTTCATGGGCGTGATCTACATGCTCTGGCTGCACCTGACCTGGCTGCCCGGCTACTTTGAACGTGAGCACGGCCTGGACCTGTACAAGACTGCTTGGGTGGTTTCGCTGGCCTATGGCTTCGGTGCGGCGGGCACGATCGTCGCGGGGCGCTTCTGTGACTTGCTGGTCAAACGCGGCATGAGCATCCTTGGCAGCCGCAAATTCAGCGTGATCACCGGCCTGGTGCTGGCGGCGCTGTTCACCTTGCCGCTGTCCTTCGTCAGTGGCCTGACCGGCTGTGTGGTACTGCTGTGCCTGGCGCTGTTCAGCATCAACATGGCCAGTGCCACCGCGTGGATGATCGTCAACACCATCGTCGACAGCCCGCGGGTGGCGTCGTTTGGCTCGATCCAGAACTTCGGCGGCTACATTGCGGGCTCCGTGGCACCGATCGTCACCGGCTTCAGCATCCAGTACTCGGGCTCGTTCAACACGGCATTCATGATCAGCGCGATCGTGGCACTGTGCTCGGCGGTGGCTTACTTCCTGCTGCTGAAGGCACCGATCGGCAGTGCCAAGGCCGAGGCGGGGCCGATGGTTGGGGTGACCGAGTAACAGCCCTACTGCGCCACTGGACCTACGGCACTTGTCAGGTGTGGGTATCTGTATGTATAACCAGTGCCCACATTCACTGCCCGACCTTGCCCCGTGATCGCCCATTCTGTCGACGACCCGTTCTATTACCTGCATAACTTCCGCCAGGTGCTGCTATGGGTCGAGCAGCGCTATGAAGACCTGCTCGATGACCAGGAGCTGGCGTTCATCCAGGCGTTTGCGCAATTGGAGGCGCCGGCGCAGGCCTTGATGGTGCGTATGGTCATGCGCAAGGGCGAGCTGTTTCGCAGTGACAAGCTGACCTATGCCGAGATCGGCGACACCGCGCTGGCCTTGCACCCGTTGCAGGCGTTGGGTTGGGTTCGGGAGCCTGCGCATCTGGAGCTGGAGCAGCTGTTCAGCTTGCTGCGCAAGGACGAACTGGCTTCGTGCTTCGCCGCCCAATTGAGCCGGCCGCGCGCCGCCAAGCACGACTTGCTCGCACAGCTTCAACCCCTGGGGCTAACGGCCAGGCCATTGCAGGCGTGGTTCCCCGGCAGTGACGTGCGCATTTTCCAGTGGTGCCTGCAGCCGCTGTGTGACCGCATGCGCCTGTTGTTCTTCGGCAACCTTTACCAGGACTGGTCGGACTTCGTGCTCGCCGACCTGGGCTTGCTGCGCTACGAGCACGTGCCTTTCAGCACCGATTCGCGCGCCTTGCGCCATCGCGCCGAGGTCGATCTGGCCATGGCCTTGCACCAGTGCGCCGAGCGCCTGGAGCAGGGCGATGACCCGCTGTCGATTCTGGGGGCGATGGCAGGGCTGCACAGTGACAACCCTTGGTTGGCCCGGCGCCATGCGCGCCTGCTGTTTGCCCTGGGCCAGCAATGCGAGCGCCAGGGCGACTGGGACCAGGCCATGGCTGTCTACGGCCAGTGCAGCCATGCGCAAGCGCGAATCCGTCAGGTGCGTGTACTGGAACGTAGCGAACAATGGCCGCAGGCCCATGCACTGGCACAGCAGCTGGCCGCGGCCCCGGCCAATGCGCTGGAGGTGCAGGCGCTCGAACGCATGCTGCCGCGCCTGGCCCGCAAACTTGGCGGCCCGCCACAACGTCGCCAGCGTGCTGCGCCGCTGCACTTGATCGAACTTGAGCTGCCGCGTGAACACGCAGCCCTGGGTGTGGAGGAGGCTGTGCGCCAGCACTTGGCCGAGGCCGGCGGGCAGGTTCATTACGTGGAAAACACACTGTTCAACAGCTTGTTCGGCCTGTTGTGCTGGGAGGCTATTTTCGCGCCGGTACCGGGTGCCTTTTTCAACCCGTTCCAGGCCGCGCCACAAGACCTGCACGACAGCGACTTCCAGCAACGGCGCAGTGCGTTGTTCGACCGCTGCCTGGGGCGGCTCGACGAGGGTAGCCACCGCCAGGCCATTCTCGATTGCTACGCCGCCAAGCACGGCCTGCAGTCGCCGTTCGTGTTCTGGCCGATGCTCAGCGAAGCCTTGCTCGAACAGGCACTGGCCTGCCTGCCGGCCGCGCACCTGAAGCAGTGCTTTCTGCGCCTGTTGCAGGACATCCGCAACAACCGCGCCGGGATGCCTGATCTGATCCAGTTCTGGCCCGAGCAAGGCGGCTACCGCATGGTCGAGGTCAAGGGGCCGGGCGACCGCCTGCAAGACAACCAATTACGTTGGCTAGAGTTCTGCCGTGCCCAAGGTTTGCCCGTTGCAGTGTGCCATGTGCGCTGGAGCGAGGCGGCGTGAGCTACAGCGTGGCGGTGCGTGCCCTGTGCGAGTTCAGTGCCAAGGTTGGCGACCTGGACCTGCGCTTCACCCCGTCGCCCACGGCCCAGGAAGGCATCGAGGGGCACCGTCGGGTAGTGGCGCGGCGTGCGGCCGATTACGAGTCGGAGGTGGCCCTTGAGGGGCAGTTTGAAAGCCTGCGGGTGCGAGGCCGAGCCGACGGTTACGACCCTAGTTGCAACCGCTTGGAAGAGATAAAGACCTACCGCGGCGACCTTGCGCGCCAGCCGGCCAACCATCGCCAACTGCACTGGGCCCAGGCCAAGGTCTACGCCTGGTTGATGTGCCAAGCGCGGCAATTGCCGGCCATCGAAGTGGCCCTGGTCTACCTGGACGTGGACAGCGACGGCCAGACGCTGATCAGCGAGCACCACACGGCTGCCGCGCTGCAAGCGTTCTTCGATACCCAGTGCCGCTGCTTTCTGGCTTGGGCGCAGCGTCAGCAAGGCCGACTGGCCGAGCGTGACCGCGATCTGCAGGCGCTGGGGTTCCCCTATGCGCAATTCCGCCAGGGCCAGCGGCAATTGGCCGAGACCCTGTACAAGGCCGTCAGCACCGGCCGCTGCCTGATGGCCCAGGCCAGTACCGGTATCGGCAAGACCCTGGGCACCTTGTTCCCGTTGCTCAAGGCGATGGTGCCGCAGCAGCTCGACAAAGTGTTCTTTCTGACGGCCAAGACGCCGGGCCGTGCGCTGGCCCTCGATGCCATGCGCCAGATCACCGATGCCACGCCGCAACCGGCCTTGCGCACCTTGGAGCTGATCGCCCGCGACAAGGCCTGCGAGTACCCCGACAAAGCCTGTCATGGCGAGTCCTGCCCGTTGGCGCAAGGCTTCTACGACCGCCTGCCCGCCGCGCGCGAGGCTGCAGCAGGGGTGCCGTTGCTGGACCGTGCCAGCCTGCGCGAGGTGGCCTTGGCGCATCAGGTTTGCCCTTATTACCTGGGCCAGGAAATGGCCCGCTGGGTCGACCTGGTGGTGGCCGACTACAACTATTACTTCGATGCCCATGCCTTGCTGTTCGGCTTGGCCCAGGCTAACCAATGGCGGGTGGCGGTGCTGGTGGACGAAGCGCACAACTTGGTCGAGCGCGGTCGCGGCATGTACAGCGCCAGCCTCGATCAAAGCCAGTTGCTCGCCTTGCGCCAGAGCAAACCGCAAGGGCTGACCCGTGCGCTGGACCGCCTCAACCGGAAGTGGAACGCGTTGTACAAAGAGCAGCGTGCACCGTATCAGGCCAGCGAGCAGTTGCCGGAGGCCTTCATACGCGCCCTGCAGCAGTGCATCGGGCTGATCCAGGAGCGCATGAATCAGGCACCAGCCGAGGTAGATGCGCAGGTGCTGCAGTTCTTCTACCAGGCGTTGCAGTTCAGCCGGGTGGCTGAATTGTTCGACGAGCATTTCATCTTCGACATCAGCCAGCGCGAAGGCCAGCGCAAGCGGCGCCTGGCCACCCTGTGCCTGCGCAATGTCACCCCGGCGCGGCTGCTGGCCCCACGCATGCAGGCGGCGCGCAGTGTGACGCTGTTTTCCGCCACGCTGAGCCCTAGGCATTTCTACAGCGACTTGCTCGGCATGCCGGCCGACACGGCCTGGTTGGAGGTGGCAGCGCCGTTTCGCGCCGAACAACTCGAAGTACGCATCGCCAGCCAGGTCTCGACCCGTTACCGAGAACGCCAGGCTTCGCTGGCGCCAATCGTCGCGCTGATCGCCGAGCAGTACCAGCGCATGCCCGGTAACTACCTGGCCTTTTTCAGCAGCTTCGAATACCTGCAGCAGGTGGCCGGCTTGCTGGCAGAGCGGCATGCCGACATTCCCCTGTGGGCGCAGGCGGCAGGCATGGATGAAGAGGCGCGTCAGGCATTTCTCGACCGCTTCGTAGCGGATGGCTGCGGGGTGGGTTTTGCGGTGCTGGGGGGCGCGTTCGGGGAAGGGGTCGATTTACCCGGCACGCGCTTGATCGGGGCGTTTGTCGCGACCCTCGGGCTGCCCCAGGTCAACCCTGTCAACGAGCAGTTCAAGCAGCGCCTGGGGCGCCAGTTTGGCGCAGGCTTTGATTACGCCTACCTCTACCCAGGCGTGCGCAAGGTCATTCAGGCGGCGGGCAGGGTCATTCGGGGGGACCAGGACCAAGGCGTGCTGGTGTTGATCGACGAACGCTTTGCCGAACCGCGGGTTCAGCAGATGTTTCCCAGTTGGTGGCGGTCGGGCGGTGCGTGACGCTTGCCGCTGCCCTTGGCGCCGTTCACCGCTGGTCAAACTGTGGACGGGTAGGCGGGCTTGGGTTCGTTATGCGGGCGTCAGTTGGGGTAACATTACCCTCCGCGCCGTCTTCAAACCCCTTGAATATCAAGGTGATGGCACTGCTCCAAGCCCGAATGGCCATGCGTTGTCATTTGGGCTTGCTTTCATGTCGAATAGACTCGCTTCACGCTTTGGCTGCCCCCGTACCGGTCCAAGCGTCGCTACAGGATTCACGTTGTGACCGATCTCTCGAAAAACCCGCTGCTGCAGTACATGGCCCGCCTGGCACCGTCGAGCCAGCAAACCATGCGCTACATCCTTCAGGACGCGGCCGACCGGCTGGGTTTCGTCGACTGCAACCTTGTCGATGTACCGTGGCACTTGCTTGAACCTGGGCATGTGATCGGCTTGGTAGCGGCATTGCGCGAGGATGGGTACGCCCCTAACAGTTCGTCGCTGTATGTGAATGCGGTGCGTGGGGTGATGAACGAGGCGTGGCGCCAGGGCCTGATCGACCATGAGCAGCTGTTGAGGATCCGCGAGGTCAAGCCGGCGACCGGTAGCCGCCTGCCACCGGGGCGCAACCTGCGGCGCAGCCTGATCCGTGAGTTGATGGACGTGTGCGCGGCCGACCCTCGGCCGCAAGGTGTGCGCGACGCGGCGATCATTGCCTTGCTGTACGGCACCGGCATGCGCAAGTCGGAGTCGGTCGACATCGACCTGGACCAGGTCGACTTCGACGCTCGCAGCCTGCAGGTACTGGGCAAGGGCAACCGGCAGTTGATCAAGTATGCGCCGCCTTGGGCGTTCGAAAAGCTGCAGGCGTGGCTGGACCTGCGTCGCAACGATTTGCCGGAGGGGGCAGCGGACGACCCGTTCCTGTTCAACCGCATTCGCCGAGGCAACCACATTACCCGCGCCCGCATCACCAAGCATGCGATCTACTACATTGCGCGCCAGCGCGGTGCCCAGGTGGGTGTGAAGATCATGCCCCATGATTTTCGCCGTGCATTCATCACCCGGGTTATTGAAGAGCACGACCTGTCGATTGCCCAGAAGCTCGCGCACCATGCCAATATCCAGACCACGGCCAGTTACGATCGCCGGGATGACAACGAACGGCGGCGGGCGGTAGACCGCTTCGATTACTGAAGCCTCACTGCCTAGCTGTCTGTAGGAGCAGCCTTGTGCTGCGAAGAGGCCGTTGTAAGCAGTGGAGATTGCAGGTGCTTACACCGGCCTCTTCGCAGCACAAGGCTGCTCCTATGTATGGACTCGCCCACACTGTCTAGCTGCTTTTGAACTTAGGAACCCGGTTGCATCTATGTATCAGGCCTATTCGAGGAAGCTTTTTGCTTCT